>OLIJ01000002.1_pt1 | contig 580775 bp, 513 predicted proteins | sample 1609731 | NCBI WGS metagenome assembly OLIJ01 (sample SAMEA4350159, study PRJEB24818) | metagenome | biome: human; feature: gut; material: faeces | place: Denmark | collected 2013-09
GTCCCTATCTGCCGTGGGCGCTGGAGAATTGAGGGGGGCTGCTCCTAGTACGAGAGGACCGGAGTGGACGCATCACTGGTGTTCGGGTTGTCATGCCAATGGCATTGCCCGGTAGCTAAATGCGGAAGAGATAAGTGCTGAAAGCATCTAAGCACGAAACTTGCCCCGAGATGAGTTCTCCCTGACCCTTTAAGGGTCCTGAAGGAACGTTGAAGACTACGACGTTGATAGGCCGGGTGTGTAAGCGCAGCGATGCGTTGAGCTAACCGGTACTAATGAACCGTGAGGCTTAACCTTACAACGCCGAAGATGTTTTGGCGTAATTTGAGAGATTTTCAGCTGATACAGATTAGCGTTTAATGCCGCAGGGCGTTAGACGAACAGAATTTGCCTGGCGGCACTAGCGCGGCGGTCCCACCTGACCCCATGCCGAACTCAGAAGTGAAACGCCGTAGCGCCGATGGTAGTGTGGGGTCTCCCCATGCGAGAGTAGGGAACTGCCAGGCATCAAATAAAGCGAAAGGCCATCCTCACGGATGGCCTTTTTGCGTTGTGCATTTATACAAAAAAATACTGTGCTTAGTGTCTTGCAAGCTGCCATACGCTATAGCCTGTAGTGGCACCTGCCACATCCCAGGCAAAATCCTTCCAGCTCCAGCCGCTACCCGCCGGTCTGCTGTCCCATAATTCTTTTGACGCCCCCAGGCCTACAGAAAACATCAAGCCAAAAGCCGCGCTACGATCCTGACTTATCCCCTGATGCTGAGCATACTCATTACCCGCAGCTGCCAGCATAGCCGAGGCGATAAAATGCTGCGCTTTATCCTGGCCATGCCACTCGTCATGGGCCATATGGCTGCAACCGCTGATGAAAAGAAGGGAGAGAAGAGAAAAGTAACGCATGATTATCTCCATTAAAAAGCCCCATCAATGACGGGGCCTGGTAGTTAGCGCTGGGATTAAAGAATGCGGCTGATCAGCCTGTCGATGCGGATCCGCCGCAGACGCCGGATGAGCTTACGCACTTTTACCGGGTAATCAGCGATACTTTGCAGATCGCGATAGTGCTGCACCACCGTAGTATGTGTGCGGATCAGCTCCAGCTCTTTATCACGCAGCGGGGCCAGCTGTTGTTTAGGATCGTGGATCAAAATCGCATTTTCCAGATCCAGTCGCCAGGCGCGCGGGTTGAGATTGTTGCCAGTCAGCAGCATCCACTCTTCATCAACCCACATCCCTTTAAGATGGTAACTGTTATCTTCATCTTTCCAGAGGCGCACAATCAGCTGATCGTTATTAACGTAATACTGCAGACGGCTCAGGAAGCGACGCAGGTTAATCTCATACAGATATGGCAGTGCACCGATGATCTTGAACGGCTCATCTTCAGGAATGAAAAAGTCATTCGCTGTTTTATCACCGACGATAATCTCGACCTTTTTCCCATCGCGCAGCAGCTGGATGATATTACGCACCAGAATCGCCGGAAGGTTAAAATATGGCGTGCAGATCGTGAGCTTATGCTCGGTGCACGGCATCAGGTGATAGATAGTTTTATTGAGCAGGCTGGATTTTCCCAGCCCTACCAGCGGTGTTACTGCCAGTTGGTCGTTATCCGCATCGCCCTGGAAATGGTAAGACGCATCGCGTAATTCCTGGCGATAGAGACGAATATCGTTTTTGATTTCCGGGCTTTTTGGACGCTCCGGATTGTCGAGACGATTTACGCCGCGACCCTGCACCAGATTTTGTTTGACCCAGCCCAGCATCACATCCGCCATCTGTGGATTGCGAATAAGCTGGTAACGGTCATAACGGTATTTATCGTGTTGATGCAGGTAAACATCATTCAGACTGGCGCCGCTGTAAAGCACGCTGTCATCAATAATGAAGCCTTTATAGTGGAGTACGCCAAGCGCTTCACGGGTATTAACCGGTACGCCGTAAACCGGTACCTCGACGCCAGGGTTTTCCTGGGCCATACGACAGTACCAGTCGGCATTCGTATTGGATGCCGCCGCGCCGATGCGTCCACGCTGAGCGCGGTGCCAGTCAACCAGTACGCAAACGTCCAGTTCCGGACGCTGCCGCTTGGCATCATAAAGCGCTGATAAGATGCCTTTACCGCCATCATCCTGTTCCAGATAAAGCGCAATGAGGCAGATCCGGTGCGTGGCACTGGCGATCTTTTGCAGTAATGTCTCCCGAAAATCAGCGGGAGAGTAGTAAAACGCGACATCATCAACTGACTGAGAGAGCTTAGGTAGTTGGGCAAGGTGTTGTTGATGTTTATTACGCTTAAATTTTGACAACATCACAGTGCGTTTCTTCTCTGTTTATTGAAGGGTCCTCTGTACTAAGCAGACGACAGAAGCGGGCAATGATACCACCAGAGCCAGCCAAAGTGATCAACATTTCCAGTACCTTACTCATCATTACTCTGCCGCATCCAGCCGGAGCGTCAGGCCGACGATGCCGTCTTCAAGCTGCACATCGACGTCGAATCCGAGTTTTCGCGCCAGCGTCACCATGCCACGATTGTTGGGCATAGTAATACCATTCAGGCGTTTAAGTCCGTGATCGCGGGTATAACTGATAAGTTTTTCCAGCAATCGCCGCCCCAGGCCCAGGCCTTTCAAATCGGAACGTACCAGCACAGCAAACTCGGCATCTATATTATCCGGATCGGAAATAGCGCGCGTGACGCCGAGGATCTCATCACCCCGATCGGTGCGGCGCACGGCAACAAACGCCATTTCCCGATCGTAGTCGATCTGTGTCATGTTAGCTAAATCTTCATGGGTAAATTCGTTGATCTCGCTAAAGTAGCGATAATAAAGATCTTCTTTGGTCACCTGCGAGATGAACTGTTGTAGCTGCGGCTCATCTTCCGGAAGGATCGGCCGGAACAGGCTGCGCTCGCCATTTTTCATCTCCACCCACTCTTCCAGATGCTGAGGATAGGGGCGTATCGCCAGCCGGCTGTCATTGTTGCCGTTAAAGGGTGCCAGCTCCAGAGTGACATCCAGGGCAATGAATTCGCTCGCCGAGGCAAGAAGAGGATGGATATCCAGACGCTGGATCTCCGGACAGTCGACGATCAGATTAGACACCTGTACCAGTAGCTGGCTCAGCCCGGCAATATCTAACGGCCTTAAGGCGCTACGGCCACGGATCTTTTTGTTCTTGATCGCCTGGATCACCAGATAACGGGCAAGGTTCATATTAAGCGGAGGCAGGGCGACCGCTGCCTGATCCTCTGCCCGCCACTCGACGCCGCCTTCACCTAACATAATCAGCGGACCGAAGACCGGATCGTGCTCCACCACCACGCGCAGTTCCTGTGCGCCAGCACGATTAGCCATGCTTTGCACCTGTAAGCCGTGGATACGCGCCTGCGGCCAGCGCATTTTCACGCGATCGATAATCGCCTCTGCCGCCTGTTGCACTTCCACCGGGGTACGCAAATAAAGCATTACCCCCTGCACCTCAGACTTATGGGGAATATCAGGTGAACGCAGCTTCAGCGCCACCGGGTATCCGATCTGCTCGGCAATGTGTACTGCTTCGGCGCTGTCACTGGCGATCCAGGTCGGCAGCGTCTGTAAGCCATAGGCACGCAGCACGGGCTGAACCTCATGGGTATCGAGCGATGTTGCACCTTCCTCAATCGCCCGCTGCAAAAGATGATGCGCTTCAGTGGTATTAGCGGAGAGGTTGCCCGGCAGGGCAGGGGTCTCACGCAACTGCTTCTGGTTACGGCGATACTCCACCATATGCATAAATGCCGTGATGCTCCCTTCCGGCGTACGATAGGTCGGCAGGCCTGCTTCGCTAAACAGTCGCCGCGCCTCCTGAGAAGAGAATTCGCCACACCAGTTGGTCAGGACCGGCACATATTTGCCGCGCGGATGCTTTTTCAGCGCGTCGATCAACGCCCGTGCGCTTTCACTGCCCGGAGCGGCTGCGCTGGGGGCGTGGATCACTAACAGGGCATCAATATCCTGACTGTCGAGCAGAATATTCAGCGCGGTAATATAACGCTCGCTGCTGGCATCATCGCGTAAATCAAGCGGATTGCCGGCGTCAACGTAATGCGGAAGTGCCTCGCGCAGCCGGGCCAGCAATTCATCGCTAAGGGTAGCCAGTTTGCCGTTCCGCAACCACAGTTCATCCAGTGCCAACGCGGCGGGCGCGGCACCGTTACTGACGATCATCAACCGCTCACCGCGTAAGGGACGCATATGACTCAGCGTCTCCACAGCGGAGAAGAGTTCATGGGTGTCCTGCACGCGCAACAGACCGGCACGCTGGATCGCTGCATCCCAGGCGGGATCCATGCCGGAATGCGCGTGCAGCAGTCGCTGCGCATGGGGGCTGCGACCACTTTTGATCACCAGAATGGGTTTGTTACGCGAGGCACTGCGTGCGGCCGACACAAAACGCCGGGCATCGCTGAGGTGTTCGAGATAAAGCAAAATGGCGCTGGTTTTCGTGTCCCGGGCGAGGAAATCGAGCAGCTCATCCACATCAATATCCAGACTGTCCCCAAGCGCAATAAAGTACGAGAACCCCATTTCACGCTGTTGCGCCCAGTCCAGAATGGTATTGGAAACGGCGGCAGACTGGGAAATAAACGCAAGTTTTCCACGCCGGATGGGCACCGGAGAGAAACTCGCGTTCAGCCCCTGCCAGGGGGCCAGCAACCCAAGGCTGTTTGGTCCCAGCAGCCGCATCTGATAACGGCCTGCACAGGCCAGCAGGTCAGCATGCTGCTCTGGCAGGGCAGAAAGAATAATACAGGTCTTGCAGCCTTTCTGACCGAGCGCTTCCAGCAAGGCGAGATTGCGTCGGGCATGGGTGCAAAGCACAGCCAGATCGGGGGTGAACGGCAGGCTCGGTATATCCGGCCAGGCCAGCACGCCCTGTACCGCTTTCCAGGCGGGCGTAACCGGCAGCACCGGGCCGGCAAAACCGCCTGCCAGCAGGTTGCGCATCATCAGGTAACCGGCGCGATCCGGCTTCATGGATGCCCCAATAACCGCAATCGACTTCGGACGTAACAGCGCTTCCAGCCCTCGTTGGCTCATACCGGTCTCCAGAAAAGAGCGACCTGATGATTTTAAACGTTTTCTGGCGCTTCTGCTGTGATACTGCCCTGATGATGAGGTTTTCCTGCCAGATAACGTTCACGGAAGCAGGAAAAATGATCCCCCAGCGCCTGGGCGGCCTCTGTGTCGTCCGCCAGATCTAACAGCGCAATGGCCACTTCCGCCGTACAGTACTGATCGTCTGCATGAGCGGCGCGTAATCGATAGGCTGATACCCGGGACAAATCAACGGAAATCACCGGCAACTCATCCAGCCAAGGGCTTTTGCGAAACATTTTACGCGCTTCGGTCCAGGTGCCGTCGAGCATGATAAACAGCGGCGGCTTACCGGCGGGCGGGGCGGCCAGCACCTGACGCTCGCTGCCAGCGTAGGAGGCGGGGAATACCACCATCGGCTGATAACGCGGATCGGCCACCAGATCGAGCAACGCCTGCGGCGGCTCGGTGCGCGACCACTGAAAGGCTGCGGTATCCGGCAGGGTATCGGCGATCAGTCGTCCGGTATTGCTCGGTTTCATCGGTTCGGTATCAAACATGACCAGGCAAAAGCGGCTACGCGCGTCAACAGGCTGGATTGTCGCGCACAGGCACTGCTTGAGGGGCAGCAGACAACGCTGGCAGCGGCGGATGCGGTTACCACGGGCAAGAAAAGGTCGGGTAGCGCGGGCAAGGCGTTCAGCCCGGAGTTGCAGGACAGCGTTAGTTTTCATGAGTGCGCGCAGAAAAAACGCTATTGTCGCAGAGGAGAAAACGGGGCACAAGTTGCGCCCCGTTATATCAGAGAGATTCGTTCAGCCAGCTGTCAAAAGGCGCTTTCGGTACGGCCCCGTTTAACATGTCCACCACCTCACCATTTTTGAACAGCATGATGGTCGGAATACTGCGGATACGGAAGCGGGCGCTCAGCTCGCGTTCGGCTTCGGTATTCACTTTAATGAATCGTACTTTGCCATTACGCTCTTCCGCGACATCTTCAAAGATCGGCGCGAAGTTACGGCACGGGCCGCACCAGGGCGCCCAGAAATCCACCACGACCGGCAGATCGTCTTTCAGCAATTTATCCAGGTTTGCACCGGTGGCGTTTATGACTTCACCATCAAACAGTTCGTGACCACAACGCCCGCATTTAGCCATCTCATTGACGCGATCGTCGGGAATGCGGTTAAGCGCCTGACAGCTTGCACATACGGTATTCATAACTAACCTCTGGTAAACCATGGCTATGGGTGATGACAAGAATGTTTCTTGAATGTTACATATTATCATTGAGGGTAATTAAAACGACAACGCGTTTTGTTCAATGAGTACAATAGCCGCAGGCTTTTAAACGAAATAATGGCTATGCGACTGCACATCGGGTAATCTGCGCGCTTCGCGCAGCGCTGGTGGAGAAAAGCATGAACGACGAACTAAAAAACAAAAGCGGCAAGGTCAAAGTGATGTATGTCCGCAGTGATGATGATTCCGATAAACGCACCCATAACCCGCGTACCGGGAAAGGGGGAGGGCGTCCGGGATCCTCTCGTGCAGACGGTGGCCGTCGCCCCGCCCGCGATGAACGTAAAGGCCCGGGCCGCGACCGCGATCGTGATCGCAGCCGTGACCGTGACTATGACGGCGAGTCATCCTCGCCATGGCGTACTGTTTCCCGTCCGCCGGTGGATGCGACCGCGAAGCCGGACGCGACTACCGCTGGTGGCAAAGCCTTTATCGATCCTGAAGTGATCCGCCGTCAGCGTGCGGAAGAAACCCGCGTGTATGGCGAGAACGCCTGTCAGGCCCTGTTCCAGAGCCGTCCGGACTGTATCGTCCGCGCCTGGTTCGTACAAAGCGTCACCCCGCGCTTTAAAGAAGCGCTGCGCTGGATGGCGGCGAACCGCAAGGCCTACCATGTGGTGGATGAAGCGGAGCTGGTGAAAGCCTCTGGCACTGAACACCACGGCGGCGTGTGCTTTATTATCAAAAAGCGCAGCGGGATTTCTGTGCAGCAGTGGGTTGATCAGGCAGGCGACGACGATTGCGTGCTGGCGCTGGAAGATGTGGGTAACCCGCATAACCTCGGCGCGATGATGCGTAGCTGCGCGCACTTTGGCGTGAAAGGCGTCCTGCTGGACGATGCGGCTATTCTGGAATCGGGTGCCGCGATCCGTACCGCAGAAGGCGGCGCGGAACACGTGCAGGCCATTACCGGCGACAGCATCATTGATGCGCTGGATGCTTTCCGGAAGGCGGGTTACACCATTGTGACCACCTCCAGCCATGAAGGCACCCCGTTATTCAAGGCGACCATGCCGAAGAAAATGGTGCTGGTGCTGGGACAAGAACGTGACGGATTATCCGATGCTGCGTTGTCCAGTGCTGACATGAGCATCTCAATTCAGGGCACAGGTAAAGTTGAAAGCCTGAACGTTTCGGTGGCAACCGGTGTGTTGCTGGCGGAATGGTGGCGGCAAAACAAAGCCTGATACAAAAATGCCAGCGTAACGCTGGCATTTTTTTTACTCACTTTCTGCAGGCAGTACCGGCATCCAGTCGATGGGCGTTTCGCCGTGCTGTTCCAGCCACTGGTTCGCCAGCACGAAATGATTGCAGCCAAAAAATCCCCGGTGCGCCGAAAGCGGCGACGGATGCGGCGCTTTTAACACGTGATGACGCTTGCCGTCGATAATCGCCCCTTTCTTCTGCGCATGGGATCCCCACAGCAAAAACACCACCCCTTCACGATGTTCATTAATTAGCGCGATCACCTTATCGGTAAAGGTTTCCCAGCCAAGGCTGGCATGTGAGTGCGCCTGACCGGCACGCACCGTCAGCACCGTATTGAGCAGCAGTACACCCTGCCGCGCCCAGCTTTCCAGATAACCATGCGCCGGACGCTCAAAGCCCGGGATCGACTTTTCCAGCTCTTTATACATGTTCAGTAACGAGGGCGGCGTAGCGATGCCTGGACGCACAGAAAAGGCCAGCCCATGCGCCTGACCAGGGCCGTGATAGGGATCCTGACCTAATATGACGACTTTCACATCCCCCAGCTCCGTAAAGCGAAAGGCGTTAAAGACATCTTTCTGCGGAGGATAAATGGTGGTGCCAGCCTGGCGCTCTGCGGCGACGGCGTTTAGCGTATCGATAAAGTAAGGCTGCTGTTTTTCTTCGGCCAGCACATCGTGCCATGTCAGTGAAGTGGTCATGCCGCTCTCCAGCGAAAAATAATAGCGCTTAGCTTAACTGCTTCTGTTGTCAGAATAAAATGGTGACGTCTCATGGCGCGCAGTCGCACAAAAAAGTTTAAAACTTATAAAATATTTTTATAGTGCAAAGGGTTAAAATTGATATAAAACAATTATTTCCATCTATAGGCACTTTTGTAGTGTGGTTTTTATTGATTTAAGTCAAAGAATGACGGCTGTCCGGCTGGTATATCTACACTCAAGCAACAATGGTTTTACCAATTGGCCGACATCAGGCCAGTTAAATCAAATTATGAAGCCCAGGAGGCATAACATGATTACAGGTATCCAGATTACTAAAGCCGCAAACGACGATCTGCTGAACTCTTTCTGGCTGCTGGACAGCGAGAAGGGCGAAGCGCGCTGTGTATGTGCAAAAGCGGGCTTTGCAGAAGACGACGTGGTGCCGGTCAGCAAACTCGGTGAAATTGAATATCGCGAAGTCCCGATGGAAGTGCAGCCGCAGGTTCGCGTGGAAGGCGGTCAGCACCTGAACGTTAACGTACTGCGTCGTGAAACCCTTATGGATGCGGTAGAGCACCCGGAAAAATATCCGCAGCTGACCATTCGTGTGTCAGGCTATGCCGTGCGTTTTAACTCCCTGACGCCGGAACAACAGCGCGACGTGATTGCCCGTACTTTCACTGAGAGCCTGTAATTCCGAGTATAAAGCCGCGATAAAAAAAGCCGGGTGATTAACCCGGCTTTTTTATTACTCGTTAGTGGTTTCCTGCGAACCGCTTGGCTTGCGGCGCTTGCCCACATTTTTGGCATCGCGATGGCGATTCTTCACTCGCGGTTTTTCTTTTTCTGCTTTTTTCTGCTCAGCGCGTTTCGCCAGCACTTTCTTCGACGGCTTGCCGGTCAGCTTATCGCTTGGCGCACGCGTGGTCGGACGCAATTCGTCGATGACGCGGGCCTTCAGCGGCTCATCAACATAGCGGCCTACTTTCAGCAGCAGCAGATGATCGTGCGCTTCAACCAGTGAAATCGCCGTGCCTTTACGGCCCGCGCGACCGGTACGGCCGATACGGTGCAGATAGATGTCCCCGCTGCGCGGCATGTCGAAGTTAATCACATGGCTCACATCCGGAATATCGATACCACGGGCCGCCACGTCGGTGGCGATCAGCACGTTAACACGGCCTTCCGTCAAACGTTTGATACCTTCGGTGCGCTTCGCCTGCGGCATATCCCCTTCGAGATAGCAGTTGTTAATGCCTGCCGTACGCAGCAGACCCGCCAGCTCATGCACACGCTCGCGTTTACGCACAAAGACGATAGTGCGGGTCGCGTCGTCCTGTTTCAGCAGGTGCTGAAGCAACGCCACTTTATGATCCAGGTTATCGGCGCGGTAATACCATTGGTGAATTTTCTTGCGCTCGCGCGTGGACGGCGTCGCGGAGACTTCTTCCGGATCTTCCAGCAAACGTTCAGCAAATTCTTTAACCGCATTGCCTTCCAGTGTGGCGGAAAACAGCATGGTCTGTTTGCGCCAGCGCGTTTCGCCCGCGATGTGTTCAATATCCTGCGCGAAGCCCAGTTCCAGCATACGATCGGCTTCATCCAGGATCAGCGTTTCAACCGCGCGGCAGTCAAAGTTTTCTTCTTTAATGTACTGCATCAGACGACCGGTGGTCGCCACCACGATGTCCTGATTTTCGCTGAACACTTCCGCGTGGTTCATATAGGCGACACCGCCGGTGATGGTGGCGATGTCCAGATGGGTATTGGCGGCTAACTCACGCGCATGTTCCGCAACCTGCATGGCCAGCTCACGTGTCGGCGTCAGGATCAGAATACGCGGCGGCCCGGATTTTTTACGCGGGAAGTCGATCAAATGCTGCAACACGGGCAGCAGGTACGCCGCCGTTTTACCGGTGCCTGTCGGCGCAGAACCGAGTACATCACGGCCTTCTAGCGCAGGCGGAATAGCAGCCGCCTGAATGGCAGTCGGGCGTGTGAACCCTTTATTCTGGAGTGCTTCCAGAAGGGTTTCATCGAGTTCAAGTTCGGAAAAAGTCGTTACAGTCATGTTCTACCTCTGTGTGGGGCGCTGATTATAGACGTTATGGCTGCAATCTTCATCTGTTTGTGTGGATAAGCCTTCCCCGGATTATCGCTTTCACCTATGCTACATCGGTTTCGTTAAGAAGGTTGTTAAGAATGTCACCTGGCAAAACGCTGCTTCGTCGTGATGGATTCACGTTTAAACAATTTTTTGTCGCACACGATCGCTGTGCAATGAAAGTCGGTACTGATGGTGTTTTACTGGGGGCATGGTCGCCCGTGGCAGGCGTTAAACGCATTCTCGATATCGGTACCGGTAGCGGCTTACTGGCGCTGATGCTGGCCCAACGCACCGGCGATAACGTGCTTATTGATGCCGTAGAGCTGGATGACGCGGCGGCGACGCAGGCCCGGGAAAACGTGAGTGAATCCCAGTGGAATACGCGCATTCAGGTACACAGCGCCGCCATTCAGCAGTGGGTGAAACAGTGTACCCAGCGCTACGATCTGATCGTCAGCAACCCGCCTTATTTTGAAAAAGGCGTGGAGTGCAGCAGTGCTGAGCGGGAACAGGCACGTTATACCACCACGCTTGATCACGCGTCCCTGCTGGCCTGCGCCACGGAATGTATCAGCGAAGAGGGGTTTTTCTGCGTGGTATTGCCGGAAAATATCGGCAACGTCTTTACGGAAAATGCCCTGGAAGCGGGCTGGCATCTGCGCCTGCGCACCGATATCTCCGATACCGAAGGGCGGCTGCCGCACCGCGTGCTGCTGGCATTCTCCCCGACACAGGGAGAATGCTTTTGCGACCGACTGGTGATCCGCGGCCCCGATCAGCGGTATTCCGATGGTTATACGGCGCTAACCCAGGCGTTCTACTTATTTATGTAAGCCAGCGGCGATAATACCGATGGCCCCGCGTCAGGCAACAACGCCGGATAGTCGAGCGTGTAATGCAGGCCGCGGCTCTCTTTGCGCATCATCGCGCAACGCACGATAAGCTCCGCCACCTGTACCAGATTCCGCAGCTCCAGCAGATTATTAGACACGCGGAAATGTGCATAGTAGTCGTCAATTTCCTGCTGCAACATCTGGATACGTCGCAGTGCGCGCTCCAGCCGTTTGGTGGTGCGCACAATGCCCACGTAATCCCACATCAATAAACGCAGTTCATGCCAGTTATGCTGGATCACCACCCGTTCATCGGCATTATCAACGCGGCTTTCATCCCAGGCGGGCAGCGCGGTAATATCACGCACGTAGGGCATACGACGGGCAATATCTTCGGCGGCAGACCAGCCGTACACCAGACATTCAAGTAACGAATTCGACGCCATGCGGTTCGCACCATGCAGACCGGTGTAGCTGACTTCGCCGATGGCGTACAGCCCATCAACATCGGTACGTCCGGCATCGTCCACCATCACCCCGCCGCAGGTGTAATGGGCGGCAGGTACCACGGGCACCGGGTCACGAGTCAGATCGATACCCAGCCCGAGCAGCTTTTCGTAGATCGTCGGGAAATGCTGCCGTACGAAGGCTTCCGGCTTATGGCTGATGTCCAGATACATGCAGTCCGCCCCCAGACGTTTCATTTCATGATCGATAGCGCGGGCGACAATATCCCGCGGTGCCAGCTCAGCACGCTCGTCAAAATCGGGCATAAAGCGTGAACCGTCCGGGCGCTTCAGCAAAGCGCCTTCGCCACGCAGCGCCTCGGTCAGCAGAAAATTGCGTGCCTGCGGATGAAACAGCGCCGTGGGATGAAACTGATTAAATTCCAGATTTGCCACCCGGCAACCGGCGCGCCAGGCCATCGCAATACCGTCTCCGGAAGCAATATCCGGATTAGTGGTGTACTGATAAACTTTTGATGCGCCGCCGGTTGCCAGCACCACCGCTTTAGCCCTGCAGGTTTCCACAACTTCCTTATTGCGATCCCAGATCCAGGCTCCCACGACACGACGCGTACCCGGCAGGCCGATCCTGTCAGAGAGGATCAGGTCAACGGCGTTGCTGCGCTCAAGCACCCGAATATTGGGATGATTGAGTGCCTGACTGACCAGCGTGGTTTCGACGGCCTTACCGGTGGCATCAGCGCTGTGCAGAATGCGGCGATGGCTGTGCCCGCCTTCGCGCGTCAGGTGATAACCCTCCACGCCGTTAGGCTGCATATGGGTATCGAATAATACGCCCTGATCGATGAGCCATTGCACACAGTGACGGGCATTGCTGGCAACAAACTCCGCTGCGTGGTGATCGACAATGCCTGCCCCCGCGATTAGCGTATCTTCCACATGGGCGGCGATGCTGTCGGTTTCATCAAAAACGGCCGCGATACCGCCCTGGGCATAAAAGGTTGAACCTTCGCTGACGGGACCTTTACTCAGCACCAGCACGTCATGGTGTTCAGCGAGGCGCAACGCCAGCGACAGACCGGCAGCGCCGCTGCCTATAATCAGCACATCACAAGTATGTTCAGGTGTCGTGTTCATTGTGTGTTTAATTTACTAAACAAGGTTGGCGCAGCATAGCACCAGCACCGCCGACAGAGCACCTGTTTTTTGCAGATCTGTTATAGGTACTAAACAGGTTATATCGGTCAGGGAAAGTGAAAAAAGGGGAAATATTTTGCGAAGCAGGCCGTTAGCAACAGATTAAGAGATGAAATACCGGGCGCGTTGCGTTACTCTTCAGGCGGCTAAGAAGGCTTTTCATGGCAGTCAAGTACATGGTTTAGCGTCCATAGACTTATAATGAGTTATAACCAACAGTCTGTGAAACGATACACAAAAACAAAGGCGTAACGGAACTTTACACGAAACCGATCCTCTAATGACCTGCTTGCTCATAGTGCAGTGTTGGAGTGGCGTTTCGATTACGCGTGGAAATAGGGTTTGGGGAGACATTACCTCGGATGAGCGAGCAGTTAACGGATCAGGTCCTTGTTGAGCGGGTCCAGAAAGGAGATCAGAAATCGTTTAACTTACTGGTGGTACGCTACCAGCATAAAGTGGCGAGCCTGGTCTCACGTTACGTACCGTCTGGCGATGTGCCGGACGTGGTACAAGAGTCCTTTATTAAGGCCTATCGTGCGCTGGATTCGTTCCGGGGGGATAGTGCTTTTTACACCTGGCTGTACCGTATTGCGGTGAATACCGCTAAAAATTATCTGGTCGCTCAGGGGCGTCGTCCACCCTCTACTGATATTGATGCCATTGATGCTGAAAACTTCGAAAGTGGTGGGGCGCTGAAAGAAATTTCGAACCCTGAGAACTTAATGTTGTCTGAAGAATTGCGACAAATTGTTTTCCGTACCATTGAATCGCTTCCCGAGGATTTGCGCATGGCAATTACTCTGCGGGAACTGGATGGTCTAAGCTATGAAGAGATAGCCGTCATCATGGATTGCCCGGTAGGTACTGTGCGTTCACGTATCTTCCGTGCGCGGGAAGCCATTGATAATAAAGTTCAACCGCTTATCAGGCGTTGACGATAGCGGGATACTGGAAAAGGTATTTAGGCATGCAGAAAGAACAACTTTCCGCTTTAATGGATGGTGAAACGCTGGATAGCGCGCTCCTGACCGAGCTGTCGCGCGATCCAGAAATGCAAAAAACCTGGCAAAGCTACCATCTCATTCGTGATTCGATGCGAGGTGATACGGCCACTGTCCTGCATTTCGATATTTCAGCCCGCGTAATGGCGGCCATTGAAGACGAACCGCAACGCCAGACGACGCCGTTGATCCCCGAAGCGCAGCCTGCGCCGCAGCAATGGCAGAAAATGCCGTTCTGGAGCAAAGTGCGCCCGTGGGCAAGTCAACTCACGCAAATGGGCGTAGCCGCCTGCGTATCGCTTGCAGTTATTGTCGGCGTCCAGCACTATAACGGACAGTCTGATGCCACCCAACAGCCAGAGGCACCGGTATTTAATACCCTGCCAATGATGGGTAAAGCCAGCCCGGTCAGTCTTGGCGTGCCTTCTGAGGCGTCCCAGCCGGGTGTGGGTCAGCAACAGCAGGTGCAGGAACAGCGTCGTCGCATCAATGCTATGTTGCAGGATTACGAACTGCAACGCCGCCTGCACTCCGAACAGCTTCAGTTTGAGCAGGCACAGACTCAGCAAGCCGCAGTCCAGGTGCCTGGAACGCAAACCTTAGGAACGCAATCGCAGTAATGAAGCAACTTTGGTATGCCATGTCCTTAGTGACGGGTAGCCTGTTTTTCTCTTGCAACGCCTCGGCTGATGTACCGTCCGGGGCGTTGTTGCAGCAGATGAACCTGGCGAGCCAGTCACTCAATTACGAGATGTCTTTCGTCAGCATCAATAAGCAGGGTGTAGAGTCATTACGCTATCGCCATGCCCGTCTCGATAATCAGCCGCTTGCTCAGCTATTGCAAATGGATGGCCCGCGTCGCGAGGTCGTACAGCGCGGCAGCGAAATCAGCTATTTCGAACCTGGTCTGGAGCCCTTCACGCTCAACGGCGATTACATCGTCGATTCCTTGCCGTCGCTGGTATACACCGACTTCAAACGCATCTCTGCCATTTACGATTTCATCTCCGTGGGTCGCACGCGCATTGCCGATCGCCTGTGCGAGGTGATCCGCGTTGTGGCGCGGGACGGTACGCGTTACAGCTATATCGTCTGGTTGGATTCAGAAAGCAAACTGCCGCTGCGCGTGGACCTGCTGGATCGTGACGGTGAGACGCTGGAGCAGTTCCGCGTGATTGCCTTCTCGGTGGACAGCAAAGTTGGGGCCAGCATGCAGTCGCTGGCTAAAGCCAGCCTGCCTCCACTGCTCTCCGTGCCGACGGGGGATAAAATCGAATTCAACTGGTCACCGACCTGGCTGCCGCAGGGCTTCAGTGAAGTGGCCAGCAGCCGTCGGAAATTACCGACGGTAGATGTGCCGGTTGAATCGCGTCTTTACTCCGATGGTTTGTTCAGCTTCTCGGTTAACGTCAACGCCGCTAATCAAAACAGCACCGATCAGATGCTGCGTACCGGGCGTCGGACGCTTAATACCACCGTACGCGGTAACAGCGAAATTACGGTGGTGGGTGAACTCCCGCCACAGACCGCAAAACGTATTGCGGACAGTCTTAAATTCAGGGCAGCACAATGATCAAAGAGTGGGCAACCGTCGTCTCATGGGAACAGGGTGAAGCCCTGGTAAGCTGTGATGTAAAAGCATCGTGCAGCAGCTGCGCCTCGCGTTCCGGTTGCGGCACCCGCGTGCTCAACAAGCTGGGGCCACAAACCACGCATACGCTGGTGGTGCCGTGCGACCAGCCCCTGGTAGCCGGTCAAAAAGTCGAGCTGGGCATTGCCGAAGGCAGCCTGCTTGGCTCCGCAATGTTAGTGTATCTGACGCCGCTGGTGGGAATGTTTGCGGTAGCCGGCCTGTTTCAGACCCTGTTTGGTTACGATCTCGCGGCGCTGGGCGGCGCGGTACTGGGCGGCGTGGGCGGCTTTTTGCTGGCGCGCGCTTTTTCCCCAAAACTGGCCGCAAAGGACGCGTGGCAGCCTGTGATCCTGAGCGTGGGTTTACCGCCGGACATGCTGCGCGTGGAAACGCCACACACGAACGCCAGTCAATAATTTCACGCCTTTTTGCCTCAATCTTTACAGTACAACAGACAGCGCCGTGGCCTACTACGCCGTACGCGGGATGAGCATTTCCCCGCGTTGGGGTTGTAGTGTAGAATGCGGCGTTTCAGACAACAGACGTGGGCTCAGTACAGCGGCCTCTTAGTTTCCGTAAGGCATAAAATCTCCATATATGAAGAACATACGCAACTTTTCGATCATCGCTCACATTGACCACGGTAAGTCGACGCTGTCTGACCGTATTATCCAGCTTTGCGGCGGCCTGTCCGATCGTGAAATGGCAGCCCAGGTGCTTGATTCCATGGATCTTGAGCGCGAACGCGGCATTACTATTAAAGCGCAAAGCGTTACGCTCGATTACAAAGCATCAGACGGTGAAACCTATCAGCTGAACTTTATCGACACCCCAGGCCATGTTGACTTCTCTTATGAAGTTTCCCGCTCGCTTGCCGCCTGTGAAGGCGCGCTGCTGGTGGTGGATGCCGGTCAGGGCGTGGAAGCGCAGACGCTGGCGAACTGCTATACCGCACTGGAAATGGACCTGCAGGTCGTGCCGGTTCTGAATAAAATTGACCTGCCTGCCGCCGATCCCGAGCGCGTGGCCGAAGAAATTGAAGACATCGTTGGCATTGACGCCACCGACGCCGTGCGCTGCTCAGCGAAAACCGGCGTGGGCGTGGGTGATGTACTGGAACGCCTGGTAAAAGAAATCCCGGGTCCGGAAGGCGATCCCGATGCACCGTTGCAGGCGCTGATCATCGACTCCTGGTTCGATAACTACCTGGGCGTAGTCTCCTTGATCCGTGTGAAAAACGGCACCCTGCGTAAGGGCGACAAAGTCAAAGTGATGAGCACCGGACAGGTCTACAACGCCGATCGTCTGGGCATTTTCACGCCGAAACAGGTCGACCGCACCGAACTGAACTGTGGTGAAGTAGGCTGGCTGGTTTGCGCCATTAAAGACATCCTGGGCGCGCCGGTGGGCGATACCCTGACGCTGGCGCGTAACCCGGCAGACAAAGCGCTGCCAGGCTTTAAGAAGGTGAAACCGCAGGTTTACGCCGGTCTGTTCCCGATCAGCTCTGACGATTACGAAAACTTCCGCGATGCGCTGGGCAAACTCAGCCTCAACGATGCATCGTTGTTCTATGAGCCGGAAAGTTCCACGGCGCTGGGCTTTGGTTTCCGCTGCGGCTTCCTTGGTCTGCTGCACATGGAGATCATCCAGGAACGTCTGGAGCGTGAATACGATCTGGAACTGATCACCACCGCGCCAACGGTAGTGTATGAAGTGCAGACAACCGGCAAAGAAGTTATCTATGTTGACAGCCCATCCAAGCTGCCGCCGCTGAACAACATTCAGGAATTGCGCGAACCCATCGCTGAATGTCACATGCTACTGCCGCAGGAATACCTTGGTAACGTGATTACCCTGTGTATCGAGAAACGTGGCGTGCAGACCAACATGGTTTACCACGGTAAACAGGTTGCGCTGACCTATGAAATTCCGATGGCGGAAGTGGTGCTCGACTTCTTCGACCGCCTGAAGTCCACCTCGCGCGGTTATGCGTCACTGGATTACAACTTCAAACGTTTCCAGGCGTCCAACATGGTGCGCGTGGACGTATTGATTAACGGCGAGCGTGTTGACGCCCTGGCGCTGATCACCCACAACGACAATGCCCCGTATCGCGGGCGTGAGTTGGTGGAAAAAATGAAAGAGCTGATCCCGCGTCAGCAATTTGACATCGCGATCCAGGCGGCCATTGGCAACCATGTCATCGCCCGTTCTACGGTGAAACAGCTGCGTAAAAACGTGCTGGCGAAATGCTACGGCGGCGACGTCAGTCGTAAGAAAAAGCTGTTGCAGAAACAGAAAGACGGTAAGAAGCGTATGAAGCAGGTCGGTAACGTCGAGCTGCCACAGGAAGCGTTCCTCGCCATTCTGCACGTCGGTAAAGACGGCAAATAAATTAAGGAGTTGGCATGGCGAATATGTTTGCCCTGATCCTCGTGATCGCAACGCTGGTGACCGGGCTGTTATGGTGCGTAGATAAATTTATCTTTGCACCCAAGCGCCGTGAACGTCAGGCTGCCGCGCAGGCGGCAACCGGCGAGGCAATCGATCCGAAAACGCTAAAAAAAGTCAGCCCGAAACCGGGCTGGCTGGAAACCGGGGCATCGGTTTTCCCTGTGCTGGCTATCGTGCTGGTGGTGCGTTCGTTTATCTACGAACCTTTCCAGATCCCGTCTGGCTCCATGATGCCTACGCTGCTGATCGGGGATTTCATCCTGGTGGAGAAATTTGCCTACGGCATTAAAGATCCGATTTACCAGCACACCCTGATTGAAACCGGTCATCCGAAACGCGGTGACATCGCGGTATTCAAATATCCGGACGATCCGCGCCTCGACTATATCAAGCGCGTGGTGGGGTTACCGGGTGATAAGGTGAGCTACGATCCGGTTGCCAAGCAGGTTACGGTTCAGCCAGGCTGTCGTTCTGGTCAGGCGTGTGAAAGCGCGCTGCCGATCACTTACTCCGACGTCCAGCCAGGCGATTTTGTGCAGACTTTCGGGCGCAAAAACGGCGGCGAGGCGAGCAGCGGTTTCTTCGCGCTGCCGAAAGGGGAGACCCGTGAGAATGGTATTCGCCTTAACGAACGCAAAGAGACTCTGGGTGATGTCACGCATCGCATTCTGATGGTGCCTATCGCACAGGATCAGCTGGGGATGTATTACCAGCAGCCGGGCCAGCAGCTGGCGACCTGGATCGTGCCGCCGGGACATTACTTCATGATGGGTGATAACCGTGATAACAGCGCGGATAGCCGTTACTGGGGCTTTGTGCCGGAAGCGAATCTGGTGGGCCGGGCCACTGCCATCTGGATGAGTTTCGAAAAACAAGAAGGTGAATGGCCAACCGGCGTGCGTTTCAGCCGTATCGGCGGCATTCACTAATTTGTTGGGTTGCAGTCCTGAAGGCTGCAACCCAAATTATTTCTCTGATAAATCTATTCCGGTAACGACATACCCCGCCGTTGTGTATAGAATATTCCCCCGAAGTTTAAGGTTGGCGCTGCAAGGTGCCACGGCACACGAAACCGCGTTGGTTTGCTCAGGTCGGTTTCGTGTGCTGTATTTTTTACGCATTATTTTATTTGGTATCGCATGAATCCCATCGTAATTAATCGGCTTCAACGGAAGCTGGGCTACACTTTTCATCATCAGGAATTGTTGCAGCAGGCATTAACCCATCGCAGTGCCAGCAGTAAGCACAATGAACGTCTCGAATTTTTGGGTGACTCCATTTTAAGCTTTGTGATCGCCAACGCGCTGTATCACCGTTTCCCGCGCGTGGACGAAGGCGACATGAGCCGTATGCGCGCCACGCTGGTGCGCGGCAACACGCTGGCTGAGATCGCCCGTGAGTTCGAGTTAGGCGAATGCCTGCGCCTCGGGCCGGGTGAGCTGAAAAGCGGCGGCTTCCGCCGTGAGTCCATCCTTGCCGATACCGTTGAAGCGCTGATTGGGGGCATTTTCCTCGACAGTGATATTCATAACGTCGAAAGGCTGATCCTCAACTGGTATCAAAGTCGTCTGGACGAAATCAGCCCGGGCGATAAACAAAAAGATCCGAAAACGCGTCTGCAGGAATACCTGCAGGGTCGCCATCTGCCGCTGCCGTCATATCTGGTGGTACAGGTACGTGGCGAGGCGCACGATCAAGAATTTACTATCCACTGCCAGGTAAGTGGTCTGAGCGAACCGGTGGTAGGCACAGGTTCCAGCCGCCGCAAGGCAGAGCAGGCCGCCGCCGAACAGGCGCTTAAGAAACTGGAGCTGGAATGAGCGAAGAAAAAACATACTGCGGATTTGTCGCCATCGTGGGTCGTCCCAACGTTGGCAAATCCACCCTGCTAAATAATCTGCTCGGGCAGAAGATTTCTATTACCTCGCGTAAAGCGCAGACCACACGTCACCGCATCGTGGGCATCCACACCGAAGGGCCGTACCAGGCTATCTACGTGGATACCCCGGGTTTGCACATGGAAGAAAAGCGCGCCATCAACCGTCTGATGAACAAAGCGGCGAGCAGCTCCATTGGCGACGTAGAACTGGTTATTTTCGTGGTGGAAGGCACTCGCTGGACGCCGGACGACGAAATGGTACTGAACAAACTGCGTGATGCCCGCGCACCGGTGATCCTGGCGGTGAACAAAGTGGACAACGTGCAGGAGAAAGCCGATCTGCTGCCGCACCTGCAGTTCCTGGCAAGCCAGATGAACTTCCTTGATATCGTACCGATGTCTGCGGAAACCGGCATGAACGTTGATACAGTAGCGGGGATTGTGCGTAAACATCTGCCGGAAGCAATCCATCACTTCCCGGAAGACTACATTACCGATCGCTCCCAGCGCTTTATGGCGTCGGAAATCATCCGCGAAAAACTGATGCGTTTCCTCGGCGCAGAGCTGCCTTATTCCGTGACGGTTGAGATAGAGCGTTTTGTCACCAACGAGCGCGGCGGTTACGACATCAACGGGCTGATCCTCGTCGAGCGTGAAGGGCAGAAGAAAATGGTGATCGGCAATAAGGGCGCGAAAATCAAAACCATCGGTATTGAGGCCCGTAAAGACATGCAGGACATGTTCGAAGCCCCTGTGCACCTTGAACTGTGGGTCAAAGTTAAATCCGGCTGGGCCGATGACGAGCGCGCCCTGCGTAGTCTTGGTTACACCGACGACCTGAAGTAAGAGCCATACAGTATGACGGAAGGCTGGCAGCGCGCTTTCGTTTTGCATAGTCGTCCGTGGAGCGAAACCAGCCTCATGCTGGACGTCTTCACGGAAGAATCCGGTCGTGTGCGCCTTGTGGCAAAAGGCGCACGTGCCAAACGTTCCAGCCTTAAAGGCGCATTACAACCCTTTACCCCTCTGCTGCTCCGCTTTGGCGGGCGTGGCGACGTCAAAACGCTGCGCAGCGCCGAAGCCGTCTCTCTGGCACTCCCTTTAAGCGGTATTACGCTCTACAGCGGCCTGTACATCAACGAGCTGATTTCGCGCGTGCTGGAACACGAGACGCGCTTTTCTGAACTGTTCTTTGAATACCTGCACTGTATCCAGGCGCTGGCTGGCGTCAGCGGCTCGCCCGAAGCCATTCTGCGCCGCTTTGAACTGGCGCTGCTCAGCCATCTGGGGTACGGCATCGATTTCCTGCACTGTGCGGGCAGTGGTGATGCGGTGGAAGACACCATGACCTACCGCTATCGCGAAGAGAAGGGTTTTATCGCCAGTATCGTCATCGATAACCGCACCTTTACCGGGCGTCATCTGCGGGCGCTGGCTGAACGCGACTTTCCCGATGCCGATACGTTGAAGGCCGCGAAACGCTTTACCCGCATGGCCCTAAAGCCGTATCTTGGCGGTAAGCCGCTAAAAAGTCGGGAACTGTTTCGCCAGTTCATCCCTAAGCGTGCGGCACCCGATCCCCAATAAATAAAAATGTCATACGAGGATGGTCATGGCTGAATTACTGTTAGGCGTCAACATCGATCACATTGCCACGTTGCGTAATGCACGCGGCACGGCGTACCCGGATCCGGTGCAGGCCGCGTTTATTGCTGAGCAGGCGGGAGCGGATGGCATTACCGTGCATCTGCGTGAGGACCGTCGTCACATTACCGATCGTGACGTGAAGATCCTGCGCCAGACGCTGGACACCCGCATGAATCTGGAAATGGCCGTTACCGATGAGATGCTGGACATTGCCTGTGACACCCGCCCGCATTTTTGCTGCCTGGTACCGGAAAAGCGTCAGGAAGTGACCACCGAAGGCGGTCTCGACGTCGCCGGCCAGCAGGAGAAAATGCGCGCCGCCTGCAAGCGTCTTGCTGATGCGGGCATCCTGGTGTCGCTGTTTATTGACGCCGACGACGCACAGATCAAAGCCGCCGCTGACGTGGGCGCGCCCTACATCGAGATCCACACTGGCTGCTATGCCGACGCCGAAGACGACGCGGCCCAGGCGCGCGAACTGGAACGCATCGCGAAAGCGGCCCGTTATGCCGCCAGTCTCGGTCTGAAGGTGAATGCCGGGCACGGCCTGACGTACCATAACGTCAAAGCCATCGCCGCGCTGCCGGAAATGCACGAACTGAACATCGGCCATGCCATCATTGGTCGCGCGGTCATGAGCGGGCTGAAAGAGGCGGTCAGCGAAATGAAACGCCTGATGCTGGAAGCGCGCCGGTAATGGCAATCCTCGGACTGGGTACGGATATAGTCGAAATCGCCCGTATCGAAGCGGTGATCGCCCGTAGCGGCGATCGCCTGGCGCGACGCGTCCTGGCGGATAACGAGTGGGCCATCTGGGCTTCGCATCAGCAGCCGGTACGCTTTCTGGCGAAACGCTTCGCGGTAAAAGAGGCGGCGGCAAAGGCGTTCGGCACCGGCATTCGCAACGGGCTGGCCTTTAATCAGTTTGAAGTTTACAACGATGAACTGGGCAAGCCGAGCCTGCGGTTATGGGGTGAAGCACAGAAGCTGGCAGAACAGATGGGCGTCCGATCGATGCACGTCACGCTGGCGGATGAGCGCCACTACGCCTGTGCGACGGTGATTATCGAAAGCTAGATTTTATCGGCGTGATGCAGCAGCACAAACTTATCCCACAGCTGTTCGTTATTTTCCACATGTGCCGGATCTTTTAAGATGGTATTCGGGATCGGGCACACCTTCTGACAGGTTGGCGTTTCGTAGTGGCCCACACACTCCGTGCAACGGTCGCTGTTGATTTCATAAATGCTGTCACCCATCGAAATGGCCTCGTTCGGGCATTCCGGCTCGCACATATCGCAATTTATGCATTTTTTGGTGATCAACAGCGCCATCAGGAAAATCTCAGAAGCAACACAAACAGGGCGGGCATTATACGCCCAATTTCTGTTCAGACCAGTTTTTTTACCAGCTGCTCGCTGTGACGAATACGATCCGGGGCGTGCTCAATATCCTGCTGCACCAGCGCCATAAACAGCAGGTCGGTTAGCATCATCTGCGCGCTGGACGAGGAGATGGCCGCGCTGCGCGTCGCCTGCTCTTCGGCAATGGTGTACAGACAGTGCGAAGCTCGCTGTTGCAGCGTGTTCGGCGTAAAGCCGGTGATGGCGAGGATCCTGCCACCGACGCGGAAGGTTTCATCCGCCGCCAGATTGATTTCCCGTCGTTCGCCGGAATAGGAGACCGCCACCAGCACATCTCCTGGCCCCAGCGCCTGCACCGTTGCGAGCAACGCATGCATATCCTGCTCGACGACGGCGTTAAAACCAATTTTCAGCAGTTTCCAGCCAAAGTTGCGTGCCACCAGCCCCGACGCGCCGATACCGGTCAGCACAATGCGCCGCGCGCCGCGCAGTAGCTGCACGCTTTCCTGTAGTTTCTCTTCCGTGTTCACATCCAGGGTCGCGCGCATCGCGTTCACATTATCCTGAATGAGTTTCTCCCCCACCAGACGCAGCGGATCGTCACCGCGGATCTGATTATGCAGCGGTACGGCCTGCGGATCCGGGTGGCTGACCAGCGCTTCGCTGATCGCCAGCTTCAACGCCGGAAATCCTTTAAAGCCGAGCTTCTGGGAGAACTTCACCACGCTTGACTGGCTGACGCCCGCTTGCTGAGCTAATTGTTGTGAGCTGAGGTGACGTGCCTCGTCCGGTTGCGCCAGAATAAAATCCGCCAGCTTCTTATCGCTCTGTGCCAGCCCAGGGTAGCGCTGACGGATGCGAATCAAACAGTTCATAGGCTCTCCCCGACAAAATGTGACAATGGTTGCAAATTACACATTCCGCTCGCATGAATGAATATAATATTCCATTATGCAGCGGTTAAAGTGAATAAAAAATTCTTGAGGTCGAAACATGAATCTTGGCTTACTGGTATCAGAAACGCGCAATTCACAGACAATGGATCTGGACGCCTTGTCGACCATCGAACTGGTTAACCGTTTTAATCAACAGGATACGCTGGTCGCTCTGGCAGTGAAAGAAACATTACCCGAGGTGGCGAAAGCGGTGGATGCCGCCGCTACCGCGCTGAAGGCCGGGGGACGTCTCATTTATATGGGGGCGGGGACCAGCGGGCGGCTGGGCGTGCTGGATGCCTCTGAGTGTCCACCCACTTTCGGCGTGCCGCACGGGCTGGTGGTCGGGCTGATTGCCGGCGGGCCGGGCGCGTTGCTTAAAGCCGTTGAAGGCGCGGAAGACGATCCGCAACTGGGGGAGGGCGATTTACAGGCGCTGGATCTGAAGCCTGAGGATCTGGTGGTCGGGCTGGCCGCGTCCGGGCGCACACCTTATGTCATCGGCGGGTTGAACTACGCCCGTAAGGTAGGCTGCACCACGGTGGCGATCTCCTGTAATCCCGGCTCGCCGATCGCCCAGATCGCCGATATTGCCATCTCCCCGGTGGTCGGGCCGGAAGCGTTGACCGGCTCTACGCGCCTGAAATCCGGCACAGCGCAAAAACTGGTGCTCAATATGATCTCCACCGGTGCCATGGTGAAATTCGGCAAGGTCTATCAGAACCTGATGGTGGATATGAAAGCGACCAACGTTAAACTGGTGGATCGCGCTTGCCGCATGGTGGTGGAAGCTACGGGTGCTGCACGCAGCGACGCCGAGGCGATCCTTAAACAAACCGATTATGACGTCAAACCGGCGATCCTGATGATCCTTACCGGACTGGATGCCGCCGCCGCGCGGGAAAAACTCGCGGCGCACAAGGGCTTTTTACGCGCAGCATTAGAAAATTAACGAGGCGAGTATGGATAAAACGACAACGCTGGCCAGTGAGATCCTGCGGGGGATTGGCGGGCAGCAAAATATTTCGCGGCTGGAAAACTGCATGACGCGGGTGCGCGTCGAAGTGCACGACGATGCATTGCTGGATATTGCAGGCTTAAAAAAACTCCCCGGCGTCAGCGGCTATGTGAAGCAAGGGGAGCAGCACCAGCTGATTGTCGGCCCTGGCAAAGCCGCGCAGGTGGTGGATGCCATGCAAGCGTTGATGCGGGAACAGGGCGGAATGCCGGTTACCGATGATGTTGAGCGCACCAAAGCACAGGCCAAAAGCAAATACAAAGCGCCGATGAGCGATGCACTGCGCATGTTGGCTAACGTTTTCATCCCGCTGATTCCGGCCTTTATCGCCTCGGGGCTGATCACCGGCATCATTAATATCCTGAAACGTCCGGATATCGTCGGTGACGTGGCTACCCAGTATCCCAACCTGCTCGGCCTGCTGGCGATATTTGGCAGCGCGGTCTTTGCCATCATGAATATCCTGGTGGGGGTGAATACCGCAAAAGTCTTCGGCGGATCGCTGGCGTTAGGTGGCGTGATGGCGGGAATTTTATCCAGCCCGCAGCTCGCGCAAATTACCCTTTTCGGAGAACAACTCCAGCCGGGACGCGGCGGGGTGATCGCCGTGCTGCTGGTAGTGGCGTTGATGTGCTGGATCGAAAAGCGCCTGCGCGCGTTGCTGCCCGGCTCCATTGAGCTGATCCTTAACCCGCTGCTGACAACGCTCATCACCGGCGCTATTGCTGTTGTGGCGCTGCAACCGCTGGGCGGCTGGATCTCCGAAGCCATCGCACACGGCGCATCATGGGCTATCGATCGCGGTGGGTTCCTGGTCGGCGCGGTGATGGCGGGCACCTTCCTGCCGCTGGTACTCACCGGGCTGCATCAGGGGCTGGTGCCAATCCATGTCGAACTGGTGCAGGCGCATGGCTATAACGCGCTGCTGCCGATCCTCTCCATGGCGGGCGTCGGTCAGGTGGGCGCGGCTATTGCGGTGCTGATGAAAACCCGTAACAGTCGCCTGAAAAAGCTCTGCAAAGGGGCGCTGCCGGTGGGATTGCTGGGCATTGGGGAACCGCTGATTTTTGGCGTCACGCTACCGCTCGGTAAGCCGTTTCTGGGCGCCTGTCTGGGGGGCGCGGTCGGCGGGGCGCTGATCAGCTATTTTAAAGTGGCGACGGTGATCACCTTTGGGATTTCCGGTTTACCGCTGGCGTTAACGATTGTCACCGGAAAAGTCGCGCTCTATCTGTTAGGCTATTTAGTGGCGGTTATTGCCGGGTTCCTCTTTACCTGGCTTTTAGGGTTCAACGATCCAGAGGAGTAAGGTTTGGCTAACAGCGAGCGTCGTGTCGTTTTTTTTGACCTGGATGGAACACTACATCAGCAGGATATGTTTGGTACTTTCTTGCGTTATCTGTTGCGTCGTCAGCCACTGAATGCGTTGCTCGTCCTGCCGTTGCTGCCCATTATTGGCGGCGCGTTACTGATTAAAGGGCGTGCCGCACGCTGGCCGATGAGCCTGTTGTTATGGGGATGTACCTGGGGTCACAGCGAAGCGCGCCTGAAACAGCTGGAAAAGGATTTTGTGGCCTGGTTTCGCACCAAAGTCACCGCGTTCCCGGTGGTGCAGGACCGTCTGACCAATTATCTTGCGGCGTCCGACGCCGACATCTGGCTGATCACCGGTTCGCCGCAGCCGCTGGTGGAACAGGTCTATTTTGATACGCCCTGGCTGCCGCGCGTGAATCTGATCGCAAGCCAGGTCCATCGCCGTTACGGCGGCTGGGTACTGACTATGCGCTGTCTGGGACATGAAAAGGTGGTGCAGCTGGAACGTAAAATCGGTACGCCGCTGCGATTGTACAGCGGCTACAGCGACAGCAAACAAGATAACCCGCTGTTATATTTCTGCCAGCACCGCTGGCGGGTAACGCCGCGCGGTGAGCTTCAGCAACTGGAATAGTGCCTGATACATAGCGACTGTGTATAATGCGCCCCGCTTTTATCACTGGAGTGCTATCCCTTGTCCGACGCTGAATTGACCCATGAATACTGGATGCGCCACGCGCTTACGCTCGCTCAGCGCGCCTGGGATGAAGGGGAAGTCCCGGTCGGGGCGGTGCTGGTGCATAACAACCAGGTGATTGGCGAAGGCTGGAACCGGCCGATTGGCCGTCACGATCCCACGGCCCACGCCGAAATCATGGCACTGCGGCAGGGCGGGCTGGTACAGCAAAACTACCGTCTGCTGGATACCACGCTGTATGTCACGCTGGAGCCGTGCGTCATGTGCGCAGGCGCGATGGTGCACAGCCGCATCGGGCGTCTGATCTTCGGCGCGCGGGATGCCAAAACCGGCGCGGCAGGCTCCCTTATTGATGTGCTGCACCATCCGGGCATGAATCATCGGGTAGAGATCGTGGAAGGTATACTGCGCGACGACTGCGCCGGGATGCTGAGCGCCTTTTTCCGTCAGCGACGGGCCGAGAAAAAAGCGCTGAAAAAGGGTGTGAGTGACGCAGGTTAAGGCGCAGTTTTGTGTACCGGCGGCAGCTGCGCCGGTGCCTGGGGCAGCACCAGCGGCGATCGGCCAAACACATCTGCCGGTGAAAAGGCGCTGAAGGGCAGCACGCCCTCATGCGGCGGATCCAGTTCATGCACATCTACCACCGGATAGCTTTGCGCCAGGCGCAGCGCGTCTGCCGCCTGTTTCTCTTTCTCCTGCAAATAGCCCACCAGGCTTATCTGATATTTACGGATATTCTCCACATAGGCATAAGCTTCATGCCCGCGCGCATAACCGTAGGTGAGTTTGCTGTACCAGGGCTTCTGGCTCAGCAGCGGTAAACGCTGTTTTACATCAGACCAGCTGTCCGGGTTGCCTTTGGTGCGGGCGGTCAGCGCCCTGGCATCCAGCATGTGCGCGTAGCCCATGTTATAGGCTGCCAGCGCATACCAGATGCGCTCTTCTTCCGGCACCGTTTCCGGCACTTTTGCCATCATGTCCTGCAGATAGCGCGCGCCGCCGCTGATGCTCTGCTCGGCATCGGTGCGATCGCTCAGGCCAAGGCTCTGGGCGGTATTTTTGGTGAGCATCATTAAGCCGCGCACGCCGGTCGGCGAGGTGGCCTGAGTGTCCCAGTGGGATTCCTGATACGAGATTGCCGCCAGTAGCCGCCAGTCAATATTCTGCGCGTATTTCTCAAACAGCGGTTGCAGTTCCGGCAGGACATTGTCCACTGCCCGCAGGAAGGTGCGGGTATCGACATAATCAAAGCCTTCGCCGTGGCCGAGATATTTCTCCTCCAGCCGCGCCAGGGTGCCGTCTTCATTCATGTCATTGAAAAAATCGAGCATCGCCGCGGAGAGGGTATTGTCGCTGTCTTTATGAGTGAACCAGGTCACCGGCTGCTCATCGCTGATGTCCAGTGCCACCGTCAGCTCTGGATGCACCCGCTGAAACAGGCTGATGGCCACGGAATCCGCTACGGTATACGCCAGCTTCCCGTCCGCCACCTGTTGCAGCAGGGCGTTCGTGCCGAGCTTCTCATCCACCGTCCAGCTCAGGTCCGGATACTTCTGCGCTTTAAGGGCCTGCAAATCACTGATGGAAACGTGACCCGGCGCAATGGTCAGTTGTGAGGCATTGACCTCTGCAAGCGAGCGCGGACGATAGCTGCCCACCCGGTACACCAGTTGCTGCGAAACAGAGTAATAGATCGGCCCGGCCTGATAGTTGCGGACGCGCTCGCTGTTATACACCAGCCCGGCGGCCAGCATATCAGCGTGATCACTGTCGAGGTCGTCAAACAGCTGGCTGATGTTCTGGCGCACCGTGACGGTCAGCTTCACGCCGAGATAATCAGCAAACTGCTGCGCGAGTTCGTAATCCAGCCCGGAAGGCTTGCCATCAATGGCGGACCAGGTCAGTGGCGAGATGATGGTGCTGACGCGCAACTCACCGCGCGCCTGGATGGCGGCGATGCGATTTTCGGCTTTATCAGACCAGGGAATGGAAGGCCACAGCGCCGCTGCCAGCAGCAGGGTAACGATGCCGATAAGCAGATAATTAAGCTTTAATTTTTTCAATTAGTTAATTCTCTGCGCCGCGCGAGTCCTGAGTAGATGCTGCCCTGATAACATTAATGTGTGATGAAGAATGAGCGGCATTTTGCTTAACAATAAGGCAGTTGGCAACTAATTCGCGAAACGGCAGGGGCGAAGCCGCAAAATTTGCGCCGATTTTATTTCCACGCAAACGGTTTCGTCGGCGCTCACTATTCTCTATAATGTGCCCGTTTTCCCCACCTTGCGCATACGTAAAGCGTCACCGACGCGCTAAAGACGAGAGACTTATGATGGAAATTCTGCGTGGTTCGCCTGCCCTGTCTGCCTTCCGTATCAACAAATTGCTGGCACGTTTTCAGGCGGCCAACCTTCCTGTAAGCAACATTTACGCCGAGTATGTCCATTTTGCCGATCTCACCGCCCCGTTAACGGCTGACGAACACGCCCAACTGGCGCGTCTGCTGCAATACGGCCCGGCGCTCGCCAGCCATACTCCGGCAGGCAAGTTGATCCTTGTGACCCCGCGTCCGGGCACCATTTCGCCCTGGTCCTCTAAAGCCACCGATATCGCCCACAACTGCGGCCTCTCTCTGATAAACCGCCTTGAGCGCGGTGTGGCCTGGTACGTTGACGCTGCGGAACTGAGCGCGGCGCAGTGGCAGGTCGTGGCGGACGAACTGCACGATCGCATGATGGAAACGGTATTCACGGCGCTGGATGACGCGCAGCAGCTATTTGCCCATCACCAGCCGGTGCCGGTCGCCAGCGTGGATATGCTGGGGCAGGGACGTCAGGCGCTCAACGATGCCAACCTTCGTCTGGGGCTGGCGCTGGCGGAAGACGAAATGGACTATCTGTTCGATGCCTTTACGCGTCTGGGTCGCAACCCGAACGACATCGAACTCTATATGTTTGCGCAGGCGAACTCCGAACACTGCCGTCACAAAATCTTTAACGCTGACTGGGTGATCGACGGCGAACAGCAGCCGAAATCGCTGTTTAAAATGATCAAGAACACCTTTGAACAGACACCGGACCACGTGCTGTCAGCTTATAAAGACAACGCCGCGGTGATGGAAGGTTCAGAGGTGGGGCGTTTCTACGCCAGCCACGAAGAAGGGCGCTACGACTTCCACCAGGAGCCGACGCATATCCTGATGAAAGTGGAAACCCATAACCACCCGACGGCGATCTCGCCATGGCCGGGTGCGGCAACCGGCTCCGGCGGTGAAATTCGTGATGAAGGCGCAACCGGACGCGGCGCGAAACCGAAAGCCGGGCTGGTAGGCTTCTCTGTTTCCAACCTGCGTATTCCTGGCTTTGAACAGCCGTGGGAAGAAGATTTCGGCAAGCCGGACCGCATCGTTACCGCGCTGGAAATCATGACCGATGGCCCGCTTGGCGGCGCGGCCTTTAACAACGAATTTGGTCGTCCGGCACTGAACGGCTACTTCCGTACCTATGAAGAAAAAGTGAACAGTCACAACGGCGAAGAGCTGCGCGGCTATCACAAGCCGATCATGTTGGCTGGCGGGATCGGCAACATTCGCGCCGATCACGTGCAAAAAGGCGAGATCTACGTTGGCGCGAAACTGATCGTGCTGGGCGGCCCGGCGATGAACATCGGTCTGGGCGGCGGCGCGGCGTCGTCGATGGCCTCCGGCCAGTCTGACGCGGATCTCGATTTTGCTTCTGTACAGCGCGACAACCCGGAAATGGAGCGTCGTTGCCAGGAAGTGATCGACCGCTGCTGGCAGCTGGGCGACGCCAACCCGATCCTGTTTATTCATGACGTTGGCGCGGGCGGTCTGTCCAACGCCATGCCGGAGCTGGTGAGCGACGGCAATCGCGGCGGTCGTTTCGATCTGCGTAAGATCCTCAGCGATGAGCCAGGCATGAGCCCGCTGGAGATCTGGTGTAACGAATCTCAGGAACGTTACGTGCTGGCAGTGGCTGCCGACCAGTTACCGCTGTTCGATGCCCTGTGCCGCCGTGAGCGCGCCCCTTATGCGGTGATCGGTGAAGCCACCGAAGAGATGCACTTAAGACTTGCTGACAGCCATTTCGACAATCAGCCGATCGACATGCCGCTGGACGTGCTGCTGGGCAAAACGCCGAAAATGACCCGTACTGTGCAGACGCGCAAAGCGGCTGGCGAAGCCTTTGAGCGGCAGAACATCACCGTGGCGGAAGCGGTAGACCGTGTGCTTCATCTGCCCGCCGTCGCGGAGAAAACCTTCCTTATCACCATCGGCGACCGCAGCGTCACCGGTATGGTGGCCCGCGATCAGATGGTGGGGCCGTGGCAGGTGCCGGTTGCCAACTGTGCCGTCACCACGGCCAGCCTCGACAGCTACTATGGCGAAGCCATGTCGCTGGGTGAACGTGCGCCGGTGGCGCTGCTCGACTTTGCAGCCTCTGCCCGTCTGGCGGTGGGCGAAGCCCTGACTAACATCGCCGCCACGCAAATCGGCGACATCAAACGCATTAAGCTCTCCGCAAACTGGATGGCGGCAGCCGGACACCCCGGCGAAGACGCCGGTCTCTATGAAGCCGTGAAAGCAGTGGGTGAAGAACTCTGCCCGGCGCTCGGCCTGACCATCCCGGTGGGTAAAGACTCCATGTCGATGAAAACCCGCTGGCAGGACGGCAACGAGCAGCGTGAAATGACCTCGCCGCTGTCGCTGGTGATCACCGCTTTTGCCCGCGTCGAAGATGTGCGTCATACCATCACGCCGCAACTGTCTACCGACGATAACGCGCTGCTGCTGATCGACCTGGGTAAAGGTCACAACGCGCTGGGCGCAACGGCGCTGGCGCAGGTCTATCGTCAACTGGGCGACAAACCCGCCGACGTGCGCGATGTGGCGCAGCTGAAAGGCTTCTACGACGCTATTCAGGCGCTGGTAGCCGGACGCCAGCTGCTGGCCTATCACGACCGTTCCGACGGTGGCCTGTTGGTGACGCTGGCAGAAATGGCCTTTGCCGGTCACTGTGGCATCGAGGCCGATATTGCCGCGCTGGGTGACGATCGCCTGGCCGCGCTGTTTAACGAAGAGCTGGGCGCGGTGATCCAGATCCGCGCAGCTGATCGTGATGCGGTGGAAAAACTGCTCAGCGCTCACGGCCTCGCGGACTGCGTGCACTATCTCGGTAAAGCTGTGGCAGGCGATCGCTTTACGCTCACCGCCGGTCAACAGGCAGTGTTCAGCGAAAGCCGTAGCCAGCTGCGTATGTGGTGGGCAGAAACCACCTGGCAGATGCAGCGCCTGCGCGATAACCCGGAATGTGCCGACCAGGAGCATCAGGCAAAAGCCAACGATGCCGATCCGGGGCTGAACGTTAAACTCTCTTTCGACATTAACGACGATATCGCCGCGCCGTACATCGCCACCGGTGCGCGTCCGAAAGTAGCGGTACTGCGCGAACAGGGCGTGAACTCCCATGTTGAAATGGCAGCAGCCTTCCATCGCGCGGGTTTCGATGCCATCGACATGCACATGAGCGATCTGCTGGCGGGCCGTACCGGCCTGGATGATTTCCAGGCGCTGGTAGCGTGCGGCGGCTTCTCTTACGGCGACGTGCTGGGGGCAGGCGAGGGCTGGGCGAAATCCATTCTGTTCAACAACCGCGTGCGCGATACCTTCGAAACCTTCTTCCATCGTCCGCAAACGCTGGCGCTGGGCGTGTGCAACGGTTGTCAGATGATGTCTAACCTGCGCGAACTGATCCCGGGCAGCGATCTGTGGCCGCGATTTGTGCGTAACCACTCCGACCGTTTTGAAGCCCGCTTCAGCCTCGTGGAAGTCACGCAAAGCCCGTCGCTGCTGTTACAGGGCATGGTAGGCTCGCAGATGCCGATTGCCGTTTCTCACGGCGAAGGCCGCGTGGAAGTCCGTGATGACGCGCATCTGGCGGCGCTGGAAAGTAAAGGTCTGGTGGCGCTGCGTTTTGTCGATAACAGCGGCAACGTGACGCAGACCTACCCGGCAAACCCGAACGGCTCGCCGAATGGCATCACTGCGGTGACGTCAGAAAATGGCCGCGTCACGCTGATGATGCCGCACCCGGAGCGCGTGTTCCGTACCGTCAGCAACTCCTGGCACCCGGAATACTGGGGCGAGGACAGCCCGTGGATGCGTATCTTCCGTAACGCCCGTAAGCAACTGGGATAATGCTCACACGCCACTGTCGGTTTTGCCCGACAGTGGCGCTTTTCTTTGTCTCTTTTTGGCGACACTTAAGTGGTTGATTTTTATAGGTATGACCAGTGTGCTTCCGGGGTGTTGCTTTTTGGCGACAGTGTGCTGGAAAAGTGAGCAGGCTAAGTACCGGCGTTAAAATAATAAAATCCTTTTAATTCAATGGCTAAATAATAAACTCTGTACATTGGCACGGGTTGTGCATATTATTAACCCAGTGGCTCATTCACCTTCTTATGTCAGCCCCTTCGGGACGCGCTACATAAACTCAGAATGACGCACAAAAAGGTGCCTGCCGTCCAATTGCTGATCATAGCGTTGCTATTTCAGACCTCGGGCGAAACGTCGAGTAAGGCACCGCCTATTCCAAAACAAAGCCGGGTAATTCCCGGCTTTGTTGTTTCTGCAGGATCGTAATCTTACCTTTCCCCCGGCGCGTTCCTCAGTTAGCATCCCTTAAAATCTGCTTTCACGAGAATAGTGCGTTGAGACCCTGGCCCGGCTTTCCCCGCTCCCTGCGACAACTGGTCATGATGGCCTTTCTGCTGATACTGCTGCCGCTGTTAGTGCTGGCATGGCAGGCGTGGCAGAGCCTCAATACCCTTAGCGCCCAGGCGGCGCAGACCAACCGTACCACATTGATTGATGCCCGTCGTAGCGAGGCGATGACCAACGTCGCCCTCGAAATGGAACGCAGCTACCGCCAGTATTGCGTCCTTGACGATCCTACGCTTGCCCGTGTTTACCAGAGCCAGCGTAAGCGCTACAGCGACATGCTGGATGCCCACGCGGGCGTGCTGCCGGATGATAAACTCTATCTGGCCCTGCGCCAGGATCTGAACGATCTGGCGCAGTTACAGTGCCACAACAGCGGTCCTGGTGAAGCGGCCTCAGTGCGGCTGGAAGCTTTTGCGGCCGCCAATACCATGATGGTGCAGTCGACGCGTGCCGTGGTGTTTTCCCGCGGTCAGCAACTGCAACAGGAGATCGCCGAGCGCGGTCAGTTCTTTGGCTGGCAGGCGCTGGTACTGTTTCTGGTCAGCCTTGGGCTGGTGTTGCTGTTTACCCGCATGATTATCGGCCCGGTAAAAGGCATTGAGCGGATGATCAACCGCCTCGGCGAAGGACGCACGCTGGGGCAGCGCGTGCTGTTTAAAGGGCCGCGCGAATTACGCTCGGTGGGGGAGCGGATCATCTGGCTTAGCGAGCGTCTCGCCTGGCTTGAATCGCAACGCCATCAGTTTTTACGCCATCTTTCCCATGAACTGAAAACCCCCCTCGCCAGTATGCGCGAAGGCACGGAGCTGCTGGCCGATGAAGTGGTCGGTCCCCTCACCGCAGAGCAAAAAGAGGTGGTGGATATTCTTGATGACAGCAGCCGTAACCTGCAAAAACTCATTGAGCAACTGCTGGATTACAACCGCAAGCTGGCGGATGGCGCGGTTGAACTGGAGACGGTCGATCTGGTTCCGCTGGTGGAGGGGGTGATCGCCGCCCACAGTTTACCGGCACGGGCTAAAATGATGCATACCGAGGTGACGTTGCCGGAAAGCCACTGTCTGGCAGAGCCGATGCTGCTGATGAGCGTGCTGGATAATCTCTATTCGAACGCGGTGCACTATGGGGCTGAATCCGGTAACATTTATATTCGCAGCTACACTCATGGCGCACGGTTAGTCATTGAGGTAGCGAATACGGGTACGCCGATCCCCGAAGCGGAACAGGCGATGATTTTTGAACCCTTTTTCCAGGGAAGTCATCAACGAAAAGGGGCGGTGAAAGGCAGTGGGCTGGGGTTGAGTATCGCCAGAGACTGTATTCATCGCATGCGAGGTGAGCTGCATCTGGTGGCCGACAGCCAGTCAGATGTCTGTTTCCGCATTGAGCTACCGCTCAGTGCGCCGGAAAAATCCCTAAAATGAATCTACGTCTGGTGAGTATGTCGCACATTTTTAATCGCGTGCTGAACGCGGTGTCGTTGTCAGGGCTTCTGCGGGCAGGCTTGCCATGTCTGCTGCTGACGGGCTGTATCGCCCATGTGCCGAAAAGCGCCGTCAACGAAAAACAGGAAGAAAAACTTCCCCAGCATCAACTGGCCGATTTCCTGTCCACCGACTGCAACGACATCTGGTCGCTGCACGGGAAATCCGTCGAAACGAACCCGCTGTACTGGCTGCGGGGCATGGACTGCGCGGAACGCCTGGCACCGGCGACCGCCCGCGCCGAAGCGCGAAGCTGGCCGGATGACACCTGGCAGGATACGTTCAAGCGCGGCATTTTGCTGGCCAGCGCCAAAATCTCGCCGGTGGAACGCCGCACTTTTGTTACCCGTCTCGACACGCTCAGCCCGCAGCTACCGGCGCAGGTGCGCCCGCTGTATCAGGTGTGGCGTGAAGGCCAGGCGCTGCAATTGCAGCTGTCAGAAGAGCGCTACCGTTACAGCAAGCTCCAGCAGTCTGCCGATGGCGAACTGGATACCCTGCGTCAGCAGCAGCAATACCTGCGTGAGCAGCTGGAAACCACTTCGCGCAAACTGGAAAACCTGACCGATATCGAACGGCGTTTATCGACGCGGAAACCCGCCGGTAACGATCTGCCCTCCGCCAACCCTGACGTGAAAAATGAGGATGCCAGCCATGACAAGCCGTAAACCTGCCCGGCTGCTGCTGGTGGACGACGATCCCGGTTTACTGAAGCTGCTCGGCCTGCGCCTGACCAGCGAGGGTCACAGCGTGGTCACCGCCGAGAGCGGCCAGGAAGGGCTGCGCGTACTGGCGCGGGAAAAAATCGATCTGGTGATCAGCGATCTACGAATGGATGAAATGGACGGCATGCAGCTGTTTGCCGAGATCCAGCGCCAGCAGCCGGGGATGCCGGTGATCATCCTGACGGCGCACGGCTCGATCCCTGACGCCGTGGCTGCCACCCAGCAGGGTGTGTTCAGCTTTCTCACCAAGCCGGTGGATAAAGACGCGCTGTACAAAGCCATCGACGGCGCGCTGGAGCACTCCGCGCCTGCCGGGGATGATCACTGGCGCGAAACCATTGTCACCCGCAGCCCGCTGATGCTGCGGCTGCTGGAGCAGGCGCGCATGGTGGCGCAGTCAGACGTCAGCCTGCTGATTAACGGGCAGAGCGGCACCGGCAAAGAGATCCTTGCGCAGGCGATCCATAACGCCAGTCCGCGCAGTAAAAACGCCTTTATCGCCATTAACTGCGGCGCGCTGCCAGAGCAACTTCTTGAATCCGAACTCTTTGGTCACGCCCGCGGGGCTTTTACCGGTGCGGTGAGCAGCCGTGAAGGACTGTTTCAGGCGGCGGAGGGCGGCACGCTGTTCCTCGACGAAATCGGTGATATGCCTGTTCCGTTGCAGGTGAAGCTGCTGCGTGTATTGCAGGAGCGCAAAGTGCGCCCGCTTGGCAGCAACCGTGACATCGACATCAACGTGCGCATTATCTCTGCCACCCACCGCGATCTGCCAAAAGCGATGGAGCGCGGCGAGTTCCGCGAAGATCTCTATTATCGCCTGAACGTGGTGAACCTGAAGATCCCGGCGCTGGCGGAGCGGGCAGAAGATATCCCGCTGCTGGCGAATCATCTTCTGCGCCAGTCTGCGGATCGCCATAAACCCTTTGTGCGCGCTTTTTCTACCGACGCCATGAAGCGGCTGATGACCGCCAGCTGGCCCGGTAACGTGCGTCAACTGGTGAACGTCATCGAGCAGTGCGTGGCGCTTACCTCCTCGCCGGTGATCAGCGACGCACTGGTAGAGCAGGCGCTGGAAGGGGAGAACACCGCGCTGCCGACTTTCGCCGAAGCCAGAAATCAGTTTGAGCTGAACTACCTGCGTAAGCTGCTGCAAATCACCAAAGGCAACGTGACCCACGCCGCGCGTATGGCCGGGCGAAACCGCACCGAATTTTATAAATTGTTATCACGCCATGAACTTGACGCTAACGATTTTAAAGAGTGATCCGCAAAGCACGGTGAATATGATAGTGTGAGCAACCGATAACGTAGCAGCCTGCAGGCATAAGAATTCAGGGAACCACCATGAAAAAGATTGATGCGATTATTAAACCTTTCAAACTGGATGATGTGCGCGAAGCGCTGGCCGAAGTGGGCATTACCGGGATGACCGTGACCGAAGTCAAAGGCTTTGGTCGCCAGAAAGGGCATACCGAACTGTACCGTGGCGCTGAGTACATGGTGGACTTTCTGCCGAAAGTGAAAATTGAGATTGTCGTGACCGACGATATTGTCGATACCTGCGTGGATACCATTATCCGCACGGCGCAAACCGGCAAGATTGGCGACGGCAAAATCTTCGTCTTCGACGTCGCCCGCGTGGTGCGTATTCGTACCGGCGAAGAAGACGACGCGGCAATTTAACATTCTTGCCGGGTGGCGCTGCGCTTACCCGGCCTACAAAACCTTCACAGGCCCGTGCAAGCGAAGCGCCGCCGGGCGATTACAGCACCTTATGAGGCCCGAAGCATTCGTAGTGAATGTTGTCTTTATTCACGCCCGACTCCACCAGCTGCTTCGCGGCAAACTGCATAAACACTACCGGTCCGCACAGATAAAACTGCATCGCCGGATCGTTGTATAGCCCTTCAATTTGACTTAAATCCATCAGGCCTTCGCTGTTATAACCCGCCCCCGCGCGATCCGTGTCGGTCGGCAGACGATACCAGGTATGCGAACTAAAGCGGGGAAGCTGCGCGCCAAGCTGTGCCACTTCATCCGTAAAGGCATGCACATCACCGTTTTCTGCTGCATGGAACCAGTTCACCTGCGCGGCGTGCTGACGACCCACCAGCGTGTCGAGCATGGCCAGCATCGGCGTCTGCCCCACGCCCGCTGAAATCAGCGCCACCGGCGTTTCCGGGCTCACATCCAGGAAGAAATCACCCGCAGGCACCGCAAGATGCACGATGTCACCCACGCGCGCTTCACCGTGCAGCCAGTTTGACACCTGACCGCCCGGCTCACGCTTCACGGCGATGCGGTAGCTTTTACCGTTGGGTTTGCGGGTAAGAGAATACTGACGAATTTCCTGATGCGGGAACCCTTCTGGCTTTAACCATACGCCGAGATACTGACCCGGCTGGTAATCCGCCACGGGTTGACCATCCACCGGCTCAAATTCAAAGCTGGTAATAAGCGCACTTTGCGGCGTTTTTGCCACAATGCGAAACGGCCGCGTACCTGCCCAGCCACCGGCTTTCGAGGCGTGCTCCTGATACAGCTCGCTTTCCCGATTTACAAATACGCCCGCCAGCACGCCGTAAGCTTTTCCCCACGCATCCAGCACCTCCTGACCCGGACTGAACATCTCATCCAGCGTCGCCAGCAGATGTTCTCCGACAATGTTGTACTGTTCCGGTTTGATCTGAAAACTGGTGTGTTTCTGGGCGATCTTCTCCACCGCAGGCAGTAACGCCGGCAGATTTTCAATATTGCTGGCATAAGCAGCAATGGCATTGAACAGCGCTTCACGCTGATCGCCGTTGCGCTGGTTGCTCATGTTGAAGATCTCTTTCAGCTCCGGATTATGTTTAAACATCCGGTCATAAAAATGGGCGGTGAGTTTCGGGCCGGTTTCAACAAGCAGGGGAATAGTGGATTTCACGGTGGCGATGGTTTGAGCGTCGAGCATAGCAGCTTCCTTTTTAGCAGAACTATAAGTTGTATTTTACATGCATCTTATAAAAATACCCCTGCGCTTGTAAATGATTTAGTGGATTTTAGTTAAGGTGGCTCACAGTCATGAAAAATTCACATCACAAAGCTGAAAAGAAATCCTGATCCCCGCGCGTAGCGCTTTGCCGTCAAACCCTTGTATAGCGCCAAGCCAATCGTTTGCGTAAAATCATTTGTCAAGACCTGTTATCACGATATGAATCAGTTATACTGGTCGCCGTTGCCCAAAAGGGCCCCCCTTCAGAGCTGTAATTTACTGTTAGCTGAGTCAGGAGATGCGGATGTTAAAGCGTGAAATGAACATTGCCGATTATGATGCCGAACTGTGGCAGGCTATGGAGCAGGAAAAAGTACGTCAGGAAGAACACATTGAACTGATCGCCTCCGAAAACTACACCAGCCCGCGCGTGATGCAGGCTCAGGGCTCTCAGCTGACCAATAAATACGCTGAAGGTTATCCGGGTAAACGTTACTACGGCGGTTGTGAATACGTTGATATCGTTGAGCAACTGGCTATCGATCGCGCCAAAGAGCTGTTCGGCGCAGACTACGCTAACGTTCAGCCGCACTCCGGCTCCCAGGCGAACTTCGCGGTCTACACCGCGCTGCTGACGCCGGGCGATACCGTTCTGGGTATGAACCTGGCGCAGGGCGGCCACCTGACTCACGGCTCCCCGGTTAACTTCTCCGGCAAACTGTACAACATCATCCCTTACGGTATTGATGAGTCCGGTAAAATTGACTACGAAGACATGGCGAAGCAGGCTAAAGAGCACAAACCGAAGATGATCATCGGTGGCTTCTCTGCTTACTCCGGTATCGTTGACTGGGCAAAAATGCGTGAAATCGCAGACAGCATCGGTGCTTACCTGTTCGTTGACATGGCACACGTTGCGGGCCTGATTGCCGCTGGCGTTTACCCGAACCCGGTTCCACACGCGCACGTTGTGACCACCACCACCCACAAAACCCTGGCGGGTCCACGCGGTGGCCTGATCCTGGCGAAAGGCGGTGACGAAGAGCTGTATAAAAAACTGAACTCCGCCGTATTCCCAAGCGCGCAGGGTGGCCCGCTGATGCACGTGATCGCGGCTAAAGCGGTAGCGCTGAAAGAAGCGATGGAGCCTGAGTTCAAGGTTTATCAGCAGCAGGTTGCCAAAAACGCCAAAGCGATGGTCGAAGTGTTCCTGAACCGTGGCTTCAAAGTGGTATCCGGCGGCACTGAAAACCACCTGTTCCTGCTGGATCTGGTGGACAAAAACCTGACCGGTAAAGAAGCTGACGCCGCGCTGGGTCGCGCTAACATCACCGTGAACAAAAACAGCGTCCCGAACGATCCGAAGAGCCCGTTTGTGACCTCCGGCATCCGTATCGGCAGCCCGGCTATCACCCGTCGCGGCTTCAAAGAAGCAGAAGCGCAGGAACTGGCTGGCTGGATGTGTGACGTGCTGGACAGCATTAATGATGAAGGCGTGATTGAACGCACGAAACAGAAAGTGCTGGAAATCTGCGCCCGTTTCCCGGTTTACGCCTGATCCGCGATAAACCCTGAAAAGGCCGCGTAAGCGGCCTTTTTTATTGCCGGGTGGCGCTGCGCTTACCCGGCCTACAAATTGACATGTAGGCCCGTGCAAGCGTAGCGCCGCCGGGCAATATCAACGCTTATCGCTCACCGCGCAACGTCACCCCGACATCGCCGCCCGGATGTACCGCCAGCAGCGTCTCTTTCGTATACCCGCTCTCACTCATCAGGCAGGCGCAGGCCGCATCAAAAATTGCCAGTACCAGAATGATGGAGGTGGTCGCCAGCATATTCAGCGGATCCACTTCCCGCTGGACGCCCGTGGAAATCACCAGCCGTGCCGCCTGAGCAATCGCCGACGCGTGGTTTTCCGTGACGCTAATCAGCGGTACCTGTCTTGCCGCCAGCCCCGGTAGCAGGCGGGTCAGTTCGTCGGAGTTGCCGCCGCGGGAGAGCATGATCATCAGATCCCCGGGCCGCAAAAAGCCGAGATCGCCGTGGGCGGCATCGGTGGCGTTCAGGTAGATCGCCGGACGCTCCACGCAGGCCAGCATATGGGCGATTTTGCGCGCCGCGATGCCCGAGGTTCCCACTCCGGTGACCACGATTTTCCCGGTACAGCCGCGCAGCTCACCCAGCAGGGCGTCCCACTGCGCAGATGTCAGATGCTGACCCAGTCCGGCCAGCGCCTCGCTGTAGGTTTGCCAGGCGTCGTTTGCCTGCTGCCAGCCGCTGCTCATTCCGCCTCCTGCATTAACTGACGGTATTTCATATCATCCAGGTACATCTCGTGGAACACCTGATATTTACGGTCGTAATACTGCTTGATGCGGTTGGTTTGCGGCGTCACGGTTTTGCCGATGCGGCTCATCACCGACATGGCTTCCGGGAAGCTGTCGAACACGCCCGCAGCCACGGTGCCCATCATCGCGCTGCCCAGCAGCATAGCTTCGCTCTCCTCCGGTAACAGCATGGCGCAGCCGGTGGCGTTCGCGTGCTCCTGCACAAAGATCGGGTTTTTAGTGCCGCCGCCGCTGGCCATCACGGTGTCGATGGCGTAACCGGTCTGATTCATGGTTTCAATGATATGGCGGGTACCCAGCGCAATCGCCTGGATGGTCGCCAGATATTGCAGCGCCATATCTTCCGGCGTGCGGGACAGCTTCAGCCCGGTGATCGTCCCGGTCAGCGTCGGATTGGCGCGCGGCGAACGGTTGCCGTGGAAGTAGGGGAGGATATGCATATCGCGGGTCAGAAAGGCGATGTTTTCCGGCTCGCCCGCCATTTTACGCAGCAGCGCGTTCAGCAATTCATAAATGGTCTGCCCCTGGGTTTTCGCCTGCGCCAGTAGCGCGTCATAGCAGGGATGCGACTGGATCACATGGTCGATAAGCGCCCCGGTCGCCGACTGGCCGCCCTCGTTCAGCCAGTAGCCTGGCAGCACCGCCGAATAGTAAGGCCCCCACACGCCACCGATAAAACGCGGCGCTCTGGAGATAGCCATATGGCCGGTGGAGGTGCCGCCGATTAACGCCACACGGCGGTCAAAATCCGCCACTTCACCCGATACGCCGCAGGCACCGAGTGTACCCAGCGTACCGGCGTGGGCATCTATAATCGACACGCTGACCGCCGTGCCCGGGATCAGCCCCATTTCGCTGGCGGCGCGTGGCGTCAGGCCATGACCGAGCGGTTCGCCCATGGTTTTCACGTAGCGACCAATTTTCTCCGCGTCGTGCTCCAGCAGATCCTCAAGCCCTATTTCACGGAAATAGCTGCCATCCCACTTATCTTCATGCCCCATGTAGGTCCACTTACAGACGGTAGAACACAGGGAGCGTGTGTCGTCACCGGTGGCACGCCAGGTCAGAAAATCCGGCAAGTCAAAGTAGTAACCGGCGTTAGCCCAGGTGTTCGGCATATGCTGTTTCAGCCACAGCAGCTTCGGCGTCTGCATTTCCGGGGAAATAATCCCGCCGACGTAATCCAGCACCCGGTGGTGCAGGGCGTTAATGCGATCGGCCTGCGTAATGGCGCGGTGATCCATCCACACAATAATGTTCTGCTCGCTGCGCCCGGACGGGCTGACGGTCAGCGGTTTGCCCTCTTTGTCGAGCACCACCAGTGAACAGGTGGCGTCAAATCCCAGCCCTTTCACCTGGATCGGGTTGATGTCCGACTGGTTGATGGCATCGCGCACCGCATTACACACCGCCTGCCAGATATTGTCTGAAGACTGCTCAACGAAATCCGCCTGCGGGCGATACATTTCAATGGCCCGGCTCGCCTGGCCGACCATTCTGCCGTTCAGGTCAAACACGCCCGCGCGGGCGCTTCCGGTTCCGACATCCACACCAATGAAGTAACTCGCCATCTTTTTTCTCCTGAAATCAGGCTTTACGATTCTGTAAGGCAATAAAGAGGATCAGCACCGCGCCCCAGAGCGCCATTGTCAGATAGCTGCTGATCCCCAGCAGATTGAAGCCGCTTTCCAGCATTTGCAGCACGACCAGCGCCAGCACCAGGCCGATGACGCGACCAAAGCCGCCGTCCGGGTTGATGCCGCCGAGTACCGAGGCAAGAATAGTGACCAGCAGATAGGATTCGCCGTAGCCCGCTTTTGCCGAGTTGAATTTTGCCATCATCAGGATGGCCGCCACCCAGCCGAGCAGCGCCGAGATGACATACACGGAAATCTGTACCCGCACGGTATTCACGCCGGAATAGCGCGTCGCCTGCTCGTTGGAACCAACCAGATACAGGCTGCGTCCGAGCGTTGTATGTTCCAGTAAGACCCACAGCAACACGGCCACCAGAATAAACAGCAGCAGGGCGACGGGAATACCCGCGAGCGTGGCATTACCCAGATACTGGATCGCCGCCGGAAAGCCGGAGATCACCGTGCCGTTAGAGAACAGAATATTCAGGCCGGAGATCAGCGTCATGGTGCCGAGTGTGGCAAGGATCGGCGACACGCCGACCCAGGCAATCAGCGCGCCGTTAAGCACACCGATCGCCACCGCCACGGCAAGTCCCGCCAGCAGCGCCAGCATAAAGAACAACGGATTATCCGGGTGGCTGACAATAATCGCCGCCATCACCAGTGAGCAGGCATTAGCACCGGCAATAATCGACAGGTTAATGCCGCCGGTGAGCATGGTCAGCCCCATCCCCAGCGCCAGCATACCGAGGATCGGCAGTTGCGAGCTGATGGACTGGAAGTTAGCGACGCTGAAAAAGCGGCTGCCCAGCAGCGCCGAGAAGACCACGGCGACGACAATAATAATCACGCACTGGAGGCGAATGATGGCATCACCAGGCAGATAACGGGCGAAGGTTTTCATCTTAAAGTTCCCCTGCAAGTTTGCGTTTTTCGTTCCACGCCGTTGCGCTGATGCTGATCAGGATGATGGTGCCGCTGAACACGGTGTGCCAGTAAGAGGAGACGCTTAACAGCGTCAGGCCGTTTTGCAGGAAAGCCAGCAGGATCACGCCAAGCAGCGTGCCGGTCAGCGTGCCACGGCCACCGCTCATGCTGGTGCCGCCGAGGACCACCGCGGCCAGCACCGTCAGCTCAAACCCGAGCAGGGAATTAGGCGCAACCGACTGAGTGATCTGCGCCTGCACGACGGCGGCGATGCCAGCGAGAATGCCCATATAGCCGTAAACGCAAAAATGCAGCTTCAGCAGATTCAGCCCGAGCCGTGAAGCGGCGTCACGGTTGCCGCCCATGGCGTAAATCTGGCGGCCCAGCCGGGTGTAGTTCATCAGGATGGCAGTGAACAGGATCACCGCGGCCAGACAAAGCAGGGGCAGCGTCAGGCCATAGTCATAGCCGTCGGCAGCAGTAAAGGAGAACCAGTTGATGCCGTTCATAAACCAGTCCGGGAAGCCGTACAGCCAGGTACCTTTCGTGGCGTAGACCAGCAGGCCGTAGTAGACGTTGAGCGTGGCGATGGTAATGATGATCGCCGGCACGCGCAGCCAGTAGACCAGAAAGCCGTTGATAAGCCCAAGCAGCAGGCCGACAGCAATGGCCATCGCCAGCGCCAGCACAAAGTTGCCACCGTGGGCGATCATCCAGCTGGCCATCGCATACTGTGCAATGGCGGTCATCGCCGGAAAAGAGATATCAATGCCGCCGGAAATCAGTACCACAAACAGCCCGCAGGCCAGAATGCCAAGAATGGCGTAGCTGGTGGCGACATCCGTCAGGTTACCCAGCGACAGAAACTCATCGGTGCTGACGCTCAGCCCGACGATCAGGGCGATCACTAACAGCCCCAGCCAGAACTCATGTTGCCCGACGAGGCGGGTAAGACGCACGTTATTCATTGATGACCTCGACCACTTCTGCAATCTCCGCTTCGGTACAGCGATGGGGGTTAAACTCGGCGACCAGTTCACCGCGGCGCATCACCAGCACGCGATGGCTGTTGTAATAGGCTTCCGGGATCTCATCGCAAATCATCAGCACCGCCATACCCTGTTCCGCCAGATCGCGGGCAATCTGATAAATGCCCTCTTTGTTGGCGATATCCACGCCGACGGTGGGGGAGTCGAGGATGAGGATGCGCGGCCCGGTCGCCACCCATTTGGCGATGGCGATGCGCTGCGCATTGCCGCCGGAGAGGGTTTTCACCGGTAATGCAGGATCGGAGACTTTGATGTTCAGATCGCGGATCAGATCGCTCACCAGCTTCTGCGCCTTCGTGTGATCGAGCAGGCCGCTGCGGGTATGCAATTTGTCGAAGACGGTGACGATGGTGTTGTCGTAGATCGACTGCTCCATGATCAACCCCTGCGTCAGGCGATCTTCCGACACATAACCAATGCCGTGTCTGATGGCGTCGTGATTGCTACGCAGGCGCACCGGCTGGCCATTAATAAGCATTTCGCCGCTTTCCGGCTGCGTCATGCCAAACAGGCTCAGGCACAGCTCGGTACGGCCCGCGCCCAACAGCCCAACAACAGAGACAATCTCACCGCTGCGTAACGACAGATTGATGTTGCGGTATTTCCCTTTGCGACTCAGGTTGCGCAGTTCCAGCATCGGCGGCTGATCGGCGGGCGGCTTTTCCGGCAGCGGGCTGTAGTGGAAACGCTGTCCGGTCATCAGGAACGCCAGCTCATGGCTGTCCAGTTCCTGAGCGGGCCAGGTGCCAACCAGCTTGCCGTCGCGCATCACGCTGATACGGTCTGCCACTTCCATCACTTCGTCCAGACGGTGGCTGACGAACACGACGCAGATGCCCGCGGCTTTGAGTTCGTTTACCACCCGCAGCAGGCCGTTCACTTCCTGGCGCGTCAGCGAGGCGGTGGGTTCATCCATAATCACCAGCCGGGCATCGGCGGCAATGGCACGGCAGATCGCCACCAACTGGCGGTCTGCAATAGAGAGTTTTTCGACTTTTTTATCCGGATCGATGGTCACGCCAATGCGTTTCATGGCGGCCAGCGCCTGGGCTTTCATCGCCCCGCGGCGTACCCAAATATCGCCTCCCGGCAGATAGCGGTTAACGGCAATATTTTCCGCCACGCTGAAATTGGGAAACAGCGACAGATCCTGATAAATCACCTGAATACCGTAGTGGGCGGAGAGCTGCGGCGTCAGTTGATGGAACAGCTTACCGTCGAGCAAAATCTGCGCCCCTTTTTCCGGATGGTAGACCCCGGAAATCACTTTAATGATGGTGCTTTTTCCGCAGCCGTTCTGCCCTGCCAGACAGTGAACTTCGCCTTTCTTCAGCGTCAGGTTCACATTATCCAGCGCCAGCACGCCCGGGAATTGCTTGCTGATATTCTCAAGTGTGATAAATGCGGCGGTGTCTGCCATGGGCAATACTCCTGCAAGCGCCCTTGCGGGCGCTGAGTGTGTGTCATTATGGTTATGATTTGCCGGTCACCCGGCATTCGGTTTCCCTGGTGTGGGCGGAGTGCCTCAGAAACCGAGTGATTGTGCGTTGTCTTTGGTGACTTCGAGGATCTTGTTAAAGCGGATCACTTTTTTCTCCATATCCACATCGGCTTTGCCTAAACCGTCGATGGTCAGATCCGGCGTCACTTCCTTACCTTGCAACAGCTGATCGGCAACGGTGACCAGCGCATAGCCAGCATCTTTTGGATCCCACAGCAGCGCCTTTTTAATGTCGCCGCGCATCAGATACGGTGCGGCCTGGGCTGGCATGGCGATGCCGACAACAGCCATTTTTTCTTTGGCACGTTTTTTCTGTACTGCCTGACCGGCACCAATAGGGCCGAGAGAGCCGAAGCCGATGATGCCTTTCATCTGCGGATAAGTTTTCATCAGATCAAGCGTGGTGGAGTAGGATTTATCAATGCTCTCTGCCACCGGCAGGCGGGAGGTCACTTCAAACATCTCCGGGTATTTTTCTTTCTGATACTTAATGGCGTAATCGGCCCAGGCGTTATGCAGCGGTACCGTTAAAGAACCGACATAAATGGCGTAGCCGCCTTTACCGCCCATATCTTTTGCCAGCTCATCGACGTTAGCCTGGGCGTATTTTTCGCTGTCGATGGTTTCGATATCCCACTGGCCGATCTGCTGATCCGGCGATTCATGGGTCAGTACCACGATGCCTTTGTCGCGCGCTTTTTTCAGCACCGGCTCCAGCACCTTCGCATCATTTGGCACCACGATAATGGCGTTAACGTTTTTGGCGATCAGATCTTCAATGACCTTAACCTGTTGGGCAGGATCGGGCGTGGAAGGTCCGGTCTGATACGCGTTCACATTGAGTTTTTTAGCGGCGTCGTTCACGCCGGTTTCCATACGGTTAAACCAGGGAATGCCGGTGACTTTGGCAACCACGGCAATTTCATACTTTTCCGCTGCCGTCACGTTAGCGGACAACATGCTGACAGAAACCACGGCTGCACTGAGTAAGGCTAATTTGAATTTCATAGTTTTACCTTTTGTAGGGTACGGGCATGTCACGCACAGAGGTTAGCAATGAAGGGAAGAGGGAATGAATCGCAGATTTTTTAAATGTGATGGCTGCCCATTTTTGTTATTTTTTAGATCTAATTTGGTTAAATTTAAGTTAATAAATAACGATGTCATTACAATTTCCAAGGGTTATTTTGTTAAATAAAGTGTTAAATGCAACTATTTATTAACATTTATTTATCAATTATGGCAACTGAGCAGGGTTTTTTGCCGGTTATATGCACACTTGCCATCAGGAGTGTTTCAAATTTGTGAGCTGAAACGATAAGCCAGCAGTCGTGTGATTTTTGCCGTCCATGTTAATGGTCTGTTAAAACTCTGGCTTGTGTTTAGCGCCATTTATCGCCAGACTGTCGCCACCATTCAGGAGGAAATCATGGTTCTGCATTCCACGCGCTGGCTGGCGCTCGCCTACTTCACCTATTTTTTTAGCTATGGCATCTTTCTGCCTTTCTGGAGCGTCTGGCTCAAGGGCATCGGTTTAACGCCGCAAACCATCGGTATTTTGCTTGGCGCAGGCCTGGTGGCGCGTTTTCTGGGCAGTCTGCTGATCGCCCCGCGCGTTAGCGATCCTTCCCGTCTTATTACCGCCCTGCGGGTACTGGCGCTGCTTACGTTGCTCTTTGCGCTGGCGTTCTGGGCCGGGCATTCCGTCGCCTGGCTGATGGTGGTAATGATCGGCTTTAACCTGTTTTTCTCACCGCTGGTGCCGCTGACGGATGCGCTCGCCAATACCTGGCAAAAGCAGATCACCATGGATTATGGTCGGGTGCGGGTATGGGGCTCCATTGCCTTTGTAATTGGCTCGGCGGTGACCGGCAAGCTGGTGAGTCTGTATGACCACCAGGCGATTCTGGCGATGCTCACGCTGGGCCTGATTTCCATGCTGCTGGGAATGCTGCTGCGCCCGTCGGTGCTGCCGCAGGGACAGAGCCGCCAGCAGGAAGCCGCCGGTTGGCCCGCGTGGAAAAGCCTTATCCGGCAGAGCTGGCGTTTTCTGGCTTGCGTGTCGCTGTTACAGGGCGCGCATGCGGCCTATTACGGCTTCAGCGCTATCTACTGGCAGGAGGCGGGCTATTCCGCGTCGACGGTGGGCTATCTGTGGTCGCTGGGCGTGGTGGCCGAAGTGGTGGTCTTTACTCTCAGTCATAAGCTGTTCCGCCGCTGGAGCGCCCGCGATCTGCTGTTGCTGTCGGCGGTATGCGGGGTGGTGCGCTGGGGGCTGATGGGCTGGACGACGGCGCTGCCGGGGCTGGTGCTGATCCAGATCCTGCACTGCGGCACCTTTACCGTCTGTCATCTGGCGGCCATGCGCTATATCGCTGCCCGTCAGGGTGCCGACGTCATCCGCTTGCAGGCAGTTTACTCCGCCGTCGCCATGGGCGGCAGCATCGCAGTGATGACGGTCTTCGCCGGTTTCCTTTTCCAGCATCTGCACCAGGGCGTCTTCTGGGTGATGGCGCTGGTGGCGTTACCGGCAATGGTGCTGCGTCCGCGGGTGAGCGCCCAGGTCAACCCTCAAGCATAACGCGGATATGGCCTTGCTGCTGCTCGCTTAACGATCCGGTGGCATGGATCAGCGGCGCGGAAAACAGCGGCAGGGCCGTGGCGTAAGGGGTGACAATCAACGCCACTTCCCGCGGCGCGCCCTCGTTCTGAAACGTCTGCAAGCTCTGGTGTTTGATATTCAACGGCAGCAGCGTCAACTCCCGCAGCTGGCGCTCAATTTCCTCTTCGCGCGCCGGATCGTTACCGGTGAGGATCAGCACCTGTTTTTCATGCAGATCGCTCTCCTGCATCAGCCACGCGCCAAAAATTACCGCCACCAGCCCTGTCTCTTCCGGGCTAAAGCGCAGCCCATACTCACGCTCCATACCGGCCATCACTTCCTGGGTGGTGCGCATCAGACGCGGGTAGAGGCGATGCATCTCTTCGGGCAGCGTGTCATCAATGCCGATACCAAACAGGCTGCGATCCAGCGCCTGCGCCAGATGAATATAGAGCTGGTCTGCGAGACCCTGTTCATCGCTGAACCGCATCCCGGAAAGCGCATGAAAACGGCCAATCATCTGATTCACTGCCCGCCGTAGCCGCAAATCCTGCTGATGCCCGTCGCGCAGCGGATCCGGTATACGCAGCATCATAAACATCACGGCCAGGAAGAGGTGTTCACTGTCGTGGGGCATCTTCGCCACCCGGCGCTGCCAGTGACGCACGATGTCCTGCGCGGCGCGATACTCTGCGCGGCTTTGCGCCCAGGCCTGCTGGACGGGATTGAATTCGGGGGTAAAGCCAAGTTGATGTTGCAGCAGGCAGTACTGCAAATAGAGCCGCAAAAACTGCACATCACGGCACTCAAACTGGCGCTGCAAATTGCGCGCGCAGAGATTGATCAGCGCCTGAAGATTCGTATCGTCATACAGCGGGCGGGCGATTTCATTCTGTTTAAGCGCGGTTTTTAAGGCCGGGGTAAAATGCGCGCTGATAAAGTCGGGGGACAGGCGCAGCGCGCGCCGCAGCCAGTGCACCAGGCACAACCGCTGATCCAGAATGCTGCCCTCAATGCGATAACAGCCATCCGGCTGCGTGACGATATTCAGCCGATGATAACGCTGGATCTCAAGACCCGTGTCGGCTATATCTTGCCGGGTGACGGCGCCATCCACACCGTTCAGTTCGCCAAGGCTTTCGGGCGTCAGTGCGTGTCCGGGCAACGACAGCATCAAAAAAGCATGGCAGCGACGCTGTGGGCTGGAGAGGACAGATGGAGGGGTCATCACGAGGGTCATCTGCGTTGGCTCCAGTTAGGGGTTTTGTTAAGAATAGCTAAAGGATGCACCGGCGAAAGCGTAAGCGGGGAGCTTTCCCTCAGGATTGCCGGGGAACATCACAGAATTTTTCACGTAAGGAACACATGCAAACAGTTAAACAATGCGTCGGTGCGCTCTTTCTCGCGCTTTTATCGCTGCCTGCGCTGGCCCATCCTCACAGCTTTATCAGTCTGCAAACGGCGCTGGTGGCGGATCACGGTCAGCTTACCGGGCTGCAAATGCGCTGGACGATGGATGAGATCACTTCAGCGGATCTGTTGTATGACGCGAGGGATGCAAAGCCGGGGGATGAGATCTGGAAAAAACTCGCCGCCGAAGTGATGGCCAACGTGTTAGGCCAGCACTATTTCACTGAATTCTGGCATAACGGGCAGAAGGTGAAGTTTCTGAACCGGCCAACCCAGTACGGTATGGAGCGACAAGCGCATCAGGCGGTACTGACGTTTGTCCTGCCGCTGGCTGAACCGCAGCCGCTCGCCGGGCAGACCTATACCTTTTCCACGTTCGATCCCACCTATTACGTGGACATGAGCTACGCCCGCGATCAGGACGTGACGCTGCCCGCGGCGCTGCAAAAAAGCTGTCAGTTGCAGGTTCATACCCCGACGCCGGGGGAGGAGACGCTGAAGTTTGCCCAGTCGCTGGATAAAGAAGACGCGCCGCCGGAAGACATGGCGCTCGGACAACAATTCGCTCAAACGGTGACGCTCACATGTCAGTAATCGGCCAGTCGATAAAAACCCAACGACGCTGGACGGCGCTCTGGCCGCTGGCGCTGTTTATTGTGGTGGCCACGGTGGGCGGCATTCTGCTGTGGCAGCACTGGTCATCGATCCTCTATGAAAGCATTGGCTGGCAGCGGGACGTCAACAGGCGCATGAGCGGGCTGCTAAAAGCCGTGGCGGATAATCCCGGCAGGGCGGGCGGTTCACTGCTGGCCTTCAGTTTTCTGTATGGCGTGCTGCATGCGCTGGGGCCGGGGCATGGCAAAGTGGTGATCGCCACCTGGCTTGCCACCCATCCCTCAAAGCTGCGATCCAGTATCGCGCTGACGCTGGCGTCTTCTTTATTACAGGGACTGGTGGCGATTGCGCTGGTGGTGGTCGTGCTGACGCTGCTTGAGCTTCCCGCAAGGCAACTGCATCTCACCGGGGCCTGGCTTGAGAAAGCCAGCTATGCGCTGGTCGGGATGCTGGGGGTGCTGCTGTGCGTCCGGGCGCTGAAAACGCTACGCCGCTTACTCCGGCGACCGACGTTTAAGGCATTCACGCCGCACCATGTCCATCACGAACACTGCGGCTGCGGGTATCAGCATGTGCCGACCCAGGATCAGTTACAGAGCGGCGATGACTGGCGCGCACGGCTGATGATTGTGCTGTCGATGGGGATGCGTCCCTGTTCAGGTGCGCTGATGGTACTGCTGTTCAGTAAGGTGATTGGCGTGTTTGGCTGGGGAATGGCGTCGGCACTGGCGATGGCGGCAGGCACGTCGCTGACCATTACCTCACTGGCGCTGCTGGTGCACAGTTTTCGTCAGTTAGCGGTGAAGCTTGGCGGTAATAAAGCGCCGGTATTGTGGCGGCAGATCGGCTGGACCACGCTGGCGCTGGCCGGTGGGGCAGTGCTGGTGATGGCGGCAATGGTGATGTGGATGAGCGCGGCTGCGCCAGTGCAGGGATTAAGGCCGTTTTGATCTCGTCGGATGGCGCTGCGCTTATCCGGCCTACAACACACGCAGGCAGGTAAACGTAACGCCATCCGGCAAACTGCTTGTTCCGTAGGCCCGGTAAGCGAAGCGCCACCGGGCAGAACCAGACGAATTAGCGCTTCAGCGCATCGCTCAGTTCGTCACGCATGTTCGCCAGCATGGCTTTCACAACGCGCGGGTTACCTGCAACGATGTTGCCGGTATGCATATAGTTATGGTTGCCGGTGAAATCACACACCAGGCCGCCTGCTTCACGCACCAGCAGCTCGCCCGCGGCAAAATCCCACGGCTTCAGGCCAATCTCAAAGAAACCATCCACGCGACCAGCGGCAACATAGGCCAGATCCAGCGCCGCAGAGCCAGTGCGACGGAAGTCAGCGCACTCGGTGAACAGCTTGCCGATCACATTGATATAGGATTTGGAATGCTGTTTGGCTTTGAACGGGAAACCGGTCGCCAGAATGGTGCCATCCAGGTCGCGAGCAGTGCTGCCGCGCAGACGGTAGCCGTTCAGCTGTGCGCCCTGACCACGTGAGGAGGTGAACAGTTCGTTACGCATCGGATCGTAAACCACAGCGACTTCAGTACGGCCTTTAATGCGTACTGCGATAGATACCGCGAAGTGCGGCAGACGTTTGATGAAGTTGGTGGTGCCATCCAGTGGATCGATAACCCATTGTACATCCTGATCTTCGCCAACATGCTCACCGCTTTCTTCGGTGATGATGGTGTGTTGCGGGTAAGATTTGCGAATGGTTTCAATAATCACTGCTTCAGCAGCTTTATCAACGTTAGTCACAAAATCATTGCTGCCTTTCTGGCTCGCTTCGACAGAGTCAGGAGTTTCGTAGTGTTTGGCAATTAAATTACCCGCCTTGCGCGCTGCGCGCACGGCGATGTTCAGCATCGGATGCATCGGTCTCTCTCACTGGATGTTAAAGAACGGGGGAAAACGGCGCAGAGTATAGCAGCGAGTTCGGTATATGTCTTCGGTTTATGATAATATGCGTGAATAATCTTTAGCCGTAGAAAAATTATGCTGCAAAATATTCGTATCGTACTGGTAGAAACCTCTCATACCGGCAACATGGGTTCGGTCGCCCGCGCCATGAAAACCATGGGCCTGACCAATCTCTGGCTGGTGAATCCGCTTGTAAAACCTGACTCCCAGGCCATTGCGCTGGCAGCAGGGGCCAGCGATGTGATCGGCAATGCCAATATTGTCGACACGCTCGATGAAGCACTGGCCGGCTGTAGCCTGGTGGTGGGCACCAGCGCCCGCTCGCGCACGCTGCCGTGGCCGATGCTGGATCCGCGTGAATGCGGTCTAAAAAGCGTCAGCGAAGGGCAACATGCGCCGGTTGCGCTGGTGTTTGGCCGTGAACGCGTCGGGCTGACTAACGAAGAATTACAGAAGTGTCACTATCATGTGGCCATTGCGGCGAACCCGGAATACAGCTCGCTGAACCTGGCGATGGCGGTGCAGGTTATCGCTTATGAAGTCCGCATGGCGTGGCTGGCTACCCAGGAAAACGACGACGCGCAGCCGGAAGAAGAGACGCCGTATCCGCTGGTGGACGATCTGGAGCGTTTTTACGGTCATCTGGAACAGACGCTGCTGACCACCGGCTTTATCCGCGAGAACCATCCGGGGCAGGTGATGAATAAGCTGCGTCGCCTGTTTACCCGTGCGCGTCCGGAAACCCAGGAACTGAATATTCTGCGCGGCATGCTGGCGTCGATTATTGAGCTGAAGAATAAAGAGAAATAAAGTTCCAGGGCGGGTAAGGCGCTTGCCCGCCATCCGGCATCCAGCGTGATTAAATTTACGGAAGTCCATACGGCACAGAAGGTTAAATACCTGACTAAAACAGTCAAGTAAATAGTTGACCATTTTAGTCGGGAATGTCAGACTTGCGCCTGCTATGCAACACTACATATTTTAATAACAACCCCGGGCAGGGGCGCGTTTGAGGTTAAGTAAGACATGAGATTAACATCTAAAGGCCGTTATGCCGTTACCGCAATGCTGGACGTTGCACTCAACTCCGAAGCTGGCCCGGTTCCGTTGGCAGATATTTCTGAACGTCAGGGTATTTCCCTTTCTTACCTGGAACAACTGTTCTCCCGTCTGCGCAAAAATGGCCTTGTTGCCAGCGTACGCGGTCCAGGTGGCGGCTACCTGTTAGGCAAAGATGCCAACAGCATTGCCGTCGGCGAAGTGATCAGCGCCGTTGACGAATCCGTAGACGCTACCCGTTGTCAGGGTAAAGGCGGCTGCCAGGGCGGTGATAAATGCCTGACCCACGCGCTGTGGCGCGATCTGAGCGACCGTCTGACCGGCTTTTTAAACAATATTACGCTGGGCGAACTGGTGAATAACCAGGAAGTGATGGACGTCGCCGATCGTCAGCACAGCCAGGATTCACAACGTAACACCCGCCCGCAGGACGCTATCGACGTTAAACTGCGCGCCTAGTTATCCGACTCGATTCGGATAATACATAAAAAATAGAGAATTTCTGAATCAGGCCGGGACACTGCGTTTCGCCCCTTCGGTCGTACATCCAGCCGATTGCCTGATTCCTTGCATTAGAGTGATGTACGGAGCTTAAAAGCAATGAAATTACCAATTTATCTCGACTACTCCGCAACCACGCCGGTGGACCCGCGTGTTGCCGAGAAAATGATGCAGTTTCTGACCATGGACGGGACCTTTGGTAACCCGGCCTCCCGCTCCCACCGTTTCGGCTGGCAGGCGGAAGAAGCTGTTGATATCGCCCGTAACCAGATCGCTGAACTGGTTGGCGCAGACCCGCGTGAGATCGTCTTCACCTCGGGCGCCACAGAATCCGATAACCTGGCGATCAAAGGTGCTGCTAACTTCTATCAGAAAAAAGGCAAGCACATCATCACCAGCAAAACCGAACACAAAGCGGTTCTCGACACCTGTCGTCAGCTGGAGCGTGAAGGGTTTGAAGTGACTTACCTCGCCCCGCAACGCAACGGCATCATCGACCTGAAAGAACTTGAAGCGGCGATGCGTCCTGACACTATCCTCGTGTCCATCATGCATGTGAACAACGAAATAGGCGTGGTGCAGGATATTGCGACCATCGGCGAACTGTGCCGTTCACGTGGCATTATCTTCCACGTGGATGCGACCCAGAGCGTGGGTAAAATCCCGGTCGATCTGAGCCAGCTGAAAGTTGACCTGATGTCCTTCTCAGCGCACAAAATCTACGGTCCGAAAGGCATTGGCGCGCTGTATGTGCGTCGTAAGCCACGTATCCGTATCGAATCCCAGATCCACGGCGGCGGTCACGAGCGCGGTATGCGTTCTGGTACCCTGCCGGTGCATCAGATTGTCGGCATGGGTGAAGCCTATCGTATCGCCAAAGAAGAGATGGAAACCGAGATGGCGCGTCTGCGCGTCCTGCGTAACCGTCTGTGGGATGGCGTGAAGGATATGGAAGAAGTCTATCTGAACGGCGATCTGGAGCAGGGCGCACCGAACATTCTCAACGTCAGCTTTAACTACGTTGAAGGCGAATCGCTGATCATGGCGCTGAAAGACCTGGCCGTGTCCTCGGGTTCCGCCTGTACCTCTGCAAGCCTTGAGCCATCCTACGTGCTGCGCGCGCTGGGCATGACTGATGAGCTGGCACACAGTTCAATCCGTTTCTCGCTGGGTCGTTTTACGACTGAAGAAGAGATCGACTACACCATCGCCCTGGTGCGTAAGTCCATTGGCCGTCTGCGTGACCTTTCTCCGCTGTGGGAAATGTTTAAGCAGGGCGTGGATCTCACCACCATCGAATGGTCACATCATTAATCGGTTTCGGCATCAGGAGAATATAAAATGGCTTATAGCGAAAAAGTAATCGATCACTACGAAAACCCGCGTAACGTTGGCTCTTTCGACAACAGTGATGACAGCGTTGGCAGCGGCATGGTGGGTGCACCGGCCTGTGGCGACGTTATGAAACTGCAAATCAAAGTGAACAACGACGGCATCATCGAAGATGCGCGTTTTAAAACCTACGGCTGTGGCTCTGCTATCGCCTCCAGCTCGCTGGTCACCGAATGGGTGAAAGGTAAATCACTGGACGAAGCGCAGGCGATCAAAAATACCGATATCGCTGACGAGCTTGAACTGCCGCCAGTGAAGATCCACTGCTCTATCCTGGCAGAAGATGCGATTAAAGCCGCGATTGCGGATTACAAAAGCAAACGTGAAGCCAAATAGTTGAGGTTTGTATGTCGATTACCCTTAGCGACAGTGCTGCCGCGCGCGTAAATTCCTTCCTGGCCAACCGTGGAAAAGGGTTTGGTCTGCGTCTGGGTGTCAGAACCTCTGGTTGTTCTGGCATGGCGTATGTACTGGAGTTTGTTGACGAACCGGCGGCTGAAGATACCGTTTTCGAAGACAAGGGCGTGAAAGTCGTGGTCGACGGCAAAAGCCTGCAATTCCTCGACGGCACTCAGCTGGACTTCGTAAAAGAAGGCCTGAATGAAGGGTTTAAATTCACTAATCCTAACGTTAAAGATGAGTGTGGTTGCGGCGAAAGCTTCAACGTTTAATCGTGCCTGAACCAACAAACCCCACCTCAGTCCGCTGTGTGTGGGGTTTGCTTTAACTGATCAACCCCGGAATGGTTATGGACTACTTTACCCTCTTTGGGTTGCCCGCCGGTTATCACCTCGATATCCAGGCCATGACAGCTCGTTTTCAGGATCTGCAACGTCAGTATCATCCTGACCGGTTTGCCAGCGGCACCCCAGCCGAACAGCTTGCCGCGGTACAACACTCCGCTACGATCAACCAGGCATGGCAAACGCTGCGCAACCCCTTAACGCGCGCCGAGTATTTGCTCTCGCTGCATGGTTTTGATTTATCCTCCGAGCAGCATACCGTACGCGATACGGCGTTCCTGATGGAACAGCTGGAACTGCGCGAAGAACTGGATGAGATCGAGCAGGCAAAAGATCTCGACCGGCTCGACGCCTTCCAGACGCGTATTGCCGCGATGTATAACGCCCGTCAGCAGCAAATGATCGAACAGTTAGACACGGCGTCCTGGGACGCGGCTGCCGATGCTGTGCGCAAATTGCGTTTTCTCGATAAACTACGCAGCACGACAGAACAACTCGAAGAAAAGCTGCAAGATTTCTAATTTCGGAAGCTAACATGGCCTTATTACAAATTAGTGAGCCTGGCATGAGTGCTGCACCGCATCAGCGTCGGCTGGCGGCAGGCATTGACTTAGGCACCACCAATTCGCTGGTGGCTACCGTGCGTAGCGGCCAGGCAGAAACGCTGACCGACAGCGAAGGGCGTCATCTGCTGCCCTCGGTCGTGCATTATCAGCAGAACAGCCACTCGGTGGGTTACGACGCCCGTGACAACGCCGCGCGCGATCCGGTGAATACCATCAGCTCGGTAAAACGCCTGATGGGCCGCTCGCTGGCGGATATTCAGGCGCGCTACCCGCATCTGCCATGGCAGTTGCAGGCCAGTGAAAACGGTCTGCCGATGATCGCCACCCCGGCTGGCTTGCTGAATCCGGTGCGTGTGTCTGCCGATATTCTTACCGCACTGGCCGCTCGCGCCAAAGACGCGCTGGCGGGCGAACTCGACGGCGTGGTGATCACCGTACCCGCCTACTTTGATGACGCCCAGCGTCAGGGCACTAAAGACGCGGCGCGTCTTGCCGGACTGCACGTGCTGCGCCTGCTCAACGAGCCGACCGCGGCGGCCATCGCTTACGGTCTGGATTCCGGCACCGAAGGCGTGATCGCAGTCTACGATCTGGGCGGCGGCACCTTTGATATTTCCGTGTTGCGCCTGAGCCGTGGCGTGTTTGAAGTGCTGGCCACCGGCGGCGACTCCGCGCTGGGCGGCGATGATTTCGACCACCTGCTCGCGGATCATATCCGTGAACGGGCGGGCCTGAGCGATCGCAGCGATAACCATCAGCAGCGCGAACTGCTGGATGCGGCCATCGCGGCGAAAATCGCCTTAAGCGATGCCGACAGCGTTGAGGTTAACGTGGCTGGCTGGCAGGGCACCGTTACCCGCGAGCAGTTCGATGCGCTGATTGCGCCGCTGGTAAAACGCACGCTGCTCTCCTGCCGTCGCGCGCTGAAAGACGCGGGTGTTGAGGCCAGTGAGGTGCTGGAAGTGGTGATGGTGGGCGGTTCGACCCGCGTACCGCTGGTGCGCGAGCGCGTCGGCGACTTCTTTGGCCGCACGCCGCTGACCTCGATCGATCCCGATCGCGTGGTCGCCATTGGCGCAGCGATCCAGGCTGATATTCTGGTGGGCAACAAGCCGGACAGCGAAATGCTGCTGCTGGATGTCATCCCGCTCTCCCTCGGCCTTGAAACCATGGGCGGACTGGTGGAGAAAGTGATCCCGCGTAACACCACCATTCCGGTGGCGCGCGCGCAGGAATTCACCACCTTCAAAGACGGGCAAACCGCCATGTCGATCCACGTGATGCAGGGCGAGCGCGAGCTGGTGCAGGATTGCCGTTCGCTGGCCCGCTTTGCGCTGCGCGGTCTGCCGGCGATGCCGGCGGGCGGGGCGCACATTCGCGTCACCTTCCAGGTGGATGCCGACGGTCTGCTTTCCGTCACCGCCATGGAGAAATCCACCGGCGTTGAAGCCTCCATCCAGGTGAAACCGTCCTATGGGCTGACCGACAGCGAAATCGCCACCATGATCCAGGATTCCATGAGCTTTGCCGAACAGGACGTGAAAGCGCGTATGCTGGCGGAGCAAAAAGTGGAAGCGGCGCGCGTGCTGGAAAGCCTGCAAAGCGCGCTGGCTGCCGATGCCGCGCTGTTAAGCGCCGCAGAGCGTCAGGCCATTGACGAGGCTGCCGCGCATCTGCGCGCGATGGCGGAAGGCGATGACGCCGACGCAATAGAACAAGCCATTAAAAATACAGACAAACAAACCCAGGAATTTGCCGCTCGCCGCATGGACCAGTCGGTCCGTAGCGCGCTGAAAGGCCATTCCGTAGACGAGGTTTAACATGCCTAAGATTGTTTTTCTGCCTCATCAGGACCTCTGTCCGGATGGCGCAGTTCTGGAAGCTAAAACCGGTGAAACCATTCTCGACGTCGCGCTGCGCAACGGTATCGAGATTGAACACGCCTGCGAAAAATCCTGCGCCTGCACCACCTGTCACTGCGTGGTGCGTGAAGGTTTTGACTCGCTGACCGAAAGCACGGAAGACGAAGACGATATGCTGGACAAAGCCTGGGGGCTGGAGCCGGAAAGCCGTTTAAGCTGTCAGGCTCGTGTCGCCGATGAAGATCTGGTGGTCGAGATGCCGCGCTACACCATCAACCACGCGCGGGAGCATTAATATGGGCCTCAAGTGGACCGACAGCCGCGAAATCGGCGAGGCGCTGTACGACAGCCGTCCGGATCTGGATCCGAAAACCGTTCGCTTCACTGACCTGCATCAGTGGATCTGTGAACTGGAAGACTTTGATGACGACCCAAACGCATCCAATGAAAAAATTCTGGAAGCGATTCTGCTAGTCTGGTTAGATGAAGCAGAATAATTAAACGGGCTGCCTACGGGCGGCCCTTTTAACATACAGGCCAGCAAGGATAAAAAAATGACAACTGAAGCCATGAACATCACGTTATCCACCGCGCCTGCCGATGCGCGCTGGGGCGAAAAAGCGACCTACAGCATCGATGCTGAAGGCATTACGTTGCACCTTAACGGCAAAGACGATTTAGGTTTGATCCAGCGTGCCGCGCGGAAAATCGACGGCCTTGGCATTAAACACGTCGCGCTGGCTGGCGAAGGCTGGGACGTGGATCGCAGCTGGGCCTTCTGGCAGGGTTATAAAGGGCCAAAAGGCAGCCGTAAAGTCGAGTGGGCCAGCCTGCCGGAAGCCGAACAGAAAGAGCTCGACAGCCGCCGTAAAATTATCGACTGGGTGCGCGACACCATTAACGCCCCCGCCGAAGAGTTAGGCCCCGAGCAACTGGCCGAGCGCGCGGTCGATCTGCTGAGCGATGTCGCCGGTGATAAGGTCAGCTATCGCATCACCAAAGGCGAAGATCTGCGCGAGCAGGATTACATGGGGATCTATACCGTGGGTCGCGGCTCTGAACGCACGCCGGTACTGCTGGCGCTGGACTACAACCCGACCGGCGACAAAGACGCGCCAGTGTTCGCCTGCCTCGTCGGCAAAGGCGTGACCTTTGACTCTGGCGGCTACAGCATCAAGCAAAGCGCCTTTATGGACTCCATGAAGTCCGACATGGGCGGCGCGGCCACCATCACCGGCGCTCTGGCTTTTGCCATCACCCGTGGGCTGAACAAGCGTGTAAAACTCTATCTCTGCTGCGCCGACAACCTGATCAGCGGCAACGCCTTCAAGCTGGGCGACATTATCCGTTACCGTAACGGCAAAACCGTTGAGATCATGAACACCGATGCGGAAGGCCGCCTGGTACTGGCGGACGGCTTAATCAATGCCGACAAGCAAAAACCGCAGATGATCATCGACGCCGCCACGCTGACCGGCGCGGCGAAAACCGCACTGGGTAACGACTATCACGCGCTGTTGAGCTTTGACGACGAGCTGGCCAACCGTCTGCTGGCGAGTGCCGCTGCGGAAAACGAACCGTTCTGGCGTCTGCCGCTGGCGGAGATCCATCGCAGCCAGCTACCGTCGAACTTCGCAGAACTTAACAACACCGCCAGCGCTGCCTTCCCGGCAGGGGCCAGCACCGCTGCAGGTTTCCTGTCCCACTTTGTGGAAAACTACAAACAGGGCTGGCTGCACATCGACTGCTCCGCAACCTATCGTAAAGCGGCGGTTGAGCAGTGGTCCGCAGGCGCAACCGGTCTGGGTGTGCGTGCGATCGCCAACCTGTTGACGGCGGAATAAGCATGTCGGAAACGAAAAACGAACTGGAAACCCTGCTTGAGCAGGCGGCTACGGAACCTGCACACCGCCCGGCGTTTTTCCGGGCGCTGATGGCGGCGACCGTCTGGGTGCCGGGTACGGCCGCCGAAGGGGAGGCCGTGGTCGCAGACTCCGCGCTGGAGCTTCAGCACTGGGAAAAAGATGACGGCACCTCGGTGATCCCGTTCTTTACCTCACTGGACGCATTACAGCAGGCAGTGAGCGACGAGCAGGCCTTCGTGGTGCTGCCGGTGCGCACCCTGTTCGAGATGACGCTTGGCGAGACCCTGTTCCTGAACGCAAAACTGCCGACCGGCAAAGAGTTCACACCGCGTGAAATCAGCCATCTGGTGGGCGGTGAAGAAAATCCGCTCAGCCAGCAGGAAGTGCTGGAGGGCGGCACCTCGCTGCTGCTGTCAGAAGTGGCAGAACCGCCCGCGCAGATGATCGACTCGCTGACGACGCTGTTTAAAACCCTGAAGACGGTGAAGCGGGCCTGGCTGTGCTCCATCAAAGAAGGGGCGGATGCACCGGCGAATTTGCTGATCGGCATTGAAGCGGAAGGCGACATCGAAACGGTGATCCAGACTACCGGCAGCGTCGCCACCGACACGCTGCCTGGGGATGAACCCATTGATATCTGTCAGGTAGTGGAAGGCGATAAGGGCATCAGCCACTTTATGATGGCGCATATCACGCCGTTTTATGAAAAGCGCTGGGGCAGCTTCCTGCGCGACTTCAAACAAAACCGTATCATCTGATCACCACAGGCCGGATAGGGCGTTTACGCTGCTATCCGGCACACTGTCACCCGATCTTCGTAGGCCGGATAAGGCGTTTACGTGGCTATACGGCACAGAGTTACCCGGTCTTTGTAGGCCGGATAAGGCGTTTACGCCGCCATCCGGCACCGGATCACCCGGTCGCCTCCAGCAGCAACAAATCCATCAACAGCACCAGATTCGATTCAAATGACGTCACGCCAGCAGCTTCAGCATCGTAGTGCACCGCTTCGTCATACAGCGGAAAATGCAGATCCGCCATCCCCGCCAGGCTATTCGCCGAAGCGCGGGTAAAAGCTATCACCGTCATACCGACGTTCGCGGCAATGGTGGCTTTATCCAGTACCTGCTCCGTTTCACCGCTGCGCGACACGGCAATAAACACTTCATAGCGTGCTGCATTGCTGAGAAAAATATTGCGGCTGTCACCTGGCCCGGAAATAAACGCCGTCTTGCCCAGCACCTGTAGCTTCTTGGTCAGATATTCAGCAAACAGATAGGAAAACCCGGCTCCGTAGAGAAAAAAGCGCTCTTTTTCCCGCAGCAGCGATGCGAACCGGCGGCGTTTCTCCTCCGTCACCCAGCGAAAAGTGTGCTGATAGTTGCTGATGAACTGGCTGAACAGCGCAGGAAGATCTGCGCTCAGACCCGGCTCCACGCCGATATGGGGCGTGTCGGACAGCAACTGCTTACAGTGCCAGATCAGCTCGCTGTAGCCGCTGAAACCGAGCTTGCGGCATAAACGCATAATGGTGGCGGTGGATACATAGGTCGCCTGTGCTAAATCACGCACGGTCATTTTACCCACCTGCAGCGGGTGCGCCGTCAGGTGGGCCAGCACGCGGTACTCCGCCCGCGTCAGCGATTTGCTGTGCGTCAGCAAAGGTGCCAGTCGGTTATCCATATCCGTGGTTATCCTTGTTCAGACAGGTTCAACGGGCAAATCATCCCGCGCGCCCCATTCACTCCATGAGCCGTCATACAGTTTGACATCGTCAGCCCCAAGCGTGGTCAGCGCCAGGATCACCACCGCCGCCGTCACGCCGGAGCCGCAGCTGGCGATGATGGGTCTGGTGATATCCACACCCTGGCGTTCAAAAATTTCTTTTAACTCATCGGTGGTTTTCAGCTCGCCTTCCACCACCAGATCCGGCCAGGGCACGTTAAGTGCGCCGGGAATATGGCCGCGACGCAAACCGGGACGCGGCTCGTCGGCTTCGGCATTAAAGCGTGCCGCCGGACGGGCATCCACCAGCTGCGCCGTGCGTTCGTGACTGACCAGCAGCACATCGGTAAGACGTTTGACACGATCGGCATCGAAGGTCGCCTCGAAATCACTTTCCGGCAGCGTGACATCCCCCTCCTGCAGCGGCAGCCCGGCGCGTTGCCAGCCTGACAGCCCGCCCGCCAGAATCGAGACGGTTTCAACGCCAAAGGCTTTCAGCATCCACCAGGCGCGCGGCGCGGAAAACAGATTGCCCTCATCGTATACCACCAGATGTTTACGGCCATCGACGCCCAGCTCGCGCATCGCTACCGCAAAGGCTTCGGCGCGCGGCAACATGTGTGGCAGGGGAGTGGTGTGATCGGAAAGGGCTTCGATATCAAAAAAAACCGCGCCCGGCAGATGCCCGGCGCGGTATTCAGCGTTCATATCCCGCAAATGCTCCTGTCCGGCAGGGGCCATACGGGCATCAATAATCTGGATTTCAGGATCATCACTGTGTTCGATGAGCCAGTCGGCTGCGACAAAATATGAGGTGGTCATGGTTGCCTCCGTCAGCATGGTAATTAACGGATTGTCGGTGTTTTTTCTCACACCGACAAGTTCACCATCGCTAAGTCGCGAGCAAGCTTCAGAAAATTACACGGATTCACCGTCTCGCCAGGCTTTTTTAAGCTCCGGCCAGTAACCCTGATTTGCCTCGATCATGTCATCCAGTATGGCCTTCGCATGTTGCATGGTCGGCACGGTACGGTTAAGGGTAAAGGCCTGTAGCGCTTTCTCGTAGCTGCCCTCAATGGTGGCCTCCACCAGCAACTGCTCTGATGCCAGCTGTTGCATTAACAGCGTCTGGTGGAATAACGGCACCGCGCCCATGCGTACCGGTTCTGGCCCCTGCGAGGTGATATAAGCCGGTACCTCGACCATCGCGTCATACGGCAGATTAGCGATCGCGCCTTTGTTTTCCACAATCACCAGATGGCGCTGACGCAGATCGAAGGCCAGCGAGCAGGCCACATCGACAATAAAAGCACCGTGCACGCCGACATGAAAGGCATCGGGGAGAATACCGGTACGCTGGTACTCTTCGGCTGCGGCAAACAGTTTTTTCTCGCGCCCGTTCATCACTTCATTGGCGCGGGTGATGTTCGGATCCTGATGTTCAACGATCTGGTTTGGCATCAGGTAATACTGCAAATACGGGTTCGGCAGGTATTCCGGGAAGTGCTCCATAATCGGCTGGATATTGCGCCAGGTTTTCACCCACGACGGATCCGAATGCTGCGGATCGGTTTGCGCCGCATCTTCCGTCAGCAGGCCAAATTTCGCGATATGCCGACGCAGTTCCGGCAGGCGATCTTCGCCATCCACCAGTACGCGGGTAAACCAGCCAAAGTGATTCAGACCAAAATAGTCGACCTCCAGCTTATGGCGATCAACGCCGAGAATGGCTCCCATATTACGCATGGCGGCGACGGGCATATCGCAGATGTTCAGTACCCGTGCATGAGGACGCAGACGGCGCACCCCTTCGGCCACGATAGCAGCCGGATTAGAGTAGTTGACGATCCACGCATCTTTGTGGGCATAGCGCTCGGCGAGGTCAATCAGCTCCACCATCGGCAGAATGGTACGCAGGCCGTAGGCCAGTCCGCCAGGACCGCAGGTTTCCTGACCCACCACGCCGTGTCGCAGAGGGATTTTTTCATCCTGCTCGCGCATCTTGTACTGACCGACGCGCATCTGGGCGAAGACAAAGTGCGCACCGCTGAACGCCACTTCCGGATCGCTGGTAACGGTAAATTTAATGCTCTGGCTGTGGTCGCGGATCACTTTTTCCACCACCGGCGCGATGGTGTTCTGACGCGCTTCGTCAATGTCGTAAACGCGGATCTCTGCCAGCGGAAAATCTTCCAGGCGCACCATCAGGCTTTTCACGATGCCAGGGGTATAGGTACTGCCGCCACCGGCGATAGCTAAAATGAAGGGAGGTTTAAACATGTTTGGCTCCTTTAGAGAAACGTCTCAACGGCTTCTCGCATTTTTTTGACATGCAGCCCGTAGACCACCTGAACGTTATTACCTTGTTTGATGATGCCTTTCGCACCGGTTGCCTTCAGGCGTGGCTCATCAATGATGTCGACATCTTTTACCGTCACCCGCAGACGGGTGTAGCAGTTGTCGACCACGTCGATATTGTCGCGACCGCCCAGACCCAGCACGATGGCTTCGCCCAGCCCGCTGTTGTTACCTTTCGCCTGATATTCCTGCTTGCTGTACAGCCGCGTCTCCTGATCGTCCTCTTCACGTCCCGGCGTTTTCATATCAAAGCGGCGGATCAGGAAGCGGAAAATCACGAAGTAGAGGCAGAACATGATCAGCCCGACCAGGATATACATCGGCCAGTTGGACTTTTCGGTGCCAAGCGGCAGGTTATAGAGAATGAAATCAATGATGCCGTTCGCGCCGATAGCGTGAACGCCCAGCAGATAAAACAGCATCATGCCGATACCGGTAAGCACCGCATGCACCACAAACAGCAGTGGGGCGACGAACAGGAAAGAGAACTCGATAGGTTCAGTGACGCCCACCAGCAGGGAGGTTAACGCCGCCGGGATCAGAATGGCTTTCGCTGCCGCTTTACGTTCTGGCTTCGCGGTCATGTACATCGCCAGCGCCGCCGCAGGCAGGCCGAACATTTTGCTGATGCCGCGCGCATCCCAGACGACGGTACTGCTCAGCTGTTTCACCTCCGGACAGGCCATCTCCGCAAAGTAGATATTACGCGCGCCCTGGTACGTCTGGCCGCACACGTCTGCCGTGCCGCCCAGCTCGGTATACAGGAACGGGGTATAAACCAGATGATGCAGACCGGTAGGCACCAGAATGCGTTCAAGAAAGCCATAAATCGCTACGCCAATGGGGCCTGCGCCTTTGATCGCCAGCGCCAGCGTGCTGATCCCGTGCTGGGCGAAGGGCCAGAGTTCGCTCATGATGACGCCTAATACCATTGATACCGGCAGCATAATGATCGCCACAAAACAGTGGCCGGAGTAGATTGCCATCGCCCCGGCAAACTGCACGCCGGAGTAACGGTTATAGAGATAGCCCGACAGCGCGCCGGTGAGGATCCCGGCAAACACGCCCATCTCCAGCACCTGCACGCCAAGCACCATGCTTTGACCCGCGGCCTTCATTTGCTCGGCCGGGGCCAGCTCGCCCTGCATTTGCAGCGTGACGTTCATGGCGTTGATAAAGACGACAAAGGTGACGAGGCCAATCAGCGCGGCATAGCCTTTATCCCGCGCCGCAAGTCCTACCGGGATCCCTACCGCAAAGACCAGCGCCAGGTTCACCAGCACTGAGACGGCAGACTTTGCAATCAGCTGTCCGATGTTCTGGATAAGCGGATGGCCGAGAAAAGGCACATAGTCGGCCAGATTCCCGTTACCGAACACATTGCCAAATGCGATAAACAGACCCACAATTGGCAGGATAAGTACCGGACCATAAAGCGATTTACCGAAATTCTGTAGGGCATTAACGGCTCTTTTCATAACGTATTCTCTTATATGAACCGCGCACAACGGTGCGAAGACAGGATAACGGTAGCAGTCGCAAGCGGTGCTTATCCAGCTATCTTATTGTTTTAAAAACAAATGACGCATAACGTAACATGTAACGTTATGCTCTGTGATCCACCTGACAATGGTGCATCAACAGGTGAAAGGCAATTTGCGAGGCGTCTTCCAGAGTCGGAATCAGACTTTGTATTTCAGCCACTCGCGCATAATAATCAGCGTACCGTCGCGTAACGGGCTTTTGGGGCAAGGGACACAGGATGAAACCGTTAAAATTAGCGGCGCTGTCAGTCGCATTACTGACAGCGCTCACCGTCGTGGGTTGTGATGACAACGATAAGCCGCAGGCTGCATCGGCCAAAGCGGCAACCACAGCAGAGGCAAAACCCACTGCGAAGCCTGATGCGGCGCAGCGGGAAAAGCTGGCGGCGCAAAGCAAGGATAAAGCGTTGACGCTTATCGACGCCTCGGAGGTGCAGCTGGATGGTGCTGCCACTCTGGTGCTGACCTTCTCTGTTCCGCTCGATCCCGACCAGGATTTCGCGCAGAACGTCCATCTTGTTGATAAGAAAAATGGCAAGGTAGATGGAGCGTGGGAGCTGGCACCCAATCTGAAAGAGCTGCGTTTACGCCACCTGGAGCCGAACCGCGAGCTGGTGGTGTCCGTTGATCGCGGCCTGCTGGCGCTCAACAAAGCCACCTTCGGCACTGACTACGAGAAAACCCTCACCACCCGCGATATTCAGCCCAGCGTTGGTTTTGCCAGCCGTGGCTCGCTGCTGCCGGGTAAAGTCGTCGAAGGGCTGCCGGTGATGGCGCTCAATGTTAATAACGTCGACGTGAATTTTTACCGCGTGAAACCCGAGTCGCTGCCCGCCTTCGTCAGCCAGTGGGAGTACCGTAATTCGCTCTCTAACTGGGAGTCAGACGAACTGCTGAAAATGGCGGATCTGGTGTATACCGGGCGTTTTGACCTCAATCCGGCGCGCAACACCCGTGAAAAACTGCTGTTGCCGCTCAGCGAAATCAAGCCGTTGCAGCAGGCAGGCGTCTACATCGCGGTGATGAATCAGGCCGGGCATTACACCTACAGCAATGCCGCCACGCTCTTTACGCTGAGCAACATCGGCGTTTCTGCGCACCGTTATCACAACCGGCTGGATGTCTTCACCCAGAGTCTTGAAAACGGCGGGGCGCAGCAGGGTATTGAAGTGATGCTGCTCAATGAGAAGGGCCAGACGCTGGCGCAATCATTAAGCGATGACAAAGGCCACGCGACGCTGGAGACCGACAAAGACGCCGCCCTGCTGCTGGCGCGCAAAGACGGTGAAACCACGCTGCTCGATCTTAAACTCCCGGCGCTGGATCTGGCGGAGTTCGACATCGCAGGCGCGCCTGGCTACAGCAAACAATTCTTTATGTTTGGCCCGCGCGATCTCTATCGCCCTGGCGAAACCGTGATCCTTAATGGCCTGCTGCGTGATACCGACGGTAAACCGCTGGCCGCACAGCCGGTCAAACTCGAAGTGGTCAAGCCGGACGGCCAGGTGGTGCGTACGCTGGTGAGCCAGCCGCAGGACGGGCTGTATCAGGTGAATTATGCGCTTGATGCAAACGCACAAACGGGCCTGTGGCACGTGCGTGCCAATACCGGTGACAACCAGTTGATCCAGTGGGACTTCCACGTCGAAGACTTTATGCCGGAGCGCATGGCGCTGGTGCTGGAAGGCAGTAAAACGCCGCTGGCGATGGCCGACACTGTCGACTTCGGCGTTACCGGTTACTACCTGTATGGCGCACCGGCTAACGGTAACACGCTACAGGGGCAGCTGTTCCTGCGTCCGCTTCGCGAGGCGGTAAAAGCGTTGCCGGGCTTCCAGTTCGGCAACATCGCGGAAGAGAACCTCTCCCGCAGCCTGGATGAAGTGCAGGCGACGCTGGATGAAAAAGGCCACGGCCAGGTCAGCGTGGAAAGCCAGTGGCAGGAAGCGCACTCTCCCTTGCAGGTGATTTTACAGGCCAGCCTGCTGGAATCCGGTGGTCGTCCGGTAACCCGCCGCGCGGAACAGGCCATCTGGCCTGCAGAGGCGTTACCGGGTATCCGTCCGCAGTTTGCCGCCAAAGCGGTGTATGACTACCGTACCGACACTACCGTTAATCAGCCGATAGTGGATGAAAACAGCAATGCGGCCTTCGATATTGTTTACGTCAATGCGGAAGGCGTTAAACAGCCGGTTTCCGGTTTGCAGGTGCGTCTGATCCGCGAACGCCGCGACTACTTCTGGAACTGGTCCGAGAGTGAAGGCTGGCAGTCGCAGTTCGATCAAAAAGATCTGGTGGAAGGCGAGCAATCGCTGGATCTGCGCGCCGATGAAACGGGTAAGGTGACCTTCCCGGTGGAGTGGGGCTCCTATCGTCTCGAGGTGAAAGCGCCGGATGAGACGGTCAGCAGCGTGCGTTTCTGGGCGGGTTACAGCTGGCAGGATAACAGCGATGGCGCGGGCGCGGCACGTCCCGATCGCGTCACCATGAAACTTGATAAACCGGCCTATCAGCCTGGCGATACCATTAAGTTACATATTACGGCACCGGCCGCGGGTAAAGGCTATGCGATGGTCGAATCTGCCGAAGGCCCGCTGTGGTGGCAGGAGATCGATGTGCCTGCTGACGGTCTGGACCTCGACATCCCGGTGGATAAAGCCTGGAAACGTCACGATCTGTATCTGAGCACGCTGGTGGTGCGCCCGGGTGATAAATCCCGCTCAGCCACGCCGAAACGTGCGGTCGGGCTGCTGCATTTGCCGCTGGGTGATGAAAACCGCCGCCTGAGCATCGCGCTGGATAACCCGCCGAAAATGCGTCCGAATCAGGATCTGACGGTCAAGGTGAAGGCCACGGTGAAAAATGGCGTGGTACCGAAAAAAGTCAATGTTCTGCTTTCCGCCGTTGACAGCGGGGTATTGAACATTACCGATTATGTTACGCCGGATCCGTGGAATGCCTTCTTTGGGCAGAAACGCTACGGTGCAGACATCTACGATATTTACGGACAGGTGATTGAAGGTCAGGGGCGGCTGGCCGCGCTGCGCTTTGGTGGTGACGGCGATGAGCTTAACCGCGGCGGAAAACCGCCGGTCAACCATGTGACCATTGTTGCTCAACAGGCGCAGCCGGTGACGCTGGATGAAAACGGCGAAGGCACTGTCTCGATGCCGATTGGTGATTTTAACGGCGAACTGCGGCTGATGGCGCAGGCCTGGACGGACGACGATTTTGGCAGCAGTGAAAACAAAATTGTCGTCGCCGCGCCGTTAATCGCCGAGCTGAATATGCCGCGCTTTATGGCGAGTGGTGATACCACGCGCCTGACGCTCGATCTCACTAACCTGACCGACAAACCGCAAACGCTGAATGTCTCCCTGAATACCAGCGGGCTGATTGGTCTGGAAGGCGCACAGCCGCAACCAGTGAAAATTGCCCCAGGCGCGCGCTTTACCCTGCACATTCCGGTGCGCGCGAAAGACGGCTTTGGTGACGGTGAAATCAGCGCGCAGATCGGTGGGCTGACGCTGCCGGGTGAAAACTTCCCGACGCAACAAAAACAGTGGAAGATTGGCGTGCGTCCGGCGTACCCGGCGCAGACGGTCAATACCGGTACGCTGCTCAATCCGGGGCAGAGCTGGAGCGCGCCGTCATCCAGCCTCAGCGGATTTGCGCCAGCCACCCTGCAAGGTCAACTGTTGCTGAGCGGTAAGCCACCGCTGAATCTGGCTCGCTACATTCAGGAACTGCGTGCCTATCCGTATGGCTGCCTGGAGCAAACCGCCAGCGGTCTGTTCCCGTCGCTCTATACCAACGCCGCACAGCTGAAGGCGCTGGGTATTGCCGGTGACAGCGATGAAAAACGTCGCGCGGCGGTGGATATCGGTATCGCCCGTCTGTTGCAGATGCAGCGTGACGATGGCGGTTTTGCCCTGTGGGATAAAAATGGCGCGGAAGAGTTCTGGCTGACCGCCTACGTGACCGACTTCCTGGTCCGTGCCGGACAGCAAGGTTACAGCGTACCGGCCGACGCACTCACTAATGCCAATACCCGTCTGCTGCGCTATTTGCAGGATCCGGGCGTGATTGCCGTGCGCTACAGCGAAGACAGCGAGGCCAGCAAATTTGCCGTTCAGGCCTATGCCGGTCTGGTGCTGGCGCGTCAGCAAAAAGCTCCGCTCGGCGCACTGCGCGAGATCTGGCAGCATCACGATAAGGCTAATTCCGGCCTGCCGTTAATGCAGCTGGGAGTGGCCCTGAAGCTGATGGGTGATGAAGCCCGCAGCGGTCAGGCGTTTAAACTGGCGCTTACTACTCCGCGCAAAGGGGGCGATCGCTGGACGGGAGATTACGGCAGCGCGCTGCGAGATAACGCTCTGATGCTGGCGCTGTTGCAGGAAAACAATCTGCTTAACGACGCGCAGAATCAATTGCTGATGACTCTGTCTGAACAGGCTTACGGTCAGCGCTGGCTCTCCACCCAGGAGAGTAATGCGCTGTTCCTGGCGGGCAAATCCCTTCAGGATCTGCCGGGTACCTGGCAGGCACAAACCTCTCTGGAGGCGGAGGCGCTGCACGGCAATAAATCCCTGACCCGCAACCTGACGGGCGATCAGCTGACGGCACTGCAGGTGACTAACACTGCTGATACGCCGCTGTGGCTGCGTCTGGACACCAGCGGCTACCCGGAATATGCGCCACAACCCTCCTCAAATGTGCTGCACATTGAACGCCGTATTTACGGTACTGACGGTCAGGCCACTACCTTCAGTTCGTTGAAAAGCGGCGATCTGGTGCTGGTCGCGCTGGAAGTGAACGCCAGCCAGAACGTACCAGATGCGCTGGTGGTGGATCTGCTGCCTGCCGGTCTGGAACTGGAAAACCAGAACCTGGCCAGCAGCAGTGCCAGTCTGCAGGACAGCGGCGATGAGATCCGTAACCTGCTAAACCAGATGCAGCAAGCGGATATTCAGCACATGGAATTCCGCGACGATCGCTTTGTAGCCGCTGTGGCGGTGAACGAAGGTCAGCCGGTAACGCTGGTCTATCTGGCGCGGGCAGTGACACCGGGCACGTATCAGGTGCCGGTGCCGCAGGTGGAATCGATGTATGTGCCGCAGTGGCGGGCAACGGGGGCTGCCAGCGGCCCGCTGATTGTCACCCCATAACGTGAAGCAACATCGTCTGTTGCGCTCCCGCTGGCTCTGGCTGCCGGGAGCGCTGTTGATCGTGCTGGGGATGATCTGGCTGGCGGATCGGATCTGGCCGCTGCCGCTCACCGAGGTACACCCGGCACGTGTAGTGGTCAGTGAAGACGGCACGCCGCTGTGGCGCTTCGCTGATGCCGACGGTATCTGGCGCTATCCTGTTACCATTGAAGAAGTCTCACCGCGTTATCTGGACGCGCTGATCCACTATGAAGATCGCTGGTTCTGGCAGCATCCGGGCGTTAACCCACTCTCGGTGCTGCGCGCAGCCTGGCAGGATCTCAGTTCAGGGCGGGTGGTATCCGGCGGCAGTACGCTGACCATGCAGGTCGCGCGTCTGCTCGATCCCCACGCCCGAACCTTCACCGGCAAAGTGCGCCAGCTATGGCGCGCGTTGCAACTCGAATGGCACCTTTCCAAGCGCGATATTCTTACGCTCTATCTTAATCGTGCGCCCTTTGGCGGTACTCTGCAGGGCGTGGGGGCGGCAAGCTGGGCTTATCTGGGCAAACCCCCGTCACAGCTCAGCTATGCAGAAGCGGCGCTGCTCGCGGTATTACCCCAGGCACCGAGTCGTCTGCGTCCCGACCGCTGGCCGGAGCGCGCTCAGGCAGCGCGCGATAAAGTGCTGGCAAGAATGGCGCAGCAGGGCGTCTGGTCGGCCCGCCAGGTGCAGGAGTCCCGGGAAGAGCCGGTATGGCTGTCACCCCGACAAATGCCGCAGCTCGCGCCGCTGTTTGCCCGTCTGGTCGCCGGGAAAACCCGCAGCGATAAGATCGTCACGACGCTGGACGCCGGGTTGCAACGGCAGCTCGAAGATCTGGCGCTGAATGTCAAAACGCGTCTGCCGCAGCGCAGTTCACTGGCGATGATCGTCGTCGATCACACCGATATGAAAGTGCGTGGCTGGGCAGGGTCGGCGGATATTAACGACGACAGCCGTTTCAGCCATGTGGATATGGTAACCGCCGTGCGTTCGCCCGGCTCGGTGCTGAAACCCTTTATCTATGGCCTGGCGATGGACGATGGGCTGATCCATCCGGCTTCTCTGTTACAGGATGTGCCGCGTCTGTCTGGCGATTACCGCCCCGGCAACTTTGACAGTGGTTTTCACGGCCCGGTCAGCATGAGTGAAGCGCTGGTGCGATCGCTAAATCTGCCGGCGGTACAGGTGCTGGAAGCCTACGGGCCAAAGCGTTTTGCCGGGCGGCTGCGTAACGCCGGTTTACCGCTGATTTTACCCGCGGGCGCGGAGCCTAATTTATCGCTGATCCTGGGTGGGGCAGGGGCGCGCCTGGCGGAAATTACCGCCGCCTACAGCGCGTTTGCCCGTCAGGGAAAAGCGGGAGCGCTGCGGCTACTGCCGTCCGATCCCCTTGTCGAACGCCCGCTGCTCTCGCCGGGTTCAGCCTGGATCATCCGCCGTATTCTGGCTTCACAGGCGCAGCCGCTGCCGGACAGCGCCCTGTCGCCGGTGGTGCCGCTGGCCTGGAAAACCGGTACCAGTTACGGCTACCGTGACGCATGGGCGATCGGCATTAACGCCCGCTATGTGATTGGCATCTGGGTTGGCAGACCGGACGGCACACCGGTCGCCGGACAGTTTGGTTTTGCCAGTGCAGTGCCGCTGCTTAATCAAGTTCATAACCTGTTGCAGGCCCAGTCGGTGAGCGGTAAAGCGCGCCAGCCAGTCGATCCGCGTCCGGCATCGGTAACGCGCGGGGTGATTTGCTGGCCGGGCGGGCAGGCGTTGCCCCAGGGCGACAGCAATTGTCGTCGCCGTCTCGCCACCTGGCTGCTCGATGGCAGCGAGCCGCCAACGCTGTTGTTACCGGATCAGGAAAGCGTGAACGGGATCCGTTTCCCGATCTGGCTGAATAAGGCCGGGAAGCGGGTGGCCGCCGATTGCCCGGACGCCACGCAACAAACGCTCATCGTCTGGCCGCGTCCGCTGGAAGCCTGGCTACCGTCAGGTGAGCGCCGCGCTGCGCGGCTGCCACCGGCATCGGCGCAATGCCCGCCACCGGCACAAACTGCCGCGGCACCTTTGCTGTTAACCGGTGTCCGTGAGGGGGCGCTGATCCGTCGCTTGCCAGGCGAAGCACAGGTTTCACTGCCGCTGTATGCGCCAGGCGGCGAAGGACGCCGCTGGTGGTTTATTAACGGTGAGGCATTAACTGAGTCATCCGCGCGACTCACCCTGCAACTGGCAAAGGCGGGCAACTACCAGGTCGTGGTTATGGACACATCAGGGCAAATGACGACGGTAAGCTTCGAATTGCGCTAAAAATGAATGCAAACAGACACCATTTGCAGCCGTTAAATAAGAACTATTTAGGTTAAGGTGCTTTTAAACTAATAACTTAGTGGTAGTTGATGAAGGTCAAAAGCGATTCATTCGAAAAAGATGAAACTTGCGGTTTTACGCAGTAATACTCTTTTTACGGATGAAAATGACCAGTTCCAGAACCCCTCGGTCTGAAGAAGGTTTAGCGCCTGTTTCACGGCGTAGCTTTCTTCAGGCCAGCTCCGCGCTGCTTACCTTACCCTTTTTCACTTCAGCCAGTCATGCTGCACCGTCTGATGCCCAACCGCTGACGGCGGCGGCTGATGAAGAGCGCGTGGTGCAAACCTGCAGCACCTTTGACTGCGGCGGGAAATGTGACATTCGCGCCCATATGCAGGCGGGTATCGTCACCCGTATTTCTACCCGTGCCGATAACGAACTGGATCCGCAGATGCCAGTGATGCGCGCCTGTGTGCGTGGTCGCAGCTACCGGAAATTCGTTTATCATCCGGACCGCCTGAAATACCCCATGAAACGCACCGGCAAACGCGGCGAAGGGAAGTTTGAGCGCATCGCCTGGGATGAAGCCACCACCCTGATCGCCGAAAAGATGCGGACGATCACCGAAAAATATGGTCCCGCCTCGCGCTACGTTCACGTCGGCACCGCGGTATCCGGCGGACCATTTTCTGGCACCGTGATGGCGCAGCGCCAGCTGAGCCTGACCGGCGGCTACCTGGGAAGCTATCACTCGGTCAGCATGGGCAACACCGCTGCGGCGACGCCTTATACCTATGGCGTGGCCGCCAGCGGCAGTTCGCTGGACACGCTTGTGGATACCAAACTGGTGATCCTCTGGGGCCACAACCCGACGGAAACCATCTTTGGTCACACTAACCACTACTTCCAGCAGATGAAACAGAACGGCACCCGCTTTATTGTCGTTGATCCGCGCTATTCGGATACGGTGGCATCGCTGGCAGACCAGTGGATCCCGCTGTTACCGACGACCGATAACGCTTTGATGGATGCAATGATGTACGTCATTGTGACCGAATCGCTGCATGACGAGGCCTTTATACGTCGTCATACGCTGGGCTTTGATGAGGCATCAATGCCGGAAGGCGTGCCGGAAAACGAATCGCTGGTGGCGTATCTGACTGGCGCGAAAGACGGCGTGCGCAAAACCCCGGAGTGGGCGGAGCGTATCACCCATGTTCCCGCACAGACTATCCGCCAGCTGGCGCGCGACTACGCCACGACTAAACCCGCGGCGCTTATTCAGGGCTGGGGACCGCAGCGGCACAACTGCGGCGAACGCACCGCGCGCGGCTCGACGCTGCTGGCGACCATTACCGGCAATGTGGGGGTGAAAGGCGGCTGGGCGGCGGGCTATGGCGGCTGTGCGAACCGCAAATTCACCGTCGGGCCAGAAATGCCGGACAACCCGGTTAAAGCGCAAATCTCAGTGATGAACTGGGTGCAGGCGGCCGAGGACGCCGCAAAAGTCACGCCCCAGGACGGGCTGAAAAACGCGGAAAAACTCGACAGCAACATTCGTCTGCTGTTCTCGCTGGCGGGCAACTATCTCACCAACCAGAACCCGGATCTGCACAAAGCCGCCAGAATGCTGGAGGATGAATCTAACATTGAGTTCATCGTCGCAAGCGATCTGTATATGACGCCGAGCGCGAAGTACGCCGACCTGCTGCTGCCAGAAACCAGCTTTATGGAGCGCTGGAATATCGGCGAAACCTGGGGTACCGCCAGCTATCTGATGCTGTCTGAAAAGCTCATCGAGCCAGAGTTTGAGCGCCGTTCCGATTACGAATGGCTGCGTGAAGTGGCGGCGAAGCTGGGCGTTGAACCGGCGTTTAGCATGGGACGCGACGAGAAGCAGTGGATCGAGAGTATCTGGGAGCGCACGCGTCAGGCGATGCCGGATGAGCAACTGCCGGATTTCGCGACCCTGCAAAAAACGCGTCAGCACCTGTTCAAAAGCGAGCCTTATGTGGCCTTCGCCGATAATATCCGCGACCCGGAAAATCATCCGTTCCCGACGCCGTCCGGCAAAATCGAGATTTTCTCTCAGCGGCTTTATGACATGCAGCACCCGGAAATTCCGGCGCTGTCCCATTATGTGCCCGCGCACGAGGGGCCGGAAGATCCGCTGGCGGAAAAATACCCGCTGCAGCTGATCACCTGGAAAGGGAAAAATCGCGCCAACTCCACCCAGTATGCCAACCCATGGTTGCAGGAAGTGCAGACGCAAAAACTGTGGATCAACCCGCAGGACGCGCAGGCGCGGGGTATTCGTCAGGGGGATGAGGTACGTATTCATAACGATCGCGGTATCAGCGTGGTACCCGCGGAGGTGACGCCGCGCATTATCCCGGGCGTGGTGGCGATGCAGGCCGGGGCCTGGTGGCAGCCCGATGCGCAAGGCGTCGATCGCGGCGGCTGTGCCAACGTTCTGAGCTCAGCGCGCATCACAGCGCTGGCGAAAGGGAATTCCCATCAAACGATGCTTGTTGAGGTAGTAAAAGCATGAGTCAGTTTACAGACTATCCACCGGTGAGCGACAAGCAGCTGGGGTTCTTCATCGATTCTTCCCGCTGCTCAGGCTGTAAGGCCTGTCAGGTGGCCTGCAAGGATAAAAACAATCTGGAGGTCGGGCGGCGGTTCCGTCGTGTCTATGAAGTGACCGGCGGCGGGTTTATACCGACCGGGCAGGGCGGCGTGCAGAATAACGTGTTTGCGTACACGCTCTCCATCTCCTGTAACCACTGTGCCGATCCGATCTGCACCAGGAACTGCCCGACTACCGCCATGCATAAACGGCCTGGCGACGGCATCGTGCGCGTGAACACCGATAAGTGCGTGGGCTGCGGCTACTGCGCCTGGTCCTGTCCTTACGGCGCGCCGCAGCTGAATACCCAGACCGGGCAGATGTCAAAATGCGACTTCTGCGTCGATTTGCAGGCCAAAGGGGAGCCGCCGGTGTGCGTGGCGACCTGTCCGCTTGGGGCGATCAAGTTCGGACCCATTGACGAACTGCGCGCGACCTGGGGCAATGTTAACAGCGTGAAAGGGCTGCCGGATGCCTCCATCACGCAGCCGAATCTGGTGATCAAAGCGCATCAGGGCGCGGAAAAAGAGGAGCCGCGTCATGCATGAGTTACCGTTACTGCTGTTTACGCTGCTCCTTCAGGGATCGGTAGGTATCACGCTCTGGCTGGCATTGCTGCCAGCACGTGGCATTTCACCGCGCGGTGGACTGCTGCTGGCATTCGCGATGGCCTGTACAGGGCTTCTGGCCTCCACCCTTCATATGGGGTATCCACTCAATGCCCTTAACGCGCTGCGCCACGTCGCCAGTTCATGGCTAAGCCGGGAAGTGGTGTTCGCCTCGCTGTATCTCGCGGCGCTCGGACTGTGCACGCTGCTGGCGCTGTGGCGCAAGCCCGGTGGCAGGCTTCTGCTGCCGCTGGCGGCGCTGTTCGGTGTGATTGATGTTTACTGTATGGCGCAGATCTACATCAATACCGCGGTGATCACCTGGCAGCATTTCAATACGCTGATCCTCTTTATGGGTAGCGTGGGAATTGTCGGTTCGGTGCTTGCGGCGCTGACCGCGCCAGATACACGCAGCAGACGTGTTACGCTCGCCGTTATGCTGGTGGCGCTCGTCGTGCTGGTGCGTCTGCTGGTGCAGCCGCTGTGGATGAGCGCGCTCGCGGACCACGCGCAAATCGTCACCCTGCCACACGCGCCGCTGGCGGCGTTCGCACAACTGCGTACGTTGTATACCCTGAGCTGGGCAGTGTCAGTCGCAGGGATGATCGCCTTTGTACTGGGTGGCCTTCGCCATGCGAAAGGGCTGCTACTGGCGGGAAGCGCGCTGCTGTTGCTGGCTGAGATCGCGTTGCGCTTTATTTTCTTTAGCATCGGCTGATGCGCTTTTCACTTACCCAAAAAGCAGCGGCACCGGTCATCGGTGACCGCTGCGTTCGCCATTTGCTGCGTTATGCCACGTGTCAGGCCTGCGCGGATGCCTGTCCTGTGGCGGCACTGGCGGTGGTGGACGGCAACGTAGAACTGGCAGAGGAGCGTTGTCTGCACTGCGGCGACTGCCTGTTTGTCTGCCCGACGGAAGCGATCGGCGGGATCACCACCGTAATGCGCCATTATCTGGACGACACGCTGGTGGCCCCGCTATCGTTCCGCGCCGCCAGCACAGCGGAGCTGCTGGTGTGGCACCGGCTTTATCATCTGCGCGCCGTGGCCTGTGATCCCGATATGCAGCCGGGCTGGGTGCTGGCGGTGGCGCAACTGAATCTGACACTGCGGCAGTATCAGGAGCCGCAGTGGCGTATCGTTCCCCCCGGTGACGACGGGATCGATACTTCCCGCCGGGCGCTGATGCGCGCGCCTGCGTCCGCCGCCCGCAGCGCCTGTGTACCGGCGGGAAGGCGCGTGTTGCGCCAGCTGTACCCGCAGATGAGCGACTGGCTGCCGGATATTGACCCACGCCGCTGCCAGCTGTGCGGGGCGTGCTGGCGGACCTGCCCTGAACAGGCGCTGCGTCTGGAGAACGAGAATATGGTGACTGAGTCAGCGCGCTGTACTGGCTGTGGAAACTGTCAGGCGGTGTGCCAGCATCAGGCGGTAACGCTGAGCGCCGGGCCGCGGCATGAACCTGTCAGGCAACTGCCGCTGGTGTCTGCCAGCTGCACGTCCTGCCAGCGGACGTTTCTGGCGTGGCGTACCGACAGGCGAGTTTGCCCGACCTGCGCGCAGCATCAGTACGGAATGCGCGGACATTGTTGCTAATACTCATCTTATTTTAAAAAAATGTTACCTTTGTCCATAGGCAATAGTGCGGTTGCTCTCTATAATTCGCGCCGGGTCATACACATGTATGCACAACAACAAAACATAACACTGAGGTAATCATGGCTATTGAACGTACTTTTTCCATCATTAAACCTAACGCGGTGGCAAAAAACGTTATTGGAAACATCTTTGCGCGCTTTGAAACGGCAGGTCTGAAAATTGTCGGTACCAAAATGCTGCATCTGTCCAAAGAAAAAGCCGGCGGTTTCTACGCTGAGCATCAGGGCAAACCTTTCTTTGACGGTCTGGTTGAGTTCATGACCTCCGGCCCGATCGTGGTTACCGTTCTGGAAGGCGAAGACGCTGTGCGTCGTCACCGTGAAATCCTCGGCGCAACCAACCCGGCTGACGCGCTGGCTGGCACCCTGCGCGCTGATTACGCCGACAGCTTTACCGAAAACGGCACCCATGGTTCCGATTCCGTGGCCTCTGCTGAGCGTGAAATCGCTTACTTCTTCGCAGAAGGCGAAGTGTGCCCGCGCACCCGCTAATCATTTATTTGGTAAATGTCACGCGCAGGCGTGGCATCTGCACGGCATAATTTGTACAATGCAACGCCCCAGGACGAGCACATGCTTACCGGGGCGTTTCTTTTTAACCCTCCACGGGCCATAACGTGTAATAACGAGGCCGGAATAAAATATGTCTGAACATACTGTTACGCCTGAAGCCGTTATCTCAACGGTACCGAATAAAGACGCCAAAATTAACCTGCTGGATTTAAACCGTCAGCAGATGCGCGAATTTTTTAAAAATATGGGTGAAAAACCCTTCCGCGCCGATCAGGTGATGAAGTGGATGTACCATTATTGCAGCGACAACTTTGATGACATGACTGACATCAACAAGGTGTTGCGCACCCGCCTGAAAGAAGTCGCTGAAATCCGCGCCCCGGAAGTGGTTGAAGAACAACGCTCCGCTGATGGCACCATCAAATGGGCGATTGCCGTAGGCGATCAGCGCGTCGAAACCGTGTATATCCCGGAAGACGATCGTGCGACGCTGTGCGTATCGTCCCAGGTCGGCTGTGCGCTGGAGTGTAAATTCTGCTCCACGGCGCAGCAGGGCTTTAACCGCAACCTGAAGGTTTCTGAAATCATCGGCCAGGTGTGGCGCGCGGCGAAAATCGTCGGCGCGGCGAAAGTGACCGGTACGCGTCCGATCACTAACGTGGTGATGATGGGCATGGGCGAACCGCTGCTCAACCTGAACAACGTGGTGCCGGCGATGGAAATCATGCTCGATGACTTCGGTTTTGGCCTGTCAAAACGTCGTGTGACGCTCTCTACCTCTGGCGTTGTACCAGCGCTGGATAAGCTCGGCGATATGATTGACGTGGCGCTGGCGATCTCCCTGCATGCCCCGACGGATGAAATTCGTGACGAGATCGTGCCGATCAACAAGAAGTACAACATCGAAACCTTCCTTGCCGCCGTGCGTCGTTACCTTGAGAAGTCCAACGCCAATCAGGGCCGTGTGACTATCGAGTACGTGATGCTCGATCACGTGAACGATGGCACTGAACATGCGCATCAGTTAGCAGAATTGCTGAAAGATACGCCGTGCAAAATCAACCTCATCCCGTGGAACCCGTTCCCGGGCGCACCTTATGGTCGCAGCTCGAACAGCCGTATCGATCGCTTCTCTAAAGTGCTGATGGAATATGGCTTTACCACCATCGTGCGTAAAACGCGCGGCGACGATATTGACGCCGCCTGTGGTCAGCTGGCGGGCGACGTGATCGACCGTACCAAGCGTACATTGCGTAAACGTATGCAGGGCGAGACCATTGCGGTTAAAACCGTCTGACAACGATGCCTTAGCGGTACATTCTGTGTACCGCTAAGCATAAGTATGTGGAATATACCGCCCAAATATACTCATGTAGTCAATAATTACGGTGCGTTTCAGCCGTGTTTAGGGCAGTATGTAATGATGGAACAACAGTTTAGCGCGTTAGAAGAAAGCTTAACTGTTAACACCTGGCAGACCGTCTTATACTGTCTTGCTCAGGTTAACTGAACCAGACGTTTCGCGGCGCGGGTGGGCAATCTGACTCGCCGGTGCCTCAATTTACATTTCACGTACCAGCAGTTGTAGCGAATGAATACTGAAGCCACTCACGATCAAAATGAAACACAATCCACTGGCGTTCGTCTGCGCAGCGCCCGTGAACAACTCGGACTCAGCCAGCAAGCGGTTGCCGAACGCCTGTGCCTGAAGGTTTCCACCGTTCGCGATATTGAAGACGACAAAGCGCCTGCTGATTTAGCCTCGACGTTTTTGCGTGGATATATCCGCTCTTATGCCCGCCTGGTGCACATTCCGGAAGAAGAACTGCTGCCGATGATGGAGAAGCAGGCACCGATACGTGCGGCGAAGGTCGCGCCGATGCAGACTTTTTCGCTGGGCAAACGTCGTAAAAAACGCGACGGCTGGTTAACCAGCATCACCTGGCTGGTGTTTTTTGTCGTCCTCGGCCTGACCGGTGCCTGGTGGTGGCAGAACCACAAAGCGCAGCAGGAAGAAATCACCACCATGGCCGATCAGTCTACTGCTGAACTGAACGCCAGCAACACCGACGCGCAGAGCATCCCGCTGAATAATGACACCGCGACGCCGTCCGTTGATACCCCGACCACGGGTACCGAGCCGGCTGACGCCTCGCCGCAGACCGCGGCAACCCCAGCGCCGACCACTTCCGCAACTACCGATCAAAACGCGGTTGTGTCGCCGTCGCAGGCGAATGTCGATCCTGCCGTGACCCAGCCGCAGACCCCTGCGGCAACAGCTCTGCCAACCGATCAGGCAGGCGTTAATACCACCGCACCGGCTGATGCCAACGCGCTGGCGATGACCTTCACCGCCGATTGCTGGCTGGAGGTGAGCGATGCTACCGGCAAGAAATTGTTCAGCGGCATTCAGCGTAGCGGGGCGAATCTGAATCTTGCAGGCCAGGCGCCGTACAAGCTTAAAATCGGCGCACCGTCGGCGGTACAAATTCAGTTCCAGGGAAAACCTGTCGATCTGAGCCGATTTATCAGAACTAATCAGGTTGCGCGACTGACCCTCGATGCCGGACAATCAGCAGCACAGTAACAGTTGGGCAACGCGGGAGATTTTTCATGCATAACCAGGCCCCTATTCAACGTAGAAAATCAAAAAGGATTTACGTTGGTAATGTGCCCATTGGCGATGGTGCGCCTATCGCCGTACAGTCGATGACCAACACCCGTACCACGGATGTGGAAGCGACCGTTAAGCAAATTCAGGCGCTGGAACGGGTAGGCGCAGATATTGTTCGCGTCTCCGTGCCGACCATGGATGCGGCAGAAGCGTTCAAACTCATCAAGCAACAGGTCAATGTGCCGCTGGTAGCGGACATCCACTTCGATTACCGTATCGCGCTGAAAGTAGCGGAATATGGCGTCGACTGTTTGCGTATCAATCCGGGTAATATCGGCAGCGAAGAGCGTATTCGCGCGGTTGTCGATTGCGCACGCGACAAAAATATTCCTATTCGTATCGGCGTGAATGCCGGTTCGCTCGAAAAAGATCTGCAGGAAAAGTACGGAGAGCCGACGCCACAGGCGCTGCTGGAATCCGCGATGCGCCATGTGGAGCACCTTAACCGCCTTAACTTTGACCAGTTCAAAGTCAGCGTAAAAGCCTCCGACGTTTTCCTCGCCGTTGAATCCTATCGCCTGCTGGCAAAAGAAATTGAACAGCCGCTGCATCTGGGCATCACCGAAGCCGGTGGCGCGCGTGCGGGGGCAGTAAAATCGGCGATTGGCCTCGGCCTGCTGCTCTCTGAAGGTATTGGCGATACGCTGCGTATTTCGCTGGCGGCGGATCCGGTGGAAGAGATCAAAGTCGGCTTTGATATTCTGAAATCCCTGCGCATCCGTTCCCGCGGCATTAACTTCATTGCCTGCCCGACCTGTTCCCGTCAGGAATTCGACGTGATCGGCACCGTGAATGCGCTGGAACAGCGCCTCGAAGATATTCTCACGCCTATGGACGTGTCGATTATCGGCTGCGTAGTGAATGGCCCTGGCGAAGCGCTGGTCTCCACCCTCGGCGTTACCGGCGGCAATAAGAAAAGCGGTCTCTATGAAGACGGCGTGCGTAAGGATCGTCTCGATAACAACGATATGATCGCCCAACTGGAAGCGCGCATCCGCGCGAAAGCCTCCATGATGGATGAAGCGCGCCGGATTGATGTTCGAGAGCTTGAAAAATAACGTGACTGGGAAGCGGCTTGCTTCCCGTGTATGATTGAACCCGCAGCGCGCCCGGCAGGTCAGGGTGAGCGCTAAGGGTTCATTTTTATATCTATAAAGAGAATAAACGTGGCAAAGAATATTCAAGCCATTCGCGGCATGAACGACTACCTGCCTGGCGAAACTGCCCTTTGGCAGCGCATTGAAGGCACCTTAAAAAGCGTGCTCGGCAGCTACGGTTATAGTGAGATCCGTTTGCCGATTGTAGAGCAGACCCCGTTATTCAAACGCGCGATCGGTGAAGTGACCGACGTGGTTGAAAAAGAGATGTATACCTTTGATGACCGCAACGGCGACAGCCTGACGCTGCGTCCGGAAGGTACGGCGGGCTGCGTGCGTGCCGGCATCGAACATGGTCTTCTGTACAATCAGGAACAGCGCCTGTGGTATGTCGGGCCGATGTTCCGCTACGAGCGTCCGCAGAAAGGGCGTTATCGTCAGTTCCATCAGCTGGGTTGCGAAGTCTTTGGTCTGCAAGGACCGGACATCGATGCCGAGCTGATTCTGCTCACCGCCCGCTGGTGGCGCGCGCTGGGTATTGCCGATCAGGTTCGCCTGGAGCTGAACTCCATTGGTTCGCTGGAAGCGCGCGCTAACTACCGCGATGCGCTGGTGGCGTTCCTGGAACAGCATCAGGACAAATTAGACGAAGACTGCAAGCGTCGTATGTACAGCAACCCGCTGCGCGTGCTGGATTCCAAAAATCCTGACGTGCAGGCGCTTCTGAATGATGCGCCGGCGCTTGGCGATTATCTCGACGAAGATTCCCGCGAGCACTTTGCCGGGCTATGTGCGCTGCTGGAAAACGCGGGTATTGCCTACACCGTTAACCAGCGCCTGGTACGTGGTCTTGATTACTACAATCGCACCGTGTTTGAGTGGGTCACCACCAGCCTCGGCGCGCAGGGCACCGTGTGTGCTGGCGGTCGTTACGACGGTCTGGTTGAGCAACTGGGTGGTCGTGCGACACCGGCTGTCGGTTTCGCCATGGGCCTTGAGCGACTTGTTTTGCTGGTTCAGGCAGTTAATCCGGAATTTAAAGCCGATCCCGTTGTCGATATATACCTGGTTGCATCCGGCACCGATACGCAGTCTGCTGCCATGCAGTTTGCTGAAAAGTTACGAGATGCGATGCCAGGCGTTAAGCTGATGACCAACCACGGCGGCGGCAACTTCAAGAAGCAGTTTGCGCGTGCTGACAAGTGGGGCGCTCGCGTTGCGCTGGTGCTGGGTGAATCGGAAGTCGCTGACGGCAACGTGGTGGTGAAGGATTTACGCTCTGGTGAGCAAACAACAGTGACGCAGGATGGCGTTGCGGCGCATCTGCGCACACTACTGGGCTAATCTTCCCCGGTGAATTATCGTTAAGGAGAGGGACTGCGTGGAAATCTACGAGAACGAAAACGAACAGGTTGAGGCGATAAAACGCTTCTTTGCCGAAAATGGCAAAGCGCTGGCCGTTGGGGTTATTTTGGGTATTGGCGCGCTGGTAGGCTGGCGCTACTGGACGGGCCATCAGGACGAGTCAGTAAGAGCGGTTTCGCTGGACTATGAAAACGCCGTGTCTGCACTCCGCGCGGATAAGCCGGAAACCTTGTCCGCAGCAGAAAAATTTGCTGCGGATAACAAAAATACTTACGGTGCGTTTGCCTCCCTTGAGCTGGCTCAACAGTACGTTGATAAAAACGACCTTAATAAAGCCGTCGCGTTATTACAGCAGGGGCTTGCCGCTGCCAGCGATGAAAACCTGAAGGCCGTGATCAATGTACGTCTGGCACGTGTCCAGGTACAGCTGAAGCAGCCTGATGCCGCGTTGAAAACCCTTGAGTCGATCAAAGGCGAAGGCTGGACGGCGATTGTTGCTGATTTACGCGGTGAAGCATTGCTGAGTAAAGGCGATAAACAAGGTGCTCGCACCGCATGGGAGAGTGGCGCTAAAAGCAACGCTTCACCGGCGCTGAGCGAAATGATGCAGATGAAAATCAATAATTTGTCCATCTAAGAGGGACCCGATGCAATTGCGTAAATTACTTCTGCCAGGGCTGCTTTCTGTCACCTTGTTGAGTGGCTGTTCTCTGTTTAGCGGCGAAGAAGATGTCGTCAAAATGTCCCCGCTGCCGGTGGTTGAAAACCAGTTCACGCCGTCTACCGCGTGGAGCACCTCTGTCGGAAACGGCATTGGCGATTTCTACTCTAATCTGCACCCGGCGTTTGCCGATAACGTTGTCTATGCCGCCGATCGTCATGGCACGGTGAAAGCGGTGAATGCTGCCGACGGCAAAGAGATCTGGTCGGTGTCGCTGGCGCAAAAAAGCGGCTTCTTCTCTACCAGCCCGGCGCTGCTGTCCGGTGGTGTGACCGTCGCTGGCGGCCATGTTTATGTTGGTAGCGAAAAAGCGCAGGTTTATGCGCTGAATACTGCCGATGGTTCAACGGCCTGGCAGACGCGTGTCGCAGGCGAAGCCTTGTCCCGTCCGGTTGTCAGCGATGGCGTGGTGCTGATCCACACCAGCAATGGCCAGCTGCAGGCGCTTAACGAAGCTGACGGTGCAGTGAAATGGACCGTTAACCTTGATATGCCTGCGCTCTCCCTGCGCGGTGAATCCGCGCCGGCAACCGCCTTTGGTGCGGCGATTGTCGGTGGTGATAACGGCCGCGTCAGCGCGGTGATCCTGGATAAAGGCCAGATCATCTGGCAGCAGCGTATTTCCCAGGCCACCGGTGCGACGGAAATCGATCGTCTGAGTGATGTGGATACGACGCCGATCGTAGTCAATGGCGTCGTGTACGCGCTGGCTTATAATGGCAACCTGACGGCGCTGGATCTGCGCAGTGGTCAGATCATGTGGAAACGCGAACTTGGCTCGGTGAATGATTTCATCATCGACGGCGATCGTATCTACCTGGTGGATCAAAATGACCGTGTACTGGCGCTGACTACCGAGGGTGGTGTCACACTCTGGACGCAAAGCGATCTGCTGCACCGTAACCTGACCACACCCGCGCTGTATAATGGTGCTTTAGTCGTCGGTGACAGTGAAGGCTATATGCACTGGATCAACGCCGACGATGGCCGTTTTGTCGCGCAGCAGAAAGTGGACAGCTCAGGCTTCCTGACTGAACCGGTAGTGGCTGAAGGTAAACTGCTGATTCAGGCGAAAGACGGTACGCTGTACGCGATTACGCGTTAATCACAGCGGCTGTTGGCTTGAGAAAAACGGCTCCTGTTGCAGGGGCCGTTTTCCTGTTTTTACGTTTTAGCGTTTTATAATTTTTGTATTTGAACAACGCGGCCCTCCGGCGACGTTGTAAATGATTTTTTGAAAGAGGCTTTAAACATGGTACCTGTGGTCGCGCTTGTCGGGCGCCCTAACGTTGGAAAATCCACGCTTTTTAACCGTTTAACACGCACCCGAGATGCGCTGGTGGCGGATTTCCCGGGGCTGACTCGTGACCGTAAGTACGGTCGTGCTGAAGTAGAAGGCCGCGAGTTTATCTGTATTGATACCGGTGGTATCGACGGTACAGAAGATGGCGTGGAAACCCGTATGGCCGAGCAGTCTCTGCTGGCTATCGAAGAAGCGGATGTTGTGTTGTTCATGGTGGATGCGCGCGCGGGCCTGATGCCTGCTGACGAAGCCATCGCCCAGCACCTGCGTTCCCGCCAGAAACCGACGTTTCTGGTCGCTAACAAAACCGATGGTCTGGATCCGGATCAGGCCGTCGCCGATTTCTATTCTCTGGGCCTCGGTGAGATCCACCCGATTGCCGCGTCTCACGGTCGTGGCGTAACCAGCCTGCTTGAGCATGCGCTGGTGCCGTGGATGCAGGAAGTTGATCCGCGCGAAGTAGAAGAAGTTGACGAAGAAGCCGCCTACTGGGCGCAGTTTGAAGCCGAGCAGAACGGCACACCGCCGGTTGAAGAGCCGGAAGATGACTTTAACCCGCTGGATCTGCCGATCAAGCTGGCCATTGTCGGGCGTCCGAACGTTGGTAAGTCCACGCTGACCAACCGTATTCTCGGGGAAGATCGTGTGGTGGTGTATGACATGCCTGGCACCACCCGTGACAGCATCTACATTCCGATGCAGCGTGACGATCGCGAATTCATTCTGATTGATACCGCCGGTGTTCGTAAGCGCGGCAAAATCACCGATACCGTAGAAAAATTCTCGGTGATCAAAACCCTGCAGGCGATTGAAGACGCCAACGTAGTGCTGCTGGTGATCGATGCCCGCGAAGGCATTTCCGATCAGGATCTGTCGCTGCTGGGCTTTATCCTCAACAGCGGTCGTTCGCTGGTGATCGTGGTTAACAAATGGGATGGCCTGAGCCAGGAAGTTCGTGAGCAGGTGAAAGAGACCCTTGATTACCGCCTGGGCTTTATCGACTTCGCCCGCGTGCACTTTATCTCTGCTCTGCACGGCAGCGGTGTGGGTAACCTGTTTGAGTCTGTCCGCGAAGCCTATGACAGCTCGACCCGTCGCCAGAGCACGGCGATGCTGACGCGCATCATGACCATGGCCGCAGAAGATCATCAGCCGCCGCTGGTTCGTGGTCGCCGCGTGAAGCTGAAATATGCCCACGCCGGGGGGTATAACCCGCCGATTGTAGTGATCCACGGAACCCAGGTGAAAGATCTGCCGGATTCCTACAAGCGTTATCTGATGAACTACTTCCGCAAATCGCTGGACGTGATGGGGACGCCGATCCGCATCCAGTTCAAGGAAGGGGAGAACCCGTTCGCCAATAAGCGCAACACCCTGACCCCGAACCAGATGCGTAAACGTAAGCGTCTGATCAAGCATATCAAGAAAGGGAAATAATCCCTTTACCCCTCGCCCCGGCACGCCGCCGGGGTGACGGGATAACAGGAGTCTCTATGGATCTGCACTGCCCGACCTGTCATAACCCGCTGGAGCTTGCCGGTACGCATGCCCACTGCGCGCACTGTCACCATGATCTCGCCCTCGAAGCACGCTGCCCGGAGTGTCATCAGCCCTTAGAAGTGCTGAAGGCCTGTGGCGCGGTGGACTATTTCTGCCAGCACGGTCACGGGCTGATCTCGAAAAAGCGCGTCGACTTCACCCTCGTCACGCCTTAATCACATACGCAATCTTTTCCGCGTCGCCACAGCTCTTCCAGCTCTGACGGAGCGTCACTTTCCGCAATCAGCACGACAACGTCTGTGTGATGCGTGCTGTTTTGCTGCGTCCAGCTGATCTGAATACGGAAATAGCGCTGATCGCCGCGTCCCGGTGAATCGCTTTTCCCCGCATCCTGTCCCAGCGGCAACGAGCGGCGCAGAATGCTGCATACGCGGTCACGCTGTTGCTCATCAAGCTCAGACAGGGCAATACGCCGGGGCGCAGCCAGGCGCGGCATATACGCCACGCCGCCTTCACGCGCCAGGTCAATGACGGCATCCTCCGTCAGGGCGGGCAGGGTTTTCATCACAGCACTCCTGTTTCTTTCCACGCCTGCTCAATGGCGTCCGCCACTTTGCTGTCAAAGCGTTTGCCGCCGTGCTGCACCGTCAGACGGGCAAAGGTGGCGAAATCGGCATTCTGTGCCAGCGAGCGATCGCATACGGTGTCATACCAGGCATAGCCCGCTTTCTCCCATGCGTAACCGCCCAGCGCCTGCGCTGCCAGATAAAAGGCGCGGTTGGGAATGCCGGAATTAAGATGTACGCCGCCGTTGTCTTCGCGGGTTTTGATGTAGTGATCCATATGGGCAGGCTGCGGGTCCTTGCCGAGCAGCGGATCGTCATAGGCGGTGCCGGGGGCCGACATGGAACGCAAGCCGCGCCCGTTGATGCCTTCCGCCAGCAGGCCTTCGCCTATCAGCCAGTCAGCCTGATCCGCTGTCTGCCCGAGGTGGTACTGCTTGACCAGCGAGCCAAACACATCCGACAGCGACTCGTTCAGCGCCCCGGCCTGTTCAAAGTAGATCAACCCTGCTTCGGTTTCCGTGACGCCGTGGCCCAGCTCATGGCCGACGATATCAATCGCAATGGTAAAACGGTTAAAAATCTCACCGTCACCGTCGCCGAATACCATTTGCTGACCGTTCCAGAAGGCGTTCTGATAGTCCTGACCGTAATGCACCGTACCGCTTAAGATCATGCCTTTGTTGTCGAGGGAGTCGCGCTGCCAGGCGTTCCAGAAAAACTGATGAGTGACGCCGAGATACTCCCAGGCTTCGTCAGCGGCAATATCGCCGTTTGACGGCTGACCCTCTTTGCGCACCAGTTTACCGGGCAGCGCCTGCGTATTTTGCGCATCATAAATTTCGCGCTCGGTATCGCCGCTCGCCGCGCTCGGATGGGCTGCGGTCTTGCCATAGTGCTCGGCCATCAGCGTCTGCACGTGCATTAACGTCTGACGGGCAAACTGCTGCTGGGGCGGCGCGCCGTGGTCGATGATGTGGCGCAGGATATACGGCGGAATAACGGAATGCAGGCGAGAATGTGTCATGCAGGTCTCCTTACTGGGCAAAAGCCGAAAAATAAGAAACACCTGCAGTATAGTTCTCAGTAGGAAACGTGTCCTTTATCAGGCCTCAGGTTTACGTTTGCGGGGTTTCTTCACCGGCGTCACCGCTGTCACCTGGCTTGCCACCCAGCCATCTTCCAGACGGGTGGTCAGCGTATCGCCCGCTTTAACCTGCTTCGCTTTTTTCAGCACGTTGCCGTCGGCGGAGGTGGTCACGCTGTAGCCGCGCGCCAGGGTGGCGAGGGGACTGACGGCTTCCAGATGGGTGATCGCGCCGCCGAAACGCTCGCGTGTAGTGCTCAGACGATCGCGCATACTTTGTGCCAGACGATATTCCAGTTGCTGTACGCGGGACTGGGCGCGATGAATGCGCGGCTGCGGATTCTGCTGGTTCAGGCGCTGAAGAATGCGCTGCTGACGCTGAGTAGTACGCTTGAGTTGATTTTCCAGAGCGGTGGCCATGCGCTGACGCAGACGCTCCAGCACCGTTTGCTGACGCGCCAGCCGTAGCTGCGGGTGTTGCTGTTGCAGACGATGATAAAGCTGCGTGAAACGCCGGTTGCGCGTCGCCAGATAGTAATCCATCGCCATCTCCAGCCGCTGCTGACCGATCTGCAACTGGCGCAACAGCTCCTGCTGATTACGGCTGACCATTTCCGCCGCGGCAGAGGGGGTGGGCGCGCGCAGATCGGCAACGAAATCAGCGATGGTTACGTCCGTTTCATGCCCCACGGCGCTGACCACCGGAATGGCGCTGGCAAAGATCGCCCGCGCGACACGTTCGTCGTTAAAGCTCCACAGATCTTCCAGCGAGCCGCCACCGCGTCCGACGATTAATACGTCGCACTCATGACGGCGGTTAGCCTGTTCAATGGCGCGGACAATTTGCCCCGGCGCATCGTCGCCCTGTACCGCCGTCGGGTAAATCACCACCGGTAAAGAGGGATCGCGGCGCTTTAGCACGTGCAGAATATCGTGCAGGGCGGCACCGGTTTTCGAGGTAACTACGCCTACACAGTGCGCAGGGGAGGGGAGCTGCTGCTTGAACTGGCTGTCGAACAACCCTTCCGCCTGCAATCGCGCTTTTAGCTGTTCATATTTTTGTTGCAGCAAGCCTTCACCCGCCGGCTGCATGCTCTCAACAATGATCTGATAATCGCCGCGCGGTTCGTAGAGAGTTACGCTGGCGCGCACCAGGACCTGCTGACCATGCTGCGGGCGAAAGGTCACCCGGCGGTTACTGTTGCGGAACATGGCGCAACGCACCTGCGCGGTGTCATCTTTGAGGGTGAAGTACCAGTGCCCGGACGCGGGCTGCGTGAAGTTGGAAATCTCACCGCTGATCCACACCTGGCCCAGCTCTTTTTCAAGCAGCATGCGCACCGTCTGATTCAGGCGGCTGACGGTATAAATTGCAGGGGATTGATTCATTGACATGTGAGCTGGATCAAATTCTAAATCAGCAGGTTATTCAGTCGATAGTAACCCGATGAGAGGCGAACGCAACTATTTTTCTGAAAAAAAGTGTGGATGCAACCGATTACGCTCTGTATAATGCCACGGCAATATTTAACCACCCGGTCAGAGATATTGCCCATGCTACGTATCGCTAAAGAAGCCCTGACGTTTGACGACGTCCTCCTTGTTCCCGCTCATTCTACCGTTCTGCCGAATACCGCCGATCTCAGCACCCAGCTGACGAAATCCATTCGTCTGAATATTCCAATGCTCTCCGCAGCCATGGACACCGTGACGGAAGCGCGTCTGGCGATTGCACTGGCACAGGAAGGTGGCATTGGCTTTATTCACAAAAACATGTCTATCGAGCGTCAGGCTGAAGAAGTCCGCCGCGTCAAAAAACATGAATCCGGCGTGGTAACCGATCCACAGACCGTACTGCCTACCACCACGCTGCGCGAAGTGAAAGCCCTCACCGAACGTAACGGTTTCGCAGGCTACCCGGTTGTCACCGCTGACAACGAACTGGTCGGTATTATTACCGGTCGCGACGTGCGTTTTGTCACCGATTTAAGCCAGCCGGTCAGCGTGTACATGACGCCGAAAGAGCGTTTGGTTACCGTACGTGAAGGCGAAGCACGCGAAGCCGTGTTTGCCAAAATGCACGAAAAACGCGTGGAAAAAGCGCTGGTGGTGGATGCGAATTTCCATCTGCTCGGCATGATCACCGTAAAAGACTTCCAGAAAGCCGAACGTAAACCGCAGGCCTGTAAAGATGAGCATGGCCGCCTGCGCGTCGGCGCGGCTGTGGGTGCCGGTGCCGGTAACGAAGAGCGCGTGGATGCGCTGGTCGCTGCGGGTGTTGACGTCCTGCTGATCGACTCCTCCCACGGTCACTCTGAAGGCGTGCTGCAACGCATTCGTGAAACCCGTGCCAAATACCCGGATCTGCAAATCATCGGCGGGAACGTCGCGACCGGCGCAGGCGCTCGTGCGCTGGCTGAAGCTGGCGTAAGCGCGGTGAAAGTGGGTATCGGCCCTGGCTCTATCTGCACCACTCGCATCGTGACCGGTGTGGGCGTGCCGCAGATCACCGCCGTGTCTGACGCGGTGGAAGCGCTGGAAGGCACCGGTATTCCGGTTATTGCTGATGGCGGCATCCGTTTCTCCGGCGACATCGCCAAAGCGATCGCCGCTGGCGCAAGCGCGGTGATGGTCGGCTCTATGCTGGCGGGTACGGAAGAATCGCCGGGCGAAATCGAACTGTTCCAGGGGCGTTCATACAAATCGTATCGCGGTATGGGCTCACTGGGCGCGATGTCCAAAGGTTCTTCTGACCGTTACTTCCAGACCGATAACGCCGCTGACAAACTGGTGCCGGAAGGTATCGAAGGCCGCGTGGCCTATAAAGGCTACCTGAAAGAGATCATCCACCAGCAGATGGGCGGCCTGCGCTCCTGTATGGGTCTGACCGGCTGTGCTACCATCGACGAACTGCGTACCAAAGCGGAATTCGTACGCATCAGCGGTGCAGGCATTCAGGAAAGTCACGTTCACGATGTGACCATTACCAAAGAGTCGCCGAACTACCGTATGGGCTCCTGATCGTTTCCACGCCCGGCTTAATGCCGGGCGATTTTGTTTCACTTGCCTCGGAATTAGCGTCAATGACGGAAAATATTCATAAGCATCGCATTCTTATCCTCGATTTTGGTTCGCAATACACTCAGCTGGTGGCCCGTCGCGTACGTGAACTGGGCGTTTACTGCGAACTCTGGGCATGGGATGTCACGGAAGCACAAATCCGTGAGTTCAAGCCAAGCGGCATTATTCTTTCCGGCGGCCCGGAAAGCACCACCGAACATAACAGCCCACGCGCCCCGCAATATGTGTTTGAGGCCGGCGTACCGGTACTCGGCGTGTGCTACGGCATGCAGACCATGGCCATGCAGCTCGGCGGCCATGTTGAAGGTTCGAACGAACGCGAATTCGGCTATGCCCAGGTTGAAGTCAAAACCGCCAGCGCGCTGGTGCGTGGCATTGAAGACGCCCTGAGCGCAGACGGCAATCCGCTGCTCGACGTGTGGATGAGCCACGGCGACAAAGTCACTGCTATCCCGGAAGATTTTGTCACCGTAGCCAGCACCGAGACCTGCCCGTTTGCCATTATGGCGAATGAAGAAAAACGCTTCTACGGCGTACAGTTCCACCCGGAAGTGACGCATACCCGTCAGGGTCAGCGTCTGCTGGAGCGTTTTGTACGCGACATCTGCGAGTGTGAAGCCCTGTGGACGCCAGCCAAAATTATCGAAGACGCCATCGTGCGCCTGCGTGAGCAGATCGGTAATGACAAGGTGATCCTCGGCCTTTCCGGCGGCGTGGACTCCTCCGTCACCGCGATGCTGTTGCACCGCGCCATTGGCGATCGTCTGACCTGCGTATTCGTGGACAACGGCCTGCTGCGCCTGAACGAAGCCCAGCAGGTGATGGATATGTTTGGCGATCACTTCGGTCTGAACATTATTCACGTTGAAGGCGAAGCACGCTTCCTGGATGCCCTGGCGGGCGAAAACGATCCGGAAGCGAAGCGTAAGATCATTGGCCGCGTCTTTGTGGAAGTGTTTGACGAAGAAGCGCTGAAGCTGGAAGACGTGAAGTGGCTGGCCCAGGGGACCATCTACCCTGACGTTATCGAATCTGCGGCCTCTGCAACCGGTAAAGCACACGTAATTAAATCGCACCACAACGTGGGCGGCCTGCCGAAAGAGATGAAGATGGGCCTCGTTGAACCGCTGCGCGAGCTGTTTAAAGACGAAGTGCGTAAAATCGGCCTGGAGCTGGGCCTGCCGTACGACATGCTGTACCGTCACCCGTTCCCGGGGCCGGGCCTGGGTGTGCGCGTACTGGGCGAAGTGAAGAAAGAGTACTGCGATCTGCTGCGTCGCGCAGACGCTATCTTCATTGAAGAGCTACACAAAGCCGATCTGTACAACAAAGTGAGCCAGGCTTTCACCGTGTTCCTGCCGGTTCGCTCGGTTGGCGTGATGGGCGATGGCCGTAAGTACGACTGGGTTGTTTCACTGCGCGCAGTGGAAACCATCGACTTTATGACCGCGCACTGGGCACACCTGCCGTATGATTTCCTGGGCCGTGTATCTAACCGCATCATCAATGAAGTGAATGGCATTTCCCGCGTGGTGTATGACATCAGCGGCAAGCCGCCAGCGACGATTGAATGGGAATAAGACTAGCCTGACTCCGACAGGTATTCCCGCTAAAAAGCCCGCATAATTGCGGGTTTTTTTATGTCTGTTATTTTCTGCTTAAGCATACTTATCCTGTATTTTCCTCACGGGTAACTCAATTATGTTATTTCACACTCCCATTAAGATAATGCTCAAACGTGAGCCAGTTCGCAAAAAGATAACAATAAAAGGCTTTTGTATCGATGATCACAGAAATTAAAAAACATAATTAATTAGCTCAAAAACGTAATGGATCATGCCGGGTCACCTGTGTCAGAAAGTGTTCCACCTTCACAAAAGATACCGGAGATCTGATTAGAATGAGTAAAAACATAAAGCAAAGCCGGCATGATGAATATCACATATTAACCCGCGGGGAGCGTATTGGTTATGGCATGGGGGACTTTGCGCAAAACCTGGTATTCGGAACAATAGGCGGCTTTCTGGCACTTCACATGCTGACGGTAAATACCATCAGTACAGCAACCGCAGGTTTTATATTTCTTTTTGTGCGTATCATTAATGTGTTCTGGGACCCAATGGTAGGCACCTATGTTGACAAAAGAAGTTCGCCCGCGGGGAAATATCGCCCCTGGCTTATAAGAGCTGGTGTGCCGCTGGTTATTCTTTCTGCCTTACTTTTCGCTCCGATTCCTGGTATCAGAGGTTCAGTTCCTTTTGCGTTTATCGTTTATCTGGCGCTGGATTTAGTTTATTCCGTAGTGAATATTCCTTACGGTTCTCTTAATGCCTCCCTGACACGCGATCCGGAGTCTATTGATAAGCTTACCAGTACGCGAATGATGCTGGCGAACAGTGCCAATCTTCTGGTGTATACCTTATTCCCGATGTTTGTACAGATGGCCTCACCAAAAGACCGCAGCCTCAAGGATACGGGTTTTTTTGGCCTTGAACTTAATATGGGCAACTATACCGATCCCTCAGCGAACTACGCCTGGTTTGGTGTGTATTCGGTTTACATGGTATTAGGTGCGATTGCACTTTTCATCTGTTATAAATTCACAAAAGAACGTGTTGTAGCCACCGCAGAACAAACTGCCAATGTAAAAACAACCGACCTGTTCCTTGAGCTCAAAAATAATCGGCCGCTGGTGATCCTCGGTCTGTTTTTCATGCTGGCGTTTACCTTCATGTTTTTCATGAATACTGTTAATGGCTTTTTTAATCAGTACGTGGTCGGGCATTCCGAATGGATGGGCGCAATCGGATTAGTGGCTTCAATTCCGGGGATTATCTTCCCGATTTTCTGGCCAAGACTGAAGAAAATTTTTGGTAAAAAAGGCTTCTTCCATCTCTTTCTCGGCATGTTCATCGTCGGGGAGTTATTGACTTACGTGTGGTCGCGCGAGGGGATGCACGATGCGCTTTGGCTCGCCTATATTGCGACATTCATTAAACAGTGGGGCTTAACATCAGCGACCGGTTTCATGTGGGCGCTGGTTCCTGAAGTGATTGCTTATGGCGAGTTAAAATCAGGGAAGCGAAACGCCGCCATCATTAACGCTATTATGGGGCTGTTTTTCAAAATTGGTTTTACTATTGGCGGGGCGATCCCCCTCTGGTTACTGGCCGCGTATGGCTTTAGCGAAACCGGTGCCCACCAAAGTGCAAATGCTGTCGACGGGATAATTATTACCGCAGTCTGGATCCCCATTGTTCTGGCGGCAATTTCAATGATTGTCATGCAAATCTATCCAATCTCAGACAAACATGTCACTGACATTAATCGTCAGCTTGACGAGATACGCGTCTAGTCTGAAACAGTGAAAAAGAATGCTGACAATGAACATTTAAGAAAGGTGTAGCGATATGTCTCTTATTCAAAACCCTATACTGCCTGGCTTTAATGCAGACCCGAGTATTATCCGTGTAGAGGATACCTATTACATCGCAAACTCTACCTTTGAGTGGTTCCCGGGGGTTCGCTTACATGAATCAAAAGACCTGGCTCACTGGGATCTGCTTCCCAGTCCGTTATCAACCACCACGCTTTTAGATATGAAAGGTAATCCCTCATCGGGGGGGATTTGGGCACCGGCGCTCTCCCATGCTGATGGCAAATTCTGGTTAGTGTATACGGATGTGAAAGTGACCGAAGGCGCTTTCAAAGACATGACCAATTATCTGACCACCGCAACAGATATCCGTGGTCCCTGGTCCGATCCCATTAAACTTAATGGCGTCGGTTTTGATGCTTCACTTTTTCATGATGACGATGGGCGTAAATACCTGGTTCAACAAACCTGGGATCACCGGGAATATCATCATCCTTTTAATGGTATCACGCTGACGGAGCTGGATACCCGGACGCTAAAATTAAAGCCTGAGACGGCGCGAACGATTTATCGGGGCACGGCAGTAGCGCTTGTTGAGGGGCCGCATCTCTACAAACTGAACGGCTATTATTATCTTTTTGCCGCCCAGGGAGGCACGGTGTTTACCCATCAGGAGGTAGTCGCTCGTTCAAAAACCTTAGCGGCGGACAGTTTTGAAACCGCGCCAGGAGAAGTATTTTTAACGAATGTCGATACGCCGGACAGTTACATTCAGAAGCAGGGGCATGGCTCTTTAGTCTCGACCCCCAACGGTGAATGGTATTACGCCTCGCTCTGCGCGCGTCCGTGGAACCGTCCGGGGGAATCCGTTTATGATCCTCGTGGCTGGTCAACCCTTGGCAGAGAAACATCTATTCAGAAAGTATACTGGGACCAGGATGGCTGGCCACGTATCGACGGAGGTCATGGCGGCAAAACCTTTGTCGAAGGCCCTACACAGACGGTTAATATCGAAAGGGCAAAAGATCATAGCCAGAACGATGATTTTACAGGCACGGCGCTTGATCTTAACTGGAATACGCTCCGTGTGCCCTTTACCGAAAAAATGGGAACCACAGGTGATGGAAAGCTGACGTTAATCGGGCAGGGCTCGTTAGCAAATACCCATGACCTGTCACTGATTGCCCGCCGCTGGCAGGCCTTTTATTTTGATGCACAAGTTAAAGTGAAATTTGACCCTGCTAATTATCAGCAAATGGCCGGGTTAACCAACTATTACAACGATCGCCACTGGAGTTTTGTTTTCATCACCTGGAATGAAATTAACGGTGCCGTTATCGAAGTGGGTGAGAATAACCGAGGTACCTATACCTCTCATTTGAAAGATGAAGCGATTAAGATCCCTGAAAATACGCCTTACGTCTGGTTTCGCACCAAGGTTCGCAAGGAAACCTACACCTATGAATATAGCTTCGATGGGGTAACCTTCACTGAAATTCCCGTTACCTTTGATTCCGCTATTCTCTCGGACGACTATGTGCTTCAAAGTTATGGTGGGTTCTTTACCGGGGCATTCGTGGGACTGGCGGTCGTGGACTACTCGGGTTACGACGCCCGTGCCGAGTTTTATCATTTCAGTTATCAGGAGCATGGGGACGCGTTAACTGAAAACGGCACCTACAGCTGGCAGGCGTCTGAATCACGTTTTCGTTAAGCTGATAAGTATGAATGCTGCTGATTAACTATAAAGCCCGCGATAACGCGGGCTTTTTTAACGTCAGAGCGGTAACAGGTACCCGGCGCTGTCACAAACGCGTGACTTTTTCGATCTCGCCGTGATCGTTATGCGTCACAATAATGCGCTGCGCTTTCTGCATCTCCATGTACATATCAGGATCAACGCCCAGGCTCGCCATCAGATTAGGCAGCCCTATGGTCTGCGCATTTTTGCGTTTCTCATGCCGGAAACGGATACGATTATAAACTGCCCAGATAATCAGGCCCAGGGCGTTCAGACAGGAGAAATAAAAGTAAACCTTCAGTCGGTGGATCACATTCTCACCGAGTACGTCAGGATTAAAGAATTTCATCAGGCTTAACGCTAATAAACTGATAAACAGCATCCAGACAATACAGGTAAGGAAAACGTCAAGGCCATAACGTAATGGTCGCGTTTCTGTGCAAATGATTTGATTTTCCATATCAACCTCTTTCAATACCACGATCCGGGCTGACCCAGCGCGCCCGTTTATTTTGTGAAATAATCATTACCCGGGTAAAGGCGACTATTGTCGTCATCAGGCTCAGTACCCAGTAAATGGCCGGAAACCAGATAACCCAGAACAGCGATGACGCCAGATGTTTCTCATAACGGCTGTCAATGAGTAAGCTCACTGCAAACTGTGCAATACAGAGACAGGAGAGAATGATCCCCGCGAGGCCATCCAGTGCCATATTTGACAGCGTGAAGGCGCCGTGCGGGCTGGTCATAAACAGAAGAAAACTGATCACACAGGTGAAAGCCCAGGCAGTGGAAAGACAATATTCGGCAAATAGCGGCCACATACGGCGGTTTCGCCACTGCCATAGTCGCGTCATATTCTTTCTGAAGACTTCCGCGCCGCCCTGCGCCCAGCGTAGGCGTTGTTTCCATAGCCCTTTTAAGGTTTCCGGCATTAGCACCCAGCATAAGGCACGTGGTTCATAAAAAATGCTCCAGTGCTTGAGCTGTAGTTTCCAGCTGATATCAATATCTTCTGTAATGATGTCGTCACTCCAGTAGTCAACATCAGCCAGCGCCGTACGCCGAAAAGCCGCTACTACGCCAGAGATGGTAAATATCTGGCCGTACATGCGCTGCGTGCGTTTAATCATGCCAATGATCGAGGAGAATTCACCCACCTGAATTTTACCGATCAGCGTTGAACGGGTGCGAATACGCGGGTTACCGGTGACGGCACCGACTCGGGGATTCTCAAGCATCGGAGCCACAATATAAGCCACCGCATCACGATCTAATTTCGCGTCGCCATCAATGCACACTAACCATTCACTTTTCGCCGCCGCTACGCCGGTTTTCAGTGCGATAGCTTTGCCCTGGTTATGCGCCAGGTGGATAACGCGTAGACGTAAATGCTTTTTTGCTAATTGGTTGAGAATAAAGCCTGTACCATCCGTCGAACCATCATCGACGGCGATGACTTCAATATTCTTATAACGCTGATTCAGCACTGACTCGATGGTTTCGACGACGTTATTCTCCTCGTTATAGCAAGGGACAATCACCGAAACGAGGGGATTACCTTTTAATGTTGGTACGTCATCTTCGCGGCCCCATGACCAGTGCCGTTCACGACTGAACCAGAAAAGTAGCCCCCCGACCATCCAGAGAACAGACATAAAAAAGGGCCAGAAGAAAACAAAGCGAAGCATTGTTTCAACGGAAAATAACATTGCTATTACTAGCGGAACGCTCACCACCAGGCACAGGATAATGAGCGAAACAATACGTTTATTCATTTTCTGGGTACCAGTTAGTTGAGATTTCAGGGCTTATTACGCGGACGTGATCTTTACTAGTAATAAGATCATCTGGGTTGTAACCATAATTTTTTACGCCGTTGAGTTGCAATAACTCCATCCAGTTGGCAATGTCTTTAGCATCAACAGATTGCGTTTCTAATTGCACCATTGCTTTATCATTCGCAGCAGAGAACCTGGTGATATAGCGGGCAAGCTGCTGTAGCCACTTACTGGCAGACTTTTTGTCTTGTTTCGCCCGATAGGGATTAGCGACAACAATCGTCCAGTCGTAAAGGCGTAATGACTCCTGAATACGTCGATTAAACATGTCGTCCATCTGCGGGTGTAATTCCGGCATGGCGATAATCTGACGTGCCGTTTTTATCGACGGTCCGCGAACGGATTTAACCTTATTCGCCAGAGAAAGCGTTAGCGCGGTAGACGTCGATTTGTTGGTGAACTGCCGTTCACGGGACGCTTTCTCATCGACAAAAACCACACCGTCAAAGACGCTGTGCGCGGCCAGGTCCTCATACATGTCGTGGATTTTTTGCCACGTGACGTCATCGATCACTGATGAGGGCTTATCTTTCCCGGCCGGACTGAAGTCCCAGTTTAACAGCGGCATTGAGGCATAAACCGCCGCATCCGTGCGCGTCCTGATTTGCCAGGCGAGACGGTTGAACAGGTCTTCCCGGACAGGTAACCAGCGATTGGGGAAATACACCTCGCGAGTCGCGTTATTTGCTACCGGCGTGACCGATGCCTGTAAAAATACCGCACTCACGTTCATGTCTTTTACCTGCTGAACAAGAATATCAATATTCTTCTCCTGCCGGGTTTTATCGGTATCATAAATACTATCAATGCTCACGTTGATCGATCGCATCCCTGACTGTTCCTGTACGCTGGCGACCATTTGCGCAAAATCAATCAGCGACGGGTTATTGTCAATTAACAGACGAGGGATCGCGTCCAGGTTATCGACCGTGGCGAGTCCATCCTCCAGCGTAAAGAAGGTATCAAAACCCAGCTTTTTGAGCTCCTGAATGGCCACGCCATTTTCCGCACCATACGGCCACACCCAGGATTTGGGTTGTTTGCCGGTATATTTTTTTAGATGCTCAGCGATATTTTTACCGTCGGCGCTGACGCGTCGACGATATTGTTGCTCCGTTTCATACGTCGAGGTTGTCGGGTTATAGAAACGGTTAGCGATTGCTGGCAATTTGCTTCCGCTGGGGTTGGCTTGCACACCATAATGGGAGTTCCAGGTATGAGCACCTATTTCAACCAACGGTGAGCGGGCAAGCTCAGCAATTTGCTGCCAGGTCGCGATTTTCTCCCGATCAATATACTCATCGCCAAACTTAACCTTTTTATTGGCTGGCGTATCGACCCAACTGCCCACCGGGGCCCACAATGCGGGCCACTGATAAGCTTTCAGCAGTGGAAAGACGCGCGTATAGAAACTCTGATAGCCATCGTCAAAGCTCAGCAAAACGGCTTTGGCGGGTAACGTTATTTCGCCTCTGTGGGCTGCGCGAATTTGCTCTACGCTAATGGGCTGATAGCCATTTTCCCGCAGCCAGGAAAATTGCTCACGTAGCGCGCTGGTGCGTACCGACATAAAACGCTGATCGGCACTGTCATCCTCAACGTCATGGTAAGCCAGGACGATAAAACTATTATCAGGCCAGGGATTCTCTGCACGTAATTTCTGCCTGGTGTCCGGTGAAGTAAAGGACACCTTGCGGTGATCGTTACAGGCCGTAAGCATGCTGATGCCAAGCACTATTATAAAAGTACGTAGTATCTTCTTTAACATACCTTATCCTTAAAACCTCAAAGTCATATCCAGTTCAATACCCAGGTTATGCTCTCGCTTCCCGTCATAAGGGCGTTTAACCCAGTTCACGTTTGCACCTATACTTCCTTTGTCATTCCATTCAAAACGCTGGCCGTAACTCACTTGCGTGACGGGAGCGCTGCCATGATTTTTCTCCCAGGCGCTTCCCACACCCGCCGTGATTTGCTGGCTTAAATTGGTGGAGTAATTCTCATAAATGATGTTGTTAATATTCAGAGCAGGCATAACGTCCACTGTTTTTTGCGGATTGTAGTAAGGCGTATCTAATTTCTTATTCGCCCCGTAATAGATGCCCGCCTGAAGATTGACCTGCGTTTTATGGCTCGACCACAGCGTCTGTTCACCGGCGAGGGAGTATTCCGAACGCACGTTGCTGTCGGAAAAGTTGGTCCGGCTATAGCTGAAATCTGCGCGGGTGCGCTCATTTTTCTGCCACTGCACACTGGCTTCGGCACTGTTAGCGGTAATGCCATGCTTTAAGGCACGCGCTGGTGTGCGACGCGAAATACGCTCAGCCTGGGCACCCACGCTGAAATTATCGTTAAGGTCATAGCGCGCCGAGAAGCGGCCACCTAATTTATCGCCATGATTAAAATGACGCTCCATGATTTCGCCTTCCATCCAGATATCGCGGGAGCGCCACTCTAAGCCTGCTGACCAGTCGCGAACGTTATCCTGGCCTTCGGTGAAATGGCTGTTGATCTCACCAAAGCCCGCAAACGCACGCCAGTTTTTTGCCAGCGGCGGGGTATAAATGGTGGTGGTGACGCTGTTGTCATGCCGCCCGGAATCAGGGCTGTCAGAATCCAGATCGACCGTCGCGCCAACACGCAGTTCCGCGGAGTTATGAATATCGTGGGCCCGTTTCAACTCTTTCACCGCAGAGTTGGTCGGAGCGCGTTTTTGCACATCGGCTAACAACAGTTCTGCATGACGCCAGTCCTGTAGCGCCATAGCGACATAGCTCTGTTCCACTTCCAGGGAAATGTTGGTCGGCTCCAGCACTTCCGCTTTCTTTAATTCCTTCTCAGCCTTACGCGGCCAGCCTCTGGCCATCAGCACCCGCGCATAGTCAATTTTCAGGTTTTGATTACCTGGGGCTTTTTCCTTAAGTTTGCGCAGCATACGCTCTGCCGCGGGAAGATCGTTGGCATATTCATGTAACTCCGCCAAAAACAGACGGCCTTGCAGCCATTCGTTATTCGACAAAGGCAGCGGCGAACCTGGCATATAGGTATGAACAGGCTCTTTTTGCAGAATATGGTGGGTCAGCCGAGACGCCGATTTATATTGATTGTTTTCCAGATGGCTATAAAAAAGATCGGCTCTTTGCTCTTCGGTAACGCCTTCTTTTAATATTCCATTGCTATAGAAAAGGTCTTTCAGCATTGCTTCGGCTTGCTGCGGTTTCTTTTCATGCAAATAGGCCGATGCGACCCAGTAACGGGCATAGTCGGGCAGCGCGATGCCTTCACTTTTCAGGATTTTCTCCTGCTTAAGCACATCCTTATGCCTGTCGCGTGCAAGCAGTGCACCCATTTGATCAATAAGGGCGCGACGATAGTAAGGGGCCAGCTCTTTTTTATCCTTCCATTCACTTAATAATGACTGGTAGGTGGTTAATGCACGATCGGCAATGTTATAGCGCTCAGATTCGCTACGGGTTGGCATAAACGCCAGTCGTACAAGTTCGGCGGCATAATCGGCACGGGCATCAGGATCGGTTTGAGATCCGTTCTCTTTCAGTAACACATAGGAGAGATTGTTATCCTGCAATGCTTCCTTATATTCCTGAATACCGGTGCCTGCCGACGGGGCGTGTTGCATCGCAAGCGTACTGGCTAAAAGTTCATCCTGCTCTTGCCCGGCGAGACGGTACACCCATGCCGCGACTAAATAGTTACGGCTGTCCGGATGTTTTTTAATTAAGGTATTCACCTGGGTGATAGCAGTTTTATGATCGCCGCTGTCTGCCAGCGTTAATATATAGCCACGCTGATAGTCGATATTCGTGGGATCTTTTTCGCATAAACGCTTCCAGAGCTGTAAGGATTCACTCCAGCGTTTTTGATTACGATAGGCTTTAGCCACGGCCGGATAAGCGCGCAGAGGGAAATTTTCATGGCGATAGCGCTCATAAACCGAAATAACCTCGGCATCCTGACCTGCCCAGGAGGCGATCTGTAACCAGTCCGCAATTTGCTGGTTAGTGAGTGATTTGTGTGATGCAAACCAACTCAGGGCGGGGGCGGTATTGCCGTTTCTGGCATCGCGCACCAGCGCATCATAATTTTGAGACTGTGCATAAACGTGACCACTACATACAGAGGCCAGGCAAAGTGCCAGTACTTTATAACGGTTTTTTACACTGCTTTTCTTTAAATTAAACATAAGTCCTCATGCGGTTTACCAGCGTGATAAATTCCTTAAGCCTGATAAAGACATAATGGATACGCTAAATTTATTTACCTTAATAAAAAATGGTCTGAAATTTATAAGCTAAGGGTCATTTCACTTTTATATCCTGAAACATCATATGTGAGAAAAACTCTTCACCCGACGCCGTCTGACAAAAAAGTCGGTAATGGGTTAATTTTTCTTCATAGATTTTTCGCTGTTCCGGAGTCAGTCTTGAAAGCGTACACTCCTGCAAATTGTCGATGCCCAGCCACTCGCTAAAAGCAACTGAGAATGCAACAGAATCAAGATCGCGCTCGTTAAGGTTATAAATATCTGCTGTCATCGTAAGTCCTGGTTATTTTCAGGTTGTCAGTGAGTAATAACTCTCATCAAAAACAATGCTTCTGTTTCTGCCTTCACGTTTTGCTTCATACAGCGCCAGGTCAGCAAAACCGATAATTTCTTTAACGTTTTCCGAACCGTTACTGTGATAAATGCCAATACTTGTAGTGATTGCATTGGGTAAATTCACTGAAGGCAGTTGAGAAATATTTGCGACATTCTTACAGATATTATCAGCAACATACTGCGCCTCATTTTCAGATGCTGAGGGTAAAATCACAGCAAATTCATCGCCGCCGAGCCGTGCAAAAATGTCTTTTGAGCCAATGCAGTTATGTATTACCTGCGCAAATTCTTGCAGTACAGTATCGCCTTTTTGATGGCCAAAAGTGTCGTTTATCGCCTTAAATTTATCCAGATCCATTAACAGTATACAAAAACCGTCTTTTTTATTTTTACGCGTCAGTAACGCTTCTATTTCCTCAAGGAAATAGCTTCGGTTATAAGCTTTGGTTAACGCATCATACATTTTCATATGACACACCTTTTTTAAGGTGGCGAGGGCGTCATAGATGATGAATATCGTAATAACTAATCTGCAAGTGACCTTTACGCCTCTGATCATATTCCATGCGAAAACCTTGTCGTGACCATAGACATACAGGATAAGCATGCACAGCATCTCTGTCAGCGTAAGTGCAGCTACGCTGTTCCAGATATTACTGTTGAAATCATTGTAATAAACGATCAGTGCAAACAACACCAGATTCAGCCCCCCGCAAACATAGCGGGCATAGTCCAGATTTTTTAGTGCAGCCGCATGGACAGGCGAAGGCATGGCGGCGTATTTAAAAAGATAACAGGCAGCAATATAAATTAAGATAATCCATGCCACTGACAGCATTAAAATAATACTGTCATGTTTCAGCCAGGTGTCATGTCCTTTTACATCGCAAATATAAACCAGCAATGCGACAAAAATAATACTCGTGATGCACAGTTGTCTGGCCAGAATAAATATCGCCGGATTGCTGTTTTTTACGATGGTTCTTACAAAGCCGGAGATATGCGATGACGTCGCATCGTATATGATGGTGGTGCTTTCAATGTAAAAAAGTGCACCAGCGAGGAAAGCCATGCTCAACAAAAGATAATGTTTTTTACGATTATCGCAATAATATTTAACGAGAACCGCTGAAAATCCGGCTACGTCAGTGGCAATTAATATAAGTAATGATGCTAAATAGAATTGCGGTGTAGTATTAGTAAACAATGAATCAAGAATAAAAATTAAATCTTTCATGATGCAGGCATTGATTAATAAATTAAATACACACTGTTTGCTACAGTCCCGATTAATGAGGACAGTGATAGGATCTCAGCATTCAATGCCTGCAATGATATGGCAATTGTTAACTACATTACCGGAATAAAAATGCTGAAGTTTACCCTTTCCTCTGTATAGGAGTGTAATTTCATTAAATGTATTTCATGACGAAGTTTAAGTTTATATTTGGTCATGATGAACATGTATACTATTTTGCTAAACGCACCATAGGTATCCCAGTCTCCTTTAAAATCCATTCTTGCATAATTACCATGAAAAACATGGCGGTTTTCCGTCGTCGCTGATAGATCGGAGGTTGCCCATGAAATGTCGACTTCCACAATGCTTTCACGACCTTTGCTTAACAGTGCCGAGTGTCTGGCGGAAATAGCGAGCTCATTTAATACTTCGGGGCTCTCTAGTAACATCTTTCTCATACTTTTCGTTACATCAGACACGGCGGGTTCAAAGATATGATCCTGTACCGTTAGTGTATGATTGTAAGCAAACTCCCGGTCCAGCGAGCATAACTCTACCTCAGGCAGTTTGACGTCTTTTAAAAACAGCGATGGCTGTAATTTATCGAACTCCCAGATTTCTGCGGTGCGATAGTCTGACGGCGACAATCCGGTCAACTTTTTGAACGCCCTCGCAAAACCCTGACTGCTGTGGTAATGAAACAAATAGGCAATCTCTGTTATTGGCAGTGACGTCATACGAATCAATACGGCGGCGCGGCAGATCCTTCTTCTGAAAATATAATCACCCAGCGACAGCCCATATTCCTGCTTAAACCAGTTTTCTATTGTGCGCCTGCTGTAGCCCAGCACTTTCGTAAGATCATCAATGTTCGCGAGAGAATAGATATTATCTTCAACCCACGAAATTATATGCTTACGAATAGTTTCTTTCATTCCCTTACAGTTTCCTCAAAGTGTAATCAGTAAAACGCATTGTACGGATCATTTTACGCAAAAAAGCATCTTCTCATTCATTTTGAGTATAGATGAATAACAGGCATGACCCTGAAGCCTTTCTCAAGCGGGAGCGTACCCCTCAGCAGGGCAGGGCATAGTTAACGGACATGCAGATACCCACGCCGGAAGAAGCGTGTTAACAAACAGGGTGGAGGCTTAGCGTTGCACGGAGGGGTCGATAGTCTGGCTGATCTGTTGAGACTGGACTTTATCCTGATGATGATACCAGGCGCCAATAGAGGAATAGACGAAGCGGCCAAAGAAAACGAAGAAGCTGATAAGAAGTACGATACGGGTCATGCGACTGTCAAATCGATGTCGTTTTCGCATACTGTTTGCCTGACTCACGAGGGGTCCTTTAGGGTAAACCCGATGTACGGGCGGTACGTTATTAAGGCACAAAGGCATCAGCAGGTCAATTCTGTATCACGTAAAAATTTGTCAGAGAAACATTAACCTGAATTATATATAAAGCTATGAAACATTTATCATAGTTATAAGTTAAGTGCAGAAATGAATTAAAGCGTAATTATTGACTCATCAGGGCATGTTTTTTGATGTAGATCAGTTGTTCGTATGCGCACCCCACTAAAATCGCTGCTGATTGCACGAATTGTGCCTGTACAGACGGGTTGGATGCCTGCCTGAAACACCCCTCCAGGACGCTGGGTTTTCTGACGAGCATCTATGACTTTCTTAAAAAGGTATCAACAATACAACGATCAATGGTGGGCATTACCTCTTATCCTTCCTGTTGTTTTACTGCCATTCGTTATCCTTGCTAATACATCGACTGTCGTCGCTGGCGGCGTCGTCACGCTTTACTATCTGCCGCTGGCATTTTTCATCACCTTGATGCTCTTTTTTGGCTGGGCCGCTTTGCCCGGTATCACGCTTGCGCTGCTGCTTCACTATTATCCGCATACTGACGGATTTGAAACGGTGGCCAAGATCATTCATTTTCTCATCCCGACTATCCTCAGTTGGGCGGGTTATCGCCTGTTTGTCACACGGCGGCATATGGTGTCGTACGGCAACGCCGACTTAATGGGGCAGCGACTTTTCTGGCAGGTGATCTGTCCCGCCACTCTCATTCTCCTGATCTTCCAGATGGCGGCGTATCTCGGCATGTACGACAACTACAGCATGCTGGCGGGGGCCAGCCCGTGGAGTGTCCGTACATTGATCAATTTCCAGGCGCTGATGGTAGGCTGCCTGACCGGCATACCGATGTGCTATCTGTTGATTCGCATCATCCGCCATCCCCGCTACGTGCGCAGTTTTATCTCCCAGATGCGCCGTGAGTTTGATCCGAAATGTACCCGGCTGGAGGTGGTGCTGTGGCTCGGATTGCTGATAACCGCCATGGGATTTTTGCTCCAGCCCTGGAACGAAGAAAGCACGATTTTCAGCTCCAATTACACGCTGACGCTGCTGATGCCGGTGATGCTGTGGGGCTCTATGCGCTTTGGGTATCGTTTTATGTCCCTCGTCTGGACGCCATTGCTGATTGTGGCGGTGCACTATTTTTACTGTTATCTGCCGGTTCGTCAGGATTACGGCATCCAGCTGACCATCACGTCATCCAGCTATCTGGTGTTCTCGTTCATCATTAACTATATGTCGATGCTGGCGACCAGCGAGCGTATGGCCCATGTCCGCGTCCGCCAGCTCGCTTACCTCGATCCGGTGATGCATATGCCGAACCTGCGGGCGCTGAACCGCGCGCTGACCGACACGCCCTGGTCGGTGCTCTGTTTTCTGCGTATCCCGGAGCTGGAAATGTTAGGACGCAATTACGGCGTTATGCTGCGGATCCAGTACAAGCAGAAGCTGGCGGAGTGGGTACGTCATCGTCTGCATACCCGTGAAGATGTCTACCATCTGTCGGGACCGGATCTGGTGATGCGGCTGAACACGGAATCCTATGAGGAACGCATCGATGCCCTCGATGCCTGGATCAAGCAGTTTCGCTTCGTGTGGGACGGTATGCCGCTACAGCCGCAGGTGGGGATCAGCTACTGCTATGTACGTTCCCCGGTCGCCCATCTTTACCTCTTGCTGGGAGAGCTCAGTACGGTGGCCGATCTGTCGCTTGCTACCACGCATCCCGAAAGCCTGCAACATCGCGGTGCCGCCAGCCTGCAACGCGGCCTGAAAGATAAAGTGGACATGATGAACCGACTCCAGCACGCGCTGGAAGCCGATCGCTTTGTTCTGCTGGCGCAGCCCATCGCCGGTATTCGCGGCGACGATTATCACGAGATCCTGCTGCGTATGGTGGGGGATAACGGCGAGTACATCGGTCCGGACAGCTTCCTGCCGGTGGCGCATGAGCTGGGACTGTCATCGCGCATCGACATGTGGGTCATTGAAAACACCTTACGCTTTATGGATACCCATCGGGATGTGCTGCCCGGCATGCGTTTAGCCGTTAACCTGTCGCCATCGTCGGTCTGCCGGGCACAGTTTACGCTGGAAGTCAGCCGCCTGTTGAAAGCGAGTAATATCGAAGCCTGGCAACTGATTTTTGAAGTGACCGAAAGCAACTCCCTGACCAACATCGAGCAGGCGAATCAGACCCTCGGGCAATTGCAGCATATGGGATGCCGGGTGGCGATCGACGATTTTGGTACCGGCTATGCCAGCTACGCGCGACTGAAAAACGTCAATGCGGATATTTTAAAAATCGATGGCAGCTTTATACGCAACATTACCTCGAACAGTCTCGATTATCAGATTGTCGCGTCCATTGTCCATCTGGCCCGCATGAAAAGAATGCAGGTAGTGGCGGAATACGTGGAAAGTGAAGAGATCCGCAAGGCGGCAGTGGAACTGGGGATCGACTACATGCAGGGTTATCTGATAGGCAAGCCTGCGCCGCTTAGCGACCTGCTTGCGAAAGCCACCCCGCCGTCACTACGCGCCTGAGCACGCAGTGACGGCAAGGCCGGCATCAGGCTGCTACGTGGTCCGGGGCTTCTTCTTCCTCGATCTTGAGCATCCAGCCGGTAACCGACTGCCAGTACTCCTGCTCTTTTTCCAGGTCGAACAGCACCAGCGCATTCTGACTGAACCAGTCGTGCGGGAAGCTCAGCGTCCAGTGATTATCATCGGTTTTCAGACGCAGCGTTGGCGGCGTGGTGGTGGCCTGGCGCTGGTTATTCAGCAGCACGCCGAGGCGCAGTAGCTGGATCAGCGGCAGGTAATGCTTCTTCTTGTACAGCGCGAAACGTGGCAGATCGTCAATTTTGATCGCCTTACGGTGATAGCGCACCATCGTCGCCATCATCATCTGCTGCTCCTGGTTAAAGCCCGGCAGATCGCTGTGTTGCAGGATGTAGGCCGAATGGCGGTGCATACCGCTGTGATTAATGTTGAGGCCTACTTCGTGGAGCATCGCTGACCAGCGCAGCAGCGCCGCCAGCGAGGGATTATCGAGCTTAGGATTCTGCGCCAGCCACTGATCGTACATCATCGTGGTGGTCTCCAGTACGCGCTTCGCCTGTTCCCGGTCAATGTTGTACTGATTCGCCAGGCTTTGCGCCGTGCGGCTGCGAATATCCTGATGACGAAAACGGCCTTCCATCTCATACAGTACGCCTTCACGCAGTGCACCATCGGAGAGACGCAGCTCGCGGATCGCCAGTGCGTCGAACACGCCGCAGAGGATCGCCAGCCCCGGCACGAACACCGCTTTACGCTCATCCGACAGGCCCGGCAGGCTCAGCGCATCAAAGCTTTTGGCCTTCAGCGTTTCACTCACCAGCAGATCCAGGCGTTCCGGCGTGATAAAGCCGTCTTTTTCGCCGAGGGCCAGCAGCACTTCATGCGCGGCTTTGATGCTGCCGGAGGCACCGAGCGCCACGTTCCAGCCCTGAATACGGTACTGCCACGCCAGACCTTCCAGCTTTTGTACGGCGGCGAGGCGCGCACGCTGAAAGTTTTCGCGGCTGATGGTACCACCGGGGAAGTAGATCTGCGCAAAGCTTACGCAACCCATACGGCGGCTTTCCACCAGTTTAGGTTCGAAATCTTCGCCGATCACCAGTTCCGTTGAACCACCACCAATATCAATGACGAGCTTGCGGCCTTTCTCCGGCTGCGTATGCTCCACGCCCATAAAAATCAGACGCGCTTCTTCGTTACCGGAAATAATTTCAATCGGGTAGGGGATCACTTCACTGGCGCGTTTTAAAAACTCAGAGGCGTTCAGCGCCTGACGCAGCGTATGCGTGCCGACGATGCAGACGCTGGAGGGGGAAAAACCCTGCAGACGTTCCGCAAACAGCGCCAGACAGCTAAGCCCGCGCTCCATGGCCTCTTCGCTGAGCATATTTTTATCGTCCAGCCCGTCGGCCAGATGAACACGCTGTTTCAGGCGACCGATGATCTGCATCGCGCCATCTACCACACGGGCAATCACCATGTGAAAACTGTTCGAACCAAGATCGACCGCAGCAAACTCCTGCGGTCGTGGGGCGTTGTCATTTATAGGCATAGATTAGTCGGGCTGCTCGAGTGATTTGATGTAATCGTAAATCGCCAGTTGCGAGCGCACTTTACGGCGATTACCACGGGGTACATAAGTGTTGCTCAGCTCTTTATCGATATAACGCGCTTTTACCGTATCGTTAAGCTGCAAATCCACAATATTCAGGATCTGCTGTTTCAGACGCGGATCCAGCAACGGCGTTGCCACTTCAATACGGTAATCAATATTACGCGTCATCCAGTCAGCTGAGGAGAGATAAACCTGTTTATCACCACCGTTTTCGAAAATATAAACGCGATCGTGTTCCAGATAACGGTCAACAATGCTGATCACGCGAATATTGTCGCTGATGCCTTCAAGCTGCGGGATCAACGAACACATGCCACGTACCAGCAGGTTGACGGGAACGCCGGAGCCAGACGCAGCATACAGCCTGTCGACCAGACCTTTATCCACCAGGTTATTCAGTTTGAGAGTGATCCCGGACGGCAGTTTTTTCTGCGCATTGGCAATTTCGCGGTCGATCATATCATACAGCAGGCGACGCGAGTTTTGCGGCGAAACCAGCAGGTAGTCGAAGTTCACCGGCCGGTATGGGTTCTCGATAAAGTTAAACACCCGACGCACTTCGTTAGTGATACGTGCATCCGCCGTCAGCAGCGAATAGTCGGTGTACAGCCGCGCGGTTTTTTCGTTGAAGTTACCGGTGCCGATATGGGCATAACGCACCACCTCATCGCCTTCTTTACGGGAGATGAGGAACAGCTTGGCGTGGATCTTAAGCCCAGGTGCCGAGAAGATAACGTGCACGCCCGCCTCGGTGAGACGACGCGCCCAGTGGATATTGGCTTCTTCGTCGAAACGCGCCTGTAGCTCCACCACCACCGTGACTTTCTTGGCATTATGCGCCGCGTGGATCATCGCATCGATAATGCGGGAATCTTTCGCCACACGGTAGATGTTGATCTTGATTGCCAGCACGCTCGGGTCAAAGGACGCCTGACGCATCAGCTCAAGCACATGTTCAAAGGTGTGATACGGGTAATACAGCAGCACATCACGTTCACGAATGGCATCGAATCCGTTACGGAATTTATCGAACCACAGATGGCGCAAACGCGGTAGCGGCTTGTTGACCAGATTGGCCTTGCCGACGTTCGGGAAGCCAATAAAGTCTTTAAAGTTGTGATAACGGCCACCCGGCACGGTGGAGTCATAGCGCGAAATGGTCAGCTTGTCGCGCAGCATCTCCACCATCGCGTCGGGCATATCACGCTGATACACAAAACGCACCGGCTCGGCGGTCAGGCGCTGTTTCAGGCTGGAGGACATCAGCTCCATCAGGCTCGCTTCCATTTCGTGTACCAGATCATACTCGGCATCACGGGTCATTTTCATCGAGTAGGCGTTCAGCGCATCGTAATCAAAGAAGCCTTTGAAAATGTCATCAAGGCAGTAGCGCAGGATGTTATCCAGCAGGATCATCGGCTTGCGGCGACGCGGTGCTTCCGGCGGCAGATTCACAAAGCGCGGCACTTTGTCAGACGGGATCTCCAGCAGCGCATAACGGATAGCCTCGCCACGGATAATTTCCACCGCCAGATAGGTGTAATCGTCTTTCAGGAACTGCACCAGATCGGTTTCGCGATTAATCAGAATGGGTGTGATGTGCTGGCGCAGGTAGTGTTTGAAATAGTTACGCAACCAGCTCTGCTGGTTAACGGAAAGCTGGCGTTCATTGATCAGGAAGATCTGGTTACGTGCCATCTCCAGCAGCAGCTCGTTGTAGAGGCTGTCAAATTCCTGGTCGGCTTTCAACACGCGAGCCTGGATCTTGCCGAGTAAATGGCGTGAATGTGCGTTTGAACCTTGCTCTTCGCTGATGATGATCCGGCGTTTCAGTTCAGCAAAACGCACTTTGTAGAATTCATCAAGGTTATTGGAATAGATGCCCAAAAAACGCATGCGTTCGATAAGCGGGTTCGATTTATCAGCGGCTTCCTGAAGGACGCGCTCATTGAACGCCAACCAGCTCAGTTCTTTCTCGATATATAGCTTTTCCTGACCCATTACAACTCACACTCCGGTTCAATCACGGTTCGTGGCAATCCGTCTCTGCCTTCATTATGGCGAGCTTTGCCACAGGTTGTCCAATTGTGACAGGGAAGTATGACATTAAGTGTGTGAACGAAACGGCAGAATAAACCCTTTTTTTCCGCTAGCGTGCACAATGACGAGGGAGAGGGAAGGCCATGTGGGAAACGCGCGCGCTGGAATTAAATAATCAGGAAATATGGAACTGGGAACGGGTCTGTGAGTTTATTGATTACGCCTGCCGCCATGATTTTACGGCGCTGGTGCTCGGACAGATGGATCTCTTTGACAAGCTGGTGTCACCCGCAGGTTACTGGCCTGCACACTTAAACGATCGCCTCTCCAGTCAGCAGCGAGCGCGCTGCGTTTATCTGGAGCGGCTGGGAAATTATTGTCACGCGCGTGGCTTGCGCTTTTATCTGCAGGCGAAGGAGCTGAGCTTTCAGACCGATATTCTGCTCAGCCACCCGCAACTGCTCGACGCGCGGGAAGGCGTGCGCTTTGACATGGAGTTCTGGTGCCGTTATCTGATTGATAAAGTGGCGCTGATTTGCCAGCGCATCGCCTCCCTTGATGGCTTGTTAATCGCGCTGTCGACCACCGACAGTCTGCTGCCGATTTCACATCCGCACTGGGCGAAAAACAGGGCTGCGCCAGCCAACACGCCCGAGCGTTACAAACGTTTTTTCCACGCCTTAAGTGAGGTGATGGCCCGCGAAGGGCGCCATCTGGTGCTGCGGGTCTTTCCGGCCAGCAACAGTGATGTGGACAACGTCTTGTACGCCATCAGCGCATTGCCAGAGGCAGTGTCGGTGTCGATAAAACTGACGCCGGAGCGTTTCTGGCCGGAGTTTCCTAATAATCCGGCCTTATTAGCGGTCACCGATCGTGACGTGTGGGTCGAAATTGATCTTGCTGGCGAGGAAGTGGGCTGGGGAAATTTTCCCTTTCTGCGTGTTGATGAGTTACAGGGGCGATTGCTCTGGTGCCAGGAGAAAAATCCGGCGATCCGTGGCGCACTGTGTAAAGTGAGCTGGGAAGGCATTGATAATCACTGGGTCATTGGCAGCTTGAGTGAATGTAACCTGCTGAGCTGCGCCTATCTACTGCGTCATGACACGCACCCGACGGTGACGTTTTTACTGCAACGCTGGCTCAGCCAGTGCTACGGCTGGCAGCCGCATGCCGGGATCGTGAAGACCTTAGGCGAACTGCTGGAGCAGGGCGGGCAGGCACTTTATGGTGCGCTGTACGCGCGCGATCATGTTTTTCATCGCCATAGCTTACTTCCGGAAAGCGTCGATCAGGCGCTCTGGAGCCTGTACGGCCAGCTCGACCGCAACCACTGGTTGCCCGGCTCCGGCAACGATCTCTATTTTTCCCGCGATGACGTCAACATCTCCTCCCATCATCTCTATCAGATCGCTAAAGAGAAAGATGCCGCGCTGGCCCTTGCCCGTGACGTGGCCTGCCAGGCAGCCGATTTTGCCCGGCAGACGGATTTTCCTGTCGCGCTGTCCCGGCGCTGGCAAACAGAATGGGCCGGGCTGACGCTTTACTGCCAGGCTTTCGTTTGCGCACAAAAAGCATTTTTCACACTCTGCTATGCCCGCCAGGTCGAAAACAGTTGGAGTATGCGGGAGATCTGCCAGATCAACATTCAGGGGTTATACAGTGCTGCCGGGGAAATGGCCGATTTTTGCGCCCGGCATCCTGATCTGCCGCCGGGGCTGTATGTGATGTTTGATCCCCGACGGGTGAGGCAATTTGCAGCCAGCCTTAACGATGCGCTGGTCACCCTTATGAGGTAGCCTGATGCCGCCAGTTTTCATTACGGTGACGGTGTCCGGTAAGTATCTCCACCACCTCACGCGCCTGCGCAGTGGCCTGCTCCGGCAAACCGCCAGCCCGCAGGCGCTCCAGTTCGCTGAGCAGAACGGCATGCCGCTGGCGGCTCAGGCGAAAGCGAAACGCACCGGTGAGCGCCATGATTGCCAGCAGCCCCGGTCCGATGAGAAAGACCAGCCACAACCCCTGTAGCGCCTGCGCTGACTGGTTGGTAGCCCCTTTGGTGAAGCCAAAGGCTTCCAACGCCAGACCCACTATAAACAGCGCCAACGCCTGGGAAAATTTGCGTGTCAGCATCATCACCCCGGCGTAAATGCCTTCACGCCGCGCCCCGGTGAGGGCTTCATCCACGTCAGGCAGAAAGTTATAGATATTCCACGGGATCAGATAGGTTCCGCCGCGGGCTATTCCCATCATCACGGCCCCCGCCATCAGGAGAAAGGTGAGTTGTGGCGCGGCGGGGGAAAGCTGACTGAACCAGAGTAGACTGAGCATGATCATACCGATGGCGAATTTATAGGCATGACCATTGCCAATGCGGATACACAGCCAGGTGAATAACGGAATGGCGAAGAACTGAAACAGCGTCATCAGGCTCATGGCCTCGGAGGCGAGGCTGGTGCTGACCTGCAGGACATACGCCATAAAGTGCATAAACAGTGAACCGAAAATATCCAGTGCGACGGCACCCCCGACGTACATCATGATATGCACGCGAAAAGTCTTCAGCCGGAACGTGGTCGCCATTTCCCGGTACAGTGAGGCGATGGTTTTAAGCATCCCTTGTTCAACCGGCGGTGGGGACAGATTTTCACGCTCCCAGGTACCGCGCCAGACCACACACCAGGGCAGCGCAAACAGCACGGCGAACACGACCCCTATCCACATAAACGCCTGTTCTTTGGTGGCCGTGTGCGCGATGATCTGGCCTGGGATCAGCGCCGCCAGAAACGCCGTCGCCTGTGCAAATAACATGCGTGCGCCGGACATCTTTGAGCGAATGTCATAGCGCGACGTCATTTCCGCGGGCAGCGTGTCGTAGGGCACCATCAGCAGCGTGAATACGGTATTGAACACTAAATACGTCCCCAGATACCAGCCATAGCCGAAGCCGCTCAGCCACATCAGTCCGAACGTCAGAGAAAGCAGGGCGCCAGGAATGAAAAAAATGCGCCGTCTGCCCCAGCGCGTACGAATGTTATCGGTGATATAGCCCATCACCGGATCGGTAATACCGTCCCAGATTTTCCCAATCGCGAAAATAGAGGCCGCAGCCGCCGGAGAAAGCCCGGCCACTTCAATATAAAAATAAAGTAACCAGAGGCCAGTTATCGTCATCGCGCCGCTGCCAAAGATATCGCCCATACCCCAGGCGAGAATATTTTTGGTTTTAACTTCACGACGGGCACCAGAAAGTGGTTCGTTTTGCATAAGGCATATCCCTGTCATTAACGTGAAAAACCCGCTCACCTTAACGACGCTGTGCCTGCCTCACCCAGCCTTACCTTCGCGCTTTTTTGCCGTTCTGCGACAGCCTGTAAATATTGTCGCGGGTGCACCAGGGAAATGTGATCCCCAGCCCGTTATGCCGTACTGTACGGCGGTGACCTGTGCGGTGGATCGTGTTACGCCATTTTTACCGCGCGCCAGATGTGGCGGATGTCACGCTGTCCAATGGCGCAGTATGAACGCTGTGATGGTCTGCAAAATACGGGTGATAACCGGCATTTTCATGCTGGAGAGCTCGCCGCGCCGGTGCTGTGATATCGCTCTTTTAACGAGGGCGAGTAAAACCATGCAACTGACACTTTCTCAATTTTCCCCGGCCGCGGACGGGATCACGCTGGACACCGACTGTTTTCAGGAAGCGCTGGACAGGATGGCCACGGCAGGCGGCGGCACGCTGACGGTCGAGGCGGGACGTTATCGGGTAGGCGGCCTGCGTCTGCGTTCACACTGTACGTTGCACCTTACCGCAGGGGCGACCCTGGTGGTAAGTGACGATTACCGCGACTTTAACCAGGCACAAACCCAAAGCCGCGCGGAATGCTCCGACCGTGCCTTTCTTTATGCTTACGACGCTTGTGAGATCGCCATTACCGGCTGCGGGAAGATTTGTGGCAACGGCGCAAGCTGGTTCGCCGCTAGCGCAGATGAAATGGGCTATCGTCAGCCAGCGGCGCAACGCCCCAGAATGATTGTTCTGGAAGGTTGCTGCCAGGTACGGCTGATGGATTTTACGCTTGAAGATGCACCAATGTGGACCATCCACCTCGTTGGCTGTCGTGAGGTAAAAGTACAGCGCGTTACGGTTCGTAACGATCTGACTCTGGCAAATACCGATGCGCTGGATATTGACTGTTGTCAGCAGGTGCAGATCGCCGACTGTGATTTCAGCGCGGCGGACGATGGTATCTGTCTGAAAACCGGATGTTATACGCCCGCGTTACAGCAGCCCACCAGGCAGATAGTCATACACAACTGCCTGATCCGCTCGCACAGTTGTGGGATAAAAATCGGTACGGAAACGGCGTTCGATATTGAAGATGTCACTGTCAGCAACTGCGTGATCGCGCGTTCAAATCGGGGGATCGGTCTGGTCTCACGTGACGGTGGCAACCTGCGACGGATGCTATTCAGCCATATTATTTTTGACTGCCATACCGTGCATCCCTGCCACTGGGGAAAAGCCGATCCGCTTTATATTTCGGTGCGTTACCGCGATCCGGCTATTGAACCCGGTGAAGTGTGTATGATCCAGTTTCACGGGCTGACCGGCTGCGCGGAAGGGGCGATCAATTTTCACAGCGAGCCGCACGGTAAGATTCACCATATTCTGCTCAGCGATGTGCAGATGCAGCAAACAATCAGCCTCAGCGCGGAACAGGGTTTTTATGATGTTCGCCCGCCCTGTAATCCAGCGTCGCCTGTCGGCAGCGGCAAAGATAACGCCTGGGCGCGCGATCCCGTCACGCAGGCTGTGTGGGGCGTTGAACGTTATCCGGCTGGTTTGCCGGTACTTTATGCCCGTGGCGTAGTGGCAATGCGGGTGCGTTTTTGCGACGTTCGGCGGCCGCAGCCGCTACCGGATGGCTGGTGCCCGCAACACCTGTGGCTGGACGCCTGCGAAGGCGTCACAGTCGATGAATGACCATCAGGCGCTGATATCGCTCTGCGGCAGCTGTTGCGCCAGTCGTGTCGCCAGATAACGCAGGCTGGAGAACAGCCCGGCGGCGTGCACGGCGTCGTTTTTAATGGTCAGTGAGGAGAGCGTCCAGATCTGTCCCTGAACGTTTTCGTTAATCGCCCGGCTAAACGGCATGAGGAACAGCCCACACAGCGTCAGCGCAGGATTAAGCAGCGCATCTGCCAGCGGATGGTGTTTTAGCCGCTCGTCACGATGCAGCCTGTTTAACTCAAGGCTTGCCCAGGGCGTCAGCAGATCCTGCTCATCGTAGGGGGAGATAATTTTAATATCGCGTAGCGCGGCCAGTACATCATCTGCCAGCCTGCGCTTATTCACCGTGGCAATCTCCCGCAGCGGCAGGTGCAAAGTGACGCCCGTCAGTCGTGGCCCGCCTTTTATTTGCAGGGTTTCGGTAGTGCAATAATAGTTATTGTTAATCCCCACTACGATATTATCGGGCAGCCTGACATCATTTTCCGCACACAGCGTCCGCAGCCACTGCCATAATTTCGGCTCGTCTTGTTCTAACAATGAAATAGCGCATAGTACGCGCGCCTGAATGGCAAATAAACGCAGGCAATCGGCCACTTTCACCAGATTCAATAACAGCACCACGCCCACTAATCCGGCCAGCGTTTCACCAACGATATACACCATTTCCCAGGTTTCATTTTTCTTAACCTGATAAGAGAACCACAGCATATCGAAGCCAATAATAGTCAACAGCGCCACGATCAGAAATAACAGATGCCCGGCGCTGGTCCAGCCGAGCAGATTACGAAACCAGTTAAACAGGCTGACGTCACCGTCTTCGCTGTGACCCACCATATCCCGACATCGCACGCAGAAGCGTTGGGCGAGAAGGCCGAAAAACAGTGACAGCAGGGCGCTCACCATGCTGATGATCGACAGCACCCATTCGGCGGAGATCACCTTCATAAAGGTGAACATGACTTCCGGGAACTGGGCATACAGCTCGGCATTGGCCTTATGTTGCAGATAGGTTTTATCCGGTTTTGACGGCGGCGATATAGAGGAGTTGATAATCTCCGTGGATGTTTCATAAATCTCATAAATAGATATAACTTTATCATGCGATTTATTTATATGAATGAACTGGCCACAGCCATAAAAAAGCAGCAGCGCAGGTAAGATCCACGTGGCGAGAATAAGGCGAAATTTTTTGAGCATAATCCATTGCTTCAGCGAAATGATAACCAGCGCGACTTTTACTCGCCGCGCAGTCGAAAATAAACGGGAATTTATTATTGATTCTGTGAATGGAAATAACGCGGAAAAATAAGCGCCGCGCGGGATGATACCAACCTGCGCGGCGTTTTTGACATCAGTCGCAGGCGTGGCCCTGCGGCGACAGCGGCACGCCATCCAGCCAGGCGCGGTTATCGCGCATCGCCAGGCGGCCTTCAATAAACCAGCTAACTACCAGCGGATAGATCGCATGCTCCTGCGTTTGCACACGCGCGGTAATATCCTCTTCCGTATCACCCGCGAACACCGGCACTTTCGCCTGCAAAATCACCGGGCCACCGTCGAGTTCATCCGTCACGAAGTGCACCGAGGTGCCATGCTCCGTGTCGCCGTTTTCCAGCGCCTGACGATGGGTATGCAACCCAGGATATTTCGGCAGCAGGGAAGGGTGAATATTGAGCAGACGCCCGGCAAAGTGTTCCACAAACGCCGGACTGAGAATGCGCATGTAACCGGCCAGCACCACCACATCCGGGGCGTAGGCGTCGATTTCCTGCATCAGTTCACGGTCAAAAGCTTCGCGGCTGGCAAACAGATCGGCGGTCAGAACGTGCGCAGGAATCCCCGCCTCTCGCGCACGCTCAAGGCCGAATGCATCGGCCTTATTACTGAAAACCGCACGGATCGTGGCGTTAATCTTTTTCTGCTTACAGGCATCGATAATGGCCTGCAAGTTGCTGCCATTACCGGAAATAAGCACCACGATATTTTTCATTACGCAATGACCACGCGCTCTTCGGCATCAGACGCTTTGATAACGCCGATTTTCCAGGCGGTTTCGCCTTTAGCATTCATCAGCTCAATAGCTTTGTCCGCTTCAGCCGCCGGCAGGGCGATGAGCATCCCGACGCCGCAGTTGAACGTGCGGTACATTTCATGGCGGCTGACGTTACCGGCGGTTTGCAGCCAGTTAAACACTGATGGCCACTGCCAGGACGCTTCGACGATCACGGCCTGGGTATTCTCCGGCAGTACGCGTGGGATGTTTTCCCAGAAACCGCCGCCGGTCAGGTGAGCGATAGCGTGAACGTCAACGTTCTCAATCAGTTCGAGAATGTTCTTCACATAGATGCGCGTCGGGGCCAGCAGATGATCCGCCAGCGGCTTGCCATCAAGCTCCGTGGTTTGCGGATCGGCGCCGCTGACTTCCAGAATTTTGCGCACCAGGGAATAGCCGTTAGAGTGCGGGCCGCTTGAGGCCAGCGCAATCAGCACATCGCCATCCGCCACTTTGGAGCCATCAATGATTTCTGATTTTTCTACCACACCGACGCAGAAACCAGCGACGTCATAATCTTCGCCATGGTACATGCCCGGCATCTCTGCCGTTTCACCGCCAACCAGCGCGCAGCCTGACTGCAGACAGCCTTCAGCGATACCGCTGATCACGCTTGAGGCGGTATCAACGTCGAGTTTGCCGGTAGCGTAATAGTCGAGGAAAAACAGGGGTTCTGCACCCTGGACGACCAGGTCGTTCACACACATGGCGACCAGATCGATGCCGATGGTGTCGTGACGTTTCAGATCCATCGCCAGACGCAGTTTGGTGCCCACGCCGTCAGTGCCGGAAACCAGCACTGGCTCACGATATTTTTGCGGCAATGCGCACAGCGCGCCGAAGCCACCCAGTCCACCCATGACTTCCGGGCGACGGGTTTTCTTCACCACGCCTTTGATACGGTCAACCAGGGCATTACCCGCGTCAATATCAACACCGGCATCTTTGTAGCTGAGAGAGGTTTTATCGGTCACTGCTTCTGTCCCCACGCGTTTACTTGCGGTAGAAATAAATTTCGGCGCAATTCTAACAGCCCAGGCAAACGTTTGCGAGTGCATTATTAGGGGGCGGGGGCGATTATTCAGTCAGACTCATTTCCGCTATGATTGATCGGGATCAACACACTACCTGTAGCGCAGCGGACAAAAAGCGGTATAATCCGGCGATTTTTTTTGTGGCTGCTAACTGTCTGGGGAAGGAGAAGAGTATGAAGATCGTGGAAGTGAAACACCCACTCGTCAAACATAAGCTGGGTCTGATGCGTGAGAATGACATCAGCACCAAACGCTTTCGTGAACTCGCCTCGGAAGTGGGTAGTCTGCTGACGTATGTCGCGACCGCCGACCTCGCTACAGAAAAAGTGACCATCGAAGGCTGGAACGGCCCGGTGGAAATCGAACAGATTAAAGGTAAGAAAATCACCGTTGTGCCGATCCTGCGTGCGGGTCTGGGTATGATGGAAGGCGTACTGGAAAACGTGCCGAGCGCGCGTATCAGCGTTGTCGGTATCTATCGCGACGAACAGACGCTGGAGCCGGTGCCGTACTTCCAGAAACTGGTTTCTAATATCGACGAGCGCATGGCGCTGGTGGTTGACCCGATGCTGGCAACCGGTGGTTCGATGATCGCCACTATCGACCTGCTGAAAAAAGCAGGCTGTTCCAGCATTAAGGTGCTGGTGCTGGTCGCGGCACCTGAAGGTATTGCGGCGCTGGAGAAAGCGCATCCGGACGTGGAGCTGTACACCGCGTCGATCGATCAGGGCCTTAACGAGCACGGATACATTATTCCGGGGCTCGGCGATGCCGGCGATAAGATTTTCGGGACCAAATAAGTGAATAAATAAAAAACAGCCGACTTTGATAGTCGGCTTTTTTTTGAATAAAAGAAGCCGTTCGTTAATAACACACACAACTCAGAGGAAAACACTATGACGCGCCGTGCTATCGGGGTGAGTGAAAGACCGCCGCTTTTACAGACGATCCCGCTTAGTTTGCAGCATCTGTTCGCCATGTTTGGCGCAACCGTGCTGGTGCCAATCCTGTTTCATATCAACCCGGCCACCGTGCTGCTGTTCAATGGTATCGGGACGCTGCTCTATCTCTTTATTTGTAAAGGTAAAATACCTGCGTATCTGGGTTCCAGCTTTGCGTTTATTTCCCCTGTGTTGCTGCTGTTGCCGCTCGGGTATGAAGTGGCGCTGGGCGGCTTCATTATGTGTGGCGTGCTGTTCTGTATCGTCTCTTTTATCGTGAAAAAAGCCGGGACCGGCTGGCTGGACGTGATGTTCCCGCCTGCGGCGATGGGCGCAATCGTTGCCGTCATCGGTCTGGAGCTGGCCGGTGTGGCGGCAAACATGGCGGGCCTGCTGCCGCCAGAAGGGCAGTCGGCGGACACCAAAACGGTGGTTATTGCGCTGGTGACGCTGGGCGTGACGGTCTTCGGCTCGGTGCTGTTCCGCGGCTTTATGGCGATCATTCCGATCCTGATCGGCGTGCTGGCGGGCTATGCGCTCTCGTTTGCGATGGGCGTTGTGGATACCACGCCGATCGCTGAGGCCCACTGGTTTGCACTGCCAACCTTCTACACGCCGCGTTTTGAGTGGTTTGCCATTTTCACCATTCTGCCAGCCGCGCTGGTGGTGATTGCCGAGCACATCGGTCATCTGGTGGTAACGGCGAATATCGTCAAGCGGGATCTGATCCGCGATCCGGGCCTGCACCGTTCGATGTTTGCCAACGGCTTCTCGACCATTATTTCCGGTTTCTTCGGCTCCACACCTAATACCACTTACGGCGAAAATATCGGCGTGATGGCGATCACCCGTGTTTACAGCACCTGGGTAATTGGTGGTGCGGCGATCATTGCGATTTTGCTCTCCTGCGTGGGCAAACTGGCGGCGGCGATCCAGATCATTCCGGTGCCGGTGATGGGCGGTGTTTCCCTGTTGCTGTACGGGGTGATCGGTGCTTCCGGTATCCGCGTGCTGATTGAATCGAAAGTGGATTACAGCAAAGCGCAAAACCTGATCCTGACCTCGGTGATCCTGATCATTGGCGTCAGCGGCGCGAAAGTGCATATCGGTGCGGCTGAGCTGAAAGGTATGGCGCTGGCGACCATCGTCGGCGTGGGCCTGGCGCTGATCTTCAAGCTGATCAACGTGCTGCGTCCGGAAGAAGTGGTGCTGGACTCGCCGGAAACTGATGCAGATGTGAAGTAAGCGGCGTTATTGAACCGGGTGTGATGCCCGGTTCAAACGCAGCGCAATTTTGTGATAGACTCACTGCGTTTTCTGTAAGCCCTGTTGAGGTCCCTCTGAACACACCGGCGCAGCTTTCCCTGCCATTGTATTTACCTGACGACGAAACCTTTGCCAGTTTCTGGCCGGGCGATAACCCTTCTTTACTGGCCGCCGTGCAAAACGTTTTGCGCCAGGATCACAGTGGATACATCTATTTCTGGTCACGCGAAGGCGCGGGACGCAGCCATTTGCTGCATGCCGCCTGCGCGGAACTTTCTGCCCGTGGCGATGCGGTGGGCTATGTGCCGCTGGATAAGCGCACCTGGTTTGTACCGGAAGTGCTGGACGGCATGGAGCAGCTCTCGCTGGTATGTATCGATAATATCGAATGCATCGCCGGGGACGAGGAGTGGGAGATGGCGATCTTTAATCTCTATAACCGTATCCTCGAATCGGGCAAAACACGGCTGTTGATCACCGGCGACAGGCCGCCGCGCCAGTTGAATCTGGGATTAGCCGATCTCGCCTCGCGACTCGACTGGGGACAGATCTACAAGCTGCAGCCGCTGTCGGATGAAGACAAAGTGCAGGCGCTGCAACTGCGCGCGCGTCTGCGCGGTTTCGAGTTGCCGGAAGATGTCGGGCGTTTCCTGTTAAAACGGCTGGATCGCGAAATGCGCACGCTGTTTATGACGCTCGATCAGCTTGATCATGCCTCCATTACCGCGCAGCGTAAGCTGACGATTCCGTTCGTAAAAGAAATCCTCAAGCTGTAGCCTTGCCGGGTGGCGGTTACGCCTTACCCGGCCTACGTTTTATGGCGTAACATGTAGGCCCGGTAAGGCGAAGCCGCCACCGGGCAATACGTCACGCCAGATCCGCCAGCAGATGCTCAACCAGCAGCGGGATCGGCCTGCCGGACGCCACGCTTCTGCCGTTTTCCCGCCACAGCGCCGTGCCGCTGATATCCAGATGCGCCCACGGGATCGCCGGCGGGCAGAAATGGTGCAGCAGCCAGGCGGCGGATGCGCTGATCGCGGCGTTATTCGTCGGCGTATTGCACAGATCTGCTATCGCGCTGTTGGTCTGTTTCTTCAGTCGCGTGTCCAGCGGCAACGACCAGACCTCATCGCCGCAGCGCTTCCCGGCATCGGTCAGCGCCTCACGTAGCGCGTCGTTCTGCGTCATTAGCCCGCTCAGCTCATAGCCCAGCGCTTTCACCACCGCGCCGGTTAAGGTCGCCATATCGATAATATACCGCGCCTGCGGTTGACGTTGAGCCGCCCACGCAATGGCATCCGCCAGCACCAGTCGTCCTTCGGCATCGGTATTGTTGATCTCGACCGTCAGGCCATTGCAGGCGCGCGCCACGCTGCCCGGCTGCATCGCATCAGGGCCAATCGCATTTTCCGCCAGCGCCAGCACGCCCATAATACGCACCGGCAACGCCAGCTCAGCCACCGCCAGCAGCAAGCCCAGCACATTGGCCGCACCGCACATGTCATATTTCATGGTGTACATGCCCGCGCCGTCTTTTAGCCACAGGCCGCCGGTATCAAACGTAATGCCTTTGCCGACGTAGCAGCGCACCGGTGCATCCGTCATGCCGTCATAGTGGATGGCGAGCAGACGCGGCGGACAGCTCGCGCCTTTGCCCACGGCCTGCAACAGGCCCAGCCCCTGTGCCGCGATCGGCGTTTCATCCAGCACTTCACAGCGCAGAGCCGGGAAGGGGGCGCACAGTCGCCGCGCCTCATCTACCACAAACTGCGGCGTGCAGCGATCGGCAGGCAAATCCGCCATCCGCCGCGCGGCGATCATCCCCGCCGCAATCGCCTGTTGCTGACGGAGCAGCGCGTCCAGTTTTGCCTGCTGTTCCGGCAGGCAAAGTGCATCGATATGCGTAATGCGCACCGCCGCCGAATCGCTTTTTCTCAGGCCCAGATCGTCGAGCCGGTGCGCCTGATTAAACACAAAGCGCAGCAGTTGCATCAGCGTGGTGTCGTTGATGTTCGTCATATCGACGATCAGCCGCGAACTGACGGCGCGCGCCAGCAACGGGCGCAGGGCGGTCACCAGGCATTCCGTCAGGCTCTCCTGCCACAGGGCGTCCGGCAGCAGCGTTACGCGTGCGAAGGGGGCGCAGCCAAAGCGGGTGTCGGCGATCTCCGGCTGATGACGCATTTCATTCATCAGCACGTTATCCGGTAACAGCGGGCACGAGGCCCGGGCGATCAACTGCCCGCCCGGCTCGGCCTGCGAAAGTGAGGTAATACAGTGCCAGGCGATCATCACGCTTCCTCCACGGGCGCGCGGATCCGGGCGGCATAGGCCTGCATCCATGCTTCATCTACCGGATGGTAATGGGTTTTTTCATGCAGTCGCTCCGCACGGAATACCGTCAACGGCTGACGGGCGGTGGCGACCACAAACGAGAAGGTTTTGATATTGGTCGCCGCGCCAAACTCGCCTTTGTTATTCATACACACCACCGACAGATCCCCGGCGCGACCAAAGCGCGACATCAGCTTGTCTTCCAGTTCATACACCACCGAGTCCGCCGCCTGCTGCGGCGTCATGCCCTGCGCCATACGCCGCACGATCTCATAGCTGGTGCAGCCTTTCATCAGATCTTCCCCGACTCCGGTGGCCGTCGCCGCGCCGCTTTCGCTGTCGCAGTAGAAGCCGGAGCCGATGATCGGTGAGTCTCCCAGCCGGCCCCGTTTTTTCATAAACAGACCGCTGGTGGAGGTGGCGACGCTCATTGACCCCTGTTTATCCAGGCCGATAATGCCCACCGTATCGTGACCATCATAAGGACTCAGCCCCTTGTCGAGCGTTTCACGGCAGCGCTTGCGGTAATGCTGCATGGCCCGATCGGTGAGCATGGTTTTTTCGGCAAAGCCCTGGCTCAACGCCCATTCGCGCGCGCCCTGGCCGACCAGCAGACTGTTGTAGCGCTGGCGGCTAAGGGCATGGGCCACCCGTACCGGGTTGGCGATATCCACCAGATTACCCACTGCGCCGAACGCCAGCGTATCGCCGTCCATATAGGCCGCGTCCAGTTCCACCTCGCCATTTTCCGTGGGCAGGCCGCCGTAGCCGACGGACTTATAGAGCGGAAAGTCTTCCACCATCGTCACGGCATCCACCACCGCAGAGGCCACCGGCTGGCCCGCCGCCAGCGCCGGTACGGCCCCGGAAACGCCTTCCAGCGCCATTCGCCAGGTTGCGATAATTCCCCACATGCTTTACTCCTGTTTTGCCAGCGTTGAATCGGTTTGTCCGGGCGCGGTCAGTTCCGCCGCGCGGTACTGTTTATCGAGAATGCGCATAAAAGGCAGGTACAGCATGGCGCCGATCAGCAGGTTAAGTAGCTGCATCACGCTGCCGCTGAGATGTCCGGTGACAATAAAACCGCTGATCACCGGTGGCAGCGTCCAGGGAATAAACACCCCGGTCGTTACTGCCACCGCGCCGATTTTCATCGCCACGTACTGCACGGTCACCAGCACCAGCGGTACCAGGTTAAAGGGGATGAGCATGATCGGGTTCATGATCACCGGCAGACCAAACAGGATCGGCTCGTTGATGTTGAATACCGAAGCCCCGGCCCCCAGCCGCGCCACCTCGCGCATGTTTTTGCTGCGGGCGAAAATCAGCATCGCGATCACCAGTGACAGCGTCGCTCCTGCGCCGCCCATCCAGATCATGTCAAAAAACTGTTCAGTAATGATGTGCGGCGGGGTCGCGCCCGCCTGGATCGCTGCAATGTTGTCGGTCTGGTTTTCCATCCACAGTGGACGAATGATGCCGTTAACCATGGAGCCGGAGTTAATGCCCACTGACCACAGAATGGTGATACTGAAAACCGTCATCAGCGCGCCAAAATAAGAGGTGCCGTAATGGCGCACCGGCGTGGCGACCACCTCATAAATGAACTGGTGAATGGTGTGGTAATGGCTGTTTTCAAACAGAATGCGGATGCCAAGCACGAGGATCATCACCACCAGCGCCGGGATCAGCGCGGCGAAGGACTCCTGTACCGCCGGGGGCACGCCTTCCGGCATTTTGATCACCAGGTTTTTGCGCTTCAGCCAGCAGAACAGCTCCGTCCACAGCAGCGAGCCAATCATCGCCACAAACAGTCCTTTGCTGCCGAGCCACTCCACCGGGATCACCGTAATGCCACCGTTTTCCGCCACTTTGATAAAGGGCGTGAGGATCAGAAAGCTGACCAAAGCGAGAATGCCGCTGGAAATCCGGTCTTCGCCATAGTGCTCTGCCAGCCGATAGGCCACGAGAAAGCTGATAAACAACGACATGGTGGAGAACACCGCGTTGAACGGGATTTCGACGATCGCGCTCCAGCTTTCACCAAAGGCGTGAGACATAAACTGCTGGTAGGTCTGATTGGGAAAAGACGAGATCACCAGCAGGATGGAGCCGACGATAATAAACGGCATAAAAGAAACGTAGGCACCGCGGATAGCGCCCAGATGCCGTTGCTGCGCCGTTTTTGCCGCCAGTGGCATCAGTTTTGCTTCAAGAAATCCCAGAACATTGTTCATTGTGAACTCCGTAGAAGATCGGACGACGTGGTTCAGGTAAGGTCTGAGGATTATCAGTGAAGCGCGGCAACGGAAAGGTGAAACGGGTCACAATGTCCCGCGACGTTGCTATAAATCTCATAAGATTGGTTATAAGTATTCGATCCGGGAGCCGGACATGGAAATCAAACTGCATGCCAATGCCACGACGACGCCGCGTATTCGTCGTTATCTGCAACAGTCCGATAAAAGCGACCGTGAGCTGGCAAGCGAGCTGGGTATTTCAGTGACTACCGTAAGGCGCTGGCGCAATCGCGAGCAGGTGGCTGATCGGCACACCACGCCGAAAGTGATACACAAAGCAATGAGACAAGAACAGATCGCGCTGGTGAATGCGCTGCGGGATATCACAGGCGCGCCGCTGGACGATTTGTTGCAGCTGGTGAACGACGGTCTGGGCATTCGCGTCTCCCGCGCGACCTTAAACCGCTATCTGAAACCCGCGAAAAGCCCACGACAGGGCGCACCGCTTGCGGGGAAAAAAGCGCTGAAGGCAGGGCGGCTGCCGCATCAATTAGACCTTCATCATCTGCCGCTGGCGTTATCCATGGACGATAACGGCGAGCATCATTTGCTGTGGGCGAGGGAGCCGGTAAGCGGCTGGTGCTTCGCCAGACTGTATGCGGGCATCTCGCCGCAGCTGGTGGTTAACTGGCTGGATCAGGCACTGGCAGCCTGTCCCGCTGCTATACAATCTGTTGAGACTTTTATTACAACGGCGGCTACGTCGGGGCTGGAGTCTCGCCTTGCGGAAAGGGAGATCACGGCGCAGGTTCACGCGGTCAGGCCTGTTACCGTCGCGGTGACGGTGCCACTGGTGGAGATCGTGCCGCAGCTACAGGCAGAGTCAGTCAATGAACTACTGACGCGGCTGTGCGATCGCTATAACAGTGAGATGGCGCAGAAAAAACTGGGAGGTATCACACCGCAGGCCTTTTTACAGGCGCTGCGGCGCGAAGGGTGATCACATTTTCGTGTAGGGCTTGAAGCGTTCCTGCATCTGACGCAGCTGATCGATACGGGCGTCATAACGCGCCTGTTGCAGACTGCCGAGCTTAACCTGCGAGCTGGCGCTGCCCAGCAGGGAGATCGCCTGATCGAGTTTGCCCTGCAACGCCAGGCTTTCCGCCCGCGCCGCCAGCTCCTGATCGCGGTGTCCCAGTGCCGCTTCCGCCTGCGCCAGCAGATCCCAGCCGTTGATATCATCCTTATTAGTGAAGGTATAACGGTTGAGAATGGCCGCAGCCTCCGCGGGTTGGCCCGACTGCATCAAGGCGTTAGCGAGGTTGAGTTGCAGCACCGGGCTGGTTTTCAGCTCGCGGGCGTTTTTCAGGCGATTAATGGCGTCGCTGTTTTTCTTCTGTCCAAGGTCGATGTCGGTGGCGAGATCCAGAAACCAGACGTTACCCGGTTCCTCGCGTAATAGCGATTGTAGCGCCTGGCTGGCTTCGGCATATTTGCTGGCGTCCATCGCCTGTAACGCCCGGCCATACTGGGCGGCCCGCTGTTCGCGCACGTTGCCTTTTGACCAGCTATCCAGCAGATCGCTGGTCAGCTGATTACGGCCAGACTTATACATGCCGAGGGTACGGGCCTTTGCCAGGTAAAAATCTTCCGATGACTGCGTGACCACCGCTGGCATCTGGTTGGCGCGGTTGCGCGCATCTGAAAGACGGCTTTCCGGTAAGGGGTGCGTCAGCAGGATTTCCGGCGGGCGGGAGGAGTAGCGCGCCTGATCGAGCAGTTTTTCAAGGAAGGTCGGCATTGCCTGCGGATCAAAGCCCGCACGCTGTAGTACCTGGATGCCGATGCGATCCGCTTCCTGCTCGTTTTGCTGCGTGAAGCTGATCATCCCCTGACGGGTCCCGGCGAGGGTGCCGGTCAGCGCTGCCATCCCTGCCTGCGGGCTGGCCATCGCCAGCAGAATAGAGCCTAGTGCGCCGGCCCAGGTAAGGGGCGCGCTGTTTTTCTGATCTTCCATCGCCCGCGCCAGATGGCGCTGGGTGACGTGGGAAATTTCGTGCGCCATCACCGACGCCAGCTGGCTTTCGTTATCGGCATAGCGGAACAGCGCCGAGTGCAGCACTACGTTGCCGCCAAAGAAGGCGAAGGCGTTAATTTCGTCGTTATTGATCAGATAAAAATGAAAAGGCGTCTTCACCGAGTTGGCGTGGGACACCAGGCGCATGCCAAGCGAATTAATATACTGCACCAGTAAAGGATCGTTGATCAGCGGCGCACTGCCGCGCAGCTGGCGCACATAGTAGTCGCCCATCTGCATTTCCTGACCAATAGACAACGTGCTTCCTGCGGAGGTGCCCATATCTGGTAAACTGTCGACGGACTCGGCAAACGCCGGAACCGCGGGACTTATTGTCATCGCTGCAATGAGCGTGGCAACAAGGGTCTTTTTTAACTGCCTGAACATAACCTCAATCCTTTATCTGGGTTTGAACATTTGACCGGTAATACCCGTTATCGTTCCATGATCGCATAAAGGTGCAAAACAGCACACCGGGCATCAGGAATATCTTAGCAATCCGGAGCGTAGTTTCCTGTTCCCGGTACAAAAAGCGAAGTCTTTTTAGTGTCATTTCGCTACAATTGCCCCACGCCGTTCTGATGAAAACTCTCGCAGGGAAAGAATGATATGCTCGAAATGTTGATGCAGTGGTATCGCCGTCGCTTCAGCGATCCGGAGGCGATTGCGCTGCTGGTCATCCTGGTTGCGGGCTTCACGATTCTTTTCTTTTTTAGCGGCTTACTGGCGCCGCTGCTGGTGGCCATCGTGCTGGCCTACCTGCTGGAGTGGCCGACCGCTCGTCTGGAGCACATCGGCTGCTCACGACGCTGGGCTGCGAGCATCGTGCTGGTGCTGTTTGTCGGCATTCTGCTGCTGATGGCGCTGGTGGTGATGCCCATTGCCTGGCAACAGGGGATCAATCTCATCCGCGATATGCCCGGCATGCTCAATAAATTATCCGATTACGCCGCCACGCTGCCTCGCCGTTATCCGGCGCTGATGGATGCGGGCATCATTGATGCGATGGCGGAAAATATGCGCACGCGGATGCTGTCGCTGGGCGACTCGGTGGTGAAATACTCGCTCGCCTCGCTGGTGGGACTGCTGACGCTGGCGGTATATCTGGTGCTGGTGCCGCTGATGGTCTTCTTCCTCGTCAAAGATAAAGTGCAGATGCTCAATGCGGTACGTCGTGTGCTGCCGCGAAATCGCGGACTGGCGGGGCAGGTGTGGATAGAAATGAACCAGCAAATCACCAACTATATTCGCGGTAAAGTGCTGGAGATGGTCGTCGTTGGCGTGGCGACCTGGCTGGGCTTTATTCTGTTCGGGCTGAACTATTCACTGCTGCTGGCGGTGCTGGTGGGATTCTCGGTACTGATCCCCTACATCGGCGCATTCGTGGTGACCATTCCGGTGATTGGCGTGGCGCTGTTCCAGTTCGGGCTGGGCACGGAGTTCTGGAGCTGCTTCGCGGTTTATCTCATTATTCAGGGGCTGGACGGCAATCTGCTGGTGCCGGTGCTGTTCTCGGAAGCGGTCAATCTACACCCGCTGGTGATTATCCTGTCGGTGGTGATTTTCGGTGGGCTGTGGGGATTCTGGGGCGTGTTCTTCGCCATTCCACTGGCGACGCTCATCAAAGCGGTGGTCCATGCCTGGCCGGATGCGCCTGTCGTTGAAGAGTCATAGTGCCGGGTGAAGGCTTACGCCTTACCCGGCCTGTCAAAACGCGAAACCTGAGCCCGGCAAGCGCAATGCCGCCGGGCCGTCATCAGGCGTTCGCTTTCAGCCAGTTCAGCACAATGTCGTGGTGATTGCTGGTTTTGAAATCGTCGAATACGTGTTCAACCACGCCGTTAGCATCGATCAGGAAGCTGATGCGGTGGATACCGTCGTAGGTTTTACCCATAAAGGTTTTCTCGCCCCAGACACCAAAGGCCTCGCAGACCTTATGATCTTCATCTGAGAGCAGCGTAAAGTTCAGCAACTCTTTTTCGGCAAAACGGGACAGTTTTTCCGGTTTGTCGGTGCTGATACCCAGCACTTCCACGCCCGCTTTTTTCAGATCGTCCATGTTATCGCGTAAGCCACATGCCTGAACGGTACAGCCGGGGGTCATCGCCTTCGGATAGAAGTAGACCAGAACGCGCTGTCCCTGGAAGTCGGCCAAATTAACTTGTTCGCCATCTTGATCCGACAAGCTAAATGTCGGTGCAAGATCACCGGCTTTCAGTGGATTCATTACTTCACTCCATCGTGTTCATCAGTTTGAGAATAGTTGACGACGTTAATACTGCCTTGTGCATTGAGTTCTGTACATAGCGCTTTGAAGGCTTGCTCAATAATTGCGGCCTCCTGCGACGCAGGACTGTGGGCGGTGATCTGGATAAACAGCTGCGCGGCAGCGTCGCCCTGCGCAGGCTGCGTGCGGGAAACCAGTTCCGCGATGTTCATATTGTGGGCGTCGAACAGGGCGGTGAAGCGTTCGATAAGATGCGGCGAATCCGGCACTTCAACCTGAACCCAGACCGTAGCAGGCGTCGCAGCGCCTGGGCGGGCGGTGGTACGCTTCATCACGATCAGTAAATCCAGCTCTGCGCCTTTTAACGGTAAGGTGGACTCAATCAGCGTAATGGCGTTCCATGAGCCAGAAAGCAGCATAATAAAGGTAAATTCCTCACCCAGCATGGCCAGCCGGCTGTCTTCAATATTACAGCCGCAACTGCTCACGTGACGGGTGATCGTGTTCACAATACCAGGCCTGTCGACACCAAGCGCTGTGATAACCAGATAATGTTGTGATGACGGTGTCAAACCTGTTCTTCCTGTAAGCGGTGAGGTAATCCTAAGGAAAGCATAAAAAAAACCTCCATACAACCGCCTGAACGCCTCTCGTCGCTTGCTTTTATTACAGGACCAAACGTACCATTGAGGCTCTTGTTTGCACAGAGGATGGCCCATGTTCACGGGAAGTATTGTCGCGCTTATCACGCCGATGGATGAAAAAGGTAATATCTGCCGGTCAAGCCTGAAGAAACTGATTGATTATCACGTCGCTAATGGAACCTCAGCGATTGTCTCGGTAGGAACCACCGGTGAGTCCGCCACGCTGAGCCACGATGAACATGGCGATGTGGTGATGATGACGCTGGAACTGGCTGACGGGCGCATCCCGGTGATCGCCGGTACCGGTGCAAACGCCACCGCCGAAGCCATCAGCCTGACGCAGCGTTTCAACGACAGCGGCATCGCTGGCTGCCTGACGGTGACCCCGTACTACAACCGTCCTACGCAGGAAGGGCTGTTCCAGCACTTCAAAGCCATCGCTGAACATACTGACCTGCCGCAAATCCTGTATAATGTGCCTTCGCGTACCGGTTGCGATATGCTGCCTGAAACCGTAGGACGCCTCTCGAAAGTTAAAAATATTGTCGCAATTAAAGAGGCGACCGGGAACTTAAGTCGCGTTCACCAGATCAAAGAGCTGGTTTCAGATGACTTTATTCTGCTGAGCGGTGATGATGCGACCGCGCTGGACTTTATGCAGCTCGGTGGTCACGGCGTGATTTCCGTGACAACAAACGTGGCAGCACGTGATATGGCTGAAATGTGCAAGCTGGCAGCTGAGGGGCATTACCGCGAAGCGCGCGTAATCAACCAGCGTCTGATGCCATTACATAACAAACTATTTGTCGAACCCAATCCTGTCCCGGTTAAATGGGCATGTAAGGAATTGGGGCTTGTGGCGACCGATACGCTGCGCCTGCCGATGACGCCGATCACCGACCACGGTCGTGAGGTTGTTACCGCGGCGCTTAAGCACGCCGGTTTGCTGTAAAGTTTAGGGAGATTTGATGGCTTATTCAGTACAGAAGTCGCGCCTGGCGAAGGTTGCGGGTGTTTCGCTGGTGATGTTACTCGCCGCCTGTAATTCGGACTCGCGATACAAGCGCCAGGTGAGTGGTGATGAATCCTATCTGGATGCCGCACCGCTTGCTGAACTTCACGCACCTGCCGGGATGATCCTGCCGGTAGAGAACGGTGACTACAACATACCGGTCACCAACGGCAGCGGCGCAGTAGGTAAAGCACTGGACATTCGTCCGCCGGCACAGCCGCTGGCACTGGCGACGGGTACCCGTACTCAGTTTACTGGTGACACCGCCACACTGCTGGTGGAAAACGGTCGCAACAACAACGTCTGGCCTCAGGTGGTTAGCGTATTGCAGGCGAAAAACTACGCCATTGATAAACGTGACGACGCCAGCCAGACGCTGACCACCGGTTGGGTGGACTGGAACCGTCTGGACGAAGATCAGCAGTACCGTGGCCGTTATCAAATCTCGGTTAAACAGCAGGGCTATCAGCAGGCAGTGATGGTGAAGCTGGTCAATCTGGAGCAGGCCGGTAAACCGGTTGCTGATATCGCATCACTGCAACGCTACAGCGCCGAAATGCTGAACGTGATCTCCGCGGGTATTGATAAAAACGACACCGCAGCGTTGAACGCGGCGCAGAGCCGTACGGACGCCACGCTGGATGTACAGAGCGCTGCCGATGACACCGGCCTGCCGATGTTGGTGGTGCGTGGTCCGTTCAACACGGTATGGCAACGTCTGCCTGGCGTGCTGGAAAAAGTGGGCATGAAAATCACCGACAGCACCCGTTCAACGGGCAGCATGGCCGTGACTTACAAGCCGCTGTCTGACAGCGACTGGCAGGCACTGGGCGCGCGCGATCCGGGTCTCTCCTCCGGCGACTATAAGTTGCAGGTAGGCGACCTCGATAACCGCAGCAGCCTGCAGTTCATCGATCCGAAAGGTCACACGCTGACGCAGTCTCAGAATGACGCCCTGGTCGCTGTATTCCAGGCCGCATTCAGCAAGTAAAAAAAGAAGGCCGGATCTGTCCGGCCTTTTTTATCACCGCCGACGCACACGTTTGCGTCGGCGTGAAAAGCAGAATTTGGTTATTAAATCATCATACCTGGAGTGACAAAGATGCAAAAGAAAGCTGAGTTGTATCGTGGCAAAGCGAAAACCGTTTACAGCACGGAAAACCCGGACCTGTTGGTGCTCGAATTCCGCAATGATACGTCAGCAGGGGATGGCGCTCGCATTGAGCAGTTCGACCGTAAAGGCATGGTGAATAACAAATTCAACCATTTCATTATGAGCAAACTGGAAGAGGCGGGCATCCCTACTCAGATGGAAGCGCTGCTGTCCGATACCGAATGTCTGGTTAAAAAACTCGATATGGTGCCGGTAGAGTGCGTGGTACGTAACCGCGCGGCGGGTTCGCTGGTCAAACGTCTGGGCATTGAAGAGGGTATCGAACTGAACCCGCCGTTGTTTGATATGTTCCTGAAGAACGACGCCATGCACGATCCGATGGTCAACGAATCCTACTGCGAAACCTTCGGCTGGGTGAACAAAGAAAACCTCGCGCGTATGAAAGAGCTGACCTACAAAGCCAACGACGTGCTGTTTAAGCTGTTTGACGACGCAGGCCTGATCCTTGTCGACTTCAAACTGGAGTTCGGCCTGTACAAAGGCGAAGTGGTGCTGGGTGATGAGTTCTCCCCGGACGGCAGCCGCCTGTGGGACAAAGAAACGCTGGATAAAATGGACAAAGACCGTTTCCGTCAGAGTCTCGGTGGCCTGATCGAAGCCTATGAAGCCGTGGCTCATCGTCTCGGCGTAAAACTCGACTAATCTCCCCGCAACATCGTTATGCCAGAGGCACTTGCCTGCCTCTGGCTTTCTGTGCCGTCTTTCTTATGGAAATCCTGCCTGTAAACGCCTACGATCTAACAATAATTCCAGAATAAATCAGAGGTGGTTATGCGTTGGCAAGGGCGTCGCGAAAGTAATAATGTCGAAGACAGGCGTAACGAATCTGGTAGCCCGATGACGGGCGGACGGGGAATACGCTTACCGGCAGGCAAGGGCGGCATTATTTTGCTGTTGGTGGTGGTGGTCGCCGGTTATTACGGCGTGGATCTCAGTGGCTTACTGACCGGGCAGCCGGCAACGCAGCAAAGCGCGCCACGCGCGACCGGGCCGCAGGAAAATGAAGCCGCAAAATTCACTTCCGTGATCTTCGCGACTACCGAAGAGACCTGGGGGCAGATCTTCCAGAAAATGGGTGAGACCTACCAGAAACCCGTGCTGGTGATGTATCGCAACCAGACCACCACCGGCTGCGGCACCGGGCAATCCGTAATGGGGCCGTTCTACTGCCCGGCGGACAGCAAAGTCTATATCGATCTCTCTTTCTACGATGAAATGAAAAACAAACTCGGCGCGGCAGGCGATTTCGCGCAGGGTTACGTGATTGCTCATGAAGTCGGTCACCACGTGCAGAAGCTGCTTGGCACTGAACCTAAAGTGCGCCAGCTCCAGCAGAATTCCACACCGTCACAGGCGCGTCAGCTGTCGGTGCTGATGGAGTTGCAGGCGGACTGCTACGCCGGCGTCTGGGGTCATGACATGCAGCAACAGGGCGTGCTGGAAGCGGGCGATTTGCAGGAAGCGCTGAACGCCGCCGAAGCCATTGGCGACGACCGTCTGCAACAGCAAAGTCAGGGCCATGTGGTGCCGGACAGCTTCACCCACGGCACCTCCGAACAGCGTTATACCTGGTTTAAGCGCGGCTTCGACAGCGGCGACATGAAACAGTGCAACACCTTCGGCAACCGCCTGTAATGTCCGGCGTCAGCGCGTGGATCTAAACGCTGTCACAGAGGATATGGCGCGCGAAGGCATTCGCCGCCTGCTGGTCATCGCCGGGGAGACCGGCTGGTGTCTGGCACAGGCACAGGGTTTTGCCGCAGCCCAGGGCGGCGACGTGCAGTGGCTGAGTGACAGCCCGGATGTGCCTCAGGCCTGTAGTCCGCGCGCCTTTCAGCGGCTGCTGGGCCGCGAATTCACCCATGCCATTTTCGATGCCCGCCACGGGTTTGACGTGGCGGCACTGGCGGCGCTCAGCGGTACCTTAACCGCTGGCAGCTGGCTGGTCCTCCTCACTCCACCCCTCGCGGACTGGGCGACAACGCCGGATGCGGATTCGACCCGCTGGAGCGATGCCGCCGGGGCCATTGCCACGCCAAACTTTATCCGCCACTTTTGCCGGATCTTACAGGCCGATAGCGAGGCGCTGATCTGGCAGCAACATCAGGCGTTGCCGTCACCCGATTTTTCCCGTCGCCCGCCGTGGCATCCCGCCACCGGCGCGCCTGAGGGGGAACAGGCGGCGATCCTTGAACGTCTTGCCTGCCAGCCTCCCGCCGTGACGGTCGTCACAGCTCCACGTGGACGCGGCAAATCAGCGCTGGCGGGTATGCATCTCGCCCGCCTCGGCGGTGACGCCATCGTGACTGCGCCAACGCGGACGGCTACCGACGTCATGGCGCACTATGCCGGAGAACGTTTTCAGTTTGTCGCCCCGGACGCGCTGGCACAGCAGCTGGCGGAAGGGAATGCACCGGACGTCCGCTGGTTAGTCGTTGATGAAGCCGCCGCTATTCCCGGCCCGCTGCTGCATCAACTGGTCGCCGGATTTCCCCAGGCCTTGCTTACCACCACGGTACAGGGCTATGAAGGTACCGGGCAGGGATTTTTACTGAAGTTCTGTGCAGGCTTTCCGGGGCTTCGTCATGAAACCCTCAGTACGCCGCTGCGCTGGGCCGCAGGCTGTCCGCTGGAAGCCTTAATCAGCCGGGCATTGTTGTTTGAAGATGACACCTTAACCCGCGTGCCGGAGGGCGATTATCAGATCGCACCGCTTGAACAGGAAAGCTGGCAGCGGGATCCCGCGCAGCCTGCCGCGCTCTATCGCCTGCTTGCCAGCGCCCATTACCGTACCTCGCCGCTTGATTTACGTCGCATGATGGATGCCGAAGGCCAGCACTTCTGGCAGGCGCGCACCCGGACAGCGCCCGTCGCCGCGCTATGGCTGGTGGAGGAGGGAGGACTTTCCCCGGCGTTAAGTCAGGCGGTCTGGGCGGGATTTCGTCGCCCGCGCGGCAATCTGGTGGCGCAGTCGCTGGCGGCGCACGGCGGCGATCCGCTGGCGGCAACCTTAAAAGGCCAGCGCATCAGCCGCATCGCCGTCCATCCTTACCGCCAGCGCGAGGGCATCGGCCAGGCGCTGATTGCGCAGGCATTACGTGAGGCGGGAGAGTGGGATTACCTGTCGGTCAGCTTTGGTTATACCCGTGAACTATGGCGATTCTGGCAGCGCGCCGGGTATAAACTGGTGCGCGCAGGCAGCTACCGTGAAGCCAGCAGCGGCTGCTACACGGCGATGGCGCTGCTGCCCATCACCGCCGCGGGCAGGGCGCTGGTGGCCTCGGAGCAGCAGCGGCTGGCGCGGGATCTCCCGTGGCTTGCCGCCTGGCGTGATGAGCCGCTCGATCTGCCGCCAGCCACAGACCCGGCGCTCAACGATGCCGACTGGCTGGAACTGGCAGGATTTGCCTTTGCCCATCGTCCGCTGTCGGCCTCCACCGGCGCGTTGCAGCGGCTGCTTATCGCCTGCGATCTGCCGCTGGCGGCGCTGCGTACGCAACTGGTGGAAGGACTCGATGACGCGCAGACCTGTGCGCGACTGCATCTCCACGGTCGCAAAGCGCTGCTCGCCGCACAACGACAGGAAACCGCCGCGGCGCTGGCCTGGCTTGACGGATCGCGTAGCGAAATCCTCCGCGATCAGGTTATCAATCTGCAATTTTTTTAACTGACTCATTCAGTCAACTGGCATGGTCATTATGGCCTCAGGGCGTACACTTATTGTATTGCCTTAAGGAGACCGTCATGAAACACGACCATTTTGTTGTACAAGCCCCGCAGACCACGGCCAGACAACTGCTGCTGTTTTTTCATGGCGTCGGTGATAACGCGGTTTCCATGGGACAGGTCGCCAGCCTGTTCGCGCCGGTCTTCCCGGAGGCGTTAATTGTCAGCATCGGCGGTGCAGAACCTTGCGGCCCGCCCCCGGCGCGGCAGTGGTTTTCCGTGCAGGAAGTGACGGAAGAGAACCGCCAGGCACGTATAGATGCCATTATGCCGGTGTTTATTGAGACGGTGCGTTACTGGCAGGCGCAGAGCGGCCTTGGCCCGCAGGCAACGGCGCTGGTCGGTTTTTCGCAGGGGGCGATTATGTCGCTCGAGAGCGTAAAAGCGCAGCCGGAACTGGCTTCAAGGGTGATTGCGTTTAATGGTCGCTACGCCAGTCTGCCGACCCGCATCAATCGCGATCTTACGCTGCACCTGATCCACGGAGGAGAGGATCCGGTGATCAATCTGTCGCACGCGGTTGCCGCGCAGGAAGCCTTAATACAGGCGGGTGGCGATGTGACGCTGGATATTGTTGACGGGCTGGGACACGCCATTGACGATCGCAGCCTGCAACTGGCGCTGGATCACTTGCGCTTTACCGTGCCGAAGCACTATTTCGATGAGGCGCTGAGCGGCGGCAAACCAAACGACGACGATATCGTCGAGTTTTTATAAATCCGGCTCGAGGCCCGGCAGGCTCGCGCCGCCGGGCTTCAACAGACGGCGTTATTTCTTTTTCGGCCAGTCGTCTTCGTCATCCCACTTATCGTTAAAATCACGATGCGGCGGAAGATCGGGCTTATTGGCGAGAAACTTCTTATGGTCAACGCGCTTCAGATCTTTGATCACGTTTAGCAGTACGCCAACCAAAAACACCAACACTAAAATCCACCAGTACTTTGTCAGCCAGTCCATGCGCTTATCCTCATTCAGAAATACTTATCAGGCGACGAGCTGTACCATAATACGTTGATACATGCGGGCGAGCAGTTGCAGATCGGCGGCGTTAACACATTCATTGATTTTATGAATTGTCGCGTTCACCGGTCCCAGCTCCACCACCTGCGCGCCCATACGGGCAATAAAGCGTCCGTCGGACGTGCCGCCCGTGGTTAACAGCTGCGGTTTAATCTCATTATAGTGCGCAATCGCCTTCACTACCGCATCCACCAGCTTACCGCTATCGGTCAGGAACGGCTGCCCGGAAAGCCACCAGTCGATGGTATAGCGCAACTGGTGTTTTTCCAGCAGCGCCATGACGCGGGATTTGATCATTGCGTCGGTCAGCTCGGTGCTGAAGCGAAAGTTAAACTGCACAAAGAGATCGCCTGGGATCACGTTATTGCTGCCGGTACCGGCCTGAATATTGGCGATCTGCATACTGGTCGCCGGGAAGAATTCGTTGCCCTGATCCCACTCAATGTTGACCAGTTCGTCGATCATCGGCGCAGCGCGGTGTACCGGGTTATCTGCCAGATGCGGATAGGCCACATGACCCTGCACGCCATGAATGGTCAGGTTGCAGGTCAGGGAGCCGCGACGGCCATTTTTGACCACATCGCCCACCACTTCGGTGCTGGACGGCTCGCCCACCAGGCAGTAGTCAAGGCGCTCGTTACGCGCCATCAGAGTTTCCACGACTTTTACCGTGCCGTTAGTCGCGCTGGCTTCTTCATCAGAGGTGATCAGAAACGCCAGACGACCTCTATGATTCGGGTACTGCGCCACGAAACGCTCCGCCGCCACCACCATCGCCGCCAGCGAGCCTTTCATGTCTGCTGCCCCGCGTCCGAACAGCATGCCATCGCGGATGGTGGGTTCGAACGGCGGATTGATCCAGCGATCCGCATCACCGGCGGGTACCACATCGGTGTGACCGGCAAAGGCCAGCGTCTCGCCCTGGCCGCGCCAGGCCCAGAAATTCTGGGTGTCACCAAAATCCATGGTTTCAATGGTAAAACCGATCGCCCGCAGACGCTCAATCATTAACGCCTGGCATCCCGCATCATCGGGGCTCAGGGAAGGGCGGCGAATAAGCTGTTGCGTCAGCTCAATGACCGGGCATGACATAGACTACACCTCGTTAAAATACAGCTCGTAACTGGAAGCAGTGAAACCAAGCAGCATAGGCTTCCCAGGCGTGCAGAGCAATGGTCGTTTAATAATTGCTGGCATTTCAAGCATCAGCGCCATCGCCGCATCGGCAGTAGTGATGCTCGCCCGCTGTGCTTCATCCAGCCTGCGCCAGGTGGTGCCGCGGGTATTAAGCAACGCTTCCCAGCCCAGTTCGTCCACGAAGGTACGTAATAAAGACAGATCCAGACCGTCAACGCGGTAATCATGGAAGCGATATTCTTGGTGTTGTTCTTCCAGCCAGCGGCGCGCTTTTTTGATGGTGTCGCAGTTTTTTATGCCGTAGAGCGTGGGGATAATCTGTTGCGAAGACGCGGTCATGTTAAATCCTGTATGGTTTTTGCGATGCTGAAACCCTAGATTGTATAACATTCATGAATGGGTTTGCGTGAATTTGCTTTTGGAGTTCAATTATTTTGAACCTGGCCTGTGAAATTTATAATAAATCACCTGGGTTATGATTTTTGTTTATGCACAGGCTAATTAATAGCATGGTATCTTTTTTTGAATAAAACATCATCTTTTTTGCATGCACATTAATAACAGAATTAGTGAGCCGGATATACATATTGTCGCTAATCAAACCCCGGTAATATATATATTAAGAAATCTTAAGCTAATGCTTATTGATAATTTTTGTCATTTAGCAATTTGGCGCTAACACCGCCTTTACCGCGAAAACTTGAGGACTTTTTCACCGTTTTATGACCGTCGTCACGCGAGCGAAACGTTTCTCTGGTCCATTTCAGAATGTTGCTATGTATCACAAAAATATAATGCGATACCGGGCATAGTTAATTCAGACAAGAGAAGTGGCGGGGATAACAATCATAGCAATTGCTTAAAATATCTTCACAACACCGATTTGTTTTCGTAGAATAGCCATAATAAATACAGAGGTTGTTATGATTGAACATGAACTGGGGAACTGGAAAGACTTTATCGAAGGCATGCTTCGTAAATAATTTCCGGAAAATGTAGTCGAGTAAGAAGCACTTAAATAGACATAAATTGTGAAAGATATCACAAAGTAAAAGGCGACCTGAACGGGTCGCCTTTTTGTTTATTCAGTCTTTCTGACCTTCTTTCAGCGGGAAGCGCCGACGCACCAGCACGAAGAACAGCGGCACGAAGAAGATCGCCAGTACGGTAGCAGAGATCATGCCGCCCATCACCCCGGTGCCCACCGCATGCTGGCTGCCGGAGCCTGCGCCGGTGCTGGTCGCCATGGGAAGCACCCCGAAGATAAACGCCAGCGAGGTCATCAGGATCGGACGCAGGCGCTGGCGACAGGCATAAAGCGTGGCGGAGAGCAGATCCTGGCCTTTGGCGTTCATCTCGTTGGCAAATTCCACGATCAGAATGGCGTTCTTCGCCGACAGGCCAATGACCGTCAACAGCCCCACCTGGAAGTAGACGTCATTTTCCAGGCCGCGCATCCAGGTGGCGAGCAGCGCGCCGATCACGCCCAGCGGCACAACCAGCATCACCGAGAATGGCACCGACCAGCTTTCGTACAGCGCGGCCAGGCAGAGGAACACCACCAGCAGGGAAATGGCATACAGCGCAGGGGCCTGCGCGCCGGAAAGCCGTTCCTGATACGACATCGCCGTCCACTCAAGACCAAAGCCGCCCGGTAACTGTTTCACCAGATTTTCCATGATGTCCATCGCGGTGCCGGTACTGACTCCAGGCGCGGCCTCGCCGACGATTTCTAGCGCCGAGTAGCCGTTATAGCGTTCGAGCCGCGGCGAACCCGTCTCCCAGCGCGAACTGGCAAACGCCGAGAAGGGCACCATGCTGCCGTTTTTATTGCGCACGTACCACAGATTGATGTCGTCCGGCAGCATGCGGTATTTCGCGGCGGCCTGCACATACACTTTTTTCACGCGGCCACGATCCATAAAGTCATTCACATAGCTGGAGCCCCACGCCGTTTGCAGCGTGTCGTTAATGTCATCAATGGAGACGCCCAGTGCCTGCGCCTTGCGCTGATCGATGTCGATCTGCAACTGCGGGCTGTCGTCCAGCCCGTTGTGCCGCACGCGGGTAAGCTGTTTGTTATCACCCGCCAGCGCGATGAGCTGGTCGCGGGCGGCCATCAGCGCATCATGTCCAGCCCCGGCGTGATCCTGCAATTCCATATCAAAACCCGCCGAACTGCCCAGCCCGCTGATAGCCGGTGGACTGCTGGCAAACACCCGCGCTTCATTGATGCGGCTGAATGCTTTAGTGGCGCGTTCGATAATGGCGAAAGAAGTGCCGGTTTCGCTGTCACGTTCTTCCCAGTCTTTCAGCCGTACAAACATACGCGCCACGTTCTGGCCGTTGCCGCCGGGGCCGGAGCCGACGGTGGCAAACACTGAGGTGACGGTGTCTTTCTCATGGGTGAAAAAATAGTCTTCGATTTTTTGCACCACTTTCAGCGTCTGCTGCTGGGTGGCACCGCTCGGCAGTTGTACCGAGGTGGTAAACATGCCGCGATCTTCCTGCGGCAGGAACGACGTCGGCAACCGTAAGAACAGAAAGACCATGCCGCCCAGTAGCAGCACGTAAACCACCATCCAGCGCAGGCTGCGGTGCAGGATCTTCGCCACGCCGGACTCATAGCGCGCGGCATTGCGATTGAACATGCGGTTAAACCAGCCGAAGAAACCTTTCTGGCCGTGCTGTTCGCCTTTGTGCAGGGGCTTGAGCATGGTGGCGCACAGCGCCGGGGTGAGGATCATCGCCACCAGCACTGACAGCACCATGGCGGCGACGATAGTAATGGAGAACTGCCGGTAAATCGCGCCGGTGGTGCCGCCAAAAAAGGCCATCGGCACGAACACCGCCGACAGCACCATCGCAATGCCCACCAGTGCGCCCTGGATCTGCCCCATGGATTTACGCGTTGCCTCGCGCGGCGAGAGGCCTTCCTCCGTCATGATGCGCTCGACGTTCTCCACCACCACAATGGCGTCATCCACCAGCAGGCCGATGGCCAGCACCATGGCGAACATGGTCAGCGTATTGATGCTGTAGCCGAAGGTGTAAAGCACCGCAAAGGTGCCGAGCAGTACCACCGGCACGGCAATGGTCGGGATCAGCGTGGCGCGGAAATTTTGCAAAAACAGATACATCACGAGGAACACCAGCGCGATGGCTTCGATGAGGGTTTTCACCACGTCGATAATCGAGGCTTTTACAAAGGAGGTGGTTTCGTAGGCAACTTTATATTCCAGCCCGTGTGGGAAAAAGGGGGCCAGCTCGTTGAGGCGGTCGATCACAAGCTTCGACGTTTCCATCTCATTCGCGCCGGAGGCCAGTTTTACCCCCAGTCCGGAGGCAGCTTTGCCGTTAAAGCGGCTGAGGTTGTCATACTTCTCCGCGCCCATTTCGACAGTGGCCACATCGCCAAGCTTTACCTCAGAACCGTCCTGATTGACGCGCAGGGTAATGGCGCGGAACTGCTCCGGGGTTTGCAGTAGCGACTGGGCATTAATGGTGGCGTTCAGCGCCTGGTCATTCACGGACGGCGTGCCACCCAACTGGCCGACGGCGATCTGCGCATTCTGCGATTTAATCGCCTCCGTCACGTCGGTGGCGGTGAGCTGGAAGCTGTTGAGCTTTGCCGGATCGAGCCAGATACGCATTGAATACTGCGAACCATAGGCATCAATATCACCGACGCCGTTCACGCGGCTCAGCGGCTCCTGGATATTACTGGCGACATAATCCGCAATATCTTGTTTATCCATGGATCCATCGGTGGAGACAAACGCAATGGTCAGAATGTTGGTATCGCCGGTTTTACGTACCGTCACCCCCTGATTCTGCACCGCCTGCGGCAGTTTGCGCATCGCCGACTGCAACTGGTTTTGCACCTGCTGCACGGCTTCATCCGGATCGGTACCGGCTTTAAAGCTCAGGGTGACTGAAGCCTGGCCGGTGCCGCTGCTTTGCGATGACATGTACATCAGGTTATCGAGGCCCGTCATGTTCTGCTCGATCACCTGAGTGACGGTGTTCTCCAGCGTCTGCGCCGACGCGCCGGGATAGTTAGCGGTCACTCGCACGTTAGGCGGGGCGAGGTCGGGATATTGCTCAACGGGTAATGACAGAATGGCCAGGGTGCCGGTCAGGCAGAGAATAATGGCTAACACCCAGGCAAAAATGGGGCGATCAATAAAGAAATTCGCCATCAGAAACAGGACCTCTTTTTGCAGTACTTCATTATTTTACATTGCTCGCTTCACTTTAGCGGTATCGGGGCGACTAAACGTGGAGAAAAAAAGGAGAAAGTGTAAATTACCGTCGTCACGACGTATCATCAGCATCCTGCTTAGTTACGTGGAGTCGTAATACCGATGAACATTGACGTCATCAAAGACAAAATCCTTTCTGAAAATTATTTCGTGCTGCGCAATATCACCTACGACTTAACGCGAAAAAATGGCGAGGTGATACGTCATAAACGGGAAGTGTACGATCGTGGCAATGGTGCGACTATTCTGCTCTACAGCCGGGAAAAACAGAGCGTGGTGCTGATCCGCCAGTTCCGTATCGCGACCTTTGTGAATGGTAACCAGGACGGTCGGCTGATTGAAGCCTGCGCCGGTCTGCTGGATGATGACGAGCCGGAAGTGTGCATCCGCAAAGAAGCCATTGAAGAGACCGGCTACGCCGTGGGGGAGGTGCGCAAAGTGTTTGAGCTGTATATGTCCCCCGGCGGCGTGACGGAAATCGTGCATTTCTTTATTGCCGAATACAGCGACGCCCAGCGCGCGAACGCCGGCGGTGGCGTGGAAGATGAAGACATTGAAGTACTGGAGATCCCCTTTATCGAGGCGCTGGCGATGGTTAAACGCGGTGAAATCCGTGACGGTAAGACGGTGATATTGCTGCAATATCTGCAGGCTTCCGGCCTAATGGCTTGATTTTAATCAGGTTAATAAGGTGTATTTTAAATAAATCTATCCGATAATTCCGATTGAGCATCAACCTCCGAATGAAGATGATACGCGCGTTTAATTAAACGTATATTCTTCCGGGGTTGTGCTGTCCATGCGTTATCGCGTTCTGATACTGTTTTTTTTCGGCCTGTTTACGGCGTTTTCGTCGTGGGCGGCGCCTGCCCAGCAGCGCTTCTCGGACTGGCAGGTCACCTGTAACAACCAGAACTTTTGCGTGGCGCGTAACACCGGCGAACATCACGGGCTGGTGATGACGCTGGCCCGCAGCGCTGGCGCGAAAACCGACGCCACTCTGCGGATCGACATGGGCGGTATCACTAGCTCCGCGGCGCGGATCGCCCCCATTGCCCCCCGGCTGTTGCTCGATGGTAAGCCCCTGCCGCTGACCGCCCCAAACTGGAGCATTACGCCCCAGCGCCTGATCACCAGTCACCCGGCGACTATCAACGACTTTTTACAGACCATTCAGAACGCGCAAACCATCACCCTGCGGGACGGGGAGGGGATGATTTCGCTGGTGGGGCTTAAGGCCGCGTTGCTGTTTATTGACGCCCAGCAAAAGCGCGTCGGCAGCGAAACGGCCTGGATCAACAAAGGCACCAGTCCGCCGCTCAGCGTGCCGCCAGCACCGGCGCTGAAAGAGGTGGCACTGGTCAACCCGACGCCCACGCCGCTGAACCGGGAAGAGCTGGACGATCTGCTGGATTACGCTAACTGGCGGATGGGCAATACCCAGTGCTCCCTCGATCCGGCGCGCCGTGAAGTTCGCGTCACCGCCTTAACTGACGATAAAGCGCTGCTGATGATTGGCTGTGAGGCAGGCGCTTACAACACGGTGGATCTCGCCTGGCTGGTCTCGCGGGAAAAACCTTATGTCGCGCGCGCGGTCAAACTGCGCCTGCCGTTTAAGCCGGGCAGCGGTGAGGATGAACTGGAATTGATGAACGTGGGATTTGATACGAAAACCCGCGAACTCACCACGCTGGCAAAAGGGCGCGGGCTGGCGGATTGTGGTACGCAGACCCGCTGGCGGTTTGACGGCCAGCGGTTTCGTCTGGTGCGTTATGCCGAAGAGCCAAGCTGTGATAACTGGCATGGGCCAGATGCCTGGCCCACCCTGTGGATCACACGTTAAGCACTTTCTTCGCTTTCGCTACCACGTTTTCGACGGTAAAGCCGAAGTACGGGAACAGCTTGTCCGCTGGTGCGGATTCACCGTAGCCGGTCATGCCGACAATCGCCCCTTTCAGACCGACGTATTTGTACCAGTAGTCGGCAATACCCGCTTCCACCGCCACGCGCGCGCTGACGTCTGACGGCAGCACCGACTCGCGGTACTCCTCATCCTGCGCATCAAAAATGTCGGTAGAGGGCAGAGATACCACGCGCACCTTATGGCCTTCTTCACGCAGCTTCGCCGCCGCATTGACGGTGATCTCCACTTCAGAGCCGGTGGCGATAAGGATAATGTCCGGCGTACCCTCCGCATCCTGCAAAATGTAGCCGCCGCGGGAAATGGCTTTTACCTGCTCCGGCGTACGCTCCATCTGCGCCAGGTTCTGACGGGAGAGGATCAGCGCTGTCGGACCGTTGTGACGCTCAATGGCCAGCTTCCAGCCCACGGCCGCTTCCACCTGATCGCACGGACGCCAGGTGCTGAAGTTTGGCGTCAGGCGCAGGCTGGCGAGCTGTTCAACCGCCTGATGCGTCGGACCATCTTCCCCCAGACCGATGGAGTCATGGGTATAGACCATGATCTGCCGCGCCTTCATCAGTGCCGCCATACGTGCCGCATTACGCGCATATTCCACGAACATCAGGAAGGTGGCGGTATAAGGTACAAAGCCGCCGTGATGGGCGATACCGTTGGCGATAGCGGTCATGCCGAATTCGCGCACGCCGTAGTGAATGTAGTTCCCGGCAGGATCTTCTTTCAGCGACGTCGAGCCGGACCAGATGGTCAGGTTACTGGGTGCCAGATCCGCTGAGCCGCCCAGCAGTTCCGGCAGCGCCGGGCCATACTGGTTCAGGGCATTTTGCGACGCTTTACGGCTGGCGATCTTCGCGGGTTCGGCCTGCAGTTTTTCGATGTACTGCTGGGTCAGCTGTTCCCAGTTTTCCGGCAATCCACCGCTCATACGGCGGCTGAACTCTGCGGCCAGTTCCGGGTGCGCTTTTTTATAAGCGGCAAACTTCTCATTCCACGCCTGCTGGGCTTTCTCGCCGCGCTCGCGGGCATCCCAGGCCTGATAAATGTCTTTCGGGATCTCGAACGGCCCGTGTTTCCAGCCCAGTTTCTGACGGGTGAGGGCAACTTCTTCTTCCCCCAGCGCTGCGCCGTGAGATTCCTCTTTACCCGCTTTGTTCGGTGAGCCGAAACCAATCACCGTGCGGCAGATAATCAGCGACGGCTTATCGGTGACACTTTGCGCTTCCTGAATCGCTTTTTTCAGCGCTTCTGGATCGTGACCATCAATTTCATGCACCACATGCCAGTGATAGGCTTCGAAACGCTTCGCCGTGTCATCGGTGAACCAGCCTTCGGTTTCGCCATCAATAGAGATGCCGTTGTGATCGTAGAAGCCAATCAGCTTGCCCAGACCCAGTGTACCCGCCAGCGAACACACTTCATGGGAAATCCCTTCCATCAGGCAACCATCGCCCATGAACACATAGGTGAAGTGATCGACGATGTCATGGCCCGGCTGGTTAAACTGCGCCGCCAGCGTACGTTCCGCAATCGCCAGACCGACAGCGTTAGCCAGCCCCTGACCCAGTGGGCCGGTGGTGGTTTCCACGCCCGGCGTGTAGCCGATTTCCGGATGGCCCGGCGTTTTAGAGTGCAGCTGACGGAAGTTTTTCAGCTCTTCAATCGGCAGATCGTAGCCGGAGAGGTGCAGCAGACTGTACAGCAGCATAGAGGCGTGGCCGTTCGACAAAATAAAGCGGTCGCGGTCATACCAGGTTGGATCGGTCGGGTTGTGCTTGAGGAAGTCATTCCACAGCACTTCCGCAATATCGGCCATGCCCATCGGCGCACCGGGGTGTCCGGAATTGGCTTTCTGTACCGCGTCCATACTCAGGGCGCGGATGGCATTGGCAAGCTCTTTACGAGACATAGTTCTCTCCATGGCAAAAGTTACAGTTTGGCGGCAAGCAAATCTTCCAGGCTACGCTGATCGACAGCGAACTGGCGAATACCATCGGCGAGCTTCTCAACGGCCATCGGATCCTGATTATGCTCCCAGCGGAATTCCGCTTCCGTCAGCGGCGGCTGACGCTGGAACGTCTGGGAAGAGGGCACCAGCTTGCGCTCGACATCGCCTTCTTTTTCCTGCAGCTCTTTAAGCAGAGCAGGGGAAATGGTCAGACGGTCACAGCCCGCCAGCGCGAGGATCTGTTCGATACGGCGGAAGCTGGCCCCCATCACGATGGTTTCAAAGCGGTTACGCTTATAGAAATCGTAGATATTGCGTACGGACTTCACGCCCGGATCTTCCTCGACCACATAGGGTTCCATCGGTTTTCTGTCCTGATACCAGTCGTAAATACGGCCCACGAATGGCGAAATCAGGTACACGCCCGCTTCGGCGCAGGCACGGGCTTGTGCAAAGGAGAACAGCAGGGTGAGGTTACATTTGATGCCCTGTTTTTCCAGCTCCTCAGCGGCGCGGATCCCTTCCCAGGTGGAGGCCAGTTTGATGAGGATGCGGGACTTATCGATGCCCTGTTCTTCATACAGCTCCACCAGGCGCAGCGCTTTGGTCATGCTTTTTTCTTTATCAAACGAGAGGCGGGCGTCCACTTCGGTGGAGACACGCCCCGGAATGCTTTTCAGAATTTCCGCACCGATATTGACCGCCAGTTTGTCGCTGGCTTCCGCCACAATCTGCTCCTGCGTCTTCCCGCGCTGTTTACCGTATTCCAGCGCGTCATCAACGAGGTGGGAGAAGTGCGGCAGCGCAGCGGCCTTCAGCAGCAGAGAGGGGTTGGTGGTGGCGTCTTCCGGCTGATAACTGCGGATGGACTCGATATCGCCGCTGTCAGCAACGACGGTGGTGAATTTTTTGATGCCGTCTAAATAATTCATGCTAAATACTCCTTAAAAAGCAAATGCTTACGCTAGTGTGTTACTGCACACTTTTGTGAAGTGGTTCACGAGCCTGATAAAAAAGCATAGCAGACAGGGGCTGGCTTGCTGGCGAAGGGGTGTAACAGCACTGTTATAATTTGATAACAAATTTGCTTTTGGATTGGTAAGACTTTGGCGGTGTTCAAAGTTTATCGACCGTCATGGGGCGATACTGGTCGGTGCATCAGGATAGCTATCACGCTTCACCCCTACTAACGATACGTGAAAGGATCACCAAAATGGATGAACAACTAAAACAGAGCGCATTGGATTTTCACGAATTCCCGGTTCCCGGCAAAATTCAGGTCTCCCCCACCAAACCGCTGGCGACACAGCGAGACCTCGCGCTGGCCTACTCACCGGGTGTGGCCGCGCCCTGCCTTGAAATCGAAAAAGATCCGCTGGCGGCCTACAAATACACCGCGCGCGGCAACCTGGTGGCGGTAATTTCCAACGGTACCGCCGTGCTTGGCCTCGGCAATATCGGCGCGCTGGCGGGCAAACCGGTGATGGAAGGCAAGGGCGTACTGTTTAAAAAATTCGCCGGTATCGACGTGTTCGATATCGAAGTGGACGAACTGGATCCCGACAAACTGATCGACGTGGTGGCCTCGCTGGAGCCGACGTTCGGTGGTATCAACCTGGAAGACATCAAAGCGCCCGAGTGTTTTTACATCGAGCAGAAGCTGCGCGAGCGCATGAACATTCCGGTCTTCCATGATGACCAGCACGGCACCGCCATTATCAGCACTGCGGCGATTTTAAACGGCCTGCGCGTGGTGGAAAAAAATCTCTCTGACGTGCGCATGGTGGTGTCCGGTGCGGGTGCTGCCGCCATTGCCTGTATGAACCTGCTGGTCATGCTCGGCATGCAGAAGCACAACATTGTGGTGTGCGACTCGAAAGGCGTGATCTACAAAGGCCGCGAGCCTAACATGGCGGAAACCAAAGCCGCGTACGCCATTGATGATGATGGCAGACGCACGCTCGCGGATGTCGTGAAGGATGCCGATATTTTCCTCGGCTGTTCCGGACCGAAAGTGCTCACGCCGGAGATGGTCAAAGAGATGGCGCGTCAGCCACTGATCCTCGCGCTGGCTAACCCGGAACCGGAGATCCTGCCGCCGCTGGCAAAAGAAGTGCGCCCGGACGCCATTATCTGTACCGGTCGTTCTGACTACCCCAACCAGGTGAATAACGTCCTCTGCTTCCCGTTCATTTTCCGTGGTGCGCTGGACGTGGGTGCCACCGCCATCAACGAAGAGATGAAGCTGGCCGCCGTGCACGCCATCGCTGAACTGGCCCATGCCGAGCAGAGCGAAGTGGTGGCCTCCGCCTATGGCGATCAGGATCTGAGCTTCGGCCCTGATTACCTGATCCCGAAACCTTTCGATCCGCGTCTGATCGTCAAGATCGCCCCGGCCGTCGCCAAAGCGGCGATGGACACCGGCGTGGCGACCCGACCGATCGCTGATTTCACCGCTTACATCGACAAGCTGACGGAGTTTGTCTACAAAACCAACCTGTTCATGAAGCCGATTTTCTCCCAGGCACGCAGTGAACCGAAACGCGTGGTGCTGGCGGAAGGGGAAGAAGCGCGGGTGCTGCATGCCACCCAGGAGTTGATCACGCTGGGGCTCGCGAAGCCGATCCTGATTGGTCGTCCGGGCGTCATCGAAATGCGTATTCAGAAGCTGGGGCTGCAAATCAAAGCCGGCGTCGATTTTGAGATCGTTAACAACGAATCGGATCCGCGCTTTAAAGAGTACTGGAACGAATACTACGGCATCATGAAACGCCGGGGGATCACCCAGGAGCAGGCGCAGCGCGCGGTGATCGGCAATGCAACGGTGATCGGCGCGATCATGGTACAGCGCGGTGAAGCGGATGCGCTGATCTGTGGCACCATCGGCGATTACCATGAGCATTTCAGCGTGGTACAGCAGTTGTTCGGCTATCGTGACGGCGTAAACGCGGCGGGGGCGATGAACGCCTTACTGCTGCCGAGCGGCAACACCTTTATTACCGACACCTACGTTAACGACGATCCGACGCCGGAACAGCTGGCGGAGATCACCCTGATGGCGGCAGAAACCGTGCGCCGCTTCGGTATCGAGCCGCGTGTGGCGCTGCTGTCGCATTCTAACTTTGGTTCCTCCAACTCACCGGCAGCCTGCAAGATGCGCGACACGCTGGCGCTGGTGCGTGAACGTGCGCCGGAACTGATGATCGACGGGGAGATGCACGGCGATGCGGCGCTGGTGGAAAGCATTCGTCAGGATCGTATGCCGGACAGCCCGCTGAAAGGCTCGGCGAATATTCTGGTGATGCCAAACGTGGAGGCGGCGCGTATTAGTTACAACTTACTACGCGTCTCCAGTTCAGAAGGCGTTACCGTCGGCCCGGTGCTGATGGGGGTGGCAAAACCAGTACATGTGCTGACGCCAATCGCCTCCGTGCGTCGTATCGTCAACATGGTCGCGCTGGCCGTAGTCGAAGCGCAGACGCAACCGCTGTAAGCTAACGTCCACCCTCCCGGTGACGGGAGGGTGAGACTTATTCGGCAATCGAGAACCAGCGACGCCAGATAAAGCGCAGCAGCAGATACTCCAGCGTACCCAGCAGTAAAAACCACGCGCACAGGAACAGGGTGTAAAACTGGCTGGCATCCATCAGATGAAAGAGGCCGATCAGTTTTTGTACCAGCGCCGTACCGGGGGAGGGCACCGGCAGCAGCAAACAGGAGAGGAACGCCAGCAGCAGGATCCCGGCGGCGGTCATCAGCGATTCAAGGGGATGTTTCGTCATGGTGTTAATCGTCAGTTAAAACGCCATTAGAAGTCATTTGCGACAGCGGTGCAATCATCGGGCCTCAGCCCGACGCCCAGATCTCGGTATGTTTCTCCACCAACCCAAACAGCGACCCACCCTCCGCCACAAAGTCGCGCATCAGCTGTGCCTCGCTTTTACCGCGTTTCACAAAGCGCGACAGCTCATCCAGCGCGCTGCCAGCGTTGAGTTTATCCGCATAAGGCGCCACCTTCTCCAGCAACCGGGCAATGTCGTCTTTAATGGTGATCTGATCGCCGGTGTGCACGTCCGTGATAATGCCCTCAAAGCCAAAACGGCAGGCCTGAAAACGGTTAAATTTATACAGCAGATAATCGCGCTCCTGCATTTTGTAAGGCCGTTCGGCGAGCAGCCAGTGCGCGGTGGCCTGGATCAGACCGGCGACGTTAATGGCGTGCGACAGGGTTAATGGCGTATCCATTACCCGCACCTCGACAGTGCCAAAATTCGGGCTGGGGCGAATATCCCAGTGCAGATCTTTAATGCTTTCAATCATGCTGGTATAGCTCAGACGACGGAACAGCCCTTCGAATTCTGACCAGTTGGTTACCCAGGGCGCATGACCATTATCCGGGAAGGCGGAAAAGATATTTAAGCGCGACGAAGCAAAGTGCGTATCCGCCCCCTGCATATAGGGCGACGCCGCCCCCAGCGCGATAAAGTGCGGCACAAAACGCGACAGCCCGTGCATCAGATAGATAGCGTCATCGCCGTTGCGACAGCCAATGTGCACATGCTGACCAAATACCGTCGCCTGCTGCATCAGGTAGCCAAACATCTCAAGCGTGCGGGAATAACGCTCATCGTTGCAGATCTCCTGGCGCTGCCATTTCTGAAACGGATGCGTCCCGCCGCCGCAAATTTTTACATGATGCTCCGTCGCCGTTTGCAAAATGATGTGCTGCAACGCCCCCAGTTGACTGGCGGCCTGATGAATGTCGACGCACACGCCGGTGGCGATCTCCAGCATGCTCTCGGTGATGTCGTGCTTCACTTCCCCCGCACTGACCTGCGCCTTCATCGCCTCAATAAGCGTGGTCGAGTCCTGGCTTAAATCGTACCCCGGCGGGTTGACGATCTGCAGTTCCAGTTCAATGCCCAGGGTAAAGGGATCGGAGACATGAAAATCGGCTAACGGCATAGCTACGCTCACATTTATCTGCTTTTTTATGAGTATAGACGGGGATTTATCGTCTTACTTCTCATCCCGAAAACGGATGCCCCTGAGTAAAACTAAAGCCGCCTGCCGCGCTTTCCTCCGGTACGGTAGCCTGATATAACAAATTCATTACAACCAATGAGGATGTCACGTGCCAGAAATCAATGAATACGGTCAGACGGTAGGCGATCTGCTGCCGGAATGGCAGGGCGCGGCTGTGCTGCCGCGCAAGACATTATCCGGCCATTATTGCCGCCTGGATCCGCTGTCGACAGAACATGCCGCCGATCTGTTTGATGCCTACGCGCAGGCCGCCGACGAGCGTGACTGGACGTGGATGGCCAGCGATCGCCCTGCGTCGGTTGCGGATACTGCCGCCTGGATCGACGGCAAAGTGCAGGACAGCGCGCTGGTGCCTTATGCGGTCATCGATCTGAAAAGTGGTCGGGCGGTGGGACTGGTGTGCTACATGGCAATCGATCGGGAAAACGGCACGGTGGAGATCGGTCATGTCACCTGGTCGCCGCGCATGCAGCAGACCGTGCTGGGCACCGAGGCGGTGTGGTTGCTGCTCGGCAATGCATTTGCCCACGCTTATCGTCGGGTAGAGTGGAAATGCGATTCCCTCAACCTCGCCTCTCGTCGTGCCGCCGAACGGCTGGGCTTCACTTTTGAAGGCCGCTTCCGGCAGAAAATTGTGCGTAAACAGCGTAACCGCGACAGCGACTGGCTGTCGATTATCGATACGGAATGGCCCGCGCGCGACGCGGCGATCCGCGCCTGGCTGGCGGAAGATAATTTTGACGCCCAGGGTCAGCAAAAGCGCAAGCTATAAGCGTTTTGCTCCCCTCTCCCTGGGGAGGGGGGCAGGGTGAGGGGAGATTAGCGGTGATCTCCCGCCACTATCGCCGCGCGATCGTAAAACCGCTGGATCACGCCGTTCGCCATAAACGCCGCCCGGTCAGACATATGGGCGATGACGTCCGCATCATGGCTGACCAACAGATAGGTCATCTGGTGCGCCTCTTTCAGCGTATTCAGCAGGTTAAGGATTTCCGCCTGTACCGACATGTCCAGCGCAGAGGTTGGCTCATCAAGCAGCAGCAGGCGCGGGCGCAGCAGCAGTGCGCGGGCGATAGCCACGCGCTGACGCTGACCGCCGGACAGCTGATGCGGATAGCGCTGTGCTGCGTCGGCGGGGAGTCCCACCTCAGAGAGCGCTGTCGCCACCCGCGTGGCGCTATCCGCTTCGCCGTGGATGCGCAGCGGCTCGTCCAGCGTGCGGAAGATCGTATGGTTAGGATGCAGCGAAGCGTAGGGATCCTGAAATACCATCTGCACATTGCGACGCCGCACGCCCTGAAAGCGCAGGCCGGGTTTAACCGGCTCGCCGAACAGCGACACGCTACCCTGCCACTCACGCTGCAAACCAGCCAGCACGCGCAGAATAGTCGATTTTCCGCAGCCAGACTCGCCGATCAGGCTGAAGGTTTCCCCCGCCTGGATGCTGAAGCTGGCGGCGGAGACGGCGATTTTGTCTGCGAATTTGACCTGTAAATTATCGATATTAACGATGCTCATCGTTTAACTCCGCGCGATTTAACGTCGGTAACATCTGCCCGTAGGTGGTGGCGTTCGGACGACAGGTCCACAACGTGCGGGTATAGGGATGGGTGGCGGTGGAAAGCTGGCTGGCGGGCATTTCATCCACCTTTTGCCCCTGATACATCACCAGCACGCGATGACAGTGCTGCGCCACCAGCGGTAAATCATGGCTGATCAGCAGCATGGCCATCTGTCGCTGTTCGCACAGCTCCACCAGTAATTCGAGGATCTGATTACGCAGGCGCGCATCCAGCGCCGAGGTGGGCTCATCGGCGATCAGCACGCGCGGATTGTTGATCAGCGCAATGGCAATCATCACCCGCTGCCCCATGCCGCCGGACAGCTCGCCCGGATAACGATTGAGCACTGCCTCGTTCAGACCGACTGCCAGCACGGCGTCATAAATGCGATCCCGGCGCGCTGATTTGCTGAGGCGCTGGTGCAGCGTCAGGGCTTCTTCGATCTGGGCAAAAATGGTTTTTACCGGATTTAACGCATAGCGCGGATCTTGCAGGATCATCGCCAGATGATTGCCGCGCAGCGCCCGCCAGCCCGCAGGCTTTAGCGTCAGCAGATCCTGGCCGCCGACGCTCAGTTCGGTGGCGCGCACCAGGCCCGGACGACGCACCAGCCCCATCAGCGCACGGGCGGTCATCGATTTGCCCGAGCCGGATTCACCTACCAGCGCCAGCCGCTCATTGCCGAGCGTAAAGCTGACGTTTTTTACGACCTGTGCGGCCGGATAATCAATAGTCAGATCCTGCACGCGAACGTTAATATCAGTCATGTTGCGGCTCCAGTACATCGCGCAGGCCATCGCCCAGCAGGTTAAAGGCAAGGCTGGCGATCAGAATGATCGCGCCGGGCGCGGCGGCAAGCCACCACTGATCGAAAATTACCTGCATACCATCGGCGATCATCGCGCCCCATTCCGCCATTGGCGGACGCGCGCCGAGGCCGAGAAAACCCAGCCCGGCCGCGGCCAGAATAATGCCCGCCAGATCCAGCGCCAGTCGCACAATCGCTGACGGCAGACATAACGGTAAAATATGCCCGATCAGCAGTCGCCAGCCGCGAATGCCCATCATCTCTGATGCGGCCAAATAGTCGCTGTGTCGCAGGCGCTGAATCTCACTGCGCGCCTGACGGGCATAAGCAGGCCAGGTGGTCAGGGCCAGCGCCAGCGCGCCGTTTACCAGACCGGGGCCGAGCATGGCGACAAACGCAAAGGCGAGGATCAGGCGCGGCATCGACATCACCACATCGGTAAAGCGCATCAACACGCGCTCCAGCCAGCCACCGTAATAGCCGGATAAAATCCCCACCAGCAGACCGGTGGGCAGGGTGATGAGGGTGACCAGCGCCACCAGTCCCAGCGCCGGACGGGTGCCATAAATCAAGCGTGACAGCACATCGCGGCCATAGCTGTCGGTACCCAGCCAGTAGTCGGCGTTCGGTGCCTGTAAACGGGCCGCGGCGGACTGCCAGTTGGGATCCCGCGGTGCCAGCCACGGGGCGAACAGCGCAATCAAAAGCAAAAGTGAAACAATTACCAGGCCGGTCAGGGCGGCGGGGGAGTGGCGCAGACGGCGCAGGAAAAGATAAGTCGGCATCAGCGAACCCTCGGATCGGTCAGACGCACCAGCAGGTCGGTGAGGTTATTAATCAGCACAAAGCTCACGCCAATCAGCAGGGTACCGCCCATGATGGCGGTGGTATCTCCGGCAAACAGAGCGGTAGTGAGATAGCGGCCAATGCCCGGCCAGGAGAACACCGTTTCGGTGAGCACCGCGCCTTCGAGCATCCCGGTGTAGGCCAGAGCGATCACCGTCAGCAACGTGCCGCGAATATTGGGCAGCACATGGCGCAGCAGAATGGTCATCTCGCCTGCGCCTTTCGCGCGCGCCAATAAAATGTACTCTTTGTTCATCTCGCTCAGACAGGCTGAGCGGGTGAGGCGGGTAATGCTCGCCAGCGAGTAATACGCCAGCAGCAGCACCGGCAATACCAGGTGGCTGATGGCGTTGCGCAGGGCCTCACGATCGCCGGACAGCGCGGTATCAATCAGCGCAAAACCGGTGCGCGGCTCCACGGTATAGAGGTAAATATCATCGAGTCGCCCAGGTCCGGCGCTCCAGTGCAAACGTGCGTAAAACAGCGCCAGCATCAGCAGACCGAGCCAGAAAATCGGCACCGAGTTACCGAGCAGCGTAAAGGTGCGCACGAACAGATCCCAGGGGCTGCCGACAAAACGCGCGCACAAAACGCCGGCGATAACGCCCAGTACCGCGCCGACCACCAGTGCCAGCGTGGCAAGCTCTAAGGTTGCCGGAAAGGCTGTAAGCAGATCCTGCAACACCGGTTGTCCGGTGGCGCTGGCTGTGCCCAGATCGCCATGCAGCAGGTTAAGCAGATAGTGCCAGAACTGTACCGGTAGCGGCTGATCCAGCCCCAACTGGTGGCGCACCTGGTCGTAGGTGGACTGGCTGGCATGATCGCCGACGATTTGCAAAACGCGATCGACGGGTGAAAACGCGGAGAGCGCAAAAGTAACGAGCAGCAGCCCGAAGAGCGTGAGCAGCAGAGTCAGCAGGCCCTGCAGCACGCGGGTGGAAAGATGTGGCATGGGAAATCTCTTCATACCGGGTGGCGGCGTTGCCTTACCCGGCCTACAAACACCAGGATCGTAGGCCGGGTAAGCGCAGCGCCACCCGGCAATAAGGGCAATTTACTTGGTGACGTTATCGTACCAGACCATATCGGCGTTCAGCCCTTGCTGATACCCCTTCACATTATCGCGCACCACGATCTGCGTTTTGCCCTGATCGACAAACACGTACGGCGAATTATGCTGTAACTCGGCCTGCATTTTGCTGTACAGATCGAGGCGTTTTGCCGCATCCGGCTCTGCCACGGCGGCCAGCGTCTGCTTACTCAGCTCCGGGATCTGCCAGCCGTTCAGACCGGCCACCGTGCTGGCTTTGCCGTCGTTATAGGCAAAGGCGCTGGCGTTGGAATGGGCGTCAAAGTAGTCCGGGATCCACAGACGGATCGCCGCCTGATGCTGCTTCGCACGCACGCGGGCATACACCTGGCTGCCCGCCGCCGGTAACAGATCCACCTTCACGCCGCCCTGGGCGAAGCTCGCCTGCATCGACTGTGCAATGGTGATAAACGGCGGTTTGTTTTCCACATCCAGCGTGAAGTGGGCGTCTTTGATTCCCGCTTTGGCGAGGATTTCTTTCGCTTTCGCCGGATCAAATTTGAACGGGTTGGTTTCCAGCGCGCCCGGCAGACCCACCGGCAGGAAGCTCTGATGGATAAAATACTGGCCTTTCAGCAGATCTTTGGTGATGCCTTCATAATCCACCAGCCAGCGGGACGCTTCCCAGAATGCCGGATTATTCAGCAGCGGATTGGCACTGTTACCGGCGTTAAACACCAGATAGTTCTGCTCGGCAGACGGGATGCTCAGCACCTGCACGCCTTTTTTGCCCTGCAACGCGCCAATCTGATCGGCACCCAAATCGCGGGCCACATCCGCATCGCCCTGCTCGATCAGCAGACGGCGCGACGCCGGATCCGGTACGTTTTTAATGATGATATTTTTCAGCTTAGGCGCGCCGCCCACAGCGTTGCTGTTAGCATCGAGCACAATCGCCTGATGCGGCTGATAGACACGCATTTTGAACGCGCCGCTGCCTGCCGAGTGCATCTTCAGCCAGGCGTTGCCGAAGTCATCGCCCTTAACATTCGCGGTCACCAGCTTCTCATCGACGATGGATGCAATCGGCGTGGAGAGAATATTCAGCGCCACCGCCGGGCTGACGTCCGCCGTCCAGTGCAGTTGCAGCGTATGGTCGTCGATTTTTTTCAGCTGATTATTGATGTTATCCGGCTGCCAGCCGAGGACGTTCAGAATAAAGGCCGGTGATTTATTAAGCGTTACGGCGCGCTGATAAGAGAAGATGACATCTTCCGGACGCAGCGGATTACCGGAAGCAAATTTCGCGTCCGGCTTGAGTTTGATGGTCAGGGTTTTGGCCGCCGGATCCGCCTGCCAGCTTTCGGCGAGGATCGGGTTCACTTTTTCAGGATTATCACGATCCGGCTGCACCAGGCGCTGATACAGGCTTGGCACGGTCTGAATACTGGAAAGCTCGTTCGCTTCCGCAGGATCGAGACTGACAATATCATCCAGCCCCTGCGCCACCACCAGCGTGTCTGGCGGCGTGGCAGCATGGCTGGCGGCGGACAGCGCGGTCAGCACCAGTAACGACAGCAATTTTTTGGTCATCAGCAATCCCTGTAAAGTAACGTAATCTGTTTATTATGTTCCGCTACGTTATGGGGGATGAGATTTTCCTGAAAGTCATAATTTGACTTAGCTTATGCGAAAAACGCATAACACCATTAATCAGGTGCTAAGAGGGTGATGACGTCGTCCTGCGCCACGCACCAGTCCGCAGTAACGGTTTCACCGGTCATCGCCGGGCAGAAGCGGGCCGAAAGGGTAAGCGAGAGTTGCGCATCAGTCAGCGCCGTCACCCGCGCGCTGGCAAAGCCGGGATAAGGCAGGGCGCGGTCAGAAAAGGCTTTAAAAAGGCTCTCTTTTGCGGAAAACGCCAGCGTGACTGCCAGCGGCAACGGCAGGCCGGAGGCCAGAAGCACCGCGCGTTCATCCGCATCGACAATGCTGTCCGCCAGTTCCGCGCACAGCGCGGCGTCGAGGCAGCGTTCAATATCCACCCCCACAGGTTGTGGCGCGACGACGGCCAGTGCCGTGGTTCCGCTGTGGCTGATGCTGCCAAAAATGCCCGCAGGCCAGCGCGGCGCGCCGTTTTCGCCAATAGCGGGGATTGCCCCCAGCGCGTGAAAGGCCGCCAGTCTGCCCGCCAGGTGTTCCCGCTGGCGCTTAGGCGATGTGTGCTGTAGCTGGGCATGGTGCGGCAGCCAGAACAGATCGGCGTCGCGCCAGGTGGCGGGATCGAAGTCGATACGGTGCAGAGTAAGGCCAGCGAGGAGGAGTGTGGTGTGTGTAGTGTGCATCGCGTCTTCCAGCCATAAACCAATGTTTTGCCGGGTGGCGCTGCGCTTACCCGGCCTACAATATGCCGAACGTAACAGAGCGTAGGCCCGGCAAGCCTGCGCCGCCGGGCATTATGACACCTTATATCAGAAGTGCGTATTCACGCCCATAAACCAGGTGCGGCCAGACTCGTTAAAGGTTTCCGCGCCCGCGCCGTACATATAGCCCGTCGTGCCGCCGGTGGTCTGGGCATTGCCCGCGCGCCAGTGACGTTTATCAAATACGTTATTCACCCCGCCGGTCAGGCTGACGTTTTTCGTGACGTCCCAGGTTCCGCTCAGGCCGACAATGCTGTACGGACTGACTTCATTGGTTTCGGAGCCGGTTGTGCGCTCACCCTTGTAGTTGAATTTCTTCGGTTGCTGCTTGCCGTACCAGGTAAAGGTGGATTGCAGCGATACATCCTCACGCACCTGCCAGCTGAGGGTGGAATTCAGCGTGTACTGCGGAATAATCGACAGGCGCTCGCCGGTCTCTTTATTCTTACTTTGCAGCATATAAGTAAGGTTGTTGCTCCAGGTGACGGCCTCAGACACCGGCACGTTCAGGGTTCCTTCCAGACCTTCCACCACCGCTTTAGGTACGTTATCCCACTGGTAAATATCGGTTTTCAGCGCGCCCTGACGGGTCTGACCAACCGGGGTATAACCCGCTTCGATTTTATCGCGATAGTCGTTACGGAACCAGGTTACGCCCGCCAGCCAGCCGTCGCGTTTAAATTCAAGGCCGATCTCTTTGTTGATGCTGGTTTCTGCTTTTAAGTCGTCGTTCCCCTGCATATAGCAGCCGGTCCCCACCGGACTGGCGTAGCAGCCCTGACCACGACTATACAGAATATAGTTCGGGTTAGTCTGGTACAGGCTCGGCGCTTTATAGGCGCGGGCGATGCCCATCTTCAGGGTGAAGTCATCCCCCAGCCCCTGGGAGAGGTTCAGCGACGGACTCCAGTTATTGCCGACCACCGTGTGATGATCAAAACGCAGCGCCGGGGTCAGCATGGTGCTGTCGGTCAGTTCCATATTGTCTTCGGCGAACAGCGAGAAAATTTCCGCGCTGGAGTAGGGGCTGCGGCCCGTGCTGTCATAACCCGGGATCGCGCCGCCGGACAGCGCCTGGGTGTTGGACGCCAGATCCTTCATGCGCTGCTGATTCCATTCGGTGCCAACCGTCAGGTTCTGGTTGAACAGATACTCAAAGGGGATGTTCACTTCACTGTGCAGCGTCACGTCAGCCAGATCGATATCGCTGAACTTCTCACTGGAGAACAGGCCTTCTGTGCCGCCTGCCAGCCCTTCACCCAGACGCGAGTTACGCGTGTGCTCGTACTGCGCCCAGTTGCTGGTGGTGACGCCGTTCTCCCAGCCGCCGTTCCAGGTGATGGCATAGTTCTGGCGATACAGACGGTTAGTCTCTTTACCGTAGTATTTTTTCACCAGCCCGTTGGTTTTGTTGTCGTTATTGGTGTTCTGCGTGTCGCCCGCATAGAGGTTATTCTGGCGGCTGTAGCCCGCCTCAAACTCCAGCGAGTTCATCGGCGCAAAGTCCCAGCGCAGTACGCCGTTAATATTTTTGTTTTCCACGCCTTCACGTCCGGCAGCGAGAGTATCGCTGTAAATGCCGGTACGTTCCGACTGATGCCCTTTGTTGATGTCCCACGCATCGGCCTGGGTTTTATCCAGATTTCCCACCAGCCGGAAGCTGAAAGCGTCGCCCAGCGGCCCGGTCAGGCTGAAGTCGGTGCGCTTAGTCGCGCCTTCGTCATTATGCTCCGGCGCGTTGAGGTAAGTATTCCACGAACCATGCCAGTCGTTGCTGACCGGTTTAGTGATGATGTTCACCACGCCGCCCGCCGCCCCGTTGCCATAACGTGCCGCCGCCGGGCCACGGATCACTTCGATACGTTCGATCATCTCAGGCGGCACCCAGCCGGTATCGCCCCGGGTATCGCGCTCGCCGCGCCAGCCCAGACGCACTGAGTTGCGGCTGGTGACCGGTTTGCCGTCGATCAGGATCAGCGTGTTTTCCGGGCCCATGCCGCGAATATCAATCTGGCGGTTGTTACCGCGCTGACCACTGGTGGCGTTACCCGTCAGGTTGACACCCGGCATGGTACGGATGATTTCTGAAACATCGCGGGCGGGCGGATTTTTGCGGATCTCATCGGCGGTGATGGTGGATACCCCCGGCGCCTGTAAGTTCTGCTGCGCGGCGGTGACCACAATGGTGTCATTGCTGTCGTTCTCTGCGGCGTAAACCGGCAGTGCTACCCCTGAGATACCCAAATGAACCAGTACGGCCAGGGTATTAAATTTATTATTCATGTTATTACCTGAGTTTGTCGCCAGCCTCTGCATCCTGCAAACGCGCACGGCTAACCGAATAGAGTGAAAGACGCGCATCCCGCCGCGCGCCAATACGCTATTGCAAATGAAAATAGTTATCAATAATATTATCGACAATTGTTGTCTTACAGCAACATTCTGCTTCGCAAATGGGGTCTAAAACGGTGACAACGCAGGTTACGGGCAGCGACGCCTGGTGGAAGGAAAAGCGCGGGCCGGAATGGCACCGTGAAAGTGAAGAGGCGTATCAGGTCACCTTCTGGTGGCGCGATCCTCATGGCAGCGAAGCCACCTCCCCGGTGCGCCACGTCTGGATCTACATCACCGGCGTGACCGATCATCATCAGCAATCCACGCCGCAATCCCTGCGCCGTCTTGCCGGTACGGATGTCTGGTGCTGGCAAACGACGCTGCCTGCCTGCTGGCGCGGCAGCTACTGTTTTATTCCCAGTGAAAACGAAAACGATTTTGCCGCGGCGGTCTTCAGCGGCCCGGTGCCGGATCGACTGGCGCTGCGTGAAGGCTGGCGCGGACTGCTGTCAAAGGCGATGGCCGATCCGCTGAATGGGGACTCCTGGCGCGGCGGGCGCGGTCACGCGATGTCAGCGCTGGAAATGCCCGGGGCGCCAGTGCAGCCAGGCTGGGATCGCCCCGACACGCCCTTTGCGCCGCCCGACGGTATCCACTGGCAGAGCGCGATCCTGAAAAACCGCCGCCGGGTGTGGATCTACACCACCGGCGAGACGAATGCCGATACGCCGCTTGCCATTCTGCTCGACGGTCAATTCTGGGCCGAAAGTATGCCCGTCTGGCCCGCGCTGGCGGCGCTTACCGCCGACGGCCAGCTGCCGCCCGCCGTTTACGTGCTGATCGACGTGATCAATAACGACATTCGCAACCGCGAACTGCCCTGTAACGCGGATTTCTGGCACGCCGTGCAGCAGGAGTTGCTGCCGCTGATCCACGCCCGCACGCCGTTCAGCGCAGACCCGGCGCGTACCCTCGTCGCTGGTCAGAGTTTTGGCGGTCTGGCGGCGCTGTACGCCGGACTGCACTGGCCGCAGCGTTTTGGCTGCGTGCTGAGTCAGTCGGGATCGTACTGGTGGCCGAGCCGCACTGCGCCTCTGGACGGCGAGCTTATCGGCCAGCTGCAACGCGGCGAGGTCAGCGCGCAGGGGCTGCGCATTGTGCTGGAAGCGGGTAAAAACGAGCCGCTGATCTGGCGTGCCAACCAGACGCTGCTGACGCTGCTAAAAGATACCCCGCAGACCTTGCTGTGGCGTGAGGTTGATGGCGGACACGATGCCCTTTGCTGGCGCGGCGGCCTGACCTCAGGACTGATCGCGCTCTGGCAGTCCCTGCCTCCCGCCACCTCATAAGTCGTTACCTCACAGGAGCCAGGTATGGAATTCAGTAATCCCTTCGATAACGCCCAGGGACACTTTTATATTCTGCAAAATGCACAGCAGCAGTTCAGCCTGTGGCCGCAACAGTGCGCGCTGCCGGAAGGCTGGCGCGTGATCTGTGCGCCGCAACCGCAGGAGGCCTGCAACGCCTGGCTTGCTGCCCAGTGGCAGACCCTAACCCCTGCGCATTACGCGCGCTGAGGAACCCCCGCATGTCCGCTCGACTCCCCTTAGTTGCCGCTCAGCCCGGGATCTGGATGGCTGAAAAACTCTCGACGCTGCCTAACGCCTGGAGCGTGGCGCACTACGTCGACATCACCAGCGCCGCGCTGGATGCGCCGCTGCTCTGCGAGGCGATTGCCACCGGCATGACACAGGCCGACACGCTGCGTATGCGCTTTGTGGAAGATAACGGCGAGGTGTTCCAGTATGTCGATGAGGCGCTGACCCTCGCCGCGCCGGTGCGGATCGATGTGCGTGACGCCGCCTGTCCGCACCGCGCCGCGCTGGCACTGATGCAGGCGGATCTGGATCAGAACCTGCGCGTCGACAGTGGCAAGCCGCTGGTGCACCACGCGCTGTTGCGCATCGCCGACGATCGCTGGTACTGGTATCAGCGCTATCACCATTTGCTGGTCGATGGCTTCAGCTTCCCGGCCATTACCCGCCAGATCGCCGCCATCTATCGCGCCTGGCGCAACGGCGAACCCACGCCGCCGTCACCCTTTACCCCTTTTGCTGACGTGGTGGACGAGTACCAGCGCTACCGCGACAGCGAGGCGTACACCCGTGACGGCGCGTTCTGGGGCGAGGTAAAGCGCACGCTGCCACCGCCGGTATCCCTTTCCGGCACACCGCTGCCGGGCCGGGCCGCGACCACCGATATTCTGCGCCTCAAACAAACACTGGATGCTGAAGCGTTCTCGCGGCTTGCCGCCAGCGCGCCAGGCTGCCAGCGGGCCGATCTGGCGCTGGCGTTAGTGGCGCTGTGGCTGGGAAGGCTGTGTGGACGGCTGGAGTATGCCGCGGGCTTTATTTTTATGCGCCGTATGGGGTCTGCGGCGCTGACCGCCACCGGCCCGGTATTGAACGTGCTGCCCCTCGCGGTGAATATTGACGCGCAGGAGACGCTGCCGGCGCTTGCGCAAAAGCTTGCTGCCAGCCTGAAAAAGATGCGCCGCCATCAGCGCTACGACGCCGAGCAGATCGTGCGTGACGCCGGACGCGCAGCGGGGGATGAACCGCTGTTTGGCCCGGTGTTTAACGTCAAAATGTTTGATTACCAGCTGGAACTCGACGGCGTGGCGGGCACCACCCACACGCTGGCGACCGGGCCGGTTAACGATCTGGAGATGGCCCTGTTCCCGGACGAGGAGGGCGGCCTGAGCATTGAAGTGCTGGCGAACCGTCAGCGTTACGATGAAACCACGCTTAATGCCCACGCCGCGCGCCTTGATGCGCTGTTGCGCCAGTTTGCCGCTACGCCGGATCTGCGCTGTGGCGATGCGCAGCTGATTTCCGCCGCTGAGCGTGCGCAGATCGTGCGCATTAACGATACCGGCATGGCGCTGCCGGAAACCACCCTCAGCCAGCTGGTGGCGGAGCAGACGCGCAGAACACCCGACGCGCCCGCGCTGGCGGATGCCCACTGGCAGTTCAGCTATCGCGAGATGCGCCAGCAGGTGATTGCGCTGGCGCAACGCTTGCGCGAGCAGGGCGTGCAGCCTGGCGACAGCGTGGCGGTGGCGCTGCCGCGCTCAGTATTTCTGACGCTGGCGCTGCATGCCATCGTCGAAGCGGGGGCCGCCTGGCTGCCGCTCGATACCGGTTATCCTGACGATCGCCTGCGCATGATGCTGGAAGATGCCCGCCCGCGTTTGCTGATCACCGCCCCGGATCAGCAGGCACGCTTTGCGGATCTGCCGGATCTCAACACCCTGTGTTACACCGCGCCGTTGCCGGTAAGCGATGCGCAGGGGCTTCAGCTTTCACGCCCGCAGCACACGGCGTACATTATTTTCACTTCTGGTTCCACCGGTCGCCCGAAAGGAGTGATGGTCGGGCAGACGGCGATCGTCAACCGCCTGCTGTGGATGCAGGCCGCGTATCCGCTCAGCGCCGCAGACGTCGTGGCGCAAAAAACGCCGTGCAGTTTTGACGTCTCGGTGTGGGAATTCTTCTGGCCGTTTATCGCCGGGGCGCAACTGGTGATGGCGGAGCCGGACGCGCACCGGGATCCCCAGGCGTTGCAAAATTTCTTCGCACAGTGGGGCGTCACCACCACCCATTTTGTACCGTCAATGCTGGCGGCCTTTGTCGCCGCGCTGACGCCGGAAACCGCGCGCACACGCTGCCGCACGCTGAAACAGGTATTCTGTAGCGGCGAGGCGTTGCCGGCCGATCTGTGCCGGGAGTGGGAGCAGCTGACCGGTGCGCCGCTGCATAATCTGTATGGCCCGACGGAAGCGGCGGTGGACGTTAGCTGGTATCCGGCTCACGGCGAGGCGCTGGCGGCTGTCACCGGTAACAGCGTGCCCATTGGTTTTCCGGTATGGAATACCGGTCTGCGCATCCTCGACGCGATGATGCAGCCGGTGCCGCCGGGCGTGGCGGGGGATCTCTATCTCACCGGCATTCAGCTGGCGCAGGGTTATCTGGGGCGCGCCGATCTCACCGCCAGCCGTTTTATTGCCGATCCTTTTGCGCCGGGCGAACGGATGTACCGCACCGGCGATGTCGCGCGCTGGCTGGATAACGGCGCAGTGGAATACCTCGGGCGCAGTGACGATCAGCTGAAAATTCGCGGTCAGCGTATTGAACTGGGCGAAATCGATCGCGTGATGCAGAGTCTGCCGGACGTGGCGCAGGCGGTGGCCCACGCCTGCGTACTCAATCAGGCAGCAACCGGTGGCGGCGATGCACGTCAGCTGGTGGGATACCTGGTCTCCGAATCGGGCCTGCCGCTGGACCGCGAAGCGCTGCGTGAGCAGCTCACCGCGCGGCTGCCGCCGCATATGGTGCCGGTGGTGCTGGTGCAGGTGGCGGATCTGCCGCTGAGCGCCAACGGCAAACTGGATCGTAAAGCGCTGCCGGTACCGCAACCCACGGCGAAAGCGGGAGGACGTGCGCCGCAGTCGGCCAGTGAAATTCGCGTGGCGCAGGCATTCTCGCAGTTGCTGGGCGGTGAGGTGGATGATGCGCAGGCGGATTTCTTCGCCCTCGGCGGGCATTCGCTGCTGGCAATGCGGCTGGCGGCGCTGCTCAGCCGCGAGTGTGAGCGTCAGGTGACGCCGGGGCAAATCATGGTCGCCTCAACGGTCGCCCGGCTTGCGGCGCTGCTCGACGCCGAAAACGACGTGCAGGCGCAGCGTCTGGGGTATGAGGCGATTTTACCGCTACGCGAGAGTCACGGCCCGACGCTGTTCTGCTTCCATCCGGCTTCCGGCTTTGCCTGGCAGTTCAGCGTGCTGGCGCGTTATCTGCATCCGCGCTGGTCGATCACCGGCATTCAGTCACCGCGCCCGGACGGCCCGATGGCGACTGCCGCCACGCTGGATGAGGTGTGCGAGCATCATCTGCGCACGCTGCTCGCCCGTCAGCCGCACGGCCCGTACTATCTTTTCGGCTATTCCCTCGGCGGTACGCTGGCGCAGGGCATTGCCGCGAGGTTACGCCAGCGTGGCGAGGCGGTCGCGTTTCTCGGCCTGCTCGATACCTGGCCGCCGGAGACGCAGAACTGGGCGGAAAAAGAGGCTAACGGACTGGATCCGGAAGTGCTGGCGGAAATCGACCGCGAGCGTGAGGCGTTTCTTGCCGCCCAGCAGGGCAGCGCCCCGGGAGAGCTGTTCAGCGCCATCGAAGGCAACTATGGCGATGCGGTGCGGCTGCTCAGCAGCGCCCATAGCGTCGCTTTTGATGGCAAAGCGACGCTGTTTGTGGCTGAACAGACACTGCCGGAAGGGATGGATCCTGCCCGCGCCTGGTCGCCCTGGATACGCGAGCTGGATATTTATCCGCAGCCCTGCGCCCACGTCGATATTATCTCTCCCCGCGCCTTCGAATCCATCGGGCCGATAATGCAAAAACTGCTGCAATAATGTCATAAATATTGCCCGCGATGAGAAATCATGGCGGGCAAAAAAGTCGTACATCTATCAGCCACACTAAAGCATCGGAATAGAATTTCGATCACAAAACTACAAAAATTTGTAGCTAGACAGCACATTTCACCCTCAGGGGATTCAGATTATTCTCACTTTGTAATACCATAAGGCGCATCGCAGGATGAACTTATTCGGCCTACACACTTTAAAGAAGTTAATAAAATGTCTTCAACGAATATTAAGCACGACAGGGATGTGGAGTTCAGCAATTATCCGGTTGAAACCCACCGCAATAATGAAATCGATCTGCTGGCGCTGCTTGACGTTTTATGGTGCGCAAAAAAACAAATCATCGGGATCGCGCTAGCCTTTGCTGTTATTGGAGCATTGGTGGCAACCTTCATGATGCCTCAGAGATGGACCAGTCAGGCCATTATTACTCCCGCAGAAGAGCTGCAATGGAATGAGTTGCAACAGACCCTGATGCAGTTGCGGGTACTGGACGTTGAGGTACCGATTTCTCAACCAGATGTTTTCAATCGCTTTATCAAAGCCTTTAACTCCCGTGCGCTGATGCAGGAATATTTCATGTCATCGCCGGAAGTTATGGGGCAGATGAAAGACGCCAATATTGATCCTCAGCAATTGCAGCGCGCAGTAGTTGCTCTTTCGGACAATATGAAAGCCGCCGACAATGCCAAAGGAAAAATAGAGCCTGAACTGCCGTATGTGTCATGGAATTTAAGCTTTACTGCGCCAACCGCGAAAGATGCGCAAGCGGTATTACAGGGATACATTAACTATGTTGCGGCATTGGTGACAAAAGAAACCCTCGATACCATCCGTAACACCGTGGCGCTGAAAACGCATTTTGAGAAAGAAAAATTAATGCTTGATCGCGTCAGATTAACCAACCAGCGTGATATTAAGATCCAGCGTCTTAACTATTCCCTGGAAGTGGCCAACGCGGCAGGGATTAAACGCCCGGTCTATAGCAACGGTCAGGTGGTGAATGATGATCCGGATTTCTCCATTGCGCTGGGCGCCGATGGTATTCAGGAGAAATTAAAAATCGAGAAGTCACTGCGTGATATTTCCGATCTGAACGCCGAACTGCGTAACCGCGAGTTTCACCTCGCCGAGCTGGGAAAAGTCAGCGTGAAAAATGTTGATTTTGAACCCTTTAAATACCAGCTTGCACCGTCCTATCCGGTGAAAAAGGATGGCCCGGGCAAGGCGCTGATCGTGGTGCTGGCGGCGATGATCGGCGGCATGGTTGCCTGCGGATTTGTATTGCTGCGTAATGCGATGGTCACCCGCACTCTGACGCCGGAACTGACGCTGGAACCGTCTCACTAAGATTTTTGCCCGGTGGCGCGCAGCGATCCGGGCCTACGGAATGAGGCTACTGTAGGCCCGTGCAAGCGCAGCGCCGCCGGGCGCAATAAACCTACCGTGGCCCGCGCCCTAAGGGTACCACCAGCGGCGTATGCGCCACCGGATCCTCAATAATCACACAGCGCATGCCGTAAATCTTCTCGATCAGATCTGCCGTCACAATCGCTTTTGGCGCGCCCTGGGCCACGATTTTCCCGTCCCGCAGCGCAATCAGATGTGTGGCATAGCGGCAGGCCTGGTTCAGATCGTGTAGCACGGCAGCCAGCGTATAACCCTGTTCGCGGTTCAGTTCGCTTAACAACTCCAGCACGTCAATCTGATAGCTGATGTCCAGCCAGGTCGTCGGCTCATCAAGCAACATGATCGCCGTTTCCTGCGCCAGCACCATTGCAATCCACGCCCGCTGACGCTGCCCCCCGGACAAGGTATCCACGCTCTGCCCGGCCAGCGCGGCGACGCCGGTCGCCGCCATCGCCCGCTGCACTGCCGCTTCGTCTTCCGCCCGCCAGCGGGTAAACAGTGGCTGATGCGGATAGCGCCCGCGCGCCACCAGTTCCTGTACCGTAATATCTCCCGGCGTAGTGGCATTCTGCGCCAGCAACCCGATACGGCGAGCCACTTCTTTACTGTTGAAACGCTGGATCTGTTCACCGTCGAGATAGACGTGGCCGTGCGCCGGGGTCATCAGGCGACTTAAGGTGCGCAGCAGCGTCGATTTTCCGCAGCCGTTGGGACCGATAATCGCGGTGAAATGGCCGTCGGGCAGGGTGACGTTAAGATTTTCGGCAACGATTTTTTTGCCATAGCCAAGGGTTAAGGCCTCGCCGCGCAAACGGGCATCTGAGAGGGTCATCTTTTGCGGGACTCCTTAATTAACAGGGCGATGAGATAGATGCCGCCCAGGCTTACGGTCACCACGCCGACCGGAAGTTGATAGGGAACAAACAGCCGCTGGGCGCAAAGATCGGCCGCCAGCAACAGCAATGCACCGCACAGCGCCGCCTGGGTCAGCCCCCAGCGGGCGGTGCCGCTGATACGCCGCGCGATGTGCGGGGCGACCAGCGCAATAAAAGAGATCGGGCCGGTCAGGGCGGTGGAGGCGGCAGTCAGCACCACGGCGACCAGCATCATCAGCAGACGCGAACGCTCAACGCTGACCCCCAGCGCACAGGCGCTGTCATCCCCCATCTCCAGCAGCCGCATGCGGCGCACCAGCAGCGCGGCGCAGACAAACATCACCAGCAGCACCGGGGCGGCGGGCAGGGTTTTCGCCCACGTCAGGCCGTTGAGCGATCCGGCGTTCCACAGCCCGGCGGTCAGCGCCGTTTCAAGAGACGCCTGCAACAGCAGCCAGGTATTAAAAGCCACCAGCATGGCGCGCACGCCAATACCGATAATGATCAGCCGGAAGGTTTCAATGCCGTTACGCCACGCCAGCAGCCAGACCACCAGCGAGGTAAGAATCCCGCCTGCCATCGCCGCCAGCGCAAGCGCCGTCAGGTGCTGACCAAAAAACACCATCGCAATCAGCACGCCGCTCCAGGCGCCGGTGTTAAAGCCCATCACGTCCGGGCTGCCGAGCGGGTTTCGCATCAGCGACTGGAAAATCGCGCCGCTGATACCCAGCGCCGCGCCGGTGAGCAGGGCGATCAGCACGCGCGGCAGACGCCACTCATTGACCACCAACTGCATACCGCGCGGTGCATCGCCGGTGAGGGCGGCAAAAACCTGGGTCAGCGTCAACGGCACCGCGCCGCTTTGCAGGCTCCACAGCGCCACCAGCAGACAGGCGAGCGCCAGTAGCAGGCAGCTTAAGAGCAGACGACGGGAAGGGGCGTTCACCAGCTACCTCCGCGACGATGACGGCGTACCAGCCAGATAAGCACCGGCGCGCCGATAAAGGCGCTGACTACCGACACCCGCAGCTCGCCGGGCACCAGCAGACGACCCAGAATATCGGCAAACAGCAGCAGGGCAGGGGTGGCGATCAGCGTCGCCGGCAACGACCAGCGATGATCCGCCCCCACCAGCCAGCGCGCCATATGCGGCATCATCAGGCCAATAAAAGCAATCGGGCCGACTATCGCCGTGGCGCTGCCGCACAGCACAGTGATCGCCAGTAATCCCAGCAGTTGGGTGCGCGCCACGCGGCTGCCGAGCGCCGTGGCGGTGTCCGCGCCGAGGCTCAGGCTGTTCAGCGCCCGACATTGCAGCAGGGCGATACCCGCGGCGATCAGCACCGGCAGTAAGACGATTTTCAGGGTATGAAGTTGCCGCACGTCCAGCGATCCAGCCTGCCAGAAGCGCAGCTGATCGTAGACATCGGGATTCAGCAGGGCGATGCCGCTGGATAAGCCTTCCAGCACCGCGCCAAGGGCTACGCCCGCCAGCGTCAGCCGCACCGGGCTGAGCTGTCCACCGCCCGCGCTGCCGGTAAAGGCCACCACTAACGACGCCGCCAGCGCGCCGGTAAACGCCAGTGCCAGCTGTTCATGGGGAGAGGTTAAACCGAGCAGCGCCGCACCGAGCACGATGGCGAAGCTGGCTCCGGCGTTCACGCCGAGCAGACCGGGATCGGCCAGCGGATTGCGGGTCAGGGTTTGCATCAGCGCGCCGGCAAGCCCAAGTGCACCACCGGCGAGTAATCCGGCAAGGGTGCGCGGCAGACGGGCATCCAGCACGATAGTGCAATCCGCGCTCTGGCAACTGCCCGTGAAGGCGTCCATTACGACGGAAAAGGGCAGGGGTTTTGCCCCGATAAGTAAACTGAGCGCAGCCGCAAGAAGCAGCAATAAAAATAACCCGGTCACGATAAGCGGACGCGCCAGGTTGGGCGAAAAAGACATCACAACGTCCTTGAGTTGATAATGATAGTAGTTATCGTTATCGATCTTGTTCGGTTATGTTAGCATGTGCGGCCATTGAAAAGGTATGAGAAATCGCAATAAAGGCCCTGTAATGAACCGACAATCCTGGCTGCTTAATATGAGCCTGCTGAAAACCCACCCGGCGTTCCGCGCGGTGTTTATCGCCCGCTTTATCTCCATTTTATCCCTCGGTTTACTGGGCGTCGGCGTGCCGGTACAGATCCAGTCAATGACCCATTCCAGCGCGCTGGTGGGGCTTGCGGTCACCCTGACCGGCGGGGCGATGTTTGTCGGGCTGATGGTGGGCGGCGTGCTGGCGGATCGCTACGAGCGTAAGCGTCTGATCCTGATTGCGCGCGGCACCTGCGGTCTGGGTTTTATCGGTCTGGCCCTGAATGCGGCGCTGCCGGCACCCTCGCTTATCGCCATTTACCTGCTCGGCCTGTGGGACGGTTTTTTTGGCGCGCTCGGCGTGACGGCGCTGCTGGCGGCGACACCTGCGCTGGTCGGGCGTGAAAATCTGATGCAGGCGGGCGCGATCACCATGCTGACCGTGCGTCTGGGATCGGTAATTTCCCCGCTGTGCGGCGGCCTGCTGCTCGCCTCCGGCGGCGTGGTGTGGAACTACGGGCTGGCGGCGGCGGGGACCTTTATCACCACCCTGACGCTGCTGCGTTTACCGCTGCTGCCCCCACCGCCGCAGCCGCGGGAACATCCGCTGAAATCCCTGCTGGCGGCGTTTCAGTTTTTACTGCGTAGCCCGCTGATTGGCGGGATCGCGTTACTGGGCGGGCTGCTGACCATGGCGAGCGCCGTGCGGGTGCTCTATCCGGCGCTGGCGGTGAACTGGCAGATGTCGGCATCGGAAATTGGTCTGCTGTATGCCGCGGTCCCGCTCGGCGCGGCGCTGGGGGCGCTGACCAGCGGTAATATGGCGCAGCGTTCGCGTCCGGGGGCAATTATGCTGTGTACCACCGTCGCCGCCTTTGTGGCAGTGGCGCTGTTCAGCCTGATGCCGGTCTGGGGGCTGGGCGTATTTTTCCTCGCGCTCTTTGGCTGGCTGAGCGCGGTGAGTTCGCTTCTGCAGTACACGCTGATCCAGACGCAGACGCCCGAGGCGATGCTCGGGCGCATTAACGGTTTATGGACGGCGCAGAACGTGACCGGCGACGCCATTGGCGCGGCATTGCTCGGTGGCATGGGGGCGCTGATGACGCCAGCCGCTTCCGCCAGTCTCGGCGGCTGGGTGCTGGCGGTCATCGGACTGCTGCTGGTGGTGGTACTGAAAGAATTACGGCGTTTTCATCAACCAAACAGCGTGGCAAACCGCTGAAGCAGCAGGGTCGCGCTGTAGAAATCAAGGCGGAAAGTTTCGCTGCCCAGCGCATAAACGCGTTGGTTTTTCACCGCGCTGAGATGGCTCAACAGCGGGTTGGCCTCGAGGGCGGCGGCGTCTTTATCGTCATTGGCGAACAAAAACAGCGCTTCACCGTTTAATCCCGCCGCCAGGTTTTCGCCGCCCAGCTGCACGATATCATGACGTTTGCCCTGGCTCTGGCTGGCGTTCAGCCCGTCCGGCAGGGTGGCGAGCGTAAAGCCGAGCTGACTTAAAAGCTGCCCCTGCGCGGAATCTTTCGTCCACAGATTGGCGCTGTGCGCTGCCCGGTTATACACCAGCGCGCTCACCGGCTGTGGCGGCAGGGTGATTTTTTGCTTCACCGCCGCCAGCTGCGTGCTGAATTCGTCGATGCGCGCCTGCGCCTGTTTCTCCTGTCCGGTGATCTCCCCGAGCTGCGTCAGCAGTGCCTGCCAGCTTTTATCGTCGTAATTGATAACCAGCGTCGGCGCGATGGCGGAGAACTGATCGTATAACGCCAGCGCCGAGTCGCCGCCGGTGGCGCTGACGAGGATCAAATCGGGCATCTGCGCCGCCACGGCTTCCGCGCTGGCCTCGCCGATATAGAGCCGGGACACCTGGCGCTGCTTCGCAACTTTGCCCCACTGACGCAGGAAGCCTTGATCGTCGGCAAAGCGATTATTCGGCGAAGTGGCACCGCTGGCGATCACGGGCGCATCAATGGCGAGCAGCGATCCGGTAAGCGTTACGCTGGTGGAAACAATGCGCAGCGGTTTGCTTTCCAGGGTGTGCGTCCCCCGGCTGTCAGCCACCTGACGCGGCCATCCGGCGGCGTGGCTTGCGGAAAGTCCTAAAACAAAAAGGCTGAGCGCAAGCACAGCATGAAAGCGTAACCAGGCACATCTCACGGCGTTATATCCTGTATTCGTTGTAGTTAATGCTTCTCATTTTCATCATTGTGTGACGCGGATGCAAGCGTTTGACGCAGAAGATGCATCAACCAGAGTTGACACTGCTGACAATACCTTTTAGCTTACCGACCAAAATATAAATGATAATTATTCTTAATGCCTTTATCATTTTCGGAGGAAGATATGGATACGTCAGTGGCAGAGGGGATCGCGCAACGTACAAACGCGTTGTCGCCTGACCGGTTTTTCTTTATGTCGCCATACCGCAGCTTTACCACGTCCGGCTGCTTTGCGCGCTTCTCAGAGCCTGCCGTTAACGGCGACGATCTGAACAGCCCGTTCCAGCGCAAACTGGCCGGGGCGTTTGCTGAGGCAAAAGCGCAGGGCATTGCAAAACCGGTGATGGTGGGGGCGATCCCGTTTGATACGACGCAGCCGTCGGCGCTCTTTATCCCGCAGTCGTGGCAGACGTTCACCCGTCCGGCAAAGCAGCATTCAGCGCGCTATTTCCAGGGCAGCCCGACGCCGAACGTCTTAGCGCGGCAGGCCATTCCGGAGCAGGCCACCTTTATGGCGATGGTGGCTGAAGCCGCGCGCCTGACCGCGACGCCAGACGTTGACAAAGTGGTGCTCTCCCGACTGATTGATATCGCCACCGACGCCCGTGTCGACAGCGGTGCGCTGCTGGAGCGCCTGATCGCGCAAAACCCGGCGAGCTTTAACTTCCACGTTCCGCTGCCGGATGGCGGCGTGCTGCTCGGTGCCAGCCCTGAACTGCTGTTGCGTAAAGAAGATGAGCGGTTCAGTTCACTGCCGCTGGCCGGTTCGGCCCGCCGTCAGCCGGATGACATGCTGGATCGCGAAGCCGGTAACAAACTGCTGGCCTCGGAAAAAGATCGTTACGAGCATGATTTAGTGGTGCAGGCGATGAAAACCGTCCTCACCCCACGCAGCCGGGAGCTGGCGATCCCGGCCTCGCCGCAGCTGGTGAATACGCCGACGCTGTGGCATCTCGCCACGCCTGTTGAAGGCCTTGCCGCGAACCAGGAAAACGCGCTGTCGCTGGCCTGTCTGTTGCACCCGACCCCGGCGCTGAGCGGCTTCCCGCATCAGGTGGCGAAGCGCATCATCGCCGAGCTTGAGCCGTTTAACCGTGAGCTGTTTGGCGGCATCGTCGGCTGGTGTGATGACCAGGGCAACGGCGAATGGGTGGTGACTATCCGCTGTGCGCGGATCCACGACCGTAATGTTCGCCTGTTTGCCGGGGCGGGCATTGTGCCTGCGTCCTCTCCGGCGGCGGAGTGGCGCGAAACCGGCGTCAAACTCTCCACCATGCTTAACGTTTTTGGTCTGAATTAAGGAGCGATCATGACCCTTCCCTTTACCCGCTGGCCGGACGAGTTTGCCCGCCGCTATCGTGAAAAAGGCTACTGGCAGGATCTGCCGCTGACCGACATTCTTACCCGTCATGGGCAATCCGATCGCCCGGCGGTGATCGAAGGTGAGCGCATGCTGAGCTACCGCGAACTGGATCAGGCGTCCGATAACCTCGCCAGCAGCCTGCATCAGCGCGGCCTCCGACGCGGCGATACCGCGCTGGTACAGCTGGGCAACGTGGTGGAATTTTACATCACCTTTTTTGCGCTGCTCAAAATGGGCGTCGCGCCGGTCAATGCGCTGTTCAGCCATCAGCAGAGTGAACTCAATGCCTATGCCGCGCAGATCCGCCCGGCGCTGGTCATTGCCGACCGCGAACACAAACTGTTCCAGGACGACAGCTTCCTCAATAAATTTGTGGCCGAACATGCCAGCGTGCGCGAGGTGCTGCTGCGTAATGACCAGGGTGAGCAGGCGTTACAGGCGGCGATAGCCCGTCCGGCTGACGGTACGCCTCTGCTGCCGAGCCCGGCCGATGAAGTGGCGTTTTTCCAGCTGTCCGGCGGCAGCACCGGCACGCCAAAGCTCATCCCGCGCACCCACAACGACTACTACTACAGCATTCGCCGCAGCAACGAGATCTGCGAATTTACCGCCGATACCCGCTACCTGTGCGCGCTGCCTGCCGCTCATAACTATCCGCTCAGCTCCCCCGGCGCGCTGGGCGTGTTCCTCGCGCAGGGTTGCGTCGTGCTGGCCGCGGATCCGAGCGCCACGCTCTGCTTCCCGTTAATTGAAAAGCATCAGATCAACGTCACCGCGCTGGTGCCGCCCGCCGTCAGCCTGTGGTTGCAGGCGATTGCCGAGTGGGGCAGCAATGCGCAACTGGCCTCCCTGAAACTGTTGCAGGTGGGGGGAGCGCGTCTGTCGGCCACCCTTGCTGCCCGTATTCCGGCGGAAATCGGCTGTCAGTTACAGCAGGTATTCGGCATGGCGGAAGGGCTGGTGAACTATACCCGTCTGAATGACGGCCCGGCGCGGGTGAATCACACCCAGGGCCGTCCGATGTGCCCGGACGATGAAGTGTGGGTCGCCGATGAACACGGCAATCCGCTGCCGGCCGGCGACGTGGGCCGCCTGATGACTCGCGGCCCGTACACCTTCCGCGGCTACTTTAACAGCCCGGAGCACAACGCCAGCGCCTTTGACGCCAACGGTTTTTACTGTTCGGGCGATCTGATTTCCATTGACGCCGACGGCTATATCACCGTGCAGGGGCGGGAAAAAGATCAGATTAACCGGGGCGGAGAAAAGATCGCCGCCGAAGAGATTGAAAACCTGCTGCTGCGCCATCCGGCGGTGATCCATGCCGCGCTGGTGAGCATGGAAGACAGCCTGCTGGGCGAGAAAAGCTGCGCGTATCTGGTGGTGCGCCAGCCGGTGCGCCCGGTGGAAATACGCCGTTTTCTGCGCGAGCAGGGCGTCGCGGAATTTAAGCTGCCGGATCGCGTGGAGTGCGTGGACGCGCTGCCGCTGACCCCGGTCGGCAAAGTAGATAAGAAGACACTGCGTCACATGCTGGCTGAACAGTCACAGGCGTAATACTGGAGAAGAGATGGCTATCCCAAAATTAACCGGCTATGCGCTGCCCGCCGCGGCAGAAATCCCGCACAACAAAGTGAACTGGGCCTTTGAGCCTGAGCGTGCCGCACTGCTGATCCACGACATGCAGGATTATTTCGTCAATTTCTGGGGCGATAACTGCCCGATGATGGAGCAGGTGGTGGCGAACATCGCCGCGCTGCGCCAGTTCTGCAAACAGCAGGGCATTCCGGTCTATTACACTGCGCAGCCCAAAGAGCAGAGCGACGAAGATCGCGCGCTGCTGAATGACATGTGGGGACCGGGCCTGACCCGCAAACCGGAAGAACAACAGGTGGTGGCGGCCCTTGCGCCGGACGCGGACGACACCGTGCTGGTGAAGTGGCGCTACAGCGCGTTTCACCGCTCTCCGCTTGAGCAGATGCTGAAGGCGACCGGGCGCAACCAGTTGCTCATCACCGGCGTCTATGCGCACATCGGCTGCATGACCACCGCCACCGACGCCTTTATGCGTGACATCAAGCCGTTTATGGTCGCCGACGCGCTGGCGGATTTCAGCCGCGAGGAACACCTGATGGCGCTTAACTATGTGGCCGGACGTTCAGGCCGCGTAGTGATGACCGACGACCTGCTACCGGTACCGGGCAGTCTTGCCGCACTACGCGCGCAGATCCTGCCGCTGCTTGATGAGTCTGACGTGCCGCTGGATGATGACAACCTGATCGATTACGGTCTGGATTCCGTGCGCATGATGGCGCTCGCCGCCCGCTGGCGGAAAGTCTACAGCGACATTGATTTTGTCATGCTGGCGAAAAATCCCACCCTTGCGGCCTGGTGGGCACTGCTCTCCCGCGAGGTGAAATAATGGCCGGGCTGGATTTTAACGGTCAAACCGTGTGGGTGACCGGAGCCGGTAAAGGTATCGGTTACGCCATTGCGCGGGCCTTTGCCGACGCGCGCGCACAGGTGATCGGCTTCGATCTGGACTTTCCGCAGACAGCCTATCCGTTCGCCTGCGAGCGGCTGGATGTGGCCGATGCCGCGCAGGTTACCGAGACCTGTCAGCGTCTGCTGGCGCGCACCGCACGGCTGGACGTGCTGGTCAACGCCGCGGGCATTTTGCGCATGGGCGCGACCGATGCCATCAGCCTTGACGACTGGCAGCAGACCATGGCGGTGAACGTCGGCGGGGCGTTTAATCTCTTTCAGCAGACGATGCCTCAATTCCGTGCCCAGCAGGGCGGGGCGATCGTGACCGTGGCCTCCGATGCCGCCCACACGCCGCGTCTGGGCATGAGCGCCTATGGCGCATCGAAAGCGGCGCTGAAAAGCCTGACCCTGACCGTCGGGCTGGAACTGGCGGCCAGCGGCGTGCGCTGTAACCTTGTCTCCCCTGGCTCCACCGATACCGATATGCAGCGTACGCTGTGGACCAGCGAGGACGCTGAACAGCAGCGCATTCGCGGCTTCGGCGAGCAGTTCAAGCTCGGCATTCCGCTGGGAAAAATCGCCAAACCGGAGGATATCGCCGGTACCGTCATGTTTCTGGCCTCGGATCTGGCCGGGCACATCACCTTACAGGATCTGGTGGTGGACGGCGGCTCGACGCTGGGAGCATAAACATGATCTGGAAACGTCACTTATCCCTCGACGAGTTGAACGCCACCAGCGCGGATACCCTGGTGGCACACCTCGGCATTGTCTATACCCGTCTGGGTGATGATGTGCTGGAGGCGATAATGCCAGTGGATGCGCGCACTCATCAGCCATTCGGCCTGCTGCACGGCGGTGCGTCGGCGGCGCTGGCGGAAACCCTGGGGTCGATGGCCGGTTATCTGATGACCCGTGAAGGCCAGTGCGTGGTGGGCACAGAGTTGAACGCCACGCATCACCGCCCGGTATCGCAGGGCAGGGTGCGTGGCGTCTGCCAGCCGTTGCACCTCGGGCGGCAAAGTCAGAGCTGGGAGATAGTGGTGTTTGACGAGCAGGGACGGCGCTGCTGCACCTGCCGGTTAAGTACGGCGGTGATGGGGTAGTTTTCCCTTCACCCAGGGACAGGGGTAACACCGGACCGTCCCCTCTCCCGTCGGGAGAGGGTCAGGGTGAGGGGAAAACCTCAGAGCATAGATACAATCCGCTTTAACAGGCGGATCCGCGGCGCGATGGAGGCGATATCCAGCCATTCCGCCGGACTGTGAAAGCCTGCGCCGATCGGGCCTAACCCGTCCAGCGTCGGAATGCCGAGCGCGGCTATATGGTTGGCGTCGCTGCCGCCGCCCACTGCCTGCCAGCTCACCGGAATACCTTCTGCCTCTCCGGCTTTTTCCACCAGCGCCATCAGGGTGGCGGTGCCGTCGCTTGCCGCCATCGCCGGTTTGTAGTTAAGACGCGTCAGCGTGGTGGTGACTCCCTCAAGAAAACCTTCCGCACACAGCGCTTCCAGCCGGGCGTGGACGCGATCGTATTCGCTGTTTTCCCAGTAGCGCAGATCAAGCTCGGCCGTGGCGCGATCCGCCACCACGTTAGACGCGCTGCCGCCGCTGACCACCCCCATATTCAGCGTAGTGCCGCGCGGCATATCGGCCAGCGCGTTAATGGCGATCACCGCATTTGCCAGCGCGGTGATCGCAGAGCGGCCTTTCTCCGGATCGTTACCCGCATGGGCGGCGACGCCGCTGAAGGTCAGCTGATACCCTGCCAGCCCCTTACGCGCTTTCACCAGCGAACCGTCGGCGCGCGCCGCTTCGCATACCAGCACCGCCCGCGCATTACGGGCAAGGCCGCTGAGCCAGGCGTCCGAATACACCGATCCGGTCTCTTCATCCGGGTTCATCGCCACCGCAATGCTGAGCCGATTTTTATCGGCGGCGGAAAGCTCACGCATCGCCCAGAGAATATTCAGCAGGCCACTTTTCATGTCCGACACGCCAGGCCCGTACAGGCGGCTGTCGTCGCGGCTCATCGGGCGTTCGGCCACGGTGCCTGCCGGGAACACCGTGTCCATGTGGCCGACCAGCAGCACATCATAATGGGTGGCCTGTGGCTGATTCGTCACCAGCAGGCCCGGCCCCACCGCGCTACCGAGGTCTACTTCCGTGACATGCCAGCCTTCCTGACGCCACAGCGCCGCCAGCGTATCGGCGACCTGCGCCACGCCGTGCACCGTTTGCGTGCCGCAGTCAACGTTGACCAGGCTTTCCAGTTCAGCAATATAGTGTTCGATATTCATAAGACGTCCTGTTCTAGATAATGATACGCATCAGTAACATAGCGATGAAGGCGTTGATGACCGAGATGACAATCATCAGCGGAATACGGCGCGCGCTGGTGCCGATCACGCCGAGAATACGCCCGAGGTACTGTACCTGCGAGCCCATCAGATAAATGGCCGGAGCCATGATCGCCAGATGTTCGCCGGTGATAATGCCCTTATCGAATAAGCCAATGGCGACGCCGATACCGCCGCCCATCGACATCCAGCCCCCAATCAGCACCGCCGCCGCTTCGCCCGGCAGGCCAAACAGCCCCATCAGCGGGGAGAAAAGCAGCCCCATGCCTTTCAGCGCGCCGGTGATCTCCAGCGCTTTGATGATGATAAAGGCCATCACCACGTTGGGCAGCGTGCTGGTGGTGGCGATATTCCAGCCCTTGCGCGCGCCCGCAACAAACACATCGGTAATAACAGGATTAGATGTTGGATGGCTCATCATGCCGCTCCTTGTGCAGTGATGCTTTTTTTGTGCGTAAAGCGAATAAACAGGCGCATCAGGTTCGCGCCGACAATTTTCATCACGAACATCACCAGAATGCACATGCCGATGGAGGTGGGTACGGCGGCGGTGCCATCGGCGGCGATCAGCGTAAAAAGGATCGCCCCGGAGGAGAAAAAGTTAGTGATCATTGCCCCGGCGGAAAACTGGAACATGGCGAAAACGTCTTTTTCGCTGTCATCCAGCAGGCCCTCATCCGCCAGATTACGGGTTAAGGACGCGCCGACATCGGTGCTTTGCAGGCTGCCGATCAGCGCCAGTCCGGTGGTACCCGGCAGGCCCAGCAACGGGCGCAGCAGCGGCGTTAACAGACGGCGGGCGGCATTCAGCGCGCCATAATGCTCCAGCACGTTAATCATCCCCAGCGCGAACATGACCGCCGGGATCAGCCCAAGGGCGAACAGAAAGCCGTCCATCGCGCCGTGGCCGCCCACACCACGAAAGGCGCTGGTGGTGGTTTTCAGCACATCGCCGTTCTGACTGACGCCGGACACCACTTTGCCAAACGCCCCATTCAGGGTGGTGAAATCAAATACCCCGTACCATTCTTTGCCGCCCAGCAGCCCTGAAAAAAACACGGCCGCAAAGGCCAGCGCAAAGTACGCCACCGGACCCGCTTTACGATCATCTTGCGTTACATCCATTTGCTTCTCCTTGATTACATAAATCCTCATTAAGCGCAGGGATTATCCGGTATCAGACCGCTGAAAACCGTGAAGCAAGCCGTTGATGCATATTGATAATTGCCAAAAAGCCATAAATCAGAATAGCGACCGAGGTTGTACCAGCTGGCGGGGTGCGCCGAAAGGTTGCGTCGGTGGACAAACACGGCGGCTGTTGCAGCCTGACGGCACGTGCAGAGTGATCGCCGTAACACTGTGAAGTAAATAGCTGGCGCTGGCAGGCGTTTTTAAGGTTTCAACATTGTTAAAAACATGAGGTTGATATAGATACAAAATGTAACATCTCTCTGTCTCAGCCAACGGATACCGAATATGCAAAATTCAGGGAAATACCTCATATGGGCCGCGCTCTCTGTTATTGGCGCCTTCGCCCTGGGCTATATCGCATTAAACCGTGGTGAACAGATCAACGCCCTGTGGATTGTGGTGGCGGCGGTCTGCATTTATCTGATTGCTTATCGTTTTTACGGACAGTACATCGCCCGCACGGTGCTGGCGGTGGACGCCACGCGCATGACGCCTGCGGTGCGGCATAACGACGGGCTGGACTATGTGCCGACCGACAAAAAAGTGCTGTTCGGTCATCATTTTGCCGCGATTGCCGGGGCGGGTCCGCTGGTGGGACCGGTGCTGGCGGCGCAAATGGGCTATCTGCCGGGGATGATCTGGATCCTCGCCGGCGTCGTGCTGGCAGGAGCCGTCCAGGATTTTATGGTGCTCTTTGTCTCCACGCGCCGCGACGGACGATCGCTTGGCGAGCTGGTGAAAGAGGAGATGGGGCCGACCGCCGGGGTGATCGCGCTGGTGGCGTGCTTTATGATCATGGTGATCATCCTCGCGGTGCTGGCGATGATCGTGGTGAAAGCCCTGACTCACAGCCCCTGGGGCACCTACACCGTCGCCTTTACTATTCCTCTGGCGCTGTTTATGGGGATCTACATCCGCTATCTGCGTCCGGGGCGCATTGGCGAGGTGTCGGTGATTGGCCTGGTGTTTCTGGTGTTCGCCATTATTTCCGGCGGCTGGGTGGCGGAAAGCCCGACCTGGGCGCCGTACTTTGACTTTACCGGCGTGCAGCTGACGTGGATCCTGGTGGGCTACGGCTTTGTGGCGGCGGTGCTGCCGGTGTGGCTGCTGCTGGCGCCGCGCGATTACCTCTCCACCTTCCTGAAAATTGGCACCATTATCGGGCTGGCACTTGGCATTCTGATCATGCGCCCGACGCTGACCATGCCCGCGCTGACCAAATTTATCGACGGCACCGGCCCGGTATGGACCGGCAATCTGTTCCCGTTCCTGTTTATCACCATTGCCTGCGGCGCTGTGTCCGGGTTCCATGCGCTGATCGCCTCCGGCACCACGCCGAAGATGCTGGCTAATGAAAACCAGGCCTGCCTGATCGGTTATGGCGGCATGCTGATGGAGTCGTTCGTGGCGATCATGGCGCTGGTGTCGGCCTGTATTATCGATCCGGGCGTCTATTTTGCGATGAACAGCCCGATGGCGGTGCTGGCACCTGCCGGTACGGTGGACGTGGTGGCATCGGCGGCGCAGGTGGTCAGCGGCTGGGGCTTTAGCATCACGCCGGAAACGCTGACGCAAATCGCTAACGAAGTGGGCGAGCAGTCGATTATTTCTCGCGCGGGCGGCGCACCGACGCTGGCGGTGGGGATGGCGTACATTCTGCACGGCGCGCTTGGCGGCATGATGGACGTGTCGTTCTGGTATCACTTTGCGATCCTGTTTGAAGCGCTGTTTATCCTGACGGCGGTGGATGCCGGGACCCGTGCGGCGCGCTTTATGTTGCAGGATCTGCTGGGGGTAATAAGCCCGGGGCTGAAGCGCACCGACTCGTTGCCCGCTAACCTGCTTGCGACAGCGCTCTGCGTGCTGGCATGGGGGTACTTCCTGCATCAGGGCGTGGTCGATCCGCTGGGCGGTATCAATACCCTGTGGCCGCTGTTTGGTATCGCCAACCAGATGCTGGCGGGAATGGCGCTGATGCTGTGCGCGGTGGTACTGTTCAAAATGAAGCGCCAGCGTTATGCATGGGTGGCGCTGCTGCCAACCTCATGGTTGCTGATCTGCACCCTGACGGCGGGCTGGCAGAAAGCGTTCAGCCCGGATGCCAAAGTCGGTTTCCTGGCCATCGCCAACCGCTTCCAGGGCATGATCGACAGCGGCAACATCCCGGCGCAGTACACCGTTTCGCAGCTGCGTCAGCTGGTGTTTAACAACCGTCTTGATGCCGGACTGACCATCTTCTTTATGGTGGTTGTGGTGGTGCTGGCGTTCTACTCAATTAAAACCGCGCTGGCAGCGTTGAAGGTGGACCAGCCTACGGCCAGAGAAACGCCGTATGAGCCGATGCCGGAGAACGTGGATCAGATTGTGACGCAGGCGAAAAGCGCCCACTGATCTTTCCCCTCACCCCGGCCCTCTCCCGGGGGAGAGGGAGAAAAGCGGGCCTGACCCTCTCCGTGTGGAGAGGGTCAGGCCATTACACAACAACGGAGTCACTATGTTCGATACACTATCGAAAGCCGGAAAATATCTGGGCCAGGCGGCGAAGCTGATGATCGGCGTGCCGGACTACGACAACTACGTCGAGCACATGCGCCAGAACCATCCCGACCAGCCGCCGATGACCTATGAAGCGTTTTTCCGCGACCGGCAGGACGCGCGCTACGGCAGCAAAGGCGGCGTGAAGTGCTGCTAGCCTTCTTTGGGCAGATAAAGGCTGATTTGTTCCTGCTTGCAGCCGTAAATCGCCGCAAGTTTTTCGCGGGTGCGTTTCTGCGGGCGCGAGTCTTTTGCTTCAAGCTGAGAAACGGCTGACTGGCTGATACCCAGTTTGTCAGCCACCTCCTGTTGCGACAAACCACGTAAAATACGCCAGGCGGCCTGCAGGCTGACGTCCTCGCGGGACATCACCAGGCACACTTCATGGGGCAATTTCTCGTCGTCATATTTATCGGACTCGGCTGGTACATTCTCCCAGTCCGCTTCATCTTCGTCGTCGTATTCCAGCATGGCTAAACGCATACGAAAGTATTCGTGGTAAGGGATAACAACGTACTGGGGTTTTCCTTCTTCATCATTGATGAACTGAACAGTCATAATGTGCACGCTCCTCATGCAGATAAGTGGTTGAGGTTCTGCGCTTTACTGCCACGATATAGCAGATATTCAGCGGCTCCTCTTCCAGAGTGACAGCGGTCACCAATATCATGGATCCTTTGCATAATTTTCCGCTGGTAACCCACATCGATTTTCGCCAAACGCCTGCCTGCTGCTCTTGACCAGATAATCTTCATCTGTACCTCCACTGTACGCCTGCATTTAAGATAAGTAAATAATAAGATAATTAGATAAATTCACAGTTTCTTATGAGCAAAGCGTAAAGCAGTTCGCCACCGTAAAAAAGTGGCGAAAGAAGGTTTGTCGGGGAGAGTCGAAAAAACTTCTGTCGGGCGACAGAAGTTTGCATAAAAAGTGGATCAGCGGCTGAGGTTTTCCACTTTTTCAAAAGCCGCCCGCAGCGACGCCGCCGTTACCGGTACGGGCAGGGCGTGGATGGATTCCACCGGGCGCAGCGTATGCGCAATCACCCGGTCCAGTTCCGCCGTATGGTGAATATCGACCTCAAGTTCCGCCAGCGTGGTCGGCAGCCTGAAGCGTTTATAGGCGGCGATGAGCTGCGCCAGCACCTCGTCCTGACCGAGCAGGGCGCTCTGTACCAGAATGCCGTAGGCGACTTTGGTGCCGTGCAGGTAATTCTCGGTTTGTGGCAGTACCGTCAGCCCGTTATGCACCGAATGCGCTGCCGCCACGCGGGTGTAGCGCTCGCCCAGTCCGCCCACCATGCCGCCCCCGGCGATGATCGCATCCACCACATCCCGGAAGGCCTGCGTGACCTCCCCCCGCGCCTGATCCGCCAGCGCCGCTTCACTGCTGTCTAACAGCACATCGCGGATCGCCAGCGCACCATTGATGCCAAGCCGCACCGTCAGCGGCAGGCTTTCCGGTTCAGGTGCCAGTACCACCGCTTCATACCACTTCGCCAGCGTATCGCCAATGCCCGCCAGCAGGTATTCCGCCGGGGCTTCCAGAATGATGTGCGGCTCCACCAGCACCAGGAAGTTGGCGTCGTCGAAGATCTCAAAATGCAGCGCCTGCCCGGCGTCGTTATACCAGACGGAGAGCGGCGTCCAGGCCGCACAGGTGGCGGCGATGGTCGGGATAGCCACCACCGGCAACGCCAGCCGCCGCGCCACCGCTTTCACGGTATCCAGCAGCGCACCGCCGCCCAGGCCAATCACCACGCGGCGATCGTCGCCCGCCTGCGCCACCAGCTCCGCCACGTCGTGCTCGCTACAGTGCCCCTTAAACAGCAGGTGCTTCGCGCCGGGCGTGTGGAAACTCTCCGGCAGGTAAGGGGTGGCAGCCGCGATGGCGCGCTCTCCGTAGATCCAGACCGCGCGGGAAAGCTGCTCCGGGGTGTAAAAATCGTGCAGGCGCGTCAGGCTCCCGGCGTGGGAATAGTAGTTGGCGGGGCCGGGTACGACGCGAATATCGGTGTTGCTCATGAGTGTGTCCTTATACGTGATCGCTAACCCGATGTTATGTCTGGACATCCGGATGGCTAATAATATTTCGCTTTATCTTATGCCTTTTCCGTAGTTGTCAGTCAAGCCGCGCTGTGAAAAATTCATGAAATCAATCTATTAATGACAGGGATTTGCAGCGAATGAGCGTTAACCATCTCGACATGCGCGCCATCACGCTCGCCTTTGCTGGTGTAAAAGCGCTGTCGCAGGTCGATTTCACCCTGCGCGGCGGATCGGTTCATGCCCTGACCGGTGCGAATGGCGCGGGCAAATCCACGCTGATGGCGGTGCTGTGCGGTACGCACGATCATTACGAAGGGGAGATCGCCATCAATCACCAGGTGGTTTCTATTCGCTCGCCCCGGGATGCGAAACAACTGGGCATTCATCTGGTGCAGCAGGAAGTGGACGTGGCGCTGATCCCCGGTCTGTCGATTGCTGAAAACATCATGCTCGATCGGCTGGCGGAGCCGGGTCATGCGTATCACTGGCCGAAGGTTCGTCAGCAGGCACGCGCCGCGCTGGCGCAGCTGGACGTGACGCTGGACGTGCGGCGTTCCATTGACAGCTGCACGCTGGCTGAAAAGCAGCAAATTTTACTCGCCCGGGCGTTATCGCACCGCTGCCGCTTTTTGATCCTCGATGAACCTACCGCGCCCCTTGATCAGCATGAAAGCGAGCGGCTGTTTGCGGTGGTACGACGCCTGCAACAGCAAGGGATCGCCGTGGTGTTTATCTCTCATCGCATCCATGAACTGAAAGCGATCTGCGACACCTTAACGGTGCTGCGGGACGGCAAGCTGATCGAATCCGGGCCGATGGACAATCTGCCAGGCGACGCGATCGTCGAAAAGATGCTCGGTCACGAACTGAGCGATATTTACCCGCCGAAACGCGCACAGCACAGCGATGAGACGCTGCTGCGGGTAGAGGGGCTGCACGACGAAGGCCTGTTAAAAGATATCTCGTTGCAGCTGCGCAAGGGTGAAATTCTCGGCATCGCCGGGCTGGCGGGGGCAGGCAAAACCGAGCTGTGCAAGGCGCTGTTTGGTGCCAGCAAAAGCCGTGTAACCCGCGGAGAGCTGAACAGCCAGCCGTGGAAACCGCGCGATCCGGCTGACTCAGTACTGCGCGGCATCGCGCTGGTGCCGGAGGAGCGTCGCAAAGAGGGCATCTTCATCGACGAATCGGTGAGCATGAATCTGGCGGTCAGCGCGGATAACCGTTTTTCCCGTGGCGGGATCTTTAGCCACCGCAAAGCCTGGCGCTGGGCGCAGGAGGTGATCGCCCGCATCGGCGTGCGCACCACCGGGCCTGGGCAACTCCTGCGGCGGCTGTCCGGCGGCAATCAACAGAAAGTGGCGATTGGCAAATGGCTGCGCGGTAACGCGAACGTACTGATTTTTGACGAGCCGACCAAGGGCGTGGACGTCAAAGCCAAAACCGATCTGTTTCAGCTGATCGACGGGCTGGCACGGGAAGGGAAGGGCGTGATCTACGCCTCCGGCGAGTTCGCCGAACTGGTGGGGTTGTGCGATCGCATTTGCGTGTTGTGGGATGGCAGGATCGTGGCGGAAATCGCCGGGGCAGACGCCCGTGAAGAAACATTACTTTATTATTCGACCGGAGGTACGGCGTCGTGAGCAAGGCCCTTTCAGTGAATGCAACGGCATCAGGCCGTCAGCAGTTTTTCGATTTTCTCTATAAATGGGGCATGTTGCTGACCGTGGTGGTGCTGATCGCCGTGTTTGGCCTCGCCTCGGATAACTTCCTCGATCCGTTCAACATCATCAATATTCTGCGCTCGATTGCCATTGTCACGGTGATCGCCATCGGCGTGTCTATTTCCCTCACCGTGGGCGGTTTTGACCTGTCGGTGGGATCGACAGCGTCGCTGGCAAATGCGTTAGTAATTTCGCTGTTTGTCTGGCACGGCTTTGGCACCACCGAAGCGATTCTGGTGACGCTGGCGCTCTGTACGCTGGTGGGCCTGTTTAACGCCTTTCTCATCGTGGTGCTGCGCATTCCCGACATGCTCGCCACGCTCGGCAGCCTGTTCGTCATTCAGGGCGTGGCGATGACGTACAGCTATGGCGGCTCGATTACACAAAACATGCTGCTGCCCAGCGGCGAGATGGCGGAAGGGCTGATCCCGGACGCTTTTGCGCTGCTCGGTCAGGTGCCGGTGATCGTCATCATCATGCTGGTGGTAACGGTAGTGGCGCAGTTAGCACTGTCGCTGACCACTCATGGCCGCCGCATGTACGCCATCGGCGGTAACCCGGAAGCAGCGCGCCTCTCCGGTATCCGCACGACCCGTTACAAGGTGGCGGCCTATGTGATTGCCTCGCTGCTGGCGGGGCTGGGCGGTATTTTACTGGCCTCGCGCATCGGCTCCTCGCAGGTTAACGCCGGTGGCGGTTATCTGATGGATGCGGTGGCGGCGGCCTGGATCGGCTTTTCGCTGGCGGGTTCCGGCAAACCTAATGCGCTCGGTACGCTGGTGGGCGCGGTCATTCTCGGTGTGCTGTCGAACGGGCTGGTGATGCTGTCGGTTCCATATTACGCCATGGACATTATTAAGGGGCTGGTGCTGGCCGGCGCTCTTGCACTCACTTATTTCCAGCGCCGTTAATTCATTATTCAGGGGAAACAGAGATGAAAAAATTTGCACTGTCACTGCTGGCGCTGGGCTTACTGAGTTCAGTACAGGGTTATGCCGCCACGCCTGCACCGGTTCCGGCTGCCATTGCCGATCATAACGGACCGATCCGTATCGCGGTCATTCGTAACCTCGGCTCTGACGACAACACGACGCAGTTTGTCTCCGGCGCGTTGACGGAAGGTAAAAAGCTCGGCTTTAAGATCAGCACCTTTTTAAGTAACGGCGATGACGCGAAGTTTCAGGATTTTGTGAACCAGGCAATCAGCCAGAAATACGACGGCATTATTCTTTCTCAGGGGCGCGATCCCTACTCCACCGATCTGGTGAAAAAAGCCGTGGACGCAGGCATTGCGGTGTCGGTGTTTGATACCGCGGTGAAGGGTGAGATCCCGGGCGTTACCGTCACCCAGCAGGATGACGCCTCCCTGACGGATCTGTCGTTTGGTGAGCTGGTGAAAGACTTCAACGGCAAGGCGAACATCATCAAACTGTGGGTCGCCGGGTTCCCGCCGATGGAGCGTCGCCAGGCCGCCTATCAGGAACTGCTGAAGCAGCATCCGGGCATCAAAGAACTGGAGTCCATTGGCGCAGTGTCGTCGGACGTGCAGGGGGATACCGCCAACAAAGTCGGCGCGGTGCTGGCGAAATACCCGAAAGGGCAGATCGACGCCATCTGGGGTACATGGGATGCCTTCAGTCAGGGCGCCTATAAAGCGCTGAAAGAGAATGGCCGTACTGAAATCAAACTCTACAGCATCGACATCTCCAATCAGGATCTCCAGCTGATGCGCGAAGCGGGCAGCCCGTGGAAAGTGAGCGTGGCGGTGGATCCGAAGCTGATTGGTGCCACTAACGTACGGCTGATCGCCAATAAGATCGCCGGTGAGAAAACGCCTGCCACCTATGACTTTAAAGCCGCCGCGATCCCGCAGGCGCTGCTGGCCAGCCAGCCGGGCAACGTGAACGTCGCGGCGCTGGGTAAAATTATTCCGGGCTGGGGCCAGACGGAAGACTTTATCGCACCGTGGTTTGCGACGCTGGAAGCGAAGCAGAAGTAATCATCTGCCCTTGCCCGGTGGCGCTGCGCTTACCGGGCCTACAAAAACCGCATGGGTGAAATGGTATTGCCCGGTGGCGCTTGCGCTGACCGGGCCTACAAAAATCGCATGGGTGAAATCAAGTAGGCCGGTGCAAGCGCAGCGCCGCCCGGCAAAATCGCAACACCGCAACATGCCAACAAGGAGACAACGTGGCTTCTCATTTACCCACCCCCGATTACAGCCGCAACATGCGGCTGATTGGCCACAGCGATCAGGGTGGTCGCCCGGACGGGGTGCAACTGATGGTGCATCGCGGCTTTGCGTATATCGGCCATATGGTGTCGCAGGGCTTCTCCATTGTGGACGTACGCGATCCTAAAAACCCCACGCCCGCCGGATATGTGCCAGCGCCACCGGGCACCTGGAACGTCCATTTGCAGGCGCACGACGATCTGTTACTGGTGATTAACGCCCGGGATCTGTTCGCTGACGCGCGTTTTGCCGATGAAAAGGTCTACTACACCCGCTCGGTAGGCGACACCGTGCGCGATGTGCAGGACAAAGGCTGGAGCGCCGGGCTGCGCATTTTTGATATTTCAGTGCCGGACAAACCGCGTGAAATCAGTTTCCTGTCGCTAAACGGCATCGGCATTCATCGCATCTGGTACGTGGGCGGGCGCTGGGCTTACGTCTCGGCGCTGATTGACGGCTTCACGGATTATATTTTCCTGACTATCGATCTGGCGGACCCGCGCAAACCAGAGGTGGCCGGGCGCTGGTGGTTACCGGGGATGCATCAGGCGGCGGGTGAAACCCCGCAGTGGCCGGAAGGTAAACGCTACGCGCTGCATCACGCCATTATTGCCGGCGATACCGCCTATGGCAGCTGGCGCGACGGCGGGCTGACACTGCTTGACGTGAAAGATCGCACCCGGCCAACGCTCATCAGCCACCGCAACTGGAGCCCGCCCTTTGGCGGCGGCACGCATACCGCGCTGCCGTTACCGGACAGAGATCTGCTGGTAGTGCTGGATGAAGCGGTGCTCGACAATCAGGAAGATGGCGAGAAGCTGATCTGGCTGTTTGATATTCGCGAGCCGTCAAATCCGGTAAGCATCGCCACTTTCCCGCAGCCGAATGAAACTGACTATGTGGCGAAGGGCGCACACTTCGGGCCGCATAACCTGCATGAAAACCGGCCTGGCAGCTTTGTCAGCTCAACGCTGATCTTCGCCACCTACCAGAATGCTGGCGTGCGTGCCTATGACATATCAGACCCGTACCGTCCGGTGGAAACCGGCGCGCTGGTGCCTGCCGCGCCTGCTACCATGATGGACACCCGGCCCGGACGCCCGCAGGTGATCCAGTCCTGTGATGTCTTTGTCGATGCGGCGGGGATCATTTACAGCACGGATTACAACGGCGGCCTGTCGGTGATCGAGTATCTCGGTTAGGGGTTAGATGAATAACTGAAATATTAATTTTCAAAAAACTACAACATTACTAATATATGCCCAATGTATTATTAATTGGGCATTTTTCTTAAGAATTTGAGTGGTGTCTTATTAAATTAAGTAAAACCTGATAAGGATTAATGATTTTTCTTTTTATTTATTCATGATGTTTATTTGTTTTGAGGGTTAATAAAAAGGTAGCCTTAATAAAATATTAAAAACCGATGTCATTCTCTATATAGTGCCCCCGCAAAATGCCTTAGAGGGAACTAATATTATGCGAATGAAAAAGGTTCTGGCGTGCGTACAAATCGCGCTCCAGTTTATTTCACCCACCTCACTGTGTTACCTGGGATCGTTTTCCACCAGCCACGCGCAGGAAAAAGTGATCGAAACCAGCGCGGCGGATACCGGCACAGCCGACCAGACCATCGCCCAGACCGCCGTACAGGCGGGTTCCGTGCTTAACGGCGGCAACGGCGGCGCACTGGGCGACGCGCTGGTTTCCACCACCACCAGCGCCGCCACCGCGGAAGTGCAAAACTGGCTTAATCAGTTTGGTACCGCCCGCGTCAGCATCAGCACCGACGAACATTTTACCCTCCAGGATTCTGAACTGGATCTGCTGCTGCCGTTATACGACGGAAAAGAACACCTCTGGTTTACCCAGTTAGGTGGACGCCGTTACGATGAGCGAAATATGGTAAACGCCGGCCTTGGCTATCGTTATTTCAGCGATAGCTGGATGTGGGGCACCAACGTTTTCTACGATGAGCAGATTTCCGCTAATCACCATAAACGTCTCGGCGTCGGGACGGAAATGGGTTGGGACTACCTGAAACTTTCCGCCAACGGCTATTTCCGCCTCAGCGACTGGATGGCATCAAAAGAATATAGCGATTATGACGAGCGTGTCGCCAACGGCTTTGACATTCGCGCCAATGGTTATTTACCTGCCTGGCCGCAGCTGGGTACCACGCTGGTCTACGAACAATATTATGGCGACAGCGTCGGCCTGTTCAGCGACGACGAAGACGACCGGCAGAAAAACCCGCACGCCATTACCGTCGGGCTGAATTACACGCCAGTGCCAATGATGACGCTGGGCGTTAATCAGAAGTTTGGCAAGGGCGGTAAAAATGACACCCAGGTTAATCTGGGCGTCTCCTGGACCCCTGGCGTGCCGCTCAGCACCCAGCTCGATCCGGACCAGGTTGCCCTGCGCCGTTCGCTGCTCGGCAGCCGCATGGATCTAGTGGATCGCAACAATAATATCGTGCTGGAGTACCGCAAGCAGGATCTGATCTCGCTGGGACTGCCGCCCGAATTAACCGGCGCGGAAGGGGAAAAGCAGACGGTGACGGCGAAGGTCAAAACCAAATACGGCCTTGAAAAAATCGACTGGCAGGGGGATGAATTCTTCCGCCAGGGCGGGAAAATCACCGACACCTCCAGCCCGGAGCAGGTGGTGCTGACCTTCCCGGCGTGGAAAAACGGCAGCGCCAATACGTATGTGCTTTCCGCCGTCGCGCGGGATAAAAAGGGCAATGCCTCAAACACCAGCCAGATGAAGGTGAACGTTAGCGGTATGGATGTGACAAACCTGGTATCGACGACCAGCGCCTCGCCCGCCACGCTGCCTGCCGATGGCATCAGCACCTCAGCGGTGACCGTCGTGCTTAAAACCGCAGCAGGGGAAAATGCCGGCGGATTTGCGGAACGCCTGAGTGCGACCCTTACCGCCCCGGCCAGCGTCGCAAAAGGCCTTGCCAGCGACAGCAAAGCGGCAGCCATCAGCGCCTTTAAAGAAACCTCGTCCGGCGTCTACGTCGCCACCTTCACCAGCGGCACCACGCCGGGCAGCGTGACCGTGCAACCGCTGATTGACGGCAGCACAAAACTGGCGACAGCGAAAATTATCCTCGAAGCCACGGAAATTCTGCCGAAGCTGACGCAGATTGACGTCTCCGCCAGCAGTGTTCCGGCTGACGGCACCACGCCCATCACGCTGACCGCGCACGTGGTGGATCAGTATGGCAAACCACTCCCGGATGCCGCCATCAAATGGCGCGCCGACAACCCGAAAGCGCTGCTCTCCACCGACAGCACCACTACCGATGCGCAAGGCCTGGCGACGATCGACGTCACCAGTCGTGAAGTCATCAGCACCGTCGTCACCGCGCAACTGGAGCAGGGCAACAGCGTCAGCACCGCTGCGCTGAACTTTACCGCCGATATTGCCAGCGCGCAGGTGGTTGCCGTCGAAAGTGAAAAACAGCAGGTGGTGGCCAACAATATTGACACCGACACCGTCACCGCGCAGGTGAAGGATCAGAACAACCATCCGCTGGCGGGTATCACCGTCAACTGGATGGTGAAAAAAAGCGACGGTACGCCGGTCAGCAGTAAAACGTCGGTATCCGACAACGACGGGATCGCTGCGCTGGAACTGAAATCTCCGAAAACCGGTACCGTGACGGTATTGGCGGCGGTGAACCGCGACGCCGTACAGGAAACCGATCCGATCGTCTTTGTGGCGGACACCAGCACGCAAAAAGTGACCACCCTGACGCTCAGTAAAACCCAGGCGCTGGCGAACGGCACGGACAGCATTACCTATGAAGCGCAGGTGACCGATGCCCAGGGTAACGCCATCAACGCTGCCCGCGTGGCGTGGTCAGCGGATAATCCGGACGCGACATTGAGCGCCAGCGACACCAGCTCCGGCATGAACGGCAAAACGACCATCACCGTCACCTCCCTGAAAGCGGGCAAGGTAGTGGTCACTGCGCAAACCAGCGAAGCCACGCCGCTACAGGCGGAGCCGGCGACCTTTATCGCCGACAGCGCTACCGCGACCATCAAAACGCTGAAAAGCGATCGCAACTCCGCACTGGCAAACGGCAGCGATGCTATCAGCCTGACCGCCACCGTCGAGGATGCGAACGGCAACCTGCTGAACAATGTCGACGTTAACTGGACGGTAGACCCGGCAACCGGCACGCTCTCCGCCAGCAGCAGTAAAACCGATGCCTCCGGCGTGGCGCGGGTAACGCTCAGCTCGCGGGACGTGGCACAGTACAGCGTGACGGCATCCAGTGGCAGCAGCAGCGAATCGCTGTCAGGGCTGAGCTTTATTGTCGACAGCAGCACCGCACACCTCGATACGCTGACGGCGTCATCAACGCAAGCCCTGGCAGACAACAAGGCAGCTATCACACTGACTGCAAAAGTTATCGATAACAGCGGGCATCCGGTATCCGGGGAGACGATCAACTGGACGGCGGATAACAGCAAGGCGCAGCTCTCTGACACGCAGTCTGTCACCAATGCCCAGGGTGAGACGCAGATCCAGGTCACCAGTGCGGACGTGATCGCCACGGTGATCACCGCCCAGCACGGCCAGGCGGAAGCCCTGCGCAGCGACACGCTGAACTTTGTGGCGGATCCTGACTCGGCGAAACTGGTAGCGGTAGATACCGACAAAACTCAGGTGGTGGCGAATAATACCGACAGCGCCACGCTGATGGCAAAAGTCACCGATGCGAATAACCATCCGTTATCGGGCATCAGCGTCAACTGGACGGTGGATAAAACCGACGGCACCACTCTCGGCAACCGCACCTCGCAGACGGATGCGCAGGGCGTGGCGACGACCGTGCTGAAATCCGCGAAAACCGGATCGGTCAACGTCTCGGCGGCTATTAACGGCGGCACGGCGTTACGGACCGAAGACATTACCTTTATCGCCGACAGCAGCACCCAGAAAGTCACCGCGATCACCCTCGATAAAACCGAGGCCATCGCCGACGGTACGGATCGCATCACCTATGAAGCGACGGTGACCGACCAGCAGGGCAACGCGGTGAGTGGCGCAACGGTGAGCTGGTCCGCAGACACCTCCGATGCCATGCTGAGCAGCGCGCAGACCACCAGCGGCAGCAACGGCAAGTCAACCATTACCGTTACGTCACTGAAGGCCGGTGAGAAAATTATCACCGCGCAGACCAGCCCGGAAACGGCAATGCAGGCGAACAGCGCGACCTTTATCGCGGATAAGACAACGGCGAAAGTCGTGGCCGTCAGCAGCGATAAAACCTCCGCGCTGGCAAACGATAAAGACGTGATGACCCTCAGCGCCACGGTAACGGACGCTAACGCCAACCCGCTGAAGGAGATGAACGTCAGCTGGAAAGTGACGCCTGACAGCGGAACCCTGTCAGGAACCACCAGCACCAGTAATACGGCAGGCATGGCGCAGGTAACGCTGAAATCGGCTGTGGTGGCGAGTTACGAAGTCACGGCAACGGTTAACGGCAACAGCGATTCGGTCAGCGGCCTGAAATTCACCGCCGACAGCGCTACCGCACAAATCACGACGCTGACGGCGGATAAGACCGCTGACATCGTCGCGGACAAAGATGTGGTAACGCTGACGGCGACCGTGCTGGATGCGAACCAGCATCCGGTGGCGGGCGAAACAGTGAACTGGCGCAGCAGCGACGAGGACAACAGCACCTTTACCCCGGCAAGCTCGGTCACCGATGCCAGTGGTCAGGCAATTGTTAGCTTCAAAACCCTGAAAGCGGGCAACGTCGAGGTGACCGCTTCCCATGCCAGCGGTGACAAGGCGCTGACGCTGGCAGTGATTGGTAATCTCGCTACCGCACAGTTTGCCGACGTGGTAGCAGATAAAACCGAAGCGGTTGCCGATGGCAGCACTGCTATCACCTGGAAAGCGATTGTTGAGGATAAAAACCACAACCGCTTACCGGACGTGACGGTTAACTGGAAAGCGGATCGCAGCAACGTGACCCTGGCGCCGGAAAGCGCTGCCACCGACGTCAATGGCGAAGTAACCACCAGCGGCACCAGCCTGATCGCCGGTAAAGTGGTGGTCACTGCGGCACTGAGCAGCCCGGCAAGCGAGCGCAGTGCAACTGCCGTCTCGTTTATCGGGGATGTAAAAACCGCGCAGATCGTCGCGCTGAACACCCCGTTCCCCACCGCCGTTGTTAATACTGACAGGGTGCCTCTGTCAGCCGCGGTTGTTGACGCTAACCATAACGCAGTGCCGAACGCTGAAGTGACATGGAAAACCACCCTGAATAACCTCTCCGAGGAAACAAGCTACACCAATACTTACGGGGAGGCGAAAGCCATGCTATCAGGGCCGGATACCGGAACCGCAACGGTGACCGCATCGATACCGGGCAGCAGTAAGGACGTGAAAATCACGTTTGTAGCTAAGTACGACGCCGACTGGAATATCACCGGCGACAGCGCATCATATAAAACGCAAGGGTTGTTTGGTTTTAGTGACCTGGGCTTTATCGCTATCGGCGACACACAGGGGCCGACAGAACTTGTGTGGGCAGAGAATGGAAATTCAAAATTGGTTGTTCCAATGACCGATGAACAGGGAGTGGTTCACCATGTCAACCTGAGGGGCCAGCGTCATTCTAACTGCTCGTCCCATACCTTTAACTCGGCGGCTGGCTGCCAGGGCTGGCAGGATACGGGCTATGCGGCAGCGCTGTTTTATGAGCGCAGCGATAACCCTGACCTGCCAAAAGGTGTCTATCACGGCGCTATAACATTTGCCGGTAAGGACTGGCACACCACATGGGCACTGGGTTACGAAGTCACCACCACCCTGACCGTTAACTAACCGGCACAGGTACTACCGACGCAGGCCTTCCGCTAACAGCACGAAGGCCTGCGTTGCTTTGGGCAGGCGCTCATCCGGCGCGTCTGCCGCCGCCACCCACAGCGCCGCATTCATCGCCGCCCCGTTCAGCAGGCGGGCAGCCGCTTCCACGTCCACCTCTTTCATAATGCCTTCGGCGATCATCCCGGTAATTGCCTGACAGGTAGCTTCCAGACAGGCATTCTGGCTGGGCCATCCCGAGGGATCGCCGAGAAACGCCGGGCCGTCGAGCAGCACAATGCGCTGCACTTCCGGATCGCGCGCCATTTCAATATACGCCTTCCCTTCGGCCAGCAGTCGCTCCCAGCCAGGTGCCGCTTTGCTGGCGCGTTCTTTTGCACGTTGCGCCATTTCCCCGTCCACCTGCGCCACCACGGCGGCGAGCAGGCCGCGTTTATCACCAAAATTATGGTACAGCGCCCCACGGGTTAGCCCGGCGCTGGCAGTCAGCTCGTCCATTGACGCCGCCGCAAAGCCTTTTTCCGCAAAGGCCTTACGTGCAGCGGCGATCAGTTTGTTGCGGTTCTCTTCCATCATTTCAGCACGACGACCAACGGCCATTTGATTCGCTCCTTTATTTCATATACGCCGCGTATTTTAAATTGACATACGCGACGTATGCAAAGATACTCAGTTTCACATACAAAGTGTATGTTAAATGATTCTGGCGCATGACGCCCGGTGTTTTTAAGCGAATAAAAGAGGTAAGTGATGACACAACGTGAAGCGATATTTCCGGCCAGCCGTCATGCGCTCTATGAGCAACATGGCTATTCTGCGGCGATCCGTTCCGGGGATTTGCTGTTTGTTTCCGGTCAGGTGGGCAGCCGGGAAGACGGGACGCCGGAGCCGGATTTTGCCGCGCAGGTGCGGCTGGCGTTCGCGAACCTGCAAGATACGCTGGCGGCAGCCGGTTGCGGATTAGACGATTTAATCGACGTGACAACCTTTCACACCGATCCGGAAAATCAGTTCGCCACCATTATGGCGGTAAAGCAGGCGGTTTTCCCGCAGGCGCCGTATCCCAACTGGACGGCGGTAGGCGTCAACTGGCTGGCGGGCTTCGATTTTGAAATCAAAGTCATTGCCCGCATTCCGTAACGAGCCGTGCGGGTTAGCTGTACTGGCGCACCCGCGCGATTAACTCTTCGGCGCTGTCGATACGCCCGGCCACGAGGATCAACGCTTTCCCCAGTTGAATGGCATGGCGCAGGCAGGCGTGGCGCATCTCCTCGTCACGGATGGTATCCAGATCCGCAACGTGGGACAGGCCGACGCTGCGACGGATCAGCTCCGTACCGCAATAGCCCACCGCATCGGTCCACACTTTTTTCAGGAACTGCGAGGCATAGCCCGGCGTCGCCAGCGCCGTGTCGCGGGTTTTTTCCGTAGCCAGTTGCTGAAAACGCTCGGCAAAGGTATGCCACAGTTGCTGAATATCGGCCAGGCGCTGCTCGCGGGCAGCAGCGGCATCGCGAATGCCCAGATGCCCTGGCAGGCCGCAGTAGTTCAGCAACAGGTTGCCGATGGCGGTGCCAATATCAAAGCCCACCGGACCGAAGAAGCCAAATTCGGCGTCGATAGCCTTCAGGCTGCCGTCGGCGACAAAAATTGAACCGCTGTGAATATCGCCGTGCAGTAGCGCTTCGGCGTGGGAGAAGAAATGGTGCTTCAGCGCGGCGACCGCCAGTGTGAGCTGCGGATCGTCACGCAGGGCGGCAACGTCGGCTTCAAGCGCCAGCGGATAGTTGTTGCGTTCGTGGATCTGGTAAGGGTCGTTAAAGAACAGATCTTCGGTGATCTCACACATTTCCGGGTTGATAAAGCGCGCCACCTGCGCTTTTTTCTCGTGGGGATGCAGATAAAAATCGCTGGTATGGAACAGCGTTTGCGCCAGATATTCCCCCAGTTGTTGCGGGGCCTGCGGATAGCTGACGTTATTGATCAGTTCACCGCGCCAGATGCGATGGCTGGAGAGATCTTCCATTACCATCACCGCCAGTTGCGGGTCAAAGTGCAGGATCTGCACCGTATGCTGCGGGCAGTGCTGGAAATGTTCGATCAGCGTCTGGGCTTCCAGCCGCGCGCGATCCAGCGTCAGCGGCCAGGATTCCCCGACGCAGCGCACGTACGGCAGCGCCTGTTTAACAATCACCCGGCTGACGCCCTGGCGATCAAAAATTTTAAATACCAGATTGAGATTGCCGTCGCCGACCTCCTGCGCCTCCACCAGTTCGGATGGATCGGTCAGCCCGCCAAATTGTTGTGCATAAGCGACAGCGTCCTGCGCGGTGAAGGTTCGGTATTGCGACATGGCATGATCCCCATAGTTCTGTTAATAAAGCCATTCAGACGTCTATACTTCCGGAAATCATCCTGACACAATAGGTCACACCAACGCAACAGGGATTTAACGATATGCAGCCATTACAGACCACCAGTCTGCGCGTCAGCGAAAACCAGCTTTATATCCTCGACCAGCAGGCGCTGCCGCAGCAGAAAAACTGGCTGGCGGCCAGTACCACAGAACAACTGGTGGGGCATATCCACGCCCTGCGCGTGCGCGGCGCGCCGCTGATTGGCCTCTCTGCCAGCCTGCTGCTGGCGTTGCAGGCGGAGCAGGGGCTGACGCGGGATGCGCTGGCTGAGTCGCTTTCCACCCTGCGTGCGGCGCGGCCCACGGCGGTTAACCTGATGAATAATCTGGATCGCATGAAAGCGGCGCTGGCGCAGGAGGATTATGTTCCGGCGCTGGTGGCGGAGGCGCTGCGCCTGATCGATGAAGACAAGCAGTTGTGTGATTCCATCGCCCGTGCGGGCAGTGAGCTGGTCACGCCCGGCAGCCGTCTGCTGACCCACTGCAATACCGGCGGGCTGGCAACGGCAGGCGTGGGAACGGCTATCGGCGTGATCGCCCGTGCCCATGAGCAGGGGCGGGTGGCGAGCGTCTGGGTCGGTGAAACGCGCCCCCTGTTGCAGGGCGGGCGATTAACGGCCTGGGAGCTGGGCGAGCTGGGTGTGCCCTGCCAGTTGATCACCGATTCGATGGCCGCCAGCCTGATGGCAAAAGGGGAGGTGGATGCGGTGTGGGTCGGGGCGGATCGCATTGCCGCCAATGGCGATGTGGCGAACAAGATCGGCACTTATTCGCTGGCGGTGCTGGCGAAATTCCACGGTATTCCGTTTTACGTGGCCGCGCCGCACACCACCCTGGATCGGGGTTGCCCGGATGGCGACGCCATTCCCATCGAACAGCGAGCGGCCACGGAAGTAACAGGCGTGGCGGGCAGTTTCGGCGCCGTGCAGTGGGCGCCGGAAAACGTACGGGTGTATAACCCGGCGTTTGATGTGACCCCCGCCGCATTGATCAGCGGCTGGGTGCTGGATACCGGCGTGGTGACACCCGAACAGGTCGCGGCAGGGATATTTGCGTGATACGCCGGGTGGCGCTGTCGCTTACCCGGCCTACGGGATCAACGTAATTCTGTAGGCCCGGCAAGCCTGCGCCGCCGGGCGGTATGTGCAGGTTTACTTGCCCGCGCCGTGAGGCGCGAGCACCGCTTTTCCTTTTAACAGCTTCCGCACCCAAAACCGGTTCGGGTTCAGCGCTGCCAGGGTTTCGGCATCCAGCGGGATCGGCTCGTCGCTCATTTGCGCGGCAAGGATCTCGGCGGCAAGCGGGGCGCTGCATAATCCACGTGAGCCGAGCGCCCCCAGCAGATATAAATCCGGCCATACCGGTGCGCTGACCGCCTGCGCCGGGTGTTCCGTCAGGGTCGCATATTCCCGTAACGTCGCCGCAAAATCAGGTGCGTTACCGACTACCGGCAGATGATCGCGGGTGGCGCAGCGCACGCCGTTACGCGCCTCGTGACCGGAGACATCCACCTCTTTCACCCATTCGGCATCCGGGAAGCAGTCCAGCAAACGCTGGCGATTATGCTGCTGATCGTCTTCCCGATAAGCGGTCTCCCTGTCGCCACGATGATAGCTTGCGCCGATACAATGTTGCTGATTCATCGGATTTTGCGGTGTCAGATAACCGTCATAACACAACACCTGACGTAAACGAGACAGCCCCGGCGTGGTGGGAATATGGCTCACCTGGCCCGCCACCGGGTATACCGGCAGCGCCTCGGTCTGGGCGAAATCGCCCAGCCGGTGCCCGTTCGCCAGCACCACCGCCGGATGCACAGCCTGAGTATTATCGGCGAAACGCAGCTGCCAGCCGCCTTCGCCTTGTATCAGTTCCACGATTTCCCGCTGATAATGCACCTTCAGGCCCTGGTCGACGCCCAGTTCAATGGCCGCTGCCGTCAGCTGGGCCGGGCACAGCCAGCCGCCGAGCGGATACTGAATGCCGCCGCAGCCGGTATCGACGCCAATAGTGGCCGCTACGCGCGTCCGATCCGCCGCGGCGGCGATCTCCTCAGGCAGAGTGAGGGACAACATCTGGTCGATCTTATGCTGACTCTTTTCATCCCAGCCGGTTTGCGTCACGCCGCACCAGTCATGGTCAAAAGCCACCGGCAGCGCGTCATAGAGCCTGCGGGCAAAAGTAAACGCGGCGGGGAAGAAGCGCGCCAGGGCCGGATCGTGCGCGTTGAGCAGCGGATAAAGCGCCCCCTGGCGATTACCGGATGCGCCGTGGGCAGGGGCGGCATCGGCACAGTAGAGCGTTACCTGCCAGCCCCGGCGGAGCAGCGCGAGGGATAACAGCGCACTGGCGACACCGCCGCCGATAATCGCGACCTCGCGACAGGACGCGCCAGTACGGGCAAACCAGGGCGCGCGCGGCGTCAGCGGACGCGTTTGCGCCATCACGCCGGTGAGCATTTCACGTTTGCGGCCAAATCCTTTGCATTTTTGCATGGTAAAACCGGCGTCCTGTAGCCCACGGCGGACAAACCCGGCGGAGGTAAAGGTCGCGAGGGTGCATTCCGGACGCGCCAGTCGCGCCATGGCGTTGAACAATGCTGGCGTCCACATATCCGGATTTTTGGCCGGGGCAAACCCATCCAGAAACCAGGCATCTACCTTTTGATCCAGGGAATCATCCAGCGCGTCTGTCAGGGCATTGATATCGCCAAACCACAGATCCAGCGTTACCCGTCCGCCATCCAGTAATAAACGATGACAGCCTTCAAAGGGCAGGGGCCACTGCGCCTGTAATTGTTCCGCCCAGGGTGCCAGTTCCGGCCAGTGCAGATGCGCTTTTTGCAGATCGTCTGCGCGCAGGGGGAATTTTTCGAAGCTGATAAAATGTAATCTTTGCAAGCTAGCCTGCGGATGCGCCGCCGTGAAGGCATCAAACGCCTGCCACAGCGTCAGGAAGTTCAGCCCCGTGCCGAAACCGCTTTCCGCCACCACCAGTAAAGGGCGGGGATGCGTGGTAAAACGCGCGGGGAATTGGTTGCCGCCGAGGAAAACATAACGTGTTTCTTCCAGTCCGTTATCATTAGAAAAGTAGACGTCATCAAAATCTCGGGAAACAGGTGTACCCTCAGCATTAAATTCAAGGTTGGCAGGTTGTATAGCGGTTTGTTTCACGTAAGTTACTCGTGTGGCGGGCAGTGTAACGATCTTAACGAGGAGTGTCAGTTGGTGCAAATTTCTGCATAAATTGGCTGATCGGACTTGTTCGGCGTACAAGTGTACGCTATCTTGCCACTCGAATATTAAAATAGTTCGACTTACAGGGGTATTGAATGAAACGTGCAGTGATTACTGGCCTGGGCATTGTTTCCAGCATCGGTAACAACCAGCAGGAAGTCCTGGCATCTCTGCGTGAAGGACGCTCCGGCATCACTTTCTCCCAGGAGTTTCTTGATGCTGGCATGCGTAGCCATGTATGGGGTAACGTAAAACTCGACACTACCGGCATGATCGATCGCAAAGTGGTCCGTTTCATGAACGATGCCTCTATCTATGCTTACCTGTCTATGCAGCAGGCAGTGCAGGATGCGGGTCTGACTGAAGAGATTTATCAGAATAACCCTCGCGTGGGCATCGTTGCCGGTTCCGGCGGCTCATCCAAAGCACAGGTATTTGGTGCGGATGCCATGCGTAGCCCGCGCGGTCTGAAAGCCGTTGGCCCGTATGTGGTCACCAAAGCGATGGCGTCTGCGGTTTCCGCCTGCCTCGCCACGCCGTTCAAAATTCACGGCGTAAACTACTCCATCAGCTCTGCCTGTGCGACCTCCGCACACTGCATCGGCAATGCCGTTGAGCAGATCCAACTGGGTAAACAGGATATCGTGTTTGCTGGCGGCGGCGAAGAGCTGGGCTGGGAAATGGCCTGTGAGTTTGACGCGATGGGCGCACTGTCCACCAAATTTAACGACGACCCGTCCAAAGCGTCCCGTACCTATGATGCAAACCGTGATGGTTTCGTTATCGCAGGCGGCGGCGGTATGGTCGTGGTTGAAGAGCTGGAGCACGCGCTGGCCCGTGGTGCGCACATCTATGCTGAAATCGTCGGTTACGGCGCAACCTCCGATGGCGCTGATATGGTCGCCCCATCAGGTGAAGGCGCAGTACGCTGCATGAAGATGGCGATGAACGGTGTGGATACGCCGATCGATTACCTGAACTCCCACGGTACCTCCACGCCGGTTGGCGATGTGAAAGAGCTGGGCGCGATCCGTGAAGTATTCGGTAATAACTCACCGGCTATCTCCGCGACCAAAGCCATGACCGGTCACTCTCTGGGTGCGGCTGGCGTTCAGGAAGCTATCTATTCCCTGCTGATGCTGGAGCACGGTTTCGTCGCCCCAAGCATTAACATCGACGAGATGGATCCGCAGGCAGAAGGCCTGAACATCGTCACTCAACCGACCGAGCGCGCGCTGAAAACCGTCATGTCTAACAGCTTCGGTTTCGGCGGCACTAACGCCACGCTGGTGATGCGTAAACTCGACGCGTAATCAACGTGCATTGATTTCCGGGTAAGCATAGCGCCGCCCGGCAAGCATCTGAAAGGAGCCTGATGGCTCCTTTTTTATGGCTGACCTTTTTCGTAGTCGTGTGCGATTGTTGCTGACCATGCGCTGGCACGGGCAATGGCCCCTGCACTGTAGACGGGATGTTCGTAGTGATTGGTTGCATCGCGCACGCGATAAATCTTCCAGCGTCCTTCCTCGCGGCGGGTATAAACATCAAGTTGCACAGGGTTTTTCGCGTCAGGGCCGCCCAACTGGACGTTAATCTTTTCACCACCAAGATACGGTTGCGCCTGACTTACCTGTAAATGAGAGATCCACTCGGGTGCATAATCCTGGACATACATAAAATAATCAGAATTCACGATCTCCTGCTCATAAAAACCATTAATTAATACCAGACGATTGATCAGATCATGGGCTACATACTGTTGTAATATTGCCGGTGCGTCAGCTGTCTGCGGTTCCTTGATATAATTCGTTACCCACGCCTGATAAAACTGTTTTACCGCCAGCGTACTGCCCCCGCGACTGTCTGAACAACTGCAAAGCAGCAGGACGCTTATAAATGCCAGTAGCGGTTTCATTAATTTTTCCTGTAAATAACATAGGGCGGTTTAGCAGCACGATACCCCGGGCCAGCCCACATATCACGCTGTCTGAAATCGGAATACCAGTGTTGCCCGTCAAATAGGGCCATATGACCACTGGGATTTCCGCCTGCATAGGGCTGAATAACAATGACATCGCCTTCGCGAGGTGTCTCAAATGTTCCTATGGCACTGAAGCCAGCGTTCTTAAGAAGTGATCCATAATCTTTGGCGTGATAGGTATGACTTAGATTCACACCGCCTGCGTGAATCGCTTTTCTGGTATATTCCGCGCATTTCGATTGCGAGTGAGATCCCGCGTGCGTTCTGGCATAATTTGCCGCCGCCGTTTTATTCCAGCTCATTGACAATCCCTGTTCATTAGAAAATACGCTTCACAGATTATCAGCCAGCACTGTCGGGAATGTGGCCGAACATGCGAAAAATGGGCAGAACACATCCTGAAAATTTCGAAATAAAACAGGCCAATAATGTGATGTCGATCCGGTAAAGCTGCCGTGTCGTTGTTATTCTCTTTGAGTTATCAACGAAAAGGGGGTAAGCATGCCAGGATTTAAAGCGGATTTTCTCTGGGGCGGCGCAGTCGCGGCGCATCAACTGGAAGGGGGCTGGCGCGAAGGAGGGAAGGGCGTCAGCGTGGCGGACGTGATGACCGCTGGTCGTCATGGTGTCCCGCGTGAGATCACCGAAGGAGTGATCGAAGGCAAATATTATCCCAACCACGACGGCATCGATTTTTACCATCGCTATAAAGAAGATATTAAGCTGTTTGCGGAAATGGGGTTTAAATGCTTCCGCACCTCAATTGCCTGGACGCGTATTTTCCCGAAAGGGGATGAGCTGGAGCCAAATGAAGCCGGGCTGCAATTTTATGATGATCTGTTCGATGAGTGCCTGAAATATAATATCGAACCGGTGATCACTCTCTCGCATTTTGAAATGCCCTATTATCTGGTCACCGAATACGGCGGCTGGCGCAATCGTCAGGTGATCGACTTCTTTGTCCGTTTCGCCAAAGCGGTATTCACCCGCTACCAGAATAAAGTTAAATTCTGGATGACCTTTAACGAAATAAATAACCAGGCGAATTTCCACGAGGATTTTGCACCCTTCACTAACTCCGGCCTGCATTATAAGCCCGGCGAAGATCGCGAAAAAATCATGTATCAGGCGGCGCATTATGAGCTGGTGGCCAGTGCGCTGGCGGTGGAAGCGGGCCATGCTATTAATCCGCAATTCCAGATTGGCTGTATGATCGCCATGTGCCCGATTTATCCGTTATCCTGCGATCCGAATGACATGATGATGTCGGTACGCGCCATGCATCGCCGCTACTGGTTTACCGACGTACATGTACGCGGTTATTACCCGCCGCATATTTTAAATTACTTCGAACAGAAAGCCTTTAATCTTGATATGACGGATGAGGATCGCCAGATCCTGACCCGCGGCTGTGTGGATTATATCGGCTTTAGCTATTACATGTCCTTTGCCACTAAAGCGACGGAAGATAATCCGCATCTTGATTATGACGAAAGCAAAAGCCTGGTGAAAAACCCGTATGTGAAAGCTTCGGACTGGGGCTGGCAAATCGACCCGGTGGGCTTACGCTATTCCCTGAACTGGTTCTACGATCGCTATCAGCTGCCGCTGTTTATCGTCGAGAACGGTTTTGGCGCGATTGATGAGCAAGAGCCGGACGGCACGGTGAACGATCAGTACCGCATTGACTATCTTGAAAATCACATTCGCGAAATGAAAAAAGCGGTGGTGGAAGACGGTGTGGATCTGATGGGCTATACGCCGTGGGGCTGTATCGATCTGGTCTCTGCCGGTACCGGCGAGATGAAAAAACGCTACGGCTTTATTTATGTCGATAAAGACAACGAAGGTCACGGCACGCTGGCGCGCAGTAAGAAGAAATCGTTTAACTGGTATCGCGACGTCATTAAAAGTAACGGCGAGGATCTTTAAGGCGTAACACATGCCGGGTAGCGAAATCTACCCGGCAGTGGGGTTAAATCACTATCCACACCAGCAATAACGCTATCATCAGGGCAATAAACATCAGTCCCGGACGGGCAGAGAGCGTTTTCACGGTTTCCATCACCGGCGCGAACAGTGGGCTGTAAATCGGCTGTATATCGCGTACTTCCAGCGTTTCCTGCGCGCGTTCAGTACGACGCAGGAAGACAAAATTAAGCAGATCCTGCACCTGAGCGTTAGTCAGAACGCTTTGTGGCGTGAGCTGATACGCCTGCTGGGCATAATCCTGAATATGCTGCCATTCGTTGCCGTCCAGCGGCTGCTTGAGCGCGGCCTGCAAGGTATGCAGCGTCGGCGCAGGTTGCAGGCTGAGGGTCTGACGCGCCTGTAGCCAGGTCATCAGCGGGGCAAAATGTTTTGCCGGGATCAGCTCCCCGGTCTTCACGCCGGACAGTTCCAGCATGGTCTGCCAGATCTGCTTGCCGGACTCGCCGGTGGCGGCAGCCAGCTTCGTCACCGCCTGATTGAGCGTGTTGTGCTCGGCAGGTACCAGCGGGCGATCGGTGGCCGGGCGTTGCTGCGGCTGCGGGATATTCAGCTCGCCTTTTTGCAGCATCACCAGCACCGTTTTCAGCTGATCCGGCGACAGCTGGCTTAACGCCGTCTGGCCAAACTGCTGACGGATAAAATCGCTCACCGCCTGGCGGTTATTACCCTGGCCTAACAGCTCGGTCAGCCGGGACAGCACCTGGCGATTGGCGTGCTGCTGGCTGGCATTATCCAGCCGCTGATTCAGACTCTGTTCCGCTGCCGGAAAGTGTTTCGACAGCAACGGGGTATCATTCTTTAATCCTAAATCGCGCTTTACGCCCGCCCACACTTCCGCGCCCTGCTGGTGCGTCAGGGAGATCAGGCGCGTGATCAGGCGCTCCAGCACGGTACGCTGTTGCGAGGAGAGCGGTTGTTCGCCCGCGGCACTGGCGGGTGGAGTTGGGTCTTGCCCTGGCGGGCGCACCGGCACACCCTGGATGGGTTGCATCATTCAAAATCCTCGTAACGGTGGTCGGCATTCTCGGTATGCCTGGCGGCGAGATTATGGCACACTTGCACGCTTATCTCTCGTTATCATACAGGTACTGGAACGTGAAAATTCTCGTTGATGAAAATATGCCTTATGCCCGTGATTTGTTCAGTCGTCTGGGAGAGGTAAAACCTGTCCCTGGCCGCCCGATCCCGGTGGCGGAACTGAACGGCGCCGATGCCCTGATGGTGCGCTCGGTGACGAAGGTCAATGCATCTCTGCTCAGCGGAACCGCGATCCAGTTTGTCGGCACGGCCACCGCCGGTACCGATCATGTTGATGAAGACTGGCTCGCGCAGGCGGGCATCGGCTTTTCAGCGGCCCCTGGCTGCAATGCCATTGCGGTGGTCGAGTATGTGTTTTCGGCGCTGCTGATGCTGGCCGAACGCGATGGATTTAGCCTGCGCGATCGAACCGTAGGGATTGTGGGCGTGGGCAATGTCGGCTCTCGTTTGCAGGCTCGTCTGGAAGCCCTCGGCGTGCGCACCTTACTGTGCGATCCGCCGCGCGCCGATCGGGGCGATGAGGGCGATTTCCGTTCGCTCGACGAACTGGTGCAGGACGCCGACATCCTGACGTTCCACACCCCGCTGTTCAAAGACGGCCCGTATAAAACGCTGCATCTTGCCGATGAAGGGCTGATCGCCAGCCTGAAGCCGGGCACCATTTTAATCAACGCCTGTCGCGGACCGGTGGTGGATAACGCGGCGCTGCTGGCACGGCTTAACGCCGGGCAGGCACTCAGCGTCGTGCTGGATGTGTGGGAGCCGGAGCCGGATCTGAACGTTGCGCTGCTCGATAAAGTGGACATCGGCACCGCGCATATCGCCGGTTACACCCTCGAAGGCAAAGCGCGCGGCACCACCCAGGTCTTTGAGGCCTACAGCGAATTTCTCGGCAAGCGTCAGCAGGTGGCGCTGGATACGCTTTTGCCCGCCCCGGAGTTTGGCCGCATCACGCTGCACGGCCCGCTCGATGAGCCAACGCTGAAACGACTGGTGCATTTGGTGTATGATGTGCGCCGCGATGATGCGCCACTGCGAAAAGTGGCGGGCATTCCGGGTGAGTTTGACAAGCTGCGCAAAAATTATCTTGAGCGTCGCGAGTGGTCATCGCTGTACATTCAGTGTGATGACGCACAGGCCGCGACCCTGCTGCAACAGCTCGGCTTTAACGCCGTTCATCACCCGACACGCTAACTCATTTTCTGTCGCTCTCCCGCCTGCGGGCAGGGGAGCGTATTGCTATTGTCTGGAGTAAACCACCATGTCTGAAGGCTGGAATATTGCCATCCTGGGCGCTACCGGCGCCGTAGGCGAAGCGCTTCTCGAAACTCTTGCAGAGCGCGAATTCCCGACAGGCGAGATTTTCGCCCTGGCGCGCAGTGAAAGCGCCGGTAAGGCCCTGCGCTTTAACAGCAAAACGGTCTACGTGACCGATGCGGAAGCATTCGACTGGACGCAGGTGCAGCTGGCGTTCTTCGTGGCCGGGCCGGAAGCCTCCGCCCGTTACATTGACGACGCCACCAATTCAGGTTGCCTGGTGATCGACACCAGCGGTCTGTTTGCGCTGGAGCCGGACGTGCCGCTGGTCGTGCCGGACGTGAACCCGTTCGTGCTGGCGGATTACCGCAACCGCAATATCGTGGCGGTGGCGGACAGCCTCACCAGCCAGCTGCTCACCGCCCTGAAGCCGCTGATCGACGAAGGCGGCCTGTCGCGTATCGCGGTGACCAGCCTGCTGTCGGCGTCATCCCAGGGTAAAGTCGCGGTGGATGCGCTGGCGGGGCAGAGCGCGAAGCTGCTCAACGGCATTCCCGTTGATGAAGACGATTTCTTTGGTCGCCAGCTGGCGTTCAACATGCTGCCGATGCTGCCGGACGGTGAAGGCAGCGTACGTGAAGCCCGCGTGGTGGTGGATCAGGTGCGTAAAATCCTTCAGGACGACGGCCTGATGATCTCCGTGAACTGCGTGCGTTCTCCGGTATTCTACGGTCTGGCGCAGATGGTCAGCTTTGAAGGGCTGCGTCCGCTGGCAGCGGAAGAAGCGCGCGATGCGTTCGATCGTGGCGAAGATATTGTGCTTTCCCCGGCCAACGACTTCCCGACGCAGGTGGGCGACGCCTCCGGTAATCCGCAGCTTTCGGTAGGTTGTGTGCATAACGATTACGGTATGCCGGAGCAGATCCAGTTCTGGTCGGTAGCCGATAACGTCCGTTTTGGCGGCGCGCTGATGGCGGTGAAAATCGCCGAGAAGCTGGTGCAGGAGTACATGTACTAATGTCCGACGCGCAGGCAAAGCCCGTCAGCAAGATTGCGCTCGGCATTGAGTACGACGGCAGTAAATATTACGGCTGGCAGCGGCAGAATGAAGTGCGCAGCGTGCAGGAAAAGCTCGAAACTGCGCTTTCAAAAGTGGCGGATGAGCCGATCACGGTGTTTTGCGCCGGGCGAACCGACGCTGGCGTTCACGGCACCGGGCAAGTGGTGCATTTTGAAACCCACGTGCAGCGCAAAGATGCCGCCTGGACGCTGGGTGTAAATGCGAATTTACCTGGTGACATCGCGGTTCGCTGGGTGAAAAATGTGCCCGATGATTTTCATGCACGCTTTAGCGCCACGGCTCGCCGTTACCGCTACGTCATCTACAATCATCGTTTGCGTCCGGCGGTGCTCGGACGCGGTGTGACTCACTATTATCATCCTCTGGATGCCGAACGGATGCATCGTGCGGCCCAGGCGCTGATTGGTGAAAATGACTTTACCTCGTTTCGGGCGGTACAGTGCCAGTCGCGCACGCCGTGGCGAAACGTGATGCACATTAACGTGGCGCGTTACGGTGCATATGTGGTGGTCGATATCAAAGCCAATGCCTTTGTACATCATATGGTCAGGAATATTGTCGGCAGCCTGATGGAAGTAGGTGCCAACAACCAGCCGGAGAGCTGGATAGCAGAACTGCTGGCGGCGAAGGACAGAACGCTTGCGGCAGCCACGGCGAAAGCGGAAGGCCTGTATCTGGTAGCGGTGGATTATCCCGACCGCTTCGATCTGCCACGCCCGCCAATGGGTCCGCTGTTTTTAGCGGACTAAATGCATTCAGACGAAGGCGTAAGACATGGATCTCATTTATTTTCTTATTGATTTTATTTTACACATTGATGTGCACCTGGCGGAGCTGGTCGCGGAATATGGCGTCTGGGTGTATGCCATCCTGTTCCTGATCCTGTTCTGCGAAACCGGACTGGTGGTGACACCGTTCTTGCCGGGTGATTCACTGTTATTTGTTGCAGGCGCGCTGTCAGCCCTGCCGACCAACGATCTGAACGTGCACCTGATGGTGGCGCTGATGATCGTGGCGGCTATTGTTGGCGACGCGGTGAACTACACTATCGGACGTTTGTTCGGTGAGAAGTTGTTCAGCAATCCGAACTCGAAAATCTTCCGCCGCAGCTATCTGGATAAAACCCATGCGTTTTATGATAAGCACGGCGGTAAGACGATTATCCTGGCGCGATTTGTGCCGATCGTCAGAACTTTCGCGCCATTTGTGGCGGGAATGGGGCATATGTCGTATCGTCATTTTGCGGCATATAACGTCATCGGCGCGCTGTTATGGGTGTTACTCTTCACCTATGCCGGCTATTTGTTCGGTGATCTGCCCGTTGTGCAGGAGAACCTGAAATTGCTGATCGTAGCAATTATCGTGCTCTCGATCCTGCCAGGCGTAATCGAAATTATTCGTCACCGACGCGCAGCAGCCCGACAGACAAAATAAGAACCCGACAGCGGTTCGACCACTTTTTTGTCCCAAGTTGCCGAGTGTTATGTTTTAATGTGCCCCATTTATGGGCTACCAGGTTCATGCATAAAGGTCATCAATGAGCTGGATTGAACGAATTAAAAGCAATATTACCCCCACCCGCAAGGCAAGCATTCCTGAGGGAGTGTGGACCAAATGTGACAGCTGCGGTCAGGTGCTTTACCGTGCCGAACTGGAGCGTAACCTTGAGGTCTGCCCGAAATGCGATCACCACATGCGAATGTCAGCGCGTAACCGCCTGCACAGCCTGTTGGATGAAGGATCGATGGTGGAGCTGGGTAGCGAACTTGAGCCGAAAGATGTGCTGAAGTTCCGTGATTCCAAAAAGTACAAAGACCGTCTGGCTTCTGCCCAGAAAGAAACCGGTGAGAAAGACGCGCTGGTGGTGATGAAAGGCACATTGCATGATATGCCGGTTGTCGCCGTGGCGTTTGAATTCGCCTTTATGGGCGGTTCCATGGGTTCTGTGGTTGGTGCTCGCTTTGTTCGCGCGGTTGAACAGGCGCTGGAAGACAATTGCCCGCTGATCTGTTTCTCCGCTTCCGGTGGCGCACGTATGCAGGAAGCGCTGATGTCACTGATGCAGATGGCGAAAACCTCTGCGGCGCTGGCGAAGATGCAGGAACGCGGTCTGCCGTATATCTCCGTATTGACCGACCCGACCATGGGCGGCGTCTCCGCGAGCTTCGCGATGCTGGGCGATCTGAACATCGCTGAACCGAAAGCGCTGATCGGCTTTGCTGGTCCTCGCGTTATCGAGCAGACCGTGCGCGAAAAACTGCCGCCGGGCTTCCAGCGCAGTGAGTTCCTGATCGAAAAAGGCGCTATCGACATGATCGTGCGTCGTCCGGAACTGCGCCTTAAGCTGGCGAGCATTCTGGCGAAGCTGATGAATCTGCCGTCGCCAAACCCGGATGCACCGCGTGAAAGCATCGTGGTTCCGCCGGTACCCGATCAGGAAAGCGAAGCCTGATAAAATCGAAGGGCAGAGCGAAGGTGCTCTGCCTTTTTACTTTTTCAACTGCATTCAAGCCGGGCATCATGGAAACGAAAAGCATTCCTCAAGCCACGTCGCCCCTGGCCACGTGGCTTTCTTATCTGGAAAACCTGCACAGCAAAACCATTGATATGGGCCTTGCGCGCGTCCAGACCGTAGCGGCCACGCTCGACGTTCTCAAACCTGCGCCTTTTGTCTTTACCGTCGCCGGGACTAACGGCAAGGGTACGACCTGCCGTACGCTGGAGTCCGTGTTGCTGGCGGCCGGGCTGCGGGTGGGCGTTTACAGCTCACCGCATTTAGTGCGTTACACCGAGCGTGTGCGTGTGCAGGGGAAAGAGCTGGCAGAAAGCGATCACACCCGCTCCTTTGCCGCCATCGAAGCCGCGCGTGGCGATACCTCGTTAACCTATTTCGAATACGGTACGCTCTCCGCGCTGTGGCTGTTCAAAGAAGCCGGGCTGGATGTGGTGATCCTTGAAGTCGGCCTCGGCGGTCGCCTTGATGCCACCAATATTGTCGATGCGGATGTCGCCGTGGTGACCAGCATTGCGCTGGATCATACCGACTGGCTGGGACCGGACCGCGAGAGTATTGGCCGTGAAAAAGCCGGGGTCTTCCGCGCAGGCAAACCGGCAGTGGTCGGCGAGCCGGACATGCCGCAGAGCATTGCGGATGTCGCGCGTGAGAAGGGCGCGCAACTGCTGCGCCGCGATGTTGACTGGCAGTATGAGGTAACAGGCGCGCACTGGCGTTTTCGTGATGCCAGCGGCGAGCTGACCGGGCTGCCGTTACCACAGGTGCCGCAGCCCAATGCGGCAACCGCGCTGGCCGCCCTGCGCGCCAGCGGGCTTAATATCAGTGAACAGGCGATCCGCGATGGGATCGCAACGGCGATTTTACCGGGCCGTTTCCAGACAGTGAGCCAGTCGCCACGCGTTATTCTGGATGTGGCGCATAATCCCCATGCGGCGGCTTATCTGGCCGGACGTCTGGCGGCGCTGCCGAAAAGCGGACGTGTGCTGGCGGTGGTCGGTATGCTGCACGATAAAGATATTGCCGGAACGCTCGCCTGTCTGGAGAGCCAGGTCGATAGCTGGTATTGTGCCCCTCTGGAAGGGCCGCGGGGCGCGACGGCGGAACAGCTGCTGACGCACCTTAACGGCGGCAGTGCCTTTGACACCGTCGAACAGGCGTGGCGGGCGGCAATGGCAGATGCCAGACCAGAAGATACCGTGCTGGTGTGTGGATCCTTCCACACCGTTGCACATGTCATGGAAGCGATGGACGCGGGGAGAACCGGTGGCGAGTAAGTTTCAGAACCGTTTAATGGGTACCATTGTGCTGGTGGCGCTGGGCGTGATTGTGCTGCCTGGGCTGCTGGACGGGCAAAAAAAACATTATCAGGATGAGTTTGCGGCGATCCCCTTAGTGCCAAAACCGGGCGATCGCGACGAACCGGATATGCTGCCGGCGGCCACGCAGGCGCTACCAGCGCAGCCGCCGGAAGGCGCGGCGGAAGAAGTTCGCGCCGGCAATGCCGCGGCACCGTCGCTGGATGCCTCACGTCTGGCGGCGAATAATCCCGAAATTGACGATGTTCCGCAGCCGGTCGTGGCAGCGAAACCTAAGCCGGTGGAAAAACCGAAACCGCAGACGCGTGATACTGCTCAGCAACAGGCAGCGACGACGCCGCCGCCCAAACAGGCCGAAGAAGAGAAGCCTGCGCCAACGGGTAAAGCGTATGTCGTGCAACTGGGCGCGCTGAAAAATGCCGATAAAGTGAATGAAGTGACCGCTAAGCTGCGCGGCGCCGGGTATCGGGTCTTCACCATTCCTGGCACGCCGGTGCAGGGTAAAATTACCCGCATCCTGGTAGGGCCGGACGCGTCTAAAGATAAGCTTAAGGGCTCGCTTGGTGAGCTGAAGCAGATCTCCGGCTTAAGCGGCGTGGTGATGGGATATACCCCGAACTGATTTTCCCCTCACCCTAACCCTCTCCCGGGGGGAGAGGGAACCGATCGCGGACTTCCTTCCCCCTCTCCCTGGGGAGAGGGCCGGGGTGAGGGGGGAGAAAAATGCACAAAAACCCCGCCCGCAGAGGCCTGGCTTGTGCTGGCGTTGAAGATTTTTTCAGCGCCATTTTTATTTACGCGCGGGAAGGAAATCCCTACGCAAACGTTTTCTTTTTCTGTTAGAATTCGCCCCGAACTGGACGACAGGGCGATTAATCGTGGGACACATATGGTCTGGATTGATTACGCCATCATCGCGGTAATTGGTTTTTCCTGTCTGGTTAGCCTTATCCGTGGCTTTGTTCGTGAAGCGTTATCGCTGGTGACATGGGGTTGTACTTTCTTTGTCGCCAGTCATTACTACACTTACCTGTCAGTCTGGTTCACGGGCTTTGAAGACGAACTGGTTCGAAATGGGATTGCTATCGCGGTGCTGTTTATCGCGACGCTTATCGTCGGCGCTATTGTTAACTACGTTATCAGTACGCTTGTCGAGAAAACCGGCCTGTCGGGTACTGACCGGGTGTTGGGGATTTGCTTCGGTGCGCTGCGCGGTGCGCTGATTGTCGCCGCCATTCTGTTCTTTCTCGATACCTTTACCGGCTTTTCCAAAAGCGAAGACTGGCAAAAGTCGCAGCTGATCCCGCAGTTTAGTTTTATCATCAGGTGGTTCTTTGACTATCTGCAAAGCTCGTCAAGTTTCTTGCCCAGGGCGTAAGCCCTGAGATGTGGCTTAACGAGGAATATACGTATGTGCGGTATTGTCGGTATCGCCGGTTTCATGCCGGTTAACCAGTCGATTTATGATGCATTGTCGGTGTTGCAACACCGTGGTCAGGACGCCGCAGGCATTATCACCATTGATGAGCTTAACTGCTTCCGTTTGCGTAAAGCCAACGGCATGGTGAACGATGTATTTGAAGCCCGCCATATGCAGCGCCTGCAGGGAAACATGGGTATTGGCCATGTGCGTTACCCAACTGCGGGCAGCTCCAGCGCTTCAGAAGCGCAGCCTTTTTACGTTAACTCGCCGTACGGTATCACGCTTGCCCATAACGGCAACCTGACCAACGCCCACGAGTTGCGTAAGCGTCTGTTCGAAGAAAAACGCCGTCACATTAACACCACCTCCGATTCTGAAATCCTGCTCAATATTTTTGCCAGCGAGCTGGATAACTTCCGCCACTACCCGTTAGAAGCGGATAATATTTTTGCCGCCGTTGCCGCCACCAACCGTCAGATCCGCGGGGCCTATGCCTGCGTGGCGATGATCATCGGTCACGGTATGGTTGCCTTCCGCGATCCCAACGGTATTCGTCCGCTGGTGCTCGGTAAACGCGATCTCGCTGATGGCCGCACCGAATATATGGTGGCCTCTGAGAGCGTGGCCCTGGATACGCTGGGCTTCGAATTCCTGCGCGACGTGGCACCTGGCGAAGCGGTGTACATCACCGAAAAAGGCCAGCTGTATACCCGTCAGTGTGCGGAAAACCCGGTCAGCAATCCGTGCCTGTTTGAGTACGTCTATTTCTCCCGTCCGGATTCCTTTATCGACAAGATTTCCGTGTACAGCGCACGCGTGAATATGGGTAAAAAGCTGGGCGAGAAAATTGCCCGCGAGTGGGAAGATCTGGATATTGACGTGGTCATCCCGATCCCGGAAACCTCCTGCGATATCGCACTGGAAATCGCCCGTATTCTGGATAAACCGTACCGCCAGGGCTTCGTGAAAAACCGTTACGTTGGCCGTACCTTTATCATGCCGGGTCAGCAACTGCGTCGTAAGTCCGTGCGCCGTAAGCTGAACGCCAACCGTGCGGAATTCCGTGACAAGAACGTCCTGCTGGTGGATGACTCCATCGTGCGTGGCACCACCTCTGAGCAGATCATCGAAATGGCCCGTGAAGCCGGGGCGAAAAAGGTGTACCTCGCCTCCGCCGCGCCGGAAATTCGCTTCCCGAACGTTTACGGCATTGATATGCCGACTGCCAACGAGTTGATTGCTCATGGTCGCGAAGTGGATGAAATCCGCCAGATCATCGGTGCCGACGGCCTGATTTTCCAGGATCTCACCGATCTGATCGACGCGGTGCGTGCTGAGAACCCGGATATTCAGCAGTTTGAATGCTCGGTGTTTAACGGCATCTACGTCACCAAAGACGTGGACCAGCAGTATCTGGACTATCTCGACGCGGTGCGTAACGACGATACCAAAGCGCTGCTGCGTCAGAACGAAGTGGAAAGCTTAGAGATGCATAACGAGGGGTAACGCCCTCACCCCGGCCCTCTCCCTCAGGGAGAGGGCGGTTGCAACTCCCGCCAAAATCCTGCAAAGTCCTCAGCAAATTAGCGAAAGGGCGATGGACATGAAACGACTCATAGTAGGGATCTCCGGGGCCAGCGGCGCCATTTACGGCGTGCGCTTATTACAGGTTCTGCGTGATGTTGCCGGGGTGGAAACCCATCTGGTGATGAGTAACGCCGCCCGCCAGACCCTGGCGCTGGAAACCGATCTCTCCCTTAAAGATGTGCAGGCGCTGGCGGATGTGGTCCATGACTCCCGCGATATAGCCGCTACCATTTCCTCTGGCTCGTTTAAAACCGCAGGCATGGTCATTCTGCCGTGCTCGGTGAAAACCCTCTCCGGCATCGTACACAGTTATACCGACAGCCTGGTCACCCGTGCCGCTGACGTGGTGCTGAAAGAGCGCCGTCCGCTGGTGCTTTGTGTGCGTGAAACGCCGCTACACCTCGGGCATCTGCGCATCATGACGCAGGCCGCCGAAATGGGCGCGGTGATCATGCCGCCGGTGCCCGCCTTTTATCACCGTCCGCAGACGCTGGATGATGTGATTAACCAGACGGTGAACCGCGTGCTGGATCAGTTTGATATTGAACTGCCCGCCGATCTCTTCATCCGCTGGCAGGGCGGGAATGCCTCAAAGTAGTGCGCTGCCCCGTTAAGGGGCAATTCTGCAAGCGCGATCATATCCTCAACATTTAATCCCCGTTTTCGGTTTGTAACACGCGAGTGTGTCCGGCAGACCTGCTATCTTTCACTGTGACGTCAATATTGCAACCTTTTGTTAACATACTCAACGCGCTAAATCGCAGCGGCAGCAAACTGGCATAAGACATGCAAGCATTGACGGGTAGCAAACACACAACACAACGCAATACATAATAAAATCAGAAAACTTGAGGGGAATGTATGAAGAAGACGGTTGTTGCTCTGTCTTTACTGCTGGGACTGTCCGGCATCGCCAGCGTCAACGCTGCACTGCCGCAGACCGTGCGCATTGGTACGGATGCCACCTACGCGCCATTCTCATCCAAGGATGCGAAAGGGGATTTTGTCGGTTTTGATATCGATCTCGGCAACGCGATGTGCTCCCGCATCAAAGTGAAATGCACCTGGGTTGGCAGCGATTTTGATGCGCTGATCCCATCCCTTAAAGCGAAGAAAATCGATGCGATCATCTCTTCGCTGTCGATCACCGAAAAACGCCTGCAGGAGATCGCTTTCTCCCAGCCGCTGTACGCCGCTAATGCCCGTCTGATCGCGGTGAAAGGCTCGCCGATCCAGCCGACTCCCGAATCGCTGAAAGGCAAACATGTAGGCGTGCTGCAAGGCTCCACGCAGGAAGCTTATGCCAACGACAACTGGCGCAGCAAAGGCGTCGACGTTGTGTCCTACCAGAACCAGGATCTGATCTACTCCGATCTGACAGCGGGCCGTATTGATGCCGCTTTCCAGGATGAAGTCGCCGCCAGCGAAGGCTTCCTCAAGCAGCCCGCAGGCAAAACCTTTGATTTCGCTGGCGCATCAGTGAAAGACAAAAAATACTTTGGTGACGGCACCGGTATTGGTCTGCGCAAAGACGATGCCGAGCTGAAAGCCGCTTTCGATAAAGCCTTCGATGAGATCCGCAAAGACGGCACCTACGACAAGCTGGCGAAGAAATACTTCAACTTTAACGTCTACGGTGACTAAGTCATGATGCGCCGTGGTGCATAACTTTCATGAATGCCTCAGCGTGGTGCAACACGCGCACTGTACTGGGGCATTCATGCATAGTTAAGCAAAAGTGATGCAAAAAAAAGCGTGACCTGTGACAGAATATTTTGCCTTGCCGGGGCGAACAGTGGCACGATACCAGCGTTCTTCATTTTATAAATCCCGTAGAAAAGACAGGCTGTTGAGGATAAATATGAAAAAACTGGTGTTATCTCTTTCTCTGGTGTTCGCTGTTTCGAGTATCTCTGGCGCATTCGCTGCACTTCCGCAAAAACTCCGTATCGGTACCGATCCGACTTACGCACCTTTTGAATCAAAAAATGCACAAGGTGAATTGGTTGGATTCGACATCGATCTGGCAAAAGAACTCTGTAAACGTATTAATACGCAATGTACCTTCATTGAGAACCCGCTTGATGCGCTGATCCCATCGCTGAAAGCGAAGAAAATCGACGCCATTATGTCGTCGCTGTCGATCACCGAAAAACGTCAGCAGGAAATTGCTTTCACCGACAAGCTCTATGCAGCGGATTCCCGTCTGGTGGTGGCAAAAAATTCTGACATCGTGCCGGATCTGGCGACGCTTACGGGCAAACGTGTTGGTGTATTGCAGGGCACGACTCAGGAAACTTACGGTAACGTGCACTGGGCGCCGAAAGGCGTGGAAATTGTCTCCTATCAGGGGCAGGACAATATCTATGCTGACCTGACCGCGGGCCGTATCGACGCCGCGTTCCAGGATGAAGTTGCTGCCAGCGAAGGTTTCCTGAAAACGAAGGTTGGGGCAGATTACAAATTCGGCGGCCCGTCAGTAAAAGATGAAAAACTGTTTGGCGTCGGCACCGGTATGGGCGTGCGCAAAGATGACACTGAACTGCGTGAGGCGCTGAACAAGGCGTTCGCCGAGATGCGCGCCGACGGCACCTACGAAAAACTGGCGAAGAAGTATTTTGATTTTGATGTTTACGGTGGCTGATCGCTATCAGGGTACATAAAGCCCATAGATTGTTGACCGATAATTGAGTGCCGGATGGTGACGCTAAAGCGTCTTATCCGGCCTGCGAGGTGGCAAAAGTTGTAGGCCGGATAAGGCGAAGCCGCCATCCGGCAAAAAAGGTCAACACCCTCAAAAGAGGCTTCTTACTCACTACACAGGGCAGATTGCATGCTGTACGGTTTTTCTCAGGTAATTTTACACGGCGCTCTTGTCACCCTGGAGCTGGCGCTCAGCTCGGTGGTGCTGGCAGTGGCGATTGGTCTGGCAGGGGCAGGGGGCAAGCTTTCCGGCAACCGCCTGCTGCGCATCCTTTTCGAAGGCTATACCACGCTTATTCGTGGCGTGCCGGATCTCGTACTGATGCTGCTGATCTTCTACGGTCTGCAAATTGCCATCAACAGCGTGACTGAAGCGATTGGCATGGGGCAGATCGATATCGATCCGATGGTGGCCGGTATCATCACCCTCGGCTTTATCTACGGCGCTTATTTTACCGAAACCTTCCGTGGCGCGTTTATGGCGGTGCCGAGAGGGCATATCGAGGCGGCCACCGCGTTCGGCTTTACCGGATCGCAAATCTTTCGCCGCATTCTCTTCCCGGCGATGATGCGCTACGCGCTGCCCGGCATCGGTAACAACTGGCAGGTTATTTTGAAAGCCACCGCGCTGGTGTCGCTGCTCGGGCTGGAAGACGTGGTGAAAGCCACGCAGCTGGCCGGTAAAAGCACCTGGGAGCCGTTCTATTTCGCGGTAGTGTGTGGGCTAATTTATCTGGTGTTTACCACCGTCTCCAATGGTGTGCTGCTTCTGCTCGAACGTCGCTACTCCGTGGGTGTGAAGAGGGCTGACCTGTGATCGAGATTATTCAGGAGTACTGGCAATCCCTGTTGTGGACGGACGGCTATCGCTTAACGGGTGTCGCGATCACGCTGTGGCTGTTGATCTCGTCCGTCGTGATGGGCGGCATTCTGGCGCTGTTTCTGGCTATCGGGCGCGTCTCCAGCAACAAATTTGTCTGCTTCCCGATCTGGCTGTTCACCTATATTTTCCGCGGCACACCGCTGTATGTGCAGCTGCTGGTGTTCTATTCCGGGATGTACACCCTGGAAGTGGTGAAGGGAACGGAGCTGCTGAACGCCTTTTTCCGCAGCGGCCTGAACTGTACGGTGCTGGCGCTGACGCTGAACACCTGCGCCTACACCACTGAGATTTTCGCCGGGGCGATCCGCTCGGTGCCGCACGGGGAAATTGAAGCGGCGCGGGCATACGGTTTTTCCTCGGTAAAAATGTATCGCTGCATCATTCTGCCGTCGGCGCTGCGCATTGCGCTGCCCGCCTACAGCAATGAAGTGATCCTTATGCTGCACTCCACGGCGCTGGCTTTTACCGCCACCGTGCCGGATCTGCTGAAGATTGCCCGTGACATTAACTCGGCGACCTACCAGCCCTTTACCGCCTTTGGGCTGGCGGCGGTGCTGTATCTGATTATTTCTTATGTGCTGATCAGTCTGTTCCGCAAGGCGGAAAAACGCTGGTTGCAGCATGTGAAACCTTCTTCGACGCACTGAGAATACGATGTCTGAGAACAAACTAAACGTTACCGATTTACACAAACACTACGGCGAACACGAAGTGCTGAAAGGCGTCTCGTTGAAGGCGAATGCGGGCGATGTGATCACCATTATCGGTTCCTCCGGCTCCGGTAAAAGTACCTTTTTGCGCTGCATTAACTTCCTCGAAAAACCGAGTGAAGGGACGATCGTGGTCAGCGGTCAGAATATCACGCTGGTGCGGGATAAAGACGGTCAGCTTAAAGTGGCCGATAAAAATCAGCTGCGCCTGCTGCGTACCCGTCTGACCATGGTGTTCCAGCACTTCAACCTGTGGAGCCACATGACGGTGCTGGAAAACGTCATGGAAGCGCCGATTCAGGTGCTGGGCCTCAGCAAGCAGGAATCCCGCGAGCGGGCAGTGAAATACCTGGCGAAAGTCGGCATCGACGAGCGCGCTCAGGGGAAATACCCGGTGCATCTGTCCGGCGGTCAGCAGCAGCGTGTTTCCATCGCCCGCGCGCTGGCGATGGAGCCGGAAGTGTTACTGTTCGATGAGCCAACCTCGGCGCTGGATCCGGAGCTGGTGGGCGAAGTGCTGCGCATCATGCAGCAACTGGCGGAAGAGGGCAAAACCATGGTCGTGGTCACCCACGAAATGGGCTTTGCCCGCCACGTATCTTCCCACGTGATTTTCCTGCATCAGGGGAAAATAGAAGAAGAGGGCACGCCTGCCGAGCTGTTCGACAATCCGAAAAGCCTGCGTTTGCAGCAGTTCCTTAAGGGATCGCTGAAGTAATCCTGGCCCCTCATCCTGTGGGTGAGGGGCTTATTTAAAATCCGCCCGCTCAAGACGATACACGCAGTCGTCATGAAACACGCCGTTCACCCGATACACCTTAGGCAGCACATCCGTCTGCACAAACCCCAGCTTTTCCAGCACCCGCTGCGACGCGCGGTTTTCCGCCAGCACATACGCATTCAGCGCCGTCACGCCGGTCTGCGCAAAGGCATACTCACACAGCGCCCGTAACGCTTCGCTGGCGATGCCCTGGCCCTGCGCGTCGCTTACCACGCTGTAGCCGACATCCGCCTCCAGCGGATTTTGCGAGCTGATACGCAGCCCGAGATCGCCGAGCGGCGTTTCATCGTTATGGCGGCGGATCACAAAGGCGCCGGAGTTATTCAGCCGGGTGAAAAACACACGGCGCACGTCTTCCTCGGCGGCAATATCCGCCATGTAGCGCATATTATCGGGATCCTGACGCAGACGTAAAAAGAACGGCCAGTCGCTTTCCTGAAAGGTGGAAAGCGTCAGCCGCGGGGTGGTGAGGGTGACCATAATCGGCGTCATGAGTTAGCGCACCACATCCGCCAGCGCGTCTTCCAGCTCAAACCAGCGGAAGCCGAAACCTGATTCCTCCAGCCGTTTAGGCAGCGCCCGCTGGCCGCCCAGCACCAGCACTGCGGCTTCGCCCATCAGCAGGCGAATGGCGAAGGCCGGAGTGCGCACCAGCGTCGGGCGATGCAGCACGTGCCCCAGCGCGTGAGCGAACTGTTCATTGTGCACCGGATAAGGTGAAACCATATTGAACGGGCCGCGCAGATCGTTATCCAGCAGCCACAGAATGCCGTTGACCATATCGTCGATATGGATCCACGCGAGGTACTGCCGCCCGTTGCCAATTGGACCGCCAAGACCGGCACGAAATACCGGCAGCAGTTTTCCGAGGATGCCGCCTTTGGGCGCGAACACTACGCCGGTGCGCAGCAGGCAGACGCGGGTGGTCTCGCTCTGCGCGCCGCAGGCGATCTGCTCCCAGCGGACGCACAGCTTATGGGTAAATTCGTTGTGCGGCGGTTCGTCCTCCGTCACCACGACTTCCCCTAGATCACCGTAATAGCCGGTCGCCGAACCGGAAATCAGCACCGCGGGCGGCGTCTCGCTGGCGTTAATCAGGTCAACGAGTTTTTGGGTGATCGTCCAGCGGCTGTTGCACAGGCGCTGTTTTTGCGTCTCGCTCCAGCGCTTATCGGCGATGGGTTCACCCGCCAGATTGATCACCGCGTCGATATCGTTCAGATTGGTGCGATCGTGCAGCCCTTTCCACAGCGTCACGCGGGCGTCGACCTGCCCCTGCGCCTTGTGGGGGTTGCGGGTTACCACGGTCACGCTGTGCCCCAGTTCAAGCAAACGGGGAATAAGATGGCGACCAATAAGACCCGTGCCGCCGGTAATCAGAACCCTCATACAACCTCCTGGTGACGCTCAGCGCTGCCAGCTCATGGTCATCGACACCGAGTCGGCGTAGCGCAGGGCGTGAAGTTTATCGATTTCTGCTTCAGCATAGGTCACCCAGTGATGTTCCCGCGCGATATCGAGCACGTCCTGGGTTAATTTTTCCAGCAAGAAGAAGCGATTATTCTCCACGTGCTGAATGATGCGCTTGGTGATCGTCCGGTAATTCAGCGCATCGTTGATGTCTTCGCTGGCGCGCGCTTTCTCCGCCGGATAGTGGATCACCACGTTGATCACGATATCCTGTCGGTTCGCGATCTCTTCGTCTTTGATGCCGATAAATGTCCTCAGGCGCAGGTTTTTTATACGAATGACAGCATCAGGTTGCGGCATGGAACAACTCCTCCTTGTAGTGAATCGCTCCATCATACACGAGGTTTATTGCCGCGCGCAGTGGCCCTATAGCAGCTGCGCTTTTTGCATGGCCCGTTGCGTAGCCGGGCGATTGTGAATGCGTTCAAACCAGTTATTGACCGCCGGATAAGTCTGTAAATCAATGCGCTGGCGTTCATGGCTGTTGACCCACGGCCAGGCGGCGATATCCGCAATGCTGTAATGTTCGCCGCCAAGCCAGGGCACCGTCTCCAGACGTTTATTGAGCACGTTATACAGCCGCTGGGTTTCCACCTGATAGCGCTCAATAGCGTAAGGTTCGGGTTTGGGGGCGAAGTGGTTAAAATGATGATTCTGCCCGAGCATCGGACCGAGGCCGCCTACCTGCCAGAACAGCCATTGCAGCGTGCGATGCCGCTCGCGCAGCTCACCGCTTAACAGCAGGCCGGTTTTCTCCGCCAGATAAAGCAGGATCTCGCCGGATTCGAACAGGCTTAGCGGCGGCCCGCCATCCGCCGGGGTGTGATCGACAATGGCGGGGATTTTATTATTCGGCGATATTTCCAGAAACTCGGCGCGGAACTGATCGCCTTTGCCGATATTTACCGGTATCAAACGATAATCAAGTTCCGCCTCTTCCAGAAACAAGGTGATTTTATGGCCGTTCGGCGTCGGGGCGTAATAGAGATCGATCATGTCAACTCCTGTCGTTGCAGTCGCGTCGCAGAATGGAGTATAGGCATAACCCCGGCGCGATGAGTTTTCATGAGTGACAGACGTGCCGTAAAGCACTATTTTGAAGGTAAATTCCCTGGTGCGTGAGGTTGTTATGAGCGATGCGGCAATAACGTTATGGTCTGATGCAAACTACTTTTCTCCTTATGTCATGTCGGTCTATGTCGCCCTGCATGAAAAAGGGCTGCCTTTTACCCTCAAGACGGTGGATCTGGCTGGCGGCGAAAATAACCGTCCAGGCTGGCAGGGCTATACGCTGACCCGTCGCGTGCCGGTGCTGGAAATTGACGGTTTCGAGCTCAGCGAATCCTCTGCCATTACCGAATATCTCGACGAGAAGTTCGCCCCGCCGGAATGGGAGCGGATCTATCCTCATGACATGCAAAAACGCGCCCGCGCGCGACAAATTCAGGCGTGGCTACGCAGTGACCTGATGCCGATCCGCGAAGAGCGTTCCACCGACGTGGTATTTGCTGGCGTGAAAAAAGCGCCGCTCAGCGCCGCCGGTCTGGCAAGCGCGCAAAAACTCTTCGATACTGCAAGCCTGCTGCTCGCGCACGGTAAGCCCAATCTGTTTGGTGAATGGTGCATTGCCGATGCGGATCTGGCGCTGATGCTCAACCGTCTGGTACTGAACGGCGACGCCGTGCCGGAGCCGCTGGTGGAATACGCGACATTCCAGTGGCAGCGTTCTTCCGTCCAGCGTTATGTCGCACTTTCTGCGCAGCGTTCAGACTGATCGACGGTCAGAGATCCGCTATCATTAGACGGGATTTTTACCACGAGGTTTGCGCAATGAAGCTGATGTTTGCTTCAGACATTCATGGATCGTTACCAGCCACCGAACGCGTGTTAACGCTGTTCGCCGAAAGCGGCGCGCAGTGGCTGGTGCTGCTGGGGGATCTGCTGAACCACGGGCCGCGTAACGCGCTGCCGGAAGGCTATGCGCCAGCGCAGGTGGCCGGGCGGCTTAACGAGCAGGCGGCGCGTATTATTGCGGTGCGCGGCAACTGCGACAGCGAAGTGGATCAGATGCTGCTTAATTTTCCCATTACCGCACCCTGGCAACAGGTGTTGCTGGAGGATCGGCGGCTGTTTCTGACCCACGGGCATCTGTTTGGCCCTGATCATCTGCCGCCGCTGGGGGCGGGAGATGTGCTGGTTTATGGACATACGCATTTGCCGGTGGCGGAACGACGGGGCGAGGTGATTCATTTCAATCCCGGCTCGGTCAGCATTCCCAAAGGCGGACATGTCGCCAGCTACGGCATACTGGATGAAAACGTTTTGCGTGTAATCGCACTGAATGATCAACGCGTTATTGCACAGGTCACGATTAATCCGTAATTTACCCGACAACCAAAAACGCGTCATAAGAGCGCTTAGAGAGAAGGTTTCCTGATGGTGGAACAACGTCATTTTACAGGCACGGAATGGGTAGATATTGTCAACGAAGACAATGAGGTGATAGCGCAAGCCAGCCGCGAACAGATGCGCGCGCAGTGTCTGCGTCATCGCGCGACCTATATCGTTGTGCATGATGGCATGGGTAAAATTCTGGTGCAGCGCCGCACCGAGACCAAAGACTTTATGCCAGGGATGCTGGATGCCACCGCCGGTGGCGTGGTGCAGGCGGATGAAGTGTTACTCGATTCCGCGCGCCGGGAAGCCGAAGAGGAATTAGGCATTGCGGGGGTTCCGCTTGCCGAACACGGGCAGTTCTATTTCGAAGATGAACATTGCCGCGTCTGGGGCGCACTGTTCAGCTGCGTATCCCACGGCCCGTTCGCGTTACAGGAAGAGGAAGTCAGCGAAGTGTGCTGGATGACACCGGAAGAGATCACCGCCCGCTGCGATGAATTTACCCCGGACTCGCTGAAAGCGCTGGCACTGTGGATGACCCGCAATGCCAACAACGATCAGCCAAAGCTTGAAACCGCGCAGTAACCTCAGCAACTCTCCCGCAGACACAGCGTCGAGGCAATTGGCGCGCGTGTCGTCCAGTCATCATCATTCAGTCGCGCCAGCAGGGCGCGACCTGCTTCAATACCAATCTGGCGATGCGGCACGGCAATGGTGGTCAGCGGTGGCTGGCAGACCCGGCTGACATCGCTGTCCCCAAAGCCGACAATCGCCAGATCGTCCGGCACTTTGATCCGCCGACGCTGACACTCATAGAGCGCGCCACACGCCAGTTCATCTGACACGCACACCAGCGCATCCAGCTCCGGCCACGCCAGTAAAAATTCCGGCAGCTGCGCCGCACCGGTAGAAAAGGTGGGCGGCGCGGCGGCATTAATCACCCGATTCGGCGACATATGGTGGCGCAGCATGGCTTTATACCAGCCCTGCAAATGCTGCTGGAAAATCCACTGTTCCTGATTGGCGCACAGCAGGCCGATATTCTGATAGCCGCGCTGGATAAGCGTCTGCGTTAATTCCTGCATGGCGGCGACGTTATCAATACCGATATTCATATCGATGGGATCGGTCCGCGTCGCGCCGATTTCCATCACCGGAATACTGGCGTTGGTCAGCCAGTGACGCACGGTTTCGCTGTGCTCGACGCTCAGCAAAATGGCGGCGGCCAGGTTCGAGGCCAGCAGCGTTTCCAGCAGCTTTTCTTCCTGCTCCAGCCGGTGCTGTGACTCCGCCAGCATGATCTGATACCCCGCCGGTTGCAGCACCTGCTGGAGTCCGGCAAACATTTCCGAGCAGCCGGACTCCGCCAGATTCGGCACCACCATCGCAATCGTCCATGACGACGCGGAGGCAAGGGCGCTGGCGGCCAGATTGGGCAGATAACCCAGCTCCCGTACCGCCGCTTCAATTTTTTCACGTAGTTTGTCGGAAACCTGTTCAGGCGTGCGCAGCGCCCTGGAAACCGTCATCGTGCCGACGCCCGCCAGTTGTGCAACGTCTGCCAGCGTCACCTTTCCGGTATTGCGCCGTTTTCGGGTAATAGACATTCTCGTTCCTGCGTAAAGACGATGATCTCAGTGGCTTTTTTCGATTTATTTATTCGTAGCAAGGCAAGTATACGCCGGATAAGCACATTATTACCGGGATACAGGACAATGATTGTGATCTGATAGCGCTATCACAATTTCGCACAGTGCTCTTTGATAGCGCTATCTTTGTGATTTGTATCACGGTCAGTTCGCGGATCCTTGCATAAAGTTTGTCCATCTTTTGCCACCAAAGAGGGGAACAGCGTGCTGGAGACATGGCTTAACGGGCCCACGATTCAATGCCGCGAGCAGGTTGATGACTGGCAGCAGGCGCTGGCGATCTGCGCCCAACCGTTGCTGGATGCAGGTGTGATCACGCCGGATTATGTACCGGCGATTATTCGGCAGCAGCACACACTGGGCGCGTATTACGTGCTGGCACCGGGACTGGCGATGCCCCATGCCAGGCCAGAAGAGGGGGCGAAGGCGCACGGCTTATCGCTGCTGAAATTACAGCGCGGCGTGACGTTTAATGCCGGGGAGTTCGATCCGGTGGATCTGATTATCATGCTGGCAGCGGCAGATAAGCATAGCCATATTGAGATGATCGCCACGCTGGCAGAATTATTTTCCAGCGAGAAAGACATGGAGGAATTACACCAGGCTAACCGCAAGGAGGAAATAGAAAAAATCATCCAGCGCTTTTAGATTTTAATAAATTAATCCCTTTACAACATCACGCATTATTACGAGATGCACCTGAACTTTACCCTACGAAAGGTGATAATAATGAAAATTATGGCAATTTGCGGCTCCGGCCTCGGCAGCAGTTTTATGGTCGAAATGAATATCAAAAAAGTGCTGAAAAAGCTCAATATCGAAGCGGAAGTGGAGCACTCTGACCTGTCATCCGCCACCCCCGGCGCAGCCGACCTGTTCGTGATGGCGAAAGACATCGCCGCCAGCGCCAGCGTGCCGGACCACCAGCTGGTGGTGATCAATAACATTATCGATATTAATGAGCTGGAAGCGAAGCTCCAGACTTATTTTGCCAACCGGTAACTGCATATAAAGCGAGGCGGATATGTTTATCCTTGAAACGCTCAATTTTATTGTCGATATACTGAAAGTGCCGTCAGTACTGGTGGGCTTAATCGCCTTAATTGGTCTGGTGGCGCAGAAAAAATCCTTTTCCGATGTGGTAAAAGGCACGGTAAAAACCATTCTCGGTTTTATTGTGCTGGGCGGCGGGGCCACTGTATTAGTCGGGTCGCTTAATCCTTTAGGCGGCATGTTTGAACACGCTTTTAATATTCAGGGCATCATACCGAATAACGAGGCAATTGTTTCCATTGCGCTGGAGAAATACGGCGCGTCGACGGCGCTGATCATGGCGTTTGGCATGGTCGCCAATATTATCGTCGCGCGCTTTACGCGGCTGAAGTACATCTTCCTGACTGGTCATCATACCTTTTATATGGCCTGTATGATCGGCGTGATCCTCACCGTCGCCGGGTTTGAAGGCGTAGGCCTGGTGTTTACCGGATCGCTGATTTTAGGGCTGGTGATGGCCTTTTTCCCGGCCATCGCGCAACGCTATATGCGGCGCATCACCGGCACCGATGACATCGGCTTTGGTCACTTCGGCACGCTCGGCTACGTGCTGGCAGGGTGGATCGGCAGCGTCTGCGGTAAAGGCTCGCGTTCAACGGAAGAGATGAACCTGCCGAAGAATTTAAGCTTTTTGCGCGACAGCTCTATCTCCATCTCGCTCACCATGATCATTATTTATCTCATCATGGCGGTCTGTGCCGGGCGTGAATATATCGAAAGCACCCTTAGCGGCGGCCAAAACTTCCTTGTGTACGCCATTATTCAGGCCATTACCTTCGCCGCCGGGGTATTTATTATCCTGCAGGGCGTGCGCCTCATCCTCGCGGAAATCGTCCCGGCCTTTACCGGCTTTTCGGAAAAACTGGTGCCCAATGCCCGCCCGGCGCTGGATTGCCCGGTGGTTTACCCTTACGCGCCTAATGCAGTGCTGATTGGTTTCCTGTTCAGCTTCCTCGGCGGGCTGGTGGGATTGTTCCTGCTCGGGCAGATGAAGCTGGTGCTGATCCTGCCGGGTGTGGTGCCACACTTCTTTACCGGTGCCACCGCGGGTGTCTTTGGTAACGCTACCGGAGGACGACGCGGCGCGATGCTCGGATCTTTCGCTAACGGACTGTTGATCACTTTCCTGCCGGTACTGCTGTTGCCAGTGCTGGGTGCCATCGGTTTTGCCAATACCACTTTCTCGGACGCGGATTTCGGCGTGATCGGCATCGTACTGGGCAATCTGGCGCGCTACCTCTCGCCGCTGGCGATCACCGGGCTGGTGGTGGCGCTGTTTGCAGCCCTGGTGGCGTGGAATCTGTTTGCGCGAAAAAAACCGGCGGCTGGCGACACGCAGCCCACTAGCGGAGCGAAATTATGAGCACGATAACAGAACTGACGCAGCTGGCGCGTGAGATCCGCGTTGCCACCCTGAAATCACTGACCGCACTGGGTTTCGGGCACTACGGTGGCAGTATGTCGGTGGTGGAAACCCTGGCAGTATTGTATGGCGAGGTGATGCGCATTGATCCGGCGGATCCCGACTGGCCGCAGCGCGATTATTTCGTGCTGTCGAAAGGTCACGCAGGCCCGGCGCTGTACAGCACGCTCGCCATCAAGGGCTATTTCCCGGTAGAGGAGTTACAGACCCTGAATCAGAATGGCACCCGCCTGCCAAGCCACCCGGATCGGCTGAAAACCCGCGGCGTGGATGCCACCACCGGCTCGCTCGGGCAGGGGATTTCCATCGCGGGGGGGATGGCGCTGTCGCACAAGCTGGCCGGGCGCGCTAACCGCGTGTTCTGTATCGTCGGCGACGGCGAGCTGAACGAAGGCCAGTGCTGGGAGGCGTTTCAGTTCATTGCCCATCACCGGCTGAATAATCTGACGGTGTTTGTCGACTGGAACAAGCAGCAGCTGGACGGCGAGCTGGACGAGATTATCTGCGCCTTCGATCTGGAGGGTAAATTCCGCGCCTTTGGCTATAACGTCTGCACCGTGAAAGGCAATGACATCGCCGCCATTCTGGAAGCGGTCGCGCCGCGTCCGGCAGCGGATGCACGCCCGCGCATTGTGATCCTCGACAGCATCAAAGGGCAGGGCGTGCCTTATCTGGAACAGCTCGGCAATTCACACCATTTACGCCTGACGGATGAGATGAAGCAGGCGCTGGATCAGACCATCGCACAACTGGAGGCCGCGCATGATTAAGATCGCACCCGTCGGGGGAAAAGACGCCATTGAAATGCGCAAAGTGTACGCCGGATTTGTAGCAGAGCAGATTGAGTGCGGCAGCGACATTATTGCGCTGGAAGCGGATTTAATGAGTTCTATGGCCATGGACGGCGTGCAGAAACGCTACCCGCAGCACGTTATTAACTGCGGCATTATGGAAGCCAACGTTATCGGCACCGCGGCCGGGCTTGCGCTCACCGGGCGTAAACCCTTTGTGCATACTTTTACCGCCTTTGCCAGCCGTCGCTGTTTTGATCAGCTGTTTATGGCGCTGGACTATCAGCGCAATAACGTGAAGGTTATCGCCTCGGATGCGGGGGTGACCGCGTGTCACAATGGCGGCACGCACATGTCCTTTGAGGATATGGGGATTGTGCGCGGGCTGGCGCATTCGGTGGTGCTGGAAGTCACCGACGCGGTGATGTTTGACGATGTGTTGCGCCAGTTGATGACGCTGGAGGGTTTTTACTGGGTACGCACTATCCGTAAACAGGCGGCGACCGTTTATGCCCCCGGCTCGGTTTTCACCATCGGCAAAGGCAACGTGCTGCGCGATGGCAGCGATATCACGCTGATCGCCAACGGCATTATGGTGGCAGAGGCGCTACAGGCGGCAGAGACGCTGGCGCAGGAGGGCGTCAGCGCGGCGGTGATCGACATGTTCACGCTCAAACCCATCGACCGCATGCTGATAAAAAACTACGCCGAGAAAACCGGCAAAATGGTGACCTGTGAAAACCACAGTATTCACAACGGGCTTGGATCTGCGGTGGCGGAAGTGCTGGTGGAAACCTGCCCGGTGCCGATGCGCCGCGTCGGAGTGAAAGAACGTTATGGCCAGGTGGGCACGCAGGATTTCCTGCAAAAAGAGTATGGACTGACGGCGCAGGATATTGTGTCGGCGGCGCGAGAGTTGCTGTAAATAAAAAGGCGACCCGTGAAGGGTCGCCTTTTTGTTGCCCGGTGGCGCTGGCGCTTACCGGGCCTACGGTTTTGTAGGCCGGATAAGCGAAGCGCCATCCGGCAAAACATTACTGCTGTTGCGAAGACTGGATCGCCGTCAGGGCGATGGTGTAGACAATATCGTCTACCAGCGCGCCACGGGACAGGTCGTTCACCGGCTTACGCATACCCTGCAGCATCGGCCCGATAGAGATCAGGTCGGCAGAACGCTGTACCGCTTTATAAGTGGTGTTACCGGTGTTCAGGTCCGGGAAGATGAACACGGTAGCACGACCCGCAACCGGCGAGTTCGGCGCTTTGGATTTTGCCACGTCAGCCATTACCGCAGCGTCATACTGCAGCGGGCCGTCGATGACCAGATCCGGACGTTTTTCCTTAGCGATACGGGTTGCTTCGCGGACTTTCTCTACATCGCTACCGGCACCAGAGTTACCGGTGGAGTAGGAGAGCATTGCCACGCGCGGCTCGATACCGAATGCTGTTGCGGAATCCGCAGACTGGATGGCGATTTCTGCCAGCTGTTCAGCGGTAGGATCCGGGTTGATCGCGCAGTCACCGTAAACATAAACCTGTTCCGGCAGCAGCATGAAGAACACGGAAGACACCAGCGAGCTGCCCGGTGCAGTTTTGATCAGCTGTAACGGCGGACGGATGGTGTTCGCGGTAGTGTGAACCGCACCGGAAACCAGACCGTCAACTTCGTCCTGTTCCAGCATCAGCGTACCCAGTACCACGTTGTCTTCCAGCTGTTCGCGGGCAACGGCTTCGGTCATGCCTTTGTTCTTACGCAGCTCAACCAGACGGGCAACGTAGCTTTCACGCACCACTTCCGGATCGACGATTTCGATGCCAGCGCCCAGTTCAACGCCCTGGGAAGCCGCAACGCGGTTGATTTCATCCGGGTTACCCAGCAGCACACAGGTCGCGATGCCGCGCTCGGCACAAATCGCTGCCGCTTTCACAGTACGCGGTTCGTCGCCTTCCGGCAGTACAACGCGTTTGCCAGCCTGACGGGCCAGTTCGGTCAGCTGATAGCGGAACGCTGGCGGAGACAGGCGACGGCTACGCTCGGAGGTGGCGGTCAGGGATTCGATCCAGTCAGCATTGATGTAGCTGGCAACGTATTCCTGAACTTTCTCGATACGCTGATGGTCATCAGCCGGCACTTCCAGGTTGAAGCTTTGCAGGCTCAGGGAGGTCTGCCAGGTGTTGGTGTTCACCATGAATACCGGCAGGCCGGTGGCGAAAGCACGTTCACACAGCTTAGCCACGCGAGCGTCCATTTCATAAGCGCCGGTCAGCAGGATGGCACCGATTTCCACACCGTTCATCGCGGCGAGGCAGGCAGCCACCAGCACGTCAGGACGGTCTGCGGAGGTCACCAGCAGAGAGCCCGGGCGGAAGTGTTCCAGCATGTGCGGAATGCTGCGCGCACAGAAGGTAACGGACTTCACGCGGCGGGTGTTGATGTCGCCTTCGTTAACGATGGTGGCGTTCAGGTGACGCGCCATATCGATAGCACGGGTAGCGATCAGATCGAAGCTCCACGGCACCGCGCCCAGCACAGGCAGTGCGCTGGAGTGTTGCAGCTGAGTCGGATCGATGTTGCTGACTTTCGCTTTGGTCGAGTCGTCGAAAATCTCGGACAGATCCGGACGGGTACGGCCCTGCTCGTCAACCGGCGCGTTCAGCTTGTTAACGATAACGCCGGTGATGTTGGCGTTTTTCGCGCCGCCGAAGCTGCTGCGGGTCAGTTCGATACGCTCTTTGAGCTGCTCAGCAGTGTCGGTGCCCTGGGACATGACGAAAACAATTTCGGCATTCAGGGTTTTGGCGATTTCATAGTTCAGCGACTGGGCGAACTGATGTTTACGCGTCGGCACCAGGCCTTCAACCAGCACCACTTCTGCGTCTTTTGCGCTTTCGTGGTAGCGGGCGATGATCTCTTCCATCAGCACATCTTTCTGATTGCTGGAGAGCAGAGATTCAACGTGGCTCATTTTCAGCGGTTCAGCGGCTGGCAGGCCGGAGTTCGCGCGCACGATAGTGGTAGTCTGGTCAGGCGCATCGCCACCAGCACGCGGCTGGGCGATAGGTTTGAACACGCTCAGACGAACGCCTTTACGTTCCATAGCACGGATCACGCCCAGGCTGACGCTGGTCAGGCCGACGCTGGTTCCGGTAGGGATGAGCATAATAATACGGGACACGGTTTATCCTCTTTTCGTTACCGCCGCTGTGGGCGGAAGATAAAACAGCACCGCCAGCGTGGGCTGGCGGTGTGGTGAATCAGGCAGTCAGACGGTGGGCGTCTTGTGCGATGACCAGCTCTTCGTTGGTCGGGATAACCACCGCCGGGGTGGTGCCTTCTTTGTTGATGAACCCGGATTTGCCGAAACGGGCAGCCAGGTTACGTTCGTGATCAACATCGAAGCCCAGAACGCCCAGTTTGCCCAGAGTCAGTTCGCGTACCATGGCAGCGTTTTCACCGATACCACCGGTGAAGATCACGGCATCCAGACGACCGTCCATCAGCGCGGTGTATGAGCCGATGTATTTCGCCAGACGGTGGCAGTAAACGTCCATTGCACGTTTAGCGTCCGCTTTATCCGCGTAGTTGTCTTCAACATAACGGCAGTCGCTGGTGACTTCGGTCAGACCCAGCAGGCCGGACTGTTTGGTCAGCATGGTGTTGATTTCATCCACGCTCATGCCCAGAGTGTCGTGCAGGTGGAAGATAATCGCCGGGTCGATGTCACCGGAACGGGTACCCATCACCAGACCTTCCAGCGGGGTCAGACCCATGGAGGTATCAACACATTTACCGTTACGGATTGCAGAAACAGAACCGCCGTTGCCCAGGTGGCAAGTGATGATGTTAACTTCTTCAACCGGCTTGTTCAGGACTTTCGCCGCTTCCTGAGTCACATAGAAATGGCTGGTGCCGTGTGCGCCATAACGACGTACGCCGTGCTCTTTGTACAGGCTGTACGGCAGCGCATAGAGGTAAGACTCTTCCGGCATGGTCTGATGGAACGCGGTGTCAAATACGGCCACGTTTTTGTCTTTCAGATTCGGGAAGGATTTCAGCGCTTCAGCGATACCGATCAGGTGAGCTGGGTTATGCAGCGGTGCGAAGGATGCAGAGTCTTTGATGCCCTGAATCACAGAGTCGTCGATCACTACGGAACTGGTGTATTTTTCTCCGCCGTGGACGATACGGTGACCAATTGCGGTCAGCTGCGCAGACAGTTCTGGTTTTTGTGCCAGAATAGTGTTAACGATAAAGTTCAGCGCTTCACTGTGAGCGGCGCCTGCACCTAAAGCCGCTTCTTGTTTGCTGCCGTCCATCTTCCACTTGATACGCGCTTCAGGCAGATGGAAACATTCGGCCAAACCAGAGAGGTACTCGTCACCGTTTACAGCATCGATAATTGCGAATTTCAGTGAGGAGCTACCGCAGTTCAGAACCAGTACTAACTTACTCGACATGGAAGTACCTATTATTGATACGTGGCTAAAAAAACGTCAGTTGGTCTCACAGCGTAGCGTATGATGACGCTGACATTTATGATTAACATCATGCTCAGTTAACTTTTTTGCACGATGAAAAGGAATACTGATTATTTTATGCCATTTTGCGCAAATTTCAGTCAGTGGCATAATATTCATTATGTTGACGAGAGAAAGTTCATCAACTATGGCCAAATCAGGCTGAAACAGGATACCTGATAGCAGCGTGGTATGACAAAATATTTTGAACGTTGTCCCGAGCAGTTGTTGTTTTGCACAAATTTTTTAATTTTTATATGTGAAGTTGAGGTAACGCCATGTCTGCACCTGAAGATCGCCACGTGAGCTTTTTCAGTTTGTTTCGCCGGGGACAGCATTATGCGAAGACCTGGCCCATGGAAAAGAGCCTCGCTCCGCTGTTTATTGAAAACCGCACGATACGCGCCACGCGCTATGCCATTCGCTTTATGCCGCCGCTTGCGGTCTTCACCCTTTGCTGGCAGATCGCTCTTGGCGGTCAGCTTGGTCCGGCGGTCGCCACTGCGCTGTTTGCGCTGAGCCTGCCGATGCAGGGCTTGTGGTGGCTGGGCAAACGTTCGGTCACGCCATTACCGCCTTCCATCCTCCAGTGGTTTTATGAAGTGCGGGGCAAACTCCAGGAAGCGGGCCAGGCGCTGGCACCTGTTGAAGGCAAACCCGATTATCAGGCGCTGGCTGACACGCTTAAGCGCGCCTTCAAACAACTGGATAAAACTTTCCTGGATGATTTGTAATTCCCCCATGATTACGCATATAAAGAAGGCACATAATTTATGTGCCTCTTTTTTTTGCCGTGAAGTAATGAGGAGTAACGAATGGAAATGACTAACGCCCAACGCCTGATCCTGTCGAATCAGTACAAAATGATGACCATGCTGGATCCGACTAACGCCGAGCGCTATCGCCGCCTGCAGACCATCGTGGAACGGGGGTTTGGCCTGCAAATGCGCGAACTGGATCGTGAATTCGGTGAGCTGCCGGAAGAGACCTGCCGGGTGGTAATCGACATTATGGAGATGTACCACGCGCTGCACGTCTCCTGGACCAACCTGAAAGAGGCGCAGACCATCGACGAACGTCGTGTCACTTTCCTCGGCTTCGATGCGGCAACGGAATCGCGTTACCTCAGCTATGTTCGATTCATGGTGAATACCGAAGGGCGCTACACCGATTTTGATGCCGGTACCCACGGCTTCAATGCCCAGACCCCCATGTGGGAAAAATACCAGCGTATGCTGGGTGCATGGCACGCCTGCCCGCGTCAGTACCATCTGAGCGCCAACGAAATTAACCAGATTATTAACGCCTGAGGAATTGCCTGTGCTGTGTAAAGGATTTCTGTTTGACCTGGACGGTACGCTGGTGGACTCGCTGCCCGCCGTTGAGCGCGCATGGTGTAACTGGGCGGACCGTTTTGGCATCGCGCACGATGAGGTGCTGAATTTTATCCACGGCAAACAGGCCATCACCTCGCTGCGCCACTTTATGCAAGGGCGCAGTGAGGAAGAGATCGCCGCGGAATTTACCCGTCTGGAAGGGATCGAAGCCAGCGACACCACCGGTCTTATTGCGCTACCGGGCGCGGTGGCATTACTGACGCATCTCGACGCGCTGGATATTCCCTGGGCGATTGTCACGTCAGGCTCTATGCCGGTTGCCCGTGCGCGTCATCAGGCGGCGGGGTTACCGTCGCCGCAGGTGTTCGTCACCGCCGAACAGGTGAAACGCGGCAAACCGGAGCCTGATGCTTATCTGCTGGGCGCACAGTTGCTTGGCCTGCCGGCGGAAGACTGTGTGGTGGTGGAAGATGCCTCCGCCGGGATCCTTTCCGGCCTGGCGGCGGGTTGTCATGTCATTTCGGTGAACGCACCGGAAAACGCACCGCGGCTCGAGGAGGTGGACTTTGTGCTGCAAAGCCTGGAGGCGCTGGTCATTACCCGGCGTCCCGATGGTGACGTTGATGTACAAATTAACGCCTGATTGCATGATATAGCCCCATCACGATGGGGCTTTTTTATGGCACAATTCTTACCCACTCAACAAATAAGGATATCTGGTGAACGGGGAATTAATTTGGGTTCTGAGTCTGCTGGGCGTGGCCATTGTCCTTTTTGCCACCGGCAAGGTGCGCATGGACGCCGTTGCGCTGCTGGTGATCATCGCCTTTGTGCTCAGTGGCACCTTAACGCTTAGCGAAGCCTTTTCCGGCTTCAGCGATCCTAACGTCATTCTTATCGCCGCGCTCTTTGTCATGGGCGACGGTCTGGTACGTACCGGCGTCGCCACCAGCATGGGCGCGTGGCTGGTCAAAGTAGCGGGCAGCAGCGAAACCAAAATGCTGGTGATGCTGATGATCACCGTCGCAGGGCTCGGGGCTTTTATGAGCTCGACCGGCGTGGTCGCCATTTTTATTCCCGTCGTGCTCAGCGTCTCGATGCGCATGAAAACCTCGCCGTCGCGGCTGATGATGCCGCTCAGCTTCGCCGGGCTGATCAGCGGCATGATGACGCTGGTCGCCACGCCGCCCAATCTGGTGGTCAACAGCGAGCTGTTGCGCGAAGGGCTGGCAGGCTTTAACTTTTTCAGCGTCACGCCGCTGGGGCTGGTGATCCTCGGGCTTGGCATTTTATACATGCTGGTGATGCGTTTTGCGTTGAAAGGCGAGCAGCAGGAGCATCAGCGCGATGGCTGGAAGCGGCGCACCTTCCGCGACTTAATCAAAGAATATCGCCTGACCGGGCGGGCGCGACGGCTGGCGATCCGCCCCGGCTCGCCAATGATTGGTCAGCGGCTGGACGATCTCAAACTACGCGAACGCTACGGCGCGAACGTTATCGCCGTTGAACGCTGGCGGCATTTCCGTCGCGTGATGGTCAACGTCAATGGTGTGTCTGAATTCCGCGCCCGCGATGTATTGCTGATCGATATGTCGGCGGCGGATGTCGATCTGCGCGAATTTTGCAGCGAACAGCAACTGGAGCCGATGATCCTGCGTGGCGAGTATTTTTCCGACCAGGCACTGGATGTCGGGATGGCGGAAGTGTCGCTGATCCCGAATTCTGAGCTGATCGGCAAAACGGTGCGTGAAATCGGCTTTCGCAGCCGCTACGGCCTGAACGTGGTGGGTATCAAGCGCGACGGCAGCGCCATTGAAGGCGCTATCGTTGATGAGCCGCTGGCGCTGGGGGATATTTTTCTGGTGATCGGCAACTGGAAGCTGATTTCCGCGCTCGGGCAGAAAGGGCGCGATTTTGTGGTGCTGAATATGCCCGCGGAGGAGAGCGATGCGTCGCCCGCGCACAGTCAGGCACCCCATGCCATTTTTTGTCTGGTGCTGATGATCGCTCTGATGCTGACCGATGAGATCCCCAACCCCATTGCGGCCATTATTGCCTGTCTGCTGATGGGCAAGTTTCGCTGTATTGACGCGGAAAGCGCCTGGCGAGCCATTCACTGGCCGAGCATTATTCTTATCGTCGGCATGATGCCCTTTGCACTGGCGCTGCAAAAAACCGGCGGCGTCGATCTGGCGGTGAAAGGGTTGATGCAGTTCGGCGGCGGCTACGGGCCGCACATGATGCTGCTCTGCCTGTTTGTGCTGTGCGCCACCATTGGCCTGTTCATCTCCAATACCGCCACGGCGGTACTGATGGCACCCATTGCGCTGGCGACCGCGAAATCCATGGAATTATCGCCATATCCTTTCGCGATGATGGTCGCCATGGCAGCCTCGGCGGCCTTTATGACGCCGGTGTCATCGCCGGTTAATACCTTAGTGCTGGGGCCGGGGAATTACAGGTTCAGTGATTTTGTGAAGATTGGCGTGCCCTTCACCCTGATGGTAATGGTGGTATGCGTGGTGTTGATCCCGGTATTATTTCCGTTTTAGCCGGAGGTCCGGAATAAATCCAGGCCCGGCAAGCGTAGCGCCGCCGGGCAAGATCGCTACAACGGCGAATCCGTGCTGATTTCATCCAGCGACAGCTGAAAACTCGGCACAAACACCGCCATAAAATAATCCATCTCCTCGCTGCGTCGCGCGGCGAGGGTTTTTTCCAGCCGCGACTTCGCCAGCAAAAATTCATTATTGCCGGCTGAGAGCTCTTCCAGACATTTCAGGTAGGCGCACAGGGCATCCGCCTGTTTGACGATCAGCTTTTCTTCTTCGCTGTACTGATGCTCATCGATCAGCGGCGCAAAAATATCCCGCAGCTCTTCCGGCACCATATCCACCAGCTTCTGCTGGGCGATCTTCTCAATCGCTTTGTATTCCTGGGCGATCTGCGAATTAAAATATTTAACCGGCGTCGGCAGATCGCCGGTCAGGACTTCCGAGGCATCGTGATACATCGCCAGCAGGGCAATGCGTTCGGCATTGACGTTCCCGTTGAACTTGCGGTTTTTAATCGCCGCCAGCGCATGGGCAACCATCGCGACCTGTAAACTGTGCTCAGAGACGTTTTCCGTGCGCACATTGCGCATCAGTGGCCAGCGATTGATTAATTTAAGACGGGAGAGATGGGCGAAGAAATGACTTTGACTCATGGGTAACCTGTCGGTGGCAACAACGTAAACTCATTGTGCCCGCAGAGCGGGGGAAGATGCAAACTTCCCCCGTATGTCGGTTACTGGTGATAACCCGAGAGGAAACGACCAAAGCGGGTAATGGACATTTCCAGATCGTCGAGGCGCGGCAGCGTCACGATGCGCACGTGATCCGGCCACGGCCAGTTGAACGCCGTTCCCTGCACCAGCAGCACTTTTTCCTGCAGCAGGAAATCGAGCACCATTTTCTGGTCATCATGAATATTGAAGCGTTTCGCATCAATTTTCGGGAACATATAGAGCGCGCCCTTCGGCCTGGTGCAGGAGACGCCAGGAATATCGTTGATCAGCTCCCACGCGCGGTTGCGCTGCTCGTACAGGCGTCCTCCCGGTACAATGAACTCGCTGATGCTTTGATAACCGCCGAGTGCGGTCTGAATGGCATGCTGTGCCGGGACGTTGGCACACAGGCGCATTGACGCCAGCATCTCCAGCCCTTCGATATAGCCTTTGGCGTGTTTTTTCGGGCCGTTCAGCACCATCCAGCCCTGACGGAAGCCCGCCACGCGATAGGTTTTGGACAGACCATTAAAGGTAATAGTCAGCAGGTCCGGTGCCAGTGGGGCAATAGAATGGTGTTCGGCATCGTCATAGAGAATTTTGTCGTAGATCTCATCGGCGAAAATGATCAGGTTATGCTGACGGGCGATCTCAACGATCTCCAGCAGCAGCTCCTTTGAATAGACCGCGCCGGTCGGGTTGTTCGGGTTGATGATCACGATGCCGCGGGTGCGGGGGGTAATTTTCGCACGAATGTCGTCGAGATCCGGGAACCAGTCGGATGATTCGTCGCAAATATAGTGCACGGCTTTACCGCTGGAAAGCGCGACGGCGGCGGTCCATAACGGATAGTCCGGCGCGGGCACCAGCATTTCATCGCCGCTGTTCAGCAACGCCTGCATGGATTGCACGATAAGCTCGGATACGCCGTTGCCGATGTAAATATCTTCTACGGTGACATCGCGCATGCCGCGCGCCTGGTAATGCTGCATGATCGCTTTACGGGCGGAGTACAGTCCCTTGGAATCGCAATATCCCTGTGCGGTCGGGAGATTACGAATTACGTCAACCAGGATTTCATCTGGGGCTTCAAAGCCAAAGGGCGCGGGGTTGCCGATATTGAGCTTCAGAACTTTGTTGCCTTCTTCTTCCAGGCGTTTCGCTTCTTTAAGCACCGGGCCACGAATGTCGTAACAGACGTTATCTAACTTGCTGGATTTTTCGATGGGTGACATGAATCTTTGACCTTATAGCTGTTATTGGCCACTCCCTGCCATGGAAGTCAGCACGGAATAATGTACTCCGCCGAGTGGCAGTTTAGAAGGCTTTGCAGAAGAAGATTTTGCGTGCCGGCGTTGTGGGGCAGTGGTAGTTAACGCTGGGAAAGTCACTTGCTGTCCAGTTAATATTCCTGTTTAATTTTTCTGTAAAGTGCTTCGCGTTACCTTAACGAAAATTACAGGGTGTTTACGCTAAAATGCGAAAGCGCTGGTATATCAGCATAAGCGGCGCGTAACAGGGTCTGGCTGTTCAAAAGCAGGCTTGCGAGTATTGGTTAGGGGTATTAATGAATTATCATTTTATCAATTAATATTTATTTAATATTATGATTGAAAAATCAGGGTGACGGTAAATATTAATAAGTCTAAGCTACCTCTCCGGTCTGCTGAAGCATCAGAACATTCCCAATAACACTTATATATATAAGGTTTTTGCGGTAAGATGCCTGTCACAAATGTCGGTTATGCCGGGAATCTGGCGAATGCCATATCTATTACAAAATTTAATGTATTGTTATTAAAGCATTTTATTTTGTCATCGATAATAAAATCGCATTGCCAGAATCAATTGTAGCTCCCGGTCGTAAGCGCAAGTGAATGTAAATTGAGATAAAGATTTTACCAGCTAATGTTTGTTTACTTATATCCTCAACAGGATAAGCAGACAAAAATAAGACCATAAGCAGGATTTGCCAGATAAGCCTGCGAAATAGATGACCATGACTGTGTCAGGTCGACATATGCGACCTGTCGCCGCTGGATGCACGTTTTAAATGGAATTACTTCTTTCTTACGAACACAGCAAATACCGGGCGGTGGAATACGGGCCACCTGGGAGTGAAAAAATATGATAAATGCAAATCGTCCGATACTAAATCTCGACCTCGATCTGCTGAGAACCTTTGTTGCGGTTGCCGATCTCAACACTTTTGCGGCAGCAGCGGCGGCAGTTTGCCGCACACAGTCAGCGGTCAGTCAGCAAATGCAGCGTCTCGAACAACTGGTGGGCAAAGAGCTGTTTGCTCGTCATGGTCGCAACAAACTGTTGACCGAACATGGCATCCAGTTGCTGGGTTATGCGCGCAAAATTCTGCGCTTCAATGATGAAGCCTGTACCTCGTTGATGTTCAGTAACATCCAGGGCGTGCTGACCATTGGCGCGTCTGACGAATGCGCAGACACCATTTTGCCGTTTTTGTTAAACCGTATCAGCGCGGTATATCCAAAGATTGCGCTGGACGTGCGCGTGAAACGCACGCCCTATATTCTCGATATGCTGGAGAATAACGAAGTGGATCTGGCGGTCAGCACCTATCGGCCTGCCCCGTTTGAGTCGCTGACGCTGCGCCGTTCGCCAACCCACTGGTATTGCGCGGCTGAATATGTGCTGCAAAAAGGCGATCCGCTGCCGCTGGTGTTGCTGGAAGAGCCGAGCGCATTGCGCGACACGGTTATCCATACTCTGAATGCGGCGGACATTCCCTGGCGCATGGCGTATGTCGCCTCCACGCTCGCTGCGGTTAAAGCCGCCGTGAAAGCGGGGCTGGGCATTACCGCCCGTCCGGTGGAGATGATGAGCCCGGATCTGCGCGTGCTGGGGCAATTCGACGGTTTGCCGCCGCTGGCCGATACCGAGTATGTGCTGTGCCATAATGCGCAGGCAGAAAACGAACTGGCGCAGGTGGTCTTCCAGGCGATGGAGAATTACCATACTCCCTGGCAATACAGCACCGTTACTCCCCATGAGGGAGGGGATCCCCTCATCGTTGAGCACGATGCGGAGTAACCACGCTGTTTTAAACTCGTAACAAAATGTAATTGCACACGGCAAACCAAAGGTGACCAGAATGTCACCTTTGGTTTAAAAAGTGCATTATCCTGCCTGATTTAATCTCAAATCATCATTTATATCTATATATATCATTGTGTTAATGATTCGCATTTTGCTGTCTCTTTGTCCCCTGTATCCGTAGTGATACCAACTATTGATGTTAAAAAACGAGCTGGTTTGTTGCTGATTTTTTGGGTGAATTAACAAAAGCGTGTCACAGATCAAGAAAATACTCCCATTTAGGGGGAGGAATCCTGGGGAATTCCTGTCAAAATAAGAGGGTAATTTTTGTTAAACCTCACAACGGACACGATTCAACAGCGAAAAAAACCCGCACGGATTTTTACACTGGCGAATAAAAAGGCATTAAATGTTAATGAAATGTCTTGGATGTAAACTAATGTGAGGTAACTTTTGTTAAAGTTGACAAAAGGTTATAGAAAGGAGTAAAAAACCACATCATTTTACTGTCTACGGCACCACACGCAGTAAATGTATGGTTTTTTTTGTTCCTCCCTTAAATCGATGTGGCGTTCATCTGCCAACAAGAGCAGAGGTTTCAGCGCTACTTTTTGAGTTAAGCAATGCGTATGTCAACATCCACTGAAGTTATCGCTCATCACTGGGCATTCGCTATCTTTCTTATTGTTGCTATAGGCCTGTGCTGCCTGATGTTGGTAGGCGGCTGGTTCTTGGGCGGTAGGGCCCGCGCCAGGCATAAGAACACGCCGTTCGAATCGGGTATCGATTCCGTCGGTACGGCTCGCCTGCGCTTGTCTGCCAAATTCTATTTGGTAGCGATGTTCTTCGTCATCTTCGACGTGGAAGCGCTCTATCTCTACGCATGGTCAACCTCTATCCGTGAAAGCGGTTGGGTCGGCTTTGTCGAGGCCGCAATTTTCATTTTAGTGCTACTGGCGGGTCTGTTTTATCTGGTGCGTATTGGCGCGCTGGACTGGACACCTGTGCGTTCGCGTCGCGAGCGTATGAACCCTGAAATCACCGGTAACACTGACCGTCAAGGCTAACCGCGAGGCAATAAGATGGATTACACGCTCACCCGCATAGATCCTAACGGTGAGAACGACCGTTACCCCCTGCAAAAACAGGAGATCGTAACAGACCCCCTGGAGCAGGAAGTGAACCGTAGCGTGTTCATGGGCAAGCTCGAAAATGTCCTGCACGATATGGTCAACTGGGGCCGCAAAAACTCAATCTGGCCTTATAACTTTGGCCTGTCGTGCTGCTACGTTGAAATGGTGACCTCCTTTACGGCGGTGCACGACGTGGCACGTTTCGGCGCTGAGGTACTGCGTGCATCCCCGCGTCAGGCTGACCTGATGGTTATCGCCGGCACACCTTTCACCAAAATGGCCCCGGTCATTCAGCGTCTTTATGACCAGATGCTCGAGCCAAAATGGGTGATCTCCATGGGTGCTTGCGCCAACTCCGGCGGCATGTACGACATCTACTCGGTCGTGCAGGGCGTTGACAAATTCCTCCCGGTGGATGTGTACATCCCTGGCTGTCCGCCGCGCCCGGAAGCGTATATGCAGGCACTGATGCTGCTGCAGGAATCGATTGGTAAAGAACGTCGTCCGCTCTCGTGGGTGGTTGGCGATCAGGGCGTTTATCGCGCCAACATGCAGTCAGAGCGCGAGCGCAAACGCGGTGAACGCATTGCTGTAACCAATCTGCGTTCGCCTGACGAGATTTAATTTGCGCCTGCGGGCTGTGGAGAGATCCTTCGCATATCAAAACAAATAGCGCGAAGCCACGCCCGACAGTCACCACGGACCATTTGCAATGGTGAACAATATGACCGACTTAACCGCGCAAGACGCCGCATGGCAGACCAGGGACCATCTCGATGACCCGATCATCGGCGAACTGCGCAACCGTTTTGGGCCGGATGCCTTTACCGTTCAGGCGACCCGCACCGGGGTACCCGTTGTTTGGGTGAAGCGTGAGCAATTGCTGGAAGTTGGCGATTTCTTAAAGAAAGTGCCGAAACCGTACGTCATGCTGTTCGATTTACACGGCATGGACGAACGTCTGCGTACTCACCGTGACGGGTTACCCGCCGCGGATTTTTCCGTTTTCTATCACCTGATTTCCTTCGATCGCAACCGCGATATCATGCTGAAGGTTGCGCTGTCAGAAAACGATCTGAATGTGCCAACGTTTACCAAACTTTTCCCCAACGCTAACTGGTATGAGCGTGAAACCTGGGAAATGTTCGGTATTAACATCGAAGGCCACCCGCACCTGACGCGCATCATGATGCCGCAGACATGGACCGGCCACCCGCTGCGTAAAGACTACCCGGCGCGCGCCACCGAATTCGATCCTTTTGAGCTGACCAAAGCGAAACAGGATCTGGAGATGGAAGCGCTGACCTTCAAGCCGGAAGACTGGGGCATGAAGCGCAGTACCGATAACGAGGACTTTATGTTCCTCAACCTCGGTCCAAACCACCCGTCTGCGCACGGTGCATTCCGTATCATCCTGCAACTCGACGGCGAAGAGATCGTCGATTGTGTGCCGGATATCGGTTACCACCATCGCGGTGCGGAAAAAATGGGCGAGCGCCAGTCCTGGCACAGCTACATTCCGTACACCGACCGTATCGAATACCTTGGCGGCTGCGTCAACGAAATGCCGTACGTGCTGGCCGTTGAGAAACTGGCAGGCATCAAAGTGCCTGAGCGCGTGGATGTGATCCGCGTGATGCTCTCTGAGCTGTTCCGTATCAACAGCCACCTGCTGTATATCTCGACCTTTATTCAGGACGTGGGCGCGATGACGCCAGTGTTCTTCGCCTTTACCGATCGTCAGAAAATCTACGATCTGGTGGAAGCGATCACCGGTTTCCGTATGCACCCGGCCTGGTTCCGTATTGGCGGCGTGGCGCACGATCTGCCGCGTGGCTGGGATCGCCTGCTGCGTGAATTCCTGGAGTGGATGCCAAAGCGTCTCGATTCTTACGAGAAAGCCGCGCTGCGTAACACCATCCTGAAAGGCCGTTCTCAGGGCGTGGCTGCTTACGGCGCGAAAGAAGCGCTGGAGTGGGGCACCACCGGGGCGGGCCTGCGTGCGACCGGCATCAACTTCGACGTGCGTAAGGCGCGTCCGTACTCTGGTTATGAAAACTTCGACTTTGAAGTGCCGGTGGGCGGTGGCGTCAGCGACAGCTACACCCGCGTAATGCTGAAAGTTGAAGAGCTGCGCCAGAGCCTGCGCATCCTTGAGCAGTGCCTCAATAACATGCCGGAAGGGCCGTTCAAAGCGGATCACCCGCTGACGACGCCGCCGCCGAAAGAGCGCACGCTGCAACATATCGAAACCCTGATTACTCACTTCCTGCAGGTTTCCTGGGGTCCGGTCATGCCGGCCAACGAATCCTTCCAGATGATTGAGGCAACCAAGGGTATTAACAGTTACTACCTGACCAGCGACGGCAGCACCATGAGCTACCGCACCCGTGTGCGTACGCCAAGCTTCCCGCATTTGCAGCAGATCCCATCGGTGATCCGCGGCAGCCTGGTATCTGACCTCATCGTCTATCTGGGTAGTATCGATTTTGTTATGTCAGATGTGGACCGCTAATTATGCACGAGAATCAACAACCACAGACCGAGGCTTTCGAGCTGAGTGCCCTCGAGCGCGATGCCATTGAGCACGAGAAGCACCACTACGAAGATCCGCGTGCGGCGTCCATTGAAGCGCTGAAAATCGTTCAGAAACAGCGTGGCTGGGTGCCGGATGGCGCGATCTATGCGATCGCAGAAGTGCTGGATATTCCGGCAAGTGACGTGGAAGGTGTGGCAACGTTCTACAGCCAGATCTTCCGTCAACCGGTTGGCCGCCATGTGATCCGCTACTGCGACAGCGTAGTGTGTCACATCACCGGCTATCAGGGCATTCAGTCGGCGATTGAGCAGAAGCTCAATATCAAGCCGGGGCAGACGACTTTCGACGGTCGCTTTACGCTGCTGCCGACCTGCTGCCTGGGTAACTGCGACAAAGGCCCGAGCATGATGATTGATGAGGACACTCACAGCCATCTGACGCCGGAGGCGATCCCTGACCTGCTGGAGCGGTATAAATGAAAAACATTATCCGTACTCCCGAAATGCATCCGCTGACCTGGCGTCTGCGCGATGACAAACAGCCGGTATGGTTAGAAGAATACCAGAGCAAAAATGGCTATGAAGGCGCGCGTAAAGCGCTGACCGGCATGGCACCCGACGACATCGTTAACGCCGTCAAAGAGTCAGGTCTGAAAGGACGTGGCGGCGCGGGCTTCTCCACTGGTCTGAAGTGGAGCCTGATGCCGAAAGACGAATCCATGAACATCCGTTACCTGCTATGTAATGCCGATGAAATGGAGCCGGGCACCTATAAAGACCGCTTGCTGATGGAGCAACTGCCGCACCTGCTGGTGGAAGGCATGCTCATTTCTGCGTTTGCGCTGAAAGCCTACCGTGGCTACATCTTCCTGCGTGGCGAGTACATTGAAGCGGCTGTGCACCTGCGTCGTGCGATTGCTGAAGCGACCGAAGCCGGTCTGCTTGGCAAAAACATCATGGGCACCGGTTTTGACTTCGAACTGTTCGTGCATACCGGGGCAGGGCGTTATATCTGTGGTGAAGAAACCGCGCTGATTAACTCCCTCGAAGGTCGCCGTGCGAACCCACGTTCCAAGCCGCCGTTCCCGGCAAGCTCCGGCGTGTGGGGCAAACCGACCTGCGTCAACAACGTTGAGACGTTGTGTAACGTGCCGGCGATCCTCGCCAACGGCGTGGAGTGGTATCAGAATATTTCGAGCAGCAAAGATGCCGGTACCAAGCTGATGGGCTTCTCTGGCCGCGTGAAAAATCCGGGCGTGTGGGAATTACCGTTCGGCACGACCGCACGTGAAATCCTTGAAGATTACGCGGGTGGCATGCGCGATGGCCTGAAATTCAAAGCCTGGCAGCCTGGTGGCGCGGGTACTGACTTCCTGACCGAAGCGCATCTGGATTTGCCAATGGAATTCGAAAGCATCGGCAAAGCGGGCAGCCGTTTAGGTACGGCGCTGGCGATGGCGGTGGATCACGAAATCGGCATGGTCGGCCTTGTGCGTAACCTGGAAGAGTTCTTTGCCCGTGAGTCCTGTGGCTGGTGTACACCGTGCCGCGACGGACTGCCGTGGAGCGTGAAAATTCTGCGTGCAATTGAGCGTGGCGAAGGCCAGCCAGGGGATATCGAGACACTTGAGCAACTGTGTCGTTTCCTCGGGCCGGGCAAAACCTTCTGCGCTCATGCGCCGGGTGCGGTCGAACCGCTGCAAAGCGCGATTAAATATTTCCGCGAAGAATTCGAAGCTGGCATCAAACAGCCGTTCAGCAATACCCATGCAATCAGCGGTATTCAGCCGAACCTGTTGAAAGCTCGCTGGTGAAGCCCACAAGTTCAGTCAGGCAGCCAACGCAGAGGCAGCTTGAGTGAGGAAGTGGTAACGATTTTTTTAATTTGGAAGCATGCTAATGGCTACGATCCATGTAGACGGCAAAGATTACGAGGTCAACGGGGCGGACAACCTGCTACAGGCATGTCTCTCGTTAGGTCTTGATATTCCGTATTTTTGCTGGCATCCGGCGCTGGGTAGCGTGGGTGCTTGCCGCCAGTGTGCGGTGAAGCAGTATCAGAATGCGGAAGACACGCGTGGTCGCCTGGTAATGTCCTGTATGACACCAGCCACCGACGGCACCTTTATTTCTATTGACGACGCAGAAGCGAAACAGTTCCGTGAAAGCGTGGTGGAGTGGTTAATGACTAACCACCCGCACGACTGTCCGGTCTGTGAAGAGGGCGGTAACTGCCACCTTCAGGATATGACCGTCATGACCGGTCACAGCTTCCGTCGCTACCGTTTCACCAAGCGTACCCACCGCAATCAGGATCTGGGGCCGTTCATTTCGCATGAAATGAACCGCTGCATCGCCTGCTACCGCTGCGTGCGTTACTACAAAGATTATGCTGACGGCACCGATCTGGGTGTGTACGGCGCGCACGACAACGTCTATTTCGGTCGCCCGGAAGACGGCGTGCTGGAAAGCGAATTCTCCGGTAACCTGGTGGAAATCTGCCCGACCGGCGTGTTCACTGATAAAACGCACTCCGAGCGCTATAACCGTAAATGGGACATGCAGTTTGCGCCGAGCATCTGCCAGCAGTGTTCCCTTGGCTGTAACACCAGCCCGGGTGAGCGTTACGGCGAGCTGCGTCGCATCGAAAACCGTTATAACGGCACCGTTAACCACTACTTCCTCTGCGACCGTGGTCGTTTTGGCTATGGCTATGTGAACCTGAAAGACCGTCCGCGTCAGCCGGTTCAGCGTCGTGGCGACGATCTGATCACCCTTAACGCCGAACAGGCGATGCAGGGCGCGGCAGATATTCTGCGCCAGTCGAAGAAAGTGATCGGTATCGGCTCCCCGCGCGCCAGCGTGGAAAGCAACTTCGCGCTGCGTGAACTGGTTGGAGCAGAAAACTTCTACACCGGTATCGCCAGCGGCGAGCAGGAACGCCTGGAACTGATGCTGAAAGTGCTGCGTGAAAGCGGCATCCATACTCCGGCGCTGCGTGAAATCGAATCTTACGATGCCGTGCTGGTGCTGGGCGAAGACATTACCCAGACCGGCGCGCGCGTCGCGCTGGCCGTGCGCCAGGCAGTGAAAGGGAAAGCCCGTGAAATGGCCGCCGCGCAGAAAGTGGCGGACTGGCAGATCGCGGCGATCCTGAACATTGGCCAGCGTGCCAAACATCCGCTGTTTGTCACCAACGTTGACAGCACGCGCATGGACGATATCGCGGCGTGGACCTACCGCGCACCGGTCGAAGATCAGGCGCGTTTGGGCTTTGCTATCGCTAATGCCCTGGACGCCAGCGCACCGGCCGTTGAAGGCATCGATCGCGATCTGCAAAACAAGATCGACGTGATTGTCTCGGCGCTGGGCAGCGCGAAAAAACCGCTGATTATCTCCGGTACTAACTCTGGCAGCACGGCGGTGATCCAGGCCGCTGCTAACGTCGCCAAAGCGCTGAAAGGCCGTGGCGCAGACGTCGGCGTGACCATGATTGCCCGTGCGGTGAACAGCGTTGGCCTCGGCATGATCGGCGGCGGCTCGCTTGACGATGCGCTTACCGAGCTGGAAACCGGTCGCGCTGATGCGGTGGTGATCCTGGAAAACGATCTGCATCGTCATGCTTCTGCTGCCCGTGTTGACGCCGCGCTCTCCCGCGCGCCGCTGGTGATGGTTATCGACCATCAGCGTACGGCGATCATGGACAAAGCGCATCTGGTGCTCTCCACGGCAAGCTTTGCGGAAAGCGACGGTACGGTGATCAACAACGAAGGCCGCGCACAGCGTTTCTTCCAGGTTTACGATCCGTCTTACTACGACCGCAACGCCATCATGCTGGAAAGCTGGCGCTGGCTGCACTCGCTGCACAGCACCGTGGAAAGCCGCGAAGTGGACTGGACGCAGCTCGATCACGTGATCGACGCCGCCGTTGCTGCGCTGCCGCAGCTGGCCGGGATTAAAGATGCCGCGCCGGATGCCAGCTTCCGCATTCGTGGTCAGAAACTGGCCCGTGAACCACACCGTTACAGTGGCCGTACCGCCATGCGCGCGAACATCAGCGTGCATGAACCGCGTCAGCCGCAGGACAAAGACACCATGTTTGCCTTCTCTATGGAAGGGAACAACCAGCCATCCGCACCGCGCTCGCAAATTCCGTTTGCCTGGGCACCGGGCTGGAACTCCCCGCAGGCATGGAACAAGTTCCAGGCCGAAGTGGGCGGCAAACTGCGTCATGGCGATCCGGGTGTTCGTCTGATCGAAGCCTCAGATAGCGGTCTGGAGTACTTCGATCATGTACCGGCTGGTTTCCAGGCAGAAGAAGGGAAATGGCGTGTCGCGCCTTACTATCATCTGTTCGGCAGTGACGAAATGTCTCAGCGTTCACCGGTCTTCCAGAGCCGTATGCCGCAGCCGTACATCGCGCTCAATCCGGCAGACGCCGCGAAACTGGGTGTGAATGCCGGGGCGAAAATCGCGTTCAGCTATGAAGGTCAGACGGTCAGCTTACCGCTGGTGATTTCTGAAGGCCTGACGGCAGGGCAGGTCGGCTTGCCGATGGGTATGCCGGGCATCGCGCCAGTACTGGCCGGCGCACGTGTTGAGGATCTGCAGGAGGCACAGCAATGAGTTGGTTTACCCCGGAGTTGATTGACATCCTGCTCAGCATTCTCAAAGCGGTGGTTATTCTGCTGGTCGTGGTGACCTGTGGCGCGTTCATGAGTTTTGGTGAACGTCGTCTGCTGGGCCTGTTCCAGAACCGTTACGGACCGAACCGCGTAGGCTGGGGTGGCTCACTCCAGCTGGTCGCGGACATGATCAAGATGTTCTTCAAAGAGGACTGGGTACCGAAATTCACCGACCGCGTGATTTTCACCCTGGCCCCGATGATCGCCTTTACCTCGCTGCTGCTGGCCTTTGCTATTGTGCCGGTCAGCCCGTCGTGGGTGGTAGCCGATCTGAACATCGGTATCCTGTTCTTCCTGATGATGGCAGGCCTCGCGGTTTACGCGGTGCTGTTCGCCGGCTGGTCGAGCAACAACAAATACTCGCTGCTCGGTGCGATGCGTGCGTCTGCGCAAACGCTGAGCTACGAAGTGTTCCTTGGTCTTTCCCTGATGGGCGTGGTGGCGCAGGCCGGTTCATTTAATATGACCGACATCGTCAATAACCAGGCCGACATCTGGAACGTGATCCCGCAGTTCTTCGGGTTTATCACCTTTGCTATCGCGGGCGTGGCAGTGTGTCACCGTCACCCGTTTGACCAACCGGAAGCCGAGCAGGAACTGGCCGACGGTTACCACATTGAATATTCCGGTATGAAATTCGGTCTGTTCTTCGTGGGGGAGTACATCGGTATCGTCACCATTTCCGCGCTGATGGTTACCCTGTTCTTCGGTGGCTGGCATGGCCCGTTCTTACCGCCCTTCATCTGGTTCGCGCTGAAAACCGCGTTCTTCATGATGATGTTCATTTTGATCCGCGCAGCATTACCTCGTCCGCGTTATGACCAGGTGATGTCCTTCGGCTGGAAAGTTTGCCTGCCGCTGACGCTACTCAACTTGCTGGGCACCGCGGCTGTCATTCTCTGGCAGGCGCAATAAGGGGTGAAAAGACCATGACTTTAAAACAATTATTGGTGGGCTTCGGCACCCAGGTTCGCAGTATCTGGATGATCGGCCTGCACGCGTTCGCCAAACGCGAAACGCGTATGTATCCGGAAGAGCCAGTTTATCTGGCTCCTCGTTACCGTGGCCGTATCGTGCTGACGCGCGATCCGGACGGTGCCGAGCGCTGCGTAGCCTGTAACCTGTGTGCGGTTGCCTGCCCGGTTGGCTGTATCTCTCTGCAAAAAGCAGAGACGAAAGACGGTCGCTGGTATCCGGAGTTTTTCCGCATTAACTTCTCACGCTGCATCTTCTGCGGCATGTGTGAAGAGGCCTGCCCGACAACGGCGATCCAGTTGACGCCGGACTTCGAGCTTGGCGAGTTCAAGCGTCAGGATTTGGTCTACGAAAAAGAGGATCTGCTGATCTCCGGTCCGGGCAAATACCCGGAATATAACTACTACCGGATGGCAGGTATGGCAATCGACGGCAAAGATAAAGGTGAAGCAGAAAACGAAGCCAAACCTATCGACGTCAAAGGCCTGTTACCGTAAGGAGAGGGGCAATGGAGTTCGCTTTTTATATCTGTGGCCTGGTTGCCATCCTGACGACGCTGCGGGTGATAACCCACACCAATCCGGTGCATGCTCTGCTGTACCTGATTATATCCCTGCTGGCGATTGCCGGGGTGTTCTTCTCCTTAGGCGCTTATTTTGCGGGTGCCCTGGAAATCATCGTCTACGCCGGGGCCATTATGGTGCTGTTCGTGTTCGTGGTGATGATGCTGAACCTCGGTGGTGCTGAGATTGAGCAGGAACGTCAGTGGCTGAAACCGCAAATCTGGTTAGGCCCGGCGGCGTTATCTGCCGTTCTGCTGGCGGTGATGATTTACGCCATCCTCGGCGTGAACGATCAGGGTATCGACGGTACGCCAATCAGCGCGAAAGCGGTGGGTATTACTCTGTTCGGGCCATACGTTCTGGCAGTAGAACTGGCGTCAATGCTGCTGCTGGCGGGTCTGGTTGTTGCCTTCCACGTGGGTCGTGAAGAACGCGCAGGCGAAGTGCTCAGTAACCGTCCTGGCGATGCGAAAAGAAAAACGGAGGAGCACGCATGATCCCCTTACAACATGGACTGATCCTCGCCGCGATACTGTTTGTACTCGGGCTGACCGGTCTGGTTATCCGTCGCAATCTGCTGTTTATGCTGATTGGGCTGGAAATCATGATTAACGCGGCGGCGCTGGCTTTTGTCGTCGCCGGTAGCTACTGGGGCCAGACCGATGGACAGGTGATGTATATCCTCGCCATCAGCCTTGCGGCAGCTGAAGCCAGTATTGGTCTCGCGCTGTTACTGCAGCTGCATCGCCGTCGCCAGAGCCTGAATATCGATTCAGTAAGTGAGTTGCGTGGATGAACATGCTTGCCTTAACCATTATTTTGCCATTGATTGGCTTCTTACTGCTCTCCTTCTCCCGTGGTCGCTGGTCGGAAAACCTCTCCGCCGCCATCGGAATGGGGTCAGTAGGTCTGGCGGCGCTGGTGACCGCCATTGTTGGCTTCGACTTCTTTAATAACGGGCAGCAGGCTTACAGCCAGCCGTTATGGACCTGGATGTCGGTAGGCGATTTCAATATCGGCTTCAACCTGGTGCTGGACGGTCTGTCGCTGACCATGCTCTCCGTGGTGACCGGCGTTGGCTTCCTGATCCACATGTTTGCCTCCTGGTACATGCGCGGTGAAGAGGGTTACTCCCGCTTCTTCGCCTACACCAACCTGTTCATTGCGAGCATGGTGGTGCTGGTACTGGCGGACAACCTGCTGCTGATGTATCTCGGCTGGGAAGGCGTGGGCCTGTGCTCCTATCTGCTGATCGGTTTCTACTACACCGATCCGAAGAATGGCGCGGCGGCGATGAAAGCCTTCGTGGTGACCCGCGTTGGCGACGTGTTCTTAGCTTTCGCGCTGTTCATTCTTTATAACGAACTGGGTACGCTCAACTTCCGCGAAATGGTGGAACTGGCCCCGGCGCACTTCGAGGCGGGCAATAACATGCTCACCTGGGCAACGCTGATGCTGTTAGGCGGTGCGGTCGGTAAATCGGCACAGCTGCCGTTACAGACCTGGCTTGCAGACGCGATGGCGGGTCCGACCCCGGTTTCTGCGCTGATCCACGCCGCAACCATGGTTACCGCGGGTGTCTACCTGATTGCCCGTACGCACGGTCTGTTCCTGATGACCCCGGAAATCCTGCATCTGGTGGGGATTGTCGGTGCCGTAACCCTGGTGATGGCCGGTTTTGCCGCGCTGGTGCAGACGGACATCAAACGCGTACTCGCTTACTCCACCATGAGCCAGATTGGCTACATGTTCCTGGCGCTTGGCGTACAGGCGTGGGATGCGGCGATTTTCCATCTGATGACCCATGCGTTCTTTAAAGCGCTGCTGTTCCTCTCATCTGGTTCGGTGATCCTTGCCTGCCACCATGAGCAGAACATCTTCAAAATGGGCGGCCTGCGTAAGTCTATTCCGCTGGTGTATGTCTGCTTCCTGGTGGGGGGCGCCGCGCTGTCTGCACTGCCGCTTATCACCGCAGGCTTCTTCAGTAAGGATGAAATCCTCGCGGGTGCTATGGCGAACGGCCATATGAATCTGATGGTGGCAGGTCTGGTGGGGGCATTTATGACCTCGCTGTACACCTTCCGCATGATTTTCATCGTCTTCCACGGTAAAGAGCAAATTCACGCACACGCAGGGAAGGGCATCACCCATCATCTGCCGCTGATTGTTCTGCTGGTGCTGTCGACCTTTATTGGCGCAATGATCGTGCCGCCGTTGCATGGCGTACTGCCGGAAACCACCGAGCTTGAGCATGGCCGCGTAATGATGCTGGAAATCGCATCGGGCGTGGTGGCCATTGCCGGGATCCTGATTGCCGCCTGGCTGTGGCTTGGCAAGCGCACGCTGGTGACCTCTATCGCAAACAGTGCGCCGGGTCGTCTGCTGGGCACCTGGTGGTATAACGCCTGGGGCTTCGACTGGCTGTATGACAAAATTTTCGTAAAACCATTCCTGGGTATCGCCTGGCTTATCAAGCGTGACCCGCTGAATACGTTGATGAACATCCCGGCAATCCTTTCCCGCGTTGCAGGTAAAGGTCTGCTGTTTAGCGAAAACGGCTATCTGCGCTGGTATGTGGCATCCATGAGCATCGGTGCGGTGGTCGTCCTCGCGCTGTTGATGGTATTGCGTTGATTTTTTGTGAAGTGTTTAGAATATAAGGGACATACGCAGCTATGTTATTACCCTGGTTAATACTTATCCCGTTTATTGGCGGCTTCCTGTGCTGGCAGACCGAACGCTTCGGCGTGAAGATGCCACGCTGGATCGCGCTGGTCACAATGGGACTGACGCTGGCGCTTTCCCTGCAACTGTGGTTGCAGGGCGGCTACTCTCTGACCCAATCGACCGGCTTACCGCAGTGGCAGTCTGAGTTCCTGCTGCCGTGGATCCCGCGCTTTGGTATCAGCATTCACCTCGCGCTGGATGGTCTGTCACTGCTGATGGTGGTGCTGACCGGATTCCTCGGCGTGCTGGCAGTGCTCTGTTCCTGGCGCGAAATCGAGAAATATCAGGGTTTCTTCCATCTCAACCTGATGTGGATCCTGGGCGGCGTTATCGGCGTGTTCCTTGCCATCGACATGTTCCTGTTCTTCTTCTTCTGGGAAATGATGCTGGTGCCGATGTACTTCCTGATCGCACTCTGGGGCCATAAAGCCTCCGACGGGAAGACGCGTATCACGGCTGCGACCAAGTTCTTCATCTATACCCAGGCGAGCGGTCTGGTGATGTTGATTGCCATTCTGGCGCTGGTCTTCGTGCACTACAACGCGACCGGCGTCTGGACCTTCAGCTACGAGCAACTGCTCAATACGCCGATGTCTCATGGTGTTGAATATCTGCTGATGCTGGGCTTCTTCATTGCCTTCGCGGTGAAAATGCCGGTGGTACCGCTGCACGGCTGGTTGCCGGACGCGCACTCCCAGGCACCTACCGCAGGTTCTGTTGACCTGGCGGGGATCCTGCTGAAAACCGCGGCCTATGGTCTGCTGCGCTTTTCGCTGCCGCTGTTCCCGAATGCCTCCGCCGAATTCGCACCAATTGCGATGTGGCTGGGTGTGATTGGTATCTTCTACGGCGCATGGATGGCGTTCGCGCAGACTGACATCAAACGTCTGATCGCTTACACCTCAGTTTCGCACATGGGCTTCGTGCTGATCGCAATCTACACCGGCAGCCAGCTGGCGTACCAGGGTGCGGTGATCCAGATGATTGCTCACGGTCTGTCTGCTGCCGGTATGTTTATCATCTGCGGTCAGCTGTACGAGCGTCTGCATACCCGCGATATGCGCATGATGGGCGGCCTGTGGAGCAAAATTAAGTGGCTGCCAGCGCTGTCGATGTTCTTTGCTGTAGCAACCCTCGGGATGCCAGGCACCGGTAACTTCGTCGGTGAATTCATGATCCTGTTCGGCAGCTATCAGGTCGTTCCGGTGATCACCGTGATCTCTACCTTCGGTCTGGTCTTCGCGTCGGTTTACTCACTGGCGATGCTGCACCGTGCCTTCTTCGGTAAAGCGAAGAGCGAGATCGCGAGTAAAGAACTGCCGGGAATGTCACTGCGCGAGCTGTTTATCATTCTGTTGCTGGTCGTGCTTCTGGTACTGCTTGGCTTCTATCCGCAGCCGATTCTGGATACCTCGCATTCCGCGATGAGTAATATCCAGCAGTGGTTTGTTAATTCCGTTTCTACTACAAGGCCGTAAATCGCCATGACAATAACTCCACAACACCTGATTGCGCTGCTACCGCTGCTGATCGTCGGATTGACGGTGGTGGTTGTGATGCTCTCCATTGCGTGGCGACGCAACCACTTTTTCAATGCCACGCTGTCGGTCATTGGACTTAACGCCGCGTTAGTGTCGCTCTGGTTTGTTGGCCAGGCGGGCGCCATGGATGTCACGCCGCTGATGCGCGTAGACGGTTACGCGATGCTCTACACCGGCCTTGTGCTGCTGGCGAGCCTCGCGACCTGTACCTTCGCGTACCCGTGGCTTGAGGGCTACTACGACAACAAAGAAGAGTTCTATCTGCTGGTGCTGATTGCCGCCCTGGGTGGCATTCTGCTGGCGAACGCTAATCATATGGCCTCGCTGTTCCTCGGTATCGAGCTTATCTCGCTGCCGCTGTTCGGCCTGATTGGTTACGCCTTCCGTCAGAAACGCTCGCTGGAAGCCAGTATCAAATACACCATTCTGTCTGCTGCCGCCTCGTCGTTCCTGCTGTTCGGCATCGCGCTGGTTTATGCGCAGACCGGCAACCTGTCGTTCCCTGGCCTCGGTAAGAGCCTGGGTGACGGCATGCTGCACGAACCGCTGCTGCTGGCGGGTCTGGGTATGATGATCGTCGGTCTGGGCTTCAAGCTGTCGCTGGTGCCGTTCCATCTGTGGACGCCAGACGTTTACCAGGGCGCACCTGCTCCGGTTTCCACCTTCCTGGCGACCGCCAGCAAAATCGCCATCTTTGGCGTGGTGATGCGTCTGTTCATGTACGCGCCGGTGGGTGACAGTGAAGCTGTGCGGATGGTGCTCGGTATTATCGCCGCTGCCTCCATCATCTTCGGCAACCTGATGGCGCTGAGCCAGAGCAATATCAAGCGTCTGCTGGGTTATTCCTCTATCTCGCACCTCGGCTATCTGCTGGTGGCGCTGATTGCGCTGCAAAGCGGTCAGATGTCGATGGAAGCGGTAGGTGTCTATCTGGCGGGTTACCTGTTCAGCAGCCTCGGCGCGTTCGGCGTGGTGAGTCTGATGTCCAGCCCGTACCGTGGCCCGGATGCCGATTCACTGTACTCCTACCGTGGTCTGTTCTGGCACCGTCCGGTCCTGTCCGCTGTGATGACGGTGATGATGCTGTCGCTGGCGGGTATTCCGATGACACTGGGCTTTATCGGTAAGTTCTACGTGCTGGCCGTGGGTGTGCAGGCGAATCTGTGGTGGTTGACCGGCGCTGTTGTGCTCGGCTCCGCGATTGGTCTCTACTACTACCTGCGCGTGGCAGTGAGCCTGTATCTGAACGCACCGCAGCAGCTCAACCGTGATGCGCCATCTAACTGGCAGTACAGCGCGGGCGGTATCGTGGTGCTGATCTCCGCGTTGCTGGTGCTGCTGTTAGGCGTCTACCCGCAGCCGCTGATCGATATCGTGCAGCTGGCGAAGCCGCTGATGTAAGCGTGCTTTAGCCAATAAAAAACCGCCGATGATTCGGCGGTTTTTTTTCGTCTTCTTAAAAAATATGCCGGGTGGCGCTTACGCTTACCCGGCCTACAAAATTTCAGTTCCAGGACCGGCAAGCTTGCGCCGCCGGGCAACATTCAGACTTATACAAACTGCTTATGGCTAATCAATGGCCCGCTGATGTGCTGTGTGGCGCGATCCAGCACTTCCTGGATCACCGAGGAAAGCTCGTTGATTTCAAACTTCGCGACATAGCCATCGGCCTGTACTTTACGCACGTGATCTTCGTTCGCGCTGCCGGACAAGGACGAGTGGATCACCACCGGAATATGCTTCAGACGCTCATCAGTTTTGATTTTACGCGTCAGGGTAAAGCCATCCATTTCCGGCATTTCCAGATCGGTCAGCACCATCGAAATCTTATCGCTAATCGGCACGCCTTCCGCTTCCGCCTGCTGCGCCAGCACCTGAATACGTTCCCACGCATCTTTACCGGTGATGTGCATGGTATTCGGGATGTTCATGGACTCCAGACCTTTTTCCAGCATGGCGCGCGCCACTTTGGAGTCTTCGGCCACAATGGCAACCGCGCCCGGCTTCATGTTGAATTTCTTGGTGTTCTGCAGGTTTTTGGCGTGCAGATCGTGATCCGGCGGGGTGATGTCATACAGGATCTGTTCAACGTCCAGCACCAGCGCCAGATTATTGGAATCCTGCTCATCGTCGAGACAGGCGATGCTGGTGATGTAACGACCATTAACGGCCTTCTCCGCCGTGTGCACCTGTTTCCAGTCCAGACGGATAATGTTTTCCACTGACTCGACGGCAAACGCCTGTACGCTACGGGCATATTCGGTGATCAGCAGAATATTCAGGCCTGTAGTCGGTTTGCAGCCCGCCACCGCCGTCAAATCAATCACCGGAATGATTTGATCGCGGATGTTCACCATCCCCATCATCGGCGGCTTCATACCGGCCGGGCGAGTGAAGGTGGGCATGGGCACAATTTCACGCAGTTTAAAAACGTTGATGCCAAAGAGTTCTGACTTCGCGTCATGCACCGAGGCGCCAAGACGGAACAGCAAAAGCTCAAAGCGGTTTGACAGGGTAAGATTGGCCCTGTCATCGATATCTTTCTGGAAACTATCCATCATGCCCTCGGAATGGTATGCGTGCGTTAAAACTGTTATCGGCACGCCGGGGGAAAAATGGAGGAACGTTTTATATCAAACTGTGATGGCGTCGAAATCTTCAGCCAGAATACTGTGCGGAAAGATGGCCCGACACTCATCCACCAGCTTCTGGCTGCTGACGCTGTCATAGCGTGAACTGATGTGTGTCATCACCAGCCGCCCGGCATTCGCGTCACGGGCCAGCTGCGCCGCCTGACGCGTTGAGCTGTGGCCACGGCTGTTGGCTTTCTCCTCCATCGCCGCTTCCAGCGTGGTTTCATGCACCATCAGATCCACATCCTGCGCCAGCTCGCGCGCGGCGGGGCAGGGGGCGGTATCACCAAAAATCGCCAGCTTTTTACCCGGCGTCGACGGGGAGAGATAGTCCTGGCCATTAATCACGCGACCATCCTCCAGCGTCACCGTTTCGCCCGCTTTCAGACGCTGAAACAGCGGGCCGGCGGGAATGCCGGCTTCCATAAGCGCCCGGGCATCCAGCGCGCCGGGCTTATCGTGCTCTTCAATACGGTAACCGTAACATTCCAGCGGATGGTCCAGTGGGTAGGCAGTCACACGCCGCAACCCGTCATCCATTACTTCGCCTGCGCTAATTTCCACGATGGACAGGGGGTAATCCGTCCAGGTACCGCTCAGACGCAGCGTGGTTTCAATAAACTCGCGGATGCCCGTTGGGCCATATATCGTTAACGGCTGGGTGATACCCGCCATGGAGCGGCTGCATATCAGCCCAGGCAGACCAAACAGGTGATCGCCGTGCAGATGGGTAAGAAAAATTTTCTCCACCTTGCCGGGATGGTAGGCGGTTTTCATCAGCTGATGTTGCGTACCTTCGCCGCAGTCAAACAGCCACAGCGCGGGCTGTGTCGGGTGTTGCAGATTCAACAGCAGCGCGCTGACGTTACGCGCTCTGGACGGTACACCTGCCGAAGTGCCAAGAAAGAGAAGTTCCATATGTGCGTTACGCCCTTTCCGAGGGAAGAAAAGCCATTAGTATAGCGAGAGGCGAATCAATTAAGGAGAGCACCATGATCCACTGGCAAGATCTGCACCACAGCGAACTGAGCGTCAGCGCGCTTTATGAGGTCCTTAAACTGCGCTGCGAGGTTTTCGTGGTGGAGCAAGCCTGCGCCTATCTGGATGTTGATGGCGATGACCTGGTCGGCGAGAACCGTCATCTGCTCGGCTGGCGCGATAACCAGCTGGTGGCGTATGCGAGGATTCTGAAAAATGAGGATGATTTCGCCCCGGTAGTGATTGGCCGGGTCATTGTCAGCCCACAGGTAAGGGGTGAAAAACTGGGCTATCAGCTAATGGAACGCGCGGTCGCCAGTTGTCAGCAATACTGGCCGCAGCACGCGCTGTACCTGGGCGCGCAGGCACATCTGCAACCTTTCTATGCCCATTTTGGTTTCAGTCCGGTGACCGATATTTATGACGAAGACGGCATCCCGCACATCGGTATGGCGCGGGAAGTTGGCCAGGCGTAACCGCAGGTCATTGTCTATAGTTATCAAACCAGTGCAAAACATGGAGAAAACAAATGACTAACCAATTCACAGAAACACGCGTTGACGACGACCTGACCCTGCTGAGCGACACGCTGGAAGAGGTGTTACGTTCCTCCGGCGATCCGGCTGATCAGAAATATATCGAACTGAAAGCCCGTGCAGAACAAGCGTTGCACGACGTGAAGTCCCGCGTAAGCCAGGCTTCCGACAACTACTATCTGCGTGCTAAACAGGTTGCCTACCGCGCGGATGACTATGTGCGCGAAAAACCGTGGCAGGGCGTAGGTATCGGTGCTGCTGCCGGCCTGGTACTGGGTCTGTTACTGCGTCGCTAATACGCGTCTCGCAGCACCTGCTGTTGATCATCGCCCCCTGATTGCCGTGCGCATCAGGGGGCGTTTTTATTTAAATCGCCCTTTCATTAGATTAGTCTCAATCATTAGTTTTTCTCGTAATCTAAACAATATCTGAATAGTAAACATTTCTGCACCTTAATTTATATATTTAACGAATGTTTTTGGGTTTATTATATTTTTATGGTGAATGATTTTCACAGAATGAATAAATTAAGCTAAGATTTTCCTGCGTTAATTACCTCATAATTATCAACCGGTTAAATTGCAATAATATTTTTTTAATAAAAATCAGCTTGAACAAAAAATATATTTCACCTATAAATTCGCCTGAAATTTCCACTTATTAATCTTACCTGGCGACACTCTCGTGTCTGCCTGATGCTGTTGTTATTGACTCTTGTTGAATAAGGAATATTCATCATGCAAAAAAAATCAGTTTTATCGTTGTGTATCGCGGTGGCGCTAAGCGGCAACAGTTATGCCGAAACCGCGCCGTCAGAAAAAAACCGTCCGACTAATAGCTGCCCGACAAATATTAGCGTCCTGACTGAGGCGCAGAAAGCCAAACTCCCCGCCGAGTGCCTTAAACAGCCCTCTTTTCTGGAAGAACAGTGGGAATGGGTTGCTGGCGGTGTGGCAGCAGTAGCAGCGGCAGTTGGCCTGGCAGCAGGTGGCGGCGGTGGCGGTGGTGATGGCGGCGACGGCGGTTCTTCCACCCCGTCCGGCGATATCATCAAAACTTACAGCAACGGCGTAACCTGGAACGAAACCAAAAAAACCATCACCTTCGGTGGCGTTACCTGGGCCTATACCGCGAATCAGGATGGGACGTATTCTCTGACCGATCCGGCGAGCGGTAAAACCATGCTGCTCAAGAAATGGGTTGTGGATCCGGCAAGCAACGCCGTCACCCTGAGCGGTATCTCAGCGGATGGAAGTAAAGCCTGGCTGCTGGATGGCACCGGGAAAGTTAGCTTTACCAATGCCGCTAACTGGCATGAGGGTAACAACAAAAACATTGATACCAACGGCGGTTCGACGTCAGGCACCGGCAATAGTGGCGCCATTGTTGACGGCGACGGTAACACTATTAATAACAACGGCGATACCAACGGCACGAATGGCGGCACCGGCACGCAAGTGGACGGTAACACTAACGACATTAATAACAATGGTAATAACAGCGGCACCAGCGGCGGTACAGGCACTAAAGTAGACGGTGACGGCAACAGCATTGACAACAATGGCAGCAACACCGCAGATGGTGAAGGTTCCAAGGGTACCGATGCTACCGGTGACGGCAACGACATCAACAACAACGGTAACAACAGCGGCACCAATGGTGGCACGGGTACCAAAGTAGACGGTGACGGTAACACCATCGACAACAAAGGTAACAACACCGCTGATGGCACAGGTTCTGCGGGCACCGATGTTGACGGCGACAACAACACCATCAACAACGGCGGCGAAAACAGCGGCACTAATGGTGGCACTGGCACCGATGTTGATGGTAACAACAACACCATCAATAACGGTGGCGAAAACAGCGGCACCAATGGCGGCACCGGTACCGACGCGAGCGGTAACGGCAACGACATCAACAACAATGGCAGCAACAGCGCCACTGGCGGCGGTACCGGCACCAAAGTGGACGGTGACGACAACGCCATCGACAACAAAGGTAACAACACCGCTGATGGTGAAGGTTCCAAAGGCAACGACGTTGACGGCAATAACAACACCATCAATAACGGTGGCGAGAACAGCGGCACCAATGGCGGCACCGGTACCGACGCAAGCGGTAACGGCAACGACATCAATAACAACGGCAACAACAGCGCCACTGGCGGCGGTACCGGTACCAAAGTGGACGGTGACGACAACGCCATCGATAACAAAGGTAACAACACCGCTGATGGTGAAGGTTCCAAAGGCAACGATGTTGATGGCAATAACAACACCATCAACAACGGTGGCGAAAACAGCGGCACCAATGGCGGCACCGGTACTAACACCACGGGTGATGGTAACGACATCAATAACAATGGCACCAACAGTGGTACCAATGGCGGTACCGGCACCAAAGTAGACGGTAACGGCAACAATATCGACAACAAAGGTAACACCACTGCCGACGGTCAGGGTTCCAAAGGTACCGCCGTTGACGGTAATGACAACACCATCAATAACAATGGCGAAAGCAGCACCACCAATGGTGGTACCGGCACCGACGTAAGCGGCGACAGCAACGACATCAATAACAACGGCAACAGCACGACTGCTGGTGAAGGATCTACTGGCACCAAAGTGAATGGTAACGGTAATACCATCAATAATACCGGTGCCAGCAGCGTTAAAGAGGGTGCCATTGGGGTTGATATCCGCGGCAACAATAACGTTGTCAATCAGAGCGGTAAGCTGGTAGTCGACAGCTTCTCTACTGGCGTTAAAGTCACCGGTGATGCTAACCAGCTGAACCTGACCTCCAATGAAATGACGGTCACTGGCGAGCAGGCTACCGGCGTGATGGTTTCTGGTGCAGCCAGCGTTGTTAATTTGACCGGCACCATGAACGTGAATACCTCCGCTACAGGGATTAATGTTTCTGGTACCTCTGCGGACGTAAAACTGTCGGGCACCGTCAATGTCGTGGCCAATGCTGAAGATTCCTACAGCCAGTCACTGCGCTTTGATAAGGGCACCGGTTATCGCGGTGTGGTCGTTTCGTCGGAAAACGCTTCTGCACAAAGTGCTACCAACGTGCTGGTGGATGGTTCCATTAACGTCAAAGATAATCGTACCGATCCGATGGCGTATCCGAATTCACCGACCGATGTGGTTCCTTATGGTCGTGATATGACGGGTCTGGATGTGTCGGGTGCCTATAATAATGTGACGGTGACCGGCGCTATTTCCGTTGAGGCAACGCCTTACCACACCGAACTCATAAACAACTCAAAAATCAAAGGAAATGATAATGACTATGACGATCATCTGATCGGGCTGAACGTTTCCGGGACAAACAACAATGTTGTGGTTAATGGTGGCGTTAACCTTAACAGTACAACTGAAACGTCTGACTGGGTCATCGCGCCAGATATGGTCGGTATTGCGGTAGACGGTGCCGGAAACCAGGTCACCATCCACGGCACATCAAGCCTAATCGGTAAAAGTGCAAGTGATAGTTTCATGCGGTTTGCTACCGTAGCAGGTGGCAGCTCACTGGTATTAGATACCGATTCTACGCTGACTATCGCGCCTCAAAGCAACGGCAGCGGCGCGGCTGTAGATGGCGGGTCTATTCAGGTTAAAGATGCTAACAGCAAATTTGTTAATAAAGGAAAAATCAATTCAACCCTGACTGGTGGGGTGCTTAACCTGGTTGTTGAGAGTAAATCGGGCGCCGCAAGTGAGAACAGTGGCACTATGACGATGGATGTATCACCGCTGAATTTATCTGTGGGTTATGCGGCTGTTGCTTTGGCTGCCACTGATACTGGCTCTCAAGTCAGCAATACCGGTGATGTTACTGTCATCAACAATAAGAAGGCTAACAAGACCAAATATACCAGCGACGATGTTTATAACCCGATGTCTTCCGTTCAGGGGGGTGGACAGATTTTCGTTGCCGGGATCTCGGTGAAATCAGGCGCGACAGGTTCCAACAGTGGAACAATAACCGCGACCGGCGGGAATACCTGGGGCGTAGGTGCGAACGATAAAGGCGTGGCAATTAACGAAACGGGCGGCAAGATCGTTCATAACGCCAACTCTGCGACGCAAGACTTAACGCTGCAGTGTAGCCTTGACAAAGCTTGTCTGGCGGCCATTGGCGGCGGCATGGTTACCGCGCGTGGAGCAACCGCGACGAACAAAGGCACCATTACCATCAACGATTCCGGGGTGGGGATGTATGCCGATGGCGGCACCGTTATCAATAAAGGCACCATCAACCTTGAGAATACCACCACACCTGTGGCGGGTACGCCATTAGTTGGGATGGCTGTGACAAACGGTGGTACCGCGTATAACGATGGCACCATCAATATCAATGCCAGCAATGGTCAGGCGTTCTATACCGATGGTAAAACCGGCAGCACTATCCATAACAGCGGCACCATTAATCTGAATGGCAGTTCAATGGATACATCTGACTCCCATATGGGGTCAACGCCAACAGATAAGGCTTCTGCACCGGCTTCAGTACAACGCGTAAGCGGCTATGTACTGGGCACCAGCGCCAGCGGCTCCGCCGGTACGCTTAACGCAGGTAATAACACGCTGGAACTGGACTCTGTCAGCGTGGATACCGGCTTTACCGCAGGTACGGCGGCGACTACCCAGACCTTCGACAACGTATTTACCGGTGCCGATGTTGAAGGGGTGGAAAACATTACCTCCGAGAGCGTGGTGTGGACAGCGGAAGGTCAGAAGGACGCGAACGGTAACGTCGACGTCACCATGACCAAAAATGCGTATGCGGATGTGGCGGGTGATGCGAGCGTGAACAGCGTAGCGAATGCGCTGGACGCGGCGTACACCAACAACGAGCTGTACAACAGCCTGAACCTGAAAACCAGCGCCGAACTGGACAGCGCCCTGAAGCAGATTTCCGGCAGCAAGGCGACCGGCGTGTCCCGTGATGCACGTATTCTGAGCAACCGCTTCGACATGCTGGCAGACACGGCTCCGGTGATGAACAATGGTCTGGCGTTTAACGTGGTGGCGAAAGGCGACCAGCGTGCTGAACTGAGTAATGACACCACTTACGACATGCTGGCGCTGCGTCAGAGCCTGGCATTCGGTGGCAACCAGACGCTGAGCATGGAATACGGTATCGCCCGCCTGGACGGTAACGGTAACGCCATGAGCGCCGGTGATAACGGTGTGACCGGCGGTTACAGCCAGTTCTTTGGTCTGAAGCACAGCCTGCCGCTGTCGGAAGACGGTCTGAGCTGGGATAACGCCCTGCGTTATGACGTGCATAACTTCGACAGCAACCGCGCGGTCCGTTACGGCGACGTGAACAAAACGGCAAATGCCGACACCCGCCAGCAGTACATGGAATTCCGCACCGAAGGATCAAAAGCCTTTAAGGTGCAGGAAGCCCTGACGGTAACGCCGTTTGCCGGTCTGAAAATGCGTCATACCATGGAAGACGGCTACAGCGAGAAAGGCGCGGGCGACTTCAACCTGAACATGAGCAGCAGCAGCGAAACGGCGGTGGATGCCGTGGTGGGTCTGAAGCTGAGCTATGCGGGTGAAGACGGCTGGGCAGCGACGGCCTCTCTGGAAGGCGGCCCGAACCTGAGCTATGCGAAGAGCAACCGTACGGCTTCTCTTGCCGGTGCCAAAGGCCAGACGTTCAGCGTGGAAGACGACCAGCAGGGCGGCGGCGTGAACGGGCAGGCGATGGCGGGCGTGAAGTACAGCGCCGGTGACGCGCATTTCACAGCGGATGCCTACCAGTGGCAGGAAGACGGCGTGAAGGATAAAGGCTTCATGGTGAACTACAAATATACGTTCTGATGACGGTCTGCCGGGTGGCGGCTACGCCTTACCCGGCCTACAGACTGATTCAGTAGGCCCGGCAAGCGAAGCGCCGCCGGGCAACCAATCGACTAACCAACCCTCAAGACACCCCGCCCCGGCGGGGTGTCTTTTTTTAAACGAACAACCACGTATAATGTCCGGGTTTTGGCAAACAGGTGAGAACATTCGTGGCGATAACAGATGAAGCGTTGTGGCAGCTCAAACAGCAACTGGCGTTCCCGCTGCCGGACCAGCCTGGTCTGCGCCGTCTGTCGGTTCCGGTTGCGCCCGATGAGGCCCGCGATCCCCTCGCCTGGCTTGCCGCTCAGCCCCATTTTCCGCAGTTTTACTGGCAGCAGCGTGGCAATGAAGACGAGGCCGCCGCGCTCGGCGCGCTACGGCGTTTTCCCTCCCTGGCCGACGCCCAAACATTTTTACGGCACAGCGGCGATCCGCAGTTGCGCATCTGGGGACTGAACGCCTTCGATCCGCAGCATGGCGATCTGTTCCTGCCGCGCCTCGAATGGCGTCGCGAGGGCGCGCAGGCCTGGCTTTGTCTCACGCTGTGGAGTGACACTTCCCTGCGTGACGATGCGCGTCATGCGGCGACCTTCCTCGATCAGCTCCATCACGCCACGCCGTTCTCCCCTTTGACGCTGCAACTGACCGGCGAACAGCACAGCCCGGATCACGCTGGCTGGTGCCAGCGGGTACGCCTTGCGACAGATGCCATTGCACAGCAGCAGATGGATAAAGTGGTGCTGGCGCGCGCCAGCGATTTGCACTTCAGCCAGCCGGTGAACGCCGCGGCGCTGATGGCCGCCAGCCGACGGGTCAATTTCAGCTGTTATCACTTTTATATGGCGTTCAGCCCGCAGGCGGCGTTTCTCGGCTCCAGCCCCGAACGGCTGTGGCGGCGCATCGACCGGGCGCTGCGCACAGAAGCGCTGGCGGGCACCATTGAAAACCATGCCGATGATCATCGCGCCCGCGCGCTTGGCCAGTGGCTGCTGACGGACGATAAAAACCAGCGCGAAAATCAGCTGGTGGTGGACGATATCTGTCAGCGCCTTGAGCCGCTCGGCAACGGCTACGACATTCTCCCCGCGCAGGTTTTGCGCCTGCGAAAAGTGCAGCACCTGCGCCGCTGTATCTGGATGACGTTAACGGTGCCGGACGATGCGCAGTGTCTGCGCCAGCTGCAACCCACGGCAGCGGTGGCGGGGCTGCCCCGCGAAGCAGCACGTGAATTTATCCGCCAGCACGAACCGTTTTCCCGGGAGTGGTATGCCGGATCCGCAGGCTATCTCTCCGCCAGGCAGACGGAATTTTGCGTGGCGCTGCGCTCGGCACAGGTCACGGACAACACCGTGCGGCTGTATGCCGGGGCAGGAATTGTCGCCGGTTCTGATCCGCAACTGGAGTGGCAGGAGATCGAAAACAAAGCAGCCGGTTTGCGCTCCGTACTCCTGATGGATTAAGACAGATTCACGCATTACCGATTCATATCAAAAACTCATCGTTCTGGATTCTTTATACTGTGTCGCAATATTGATACCGGACAAACTTATGTCAGTAAGTTCATTCAACCGACGCTGGGCCGACGTCATTCTCGAAGCCTTAACCCGCCATGGCATGCGACACGTTTGCATCGCGCCGGGTTCGCGCTCGACGCCGCTGACGCTGGCCGCAGCAGGAAATAATGCGTTCATTCACCATACCCATTTTGATGAGCGTGGGCTGGGCCATCTGGCGCTTGGTCTGGCGAAAGTCAGCGGTGAGCCGGTGGCGGTGATTGTGACGTCCGGTACCGCGGTGGCAAACCTTTATCCGGCGCTGATTGAAGCGGGGCTAACCGGCGAAAAGCTGATCCTGCTGACGGCGGATCGCCCCCCGGAGCTGATCGATTGCGGTGCTAACCAGGCGATCCGTCAGCCCGGTATCTTTGCCTCTCATCCCTCACAGGCGCTGTCGCTCCCGCGCCCGACGCAGGATATTCCCGCCCGCTGGCTGGTCAGCACGATTGATAATCTGCTCGGCTCTCTGCACGGTGGCGCGGTACACATCAACTGCCCGTTTGCCGAACCGCTGTATGGCGAACTCGACGCCACCGGCCTCGACTGGCAGCGGCAGCTTGGCGACTGGTGGCGCAGCGATAAGCCCTGGCTGCGGGAAAACAGCACGCTACACAGCGCACGTCAGCGCGACTGGTTTTTCTGGCGGCAAAAACGCGGCGTGGTGATCGCCGGGCGGATGAGCGCCGCCGAAGGCAAACAGGCTGCGGAATGGGCGCAGACGCTCGGCTGGCCGCTGATTGGCGATGTGCTGTCGCAGAGCGGGCAACCGCTGCCCTGTGCCGATCTGTGGCTGGGTAACGCCCGGGCGGTGACGGAGCTGACGCAGGCGCAAATTGTTATCCAGTTAGGCAGCAGCCTGACCGGAAAACGGCTGCTCCAGTGGCAGGCCACCTGCGAGCCGGAAGAGTACTGGCTGGTGGACAGCCTGCCGGGACGCCTCGATCCAGCGCATCATCGCGGACGGCGGCTGGTGTCCGGCATTGGCGACTGGCTGGATGAACACCCGGCGGAACATCGCGCCCCCTGGTGCAGTGAAATCCCGGCGCTGGCGCAGCAGGCCTGGCAGGCGGTTAAAGCGCAGCGCGACCCCTTCGGTGAGGCGCAACTGGCACACCGCCTGGCGGACTATCTGCCGGAGCAGGGGCAACTCTTTTTAGGCAACAGCCTGGTCGTGCGTCTGGTGGACGCGCTCGGGCAGCTACCGGCGGGTTATCCGGTGTACAGCAACCGCGGGGCGAGCGGTATCGACGGTTTACTCTCCACCGCCGCGGGGGTGCAGCGTGCCAGCGGCAAACCGACGCTCGCCATCGTCGGCGATCTCTCCGCACTGTACGATCTTAACGGCATGGCATTGCTGCGCCAGGTGTCCGCGCCCTTCGTGCTGATCGTGGTGAACAACAATGGCGGGCAGATTTTCTCCCTGCTGCCCACGCCGCCGTCCGAGCGCGAACGTTTTTACCAGATGCCGCAAAACGTCCACTTTGAGCATGCCGCCGCGATGTTTGGCCTGCATTACCATCGCCCGGAAAGCTGGCAGGCGCTGGACGACGCGCTGGCAGGGGCATGGCGTATGCCGCAGGCGACGGTTATCGAGCTGGTGGTCAGTGAAACCGATGGCGCGCAGACGCTCCAGCACCTGCTGGCGGAGGTCAGCCAGCTATGATGCTGCACGCGCGTGCCGAAACCGCCAACCGCGGGCTGCCGTGGCTGGTCTTTCTGCACGGTTTTTCCGGCGACCACCGCGAATGGCAACCCGTGGGCGAGCAATTTCGCGACTATTCCCGTCTGTATATTGATTTGCCGGGGCATGGCGGCTCGGCAGATCTTCTGGCAGCGGATTTTGCCGGGGTCAGCGCGCTGCTCAATAGTATGCTTCTTAGTTACAACATACTTAATTACTGGCTCATCGGTTACTCCCTCGGCGGTCGCCTCGGGATGTATCACGCCTGTGCGCAACCGCAGGGTCTGGCAGGGCTGATCGTCGAAGGGGCGCATCCGGGTTTGAGCGATGCCGAAGCCCGTCGGCAGCGCGCGGAAAACGACGCCTGCTGGGCCGCACGTTTTCGCGAGGAGCCTCTTGAGGCGGTATTCCGCGACTGGTATCAGCAGCCGGTATTTGCATCTCTCAGCGCCGACGCGCGCCGTGCGCTGGTGGCACTGCGTCAGCACAACACGGGGGCTGCGCTTGCTGACATGCTGGAGGCCACCTCGCTGTCACGCCAGCCGGATCTGCGCGCTGCGCTGCGCGAGCGGACATTCCCGTTTTATTACTTATGTGGCGAGCACGACGCAAAATTTCGCGCCATCGGCGACGAACTTGCCGCACCTTGCCTGTTAATTGCCGCCGCCGGACATAACGCCCACCGGGAAAATCCCGCTGCTGTGGCTGCAAGTCTGGCGCATATTCTGCGTCTTCACTAAGGACACATTATGATCTATCCAGATGAAACAATGCTTTACGCCCCGGTTGAATGGCTCGACTGCTCTGAAGGCTACACCGATATTCGCTATCACAAGTCGACCGATGGCATCGCCAAAATCACCATCAACCGTCCGCAGGTGCGTAACGCGTTTCGTCCGTTGACGGTGAAAGAAATGATGCAGGCGCTGGCTGATGCGCGCTACGACGACAACGTCGGCGTGATCATCCTGACCGGCGAAGGCGACAAAGCGTTCTGTTCCGGCGGCGATCAGAAAGTACGCGGCGACTACGGCGGCTACCAGGATGACTCCGGCGTGCACCATCTCAACGTGCTGGATTTCCAGCGCCAGATCCGTACCTGTCCGAAACCGGTAGTGGCGATGGTGGCGGGCTATTCCATCGGCGGCGGCCATGTGCTGCATATGATGTGCGATCTGACCATCGCCGCAGAAAACGCCATCTTTGGCCAGACCGGCCCGAAAGTCGGCTCTTTCGACGGCGGCTGGGGCGCATCCTATATGGCGCGCATCGTCGGGCAGAAAAAAGCGCGTGAGATCTGGTTCCTGTGCCGTCAGTACGACGCAAAAGCCGCGCTGGAGATGGGGCTGGTCAACACCGTGGTGCCGGTTGCCGATCTGGAAAAAGAGACCGTGCGCTGGTGTCGCGAAATGCTGCAAAACAGCCCCATGGCACTGCGCTGCCTGAAAGCGGCGCTGAATGCCGACTGCGACGGTCAAGCGGGTTTACAAGAGCTGGCGGGTAACGCCACCATGCTGTTCTACATGACCGAAGAAGGTCAGGAAGGCCGTAACGCGTTTAATGAAAAACGCCAGCCGGACTTCAGCAAATACAAACGGAATCCGTAATGCGTCAGGCGCAGGTTTACCGCTGGCAGCTGCCGATGGATGCGGGCGTCGTGCTGCGTGAACAGCGTCTGAAAACCCGCGACGGGCTGCTGGTGCAATTGCGTGACGGCGAGCGGGAAGGGTGGGGCGACATCGCCCCCTTGCCGGGTTTTAGTCGTGAATCGCTGGCAGACGCAGAGCGCGCCACCCTTGACTGGGTAAACCACTGGCTGGCGGGCGATGACCCCGCCTGGCCATCAGTGCCTTCCGCCGCCTTTGGGCTGAGCTGCGCGCTGGCGGAGCTAAACGATGTCTTACCCGCGACGGGTAACTATCGTGCCGCGCCCCTGTGTACCGGCGATCCGGACGAACTGATCGTCGCCCTTGCTGCCCTGCCGGGCGAAAAAGTGGCGAAGGTCAAAGTCGGCCTGTATGAAGCGGTACGTGACGGGATGGTGGTGAATCTGCTGCTGGAAGCGATCCCGGAACTGCGGCTACGCCTTGACGCCAACCGCGCCTGGACGCCGCTTAAAGCCCGGCAGTTCGCCAAATACGTCAACCCGGCGCATCGCCAGCGTATCGCTTTTCTCGAAGAGCCCTGCAAAACCCGCGATGACTCCCGCGCCTTTGCCCGCGAAACCGGTATCGCCATTGCCTGGGACGAAAGCCTGCGCGACGACGATTTTACCTTTGTGGCAGAAGAGGGCGTGCGCGCGGTGGTGATCAAGCCCACGCTGACCGGCAGCCTTGAAAAAGTGCGCGAACAGGTTGACGCGGCCCACGCCCTCGGTCTGACGGCGGTGATCAGCTCCTCTCTTGAATCCAGCCTCGGCCTGACGCAGCTGGCGCGCATCGCGGGCTGGCTGACGCCGGACACCACGCCAGGTCTGGATACGCTCAACCTGATGCAGGCGCAATTACTGCGCCGCTGGCCGGGCAGTACGCTGCCCTGTCTGCAAGTGGACGCCCTGGAGCCGCTGCTGTGATCTTCCACGACTGGCCGTGGCGACACTGGCGCGAACAGCGCCCCACAGCACTGGCGATCCGCCTTGGCGATGAGACGCTAAGCTGGCACACCTTGTGTGAGCGGGTGGACGCGCTGGCGAGCGGCTTTGCCGCGCAGGGTGTGCAGTGCGGCGACGGCGTGATGCTCCGCGCCTGCAATCATCCCCTGACGCTGCTGTCATGGCTGGCGTTAATGCAGTGCGGTGCGCGCATTCTGCCGGTGAATCCACAGCTGCCGGACACGCTGCTCCGGCAGTTGTTGCCGTCAATGTCGCTGCGTCACGCGCTGGATCTGGTGGAGTATGGCGACTATTCGGGGCTTTCGCGTCTTGAACCTGGCGTTATCGACGGCCATCATGCGGTGCCGTGGGACGGGCAGCGGCTGGTCTCAATGACGCTGACTTCCGGCTCTACCGGCCTGCCGAAAGCGGCGGTGCATACCCCTGATGCTCATCTGGCGAGCGCCACGGGCGTGCTGTCGCTGATGCCTTTTACTGCGCAGGACGACTGGCTGCTATCACTCCCCCTGTACCATGTTTCCGGGCAGGGTATTTTATGGCGCTGGCTGCTGGCCGGGGCGCGCATCACCGTACGTGAGAAAATGCCGTTGCAGCAGGCGTTACAGGGCTGTACGCATGCATCACTGGTGCCGACGCAGCTGTGGCGATTACTCAACGACAACGACAACACCAGCGTGGCGCTGAAAGCGGTGCTGCTGGGCGGCGCGGCGATCCCGGTGGAACTGACTGAGCTTGCCCGCCAGCGTGAGATCCGCAGCTGGTGCGGCTATGGCTTAACAGAATTTGCCTCAACGGTGTGCGCCAAAGAAGCAGACGGACTGCCGGATGTCGGCAGTGCGCTGCCGGGGCGCGAAGTAAAAATCGTCGATGGTGAAGTCTGGCTGCGTGCGTCCAGCATGGCGGCGGGCTACTGGCGTGATGGCAGACTGGTGCCGCTGGCAAACGCCGACGGCTGGTTTGCCACCCGCGACCGTGGCGTGGTGCAGGGCGACCGTCTGAGCATAGCTGGCCGTATGGATAATCTGTTTTTCAGCGGCGGCGAAGGGATCCAGCCTGAAGAGGTCGAACGCGTGATTGCGGCACACCCGCAGGTACGGCAGGTTTTTATCGTTCCCAAAGAAGACGCCGAATTTGGTCACCGCTCCGTGGCCGTAGTGGAGTTGCAGGACGGCTACCCGTCGTCAGCACTGGCCGAATGGTGCCGCGATAAGCTGGCCCGTTTCCAGCAACCGATCCGCTGGCTGGCGCTTCCCGAGCACCTGGCGCAGGGCGGCATTAAAATATCCCGCCGCGCCTTACAACACTGGGTAGCGACGTTGTAAAGTCGATGTCGGAGTGTAGGCCCGGCAAGCCTTCGCCGCCGGGCCATAGGCAGGGTTAACGAGCGGCGTTTATGGCGCTCAGCGCGGCGGCGACACCGGCACCATATGCCGGATCCACTTCGTTGAATAAACCAATCTGACGCTGCTGGATAAACTCAGGCACATCTTTCATATCATCCGCGATACGGGCGAACATGCGCTGGCGTTCTTCTTCACCGATCAGGGCGAACAGTTTGCGGGGCTGGCTGAAATAGTCCGTATCTTCCCGGTGATTCCAGTGATCGGCAGCACCTTCCACCGACAACGGCGGTTCACTGAAGTCCGGCTGCTCCTGAAACACACCAAAGCTGTTTGGCTCGTAGGTCGGGCCGTTGCCGCTGTTGCCGTCCACGCGCATTGCACCATCGCGGTGATAATTATGGAACGGGCAGCGCGGCTGATTTACTGGGATCTGGTGATGGTTGACTCCCAGACGATAACGGTGCGCGTCGCCGTAGGAGAAAAGACGGCCCTGCAACATGCGATCCGGGGAGAAACCAATGCCAGGCACCACGTTCGCCGGGGACATCGCCACCTGCTCAACTTCCGCAAAGTAGTTATCCGGATTGCGGTTCAGCTCCAGCACGCCCACTTCGATCAGCGGATAATCGCCGTGCGGCCACACTTTCGTCAGATCGAACGGGTTATAGGGCACCTGTGACGCTTCGGCTTCCGGCATGATCTGCACATAAAACGTCCAGCGCGGGAAATCCCCGGTTTCGATGGCGTTGAACAGGTCGCGCTGCGAACTTTCACGATCTTCCGCCACCAGACGTTTCGCTTCATCGTCCATCAGGTTATCAATACCCTGTAGGGTTTTAAGATGGAACTTCACCCAGAAGCGTTCGTTATTGTGATTAATAAAGCTGAAGGTGTGGCTGCCGAAACCGTGCATATTGCGGTACGAGCGGGGCAGGCCGCGGTCGCTGAAATCAATGGTTAACTGATGCAGCGTTTCCGGCAGATGGGAGAAGAAATCCCATTTATAGGTCGGGTTGCGCAGGTTGGTACGCGGATCGCGTTTCACCACGTGATTCAGATCCGGGAATTTCAGCGGATCGCGCAGGTAAAACACGGGCGTGTTATTTCCCACCAGATCCCAGTTGCCTTCTTCGGTATAAAACTTGATGGAGAAACCGCGAATATCACGTTCGGCATCGGCGGCACCGCGCTCACCGGCAACGGTGGAGAAGCGCAGGAAAAGATCGGTTTTTTTACCGGGTTCAGAAAACATTTTTGCCCGGGTGTAGCGGGAAATATCCTGGGTGACGGTAAACGTCCCGTAAGCGGCTGAGCCTTTGGCATGCATGCGGCGTTCCGGGATCACTTCGCGGTCAAAATGCGCCAGCTTTTCCAGAAACCATACGTCCTGCAACAGCATCGGGCCGCGCGGTCCTGCGGTCATCACGTTGTTATTATGGGCGACCGGTGCGCCGGCAGCGGTAGTTAATCCTTTTTTACTCATTTTCTTTCTCCTGGTAACAATCAAAAAACGCCTGTGTTTCTGACTGAAGTCAGAAATCAATGTAGGTATTGTTTGTACCGGGAGTCTTGATCTCAGGCAATCTGGCTCTGTCTATCAGAGAGATACCCAAAAGCATTGAGGTGAAAACGACGCGGTAAAACCATTTTTGGTGCAGAGTATGAGGGCAAAGCCCTGTACACTACCGGCGCTTTTCAGAACGTCTGACGATAACTTGCACGGATAGTGAACAATGAAAAAAATGACATTAATTGCCCTGACCAGCCTGCTGTTTGTCTCTGCGGGCGCGAATGCCCTGAGCATCAGCGGTCAGGCCGGTGAGGATTACACCAATATTGGCGTGGGAATGGGTACCGAAACCAGCGGCCTGGCGCTGAGCGGCAACTGGGCGCACAACGACGATCACGGCGATATTGCCGGTCTGGGTCTCGGGCTGAATGTGCCCCTCGGTCCGTTTATGGCCACCGTCGGTGGTAAAGGCGTCTACCTGAATCCGAACGAAGGTGACGAAGGCTACGCCGCCGCGGTGGGTGGCGGTTTACAGCTGCCGATTGGCGAGAGCATCAAGCTGTTCGGTGAATATTATTACTCCCCTGATTCTCTCTCCAGCGGCGTGAAAGACTTCTCCGAAGCCAATGCCGGTGCGCGTATTTCGGTCCTGCGTCCGCTGAGCGTGGAAGTGGGTTACCGCTATATCGATCTGAGCGGCAAAGACGGTAACAGCGACAGCAAATTGGCCGATGGCCCGTATGTTGGCGTGAGCGCCAGCTTCTGATTGTCCGGCGCGGCCCCCCGCCGCGCCAGTTTCCCTCCTGCATTCCCCCGCCATGCGTTATAGTGTTTTGACCGCTAATGCTGGAGAAAATGATGTTAAACGTGGAGATGCTGTCCACCGGCGATGAAGTGTTGCACGGGCAAATCGTGGACACGAACGCCGCGTGGCTGGCTGATGTTTTCTTTAATCAGGGATTACCTTTAACGCGTCGCCACACCGTGGGCGATGATCTCGACAGCCTCGTCGCCATTCTGCGCGAGCGAAGCGAACACGCCGATGTGCTGATTGTGAACGGTGGCCTGGGGCCGACCAGTGACGATCTGAGCGCGCTGGCGGCTGCCACGGCAGCGGGTGAAGGGCTGGTGCTGCATGACGCATGGCTTGCGCACATGGAGCGCTTTTTCTCTGAACGTGGCCGGGTGATGGCACCGAGCAATCGCAAACAGGCGGAGATCCCCGCCAGCGCTGAGATGGTTGATAATCCGGTTGGCACCGCCTGTGGTTTTGCCATGCAGCTTAACCGCTGCCTGATGTTCTTCACGCCGGGCGTGCCGTCTGAATTCAAAGTGATGGTTGAGCGTGAAATTCTGCCGCGCCTGCGCGAGCGTTTTACGCTGCCCTCGCCGCCGCTGTGCCTGCGTCTCACCACCTTTGGCCGTTCCGAAAGCGATCTTGCCCAGAGTCTTGAACAGTTACCCTTGCCGGACGGCGTGGCGATGGGTTATCGCTCCTCGATGCCAATCATTGAACTCAAGCTCACCGGCCCGGCAGACGCGCGCGAGCAGATGGAAGCATTGTGGCCCGAAGTGCAGCGCGTGGCAGGTGAAAGCCTGATTTTTGAAGGGACCGAAGGGTTACCGGCGCTGCTCGCCCGTCAACTGCGTGAGCGACAGCTCAGCCTGACGCTGAGCGAGCAGTTCACCAGCGGGCTGGTGGCGTTGCAGCTTTCCCGCGCCGGGGCACCGTTGCTGGCAAGCGAAGTGTTGCCGTCGCAGGCAGATAACCTTGAGCAGTCGGCGCGCTGGGCCGCGGCGCTGCGCGATCGTCATCTGGCCGGGCTGGCGTTAGTCGTCGGTGGGATGGACGATGAGCACCTGAATTTCGCGCTGGCGACGCCGGACGGGATCCATGCGCTGCGGGTACAGTTCAGCACCCGTCGCCACAGCCTGACAGTTCGCCAGGAGGTGTGCGCGATGATGGCGCTGAATATGCTGCGCCGTTGGTTGTTGGGTAAAGATGTCGCCAGCGATCACGGTTGGATCAACGTGGTCGATTCGTTGGTTACGGCGGGGTAACGGTAGCAGGACGCCGGGAGGCGGCTGCGCCTTACCCGGCCTGGAAAACCCCGACATCGCACTATCCCGGCATCATTGTAGGCCCGGCAAGCGAAGCGCCGCCGGGCAAAATGACCTTACCCCAGCGCCCGCGCCAGTAACGTCACCGGATGCTCGCAGTGCAGACGGGTGGACATCTCAATCTGCCATTTACAGGTTTCACAGTCCGAGATCACCAGATCCGCGCCGCTCTCCTCAATCTGCCGGAACAGCGGGGCACCAATCGCCTGTGAAGTCGGATAGTTCTCCGCTTTAAACCCGTAGGTGCCGGCAATCCCACAGCACTGCGGATCCAGTACCGTCAGTTCCAGATCAGGAATAGTGCGCAGCAGCTCAAGGGTGTAATGCGTCCAGCCCATTTTTTCCATATGGCAGGGCGTGTGATACACCACTTTCAGCGGTAGCGGGCGCAACGGCAGGGTGCGGCCTTCCTCCAGTTTGCGCCACAGCCAGCGCGTTGCCAGATCGATATGCGGGCGTAATGCGCTGTTGTCGATATCCAGCAGATGCGGGTATTCATCGCGCAGGGTAAAGGTACAGGTGGAGGACGTGGCGATCACCGGCAAGCCGTTTACGCCGATGGCGCGCTGCAAGGACGCGATATTGGCGTTAGCCTGTTTTTTCGCTTTCTCAGTAAACCCGTTGGCGATCAGCGGCACGCCGCAGCATTTTTCGCCTTCCAGTAGCTGCACGCCGATCTGCATCGCGTTCAGCACCCGCAGCAGATCTTTCCCCAGTTGCGGATGGTTGTAGTTGACAAAACAGCCGTGAAAAAAGGCCACCTGGTCGTCAAATTCAGCCTGCACGGCCGCCTGCTTGCGATACCACTGGCGAAAGGTGCCGCGAGAGTATTTCGGCAGGGTACGGCGGTGATCGATTTTCAGCGCTTTATCCAGTAACAGCCGCACCGGTTTCAGGCTGGTAGCGGCATTCACCAACGGCGCGACTGGCGTGGAAAGCGTACCCATCAGGTCGGTATGGCTGAGGATCGCATTGCGCAATGAGGGTTTGCGCGGCGCGAACTGGTTGCGGGCGCGCTGGATGATATCGCCGATCTTCACGCCGGACGGACAGGCGGTTTCGCAGCGTTTGCAGTTGGTGCAGTACTTCAGCGCCTCGTCATAAAGCGTACCGTCTTTCAGGCGCAGGCGTTCGCCATCCGGCCCGGCCTGTTTCGGGCCTGGATAGTCGACATTGACGCGGCTTACCGGACAGGCGGTGGTGCAGACGGTGCATTTAATACAGCTATCAAACTGGGTGGTGGTCATTGTGAGCCTCCCGACGCGCAGATCTGCTGCGCGGCATGTAACGCGGTGACGGCGCAAACGCCGCCGCCACAGCCCTGGGCAATGGGGTCATAGCCGCCGAGCACCGAACCGATAACGTATAAATTTTGCAGCATCTCTCCCTGGCATTGCCCGCGCAGCGTGGCATCGGTGCGCACGCCAAACTGCTGCCACGGCTGGGCATCAAACACGTTATCGCGATACCAGCTGGCGCGATCGGGGTGTTGCAGCACGTCGAGACCCAACACGGTTTCCCGTACGCCCTCGCGCCCGGCCACCAGCCCGTTACTGAAAAAACTGCCGCTGGCGAGCACCACGTTCCCGGCGCGCAGCGGAATGTCTTCGTGCTTGCGTGTCCATAGCTGGCTGACCACGCCGTTATCCACGGTGGCGCGCAGCACTTCATCCCCCGGCATCCAGGTACCGCCGCTGCGGATAAACTGCTGCTGAAGGCGGTTCTGCATCCGCATGCCCGGCACCGACGGGGGCAGGGTGGGCAGCAGGTACAGAGGGCAGGCTAGTTCAGCGCTGAGCCGCGTGTACACCGCATCATCCGTCAGGCCGAAACAGGCCGGAAACCAGAGGGCGTCGTGGGCCTGACTGAGCGGGCGCAGGGCGGCGCAAAGCGCTGCGAAATGGGTATCCTGATCCAGCTGGCGGGCAATAGTGACGGCGCGGAACTCGCTGGGGTTATCCCGCAGCTTATCGAGCGCCGGCAGATCGATTTCTGTTGCCGTGACGCGTAAGCCCTGTTTGCGCAGTGTCGCTGCCGCCAGATGCGGCTGGAAATCGGCAAAGCCGTTGATGCCGACCACACAAATATGCTCCCCTTTGCGTGGTGACACCGGTACTTCCGGCGGGCTGAGCCATGCCAGGCGCTGCATGCCGAGCGGCGTGACGCGGCGATGGGGGGCGCTGGCATCCCCCTGAAATTTCAGCCCGCATGCGGCCAGTAAGATTTGCGCCTCGCAGGCGTACTGATACACGCGCCCGGCACCGATCAGGCTATAGGGATGTTCCGGGGCGAGGGTCTCAAGTGCCGACAGCCCGGCGGCGGTATCCTCGACCGCGGTGCCGTCCGGCAGGCGTGAGAGCAGATCCAGCGAGCCGGAGGAAAAGTTCAGCGCGCTCTGCCCGCGACTGACAATCGCGCAGCGCTGCCCGCGCTGGCTCAGCGTGATACCACACAGCAGACCCGCGAGGCCGCCGCCGACGATCACTGTATCAAAGTTCATCTGTCGTCTCCTTTTCCAGACCGCAAAGTCCCTGGTATACCCAGCGGGTAAACTCGCTTTCCCGCAATGCATCGCCCCATGCTACGGGGCGGATGCCTTTCCAGCGCTCATTTAAAAACGCGGATAACTGCGCGAGGGACTGCACGTCGCTGGTGACATTGAGGCGGTGTAACAACCCCGCCGCCCGGCAGGCGCACAGCTCGCCCTGACAGGTGCCCATGCCGACGCGGGTGCGGCGGCGTAAATCGAGCAGGGATCGGACGTTAAGATTGTCGACCGCGTATTCGACTTCCCCGGCGGTGACGGCTTCGCACTCGCAAATCAGACTGCGGGTATGCCGTGCATTGCCCAGCCATTCCGGGGTGCGATCGCCATGCCGCCACACCGCCGAACCGCGCAGCGGGGCTGACAGGGAAACCACTTTTTGCAGCGTCCGATCGGTGGACTCGCGCGATCCGGGCAGCGGTTCGCTGGCGGTGCGGCAGGGAGCGGTATTGTTGAGTTTGCGGCACACGGCGTCGGTGGCCCACTCCGCCATCAGCCGGTAGGTCATCAGCTTGCCGCCGGTAATGGTGATAAAGCCTTCCATGCCGTCGCGTTCAGCGTGATCCATCAACACAATGCCACGGCTGACGTTGCGCCCGGTGGGATCGTCGTCGCTGGCGACCAGCGGGCGTATGCCCGCGTAGGCACGCAGAATGCGCGACGTCGCCATGATCGGCGCCAGTTTTTCACCTTCGCGCAGCAGGATGTCGACCTCTTCCGGCGTCACGCGGGTGTTATCAATATCGCGGTAATCAACGTGCGTGGAGGTGGTGCCGATCAGGGAGATGGTATCGCCGGGCACCAGAATATCGGCATCCGCAGGCTTGCGGCAGCGGTTGATCACCTGCTGGTTGATGCGGTGATCGAGAATAAGCAGCGCGCCTTTCGCCGGGAACATACGGATACGGAGATCGGCATACTCCGCGATGCGCTGTCCCCAGATCCCGGCGGCGTTCACCACCACCGGCGCATGCAGCGACTGGACTGCCAGCGTTGAAGGATGGCGGATCTGCACGCCGTGCACCCGGTCTTTGTCGCGTAACAGGCCAATCACTTCATGGCCGGTTAAGATCACCGCGCCATGCTCCCGGGCATCCAGCATGTTGGCGGCGGTCAGGCGAAAGGGGTCGATGGTGCCGTCCGGCACCTGTACAGCGGCGATGAGCGCCGGGTTTACGCAGGGTTCGATGCGCAGCGCCTCTTCTGCCGACAGCGGCTGTGACGCGATCCCGGCGCGGGTGCAGGCGCTGATAAATTGCTGCTGCCAGGCCAGATCGTCTTCCGGCAGGGTAATGAACAGGCCACCGGTAGGTTCGATACAGTGACGGGCAACCCGGCGCAGGATCTGGTTTTCGCTGATACACTCCCGCGCCGACTCTTCATCCGTTACTGCATAACGCGCGCCGCTGTGCAGCAGGCCGTGGTTACGCCCGGTGGCACCGGTGGCGATGTCGTGGCGCTCCAGCAACACCACGCGCAGCCCGCGCAGGGCGCAGTCGCGGGCGATCCCCGCTCCGGTTGCGCCGCCACCAATGATGATGACGTCGTACTCAGTCGCGTTGCGCATTTTCGCTTCCCTCTATTCAAGTGAGCTATATGACACATTTAGCCACACTCCGGGTGTGGTTTGTTTGATTGCGCGCATATTCGCGCATGAAACGAAAATAAATGAACATTTGTTGCGTGAAATGAGCGCGTTGTCATATTTCTGTAACATTCAACGCGACTTTTGCTGCGTTAACGTCCAGGCTTCACCCGCCGCACCCGTTTGCGGCGGCGTTACGTTCGTTTTCACTCATTACAAAACAACACATGCCACGGAGGCTTTATGTTGAGCATCTTTAAACCTGCCGCGCATCAACCCCGGTTACCGGAGCAGCAGATCGATCCGTACTACCGGCGTTTACGCTGGCAGATTTTTATGGGCATTTTCTTCGGCTACGCGGCTTACTACCTGGTGCGGAAAAACTTTGCGCTGGCGATGCCGTTCCTGGTGGAACAGGGCTTTTCGCGTGGCGATCTGGGCTTTGCGCTGTCGGGTATTTCCATTGCCTACGGCTTTTCCAAATTCATCATGGGATCGGTGTCGGATCGCTCTAATCCGCGCGTTTTCTTACCGGCCGGGCTGATCCTTGCCGCCGCCGTGATGCTGTTTATGGGCTTTGTGCCCTGGGCCACTTCCAGCATTGCCGTGATGTTTGTGCTGCTGTTCTTATGTGGCTGGTTCCAGGGCATGGGGTGGCCGCCGTGCGGACGCACCATGGTGCACTGGTGGTCGCAGAAAGAGCGCGGCGGGATCGTGTCAGTGTGGAACTGCGCGCATAACGTCGGCGGGGGTATTCCGCCGCTGCTGTTCCTGCTCGGCATGGCGTGGTTCAACGACTGGAAAGCAGCGCTCTATATGCCGGCGTTCGCGGCTATCGTCGTGGCGTTCATTGCGTTTGCGCTGATGCGCGACACCCCGCAGTCCTGCGGATTGCCGCCTATCGAAGAGTATAAAAATGACTATCCCGATGACTACAGCGAGAAAACCGAAGAAGAGCTGACGGCGAAGCAGATTTTTATGCAGTACGTGCTGCCAAATAAATTGCTCTGGTATATCGCCATTGCCAACGTGTTTGTCTATCTGCTGCGCTACGGCATTCTCGACTGGTCGCCCACCTATCTGAAAGAGGTGAAGCACTTCGCGCTGGATAAATCCTCCTGGGCCTATTTCCTCTATGAATACGCCGGTATTCCGGGCACGCTGCTGTGCGGCTGGATGTCGGATAAAGTGTTCAGGGGCAACCGTGGCGCGACCGGCGTGTTCTTTATGACGCTGGTGACTATCGCAACCGTGGTGTACTGGCTTAACCCGCCGGGCAACCCGACGGTAGATATGATCTGCATGATCGTTATCGGTTTCCTGATTTACGGCCCGGTAATGCTGATTGGTCTGCATGCGCTGGAGCTGGCACCGAAAAAAGCGGCAGGGACGGCGGCAGGCTTCACCGGCCTGTTTGGTTATCTCGGCGGGTCAGTCGCGGCCAGCGCCATTGTCGGTTACACCGTCGATTTCTTCGGCTGGGACGGCGGCTTTATGGTGATGATTGGCGGCAGCATCATCGCTGTGCTGCTGTTGCTGGTGGTAATGATTGGTGAGAAAAGACACCACGAAGCACTAGCCCGTAAACGCGCTTAAATTCGCCCCGATGCCTCTCCATCCGGAGGGGCATTTTTTTGCCCGCATTCCGGGTGCAGCATTTCATGCTGCAAAAAGCCATAAATTGATATTTAAAGTTAATGATCCGGATAGCGATCACATTGCTGGTGTTTGGACTTTTTATAGTCCATATCGCATGGATAAATGCTTAATATTTTGCTTATGTTGTGTAAATATTTTGTCGACCCGCAATAGCTTATGCCAAAATTACCCTCCCCCTGTATGTTGAAACTAATTCCCATAGCCATATAATCGACCTTATTGACAGTATGGCCTATGAACAGGAATAAAAAAGGCATTCCTTGCAAGTTTCAGAACAAATGAGCAACGACACGATGGGATATCGGCTGTACGGCTACGTTATAGGCAAAGAAGTTCACTTCGAAATTGACAACGGAAGGCTTTACCGGCTTCCGCAGGGAAGTACTGAGAAATATTTTATGTTCGGCTCAGTATTATTTAATCATACGATGTTGCAGCTATTTATCTATTTACTTCAGCATGGTCGGCAGAACATCGTGACCAAGGAAGAACTGCTGCGCGTGGTGTGGGAGGAGAACGATCTGGTTCCGTCAACCCAGCGCCTGTGGCAGGTTCTGAAGAATCTCAATCGGCGTCTGAGCTTGCTGGGGCTGCCGGAAGATTTTATCACCAGCGTTCGCGGAAGCGGTTACTGCATCAATTATGTCGATATTACGCCTATTTATTACAGGGTGAGTGAACTCCATCAGCATCCGGAAGAAATAAAGGAGAGCTAGTTATTCCTGTGTGAGTGATGTCAACCAGGATTTTAACCCTGAACAGTTGTGTTCAGGGTTTTTTTATATTATTTACAAACACCACAGCGTGCGGCCAGGCTGAAATAATAAACGCGGGAAAGTAATTTTTTACAGGAGTCTGGACGCGCTATAACTCAATTTCAATATCGCCACGGGCGCGGCAACAGCAGGGGAGGATCTCGCCTGCGGAAATAAAAGCCAGCGGTTCGGTCAGCCAGTCAACCTGACCTGCCACCAGCCGCGTACGGCAGGAGCCACAGTAACCTTCGCGGCATTGGTATTCTACTGCCACCTGGTGAGATTCCAGCGCCGCCAGTAACGACGGGTGTTCATCCTGGCACAGTAATTCCGTGCCAGAGATGCGCAGAGTGACGCGGCTCATCAGAGCTGGAAATCACTCAGATCGTCAGTATTCACTTCGGAATCAATCTGACCGACCAGATAAGAACTGACTTCCACTTCCTGCGGTGCCACCTGCACGTTATCCGATACCAGCCAGGCGTTAATCCACGGGATCGGGTTCGAGCGGGTCTGGAACGGCAGATCAAGCCCCACGGCCTGCATGCGGATGTTGGTGATGTAGTCCACATACTGGCAGAGAATGTCTTTGTTCAGGCCGATCATGGAGCCGCCCTGGAACAGGTATTCGGCCCACTCTTTCTCCTGCTCAGCCGCCAGCACGAACAGGTTGTAGCAATCCTGTTTGCACTCTTCGGCGATCTCGGCCATTTCCGGATCGTCCACGCCGCTGCGCAGCAGGTTCAGCATATGCTGCGTGCCCGTCAGGTGCAGGGCTTCGTCGCGGGCGATCAGCTTGATGATTTTGGCATTGCCTTCCATCAGCTCGCGCTCGGCAAAGGCGAAAGAGCAGGCGAAGCTGACGTAGAAACGGATCGCTTCCAGCGCGTTGACGCTCATCAGGCACAGGTAAAGCTTCTTCTTCAGCTCGCGCAGGTTAACGGTTACGGTTTTGCCGTTGACGTTATGCGTGCCTTCGCCCAGCAGATGCCAGTAGCTGGTCAGCTCGATCAGATCATCGTAGTAATGAGAGATGCCTTCGGCGCGTTTGAGGATCTGCTCGTTGGTCACGATATCGTCAAACACGACCGCCGGATCGTTGACGATATTGCGAATGATGTGGGTATAAGAGCGGGAATGGATCGTTTCTGAGAACGCCCAGGTTTCAACCCAGGTTTCCAGCTCCGGAATAGAGATCAGCGGCAGCAGCGCCACGTTCGGGCTACGTCCCTGAATGGAGTCCAGCAGCGTCTGGTATTTCAGGTTGCTTAAAAAGATGTGCTTTTCGTGTTCCGGCAGCGCCTGGAAATCGATACGGTCACGGGACACGTCAACTTCTTCCGGACGCCAGAAGAAGGAGAGCTGTTTTTCGATCAGCTTTTCGAAGATGTCATATTTTTGCTGATCGTAGCGCGCAACGTTTACCGACTGGCCGAAGAACATCGGTTCCAGAAGCTGATTATTTTTCGTTTGTGAAAAGGTGGTGTATGCCATGCGAGTATTTCCTGTCCTGCTATTATACGCCGGGTGGCGCTTCGCTAACCCGGCCTACAAAACCTAATCCGTAGGCCCGGCAAGCTTTGCGCCGCCGGGCAATTTATTAGATCTTACACGCGCCGCTTTCGCAGCCATCATCCTGAATGGACGGCACCAGATCGTCCTGTGAATCTTCAGCACCGTCGCGGGTGTTCTGATAATACAGGGTTTTCACGCCAAATTTGTAGGCGGTCAGCAGGTCTTTCAACAGCTGCTGCATCGGTACTTTACCTGACGGGAAGCGCGTCGGATCGTAGTTGGTGTTGGCAGAGATCGACTGGTCGATGAACTTCTGCATGATGCCTACCAGTTGCAGATAACCGTCGTTATTCGGCATATCCCACAGCAGTTCATAGCTGTCTTTCAGGTGCTCATAATCCGGCACGACCTGACGCAGAATGCCGTCTTTCGACGCTTTGATACTTACGTGGCCGCGCGGCGGTTCAATACCGTTGGTGGCGTTAGAGATCTGCGACGAGGTTTCAGACGGCATCAGCGCAGAGAGCGTGGAGTTACGCAGACCGTGCGTTTTAATCGATTCACGCAGCGCTTCCCAGTCGTAATGCAGCTCTTTGGTGACAATCGCGTCGAGATCTTTTTTGTAGGTATCGGTCGGCAGAATACCTTTCGCATAGGTGGTTTCATTGAACCACGGGCAGGCGCCTTGCTCTTTCGCCAGTTCATTAGAGGCTTTCAGCAGGAAGTACTGAATAGCTTCGAACGTTTTGTGGGTCAGGTTGTTGGCGCTGCCGTCGGAGTAACGCACGCCATGCTTCGCTAAATAGTAGGCGAAGTTAATCACGCCAATACCCAGCGTACGGCGGCCCATGGCACCGCGCTTGGCAGCCGGGATCGGGTAGTCCTGATAATCCAGCAGCGCATCAAGGGCACGCACCGCGAGGGTCGCCAGCTCTTCCAGCTCGTCCAGCGAGTTAATGGCACCGAGGTTAAACGCCGACAGCGTACACAGGGCGATTTCGCCGTTTTCGTCGTTCACATCCATCAGCGGTTTGGTCGGCAGGGCGATTTCCAGGCACAGGTTAGACTGGCGTACCGGGGCAATGGCCGGATCGAACGGGCTGTGGGTGTTGCAGTGGTCAACGTTCTGAATATAGATACGGCCTGTGGAGGCGCGTTCCTGCATCATCAGCGAGAACAGCTCTACCGCTTTCACGCGCTGTTTGCGGATGCTGTCGTCTTTTTCATAACGGGTGTACAGACGCTCGAATTCGTCCTGATCGGCGAAGAACGCATCGTACAGGCCTGGCACGTCGGACGGGCTGAACAGGGTGATGTCTTCACCTTTCAGCAGACGGGTGTACATCAGTTTGTTGATCTGTACGCCGTAGTCCATGTGACGCACGCGGTTGCCTTCCACGCCACGGTTATTTTTCAGCACCAGCAGGCTTTCCACTTCCAGATGCCACATCGGGTAGAACAGCGTCGCTGCACCACCGCGCACGCCGCCCTGCGAGCAGGATTTCACCGCAGTCTGGAAATGCTTGTAGAACGGAATACAGCCGGTATGGAAGGCTTCGCCACCACGGATCGGGCTGCCCAGCGCACGGATGCGACCAGCGTTGATGCCGATACCGGCGCGCTGGGAAACGTATTTCACAATGGCGCTGGAGGTGGCGTTAATGGAATCCAGGCTGTCGCCGCACTCGATCAGGACGCAGGAGCTGAACTGACGGGTCGGGGTACGCACGCCGGACATGATCGGCGTCGGCAGGGAAATCTTAAAGGTGGAGACCGCGTCATAGAAACGCTTCACGTAGTCCAGACGGGTTTCACGCGGGTAGTTCGAGAACAGACACGCGGCCACGAGGATATACAGGAACTGCGCGCTCTCGTAGATTTCGCCGGTCACGCGGTTCTGCACCAGGTATTTGCCTTCCAGCTGCTTCACGGCAGCGTAGGAGAAGGTCAGGTCGCGATCGTGTTCGATAAACGCGTCCATCTGGCGGAACTCTTCTTCGCTGTAGTCTTCCAGCAGATGATGGTCGTATTTGCCCAGCTCAACCATTTTCAGCACGTGGTTGAACAGCGTCGGCGGCTCAAACTGGCCGTAGGCTTTTTTGCGCAGATGGAAAATCGCCAGGCGCGCGGCGAGGTACTGATAGTCTGGCGCGTCGCGGGAAATCAGATCGGCGGCAGCTTTGATGATCGTTTCATGGATATCGGAGGTTTTAATGCCGTCATAAAACTGAATGTGCGAACGCAGTTCAACCTGAGAGATCGAGACGTTATTCAGCCCTTCTGCCGCCCAATCCAGTACGCGGTGGATTTTATCCAGATTGATGCGCTCAGTACGACCATCACGCTTTGTCACCAGCAGACTCTGATTCATGTGGGATTTACCTGTCCGTGAAATAGAAAAAATATCCCCCGATTATCCACAAGTCCGCGCTGTGGCTAACTCTGTGGATAAATACTACATATAGGGGGTTTGCGATAAGAGAAACGCTATATGGTGAGTATTCTAGTTGGGATTCTTTTGAGTACAAGAGTTGATTTTGGCGTTAATTTAAGGTTGCGAAAAGGTAAGAATCGCTAAGTCCCCGAACTGTAAGGCCTCCAGGGGAAGTCAATCATTTGCAAAAAAAATAAGAAATTTGATCGAGTGCTGATTTCTTCATCGGCGTAAGAAAATTGCGTAACGTCCTGTCACGCAATCTTCATAACAATTGCGCATGACGTTAGTCGTTTTGTGCTTTTGTATGCAGCATATAGTTAACGTCAACGCCTGGCGCGAGCTTGAATTTGTCCGTCAGCGGGTTGTAGTGCAGGCCGGTGATGTGGCATTCCTTAAGCACGGTTTCGTCTACCCAACCCAGCAATTCCGCCGGTTTGATGAACTTTTTCACGTCGTGTGTGCCTTTAGGCACCATGCGCAGCACGTATTCCGCACCGACCACTGCCATCAGCCAGGCTTTCCTGTTGCGGTTGAGCGTGGAGAAGAAGACATGGCCGCCGGGTTTCACCAGTTTTGCACAGGCGTGCACCACCGATTGCGGATCGGGGACGTGCTCCAGCATCTCCATGCAGGTCACCACATCGTACTGCTGCGGATGGGCGGCGGCGTGCTCTTCTACGGTGCGCTGCACGTAGTCAACTTTTACGCCGGACTCCAGTCCATGCAGGCGTGCCACCTGGAGCGGTTCAAAGCCCATATCCAGCCCGGTGACGTTTGCGCCTTCGCGCGCCATGCTCTCCGCAAGGATGCCGCCACCGCAGCCCACGTCCAGCACGGTCTTGCCAAACAGGCCACCGGCGCGTTCGGCAATATAGCCCAGGCGCAGCGGGTTAATACGGTGCAAGGGCTTAAACTCGCCTTCCAGATCCCACCAGCGGGAAGCGACCGCTTCAAATTTCGCGATTTCATCGTGGTCAACGTTGTGAGCCACCGACGGTTTTTCGGCATTCATGGGCGCTTTTACTCCTTTATCAACAAGACCGTGGAGTATATCAGGCCGTGGGCGCGAATAAACCGATTGGTTTACCTCTCACGCGCGGGCTGTGTTATAATTTGCGACCTTTGAATCCGGGATACAGTAGAGGGATAGCGGTTACATGAGCGACCTTGCGAGAGAAATTACACCGGTTAACATCGAGGAAGAGCTGAAGAGCTCCTATCTGGACTATGCGATGTCGGTCATTGTTGGCCGTGCGCTGCCGGATGTCCGCGATGGCTTAAAACCGGTTCACCGTCGCGTATTATACGCCATGAACGTATTGGGCAATGACTGGAATAAAGCCTACAAAAAATCTGCCCGCGTCGTCGGTGATGTCATCGGTAAATACCATCCTCATGGTGATACCGCGGTATATGACACTATCGTTCGTATGGCGCAGCCATTCTCCTTACGTTACATGCTGGTCGACGGCCAGGGTAACTTCGGTTCCGTAGACGGCGACTCCGCCGCAGCGATGCGTTATACGGAAATCCGTATGTCGAAGATCGCCCACGAACTGATGGCCGATCTGGAAAAAGAAACCGTCGATTTTGTGGACAACTATGACGGCACGGAACGAATTCCGGACGTTATGCCCACCAAAATCCCCAACCTGCTGGTTAACGGGGCGTCCGGTATCGCCGTAGGTATGGCGACCAACATTCCGCCGCACAACCTGACGGAAGTGATCAACGGCTGTCTGGCCTATATCGACGATGAAAACATCAGCGTCGAAGGCCTGATGGAGCACATCCCTGGGCCTGACTTCCCGACGTCCGCCATTATTAATGGCCGTCGTGGTATTGAAGAGGCCTATCGTACCGGTCGCGGTAAAATCTACATTCGCGCGCGCGCGGAAGTGGAAGCCGATGCGAAAACCGGTCGCGAAACCATTATCGTGCACGAAATTCCGTATCAGGTGAACAAAGCGCGCCTGATCGAGAAAATCGCCGAACTGGTAAAAGAAAAACGTCTGGAAGGCATCAGCGGCCTGCGCGACGAGTCCGATAAAGACGGTATGCGCATTGTCATTGAGATCAAACGCGATGCCGTGGGCGAAGTGGTGCTGAACAACCTCTATTCGCAGACCCAGATGCAGGTGTCCTTCGGTATCAACATGGTGGCACTGCACCACGGCCAGCCGAAGATCATGAACCTGAAAGACATCCTTTCAGCGTTCGTGCGCCACCGCCGTGAAGTGGTGACGCGTCGTACCATTTTCGAACTGCGTAAAGCCCGCGACCGTGCGCACATCCTCGAAGCGCTGGCCATTGCGCTGGCGAACATCGACCCGATTATCGAGCTGATCCGCCGTGCGCCGACCCCGGCCGAAGCGAAAGCCGGTCTGGTGGCGCGCTCCTGGGAACTGGGCAACGTCTCCGCCATGCTGGAACGTGCGGGCGATGACGCTGCGCGTCCTGAGTGGCTGGAGCCGGAATTCGGCGTGCGTGACGGTCAGTACTATCTGACTGAACAGCAGGCACAGGCGATTCTGGATCTGCGTTTGCAGAAACTGACCGGCCTTGAGCATGAAAAACTGCTCGACGAATATAAAGAACTGCTGGAACAGATCGCCGAACTGCTGCGCATTCTGGGCAGCGCCGATCGTCTGATGGAAGTGATCCGCGAAGAGCTGGAACTGGTTCGTGAACAGTTTGGCGATGCGCGCCGCACCGAAATCACCGCGAACACCGCCGATATCAACATCGAAGATCTGATCAGCCAGGAAGACGTGGTCGTCACCCTGTCTCATCAGGGCTACGTGAAGTATCAGCCGCTGACGGATTACGAAGCGCAACGTCGTGGTGGTAAAGGTAAATCGGCTGCCCGTATTAAAGAAGAAGACTTTATCGATCGTCTGCTGGTGGCCAACACCCATGACACTATCCTCTGCTTCTCCAGCCGTGGCCGTCTGTACTGGATGAAAGTGTACCAGTTGCCGGAAGCGAGCCGTGGCGCACGTGGACGTCCTATCGTCAACCTGCTGCCGCTGGAAGCGAACGAACGTATCACCGCTATCCTGCCGGTACGTGAGTACGAAGAGGGCGTGAACGTCTTTATGGCGACCGCCAGCGGTACCGTCAAGAAAACGGCGCTGACCGAATTCAGCCGTCCGCGCTCTGCCGGTATCATCGCGGTGAACCTGAACGAAGGCGACGAGCTGATTGGCGTTGACCTGACCTCCGGCTCTGACGACGTGATGCTGTTCTCTGCCGCCGGTAAAGTGGTGCGCTTTAAAGAGAACGCCGTTCGCGCCATGGGTCGTACCGCGACCGGTGTGCGTGGTATCAAGCTGGCCGGCGAAGACAAAGTCGTGTCGCTTATCGTACCTAAAGGTGAGGGCGCTATTCTGACCGTCACCCAGAACGGCTACGGTAAACGTACGGCGGAAACGGAATACCCGACCAAGTCCCGTGGTACGCAGGGCGTTATCTCCATCAAAGTCACCGAGCGTAACGGCTCCGTGGTGGGTGCGGTGCAGGTGGCCGACAGCGATCAGATCATGATGATCACCGATGCCGGTACGCTGGTGCGTACACGCGTGTCTGAAGTGAGCATTGTGGGTCGTAACACCCAGGGCGTGATCCTCATCCGTACCGCGGAAGATGAGAACGTGGTGGGCCTGCAACGCGTGGCTGAGCCGGTGGATGAAGAAGATCTGGACGCCATCGACGGCAGTGCAGCGGAAGGCGACGATGAAATCGTGCCGGAAGCGGACACCGATGATGATGTCGCGGACGACGCTGACGAATAATCGGCATTGTCGATAAAAGGGCCGGGCTTCCGGCCCTTTTTATTGGCGCTTACCGCGTCATTTTCTTTAGCGTTGCGGGTATGGCGTTTTACCGCTACTTTATCCACATTCTTTTTACATTCTGCGGCGGAGCTTCGCCCCCTTGAAATACCTTGTTTCTTTCCGCACCACACTCAAAGTTTCACGATACCTGTTCCGGGCGCTGGCGATACTGCTCTGGCTGCTGATTGCCCTGTGTTCCGTGTTTTATATCGTCAACGCTTTGCAGAATAAAGAGTCCGAAATTCGCAAAGAACTTAATCTCAGTTCTGAGCAGGCGCAACGCTACGTGCAGCGCACCTCAGACGTCATGAAAGAGCTTAAGTACATCGCCGAAAATCGCCTGACCGCTGAAAACGGCATCATGGCGTCGCGGGGACCCAACGCCCGCAATGACGTACCGGAATTTGCGCCGCTGTTTGCGGATTCTGACTGTTCGGCCATGGGCAACACCTGGCGCGGATCGCTGGAATCACTGGCGTGGTTTATGCGCTACTGGCGCGATAATTTCTCGGCGGCCTACGAGCTGAACCGCGTTTTCCTGATTGGCAATGAATCGCTGTGTATGGCGGATTTCGGCCTGCGCAACGTGCCGCTGGAGCGCGAAACGGCGCTGAAAAGCCTGCATGAACGCATCCTGAAATACCGCAATGCCCCGCAGGAAGAGCGCGGCAATAATATTTTCTGGATGAGTCAGGGACCGCGTCCGGGCATCGGCTATTTCTATGCCTTAACGCCGGTATTTCTGGGCAACCGCCTGCAGGCGCTGCTCGGCTCCGAGCAGACTATCCGTATGGATAACTTCTACACACCGGGTAATCTGCCGGTGGGTGTGACCATCCTTGATGAGAACGGTCATCCGCTCATCTCGCTTACCGGCCCGGAAAATGATCTGGAAATCGATCCGGCCTGGGTCCAGGAGCGCACCTGGTTTGGGTACTCATCCGGCTTCCGCGACCTGGTGCTGAAAAAGAGCCTGCCGCCGTCGTCGCTGAGCGTGATCTACTCCGTACCCGTCGATCTGGTGCTGGAGCGCGTGCGCATGCTGATCCTCAACGCGGTATTGCTGAACGTGCTGGTGGGGATTGCGCTCTTTACCCTGACGCGAATGTATGAACGGCGGATATTTATTCCCGCCGAGGCGGATGCCCAGCGTCTGGAAGAGCACGAGCAGTTTAACCGTAAGATTGTCGCTTCAGCACCAGTGGGGATCTGTATTCTGCGTACCCTTGACGGTACCAACATCCTCAGTAACGAGCTGGCGCATAACTACCTCAATATGCTTACCCATGAGGACCGGCAGCGGCTGACGCAGATTATTTGCGGCCAGCAGGTTAACTTTGTTGATGTACTGACCAGTAACAATACCAATTTGCAGATCAGCTTCGTGCACTCCCGCTATCGCAACGAAAACGTGGCAATCTGCGTGCTGGTGGACGTCAGCGCGCGCGTCAAGATGGAAGAGTCGTTGCAGGATATGGCGCAGGCGGCCGAGCAGGCCAGCCAGTCGAAATCCATGTTCCTTGCCACCGTCAGTCATGAACTGCGTACGCCGCTGTACGGTATTATCGGGAACCTTGACCTGCTGCAAACGAAAGAGCTGCCGAAGGGCGTGGATCGTCTGGTGACGGCGATGAACAACTCCTCCAGCCTGCTTTTGAAAATCATCAGCGATATTCTCGACTTCTCCAAAATCGAATCGGAGCAGCTGAAAATCGAACCGCGCGAGTTTTCGCCGCGGGAACTGATGAGCCATATCACCGCCAACTATCTGCCGCTGGTGGTGCGTAAACAGCTGGGCCTGTATTGCTTTATCGAGCCGGACGTGCCGGTGGCGCTACAGGGCGATCCGATGCGTCTGCAACAGGTGATCTCCAACCTGCTGAGCAACGCCATTAAGTTCACCGACGTCGGCTGCATTATTTTGCATGTGGAGCGCGCCGGGGATTATCTGCGCATTCGGGTGCGGGATACCGGCGTGGGGATCCCGGGTAAAGAAGTCGTGAAACTGTTCGATCCCTTCTTCCAGGTGGGGACCGGCGTGCAGCGTAACTTCCAGGGAACAGGACTCGGACTGGCGATCTGCGAGAAGCTGATCAGCATGATGGACGGCGATATTTCGGTCGATACCGAGCCGGGCATGGGCAGTCAGTTCTCGGTGCGTATTCCGCTTTATGCCGCGCAGCCAGCGCAGCCGCTGGATGTGGACGGTCTGAAGAAAACCACCTGCTGGCTGGCGGTGCGTAATGCCGCCCTGAGCGGGTTTATTGATTCGCTGCTGACCCACAACGGCATTCGCGTGTTGCGTTACGACGGGCAGACGCCGGGGGCAAACGACACCTTAATCACTGACGATGAGCTGGATGCGCCGTGGCCGGGCCGCGCCACCATTACCTTCTGCCGTCGCCATATCGGTATTCCGCAGGAGCGCGCGGCGGGACAGTGGGTGCACAGCGTGGCCTCGCCGCATGAGCTGATCGCCTTGCTGGCACGTATCTACAGCATCACCGTGGAAAACAACGACGCGTCGCGTGCGCTGCAGTTACCGGATTCGCTGGTCGCCAGCAATGACGACATGATGATCCTGGTGGTGGATGACCATCCGATTAACCGTCGCCTGCTGGCGGATCAGCTCGGTTCGTTGGGCTATCAGTGCAAGACGGCGAACGATGGCGTCGATGCCCTCAATGTGCTGAGCAAAAACCACATCGACATCATTTTAAGCGACGTGAACATGCCGAACATGGATGGCTATCGTCTGACGCAGCGTATTCGCCAGCTTGGGTTGACGCTGCCGGTGATCGGCGTGACGGCGAATGCGCTGGCAGAAGAGAAGCAGCGGTGTCTGGAGTCAGGAATGGATAGCTGTCTGTCGAAGCCGGTAACGCTTGATGTGATCCAGCAGACGCTGGCGGTCTATGCGGAGCGGGTGAGAAAAGCGCGGGGATAAAGCAGAAAATGACGTTACCTCGCACAGCGGGGTAACGTCAGTAACAACATTACTCTTTGGTATCCGCGGCGCTCAGCGTAACGGATGAGAGGTAGTTGAGCAGGGCAATATCGTTTTCCACACCCAGCTTCATCATCGCCGACTTCTTCTGGCTACTGATGGTTTTAATGCTGCGGTTCAGCTTCTTGGCGATCTCTGTTACCAGGAAACCTTCCGCGAACAGACGCAGCACTTCGCTCTCTTTCGGAGACAGGCGTTTGTCGCCATAGCCACCCGCGCTGATTTTTTCCAGCAGACGGGAGACGCTCTCCGGGGTAAATTTCTTACCTTTCTGCAAGGCGGCCAGCGCTTTCGGCAGATCGGTTGGCGCACCCTGTTTTAACACAATCCCTTCGATATCCAGCTCCAGTACGGCGCTTAAAATAGCAGGGTTGTTGTTCATGGTCAGCACAATCACTGACAGGTTAGGGAAATGGCGCTTAATATATTTAATCAGGGTGATCCCGTCACCGTACTTGTCGCCGGGCATGGAAAGATCGGTAATCAGTACATGGGCATCAAGCTTGGGAAGGTTATTGATCAGCTGTGTAGAATCTTCAAATTCACCGACTACATTCACCCACTCGATTTGTTCGAGAGATTTGCGAATACCGAACAGTACGATCGGATGGTCATCGGCAATAATTACGTTCATATTGTTCATGTATAAGGCTACCTTGCTTACAGCAAGCTTTTGACATAATCGTCAATGTCGCTGATGTTTTTTTCTATGCCTGGAACATCGTTCTCATGAATGACATGTTCCAGCGTTTCACATAACTGTTTGCCGGGTACCAGGTTAAGCATGGCAAACACCCCTTTCAGGCGGTGCGCCGTCTGCGCCAGCGCGGCTATGTCGCGTGCGGCCGATTCAGTATACAACCTCTTAACATCGTCGGGTACTGTATCAACAAACAGCGCATAATAGCCGCTGGCATGGAGTTCGGCATTTTCGTTGCCCCCGTGCGGGGACTCCGGAACATCTTCCTGTGCCAGTTGCTCTTCAATGAGCTGCAATATCGCTTCCTGCATTGCATTACTCATATTAAAGTTCACGCGCCACTGGCCGGGGCCGATTTTACGCGAGCCGGGCTCATCATCGCTTAAAAGCAAGCCCGGGGCAGTAAGATTAGACGGATTATCCGTTAAAAAGAGATCATATTCTTGACTCGCCAGGCGTTCGTCCGGGGTAATGCAGCTTGCACCCCAATTTTCCAGCTGGCGTACCACGATATTACGAATATCACTGGAGGTAATATCAATCATGGCGATGACATCATCCAGTAATTTCTCTTCTTCATCCTCTGCCTGAGGGCGTGCATCCATTTTAACGTGTAAAGAATAGCGTGTTCCTAAACTTTCACGCGCTTTAATATTTAAATGACCGCCAAGTTTACGCGCCAGCTGATCGCACAGCCAGAAGGTGAGGGCATTGGCTTTGCCAAAACGATCTTCCTGCGTGTCATTGAGGAACGGGAAGTGCAGATTATCCACTTCGCTCGTCGTCACCCCTTCGCCGGTATCAAGGATACGGAAGGTCAGACGATCGCCAGCGGATTCGTCAGCGTCCACCTCAAGGGTGATTTTGCCGATCTGCGTGGTGGTCACCGCGTACTGAATGAGCATGGTCAGGATGCGCAGTAAGGCCTCACGATCGCCGTAACGCTGTTCATTGGCGGGCAGATGGTTGTTAATCAGCAACTGCAACCCTTTGCGCTTCACCACCGGCAACACTGCTGGCACCACTTCATCGATCAGATCCTGAATCGAGAACTGGCTGGCGGCGCTTTTCCAGCCGTCGTTTTCCAGCAGGTTAGCAAGCTGGATCTCGTCCACCAGACGCACCAGCTGGTCTGCCTGCTGCGCCAGTTTCTGGCCTTCTTCGTTATTCACCGCCGCCGCGTCCTGCGCCAGCTTCTTCGCCGGTAGCGTCAGGGCTTCGCCAATATGCTGCATAAAGGCCGCGCGGCCATGCTGGTTTTTCTCATACAGACGCTGCGCCTGCTTGAGCTTTTTATTGACCAGCACTTCCCGATCCTGATCGCGAATGACAAAAATCTGCGTGCGCGGGGAGACCTGGCTGCGGAACTGGCGGATCTCATAGAGTTCGTTGTTTACCGTCGCCTGGATGACGCCCTGATGCTGATCCGCCATGCTGGTGATGTTCTGCAAATTCAGGTGCGGCAATAAATGGTCGGCGATCTTATTGCTGATCACCGTGCGGTTGGCTTCCTGATCGTGCACCAGCAGCCCCAGCGGCAGCACAGAAACAATCTCTTCATTAATAGCCCGCAGCATGCGCAGCTCATTGTTCGCACCGGGGAGGGCGGCGTTTTCGCTCAGACGACCCGGCTGGTGGCGGAAAGTGGTGTAACCAAACAGCGCCAGCGCCAGCAGACCAATATTCAGCAGCAGCGGCAACAGGATGTTTTGCAGCGTATCCAGCAGCAGGGTGCCAAAGGGCACTTCCCATACCAGTCGCATACCGGTGGAGTTGAGTGACGACGAGATCTCAATCTGCGAACTGTTGAAATTCACCGACGCGCTGTCGGCCATCTCTTTATCGGAGGTGCGCAGAGTGTTCTGCGAGGCGTCGCTTTCCAGACGGAAACTGTCCAGCCCCATATCCGGCGGGATCAAATCGTTAATCGGCAGATCAAAGGCGACGACCGTCGCAAGATGCCCCGGCTGGTTAAAGGTGGTGCGCAGCGTGAAGTAGTGGCCGTTTTGCCAGGTCAGACGACGTAACGGCGAAAAGCTCTCGCGTTCATCAAGGGCGTTAGCCTGTTGCAGCATCTCCGCACGACGGGCATCGACGATAGTGCCGATAGTGGACTCTTTAAAGCCGGACGACAGATCTTTCAGCGGCAGCGTGGAAACCAGGATCATGCTGTTATCCTGGCCGTTCAGATAATACATCGACCAGGGAACGGTTTCCGCGCCCCACAGCGTATCCAGATAAGTAGAGATGCGCTGGGTCATCTCCAGCGTCGAGCTGTCATGGGAGCCGAAGATCAGCGCTTCGGTTTTACGCCGCGGCTTCTCCAGATAGTAAACATCCTGCTTTAAGCGGGTTTCCTGCAAACCATCCGCCGGTAAGGCAGGCGCGGCGGCAATGTTGTCGTAGATCTGCCAGGTAGCATAGCGCCAGGTATCGATGCGCTTATGCATGGCATGGGTTATATCAACGACCTGATAGCTTTTATCCTTCAGCCAGGCATTGACGGCGCTTTGCACCATTACGCCCATGGTGACCAGCAGTACGATGATCAGCAGAAGAAAGAAACGGGTAATGCTGCCCGGTATCAGGGAAAATTTTCCAGGGATCATTGCGTCAGATCGACTCATTAGTGTGTGTAACCCGTTATGACAACACGCGAAGAAAAAGCCATTTATCGCCTTTCGTAAGACTAAGACAGGTGACTACCGCACCGTTCGCGCCTGCGTCGGGCTTGTAGTTGTTATGTTACACGGCAGTGTACAGCAGGCAGTATAAAGCCTAATGAATGAATTTCCAGACTCTCGTGCAGGTAAAGGCAGCGGGACGGGACGAAAAAACGCGACGCCTCAGCGAAGCGATAAAAGGCGTACGCTTTATCGCCCGTTGTCAGGTTATTTAGTCTGAAAAGTAAGCATATAGCACTTTTAATCAAGAAATTAATCTTCCGGATGTAGCAATAAGCCGCTTCGCCCGCCCTAAGTGATTAATTAATAGTCATTATAATTTACTTACGGTATCGCTTTGTAACAGCTTCACGGAACGAAACGCAAAAAAAAACCGAATGCAGGGCATCCGGTTGTAATAGGGGTAAACAGTCATTCGAAGCCGAATGAAGGTAATAAATAAAAGTTAATGATGATAGCGAGGTTATTTTAGTCGGGGATTGATTTTTTGTTTTATCATTCAGTGCTATCAATATTTCACTGCCTAACTTACTGAAATTTATAATATTTTAATATTATTTGATTTTGCGTGCGGTATTTTTAAGCTTTTAGTGCTAAAAAAAGTTCCCTTAAGTTTACATATTGAAACATCTAAACGGTAAAATGAAACACCTTTAGATTTTTCGTATCATAATCTTATTGGATTATTCTGTATTTTTAGGGAGAATGAACTTGCCGACTGATAAGCAGGTTAATCAGTAAGCAGTGGCATATAAAAATAAGCATATAACAGAGGGTTAATAACATGAAACGCAAAGTCCTTTCCCTGGTGGTGCCAGCTCTGCTCGTAGCGGGCGCTGCAAATGCGGCTGAAATTTATAACAAAGACGGCAACAAATTAGATCTGTACGGCAAAGTTGATGGTCTGCACTATTTCTCTGATGACGAAGGCAGCGACGGCGACCAGACCTACGTACGTTTCGGCTTCAAAGGCGAAACCCAGGTTAACGATCAAATCACCGGTTTCGGCCAGTGGGAATACAACGTTCAGGCGAACGAGCAAGAAGGCGCAAGCGACCAGGCATGGACCCGTCTGGCCTTTGCTGGTGTGCGTTTCGGTGAAGCCGGCGCGTTCGATTATGGCCGTAACTATGGCGTGATCTACGACGTGACCTCCTGGACCGACGTTCTGCCGGAATTCGGCGGCGACACCTACGGTGCTGACAACTTCATGCAGTCCCGTGCTAACGGCGTGGCGACTTACCGTAACACCGATTTCTTCGGTCTGGTGGATGGCCTGAACTTTGCGCTGCAGTACCAGGGTAAAAACGGCAGCACCAGCGGTGAAAACGACAACGGTCGTAGCACCCTGAAACAGAACGGCGACGGCTACGGCATGTCCCTGACCTACGATCTGGGCGAAGGCTTCAGCGTCGGTGGTGCAATGTCCTCTTCCAAACGTACTGCTGACCAGAACGTGGCAGACGCCTACGGTAACGGCGACCGCGCTGACGTATACAGTGCTGGCCTGAAATACGATGCGAATAACATCTACCTGGCAGCGCAGTTCTCCCAGACTTACAACGCGACCCGTTTCGGTACCTCTAACGGTTCCGGCCGTACTGACGCATGGGGCTTTGCTGACAAAGCACAGAACTTCGAAGCGGTTGCACAGTACCAGTTCGACTTCGGTCTGCGTCCGTCCATCGCTTACCTGCAGTCTCGTGGTAAAGACATCAGCAGCGTGAACGGCCGTGACTTTGGCGACCAGGATCTGCTGAAATATGTTGATGTGGGCACCACCTACTACTTCAACAAAAACCTGTCTACCTACGTTGATTACAAAATCAACCTGCTGGACGACAACACCTTCACCCGTCAGGCTGGCGTGAGCACGGATGATATTGTCGCCCTGGGCGTGGTTTACCAGTTCTAATCGACTGACACCATTATAAAAGGGGCCATGCAGGCCCCTTTTTTTATTGGCTACAAACCCTGACTTTTAGTGTACCCTTGCGCGCATTCAGCAAGGGGAGAATGAATATGGAACTGCGTTTTCTTCGCGCCGCGATGCTTGCGGCCTCAGTCTTTTTAGCGGGTTGTGATGCCGCATCCAGCCCGCAACCTGCCAGTTCGCCGGTGACGGTGCTGGAAGGTAAAACCATGGGGACCTCGTGGCGCGTCAGCGTGGTGAACGTCGAAAAACCCCGTGCCGAGGAACTACAAAAAAAAATCCAGTCGCAGCTTGATGCCGACGATCAACTGATGTCCACCTGGAAAAACGACTCGGCCCTGATGCGTTTTAACGCGTCGAACAGTCTGACTCCCTGGCCGGTGAGCGAAGCGATGGCGGATATCATCACCACCTCACTACGCATCGGCAGCAAAACCGATGGCGCGATGGACATTACCGTCGGCCCGCTGGTCAATCTGTGGGGCTTTGGCCCGGACAAACAGCCGGTGACACCCCCCTCACAGGACCAGATTGACGCCGCGAAAGCGCGTACCGGCCTGCATCATCTGACGGTGACGCAGGAAGCCGGACGGCAGTATCTGCAAAAAGATCTGCCGGATGTGTTTGTCGATCTCTCCACCGTCGGCGAAGGGTATGCCGCCGATCATCTGGCGCGATTGATGGAGCAGGAGGGGATCCCGCGCTATCTGGTGTCCGTGGGCGGGGCGCTCGCCAGCCGCGGCATGAACGGTGACGGCAAGCCCTGGCGGGTGGCGATCCAGAAGCCGACCGATCGCGAAAACGCCGTGCAGGCCATCGTTGATATTAACGGTCACGGCATCAGCACCTCCGGCAGCTACCGTAACTACTATGAGCTGAACGGCAAACGGCTGTCCCACGTTATCGATCCGCAGACCGGGCGTCCGATTACGCACAATCTGGTGTCGGTGACGGTGATCGCCCCGACCGCGCTGGAAGCCGATGGCTGGGATACCGGGCTGATGGTGCTCGGCCCGCAGCAGGCCAAAGAAGTGGCGCGCCGGGAAGGGCTGGCGGTATACATGATGACCAAAGAGGGCGATAAATTTGTGCCCTGGATGACGCCGCAATTCGCAGCCTTTCTGGTCAGCGAAAAAAATTAAACCGCAAGATTGCGGGTGCGAACGCTGCCGGTATCGCTCATCCTCAGGCTACACTTAAACGAGGAGCCCGCCATGTCTGAACTCATGTTGCAAAACGATGCGCACCGCTGGCAGGCGGTGCTGGATCGCAATCCCGACGCCGATGGCCACTTTATTTTTGCGGTGGTGACCACCGGCATCTACTGCCGCCCGTCGTGCAGTGCGCGTCATGCACTACGGGAGAACGTACGTTTTTACCCGGATGCTGACAGCGCCCGGGCTGCCGGCTTTCGCCCCTGCAAACGCTGTCAGCCGGATCACCCCACCGCCGGGCAGCACCGCCTCGATAAAATCGCCAAAGCCTGTCGCCTGCTCGAGCAGGACGCGCCCGTCACCCTTGAGGTACTGGCGCAGCAGGTAGCGATGAGCCCGTATCATTTTCATCGCCTGTTCAGGGCCACCACCGGTATGACGCCCAAAGCCTGGCAGCAGGCATTCCGCGCGGAACGGCTACGCCAGACGCTGGCAGAAGGCACCAGGGTAACCGATGCCGTGCTGGCCGCCGGATTCCCGGACAGCAGCAGCTATTACCGCCACGCGGATCGGGCGCTGGGAATGACGGCGCAGCAGTACCGCAGCGGCGGCAGAGAAACTACCGTTCGCTATGCGCTGGAACGCTGTACGCTGGGACGCTGCCTGGTGGCGGAGAGTGAGCGCGGTATCTGCGCTATTCTGCTGGCGGACAGCGACGATCAGCTGCTTGCCGAGCTGGCGCGCTGTTTTCCTTACGCCCAGCGTGGAGAGGGTGACGAGGCGTTCACGCGGCGGGTCCATCAGGTGATCGCTGTGCTGGATAACCCGCGACATACGCTGGCACTGCCGCTCGATCTGCGCGGTACCGCCTTTCAGCGGCAGGTATGGCAGGCGCTAGGTCAGATCCCCGTCGGGGAAACGGTCAGCTATCAGCGAGTGGCGGAGATGATTGGCAAACCTCAGGCCGTGCGCGCCGTTGCCAGCGCCTGTGCAGCCAATACGCTCGCCGTGGTGATCCCCTGTCACCGCGTGCTGCGCGTCAACGGCGCGCTTTCCGGCTATCGCTGGGGTGTGGCACGTAAGGCACAACTACTGGCCCGTGAAGCAGAGCAGGAGAAGACCTAATGCTGGATTTATTTGCCGATGAAGAACCCTGGCAGGAGCCACTGGCACCGGGCGCGGTGATCCTGCGTCGCTTCGCCACGCGCCATGCGCAAGCGCTGCTGGAGGGTATCGCGCAGGTGGCGGCGCAGTCGCCGTTTCGCCATATGATCACCCCCGGCGGCTACACCATGTCGGTGGCGATGACCAACTGCGGCACCCTCGGCTGGGCCACCAATGCGCGGGGCTACTTATACGCTGAGAATGATCCGCTTACTCAGCGCCCGTGGCCGTTGATGCCGGAGGCGTTTCGCACGCTGTGCGATGCCGCAGCGCAGGCGGCGGGCTATCCCGATTTCACCCCCGACGCCTGTCTGATTAACCGCTATGCACCCGGCGCGAAGCTCTCTTTGCATCAGGATAAAGATGAGCCGGATCTGCGCGCGCCTATTGTGTCCGTTTCGCTGGGCCTGCCTGCGGTTTTCCAGTTTGGCGGCCTGAAGCGTAACGATCCCGTCGCGCGGGTGATGCTGGAGCAGGGGGATGTGGTGGTGTGGGGCGGCGAGTCGCGGCTCTTTTATCACGGCATTCTGCCGCTGAAAGCCGGGCACCATCCGGACACCGGCGAATACCGTTACAATCTGACGTTCCGCCAGGCGGGTTTATTGCGAACATAAATAGCAATTATTCTTGATCCAGCACAAGAGCCGTTTACACTGCACGCAGTTTTTACACTGTGCGGATCGCTTTTATGCCACTTCTTCTTCTCGTCTGGCGACAATATCGCTGGCCTTTTATTGCCGTGCTGGCGTTAAGCCTTGCCAGCGCCGCGCTGGGTATCGGGCTGATTGCCTTTATCAACCAGCGACTGATTGAAAACGTTGATATTTCGCTCGCCGTGCTGCCGGAATTCCTCGGGCTGCTGATCCTGCTGATGGCGGTTACCCTCGGCTCGCAGCTGGCGCTGACCACCCTCGGTCACCATTTTGTTTATCGTCTGCGCAGCGAATTCATCAAGCGTATTCTGGATACTCACGTCGAACGTATCGAGCAGCTTGGCAGCGCCTCTCTGCTGGCGGGGTTGACCAGCGACGTGCGCAATATCACCATCGCCTTTGTGCGTCTGCCGGAACTGGTGCAGGGGATCATTCTCACCGTTGGCTGCGCGGCCTATATGGGCTGGCTGTCCGGCAAAATGCTGATGGTCACCGCCGTCTGGATGGCGATCACCATCTGGGTGGGATTCGTGCTGGTGGCACGGGTGTACAAACACATCGCCACGCTGCGTGAAACCGAAGATAAACTGCATAACGATTACCAGACGGTGCTGGAAGGGCGCAAAGAACTGACGCTCAACCGTGAACGCGCCGAATATATCTACAACCAGCTTTATCTGCCGGATGCGCGGGAGTACCGCCACCATATTATTCGCGCCGACACCTTCCATCTCAGCGCGGTGAACTGGTCGAATATTATGATGCTGGGGGCGATCGGGCTGGTGTTCTGGATGGCGAACAGCCTCGGCTGGGCGGATACCAACGTCGCGGCGATCTTCTCCCTCACCGTGCTGTTCCTTCGCACGCCGCTGCTGTCGGCGGTCGGCGCGCTGCCGACGCTGCTCAGCGCGCAGGTGGCGTTCAACAAGCTGAACCAGTTTGATCTCGCGCCTTATAAAGACGAATTTCCGCGTCCGGTGTCGTTGCAGGGCTGGCAGACGCTTGAAATGCGCGATGTCACTTTTACCTATCAGGACAACGCCTTTGCCGTCGGTCCGCTGAATCTGACATTGCACCGGGGCGAGCTGGTGTTTCTGATTGGCGGCAACGGCAGCGGCAAATCAACGCTGGCGATGCTGCTCACCGGGCTGTATCAGCCGGTGTCCGGGCAGATCCTCATCGATGGCAAACCGCTGGCGGCAGCCAAACCCGAAGATTATCGCCAGCTGTTCTCGGCGGTATTTACCGATGTCTGGCTGTTTGACCAACTGCTTGGCCCGCAGGGCAAGCCCGCCGATCCGGCGCTGGTGGATAAGTGGCTTAATCAGCTGAAGATGGCGCACAAGCTGGAGCTGAAAGACGGCAAGATCCTTAACCTTAAGCTCTCGAAAGGGCAGAAGAAGCGGGTGGCACTGCTGCTGGCGCTGGCGGAAGATCGTGACATCATCCTGCTGGATGAGTGGGCGGCCGATCAGGATCCGCACTTCCGCCGCGAGTTTTATCAGGTGCTGCTGCCATTGATGAAAGATATGGGTAAAACCATTTTCGCCATCAGCCATGACGATCACTACTTTATTCATGCCGACCGTCTGCTGGAGATGCGTGACGGTAAGCTGGCAGAGTTGACCGGGGCGGAGCGCGACGCGGCGTCCCGTGATGCGGTATCCCGAACCGCCTGACGGAAAAAAGCCCGGCCTGCTGCGCCGGGTTTTTTTATTCATTCCATTTATTTATCTTACCTGCCGCTATGCTTTACCCTGTCATCATGATTAAGAATGCAGGGATGTCCTATGTCAGTCATACCTAATAACAGCGCCCGGGTGCGCGATGAAGAGCGAGCACGCCTGATCTGGCTGCTCACCACCGATAAAGCGATCACCTCCACGTTGCTTAACAAGCTGACGCTTGCTGAACAGTATGACGTCGGCACGCTGGCCGATAACATGGCGGAAGTCGGCGCGCTGGTGGCGCATTTGCCGCCGCCGGATCTCGCCGATACCCTTGAAGCGCTTCCCGCCGATGCGCGTCATGCCGTCTGGCAGCTCATCGATCACACCAAACGCGGCGAAGTGCTGCTGGAAGCCTCGGAAAACGTCTGGGACGATCTGATCGAGGGTATGAGCGATAAAGCGCTGCTCGACGCCCTGAAAACCCTCGACATTGACGAGCAGATTTACCTTGTCCAGCGGCTGCCGCGTAACCTGACCGGACGGCTGGTCGCCTCGCTACCCGCGGGGGAGCGTGCGCGGGTGCATCAGGTGATGCATTACCCGAAAACCAGCGTCGGCGCGAACATGGAGTTTGCCGTCATCACCGTGCGCCCGGACGTCACGCTGGCGACCGTGCAGCGCTTCTTGCGCCGTCTGGACACCATGCCGGACAACACCGACAAACTCTTTGTCACAGGTCGCGATAATGTGCTGCTCGGCGAGCTGCCGTTGCAGACTATCCTGCTGAACGTCGGGTCGGTACGGGTCAGTGAGGTGATGGAAAGCGATCCGGTGACTTTCTCGCCGGAAGACGATGCTGAAAAAGCCGCCCGCACCTTTGAGCGTGACAACCTGCTCAGTGCCGCGGTGGTCGACACCACCGGCACGCTGATGGGCCGTCTGACTATCGATGAGATCGTTAACGTGGTGTACGAAGAAACCGATAACGATATGCGTCTGATGGGGGGCCTGAGCGCCGAAGAAGATGTCTTTGCGCCGGTCAGCAAAGCGGTGCGTACCCGCTGGGCGTGGCTGGCGATAAATTTATGTACCGCCTTTATTGCCTCCCGGGTGATCGACGGCTTCGAACACACCATTTCACAACTGGTGGCGCTGGCGTCACTGATGCCTATTGTCGCCGGGATCGGCGGTAATACCGGCAATCAGACCATCACCATGATCGTACGCGCGCTGGCGCTGCAGAAGATCCATCCCGGCAACTTCCGCTTTCTGATTTTTCGTGAGATGGGGGTGGCGCTGATCAACGGCCTGGTATGGGGTGGGATCATGGGCGGCGTCACCTGGTGGCTTTACGGTGACATGGCGCTGGGCGGGGTGATGACCCTCGCTATGGTGCTGAACCTGCTGGTGGCCGCGTTGATGGGCGTGTTGATCCCGATGATTATGGTCAGGCTGGGGCGCGACCCGGCGGTCGGCTCCAGCGTGATGATCACTGCGCTCACCGATACCGGCGGCTTCTTTATTTTTCTTGGTCTGGCGACGCTGTTTTTGCTTTAGCGTCTGCGGCACGTTGTCGGCGGCCTGGCAGCACAAACATCAGCGCCACGCCGGCGGCGACGCCAATCGCCAGATTACCGGTGGCGACGGTGGCAATCACCGTCACCAGCATCACCAGCGTTTCCGCCACCGGAGCCTGCTTCAACGCTGCCGGTTGGATGCTGTGCCAACTGAAGGTTTTCACCGCCACAATCACCATAATACCCGCCAGCACCGCCATCGGGATTTTTGCCATCACTTCGCTGAGGGCGGTCACTAACAGCAACAACACCAGACCTGCCGCCACGGTGGAGACACGGCTGCGACCTTTACCCATTTCCACGTTGACGATGGTCTGCCCGATCATCGCGCATCCGGCGATGCCGCCGTACAGTCCGGCGAAAATATTGGCGATGCCCAGACCGGTACTTTCCCGGCGCTTACTGGAGCGCGTGTCAGTGAGATCGTCCACCAGTTTGGCGGTCAGCAGGGATTCCATCAGGCCAACAAAAGCAATACTCAGGGCGCACGGCCAGATAATACTCAATGTATGCAGGTCAAAGGGCACCAGCCACTGCGTGAAGCCCGGCAGGCCGCCCTGCATCGGGCCTTCGTCACCCACCGTCGGCAAAATCTGCCCGGTTGTCACGGTAAACACCGTCAGCAGCACGATGGCCACCAGCGGAGAGGGAATGCTTTTCACCCAGCGCGGCAGCCACAGCACAATCAGCAGTGTCAGGCCGAACAGCCCGAGGATCAAGGGTTCGCGGCTCCAGAAGTGCGGTACCTGGGCAAAGAAGATCAGGATGCCAAGGGCATTAACGAAACCGGTCATGACGCTGTGCGGAATAAAGCGCATCAGACGAGCCATGCCCGCCAGACCAAAAACGATCTGGATAAGCCCCGCCAGCAGCACTGCCGGCAGAATGTACTCCACGCCATGCTGATGGACCATGGGGCCTATCACCAGCGCGACAGAACCCGCCGCCGCCGTGACCATTGCCGGACGACCGCCGAGCACCGACATCGACAGGCACAGCACCACAGAGGCGATCAGGCTGACTTTCGGATCCACACCGGCGATCACCGAAAACGAAATCACTTCCGGGATCAGCGCAAGGGCAGTGATCACCCCGGCCAGGGTTTCGCGCATCAGCAGCGCGGGAGAGCGAAGAACAGTACTTACACGACCATCATGATTGGCCGTTACAGATGACATTGGATCAGGCATAGGGTTTCGCAGATAAGGCGCGCCATAAACGGGGCGGGCAGACAGGCATCCGTGCGGTTAAACAAAGCGCAAAATAGTAGCCGCGGCGTGACCCAGATACCAGTTTTATTATCATTGTCGCAACATCGAATTTTAAACCGTCAGGTTATTGTTACTCAGATAAATCTTATGCCATGATGAAAATGAAGGTCTCAATCGCCGCGCAGGGGGCAGTATGCAAACTCAGAACCGCTATGGGCAGATCGTAGGAAGAGAAATAAAAGAGTGGTCGTCACGGCCGCATCCAGAAAAAGTTACCCTGCAGGGTAATTACACCATTGTATGTCCTCTGGCCCCGGATCATGCCGAAGATCTGTATCGCGAATGGCAAAGCATCGACGATGATCGGGACTGGACCTACCTCACAGCGACCAAACCGGCGACCAAGGAAGCCTGTTATCAGTATTTCAGAGACCTGAGTGCAGAGCCGAAAACCTTACATTTTTCCGTGAAAGATAAAAACAACGGCGTGGTGAAAGGTATCTTCTGCGTGACGGGGCTGGATTATGAGAACGGCGGATTCCATATTGGCGATATTAACTGGACGCCGCCCATGAAACGCACCCGTCTGAGTACCGAAGCGCTGTTTCTCATGCTGGAATATTTTTTTGATAAGCTGAAATTCCGCCGTTGTGAATGGCGTACCAATGTTAATAACCTCACTTCCATTGCCTCGGCTGAACGTATCGGCTTTAAGAAAGAGGGCGTGCTGCGGGAAAAAAGGATCACCAAAGGGCACTCTGAGGATATCGCCGTCTTTTCCATCACCGTCGTTGACTGGATGGTGATCTCACCCGCCATGAAGGCCTGGTTGCGCAAAGAAAACTTTGATGACCGGGGAAGACAGGTCAAGAAGCTGAGTGAATTTCACGGCTGAGATAAAAAACCAACCGTAACGGTTGGTTTTTTATTTGTAGAAGTAAAAGTTTTTTATTTTTTTACTCATCAATCACTCATGCTTTAATCAGTACTCCCGTCTTTAAATGAATGGATTTTGTTTTGCCATCACTCTCATCAATAATGGTTAATTAATAAAAATTAAAGGTTACATTTATACAGCTTATTGTGCGATATGGTTAAGCGGATCTTATATATCAACAAGGACTACCGGGATGGCAATACCAGTTTATCTTTGGCTCTACGATGAAGACGGGAAGTTATTGAAGGGAGGCGTTGAAGTTCATGGTCGCGAAGGGAGCATAGAGTTGGTGGGTATGCAACATGACGTGTTTATTCCTACTGATGACATGACCGGGGCAACAACGGGAACACGACAGCACGAAGCTTATACCTTTGAAAAAGAAATTGACTCGTCCACTCCCTTTTTATACCGCGCGTTAACAACAGGACACACCTTAGCAAAAGCAGAATTTAAATATTACCGGATCAACTATAACGGCATTGAAGAAGAATATTTCAATGTTCAGCTTGAAAATGTGAAGGTATGCCACGTCGTGCCCGTCATGTTTGATACAAAAATTCCGCATTTTGAAAAGCACGGGCATATTGAGCATGTAGGCCTGCGCTATGAAAAAGTCATCTGGAATTATGTCGACGGAAATATCCGGCACGCAGACAGCTGGAAAGAACGACAAACCGCATAAGGAGATCGTATGGCAAGCTGGACGTATAAACAGAGTACCGGCGAATTGTTCAAGGATGGTAAGTTAATTGAAACTGGCTATTCCGGTTCACTCACCAACAAAAATAATCCTGACCGTGAGCATGTACGTGGCATGGGGCCTATTCCTCGCGGCACCTGGAAAATTGGCCGCACCGGAACCAGCAAGGGACCGCTTACAATCACTTTGCTCCATGTCAGTGGGAATGCCTATAACCGGGATATGCGAACTTTCCGGATACACGGTGATAAACGTGTTGGCATAGCGGGATTCGCATCTGAGGGTTGCATTATTATGAGCAACTCAACACGTCTGCTAGTGAGCAAAGACACTGGCTCGGTACTGGAGGTTGTGCGATGACTAAGGCTGGACTCTTGTCCATTATACTATTTCCGGTTATGAGTTTTGCCGCAAATCAGCCTGGTAGCGAATGTGCGGCCCCCGGACATTTTATTGAGGGAATGTTGCTCACGCGCATCAAAAATGACCTTGGGGTAGATCTCACCTCTATCCAGTACGATAAAACTACTGTGAACATACTGAACATTGCACCCGTTTCGAAATTTTTTGCCCGGGAAATGGCGCTTGCCGATAGCCAGACTCATCTGGAAATACCGGAAAATATCAGGCTGACAGAGAACGACTACTACAGTATTTATCACGATAAACATGTGCTAGCGGTAACGGCGAAGTATACCTTTACCGATAAAAATAATAAGCAGAGTGCATTCATATCATCGGCACTCGTCAATGATGACGAATGCTCGGTGCGGTATAACGGCTATGTGACCCTTTCGCGCGAGTTTTAATGACAAAGCCCGCACTTTTCGTAGCAGACTTTGTATCAGTAAATTGCCACTTATCCTCTGTTATATTTGAAAAACAAGGCATATTGAGCATGTAGGCCTGCGCTATGAAAAAGTCATCTGGAACTACGTCAACGTAAATATCCGGCACGCAGTTAGCTGCGAAGAACGATAAACCGCACAAGGAGATCATATGGCAAGCTGGACGTATAAACAGAGTACCGGCGAACTTTTCAAGGATAGTAAGTTAATTGAAGCTGGCTATTCTGGTTCACTCACCAACAAAAATAATCCTGATCGTGAGCATGTACGTGGCATGGGGCCTATTCCCCGTGGCACCTGGAAGATTGGCCGCACCGGAACCAGCAAGGGACCGCTCACAATCACTCTGATCCATGTCAGCGGGAATACTTATAATCGGGATATGCGAACTTTCCGGATACATGGCGAAAAAGTACATGGCATCCCAGGCTTCGCATCAGAAGGTTGTATAATTATGTACTCTTCGACTCGCCTTTTAGTAAGCAAAGATCATGGCGCTTATCTGGGGGTTATCCGATGAAACGAGGGCTCGTAATTTTTATGGTGCCCATACTTGCAATCGCTGCGCCGTCGCCTGATAACGTGACCAAAAATAAATTAGCACCCTCTGACTGGCTGTACATTATGCAGAAAGTCGCAACAGGGGAGCAAGCCTGGCTTAATGTTATCCCGGACCTTGCTCCAAACGCCGACCATGAACAAGCTGATCATTTAGAAGAAGCTTTAGCTAACGCATTACCGATAAACACAAAAGGTGTTTTATCTGTCTTACGCGTGCTGGATGCTGGCACATATGCTGAGATGGGCGGCACAGAGATTATCTGTGTGCGTAAAGTTGTGCATCAAGGAAAAGCAGCAGAAGCGTATTACAACGACACTCGACTGGCGCTGCTTGATGAACCGAATGGCGCACAATGCCTTTGGAATCTGGAAGGAGTATGGGAAGAGGAAAAACACAGGAAAGAATAGGATAGTTTCGCTGCGCTAACTCATGATAAGAAAAAAGGCTAACCGCAAGGTTAGCCTTTTTTCTTATCAGAGTATTTTGGTCGGCACGAGAGGATTTGAACCTCCGACCCCCGACACCCCATGACGGTGCGCTACCAGGCTGCGCTACGTGCCGAACTGTGGCGATAATAGTACCCGTTTTGCGGCTGATTGCAAGCCGGGCAACGCTGAGTGATTTATAATTAATCAATCAGTTAGCGATAAACCTTTTTTCATCCGTCAGCACCTGAAGCAACAAACTCAGCTGCGGTTTCTGGTCACGGATCTTCTCGCCGTGCAGGTTATAGGTTTCATAAGTGCCGTTATGATCCAGTACCAGCGTCATTGTTGCCGTGGTGACCGCGAGCCGCGTGGCGTCCGCTGCCGTTACCCAGTTATGGCGACGGGGGGCGGTGAACAGATCCTGTCCCTGCGAGTACTCGTTCGCCGGCGTCGTCACCTGTAACAGCCGTTGCATCAGCGTGGTCATCACATCTTTATGATCGGTCAACAGGTTGATGCGCTGCGCAGGCGTGCCCGGCCAGTGGATCACCAGCGGTACATGCAGATTCGCACGCGACCAGTCAAAGGTCTGCTCGGCTTTATCCACCGGCTGGCCGTGGCCGGCAGTGATAATCACCACCGTATTGTCCAGCTTACCGGCGTCGCGCAGGGCGTTCAGCACGCGCTCAATCTGGGCATCCACATCACCGGCGGCGCGGGCATAACGGCGGGCAAAGCTCTGCTGTTGCGTCTCATCCAGCGTCGTACCGTTGAGTGCTACCCAGGAGAACCAGCGGTTGTCTTCGGCGGCATAGCGGCCCAGCCAGTCGATCCACTGATCGGCGGTCTGTTTGTCTGACTGTGTTTTCGCAGGCGGCAGCGAGAAGTCCGACAACAAGGCCTGACGATACAGCGCGCTACTGAAGCCATCGGAGGAGAACAGGCCGAGCTGATAACCCTGCTGATTCAGCGCGGTGATCAGCGCCGCAGGCGTACGCGAAGAGAGCACACCATCCATATAAGCAGGCGAAATGCCGTAGAACAGGCCAAACATCCCGCTATCGGTGCCGTTGCCGGTACTCATATGCTGCGTGAAGGTGATGTTCTGCTGGGCGAAATTCGCCAGCGCGGGCATCTGTTTTTCATAGCGCGAATAGTTAAGCCCATCGACGGTGATCAGCAGGACGTTCTGACCGCCACCCATGCTGCGATAGCGCAGATCGCTTAACGGATACTGCACCGACACCGCTTCCGGATTACCTTGCTCCACCAGGCGACGCTGATACTCCTGCGCATCCAGCAGCCCGTGTTTTTCCAGAAAACGGCGGGCCGTCATCGGATAAGAGAGGGGCAGGTTAGCGCGCTGCATGGTGATCGGGCGATAGAAGTTCGCATCTGCCCAGATATACATCAGGTGCGTGGCAATAAATGACACGAAGAAAAAGGCGGCAACCGGTCTGGCGTAGTGGCGTCGACGCGTCAGGCTGCGCAGTTTCTGCCAGCTCCAGGTGGCGAACAGCATTTCGATCAGCAAGATGACCGGGACGCTGATAAACATCAGTTGCCAGTCACGGGCCATCTCGTTTTGATCGGGGTTGATCACCAGCTCCCAGACGATGGGATTCAAGTGCAGGTGGAAGCGGGTAAAGACTTCGCTGTCGATCAGCAACAGCGTCATGCCAGCGGTGGCGAGGATCGCGGACAACAGCCGCATCAGCCGTTGCGACATGATGATAAAGGTCAGGGGAAAGAGGATCAGCAGATAGGTGGCAAACACCAAAAAGCTGAAATGCCCGACAACGCTCAGGTACGAGTAAAACCGCCCGGCAAGCGTGGTCGGCCAGTCGGCGACAAAAAGATAGCGGCTGCCGAAAACCATGGACAACAGAATGTTGAACAAGGCAAACCAGTGCCCCCAGCTGACCATCTGGGAGACTTTTTCACGGTAGCGCTGACGATGAGTCACCATAAAATGTCGTCGTGTTCCTTAGTGCGCGTTATCGTCGTTAATGGACGACTGCAACGCCTGAGCAAAAGAGCGGGCGATAGCCTGACGCTGGGCAGGCGCGACGCTGGTATTGATAAGATTGGTCACCATGTTTCCCAGCACCATCAGGGAAAGATCGGTTGGCGTCTTATGTTTTTCCAGCACGTTTGCCAGTTCACTCAGCAGTTGTTCAACGTGTTCATCACTATAGCGGGAAATCTGTGGCATAAATTCGGAATCAGTTTGTTCATGAAAGGGCAACATATTACCGTAGCAACAGCTTTTTTTCTGCATTTTTATCCGCTATTGCACAGATGTGCCGGTGGTGGTTGAATACCGCCCGGTCTAAAAGGAGAGTTTATCATGAGTCTGGACATCAACCAGATTGCCCTGCACCAGCTTATCAAGCGTGATGAGCAAACCCTTGAGCTGGTGTTACGCGATTCATTGCTGGAACCGACGGCTACCGTCAACGACATGGTGGCTGAGCTGCACCGGGTCTATAGCGCCAAAAATAAAGCCTACGGCCTGTTTAATGAAGAGAGCGAATTGGCGCAAGCGCTGCGCCTGCAACGTAAGGGTGACGAAGATTTTCTCGCTTTCAGCCGTGCGGCAACCGGCCGTCTGCGCGATGAGCTGTCAAAATACCCCTTCGCTGACGGCGGTATCGTGCTGTTCTGCCATTATCGTTACCTGGCGGTGGAGTACCTTCTCATTGCCGTGCTGAATAATTTAAGCAGTATGCGCGTCAACGAGGAGCTGGACATCAGTTCCACCCACTACCTCGACATCAACCATGCCGACATCGTGGCGCGCATCGACTTAACCGAATGGGAAACCAACCCGGAATCGACCCGCTACCTGACGTTCCTGAAAGGGCGGGTAGGGCGCAAGGTTGCCGATTTCTTTATGGATTTCCTCGGGGCCAGCGAAGGCCTGAACGCCAAAGCGCAGAACCGTGGTCTGTTACAGGCGGTGGATGACTTTACGGCACAAGCAGATCTGGATAAAGCCGAGCGGCAAAATGTGCGCCAGCAGGTGTACAGCTACTGCAACGAGCAATTACAAGCCGGGGAGGAGATCGAGCTGGGATCTCTGTCGAAAGAGCTGGCGGGCGTCAGCGAAGTCAGTTTCCAGGCCTTTACCGCGGAAAAGGGTTACGAGCTGGAAGAGAGCTTCCCGGCGGATCGCAGCACCCTGCGTCAGCTGACCAAATACGCGGGCAGCGGTGGCGGCTTAACCATTAATTTCGACGCCATGCTGCTGGGCGAGCGCATTTTCTGGGATCCGGCGACAGATACGCTGACCATTAAAGGCACGCCGCCTAACCTGCGCGATCAGTTACAGCGTCGCCTGAGCGGTGGCAAATAACAGGCATAAAAAAACCCCGCCGTAGCGGGGTTTTTTTTCAACTTGCTGGCGATTACGCGCGAACGAAGTCGATGTGAGTCAGTTTTGGCTTGAACGGGTGACGCTGTACAGCCTGAACTTTAACTTTTACTTCTTTACCGTCAACAACCAGAGTCAGAACTTCGCCATAGAAACCTTCTTTGGCCTGGATGTTCATCACTTTGTCGTGGTCCAGTTCGATAGCAATCGGTGCTTCAGAGCCACCGTAGATGATTGCCGGGAACTTGTTAGCGGTACGCAGGCGGCGGCTCGCACCCTTACCCTGCTCTTTACGTGCTTGTACTTCGATAGTAACCATTTGAATCTCTCTTCAATGAGTCCTGTTACAGGCGACCCAGCAACAGGCAGATGATCGGCTTTACGGTTGTAAAGCGGGCGGTATTCTATACTTCTATGCGGGTTACTTCAACGAAAAGCACCGCTAACCGCGCAATTCATTGGCGCGCCTGAAGCGTCCTTCATAATCGAACACTTTCTCGCGTACCTGCCAGAACTGGCCTTTTTTACGCGCGACCACGAAATCCGGGTGCCGGAGCAACGCGTGTTGAGCAACAATATCTGCCGCAACAATCCAGCGCAGCGGCACGCCCGGCGTGCGGGTATGCGGACGAATAAACAGCTGTTCAAAGGCCGTGCGCTGGGCAGGCGTCTGTAAACGGAAGCGCTCACTGACATCCGCGCCGTCTTCATCGTAATAGGTAATTTTCAGCCACTGCCCTTTTTCATCCGCGCCGTGCTGTAAATCCATACCGCTACAGCGCAATACCAGCGCATCTTTCAGTTTCAGCGCGGCTTTCAGCATATCGTCCGGATCCACCAGCACCGTGTCGCACTCGCGGCAGCGGCGGGCGGCAATATCGTTTTCCGCATTGCACTGCGGGCAGTTTTTAAAGCGAAAGCGGTAGTCACACTGCGCCCGGTGGCCATCGTCGTCTTCAAACCAGCCCTGACAGCGACGACCAAAATGTTCGATCAGCGTCCCGTCGGCGGTGGTTTTTCCCCAGAAGGTATTGGCAAAACCGCAGTCCGGGCAAAAGACCTGAACCGGCACGTTGTCACTTTTGCCCTTCGGGGAGCCCACTTCCGGGGTAAAAAGATCGTGCGGGTTACCGGCATAATCAAGGATCAGACAGTCGGTTTTGCCGGGTGCCAGCCGCAGGCCGCGCCCCACGATCTGCTGATACAGGCTGATGGATTCGGTCGGGCGCAGGATGGCGATCAAATCAACATGGGGCGCATCAAAGCCGGTGGTCAGCACCGAGACGTTCACCAGATAGCGAAACTGCTGCGCTTTGAACGCTTCGATCAGGGCATCGCGTTCGCTGCCGGGCGTTTCACCCGTGATCAACGCCGCATCATCCGCTGGCAGCAGACCGGTGATCTCCCGGGCGTGCTCAACGGTGGCAGCGAAAATCATCACCCCTTTGCGGGTAGCAGCGAACTCCTCGATCTGGCTGATGATATGCGGGGTGATGCGCTGCTGCTTTTTCAGTTCGCCATTGAGATCTGCTTCGCTGAACAGGCCATTGCGCTGCACCTGTAAACGGCTGAAATCATACTGCACCACCGGCATATCCAGCCGTTCAGGCGGCGTCAGGTAGCCGTGCTTGATCATATAGCGCAGCGGCAGTTCATATATGCAGTCGCGGAACAGCGCTTTTTCATTGCCGCGCACCATGCCGTGATAATGAAACTGATAGATCCAGCCTTTGCCCAGACGAAACGGCGTGGCAGTCAGCCCGAGCAGGCGTAACTGGGGATTCACGTTCGTCAGATGGCCGAGGATTTGCTGATACTGGCTGTCATCGTCATCGCTGATGCGATGGCACTCATCGACAATCAGCAGTGAAAACTCTCCCTTAAAATGGTCGAGGTTGCGCGCCACCGACTGCACGCTGCCGAACACCACCTTGCCATGGCTCTCTTTGCGTTTCAGCCCGGCGGCGTAAATGTCCGCTTCCAGGCCGAGCGCCAGATATTTGGCATGGTTTTGCGCCACCAGCTCTTTGACGTGAGCGAGTACCAGCACGCGTCCGCGCGCCACACGGGCCAGTTCGGCAATGACCAGGCTTTTACCGGCCCCGGTGGGCAGGACGATCACCGCCGGGTGACGGTGCTGGCGAAAGTGGGCGAGGGTGGCGTCAACGGCTTCACGTTGATAGGGGCGGAGTGTGAATGTCATGGTCTCTTCAGTATTCATCAGCAGGCTAATAGTATGCCACGGTTTTTTTCCCTTGAGCGATACGCGCAGCCCGTTATACTTAGCCATTCAACAATGCTTCTTTTTTTTCGGGCCCTTAGCCCGACTCCGGCACCTTTTACAGGCAAATTAATATTCATGCGACTTGATAAGTTTATCGCTCAGCAGCTTGGCGTAAGCCGTGCTATTGCCGGGCGTGAGATCCGCGGCAGCCGTATCACCATAGACGGCGAGATTGTGAGAAATGCGGCGTTTAAACTGCTGCCCGAACACGAGGTGGCGTTCGATGGTAACCCGCTGGCGCAGCAGAATGGCCCGCGTTATTTTATGCTTAATAAACCGCAGGGTTATGTCTGTTCCACCGAGGATCCCGATCATCCGACGGTGCTCTATTTCCTCGATGAGCCGGTAGCGCACAAACTTCATGCCGCCGGGCGTCTGGATATTGATACCACGGGTCTGGTGCTGATGACCGATGACGGTCAGTGGTCGCACCGCATTACCTCGCCGCGCCATCACTGCGAAAAAACCTATCTGGTGACCCTCGAATCCCCGGTCAGCGATGACACTGCGGAACAGTTTGCGAAGGGCGTGCAGTTGCACAACGAAAAAGATCTCACCAAACCTGCGGTGCTGGAGGTGATCACCCCGACCGAGGTTCGCGTGACCATCAGCGAAGGGCGCTACCATCAGGTAAAACGCATGTTTGCCGCCGTGGGCAATCACGTTGTCGGTCTGCATCGTGAACGTATCGGCGACATTGCCCTTGACGATGATTTAGCCCCCGGTGAATACCGCCCGTTAACAGAAGAAGAAATTGCCAGCGTTGGCATGCCTTCTGAACTCTCCCTGGAGCCCTGAGTGACCGCGAGGCAAAACTCATCCCTGAGCATCGTCTTTATTCTTGGCCTGCTGGCCATGCTGATGCCGCTCTCCATCGACATGTATCTGCCCGCGCTGCCGGTGATCGCCGAGCAGTTTGCCGTACCGGCAGGCAGCGCCCAGATGACCCTCAGTACCTATATTCTGGGTTTTGCGGTGGGGCAGTTGCTCTATGGCCCGATGGCCGACAGCATCGGACGCAAGCCGGTGATCCTCGGTGGAACGCTGATTTTTGCCGCAGCTGCCGTGGCCTGTGCGCTGGCACAGAGCATTGAGCAGCTGATCACGATGCGCTTTTTCCACGGTCTGGCGGCGGCTGCTGCCAGCGTGGTGATCAACGCTCTGATGCGGGATATTTATCCGAAAGAGGAATTCTCGCGGATGATGTCCTTTGTGATGCTGGTAACCACCATCGCGCCGCTGCTGGCCCCTATGATCGGCGGGGCGGTGCTGGTGTGGCTGAGCTGGCATGCGATTTTCTGGATCCTCGCCATTGCTGCGCTGCTGGCCTCGCTGATGATCTTCTTTTTCATTAAAGAGACGCTGCCGGTGGAGCGGCGACAGAAATTCCGCATTCGCACCACGCTGGGGAATTTCGCCACGCTGTTCCGCCACAAACGTGTGCTGAGCTATATGCTGGCGAGCGGCTTCAGCTTTGCCGGTATGTTCTCCTTCCTCAGCGCCGGGCCTTTTGTTTACATCGAGATCAATCACGTCTCGCCGCAGGACTTCGGCTATTACTTTGCGCTGAACATCGTCTTCCTGTTCATTATGACCATCATTAATGGCCGTTTCGTGCGTCGGGTCGGGGCGGTGAATATGTTCCGCGCCGGGCTGTGCATTCAGTTAGCGATGGCGATCTGGATGGTGGTGTGTGCCGCGCTGGACGTGGGTTTCTGGGCGCTGGTGGTGGGCGTGGCGGCGTTTATCGGCTGCGTGTCGCTGGTGGCCTCGAACGCCATGGCGGTCATTCTTGATGAGTTTCCGCATATGGCGGGTACCGCGTCGTCGCTGGCGGGCACCTTCCGTTTCGGCATTGGGGCCATTGTCGGGGCGTTACTGTCACTGGCTACCTTTAACAGCGCCTGGCCGATGATCTGGTCCATCGCATTCTGTGCTGCCAGTTCTGTACTCTTCTATTTCTACGCCAGTCGCTCGAAAAAGCGCGCCGCCTAATCCTTTCCAGGGGGCAAATAATGCCCCCTTCGTTGATGCACATCAACGGATCCCGCGATCGCATTTCCCCGATTTGTTTCTTTTATGTAAAATGTATTTGTGTAAAAAGTCACACTGTTGTAGTTAAAAAGGTTGAGTTAGATCTCATAAACGGGTACATATAGCCTGTGTAGTTACAGATGTAAATTAATTGTGAAGATTTTGCTTTCAGGGAAAAAACGTGAATACATTAAACCTCTCTATCGTGCACCGATTGCCGCAGAACTATCGCTGGCTGGCGGGAAGCGCAGGTTCGAAAGTTGAACCGATTCCGCACAATGGACAGAGCGGCGATAATTGTCTTGTTGCGTTGAAATTGTTAAGCCCGGATGGCGATAGCGCGTGGCCGGTGATGCATAAACTCAGCCAGGCGTTAAGCGATATTGAAGTGCATTGCTCGGTGCTGGAATGCGAAGGCGAGCCGTGCCTGTTTGTTAATCGTCAGGACGAGTTTGCGGCCACCTGCCGCCTGAAAAACTTTGGCGTCGCCATTGCCGAACCCTTTTCGAACAACAACCCTTTCTGAGTTTCAGCCAGGCGACAGCAGCTGGCGCGTATAAGCCTGCTGCGGCTGGCTGAACACCTGCGCGCACTCTCCCTGTTCGACCACCTCTCCCTGGCGTAGAACCACCACCTGATGACAAAGCGAGCGCACCACGCGCAGATCATGACTGATAAAGATGTACGCCAGGCGGTGTTTCTCCTGCAGGGATTTTAACAGGGCGAGGATCTGCGCCTGCACGGTGCGATCCAGCGATGACGTCGGCTCATCCAGCACGATCAGTTCAGGTTTTAAGATCAGCGCCCGCGCGATGGCAATGCGCTGCCGCTGGCCGCCGGAAAACTCCGCCGGATAGCGATGGCGGGTATCCGGATCAAGTCCCACCTCCCGCATCACCGCTTTCACCTGTTCTTCCCGCTCCGCCCGTGACAGGGCAGGCTGATGCACCCGCAACCCCTCTTCGATGATCTGCTGTACATCCAGCCGGGGATTGAGCGAAGAGTTGGGATCCTGAAATACCACCTGCATCCGATGACGCACCGGCAGCATCTGCCGGCGATCCCAGGCGTGCAACGGCTGGTTGTCGAATTCAATCTCTCCGTCGCTGTGGATCAGCCGCAGCAGCGCAAGCCCGGTGGTGCTTTTACCCGATCCCGATTCGCCTACCAGCCCCAGGGTTTCGCCGGGACGCAGGGTAAAGCTGAGATTATTGACCACCGGTTTCTTACCGGTCACGCGGCGGAAAATGCCACTGCGTACCGGAAAGGCGACGTTCAGATCTTTTACCTGCAACAGCGGTGGCAGGCCAGGGGGGAGCGGCACCGGATCGCCTGCGGGCTCGCTGTCCAGAAGCCGCTGCGTATACGGATGCTGCGGGCGGGCGAACAGTTCCGCTGCGCGATTTTGCTCCACGCAGCGGCCGTTTTGCATCACCGCCACGCTATCCGCCAGCCTTTTCACAATGCTCAGGTTATGGGTAATAAACAGCAGCCCCATGTTCAGCTCATCACGCAGCTCGCGCAGCAGTTGCAGGATCTGCGCCTGCACGGTAACGTCCAGCGCGGTCGTCGGCTCGTCGGCGATTAACAGTTCCGGGCGCGTCAGCAGCGCCATGGCGATCATCACCCGCTGCCGCTCGCCCCCGGAAAGCTGATGCGGGAAATCGTTCAGCCGGGTACGGGCGTTGCGGATGCCGACGCGATCCAGACAGTCGAGCATCTCGCTGCGCGCGGCTTCGCGACGCATCCCGCGGTGCAGAGACAGCACTTCATACAGCTGTTTTTCCAGCGTATGCAGCGGGTTCAGGGACACCATCGGCTCCTGGAAAATCATCGCGATTTTATTGCCGCGCACCCGGCGCAGTGCTTTTTCACTGGCATGCAGCAGCGAGGCGCCTTTAAACAGAATATCGCCCGCAGGATATTCTACCGGCGGCGAGGGCAGAAGCCGCAGCACGGACAGCGCCGTGACGCTTTTGCCGGAGCCGGATTCGCCCACCAGCGCGAGAGTTTCACCGGCATGGATCTCCAGCGACAGATCGCTGACCACGGTGCGCAGCTGTTGCTGATGGCGGAACGCCACCGACAAGGAATTTATCGCCAGCAGGGGAGTGCTCATCTTAAACCGCCTTGTTCGGATCAAAGGCGTCGCGCACCGCTTCGCCGATGAAAATTAGCAGCGACAGCAACACCGCCACCGATAAAAAGCCTGCGATACCAAGCCATGGAGCCTGAAGATTATTTTTGCCCTGCAACAGCAGTTCACCCAGCGATGGCGAACCAAGCGGCAGGCCGAAGCCGAGGAAATCTAGCGAGGTGAGGGTGGTAATAGAGCTGCACAGAATAAAGGGGATAAAGGTCAGCACGGCGACCATGGCATTGGGCAGCATATGACGCAGGATAATACTGCGATCGCTGACGCCCAGCGCCTGCGCCGCGCGGATGTAATCGAAATTGCGGGTGCGTAAAAACTCTGCTCGCACCACGCCCACCAGACTCATCCAGCCAAACAGCACTGTCACCGCCAGCAGCCACCAGAAGCCCGGCTGAATGACGCTGGAGAGCAGGATGATCAAGAACAGCGTCGGCATACCCGCCCAGACTTCGATCACCCGCTGGCCGAACAGATCGATGCGGCCGCCGTAATAGCCCTGGATCGCCCCGACCATCACGCCGATGACGCTGGAGCAGAGGGTCAGCATCAGGCCAAACAGCACGGAAATGCGCGTACCGTAGAGAATGCGCGCCAGCACGTCGCTGCCGTTGGCATCGGTACCCAGCCAGTTCTGCGCCGACGGCGGTGACGGGAAAGGCGTGTCGGTGGCGAAATTGATGCTGCGCGCGCCGAAGCGTACCGGCGCCCATAATACCCAGGCGTGGTCGTCCAGCTGCTTTTGCAGCCACGGATCCTGATAATCCGCCGGGGTGGCGAACTGTCCGCCAAATACCGTTTCGCTGTAATCCTTCAGCACCGGCGCGTACCACTGACCCTCATAGCGCACCAGCAGCGGCTTATCATTGGCGATCAGCTCTGCGCACAGGCTGAGGGAGAACAGCACAAGAAAAATCCAGAACGACCAGTAGCCGCGGCGATTGTGGCGAAAGCGCGCCCAGCGGGCCTGGTTAACGGGGCTTAATCGACGCATCAGCGACCCTCAAAATCAATACGTGGATCTACTAGCGTATAGCTGATATCGCTGAGGATATTCAGCAGCAGGCCAATCAGGGTGAAGATATACAGCGTGCCGAACATCACCGGATAATCCCGCGATACGGTGGCTTCATAGCCCAGCAGTCCCAGCCCGTTGAGGGAGAACATCACTTCAATCAGCAGGGAGCCGGTAAAAAACATGCTGATAAAGGTGGCCGGGAAACCGGCGATCACCAGCAGCATGGCGTTACGGAAGACGTGTTTGTGCAGGATATTGCGCTCGCTCACCCCTTTGGCGCGGGCGGTGACCACATACTGCTTACGGATCTCATCGAGAAATGAATTTTTAGTCAGCATGGTTAAGGCAGCAAAGCCGCCGATCACCGTCGCCAGCACCGGCAGCGTGATATGCCACAGGTAATCGGTGATTTTCTGATACCAGGGCAGGGTATCAAAGTTAGCGCTCACCAGCCCGCGCAGCGGGAAAATGTCGTAATAGCTGCCACCGGCAAATAATACGATCAGCAGGACGGCAAACAGGAACGCCGGAATAGCGTAGCCGATGATGATAAAGGCGCTGCTCCAGATATCGAAGCGGCTGCCATTGTGCACCGCCTTGCGGATCCCCAGCGGAATGGAGACCAGATAGATAATCAGCGTACCCCACAGCCCGAGCGTCACCGATACGGGCATACTCTCTTTGATGAGTTGCAGCACCGAGGCGCTACGGAACAGGCTATCGCCAAAATCAAAGCGCAGATAATTCCACAGCATGGTGAAATAACGCTCATGCAGCGGTTTGTCGAAGCCATAACGTTTAGTGATTTCGGCTATCACTTCCGGATCGAGGCCGCGTCCGCCGCGATAATTGCCTTCGCCGATGTTGCCCACGCCGGTACGGGCATGGGACGCGCCCATACCGCCATCGCCGCCGCCGGGCATCGCGCCCTTATGGCCAAACTCGATAGCGGCAATCGCCTGATCCACCGGGCCGCCGGGGGCGATCTGCACAATAAAAAAGTTAATGGTGATGATCGCCCACAGGGTAGGGATCAGCAGCAGTAAGCGACGAAGTAAATAGGCGCCCATCGTCTCTCCTTAACGTCTGGCAGGCGGCAGTTTCGCCGCTTTATTGACGTCGTACCACCAGGTATCAAACCCGAGTGAATAAACCGGGCGCTGCGCGGGCATGGAAAATTTATCCCAGTAAGCGAGGCGATCGGAAGCCATAAACCACATCGGCAGCATGTAATAGTTCCAGGTCAGTACGCGATCCAGCGCCCGACCCAGCGGCAGCAGTTTCTCTTTATCACCCTGCGCTGCAATGATTTTGTCGAGCAGCGTATCGATGATCGGGCTGGTCACGCCCGGCGTGTTGTAACTCGAATTAATGTAGGCCGAGCCCCAGGAAATTTGCAGATCGGTGTCCGGCCAGGGGCGTGCCTGTAACGTGCGCGGTATCATGTCAAAATCCCGGCTGCGCAGGCGGTTGGTGATCTGCGAGTTATCCACCTGGCGCACGTTGAGCGTGACACCCAGCCGCGCCAGATTATGCTGGAACGGCATCACCCACAGATTATTACTCCCGGCGGGCAGCAGCAGCTCGAAGCTGAAGGGTTTACCGGTTTTCGCATTCACGCGCTGTTTGCCTTTCAGCACCCAGCCCGCCTCATCCAGCAGCTTGCCAGCCTTCAGCAGGTTATTGCGGTCAAAGCCGTTACCCTGGGACACAGGCGGCTGATAGATGGAGGTGAATACCTCCGGGGGCAATCCGGCTTTCATCGGTGCCAGCAGCGTCAGCTCGGCGGCGTCCGGATAGTCACGCGCGGCATATTCGGTATTCTGGAAATAGCTGTTGGTGCGTGAGTAAGCGTTATAGAACAGCGCCTTGTTCATCCACTCAAAATCAAAGGCCAGCGTGAGGGCTTCCCGCACACGACGATCCTGAAACAGCGGGCGCTGGTTATTAAACGCCAGCCAGCGTGTATCCTGTGCCGATTCGTTTTTCTGCTCGTCTTTGATAATAAAGTGGTTAGCGAAATTTTTGCCGGTGTAGCGGGTCGCCCAGTTTTTCGCATCGCCTTCCTGACGGAAATCAAATGCGCCCGCTTTGAAGGCTTCGAAGGCCACGTTATCGTCCAGATAGTAGTCATAGCGAATATTATCGAAATTCCAGCGCCCGCGATTGACCGGCAGATCCGCTGCCCAGTAATCCCGGACGCGGGTGTAAGCAATATATTGCCCCATACGCCACTGGCTGATGCGGTACGGCCCGCCGCCCAGTGGCGGAACGGAGAGCGGATCGCTGAGTTTGTGATTTTTCCAGAATTTCTCCGGCATCACCGGCAGGCTGAACAGGCTCAGCAGATCTTCTTTACCCGGTTTGCCGAGCGTGATCCGCACGGTCAGCGGCGCGATGGCTTTGACGGTCGTGCCTTTATAGACCAGCCGAAACTGCGGAACGCCTTCGGTCATAAATTTCGTAAAAGAAAATGCCACGTCGCTGGCTTTGACGGGCGTGCCGTCCTGGAAGGTGGCTTTGGGATTAATGGCGATCTCCGCCCAGGAAAAATCATCCGCGTAGCGCGCCATCTCCGCAATCAGCGGGTAGTAGCTGCCGGGTTCATCGTCCGAGGTAGTAAACAAGGTGTCGTAGAGCGCGTCGGTCCGCACCGCCGCATTGCCGCGCAGGGCGAAGCGGTTGAAGTTATCGAAGGTGCCAATCACCGCCAGCGTGATGTTACCGCCTTTCGGGGCCGCCGGGTTCACGTAATCGAAATGGGTAAAGTCAGCAGTATATTTCGGCTCGCCAATCACTGCGAAGGCGTAGCTCTCTTTTATGGTCTGCGCCTGAGCGGTAAGGCTCATCAGGGCGAACAGCATCATTAGTACGCGCATAGAGATCATCGGGCGGCTTCCTTTTACCAGCGCAGGGACCGGTGAATAATAAGGGACAGGCAGGGGAAGGGTAAATGCTTCACCCCTGAAGCTGACTGGAAAAAGGCGGTGGCTGCCAGTTCAGCAACTGCGTCAGTGTCATCGGGCGGCAAAAATAGTAGCCCTGCAGGAAGTTTACACCTCTGGCGCGCAGCCATTTTGCCTGTTCAGCCGTTTCGACGCCTTCCGCAACCGTCCCCATATTTAGCCGCTTCGCCAGCATCAGCACCGTATCCAGCACCGGCGAGGTGGTCGTTGCCATGTCGATAGCATTCACAAAGGCGCGATCAATTTTCAGGTAATCCAGCGTAAAGCGTTCCAGATAAATCAGCGCGCTGTGGCCGGTGCCAAAGTCATCAATAGCAATTTCATAGCCTTTCTGATGCAGACGATCAAACAAGGTAACGGCCTCACCATGCTTAAGCATATTACGTTCGGTGATTTCCAGCACGATACTGAAATGCTGCGCCGGCAGCGAGGCGGCCAGCCGATCAAGATCGTCGATAAAGCTGGCGGCGTGCAGATGACCGGTGGCGATATTAATACCGAGCTTGGTACCCGCAGGCAGCACGGTCTGTAAGGCATCGCCGTCGCGGGCGATCAGACCAAATAGATGCTGCGTCAGCGGCACCATCAATTTTTGCGCTTCGGCGAGCGGAATAAAGGTATTCGGGGAGATCTCTCCCTTTATCGGGTGTTTCCAGCGCAGCAGCACTTCCGCGCCGCTCACCTGCAGCGTACCGGCGTCGACTACCGGTTGATATACCACATAGAAGTGATTGTTTTTAATTCCCTGTAAGATGTCTCTGCCGGGGCGCAGCCGCCGGTGCAACAGCAGGGCGCTAAGTAAACCCGCCAGCAGTCCCGCCATTAATGCGGGCAACAGCGCCAGCTGAATGTCCTGCGGCGTCCAGCGACTGGCATACAGCCACAGGCTGAGCGGCAGGCTGTCGATGGCAGTATGGCGCACCGACTGCGCGGAGAATTCGCGCAGGGAGATCAGCCGCTTTGAAAAGGTGGAAATTCCCCGATCGCCAATCGCGAGCGCAATGCCCTGAAAATTATCCTGCAAGGAAGAGGTGATAAGGGCCGGGGTAAGGTTGATGTTGATGGAGGCAAAGACCCCATGCGCATCATCAAATGGATTTTGATACCAGATGCCAATGGCGGGCGTATGGGGCATCATCGGCGTGCCGGGTAAAATCACCATATCCAGCTTTTTGCTGACATCTATGCCCGGTATCAGATCGGTCAACGGCACATCCAGCACGCCGGTGGCGGATGAGCAAAATGCATTCTGATCGCGAACCAGTAAAAACGCCCGCACGTTCGGACTGAATGCCGCCCGCGAGGTTAATTCACTCACCACCTCTTCGCAGGGTTTTAGCGTTAAAGGCTGTAGTAAATCGCTGGTGGTGTGCAGTTCGCTAAAATAGCGTTCAAAATTTGATTTAATATTGCTGAATAAATGATCTAACTGAATTTCACGATGGTGCTGCGCAATAATAAATTGCAGCCCTCCCACCACAATGCCCGTAATAAAGCCGATCAGAATACTGATCGTCAGAATTTTTCGGTTGGCATGCATGAAGCGGATCGGCATAGGGGTACGTTGTCCAGAGTAGCCACGGAGAATCGCCTTAATTTGTCCGACTATAGCCTGGAAAGGGCGTAGCCGTCAGCAGGCAAAAAAAAAGCACTGCCGGAGCAGCGCTTTTCTAATATCGTCTTGTCAGTCAAGGGAAACCAACAAGTGAAAACTTAACTGCGGACTAAGACACGACGCGCTTCGTTATAACGCTTTTTCCAGTATGGCTCGTCCATACTTGAAATCACGACACCGCTGCTGGTAGAGGCATGAACAAACTGGTTATTGCCGATATAGATACCAACGTGACGTCCGGTAGAACCGGCTTTAAATAGTACCAAATCGCCGGTACGTAAGCTGGTGCGTGAAACGGATTTACCCATTTCCTGCTGCTCATAAGTAGAGCGCGGCAGTTCTAAACCAAATTGTTCACGGAAAGTACGTTGTACGAAACCAGAGCAATCAATACCTTTTTTGGTATCGCCGCCAAGACGGTAACGAACGCCTTTCCAGCTTGCGTATTGATCCATAATACGGGATTTAACATCAAGATTACGAACCATCGTCTCAAATTCATCCTGAGAGGCTTGCAGTGACGAGGCATCTTCGGTGCCCACAACATGCGTCTCAGGGTGCATATTCTTTGCGGTATTAGTTGAACAAGCTGAAAGCAGTACCGCAACTGCTAACGCGGGGATCGCCCGCACGATATATCTCAAAATCGGTTGAGATTTGACCATGTTGTTTATTTTCCCTTGAAGTCCTTAACGATAAATATCGCTATATAAATGCCAAACGTGACGAGATTAATTACCTGCGCACAGCGACACAATTCCTCTTGATCAAATCTGTGCTTAAACGCACAAATTTATTCACAGCGGGAATATTTTATGTCTGTGAGGCGAAACGCAGTCGAGAGTACCTTATCACCCCAGGCATTGCGAGCCTTTTTATGTGTTTTTTTATAAGAAATTATGATAGCGAAAGTGAAAAAAATGCTTTGTACAAAAAGCCAGCAATTTAGCTTAAAAACCATGCAGGCTGCTCATTTAGCGAGGGAATTTTTGTGACAGGTGTATGACGGTGTGCCGAAAGGGTCATCTTTATTTTGCAGGGATCGTCGCCGATCCCTGTTACAGGTAGTAAAAAAGCGTTATTTATTTGTTTAAAAATTGTTTGTTTCTATAAGGCAAATAATAATTAAACAGCGAAATGATTTTATCGCTAAGCGGTGTTAATAAAAACCACGGCAGGCCTATGAGCACGGCGGAAAGGGAGCCGACGGCAATATCCGTAAACCAGTGGGCACCAATCATGACGCGCGGGAACGCGAAAACCACCACAATAAGCAGGGCGATTGCGAAGGCACCTTTACCAAAATAACGCCACATGACGGCGGAAAAAATAAGCAGCATCATGCCGTGATCGCCAGGGAAACTGTCTTTCGAGGCATCTTTAGTGGGGATCACGCTCAGCAAATCGCTGACGCGGTTCACATGCTCAAAGAATAACGACGGACTGGCGCGTTTTACCGGGTACAGCGCCTGGGCCAGCTGGTTGATCACCACGGCGGTCAACAGCATCATCAGGCCAATCATCACCACACGGCGACGACCTGCCGCATCGGCGCTACGCCAGAAACTTAGCATCAGTGCGCCCATTGCCAGCAGCGAGCAGGCATCAAAGGCACGGTTATTGGTGATGGCTACCAGCCACAAGAACGCACGGCTTTCGGTCAGCTTTGCATTAAAGAAATGAAAAATAGCCGAGTCGAGGGTAAACCACATGCCATGGTTTACCGGCAGGTACCAGGATAAAAAAAGCGCCAGACCGGCGGCATTTAACAATAAAATAAGGGGAAGTCGCGTCTTCATGTGTTCATCTAAACCTGAGGTGTCAGCCGTAACGTTAGTGCTCGTCAGTTAAACGAAGCTTCAACAAAGTTGACTGAAGTGAATTCCAGTCCGCTTCATCGGCGGTGATCAGTTCGATACGACTGTCCGGCGGTGATACGCTTTGCGTTTCGATGCGCAAATCCTGACCCTGACGGTTGATACGCACCAGACCTTCAGGAATACGCATCACGCCTTTCACGCGATCCACCGGTGCCAGCCGCGCCCACTCCAGCAGGCCAATCGTATCGAAACAGGTCTCCGCATCAAAGATCCAGCCACAGGCCTGATGGCCCTGACCACTGTTGAGGCTGCGACGCCAGCGCTGGTTGGACGGCAGGCTCAGCGCGGCGAGGCCTTTTTTATCCCCGTGCCCATGCTGATGCGCGGCGCTGACCGGCAGTTCGCGCTGATTGCGGCGCGGACGATCCAGCAGAGCAGGATCGATATTTCCCTGCATGGCGGTAATTAACTCCCGGTCGCCGCCGTATTGCTGCCACCACTGCGCCAGTGCCTGTTCACTTTCCGGCGTACTGCGATCCTGTTTATTGGCGATGATAATATCTGCCGCCGCCAGCTGGTCACGGAAGTTCTCATTATTGACGGCTTTCTCATCCAGCAACTGGCGCGGATCGAGCAGGCAGAGTGTCGCCTGTAATTCAATCCACGGCTCATACACCGGAGCGGTGAGCATGTCGAGGATCTGCTTCGGATGGCCGAGCCCGGTAGGCTCAATCAGTAAACGGTCCGGCTTACCCTGACGCAGCAGGGTGTTCAGCCCCACCTGCATCGGCAAACCATTCACACAGCACATACAGCCGCCGGGGATCTCTTTTAACAGCGCGCCGCTGTCCGCCAGTAACGCGCCATCAATGCCAACTTCGCCGAATTCGTTGACCAGTACGGCCCATTTTTCGGCGGGATCCTTCTGCGCCAGCAGATGCAAAATAGAGGTCGTTTTACCGCTCCCCAGAAAACCGGTGATCAGGTTGGTCCTGGTCATATAAGCTCCATGATTAGATCTGCTATCTGTTATTCAGTAACAATGATGCTAATCCTGGCGAAAAAAAAGAGAAAAGAGAAGGGAAAGGGCGGACAGACTCATTTTCTGGCCGCCTTAAGGGCAGGAATTGTTAATGATTGAGCGTGTCAATGACTGCCTGATGAGCACCTTTATCGGCAATCTGTTGCCAGGCCGCCTGGATCGCATTGACGAAGTGCGGATCTGACGGCAGGTCGCTGCCGAAGATTTCCGTCAGCGTCAGCAGCGCCGGTACGCGATCGCCCGGCTCGCTGGTTTCCACAATAGCGCGGAACTTATCGGCCAGCGGATCGCGAATATCAATGGCCTGACCGGCATCATCAATGCCGCTGACATAGCGCATCCAGCCCGCCACGCCGAGCGCCAGCAGCGGCCACGGCGTACCGCGTTGCAGATGCACACGAATACCTTCCAGCATACGCTGCGGCAGTTTCTGGCTGCCGTCCATGGCGATCTGCCAGGTCCGGTGTTGCAGCGCCGGGTTCGCGAAGCGTTCGATCAGGCTGTCAGCGTAGGCCGTCAGATCCACATCGGTGATGCGCAGCGTCGGTGCCTGCTCGTCCAGCATCAGACGCCGGGCGGCGCGGCGAAAATGCGCATCCTGCATGCAGTCGCTGATATGCGCAAAACCGGCCAGGTAACCCAGATACGCCAGGAAAGAGTGGCTGCCGTTCAGCATACGCAGCTTCATTTGCTCCCACGGCAGCACATCCTGCACCAGCTGCACGCCCGCCACGTCCCAGTCCGGGCGACCGGCGACAAAATTATCTTCCACCACCCACTGGATAAAAGGCTCACAGCTGATGGCGCAGGGATCTCCCACCCCCAGCGTACGGGTGATTTCCGCCAGCGACGCGTCCGTTGCCGCCGGAACGATGCGATCGACCATGGTGCCGGGGAAACTCACCTTTTCACTGATCCACTGCGCCAGTTCCGCCGAACGCTGCTGCGCCATGCCGAGCACGGCGTTTTTCACCACATGCCCGTTATCAGGAATATTGTCGCAGGAGAGCACGGTAAAAGGGGCCAGGCCGCGATCGCGACGGCGGGCGAGGGCTTCCACCAGAATGCCCGGCGCGGAGTGCGGCTCTGTGGGGTTTTGCAGATCATGAACAATACGCGGCTGGTTGAGATCCAGTTTGCCGGTCGCCGGATCGATACAGTAGCCTTTTTCTGTGATGGTCAGCGAGACAATCGCCACCTGCGGTTCGCAGAATTTTTCGATAATGGCGGGCAGGGAGTCCAGTTTCGCATTCAGGCATTCATGAACCGCGCCAACGATAATCGCCTCGTTGCCGGTCGCGCCTTTTTCCAGCACGGTAAACAGGTGGTCTTGCTCACGCAACTGCGCCATTAACCGATCGCCGCTGAACAGGCTGATTTCGCAGATCCCCCAGTCGCCGCCCTGGGCGTTCAGCACCCGGTCCGTTAACAGCGCCTGGTGCGCACGATGAAACGCGCCAAAGCCGAAATGCACGATGCGAGAGCGGAGCAGAGCGCGATCATACTGCGGTAATCGGACGTTTTCCGGCAGCGTTTGCGAAGCAATTGTCTTCATTAATACACACCTGATTAACCAATAATTAACAAGATGCAGTGTAAAGTTATATGACAGCAAATTGAATTGGTATGCCTTAATTATGCGGGGATTGTGAGCTGGATCAATCTAAGAGGTGGCGGGATTTGATCCCCGACCAGAAACATGTATGGTAGTCGTCATTGTCTTTTATGGTATTGGTATAACAACTTTTAGAGGGTGAGGCGATGGAACAAACCTGGCGTTGGTATGGACCGAACGATCCGGTATCTCTTGATGACGTCCGTCAGGCGGGCGCAACCGGCGTGGTGACCGCACTGCATCATATTCCTAACGGTCAGGTATGGCCGGTAGACGAAATTAAACAGCGTCAGGCGCTGCTGGCTGAAAAAGGCCTCACCTGGTCTGTAGTGGAAAGTATTCCGGTGCACGAAGACATTAAAACGCACAGCGGGGAATACCAAACCTGGATCGCCAATTATCAGCAGAGCATCCGTAATCTGGCAGCCTGCGGCATCGACACCGTCTGCTACAACTTTATGCCCATCCTCGACTGGACGCGTACCGATCTGGAATACACGCTGCCGGACGGCTCCAAAGCCCTGCGTTTTGATCAGATTGCCTTTGCCGCCTTCGAACTGCATATCCTGAAACGGGAAGGGGCGCAGGCAGACTACACCGAAGAAGAGCAGCGTCAGGCGCTGGAATTCTTTAACGCCGCCAGCGACGCGGAAATTGAAAAGCTGACGCGCAATATCATTGCCGGTCTGCCGGGGGCGGAAGAGGGCTATACCCTTGACCAGTTCCGCGCCCGTCTGGCGGAATACGATGGCATCAACAAAGAACAGCTGCGTGAAAACATGGCGGTATTCCTGAAAGCCATTGTGCCGGTGGCGGAAGAAGTGGGCGTGCGTCTGGCCGTTCACCCGGACGATCCGCCGCGCCCGATCCTCGGCCTGCCGCGTATTGTCTCCACCATTGAAGATATGCAGTGGCTGAAATCCTGCGTCGACAGTATCTACAACGGCTTTACCATGTGCACCGGCTCGTACGGCGTGCGGGCGGATAACGATCTGGTGAAGATGGTGGAAACCTTTGGCGACCGCATTCACTTTACGCATCTGCGTTCCACCTGCCGCGAAGCGAACCCGAAAACATTCCACGAAGCGGCGCATCTGCAGGGCGACGTCGATATGGTGGCGGTAGTGAAAGCGATCCTCACTGAAGAACTGCGTCGTAAGAAAGCCGGAGATTTACGTCCGATCCCGTTCCGTCCGGATCACGGTCACCAGATGCTCGACGATCTGCGTAAGAAAACTAACCCGGGCTATTCGGCGATTGGTCGTCTGAAAGGGATGGCGGAAGTGCGCGGCGTGGAACTGGCGCTGAAACACACGCTTTTCCCGGAACTGCTGTAGAACGGTAAAATAGTATAAATAATTGCCGGGTGGCGCTGCGCTAACCCGGCCTACACGTAGGCCCGGCAAGCTTGCGCCGCCGGGCGAAAATTTGCCTTAATCCGCGCGGCCCATATAACGGCTTTCTTCGATATGAATGCGGATCTTCTCGCCGGTGGTCAGGTATTCCGGCACCTGGATCACCAGACCTGTGCTCATGGTGGCAGGCTTGGTGCGTGAGCTGGCTGAAGCGCCTTTAATGCCCGGCGCCGTTTCCACAATTTCCAGATCCACCGTCTGCGGCAATTCCAGCGCCAGCAGCTGACCATCCCAGGTTAACACCTGCATGTCCGGCATTCCGCCTTCCGGAATAAACTGCAGCTCGTCTTCAATCTGCTCTTTGGTGAAGATGTACGGCGTGTAATCTTCTTTATCCATAAACACGTATTCGTTGCCATCCACATAAGAGAAGTCAACGAAACGGCGGGTCAGCGTCACGGTATCAACGATGTCGTCGCCTTTAAAACGCTCTTCAACCTTCATCCCGGTGCGGACGTCAGAAAAACGCATCTTATACAGCGTCGCTGCGCCACGGGCGCTCGGTGACTGAATATCGATATTTTTCACAATCAGCAGTTTGCCGTTGTAATTCAGCACCATACCTTTTTTGATTTCATTCGCTCTTGGCATTATTAATCCTGTTTGGGAAAAGGGTAAAAATATCGCGACAAATTACTCGCGAGGGGCGATTCAGGCAAGGGGAATCAGCATGTTTTGCATGTTCACCGCAAAAAGTGATAGCGTGCCCGAAAGCGGGATGACAACCCGGATCATTCCCCCACAAAAGAGAGCCGTTTATGGAGTGTCGCAGCGATTGCGGAGCCTGTTGTACCGCGCCATCCATCAGCAGCCCGATCCCCGGTATGCCGGACGGCAAACCCGCCAATACGCCCTGCGTGCAGCTTGACGCGCAGCAACGCTGTAAGCTGTTCCGCTCGCCGCTTCGCCCGAAAGTCTGCGCCGGACTGCAACCCTCCCGGGACATGTGCGGCAGCACGCGCTCGCAGGCGATGGTCTATCTTATCGATCTGGAAACGCAGACCGCACCTTAAACATCTTTAATGCGCGCCAGGCACGCTATGGTGACGACAATCATTACCAGCGCAAACCAGAATACCGCGTGATAACTCCAGAACTCCGCCACTACGCCCGCCAGCGACCCGGCGATGATCCAGCCGACGCGGGTAGTATTAGTATAAAGCGTGGTCGCAGCCCCCGCCTGGCCTGGCATCAAATCCTGAAAATAGAGCATACCGATACCCGCGAGGATGCCGATATAAATGGCATTCAGCAGCTGTAAAGCCAGCAGCAATACCGGCGTGTGCACGGTCAGCATGCCGGCGTAAAAAATCAGCCCGGCGACTACCGCGATGCGCATTAAAAAACGCTTGCCGAAGCGTTTAGCATAGTAGCCCGCAATCAGCATGGTCGGGATCTCAAGCCCAGCAGCGGTACCCATCATCACACCCGCCAGCTTTTCCGGCAGTTGCAGTTCATTAATGATAAACAGCGGCATATTAATGATATAGAGGCTGTTGGTGCCCCACATCAGCGTGCAGATAGCAAACAGCAGCAGCGCGTCACGGCGATTGGTGCGCGGTGCTTCCAGTACGCCGGTTGCCAGCACCGGCTCTTTGCGCATCGTCGGCAGAAAAAACCACACCATGATGCCGCACACCACAAAGGCAATCGCCGCGCTCAGATACATCATCGTAAAGCCAAAACCCATTGCCAGCGCATAGGCCAGCGGCGGGCCGATCACCCATGCCAGCGATACCTGCGCGCGCAGGATCGAGCTGAACATGACCGCTTCGCGGCCGGTACGATCCGCATGTTCACGGGCAAGGGCGAACATCTGCGGGTTTGCCGTCGAGCCAAAGCTGCTGAGGAATACGCCGATAAACAGCAAGATAAAATAGTTACGGTTAAAGGCGAACAGCGTACAAGCCAGCACGCCGAACAGGCAGCAGAAAACGATCAGATTTTTACGGTCGCCTTTACGATCGGAGCGCCCGGCGAGAAACTGGCTTACCAGGATGCCGATCACCGCGCTACCGGTGAAGAAAAACCCCACCATCGCCGGACGGGCGTGGACTTCATTGGTCAGAAATAAGCTCAGCGTTGGCGTCTGCAAGGCACCGGCAATGCCGGTCAGGAAGGCAACAATTAAAAACGCCGTAGAGGTGACGTCAAAAGGCTTGGGAGAGGCGGCGGCTGGGCTAATGTGCATCTTTTCGGTTCTGCTTTTTAAGGAAGACGCGGAGTTTACGCCGCTACTCAGAAAATGAACAGTCGATAACAGAAAAGTGCCACGAAAAATCAAAATAGCATTTCAAAATAATTCTCATTCCGGCTGAAGTTGCTGAAACAGACGCAGCGGCACCGTCAGCAACATCAGCAAAAAATGACCACCGAAGCAAAAATGTGCAGTACATCTAAATTCTTTACGCTGAAATACGAGATTTCTTGCGTACCGATGGATTAAGAGCAAGACTTCTTGAAACGTTTCAGCGCTATCCTTTAACTTTCCGGTTACCGGTTGGCGCGTTAATTCACAAGAAGGCTGAAACGATTCAACTTCAGCAGGAGTGGAAATCTATGTTCCAGTTATCCGTCCAGGATATTCATCCCGGCCAGCAGGCCACTAATAAAGAAGACGCTATCCGTCAGATCGCCGCCGCCCTTGTGCAGGCAGGCAATGTGGCTGATGGCTATGTTGAGGGTATGCTTGCCCGCGAGCAGCAGACTTCCACTTTCCTCGGTAATGGCATTGCCATTCCGCACGGCACCACCGACACCCGCGATCAGGTGCTAAAAACCGGCGTTCAGGTTTATCAGTTCCCGCAGGGCGTACTGTGGGGCGAAGGACAGGTGGCTTATGTGGCGATTGGTATCGCCGCCAGTTCTGATGAACACCTCGGCCTGTTGCGTCAGCTGACGCACGTCCTGAGTGACGATGCGGTGGCGGCACAGTTGCAGTCTGCCACCACGGCAGAAGAACTGCGCGCGCTGCTGATGGGCGAAAAACAGAGTGACGTGCTGAAGCTGGACAACGATTTGCTGACGCTCGACATCATCGCCAGCGATATTATCACCCTGCAGGCGGTGAACGCCGGTCGTCTGAAAGAAGCCGGTGCAGTAGATACCGCCTTCGTGACGCGCGCCATTAACGAAAAACCGCTGAACCTGGGTCAGGGCGTATGGCTGAACGACAGCGCCGAAGGCAACCTCGGTAGCGCCATTGCGGTAAGCCGCGCTGCCAGCGCCTTTACGGTTGAAGGTGAAAACGCCCAGCTGTTGATCAGCGTCGCAATGGCCGACGACCAGCCGGTTGCCGTGCTGAAGCGTCTGACCGATCTGCTGCTGAACAATAAAGCTGACCGTTTGCTGACGGCAGATGCCGCCACGCTGCTGGCGCTGCTGACCAGCGACGACGCGCTGGCGGACGACGTGCTGAGCGCGGAGTTCGTGGTGCGTAACGAACACGGCCTGCACGCCCGTCCGGGCACCATGCTGGTGAACACCATTAAACAATTTGATTGCGACGTGACCGTCACCAACCTCGACGGCAGCGGAAAACCGGCCAATGGCCGCAGCCTGATGAAGGTAGTGGCGCTGGGCGTGAAGAAAGGTCATCGCCTGCGCTTCACCGCGCAGGGCGCGGATGCTGAACCGGCGCTGAAAGCGATTGGCGACGCCATCGCGGCCGGTCTTGGGGAGGGCGCATAATGAGCAGACGTGTTGCCACCATCACCCTTAACCCGGCTTACGATCTGGTGGGTTACACCCCGGAAGTCGAGCGCGGGGAAGTCAACCTGGTGCGGACCACTGGTCTGCATGCGGCAGGTAAAGGCATTAACGTTGCCAAGGTGCTGAAAGATCTTGGTATCGATGTCACCGTTGGCGGCTTCCTGGGTAAAGATAACCAGGATGGCTTTCAGCAGCTGTTCAGCGAGTTAGGCATCGCCAACCGTTTTCAGGTAGTGCAGGGCCGTACGCGTATTAACGTCAAGCTGACCGAAAAAGACGGCGAAGTCACCGACTTTAACTTCTCCGGCTTTGATGTCACACCAGCCGACTGGGAGCGTTTCGTTGCCGATTCCCTGAGCTGGCTGGGCCAGTTCGACATGGTCTGCGTCAGCGGCAGTCTGCCGGCAGGCGTCAGCCCGGAAGCTTTCACCGACTGGATGACGCGCCTGCGCAGCCAGTGTCCGTGCATCATTTTTGACAGCAGCCGCGAAGCGCTGGTGGCCGGTCTGAAAGCCGCGCCGTGGCTGGTAAAACCAAATCGTCGTGAGCTGGAAATCTGGGCCGGTCGTAAATTACCGGAACTGAAAGATGTTATCGAAGCCGCGCATGCGCTTCGTGAACAGGGGATTGCCCATGTGGTGATTTCACTGGGCGCGGAAGGGGCGTTGTGGGTTAACGCTTCTGGCGAATGGATCGCCAAACCGCCGTCAATGGAAGTGGTAAGCACCGTTGGCGCAGGGGATTCAATGGTTGGCGGCCTGATCTATGGCCTGCTGATGCGTGAATCCAGTGAGCATACATTACGTCTTGCTACCGCCGTCGCCGCCCTGGCTGTCAGCCAGAGCAACGTCGGCATTACCGACCGTACCCAGTTGGCCGCGATGATGGCGCGCGTTGACTTAAAACCCTTTAACTAACAGCAGGAGAGCATAATGAAAACGCTGCTGATAATTGACTCCAGTCTCGGCCAGGCCCGCGCTTACATGGCGAAAACCTTGTTGGGAGTGGCTGCGCAAAAAGCCAATGTAGAAATCATCGACAACCCACATGAGGCTGAACTGGCAATCGTATTAGGAACCAGCGTGCCAAATGACAGCACGCTGAACGGCAAAAAAGTGTGGCTGGGCGATATCAATCGCGCCGTAGCGCACCCGGAGCTGTTTTTAAGTGAAGCTAAAAACCACGCCGCGCCGTACAGCGCGCCTGTGGCTGCCGCTGCCCCCGCTGCAAGCGGCGGTGTGAAGCGCGTTGTGGCGGTTACCGCCTGCCCGACGGGCGTGGCGCATACTTTTATGGCGGCTGAAGCCATTGAAACCGAAGCCAAAAAACGTGGCTGGTGGGTGAAAGTGGAAACTCGCGGCTCTGTAGGCGCGGGCAATGCCATCACCCCGGAAGAAGTCGCGGAAGCGGATCTGGTGATCGTGGCGGCCGACATCGAAGTGGATCTGGCGAAATTCGCCGGTAAGCCGATGTACCGCACTTCCACCGGTCTTGCGCTGAAGAAAACCGCGCAGGAACTGGATAAAGCGCAGGCAGAGGCGAAACCGTATCAGCCGTCGGGTAAACCGCAGGCGGCAAGCGAAGGCAAGAAAGAGGGCGGCGGTGCTTATCGTCACCTGCTGACCGGCGTGTCTTACATGCTGCCGATGGTGGTGGCGGGCGGTCTGTGTATCGCGCTGTCCTTTGCGTTTGGTATTGAAGCATTCAAAACGCCGGATACCCTGGCCGCCGCGCTGATGCAAATCGGTGGTGGTTCAGCCTTCGCGCTGATGGTGCCGGTACTGGCAGGTTATATTGCGTTCTCTATCGCTGACCGTCCGGGTCTGACGCCGGGTCTTATTGGCGGCATGCTGGCCGTAAGCACCGGTTCCGGCTTTATTGGCGGTATCATTGCAGGCTTTATTGCCGGTTACGTGGCGAAAGCCATCAGCCAGAAAGTGAAGCTGCCGCCGAGCATGGAAGCGCTGAAACCGATCCTGATCATTCCGCTGTTCTCAAGCCTCGTGGTGGGTCTGGCGATGATCTACCTGATCGGCAAACCGGTCGCGGGTATCCTGACGGGTCTGACTCACTGGCTGCAAACCATGGGCACCGCCAACGCGGTTCTGCTGGGCGCGATCCTCGGTGGCATGATGTGTACCGACATGGGTGGGCCGGTGAACAAAGCGGCTTACGCCTTTGGGGTGGGTCTGCTGAGTACCCAGACCTACGCACCGATGGCTGCCATTATGGCTGCCGGTATGGTGCCGCCGCTGGCAATGGGTATCGCCACGCTGGTTGCGCGTAAAAAGTTCGACAAAGGTCAGCAGGAAGGGGGCAAAGCCGCACTGGTTCTCGGTCTGTGCTTTATCTCTGAAGGCGCGATCCCGTTCGCGGCTCGTGACCCGATGCGCGTGATCCCCTGCTGTATCGTGGGCGGCGCCGTGACGGGCGCGATCTCCATGGCGATTGGCGCGAAGCTGATGGCACCGCACGGTGGGCTGTTTGTACTGCTGATCCCGGGCGCCATCACCCCGGTCGTGGGTTATCTGCTGGCGATTGTTGCCGGTACCCTGCTGGCTGGTCTGGCTTACGCCTTCCTGAAACGTCCGGAAACGGTCGTGGCTGAGAAAATCGCCTAAGGGCAAGTTGCCGGGTGGCGCAAAGCTTACCCGACCTACATCGGCCTGATGAGGCACGCAAAAAGGACAGCCTGGGCTGTCCTTTTTTTATGCGGTCACTTCGCTTAACTGCTGTGCTTTCAGCCAGGCGATCTCTTCCGCCCAGATATCAGGGTTGACGGTTTCCAGCACCATTGGGATGCCGTCGAAGCGTGCATCCTGCATGATCCAGCGAAACGCATCATGCCCGATATTGCCCTCACCGAGACTGTGATGGCGGTCAACGCGGCTGCCAAACGCACTTTTCGCATCGTTAAGGTGCATCCCGCGCAGATACTCAAAGCCGACGATGCGCTCAAATTCCGCAAAGGTCTTTTCGCATTCCGCCGCGCTGCGCAGATCGTAACCGGCGGCAAAAGCGTGGCAGGTATCAATACAGACGCCGACGCGGGATTTGTCTTCCACGCCGTCGATGATCGCCGCCAGATGTTCAAATTTAAAGCCCAGATTGCTGCCCTGACCGGCCGTGTTTTCGATAACGGCAGTGACGCCTTCGGTTTTATCCAGCACGATATTGATCGACTCGGCAATACGCGCCAGACAGGCATCTTCCGGGATCTGCATCAGGTGGCTGCCAGGGTGGAAGTTCAGCAGGCTCAGCCCGAGCTGCTGGCAACGCATCACTTCATCCAGAAACGCTTCACGGGATTTTTCCAGCGCCTCGGTCACCGGATGACCCAGGTTTATCAGGTAGCTGTCGTGCGGCAGGATCTGCGCTGACGTGTAGCCGTATTTTTCGCAGGCGGCTTTAAAGTCATCAATCGTTTCGCTGGTCAGCGGCGCGGCACGCCATTGACGCTGATTTTTGGTGAACAGCGCAAACGCGGTCGCCCCGATTTCCGCCGCGCGCATCGCGGCATTTGCGACGCCGCCCGCCGCGCTAACGTGCGCTCCAATGTATTTCATAAAAAACTCCTGACAAACCCGGCCGGGCAAAAACGCTATGATAACGGGTTAACAGGAATTTTACATGGGGGTTATGGCTGTGAGGGTAACAGCCACTGCGGCGGCGGGAAAAGTCCCTGGATATAGGGCTGTCTTATGACGGCTTCACTGAGGGTTTCAATTAGTATCCTTTCGTTGTCATAAATAATGGCGTTGTAAGCGTCCACTGCATTAAAGGGGAAATGAAAAGTGGGTGACTGACTAAGTCGCTGAAGCTGCTGCTCAAAAACATATGCCGGTATCGCAGTTTGCGTAAAATCATCAGGATTATCTTCAGGATAGAGATCAAGCCATTCCTCCAGCTTGCTTTTATCTTTGCTAACAGCCGCAAGACGCACGACCATAAGGGTGTAGGCGTCGGAATGCGGTTTAATACAGTTATTGAAAGCAATTTCCGAAAGCTCCCTGAGCATTTTGACTTGAACTTCCCGGCGTTGCGCCTGCAGCCAGAAGTCAAAATAATTCACTTCGCGATCGCGCAATGCACGGCACAGTCCGTATTGGTGTTCAAGTACCTGCCGGGAAGAGGTTGCTTCCTGATTGAGTTTTTCAATGTGAGACAAACCGGCGAAGACCGGGGATATATAAAGTCCACAGGTTAACCAGAGCACGGTTCTGTTTTTAAAGCGCATTGTAAACACACTCCCAAAACTTGCTTTCATCACCGTACGTCCTGACCATCATCTCACTGGCCAGTTTCTCAAGCTGCGCGCGTTTAATTTTATCTACGCTCGAAAGCGCATTGGCAAGTTTGCCCCAGTCATAAGTGCTGATGTTATAGCTACTATTTAAAACGCTACTACCAAGATAGCTACTGCGCCCCGCGAAAAACTGGAATAGCGGCACGGCGGACAGTAAATAAGTGAGGATATTTGCCGAACGTGTGATCCGATCCACTTCCGCCAGTGCATCCCGCGTTCTTTGGCCTGGCTTAAAGTTATTGATACCGCAAAAATTCCCTTTCATTTTTTTACCCTGTAAGTGGAAAAGGGTGATGTTTTACCCCATCACCCGTCCTGGAACCGGAGATGCATCACCCTTTCACTAAACCAGGAATTTATTTAGTCAGCGCCTCCACCCCGAGATTAATCAGCCCGCCGCCGACAATCAGCCAGACAAACAGTACCAGCGCCATCAGCAGAGGTTTCACGCCCGCGCTTTTCAGAGCGCTGACGTGGGTGGTCAGGCCGAGCGCCGCCATTGCCATCGCCAGCAGAACGGTATCCAGTGTGATCAATGCCTGCACCAGCGCGGCGGGCAGCAGGGAAAAGGAGTTAAAACCGGCCACCACAATGAACAGCACGGCGAACCACGGAATGGTGATTTTGCTGCGCTGAGTATCGTCAACTGGCGCGAGGCGTTTGACGCGCATCGCCAGTAGGATCAGGAAGGGGGCCAGCATCATTACGCGCAGCATTTTGGCGATCACCGCGGCATTTTCGGCATCCGGGCTAACGGCGTGACCCGCCGCGACTACCTGTGCCACTTCATGCATGGTCGAACCCATATAGACACCGTAGGCTTCCGGGCTGAAAAACGTGCTCAGCAGCGGGTACAGCGCCGGATAAAAAAAGATCGCCAGCGTGCCGAAAATCACCACCGTCGCCACGGCTACTGTCACTTTACTCGCCTGCGCTTTTACCACTGGCTCGGTTGCCAGTACCGCCGCCGCACCGCAAATGCTGCTGCCTGCGCCAATCAGCCAGCTGGTTTGTTTATCCAGCCCGAAGACTTTTTGCCCGAGGAAGCAAGCCAGCGCAAAGGTGCTGATCAGGGTCAGGGCATCAATGAGGATCCCGCTGACACCGACATCGGCAATCTGGGAGAAGGTCAGCCGGAAGCCGTACAAAATGATCCCCAGTCGTAATAAATGCTGCTTGGCGAACAGCACACCGGTATCGCAGTGATGCGCGGTATGCGGGTAGAGCGTATTACCGATCACCATGCCCGCAAGGATCGCCAGCGTCAGGGCGCTGAATCCGGCACCGGCAATGGCCGGGATACTGCCAGCCCACAGGGCAAAGCCCGCGACCAGTGCGCTGAGCGCAAGGCCGGGCGCATAACGATGAAAAGACGAATGTGTGTGTAAGGTAAGCTCAGTCATAACCTTTCTCCTTTGTGTGGACAAAGCGTAAGGCCTGCTGGCTTAAAAATAAAATTGATTATATATTTATAATTAATCTTTATAAGTGGTAAGCGACGCCTTACCGGATGCGATGAATCATGCATATTACGTTGCGGCAACTGGCCGTTTTTGTGGAAGTGCTGAAAAGTGGCTCGACAACCCAGGCCTCGCAAATGCTGGCCTTGTCCCAGTCGGCGGTCAGCGCGGCGTTAAGCGATCTGGAAGGGCAACTCGGCGTACAGTTGTTCGATCGTGTGGGCAAACGGCTGGTGGTCAATGAACACGGGCGACTGCTGTATCCTCGTGCGCTGGCGTTGCTGGAGCAGGCGACGGAGATTGAGCAGTTATTCCGCGAGGATAACGGCGCGATCCGCGTGTCTGCCAGCAGCACTATCGGCAACTATATTCTCCCGGAAGTGATCGCCCGTTATCGCCGTGATTTCCCCGACCTGCCGCTGGAGATGAGCGTCGGCAACAGTCAGGATGTGATCAACGCGGTGGCGGATTTTCGCGTCGATATCGGCCTTATCGAAGGGCCATGCCACACGGCAGAAATCATTGCGGAACCCTGGCTGGAAGACGAACTGGTGGTATTTGCTTCGCCGTCATCGCCACTGCTACAGCATGAGGTTACGCTGGAGCAGCTGGCCGCCGCGCCATGGATCCTGCGCGAGCGCGGCTCCGGCACCCGCGAACTGGTGGATTATCTGCTGCTGTCCCATTTACCGCAGTTTCAGCTGGCCATGGAGTTGGGCAATTCCGAAGCCATTAAACATGCGGTGCGTCATGGGCTGGGCATTAGCTGTCTTTCCCGGCGAGTGATCGCTGAACAGCTGGAGTCCGGCTCGCTGGTGGAAGTGCCGATCCCGCTGCCGCGACTGGTGCGCACCCTGTGGCGCATACATCACCGGCAAAAACATCTGTCCAGCGCCCTGAAGCGGTTTTTACGCTATTGCGGTGAATGAGGCCATTGCATTTTATTATCGTCAGGCGGCGCATCCACTGCTTTACTTATAATCCACGGCCAGTCATGAAGGTCTCTTATAACAGCGCATTTGTGCCGGAAGGATGCCGTCTGGTCTGCTACAATCCGGCCTCATTTTTTGGAAGGACAGCATTTTCCCATGGTTTCTGAATCTAAAACCACACAAGCGCCCACGCTCCGTCGTGAACTCAAGGCGCGTCACCTGACGATGATCGCCATTGGCGGCTCCATCGGCACAGGGTTGTTTGTTGCATCAGGCGCAACCATCTCTCAGGCAGGGCCGGGCGGCGCACTGTTCTCCTATATTTTGATTGGCCTGATGGTCTATTTCCTGATGACCAGTCTGGGCGAGCTGGCTGCCTATATGCCGGTATCCGGCTCCTTTGCCACCTACGGTCAAAAATACGTCGAAGAGGGCTTTGGCTTCGCGCTGGGCTGGAACTACTGGTACAACTGGGCGGTGACCATCGCTGTGGATCTCGTGGCGGCGCAGCTGGTGATGAGCTGGTGGTTCCCGGATACGCCAGGCTGGATCTGGAGCGCGCTGTTCCTGTGCGTGATCTTCCTTCTCAACTGGATCTCCGTAAAAGGCTTCGGCGAAGCGGAATACTGGTTCTCCTTAATTAAGGTCACCACCGTCATTATCTTTATTATCGTCGGCGTGATGATGATTTTCGGTATCTTCCAGGGCGCAGAGCCTGCGGGCTGGAGCAACTGGGGCATCGGCGACGCGCCGTTTGCGGGTGGTTTTGCTGCCATGATTGGCGTGGCGATGATCGTCGGCTTCTCGTTCCAGGGTACCGAACTGATTGGCATTGCGGCGGGCGAATCCGAAGATCCGGAGAAGAACATTCCGCGCGCCGTGCGTCAGGTGTTCTGGCGTATCCTGCTGTTTTATGTGTTCGCCATTCTGGTGATCAGCCTGATTATTCCGTACACCGACCCGAGCCTGCTGCGCAACGATGTGAAAGACATCAGCGTCAGCCCGTTCACGCTGGTATTCCAGCATGCTGGTCTGCTGTCTGCGGCGGCGATCATGAATGCGGTGATCCTGACGGCGGTGCTGTCGGCGGGTAACTCTGGTATGTACGCGTCTACGCGTATGCTGTACACCCTGGCCTGTGACGGTAAAGCGCCGCGCATTTTCAGCAAGCTGTCGAAGGGCGGGGTGCCACGTAACGCGCTCTATGCCACCACGGTGATCGCGGGCCTGTGCTTCCTGACCTCCATGTTTGGCAACCAGACGGTTTACCTGTGGCTGCTGAATACCTCGGGCATGACCGGCTTTATCGCCTGGCTGGGGATCGCCATCAGTCATTACCGTTTCCGTCGTGGCTTTATATTGCAGGGGCGCGATCTGAGCGAACTGCCGTATCGTTCAGGCTTCTTCCCGCTGGGGCCGATCTTCGCCTTTGTGCTGTGCCTGATCATTACGCTTGGCCAGAACTACGAAGCCTTCCTGTCAGATACCATTGACTGGGGCGGTGTGGCGGCGACCTATATCGGTATTCCGCTGTTCCTGATCATCTGGTTTGGCTACAAACTGAGTCGTGGTACTAAGTTTGTCAGCTATCGCGATATGGAATTCCCGGAACGCGTTCAGAAGTAACCCCTGTTATCTGGCCGGGTGGCGCTTGCGCTTACCCGGCCTGTCCGTTTTCAGACCTCCATGCTCCCTCCTTTATTGGCCATCCTGACATAGATTTTAACAATTCAATTGATAATTGTTATTATTTGCATTATCGTTACACGCGATTTCAACAGGATAAAAACATCCGCGTTCCACGTCGGGTCACCGACCTTATTATCACCGCCTTCGCCAACGTAGCGGGCGGGGATCTGCGCAGTGTGAGCAGCCTCTTTTTAGTTGTTGTAGTTAATTCATGGAGAATTTGGAATGTTTACCCTGAATCCCGTCGTGCGGGGAGGACTGTGCGCGTCCGCAATTTCACTCGCGCTGCCAGCGTTTGCTAACGAAACGATGGTGGTTACCGCCGCTGCTACCGAGCAGAATGTGAAAGACGCGCCGGCAAGTATCAGCGTGATCACGCAGCAGGATCTGCAACGCAAGCCAGTACACAATCTCAAAGATGTCCTGCAGGACGTGCCCGGCGTACAGCTCACCAACGAAGGCGATAACCGCAAAGGCGTCAGCATTCGCGGCCTCGACAGTAGCTATACGCTGATCCTGGTCGATGGCAAACGCGTTAACTCGCGCAACGCCGTATTCCGCCACAATGATTTCGATCTGAACTGGATCCCGGTGGACGCCATTGAGCGTATCGAAGTGGTGCGCGGACCGATGTCGTCGCTGTATGGTTCCGACGCCCTCGGCGGGGTGGTTAACATCATCACCAAAAAAATAGGTCAGCAGTGGACCGGTAGCCTCACCGCCGACAGCACTATTCAGGAAAAACGCGATCGTGGCGATACCTGGAACGGCCAGTTCTTTACCAGTGGCCCGCTGATTGACGGCGTGCTCGGCATGAAAGCGTTCGGCAGCGTGGCAAAACGCGAAAAAGACAAAGCAGAACGCTCGGACACCACCGCGACTGGCGAAACGCCGCGTATCGAAGGCTTTACCAGCCGCGATGCGAACGTGGAATTTGCCTGGACGCCGAATGAAAATCACGATTTCACCGCAGGTTATGGTTTCGACCGCCAGGATCGCAGCTCCGACTCCCTCGACAAGAATCGCCTGGAGCGCCAGAACGTCTCCCTCAGCCACAACGGACGCTGGGATCTGGGCAACAGCGAACTGAAATACTACAGCGAAAAAGTCGACAATAAGAATCCTGGTAACAGCAACACCATCACTTCGGAAAGCAACACCGTCGACGGCAAATATGTACTGCCAGTGGAGGCGATTAACCAGTTCGTCACCTTTGGCGGCGAATGGCGACACGATAAGCTGAAAGATCCGGTTAACATTACCGGCGGCAGCAGCAGCGAAACCTCCGCCAGCCAGTATGCGCTCTTTGTCGAAGATGAATGGCGTCTCTTCGAACCGCTGGCGCTGACTACCGGTGTGCGCATGGACGATCACGAAACCTATGGCGATCACTGGAGTCCGCGTGCATATCTGGTGTACAACGCCACCGACACGCTGACGGTGAAAGGCGGCTGGGCAAAAGCCTTTAAAGCACCGTCTCTGCTACAGCTCAGTCCGGACTGGGTCACCGGCTCCTGCCGCGGTGCGTGTGAAATCGTCGGCAGCCCGGATCTGAAACCGGAAACCAGCGAAAGCTACGAAATGGGGCTGTATTACGCAGGCGAAGAGGGCTGGCTGGAAGGCGTGCAGGCGAGTATCACCACGTTCCAGAACGATGTTCAGGATCGTATCAGCATCAGCCGCACCCCCAACGCCAACGCTGCACAAGGCTACCCGAACTACGTGGGGCTGAATGCCGATGGGGAACCGATTTTCCGCTACTACAACGTCAATAAAGCACGTATTCGCGGCGTGGAAACCGAGCTGAAAGTGCCGTTTGATGATCAGTGGAAACTGACGCTGAATTACACCTATAACGACGGGCGCGATCTGAGTAACGGCGGTAATACCCCGTTACAGGAGCTGCCATTCCATACGGCGAACGGGACAGTGGACTGGCAGCCGGTGCAGGACTGGTCATTCTATGTGTCCGGTAATTACACCGGTGAAAAACGCAACGTCAGCGCCACCGGCACCACGCCGGGCGGCTATGTCATCTGGAATGCGGGCGGAGCGTGGCAGGCAACGAAAAACGTCAAGCTACGTGCGGGCGTGCTGAACCTGATGGATAAAGATCTCAGTCGCGATGATTACAGCTACAACGAAGACGGACGTCGTTACTTTATGGCGGTGGATTACCGGTTCTGATGGGTTTGCCGGGTGGCGGCTGCGTCTGTCCCGGCTTGGGGCCTGATTCCGGGCATGTGCCGGGTGGCGGCTGCGCCTTACCCGGCCTACGGGATGACCGAACGCCATGATTTTGTAGGCCCGGCAAGCTTGCGCCGCCGGGCAAAACGTCACTTCAATAAATGCTGCGCATGGAAGCGCAGATGATCCTCAATAAAGGACGCAATAAAGTAGTAGCTGTGATCGTGGCCCGGCTGCACCCGCAGGGTCAGCGGCCAGCCAGTCTGGCGTGCTGCTTCCGCGAGGCGCGCAGGCTGTAGCTGGTCAGCCAGAAACTGATCGCTGTCACCCTGATCGATAAGCGTTGGGATCGCGTCATCCGGCTTGCTGCTCAACATCAGCGCACAGCTGTCCCACGCCTGCCAGTCGGCCACGTTTTCCCCCAGATAGGCGCTAAATGCTTTCTGCCCCCAGGGCACCTGGCATGGATTCACAATAGGCGCGAAGGCCGACACGCTGGTATAGCGGCCTGGATTTTTCAGCGCCATGATCAGCGCCCCGTGACCGCCCATCGAATGCCCGCTGATGGCGCAACGATCGCTGACGTTAAACTGCGCGCGGATCAGTGCAGGCAGTTCGTCACGCAGATAATCATACATCCGGTAATGCGCCGCCCACGGCTGCTGGGTGGCGTTCAGGTAAAAGCCTGCGCCCTGGCCCAGATCATAGCTCTCGCTGTTGGCGACGTCATCGCCGCGCGGGCTGGTATCCGGCATCACCAGCACGATGCCAAGCTCAGCTGCCACGCGCTGCGCCCCGGCTTTGGTGGTGAAGTTCTCGTCATTACAGGTCAGGCCGGAGAGCCAGTAAAGTACTGGCGGCGGCGTTTCCCGCCGTTCTGGCGGTAAAAACACGCTGAACGTCATCGTACAGTTCAGTACGGCGGAGTCATGACGCCAGCGCTGCTGCCAGCCGTCAAAACAACGGTGTTCTTCAAGCATTTCCATGCGACGTTCCTCTACTCGTCATACTTAAAATGAAGGGGTTATCATACAGGTATTCACTTTGCGGTGAGTAACTTTCACTTCCTCATCCCTGCAACATACTGCATCATAAACACAACTTTACATTAACTTATGAGATGCAGATGGCGCTCAGAATTGCGCTCAGTGGATTTGTGGTTCTGATTGTGGCGATGGGGATTGGCCGTTTTGCCTTTACCCCGCAGGTGCCGCTGATGATCCGTGACTGTCAGCTTACCCTGACCAGCGCCGGGCTGGTGGCCGCCATGAACTATCTGGGCTATCTGTTTGGCGCATGGGACGCGATGCGCGCGCACCGGCATGTGGAAAGCCGTCTGTACGCCGGTGTTTTTGGTGCTGTGGCGCTGACGTTTCTCTCGGCGCTGGCGGATAACGCCATTGCTCACGGCCTGCTGCGGCTGGTGATCGGCATGATGAGCGGCTGGGCGATGGTGTTGACCGCAGCGTGGATCACCGACCAGCTGGCCCATGCGGGCAAACCCGGCCTGAACGCCGCGGTATTTGCCGGGCCGGGGGCGGGTATCGCCCTGAGCGGTCTGCTGGCGATCGGCATCCAGTCTAAAGCCCTGTCCGCCGCGGCGGGCTGGCAGGTATACGGCGTGTTGGCGCTGGTATTGATTGCACTTATCGCTCGCTGGCTGCCCCGCCCGGGACAACTCCACCGCAGCGGCGATAAACCGCAGCCTTTAACGCTCACCCCTGACATTAAACGGCTGGTCTGGAGCTACAGCCTTGCGGGCTTTGGCTACATCCTTCCGGCGACGTTCTTGTCGCAGATGGCGGCCCAGCGCTTCCCTGGCAGCATCTTCGCCCAGTTTGTCTGGCCGGTATTTGGCGCGGCGGCGGTGCTTGGCATTGCGCTGAGTATCGCCTTACGCCACGTCGGACGCAGCCATCAGCGGCTGGCCGTCGTGCTCTGGTTACAGGGCGCGGGCGTGATTGCCGCCTGGCTGCTGCCGGGCATGGCCGGGCTGGTGAGTGGGGCGCTGCTGGTGGGCGGCGGTTTTCTGTGTGCAGTACAGCTGTCGCTGGTGTGCGGCCGCGAGCTGGCACCGACTCACGCGCGCTATATGGCCGGGCTGTTGACCACCGGTTACGCTATCGGGCAACTGGTAGGGCCGATGATCTCCGCGCTCTCTACCTGGCTGACCCATCAACTGGAGCCTGCGCTCGGTCTGGCGGGGGCGGCGCTGTTTATCGGCGGCGGGCTGGTGTGGAAACGTCTGCATGAAAGGCCGTAACGATTTCAATAATTATCGCGGTGAATACACTGGATTATGTGCGTGACCTCACGCACAATGACTGCGCACTTTGCCTGCTAAGCGGCAAAGGATAGCGACACCTGCAGGAGAATAAAGACATGCCATCACTGAGTAAAGAAGCCGCGCTGGTCCATGAAGCCCTGGTCGCCCGCGGCCTGGAAACCCCGTTGCGCGCACCGGCCGACATCGACAACGAAACCCGTAAGCGTCTGATTGCCGGGCATATGACCGAGATCATGCAACTGTTAAATCTCGATCTGAGCGATGACAGCCTGATGGAAACCCCGCAGCGTATCGCCAAAATGTACGTTGATGAGATCTTCTCCGGCCTCGATTACGCCAATTTCCCGAAGATCACCGTTATCGAAAACAAAATGAAAGTCGACGAGATGGTGACGGTACGTGACATCACGCTGACCAGCACCTGTGAACATCATTTTGTGATCATCGACGGCAAAGCAACCGTGGCCTATATCCCGAAAGATTCGGTGATTGGCCTGTCGAAAATTAACCGCATTGTGCAGTTTTTTGCCCAGCGTCCGCAGGTGCAGGAGCGCTTAACGCAGCAGATCCTCACCGCCCTGCAAACGCTGCTTGGCACCAACAATGTGGCCGTTTCTATCGATGCGGTGCACTACTGCGTCAAAGCGCGCGGCATTCGTGATGCCACCAGCGCCACCACCACTACCTCGCTGGGCGGATTATTCAAATCCAGCCAGAATACCCGCCAGGAGTTCCTGCGCGCGGTACGTCATCACAACTAATTGAGGCAGGCAAACTTCATGGAACGTCATGTCACGCTGGATTTCATTCGTGGCGTTGCCATTCTGGGGATTTTGCTGCTGAATATTAACGCCTTCGGTTTACCGAAGGCGGCTTACCTTAATCCGGCATGGTATGGCGACATCACCTCCCGGGATGCCTGGACCTGGGCGCTGCTTGATATCTTTGCGCAGGCCAAATTCCTGTCGTTATTCGCCATTCTGTTCGGAGGCGGGCTGCAATTATTGCAGGGTCGGGGCAAACGCTGGATCCAGTGCCGCTTAACACTGTTAGTGCTGCTGGGCTTTATGCACGGGTTGCTGTTGTGGGACGGTGACATTTTACTGGCCTATGGCCTCGTCGGGCTGGTGTGCTGGCGCATGATCCGCGATGCATCATCCCTGAAAACGCTGTTTAACACCGGTGTGGCGCTGTATCTCATCGGCGTGGCGGTGCTGCTGCTGCTGGGGTTTATCGCCGGTAATGAGCCGAACCGTTCGTGGATCCCGGATGCCGCTAACCTGCAATACGAAGGCTGGTGGAAAACCACTGGCGGCCTTGAAGCCATCAGTAACCGGGCAGACATGCTATCCGATACGCTGCTTGCCATCGGCGCGCAGTATGGCTGGCAGCTGGCGGGATTGATGCTGGTGGGCGCGGCGCTGATGCGCAGCGGCTGGCTGAAAGGGCAGTTCAGCCTCAGCCACTACCGCCGTAGCGGGCTGCTGCTGATCGCCGTCGGCCTGTTGATTAACCTTCCGGCGGTGATCGCCCAGTGGCAGCTTAGCTGGGATTATCGCTGGTGCGCTTTTTTGCTGCAGGCGCCCCGCGAACTGAGTGCGCCGCTGCAAACCCTGGGCTATGCTGCGCTGGCCTACGGCTACTGGCCGCTGTTAAGCCGCCTGAAGCTGGTGACGGCGGTGGTGTGCGTCGGGCGCATGGCGCTCAGCAACTATCTGCTGCAAACCCTTATCTGCACCACCTTGTTCTATCACTTCAAGCTGTTTATGAAATTCGACCGTCTGCAACTACTGGCTTTTGTGCCCTGCATCTGGGTAGTGAATCTGTGGTTCTCGGTATGGTGGCTGCGCCGTTTTCGCCAGGGGCCGGTTGAATGGCTGTGGCGACAGCTTACCGCGCGTGCGTCAGGTGTTTCATTGTCCCATACATCCAGATAACGATCTGGATCACAATCATTAACAAAACGGATGTAACCGTTTCCATCTGTGTGATGTTCTTCACGCTGGATCCCGCCGCTGACTGACAGAATACCCCTCTTGCTAAACACAGGGGGTGTCTGTGAGCTGTTGCAACCTGAGAAAAGAAAATGTCTATGATCACCATTCGTGACGTGGCCCGCCTCGCGGCCGTTTCCGTCGCGACGGTATCCCGTGTGCTCAACAACAGCGCGCTGGTCAGCCCGGAAACGCGGGAAACCGTGATGAAGGCTGTGGCGCAGCTGGGTTATCGTCCGAATGCCAACGCCCAGGCGCTGGCGACGCAGGTCAGCGATACCATCGGCGTGGTGGTAATGGATGTCTCCGATGCCTTCTTTGGCGCGCTGGTTAAAGCGGTGGATATGGTCGCCCAGCAGCACCAGAAATATGTGCTGATCGGCAACAGTTATCACGAAGCGGAGAAAGAGCGACATGCCATTGAGGTGCTGATACGTCAGCGCTGTAACGCCCTGATTGTGCACTCAAAAGCTCTGAGCGATGAAGAGCTGGCGGGCTTTATGGAGCAGATCCCCGGCATGGTCCTGATCAACCGTGTGGTGCCCGGTTACGCCCATCGCTGCGTGGCGCTGGATAACGTCAGCGGCGCGATGATGGCAACGCGCATGATGCTGAGTCACGGGCATCAGCGCATCGGCTATCTGGCGTCCAGTCATCACATAGAAGATAACGATTTGCGCCGCGAAGGCTGGCAGCGGGCGCTGGCAGAGCAGGGGATTGTCGCCCCGGAAAGCTGGACCGGCACCGGCGAGCCGGATATGCAGGGCGGGGAGGCGGCGATGGTTGAACTGCTGGGCCGCAACCTGCAATTGACCGCCGTATTTGCCTACAACGACAGCATGGCCGCGGGCGCGCTGACGGCGCTGAAAGACAACGGCATTGCGGTGCCACAGCATTTATCACTCATTGGCTTCGATGATATTCCTATTGCCCGCTACACCGATCCGCAGCTCACCACGGTGCGTTATCCTATTGCCTCTATGGCGAAACTGGCGACGGAACTGGCCTTACAGGGGGCGGCGGGAATGCTGGATCCTGCTGATTCTCATTGCTTTATGCCGACGCTGGTGCGGCGGCATTCGGTGGCGGTGCGGCAAACTGTGTCGCCGATCACTAACTTATAACGATGTTCTATGTAACCGTTTTCAATCTGTGAGTAAATTCACAGTATCTTAACATCGCCATGTCTATGATGTCAGCGTTCCAGGGGCTGAAACATAATGTAACGGTAATGAGGCTGATTCGTCGTACCGTTGCCCCACAAACGGCGAACAGATCGAACTCTGGAGCGTTACCGAACACGGAAGACAATAATTTTAAGTGACCTTCGGCGACAGTAACGTTTCACCAACCTGCTGCCCCGCCGATCATTATTCACAAGAACTACCCTGCATAAACCCGGAGATACCATGAATAAGAAGGTTTTGACTCTGTCTGCTGTTATGGCAAGCATGCTTTTTGGCGCGGCTGCAAATGCTGCGGATACCCGTATTGGTGTGACCATTTATAAATACGACGACAACTTTATGTCTGTTGTGCGTAAAGCAATTGAGAAAGACGCTAAAGAAGCCCAGGGCGTTGAACTGCTGATGAACGACTCGCAGAACGACCAGTCAAAACAGAACGACCAGATCGACGTTCTGCTGGCAAAAGGCGTGAAAGCCCTGGCCATCAACCTCGTTGACCCGGCAGCGGCGGGCACGGTTATCGAAAAAGCACGTGGTCAAAACATTCCTATCGTTTTCTACAACAAAGAACCTTCACGTAAAGCGCTGGACAGCTACGACAAAGCCTATTACGTCGGTACTGACTCTAAAGAGTCCGGTATTATCCAGGGCGATCTGATTGCTAAACACTGGGCGGCTAACCAGGGCTGGGATCTGAATAAAGACGGTCAGATCCAGTTCGTCCTGCTGAAAGGCGAGCCGGGCCACCCGGATGCTGAAGCACGTACCACCTACGTAATCAAAGAGCTGAACGACAAGGGCATCAAAACCCAGCAGCTGCAGATGGATACCGCCATGTGGGATACCGCGATGGCGAAAGACAAAATGGACGCCTGGCTCTCTGGCCCGAACGCTAACAAAATCGAAGTGGTTATCGCCAACAACGATGCGATGGCAATGGGTGCAGTAGAAGCACTGAAAGCCCACAACAAATCAGCCGTTCCGGTCTTTGGTGTGGATGCCCTGCCAGAAGCGCTGGCACTGGTTAAATCTGGCGCACTGGCGGGTACCGTTCTGAACGATGCCAACAACCAGGCGAAAGCGACCTTCGATCTGGCGAAAAACCTGGCCGACGGTAAAGAAGCCACTGCCGGTACCGACTGGAAACTCGACAACAAAGTTGTTCGTATTCCTTACGTCGGCGTTGATAAAGAAAACCTGTCTCAGTTCAGCAACAAATAAGAACGTTCCACTGGGCGCATTAATTTGCGCCCTTTTATAACGCGATGTGCCAGGCCAACAAGGTATAAATATGGTCAGCAATAATACTCAGTCGTCAGGCGAATTCTTGTTGGAAATGAGCGGTATCAACAAGTCGTTTCCTGGCGTTAAGGCGCTCGATAATGTGAATTTAAAAGTTCGTCCACATTCCATCCATGCATTAATGGGTGAGAACGGGGCGGGCAAATCCACATTATTAAAATGCCTTTTTGGGATCTATCAAAAAGATTCCGGCAGCATTCTTTTTCAGGGGAAAGAGATCGATTTCCATTCCACCAAAGAAGCACTGGAAAACGGTATCTCAATGGTTCACCAGGAATTAAACCTGGTATTACAACGTTCTGTAATGGACAACATGTGGCTGGGACGTTATCCCACCAAAGGCGTGTTTGTCGATCAGGACAAAATGTATAAAGACACTAAAGATATTTTCGACGAACTGGATATTGATATTGACCCGAAAGCGCGCGTCGGTACGTTATCTGTTTCGCAAATGCAGATGATTGAAATCGCGAAAGCATTCTCCTATGACGCGAAAATCGTCATCATGGATGAACCCACGTCATCGCTGACGGAAAAAGAAGTTAATCATCTGTTCAAAATTATCCGTAAGCTGAAAGATCGCGGCTGCGGCATCGTCTATATCTCGCACAAAATGGAAGAGATCTTCCAGCTGTGCGATGAAATCACTATTCTGCGCGACGGACAGTGGATTGCCACTCAGCCGCTGGAAGGGCTGGATATGGACAAAATCATCGCCATGATGGTGGGCCGTTCGCTGAACCAGCGTTTCCCGGACAAACAAAACGTGCCGGGCGAGACCATTCTGGAAGTGCGTAACCTGACCTCACTGCGTCAGCCTTCCATTCGTGATGTATCGTTCGATCTGCGCAAAGGCGAAATTCTGGGTGTTGCCGGGCTGGTGGGGGCGAAACGTACCGATATTGTGGAAACCCTGTTTGGGATCCGCGAAAAATCATCCGGTACGATTAAGCTGCACGACAAGTCGATTAATAACCATTCCGCTAACGAAGCCATTAATAACGGCTTTGCGCTGGTTACCGAAGAGCGCCGCTCAACGGGGATTTACGCGTATCTGGACATTGGCTTCAACTCACTGATTTCCAATATTCAGAATTACAAAAATAAAATCGGCTTGCTGGATAACTCCCGCATGAAGAGTGATACCCAATGGGTGATCGATGCCATGCGTGTGAAAACGCCGGGTCATCGCACGCAGATTGGTTCCCTCTCCGGTGGTAACCAGCAGAAAGTGATTATCGGCCGCTGGTTGTTGACCCAGCCGGAAATCCTGATGCTCGATGAACCGACCCGCGGTATTGACGTAGGTGCGAAATTCGAAATTTATCAGCTTATTGCAGAGCTGGCTAAAAAAGGCAAAGGGATCATTATCATTTCGTCAGAAATGCCGGAATTGTTAGGGATCACTGACCGTATTCTGGTAATGAGCAATGGCCTCGTTTCCGGAATTGTTGACACTAAAACGACAACGCAAAATGAAATTTTGCGTCTTGCGTCTTTGCACCTTTAAGATCAGGGGCTCCTCATGAGTGCGTTAAATAAAAAAAGCTTTCTCACTTATCTGAAAGAGGGCGGTATTTACGTCGTTCTTTTAGTGTTACTGGCCATTATTATTTTCCAGGATCCAACATTCTTAAGCCTGCTGAACTTAAGTAACATTCTTACCCAGTCGTCGGTGCGTATTATTATCGCGCTGGGCGTGGCAGGGCTGATTGTTACCCAGGGTACTGACCTGTCAGCGGGTCGTCAGGTGGGTCTGGCGGCGGTAGTGGCGGCGACGCTGTTACAGTCAATGGAAAACGCCAACAAGGTGTTCCCGGAGATGGCGACCATGCCGATCATTGCGGTCGTGGCTATCGTCTGCGTGATTGGCGCGATCATCGGCCTGATCAACGGCATCATCATTGCGTACCTCAACGTAACGCCGTTTATCACCACCCTCGGCACCATGATCATCGTGTACGGTATCAACTCCCTGTACTACGACTTCGTGGGCGCGTCGCCGATTTCCGGCTTTGACACCGGCTTCTCGACCTTTACCCAGGGCTTTGTGGCGCTCGGCACTTTCCGTCTGTCGTACATCACCTTCTACGCGCTGATCGCGGTGGCGTTCGTCTGGGTGCTGTGGAACAAAACCCGCTTTGGCAAAAACATTTTTGCTATCGGTGGTAACCCGGAAGCGGCGAAAGTGTCTGGCGTGAACGTGGCGCTCAACCTGCTGATGATCTATGCGCTGTCCGGCGTGTTCTATGCCTTCGGCGGTATGCTGGAAGCGGGTCGTATCGGTTCGGCAACCAACAACCTCGGCTTTATGTATGAGCTGGATGCCATCGCAGCCTGTGTGGTAGGCGGCGTCTCCTTCAGCGGCGGTGTGGGCACGGTGTTTGGCGTGGTGACCGGTGTGATCATCTTTACGGTCATCAACTACGGTCTGACCTATATCGGCGTGAACCCGTACTGGCAGTACATTATTAAAGGCGGCATCATCATCTTCGCCGTGGCGCTGGACTCCCTGAAGTACGCGCGTAAAAAATAAGTACAGGTACCGTCACAAACAAAAAACCCACGTTATCGTGGGTTTTTTTATGGCTGGATTGTCCGGCAACTTAATGTTTGGCTTCAAGGGTTTTATAGAGCTGGATGGCTTCGTTAATATTATTGGTTTCGAGGGAAGCGATCTTTTCTTCGTTGGTGTACACATCATACGTCTCGCCGTTCAGGCGGAATAACACCGACTGACCGCGATAGCGAACAATTTTTTCTCTGACGCCAATGCCCCGGCGACGCAGTGCGATTTTGGCTATTCTGTCAATGACGATCCCCTTCCTGCTTGCCTGAACGCGGCGGCTCAGTGTAAAAATAATGTTAAAGCCTTAGAGAGTATAGTGCTTATTAGCTTAAGGTTACCTTAAGAATCTGCTTCACAGGCTTATGAAGACTCAGACAGCGGAATAATCGAGATGTGCCCGTTTTGTTCGAGAATAGCGAATTTTATATCCGACAGCTTGTCGATGCCGTGATTGTTGCGCGCCGACACCATAATATCAGCACAGGAAATATCTGCTTTCTTCATTTTTGATTCCAGCAGACGTCCGTTCTCCACGAGGATCACCGGGGTGCCATCAATGGCGGCCTCTACGGACGGCAGATATTTTTTCAGTAAGCCAAAGAGAATGTCCACCACGACAAGGGTGATGATGGTCAGCGCCGCGCCGGTTACCGAAAAGTCATTGCCGAGCAGCGCCTGCTGCGTAGCTTCGCTGATGATCAGCAATAAAATCAAATCAAACGACGTCATTTGCAGCAGCGCCCGGCGTCCGGCTATTTTGAACACCACTACCAGGATCAGGTAGATGGCAACCGCTCTTACAACCATATCCATGATGTGCTCCTACGGGTAAATAAATTGCCAGAAGGGGAGAGTTGGCCCCTGATCCACTGCCACCGTGCTGTGGCTTGTTCCCCACTGTAACGGCTCCATACCCAGCCAGAGGGTGCTGTCCGCCGGTAGTGCATCACGCTTCCAGCTCAGCACCAGCCGGTTATCCAGCGCCTGCATACGATCCGGCTGCGGCTGGAGCGTGTTGATCTGAAAGGTCCGCATAAAATCCCCGCCCAGCACAACGGTAACCTCTTTACTGCTGCCCGCGTGGACGACGATTTTCATTTCCGTATCGCTCATCAGCCGACCGAAACGTTCATACTCCAGCGACAGTTCGCCGTCCGCGGTGGTGCGCTGCATATGGCTGAGCCAGCCCTTTGAAAACAGGCCGCACAGTGCCGCGATAACGATCGCCAGCAGCAGAAATAAACCATAGCGGCGGGCGTTAGCTTCGACATTCAGCCAGAATGGATTTTCCGAAACGGGTTGTGAAGGGGAAGGGGGCGTGGACGATGATGACCTGAGTTTCATAGCCTCTCCATCTTGAAAGGTAAACTGCACTACTTCGTCATGTTTTGTAAATCCTGACCTCAGTATAGGTGAGATGTTTAACGAGGCGAGATTAAAGCCACCAGGCTATGCTTAATAATATGAAGGCGCGTCACAGTGCCTGCCGGGAATTAATTGCAAAATCATGCTATAAGATACAACTCGTTATTTGAGGGCGGATCGCGACAGTCATTTCCGTCAATGCGTATACGCCATGGAGGCAACCTCATGTATTCATTCATCGCCCGGCAACCTGTATTTGACAAGAGCATGTCGACGGTCGCCTATGAGTTGCTCTTCCGCGACGGCATGACCAATCGTTTTCCGGATGTCTCGCCGGAATACGCCACCACGCAGATCATCTCCGATCTCTTTATGTCGATTTCATTGCCGCGTCTGGTCGGTGACCACAGCTGTTTTATCAATTTTCCGGCAGAGATGATCGTGCAGGGCTACGCGGATACGTTGCCTCACGACAAAGTGGTGATCGAGATCCTCGAATCGGCTGAACCCAGTGATGAACTCTTTGATGCAGTGCGTCGGCTGTTTGGCTGGGGCTTTAAAATCGCTCTTGATGATTTCACCCTGGAGAAGGGCTGGGAACGTTTTCTGCCGTACATCAGCATTGTGAAGTTTGACGTCCGCGCCTACTCATTTGAAGAAATAACCCAGTACATTAATCAGCATAAGAATCGCCTGAGTAAAGTGAAATTACTGGCGGAAAAAGTGGAAACTGCCGAGGAATTCGAACGCTTTAAAGCCTTTGGTTTCGACTTATATCAGGGTTATTTTTACAGCAAGCCGGAAATTATAAAAAATAAGCGCCTGTCCCCGGGTAAGGTATTACAACTACAGCTTATTCAGGAAGTGAACACAACGAATCCTGATATGTTTAAGGTAGAGAATTATCTTAAACGCGATCTGACCCTCTCTTATACCATGATGCGTTATACCAAAAACGTGCTGTTTAAGAATCGCGGCATCGCACTGGGTAAAAACGCCACCATCCGGGATACGCTGCTCTATTTAGGCATTAACGAAGTGCGGCGCTTCGTCTCGATTTCCTGTCTGACCAATATGGCGGATGTGAAAACCGATGAGATCTACCATATGAGCCTGGTACGCGGCAGGTTCTGTGAGCTGATGTCCAAAAAGACCGGCAACGCCGCACTCGCCAGCGACGCCTTCTTCTGCGGGCTGTTTTCGCTGCTCGACACCATTCTGGGTATTTCGATGGAAGATCTGTTTTTACAGATCCTCCTGCCTGAAAACGTGATGGAAGCGCTGACGAAGCACGAAGGGGTGATATGGCATTATCTGAACCTCGCCCGCTTCTACGAGGAGCAGGACTGGGAAAATGCCGCAGCGCTGCTCGACACCTTTAAGCTGGATCAGGCGACCGTCATTGGTGCGATGAAAGAGTCCATCGAATGGGCGGACAGGATCGCTGATTAGCGTCCTTTGGGTTTGCTCAGCTGCTCGCTAAGCTGTTCCGGCGTCACCGCCGGATAACCCTGCGCGTCATCAGAGGTTTCGCTGATATTCGGGATAGGCACCAGCGGGCCGAGGAAACGCGGCTCGCGTTTGAACACGTACAGATCTGCCAGCGCGCCCAGTCGCGCGCCGAATTCACGCACCCGCACGGTCAACATATCTTTTGGTGACGGCACCGCATAACACTGCGCCTGGATCCCCATATGCAGCGCGATAAACAACGCCCGTTCGCAGTGAAAACGCTGGGTAATGATGATGAAGTCATTGGTATCGAAGACTTTGCGCGTGCGCACAATAGAATCCAGGGTACGGAACCCGGCATAATCCAGCACGATGTCCTGCGGATCAACGCCGCCGCTCATCAAATCCTTACGCATCGTCACCGGCTCGTTATAGCTCTGCTGGGCATTATCGCCGCTCAGCAACAGGTAATTCACCTTGCCGCTGTTATAGGCGTTGAGCGCGCCCTGAATGCGGTAGCGGTAATACTGATTGATGACACCGGTGCGGTAATATTTGGCGGTGCCGAGCACCACGCCCACCTGGCGGTAGGGCAAATCCTGCAGATCGTCGTAGATATAAGGGGCGGTTTTCCAGCTAATCCAGCGGTCCAGTCCAAGCGCAGTAAACACCAGCAAGCCGATAAGGACTAACAGGCTGTAAAACAAACGCTTCAACATGCAGATAGCTCAATAATGGAAGAAATTTCACTCAGGCTACTTTACGCGTCGGTTTTGCGCAAGAAACGGTGATTCGATTGCGGGGATTTTCATCAGTGCGGACGCGAACGCCCGCAGTGATGAGGATCAGGCAAGGAGTACGCGCTCGATATTCTGGCAGCCAAGGGCTTTCAGCGTGGCGGCGGTAGCGTCCCACTGGGTGAGCGTTGCTTCGGTTTTTTCCGCCAGCACTGCACGCTGAATGTCCGGGTAATCGTAACCATTCAGGCTGAGCAGGTTCAGCGCACCCTGTAGCGGTGGCAGAGACGGGTTAAATGCGGCGTTCTCGGCGTAACGTCCGGCAAATAGCGTGCCGTCGCGGCACTCCAGCGCCAGTCCGGCCGGGGCCTGGCTGTACGGCGCATGGCTTTTGTTCGCCGCGGCAATCGCCGCCTGCGCCAGCGCATCGCCGGTAACAGCAAAGCCGTGATCTTCCTCGTCCATCAGCAGCGTTTTAATGTCCAGATCCTTCGGTCCGAACGCATCCGGCAGGTAATCCGCCAGCGTATGCGGATCGCGTCCCGGCAGGTTAATACGCAGCGACAGGCCGCTGTTTAATTCGTTCATAAACTGACGGCAATGGCCGCAAGGCGTGTAATTGACGGTGACGGAGGCGAGGGATTTTTCCCCGCGCAGCCACGCATGGGTGATGGCGCTCTGCTCGGCATGCACCGTTTGCTGCATGGTCGCGCCGATAAATTCCATATTGCCGCCAAAATACCAGGTGCCGCTGACGCCGCGTGCAATGGCACCAACGTTAAAGTGCGATACCGGCGTACGTGCACAGGCTGCGGCAAGGGGTAACAGCGCGAACGCCAGTGCGTCTTCGTCCAGTCGCGTTGCATTTTTAAGCATGGCGACCTGTTCCGCGGTCAGCAGGGCAGGGAAGTGCTCATCCGCCAGAAGGGGGGCCAGGGCGGATTGCAGATCCGCCGCGAGACTTGCGAAAGCAGCGTGAAAACGTGAATGCATGGCATTGCCTCATAACAGTGTAATGGGAGCGTAGTTTACGGGCCGCTAAGGCCTTTATATGTGACGCAACTCACACTGTATATGCAACTTATGAAATTCAAATGAAAAATGCGCGACGCATCGCAAATTTTAGCCCAGTACCGCGAGGATCAGCGGAAAGATAAAAGGGGCTAACAGCGACGTAATAATGCCGCAGATCACCAGCGCCAGCGAACTGAACGCCCCTTCCTGATAATCCAGCTCCGCACAGCGGGCAGTGCCCAGGGCGTGTGACGCCGTACCCATCGCCAGACCGCGCGACGCTTTCGTGCGAATACGCATCACATTGAGAAGGGTGTGGCCGAATACCGCGCCCAGAATGCCGACAAAAATCACGCACATGGCGCTGATGGCAGGAATACCGCCAAGGCTGCCGCCCACCGCCATCGCAATCGGCGTAGTCACCGATTTTGGCAGAATAGAGGCGGCGATTTCCGGCGTCGCCCCCATTAGCAGCGCAATAGAGGTACCGGTCACCATCGCCACCACGCTGCCGACAAAGCAGATGGTAATAATGGATTTCCAGCGGGCGCGGATCTGATGCAACTGCTCATAAAGCGGATAGGCCAGCGCGACGACCGCCGGTTGCAGCAGATCGTTAAGGATTTTACTGCCCTGAAAATAGCGTTCGTAAGGAATGCCGGTCAGCAGCAGGAAGGGAATGATCACCACCATCGAAACCAGCAGTGGGTTGAGCAGCGCGATACGCACGCGGGTCGCCAGTTGGCGCGCGGCGAAAAATACCGCCAGTGTCAGCGGCAATGACCACCAGATCGACGCCATCATTGCTTCTGCTCCTTCTCACCGACGATTTTGCGTTCACCGTGCACAATGTGCGAACTCCAACTGACCACCAGGAACACCACCAGCGTACTGACGGCGCAGGAGACGACCACCGGGCCAAACTGGGCTATCAGCACGTCATAATATTGCATCACGCCGACGCCAATCGGCACGAACAGCAACGCCATATAACGGATCAGCACATAGCAGCCGGGGTTCACCCATTTTGCCGGCAGAATTTGCAGCGCCAGCAGCAGGAACATAATCAGCATGCCAATTATACTGCCGGGAATGGTGGTCGGCAGCAGCGAGGCGATAAAGATACCGGCATACAGACAGGCATAAATCAGGACAAACGCACGCAGATATTGCCAGACAACAGTGAGTGATTTATTCATGGTGACTACCCTTGACGAGATGCATTCATCATACAATTAAATTCTGAAATGTGCTACCGATCACAACATGCAGCCGAGCATAACAAACAATCCCGTGATTAACGTTATGCATTCACACAAGATTAGGCGTAAAACCGCCGTTCATCCGGCGGCTTGACCCTTTCATCGCCGGCCCGGAGACGCTACCATACGCGCCTCTTAATCATTGGGTATTGTTATGCGTGTATTACTGGCTCCGATGGAAGGCGTGCTCGATTCGCTGGTGCGCGAGTTGCTGACCGGGGTAAACGACTATGATCATTGCATCACCGAATTTTTGCGCGTGGTCGATCAGCTGTTGCCGGTAAAATCCTTCTATAAAATCTGCCCGGAATTACAGCATCAAAGCCGCACTCCCAGCGGCACGCCGGTGCGCGTGCAGCTACTGGGACAATACCCGCAATGGCTGGCAGAGAACGCCGCCCGCGCCGTCGAGCTTGGCTCCTGGGGTGTTGATCTCAACTGTGGCTGCCCGTCCCGACTGGTGAACGGCAGCGGCGGTGGGGCCACCTTACTGAAAGATCCTGACCTGATTTACCGCGGCGCAAAAGCGATGCGTGAAGCGGTGCCCGCGCATCTGCCGGTGACGGTAAAAATCCGCCTCGGCTGGGATTCCGGCGATAAACAGTTCGAAATCGCCGATGCCGTCCAGCAGGCCGGGGCCAGCGAGCTGGTGGTGCATGGCCGTACCAAAGAAGACGGTTACAAAGCTGAGCGCATCAACTGGGCGGCGATTGGCGAGATCCGCAAACGGCTGCGTATTCCGGTGGTGGCGAACGGTGAGATCTGGGACTGGCAAAGCGCACAGGATTGCATGGCGGTCACCGGCTGCGATGCGGTGATGATTGGCCGGGGCGCACTCAACGTACCGAACTTAAGCCGCGTGGTGAAATACAACGCACCGCGTATGCCGTGGCCGGAAGTGGTGCAACTGTTGCAGCGCTACAGCCAGCTTGAAAAACAGGGCGATACCGGGATGTATCACGTGGCGCGTATCAAACAGTGGCTAGGGTATTTACGCAAAGAATATGTCGAAGCCACCGCGCTGTTCGAACAGGTGCGTACCCTGAAGCACTCGTCCGCCATTGCGGCGGCGATTGATTCGGTAGCCTTATAAATGACTTGCCCCCATAACGGGGGCAATTTTCAGAAAATCATTTTAAACACGCCAGTCACCACCAACAGCCCAATCAGAAAAATAATCAAAACCGCCCATAGTAAAATTTTCATCGTCCTTTCCTTTTAAGAGTCATATGCCTGCACGCATTAGTGTAGGCAAACATTTCCGGCTTTGCCTGGCCAACGGGCAAGATCGTTTGTGCATCAGGCTTTTACCCTCCACGAACCACCTATACTTACCTCTTTGCCGTGACTGGCATATTTCCCCGGAGGAGTTCCCCATGGTTTCGACGAACAAAGTCGCCATCGTTACGGCGTCAGATTCAGGAATTGGCAAACAATGCGCGCTGGTGCTGGCTAAACAGGGCTTCGATATTGGTATTACCTGGCATTCCGATGAGGAAGGGGCAAAAGCTACGGCGAGGGAAGTGGAAGCGCTGGGGCGACGCGCAGAGCATGTGCACCTTGATCTCGGACATCTGCCGGAAGGCGCTGAGGCAATCACCACGCTGATTGAACGTTTTGGTCGTATCGATGTGCTGGTGAACAACGCCGGGGCAATGAGCAAAGCGCCGTTTCTTGAGGTGGAGTTTAAGGACTGGCGCGCGGTGTTTACCGTCGATGTCGACGGCGCATTTCTGTGCTCGCAAATCGCCGCACGTAAAATGGCGGAGCAGGGAGAGGGCGGACGCATTGTGAACATCACCTCGGTGCATGAGCACACACCGCTGCCGGACGCCAGCGCCTATACTGCCGCCAAACACGCGCTGGGCGGGCTGACCAAATCGATGGCGCTGGAGCTGGTGGATCACCGTATTCTGGTCAATGCCGTGGCGCCTGGTGCCATCGCCACACCGATGAACGATATGGATGATGACGACGCCAAAGACGGGTCATTGCCGATTGTGCCGCTTACCCGTCCGGGTAAAACGCAGGAGATCGCAAGCCTGGTGGGCTGGCTGTGCTCGGAAGATGCGAGCTATACCACGGGGCAGTCGTTTATCGTCGACGGCGGCTTTATGCTGGCGAACCCGCAGTTTAAAGCGAAATAACGCGACCGGGCCGGGCCGGGCCGGGCCATGGCCCGGCTTAGTCGTCCTCGTCCTTATCGCGGCGGTGCGTGAACCAGTAACGCAGCGCCAGCGCAATCCCCAGCGCCAGTACGATCCACACCCCATGCTTAAGATGCTGATCCAGATGGTGCAGCCACGGACCTATCACCTCGCCGCCAACATAGCCCAGCGTGGTGAAAATCAGCGCCCAGACAATGGCCCCGAGAATATTGAGCGGCAGAAAGACTTTCGGCGGCAGATGGCTGGCACCAATCAGCAGCGGGCCGATGATGCGAAAGCCGTACATAAATCGCGAGCCAATCACAAACAGATAAGGCCGACGTTGGATCAGCTTCTGCGCGCGGCGGATTTTTTTCTGGTGGCGGGAAAAACGTCGCAAAATGCGCTCGCCATAGCGCCGCCCCAACAGGTACAGCAGCTGGTCGCCAATCATACCGCCAAGCGCCACTGACACCACCACCAGCCAGAACCGAAGCAATCCCTGATGGGCTGCCACGCCACCGAGCAGGGTAATGGTTTCACCTTCCGCCACGCTGCCAATCACCAGCGCCGCATAGCCGTACTGGGTTATCAGACCGTTTATATCCACGACAAACTCAACTCGTTGTTTACATCCATTTTTTAAAGCATACACCTTCAGACGCGAACGGGATCGCAACAAGGGGCGTCTGGTTATTTATCAGACTTATCGGTTCGCTCAAAAAATAACCAATATCTGCATTATACTTATAAGGTCGAAGCTCGGGCTGACTGCAAGGGGGCGTTATGAACCATGTCTGGGGACTCTTTTCCCATCCCGATCGTGAAATGCAGGTCATTAAACGCGAAAACGAAACCGTTTCGCACCACTACACGCACCACGTATTACTGATGGCCGCCATCCCGGTGATCTGCGCGTTTATCGGTACCACGCAGATTGGCTGGGATTTCGGGGATGGCAATATTATGCAGCTCTCGCTGTTCACCGGTGTGTATCTCGGCATTCTGTTTTATGCTCTGATGCTGGCGGGCGTGGCGATCATGGGCAGGGTGATTTACTGGATGGCGCGCGGCATACCGCAGCGTCCGTCGCTGGCGCGCTGTATGGTATTTGCCGGTTATGTCGCCACGCCGCTGTTTTTAAGTGGTATCGTCGCGCTGTACCCGCTGGTCTGGTTATGCGCGTTGATCGGCACTGCGGCGCTGGTGTGGACCGGTTATCTGCTGTATGTTGGTATCCCCACCTTCCTCAATATCAATCGTGAAGAAAGCCTTAACTTTTCCGGCTCGACGCTCGCCATTGGCGTGCTGGTGCTGGAAGTGCTGCTGGCGCTCACCGTGATCCTCTGGGGCTACGGTTACCGCCTGTTCTGAGGCGATCCTGAGGTAATTGCATTGCTGGTGTGAATGCCAGCAATGCAACGTTGTGCAACGAATCTTCTCTGGCGACAACCCGAACGGGCGGCTATCATGCCTTTGCCAGCTTTTGTTATTTTTATTGCCGACAACAGCGGTGCGCGTTATTACGCGCGTGAATCATTATCAGAAGCCTCACCATGCTGAAATTCCGTGTTTCCTTATTAAGCCTTGCGTTATTACTGAGCGTGCCTGTGGTTCCCCAGGCGCTGGCAAAAGCGTCCGCTGTCGCGACCGCAGCCCAGCCCGAAATTGCCTCCGGCAGTGCGATGATTGTCGATCTGAACACCAATAAGGTGATTTATTCCAGCCATCCCGATCTGGTGCGACCGATTGCGTCCATTACCAAGCTGATGACGGCGATGGTGGTGCTGGATGCCAGCCTGCCGCTGGATGAAAAATTAAAAGTGGATATCAGCCATACGCCGGAGATGAAAGGCATCTATTCCCGCGTGCGGTTAAACAGTGAAATCAGCCGCAAGAACATGCTGCTGCTGGCGCTGATGTCCTCGGAAAACCGCGCGGCGGCGAGCCTTGCGCACCATTATCCGGGGGGCTATGACGCCTTTATTCGCGCGATGAACGCCAAAGCGAAGGCCTTAGGTATGCGCAACACGCGCTTTGTGGAGCCAACGGGGCTGTCGATCCACAACGTCTCTACAGCGCGGGATCTGACGCGTCTGCTGGTGGCAACGAAACAGTATCCGCTGCTCGGTCAGCTAAGCACCACGCGAGAAGAGATGGCGACCTTCAGCAACCCGCCGTACACGCTGCCGTTCCGCAACACTAATCATCTGGTGTACCGCGATAACTGGAATATTCAGCTGACCAAAACCGGCTTTACCAATGCCGCCGGTCACTGTCTGGTGATGCGTACCGTGATTAACGGCAAATCGGTGGCGCTGGTGGTTATGGATGCGTTCGGCAAATACACCCACTTTGCGGATGCCAGCCGTCTGCGGACCTGGATCGAAACCGGTAAAGCTCAACCTGTTCCGGCAGCGGCGCTGGCCTACAAGCGCCAGAAAGCGGCGCAAATGGTGAGCAGCGGCAGCAGTGCCGCGGGCGAGCAAACCGCGCAGAACGATTAATTATTCCGGCAGCGTCCAGTCACCGTCGTTGAGTGGGCGCTGCATGATCAAGGTATCCCGCCAGTCACCTTTCTTATAGCCCACGCTGCGCAGCTGGCCTGCGACGGTAAAACCATGTTTTTCATGCAAACGCAGGGAGCCGGCATTGTTATGGCCGTCGCCGACAACGGCGATCATCTGCCGCCACGGCCCTTCTTCGCAGCGCGAGATCAGCGCATCCATTAGCGCGCTGCCGATGCCGTGTCCGGTCATGCTGGCATCCACATAAATCGATTCTTCAAGGGTAAAACGGTAGGCGTGGCGGGGACGATAAGGTTTGGCGTAGCAGTAGCCGACCACAATGCCGCGATACAGCGCCAGCAGCCACGGCAGCCCTTCGGCGGTGACGGCCTCAATACGTTCGCGCATCTCATCCACTGTGGGCGGCACCTCTTCAAAAGAAGCGCGCCCGTGCAGCACATGCCAGGCGTAGATGGCGGCCACGGCATGCGCGTCGTCAGGCCGTGCATCGCGAACCTCCACTTCGGTTCCTGTTAAAATATCAATGACAGACATGGGCAAGTGCTCCTGAGGGGCGAGCCATAGAAACGTTTCTATGGCGTAATGGCGCTACTCTAGTACGAAAAAGGAGCACAGAATACCCCATGCATCACAGTGCAACGCATAGCGCCGGGGGGGCGCTATGCGGTTTAGCCTCTGGTTTGGATTACGCCCAGTTTTTTAGCTTTGAAGTCTTACCGATTCCGGGGTTCATGCTGTTTGTCGGGTCATTGCTGCGATAAAAATGTTTTAAACTTTCTGCCGCTTCATACAGATGACCAACATTATGTTCCGCCGGATACTGCGCCCCACGGGCGTGCAGCAGCGCCAGCATCTGATCTTTCAGCGCATGGGCATCGACGCCTTTTTTCACGATGTAATCCTGATGGAAGACATAGCACATGAAATGCCCGTAATAGAGCTTGTGCACCAGCTGGCTGTCGATCTCCGGCGGCAGCGTTTCAAACCACTGCTCGTCATTGCGGCGCAGGGCAATATCCAGTGCCAGAATATCTTCCACTTCCTCAGCGTGTACCGCCTGATAACGGATCGCCGCTCCCGCCGCCGCAAAGCGATGCAGGAAGGCTTTATTGCCTTCTTCAGTAGTACAGGCGAAGAAATCACCCTCTGCATCAGCGAAGTACGATTTCAGCCAGCTTTGCGCTTCGGCAATGCCATCACCGGACATTTTCAGCAGCAGATGATGTTCGTACTTATCCCGCCAGGTTTTCATGCGCGGCGGCAGATGGTTCGGGAACAGATTGCCGAGCTTTTGCATCGCCCGGTCGGTAAAGTGCGGTTTCACCAGCGGCACTTTTTCCAGCATCGCGTCGGTACGGCCTTTCAGGGTAAAGAACATCGGCATTTTGTCGGTGCCGAGCTTGTCGATCATCAGGAACGTGTCTTTCCCGTAGCGCGCCGCGATGTCGTAAATATCACGGTGCATATACTCACCAGCAACCGGCAGATGGGTAAAGTTGGCCAGAATATGACGGCGGATCTCCGTCAGCACCTCCGGCTTATTAGTACCGATATAAAACACCTGCTGGCGTTTTTCTGCCGGGAAGGTGTCCAGACGCACCGCAAAGACCGCGAGCTTGCCCGCGCAGCCGGAGGACTCAAACAGGCGATCCGGGTCGGCGTTATAGCGCGCCGGGGTGTCTGCCGTGATGTCGCGCACACGGGTAATGTAATCGTGATCGTGAGCGTGGCGACCGTCATGGCGTACATCGGCGTCGCTGATGCGGTCATCGTCCAGCTTGCTGAGGATCTGCTCCGGCGTGGTGCCCAGATCAATGCCCAGATGGTTCACCAGTTGCAGCTGGCCGTCTTCATTAATACGCGCAAACAGCGACATTTCGGTGTAGGCCGGGCCGCGCTGCACCAGCGAGCCGCCGGAGTTATTACAGATGCCGCCGATCACCGACGCGCCGATGCACGATGAACCAATGACCGAGTGGGGTTCGCGACCCAGCGGCTTGAGCGCTTTTTCCAGCGAATACAGCGTGGTGCCCGGATACGCCAGCACCTGCTCACCTTTTTCCAGCAGGTGCAGCTTATCGAGGCGCAGCGTACTGATGATCACGATCTCGCGGTCGTAATCATTGCCATCCGGTGTCGAGCCGGCGGTAAGGCCGGTATTCGCCGCCTGCATAAGAATAATTTTATCGGCGCGCACGCAGGCGCTCAGCACGTGCCACAGTTCCAGCAACGAGCCAGGGAATACCACCGCCAGCGCATCGCCCTGGCCTGAGCGGAAGCCTTTACGGTAGCGGGCAGTTTTGGCCGGTTCAGTCAGCAGATGAGCGTGGCCTACGAGGCGGGTAAGTTCTTGCAGAAAAGCAGCGTTATTATCAGGATGATGACCAGACATGATCCACTCCTTGTGGCGGGGCAAAATTGACGCTTTAAAGCATAGCGCGGGAAAATACATCACGCGGAAGTAATCGTCAGAAAAATAAGAGAATAACCCTGCAACAGCTACTAGGATTATGGCACACTGCGTTTTTCGCACGCTCTGCCGCTGATACGGCTGTAATTACGAGAGATATACGACATGAAATGGCTATGTTCTGTAGGTGTCGCTGTGAGTCTGGCGCTGCATCCCGCGCTGGCAGAAGAAACGACCGGCAATCATCCCCTTACGCCGGAAGCGCGTGATGCCTTTGTCACCGAATTACTCGGCAAAATGACCACCGATGAAAAAATCGGTCAGTTACGTCTTATCAGCGTCGGGCCGGACAACCCGAAAGAAGCCATCCGTGACATGATCAAAGAAAGTCAGGTCGGGGCGATTTTTAACACCGTCACCCGTCAGGATATTCGCGCCATGCAGGATCAGGCGATGCAGCTCAGCCGCCTGAAAATTCCGCTGTTCTTTGCCTACGACGTGGTTCACGGCCAGCGTACCGTCTTCCCGATTAGCCTCGGTCTGGCGTCCTCGTTTAACCTCGACGCGGTGAAAACCGTCGGGCGCATCTCCGCTTATGAAGCGGCAGACGATGGCCTGAACATGACCTGGGCACCGATGGTCGACGTCTCGCGCGATCCGCGCTGGGGCCGGGGTTCAGAAGGCTTCGGTGAAGATACTTATCTGACCGCCAGCATGGGCAAAACCATGGTGGAATCCATGCAGGGTAAAAGCCCGGCGGATCGCTATTCGGTGATGACCAGCGTGAAACACTTCGCCGCTTACGGCGCGGTGGAAGGCGGCAAAGAGTACAACAGCGTCGACATGAGCTCACAGCGTCTGTTTAACGACTACATGCCGCCGTATAAAGCGGCGCTGGACGCGGGCAGCGGCGGGGTGATGATCGCCCTGAACTCCCTCAACGGTACGCCTGCGGCCTCCGATCCCTGGCTGTTAAAAGATCTGCTGCGCAAGGAGTGGGGCTTTAAGGGCATCACCATTTCTGACCACGGCGCCATTAAAGAGCTGATTAAACACGGCACCGCCGCCGATCCGGCTGACGCGGTACGCGTGGCCCTTAAATCGGGCGTCGATATGAGCATGGCCGATGAGTACTACAGCAAATACCTGCCGGATCTGATCAAAAACGGCAAGGTGACGATGGCCGAGCTGGACGACGCCACCCGTCACGTGCTGAACGTGAAATATGATATGGGGCTCTTTAACGATCCGTACAGCCACCTGGGTGCGAAAGAGACCGATCCGCAGGACACTAATGCCGAAAGCCGTCTGCATCGCAAAGAAGCCCGTGAAGTGGCGCGCGAAAGCCTGGTGCTGCTGAAAAACCGTCTGGATACGCTGCCGCTGAAGAAAAACGCGACCATCGCCGTGGTGGGCCCGTTGGCTGACAGCAAGCGTGACGTGATGGGCAGCTGGTCGGCGGCAGGCGTGGCGGATCAGTCCGTGACCGTGCTGACCGGCATTAAAAATGCCCTCGGTGATCAGGGCAAAGTGATAGTCGCGAAAGGTGCAAACATCACCGACGACAAAGACATCGTGACCTTCTTAAACCAGTACGAACCGGCGGTGCAGGTGGATGAACGCACCCCGCAGGCGATGATCGACGAAGCGGTGAAAGCGGCGAATCAGTCTGACGTCGTGGTGGCGGTGGTCGGGGAAGCCCAGGGCATGGCCCACGAAGCGTCCAGCCGTACCGATCTCACGCTGCCGCAAAGTCAGCGCGATCTGATCGCGGCGCTGAAAGCCACCGGCAAACCGCTGGTGCTGGTGCTGATGAATGGCCGTCCGCTGGCGCTGGTGAAAGAAGACCAGCAGGCTGATGCGATCCTCGAAACCTGGTTTGCGGGCACCGAAGGCGGTAACGCCATCGCCGATGTGCTGTTTGGCGATTACAACCCGTCCGGTAAACTGCCGATGTCCTTCCCGCGCTCCGTCGGGCAGATCCCGGTGTACTACAGCCATCTGAATACCGGTCGTCCGTATAACGCCGATAAGCCGAACAAGTACACCTCGCGCTACTTCGACGAAGCAAACGGCCCGCTGTATCCGTTTGGCTATGGCCTGAGCTACACCACGTTCAGCGTGTCTGATGTGAAACTGTCTGCGCCGACCATGAAGCGCGATGGCACCGTCACTGCGAGTGTGCAGGTGACGAACACCGGTAAACGCGAAGGCGCAACAGTGCTGCAAATGTATCTTCAGGACGTGACTGCTTCGATGAGCCGTCCGGTGAAGCAGTTGAAAGGCTTTGAGAAAATCACTCTGAAACCGGGTGAAACTCAGACCGTCAGCTTCCCTATCGACATTGAGGCGCTGAAGTTCTGGAACCAGCAGATGAAATACGATGCGGAACCGGGCAAATTTAACGTCTTTATCGGCACCGATTCGGCCCGCGTGAAGCAGGGCGAGTTCGAACTGCTGTAATCGTTTTATCGCGATATCCAACGCCACCCTCCGGTGGCGTTTTTTTTGCCTGCGGTGTACAGAATATCCTGCCTGCTACTCGCTCACCCGTGCCATGATCCTTTCCAGGTACTCACTCAACTGGTGTTTTTGCAAATAAGTCCTTAAATCCTGCGCCCAGCCCGTGCCCTCGCCAAGGATCGCCCGGCTGTGGGTGGACGCGTACAGATAGCGGGTATCATAAAGGTTAATCAAGGTCTGATTGATCCCCTCAACGTTAAACCCCGGATTACGCTGCTGCATTTCTAATGCCTTAACGACCCGCGCCTGCTGGTCCGGATCCGGCGTAAACGTCCGCTCATTCAGTTCACTGAGCACCACAAATTCAGGGGGAATGCCCTCATCAATTGCCGCCTGCAGGCGATAATGCCCGTCGAGGATCACAAAGGAGGCCAGCCCGGCAATGTACCAGACCAGTACCGGCGGCAATGTCCCTTCACGGCTTTTTTTCCGCCACCATTTCAGGCGTCCCGCATTGCGGTCGATCGGATAGCGGCCCCGCAGTAAATTGCCTCCCCACCACCAGTCCACCAGCATGACTTTTTGCGGATCCGCGACATCAGGGAAATCTTCACCATAGAGCACCCAGTCGCAGCCGATATTTCCGGCGCTTGCCGGCGACTCAAAACGCCAGTCGGCAACAGGCTGTCGCTGTGCCAGAGGGCGCGGGGCTGCGCTTACCGGCATCATGGGCCTTAATAACCACCGACGCGCGGGCAACAACGGCGTGGGGGCCGCCATTAACTGTCGGGCAAAATAGCGACACCATTCGCGTAGCGGATCCTGTACGGCCTGCTTTTGAACCCACTCCACATCCGCGGATGTCACCGGCGGCAACATAGATTGCTGGCCCGGATGATCGGCATTAAACACCAGCCAGACGCCTGAGTGATCCGCAAGCATCGTAGCCCAGAACAGCGTTTCTCTCTGAAGCTGTAGCGCCATCCGACCATGATGGCCGCTCAACATTTCCATTGCCTGCACGGGAGCGTCGCTTTCCTGCACCTGCAGTTCCAGCCCCTGCCAGTGGCCATTGCGGTCGAGTAAATCCTTCCACCAGTATTGTGACATCTGATACTCGCTTAACCTGTCCTGTAAAAGATTTATCGGCACACTGTAGTACGTTTTCACCAGACTCAGAAAGCGCGTCACAAAAATGGCGGGCGGTAATCCGCATAATGCGGCCTTCACCGTCAGGGACGAGCATCTTGTTAAGGATAACCTCATGGATCAAAGCCTTTTTATACAGCGGGGCATCTGGGCGCGCCTCGGCTTACCACGCGAACTGTGCTGGGGATTTGTCGGCGTTTTTCTCTTTGTTACCGGTGCGACACTCGAACAAAGCTGGCTGGCATCGATGCTGCAACAGCGTGGCTTCGCGGCGATCGACATCAGCCTGCTGTCTTCGGTTTTTGGCCTGTGTGTCGCGGCGGTATCCTGGTTCTCCGGGATCGGCGCCGGTGTGCTCGGCGTGCGGCGGCTGATGTGGGTGGCAACGCTGCTCTATGTCGGCGGATCGGTGCCCTTTATTTTTGTCGCATTGCCGGACAACCACTATCCGATGATGATGGTCAGCTATGCCCTGCGCGGAATGGCCTATCCGCTTTTTGCCTATTCCTTTCTGGTATGGATCAACCAGCGCTGTGAAGCGAGCATCTTAGGCCGCGCGGTGTCGTGGTTCTGGATCGCCTTTGGCGTCGGCATGACTATCGTCGGACCCTGGTATTCCGGGCTGATGCTGCCCGTCGTCGGGGAAACCGTTACCCTTGCCAGCGGTTTTGTCTTTGTTGCCCTGGGCGCGGTGTGTGCGCTGATCGTCAATGGTGACCGACCGCGATTTCCCCGCAGCCAGAGCATCCGTCAGGCGATGGGCGAGGGGATTATGGTGCTGGTACGCGAGCCGAAAATGCGTCTTGCGGTGATCGTCAAAACCATCAATGACATTGGCAAATTTTCACTGGTGATCCTGATGCCCGTGTATCTGCCGCGCTTCGGCTTCAGCATCGCCGAATGGCTTACCACCTGGGGTCTGGTCAACGTGGTCAACATTTTTGCCAGTTATCTGTTCGGCTGGCTGGGAGATCGTATCGGCTGGCGCAATACGGTCGTGTGGTTTTCCGGCACCCTCTGCGGGCTGGCGTCGCTGGCGGTCTGCTACGCACCAGTACTTTTTGGCCACAGCAATGCCGCACTGTTTATTGCGCTTGCGCTCTATGCCATTGGCCTGGGTGCCTTTGGGCCGTTGAGTGCGCTGATCCCCTCATTGTTGCCGGAAAACAAAGGCGCGGCTATCTCCTGTCTTAATCTTGGCTCGGGGCTGAGCAACTTTGCCGGGCCATTTATCGTGACGTTGTGCGTCGGGCCGCTGGGCGTGGAAGGCACGCTGTGGGTCATCGCGCTGCTCTATTTTTCCGCCAGTCTGATGACCGTGCCGTTAAAGCTGCCAGAGAACACCGCAGGATAGCGATATATCGTCTACGCTTTTTACACAAACTGCTGAAAGCAGACGGCAATTAACGAGGAAGGCACGATGACTATCACCAAGGGGATGCTCGGTTCACTGGCGCTGATCGCGGCGGTGAGCCTGCCGGCGCTGGCGGCAGAGCCCATTAAAGTCGGATCGAAAATTGATACCGAAGGCGCGCTGCTGGGCAATATCATTTTGCAGGTGCTGGAAAGCCACGGCGTGAAAACCGTCAATAAAGTGCAGCTCGGCACCACGCCGGTGGTGCGCGGGGCGATCACCTCCGGCGAGCTGGATATTTATCCGGAATACACCGGCAACGGCGCATTCTTCTTTAAAGACGAAAACGATGCGGCGTGGAAAAACGCGCAGCAGGGCTACGAAAAAGTCAAAAAGCTGGATGCCGAACAGAACAAGCTGGTATGGCTGACGCCTGCACCTGCCAACAACACCTGGACTATCGCCGTGCGTAAAGACGTGGCGGAGAAGGGCAAACTGGCCTCCCTTGACGATCTCAGCCGCTATCTGAAAGAAGGCGGCACGTTCAAACTGGCGGCGTCGGCTGAATTTATCGAACGTGCCGATGCGCTGCCAGCCTTTGAAAAAGCCTACAACTTTAAGCTCAACCAGGATCAGTTGCTGTCGCTGGCAGGCGGCGATACGGCAGTGACCATCAAAGCCGCAGCGCAGCAAACCTCCGGCGTGAATGCCGCGATGGCTTATGGCACCGACGGCCCGGTGGCGGCGCTGGGTCTGGAAACGCTCAGCGATCCAAAAGGCGTGCAGCCGATTTATGCCCCGACGCCAGTGGTACGCGAAGCGGTGCTGAAAGCGTATCCGCAGCTGGATGAATGGCTGAAGCCGGTCTTCGCCAGCCTTGATGAAAAAACGCTGCAACAGTTGAATGCAAGTATCGCTGTGGAAGGCCTGGACGCGAAGAAAGTTGCCGCTGACTACCTGAAGCAAAAAGGACTGGTGAAGTAACCACAGGATGGGATGGTCTTGATCCGTTGTCATAATCGCGTGGTGTTGCTGCTGGTGCTCATCGCACTGGCAGCCTCGCTGCTGCCCTTTGTTAATTATGCGCCGAACCGGCTGGTGTCCGGCGAAACGCGTTTGTTATGGCAGCTGTGGCCGCAGACGTCGTGGCTGTGGCTGACCGCGCCTGTGCTTTTGATTGCGCTCTGTTTTATGCCGCGCAGGTGGCCGCAGGCCGCCACGCTGATCCTTGCCGAGGGGCTGTTTATCGCGCTGGTGTGGGCAGCGGGGCGGGCGGCGACAGATCTGGCGCAGGAGGGCAGTGCGCTGGCGCGTACCTCTATGGGCAGCGGCCTGTGGTTGTGGATGGCACTGGCACTGCTCGCCGCCAGCGATGCCATTCGTCGCCTGACGGCAGGTCCGGTCTGGCGCTGGCTGCTGCATGCGCAAATCTGGATCCTGCCGCTGCTTCTGCTGCACTACGGCTACCTCAACGATCTCTCCCTGCTGAAAGAGTACGCCAACCGTCAGGATGTCTTTGACGATGCACTGTCCCGTCATTTGCTGTTGCTGGTCGGCACGCTGCTGCCCGCGCTGCTGGTAGGCGTGCTGCTGGGACTATGGTGTTATCGCCATCCATCGCGTCAGGGGCCGGTCTTTGCCGTGCTCAACGTCATCCAGACGGTGCCATCGGTGGCGCTGTTTGGTCTGCTGATCGCACCCCTTGCCGGTCTGGTTAAAAGCGTTCCGCTGTTAGGCCAACTGGGCATTGCCGGAACCGGCCTGACGCCTGCGCTGATCGCGCTCATTCTTTATGCGCTGCTGCCGCTGGTGCGCGGTGTGGTGGCGGGATTAAATCAGGTGCCGCGCGAGGTGCTGGAAAGCGCCGCCGGTATGGGAATGAGCGCCCGGCAGCGCTTTTTGCAGGTGCGTCTGCCGCTGGCGCTGCCCTTATTGCTGCGCAGTCTGCGCGTGGTGACGGTGCAGACGATCGGCATGGCGGTGATCGCCGCGCTGATTGGTGCAGGCGGGTTTGGCGCGCTGGTATTTCAAGGGCTCCTGAGTAGCGCGCTGGATCTGGTGCTGCTCGGCGTGATCCCGGTGATTGCGCTGGCGGTGGTGGTCGACGCGTTATTTGGTTTGTGGCTCGCGCTGCTGAAGGTAAAACAGGCATGATTGAATTTCGACAGGTCAGCAAAGCATTTAACGGTCAGGACGCGGTCAGCGATCTGAATCTGCATTTCAAAACCGGCGCGTTTTCGGTGCTGATCGGCACATCCGGCTCCGGTAAATCCACCACGCTGAAGATGATCAACCGGCTGGTGGAGCATGATACCGGCACGATTTTGTTTGCCGGTGAGGAGATCCGCTCCTTTCCGATGCTGACGTTGCGCAGGCGCATGGGCTATGCCATTCAGTCCATCGGCCTGTTTCCCCACTGGACGGTGGCGGAAAACATCGCCACCGTGCCGCAGTTGCAGAAGTGGCCGCGGGCGCGCATCGCAGCAAGGGTGGATGAACTGATGGCGCTGCTGGGGCTGGATCCCGGCCTGCGCTCGCGTTACCCGCATGAACTGTCCGGCGGGCAGCAGCAGCGGGTAGGGGTGGCACGCGCGCTGGCGGCGGATCCGGAAGTGCTGCTGATGGATGAGCCGTTCGGCGCGCTCGATCCGGTGACCCGTGCCGCGCTGCAACAGGAGATGCGCCGCATTCACCAGCTGCTTGGCCGTACCATTGTGCTGGTCACGCACGACATCGACGAAGCCTTACAGCTTGCAGATCACCTGGTGTTGATGGACAACGGCAACGTGATACAACAGGGCACGCCGCTGGAGATGTTGACCCGTCCGGCCACGCCCTTTGTGCGGGAATTCTTTGGCCGTAGCGAGCTGGGCGTGCGTCTGCTCTCCCTGCGCCGCGTCGGTGATTATCAGCGCGCCGGTGAAGCGGTCGGCGGCGAGCCGCTCAGTGAAAACCTGACGCTACGCGATGCGCTGTCGGCTTTTGTGGCGCAGCAGCGCGACGTCTTGCCGGTGGTGGATGCGCAGGGTGCGGCCTGCGGCAGCCTGCATTTTCGCGATTTGCTGAGTACGGAGGCGAACCGTGAAGATCGTTCGTGACCCGCTGGTGTGGCTTATTGCTCTGTTTATTGCACTGCTGTTGGCCCTGCCGCACAGCGGTGCGCTGTTCAGCGCCTGGTTTCCCGAGCTGCCGCGTCCGGTCTATCAGCAGGAGTCTTTTCTCACCTTAACGCTGGCGCACTTCTGGCTGGTGGGGGTGTCCAGCGTCATTGCGGTGTTTGTCGGCGTTGGCGCGGGGATCGCGGTGACGCGTCCGGCAGGGCTTGAATTTCGCTCGATGGTAGAAACTATTGCCGCGGTCGGGCAGACTTTTCCGCCAGTGGCGGTGCTGGCGATTGCCGTGCCGGTGATGGGCTTTGGCCGGGATCCGGCGATTATCGCGCTGATCCTCTACGGCGTGCTGCCGATTTTACAGGGGACGCTGGCAGGGCTAAGCGCTGTACCCGCCGGGGTGATAAGCGTGGCGGAAGGCATGGGGATGAGCGCCTGGCAGCGACTGTTGAAAGTAGAGTTAACGCTGGCCGCGCCGGTTATTTTAGCCGGCGTGCGCACCTCGGTGATCATCAATATTGGTACGGCAGCCATTGCATCGACCGTCGGCGCAAACACGCTCGGCACGCCGATTATCATCGGCCTGTCCGGTTTCAATACGGCCTATGTGATCCAGGGGGCGCTACTGGTGGCGCTGGCGGCGATTATTGTCGACCGCGGATTCGAACGCCTGACGCGCGCGATGACTAAGCACGCAGAATAAAGAAGTAACCCGCCAGCATCACGCCGCCCGTGCCGCCGATGGCCATAAGAAGGAAGAGGGTGGTGACAAGGATTTTGGACGCGTTCATGTTTTACTCCTGATGATTAACGCAAAGAGTATAACGTGAAGCGCAAGTGTTAACGAACCATTAAATGCCGAGCATATGAACCGCATGTCCGGCGTCACGCCAGCTGGCCATCTGCTGCAACTGCGACACCGTCGGCACATCGCCGCACCACACCATCAGGGTTTGTCCCTCAAACAGTTCCGGACGCAGCTGCGTCAGGGAATGGGCCAGCACGCCAGTGCGCCATCCCTGTTCGCTTGCCACCCAGGCCTCCAGCCACAGGCGGGTGGTGTCATGAATATTCCAGCCGACCACCAGCGCATCGCTGCTGTTTTTCTTGCGCGTCGACGCCAGGCACACTGAAATATGGTTGATTAGCACGCCGTCAAGCAGACTCAGCATGGCGAGCAGCGTCGGCTCCTGACTGCGTAAGCGCAGACGCAGGGGGTTGAGAAGTTGAGTGATAAGGGTATGCGCGGAGAATTTGCGCCCTTGTTCTTTGATCCACAGCCGCAGACGGGGAAGGTTGCCGCTTTGCAGGTAGCCGAGCAGATGCTCCTGCTGCGCCCGCCAGTTGTATTCGCTGTCTGCGGCACCGCTCCATAGCAGGGTTTTCACTTTGCCGACCTGCACACCGCTGTCGATCCAGCGTTTGATTTCACGAATACGATCGATATCCGCGTCATTGAATAACCGGTGCCCGCCATCGGTACGCTGGGGCGTCAGCAAATCGTAGCGGCGTTGCCATGCCCGCAGGGTAACAGGATTGACATCGCACAGCTGAGCCACTTCACCGATGGTGTATAGCGCCATAGTTTCACCTTTGCATGGATCCTGGTCTAACTGTAGACGCTGTTATGCGAATGGATCTCATTTGCTCGTTTTTTGTTCGTTGTGCGTACGATAGTGGGACGATATGGCCCGTTATTGTGATAATGGGCACGTTTTTTGATTTTTTCCGGCAGTTTCACAGAAAGAAAAGCGTGCGCCCTGTATGTTACGCGCTTTATGCGGTTTCGGTGTGCGGGTATGTACGAGTTTAATCTGGTGTTACTGCTGCTACAGCAGATGTGTGTGTTTCTGGTCATCGCCTGGCTGATGAGTAAAACGCGCCTGTTTATTCCGCTGATGCAGGTCACCGTCCGGCTGCCGCATAAGCTGCTGTGCTATGTCACGTTTTCTATCTTCTGCATTCTCGGCACCTATCTTGGCCTGCATATCGAAGATTCTATCGCCAATACGCGCGCCATCGGTGCGGTAATGGGCGGTCTGCTCGGCGGGCCGGTCGTCGGTGGGCTGGTGGGGCTGACCGGCGGATTACACCGCTATTCAATGGGCGGCATGACGGCGCTCAGCTGTATGGTTTCCACCATTGTCGAGGGGCTGTTGGGCGGCCTGGTGCACAGTTTTCTGATCAAACGCGGGCGCACCGATAAAGTGTTCAGCCCGCTGACCGCCGGGGCGATTACGCTGGTGGCGGAGCTGGTACAGATGCTGATCATTTTGCTGATCGCCCGCCCGTTCGAAGACGCGCTGCATCTGGTGAGCAGCATTGCCGCGCCGATGATGGTCACCAATACCGTTGGTGCCGCGCTCTTTATGCGCATCCTGCTCGATAAACGGGCGATGTTTGAAAAATACACCTCCGCATTTTCCGCCACTGCCCTGAAAGTGGCGGCGTCCACCGAGGGCATTTTGCGGCAGGGGTTTAACGAAGAAAACAGCATGAAAGTGGCGCAGGTGCTGTATCAGGAACTGGAAATCGGCGCGGTGGCGATCACCGATCGCGAAAAGCTGCTGGCGTTTAAAGGCATTGGCGATGATCACCACTTGTCCGGGCGGCCTATCTCCTCGCGCTGGACGCAAAAAGCGCTGGAAACCGGCGAAGTGGTGTATGCGGACGGCAATGAAGTGCCGTACCGCTGTTCACTGCATCCCCAGTGCAAGCTCGGATCGACGCTGGTGATCCCGCTGCGCGGCGAAAATCAGCGGGTGATGGGCACCATCAAACTGTATGAAGCGAAAAACCGCCTGTTCAGTTCGATCAACCGCACGCTGGGGGAGGGGATCGCGCAACTGCTGTCGGCGCAGATCCTCGCCGGGCAGTACGAGCGACAAAAGGCGCTGCTCACCCAGTCGGAAATCAAACTGCTGCATGCGCAGGTGAATCCCCATTTTCTGTTTAACGCCCTTAACACGCTGATGGCGGTGATCCGCCGTGACAGCGACCAGGCCGGGCAACTGGTGCAGTACCTGTCGACCTTTTTCCGGAAGAACTTAAAGCGGCCATCGGAAGTGGTGACGCTGGCTGATGAAATTGAACACGTGAATGCTTATCTGCAAATTGAGCAGGCGCGTTTTCAGTCGCGTCTGCAAGTGCACCTGTTTGTGCCGGAGGCGCTCGACTGGCAAAAACTACCCGCCTTCACGCTGCAACCTATTGTGGAAAACGCCATTAAACACGGCACCTCGCAGCTGCTCGGCGTCGGTGAAATCACCATCCGGGCGAGCCTCGACGGGCAGTATATGGTGCTGGATATTGAAGATAATGCCGGTCTGTATCAGCCGAAGGCCAACGCCAGTGGGCTGGGGATGAGCCTGGTGGATAAGCGCCTGCGGGCGCGTTTTGGCGATGATTGCGGGATCGCCGTGGCCTGCGAGCCGGATAGCTTTACCCGCATTACCCTACGTTTGCCTGTGGAGGAAATCGCATGTTAAAAGTGCTGATTGTCGATGACGAACCCTTAGCGCGGGAAAATCTGCGCATCCTGCTGGAAGATGAAAGCGATATTGAGATCGTCGGCGAGTGCGCGAATGCGGTGGAAGCCATTGGCGCGGTGCATAAATTGCGCCCGGACGTGCTGTTTCTGGATATTCAGATGCCACGCATCAGCGGGCTGGAAATGGTCGGTATGCTCGATCCTGAGCATCGCCCTTATATTGTCTTTCTCACCGCGTTTGATGAGTACGCGGTGAAAGCCTTCGAAGAGCACGCCTTTGATTATCTGCTCAAACCCATTGCTACGGCACGACTGGCTAAAACGCTGGCGCGTCTGCGGCAGGAGCGCGCGGTGCAGGACGTTTCGGTGCTGCCGGAAAATCAGGAGCCGCTGAAGTTTATCCCCTGCGCCGGTCACAGTCGCATTTATCTGTTGCAGATGGACGATGTGGCATACGTCAGCAGCCGCCTGAGCGGAGTATACGTGACCAGCCATGAAGGCAAAGAGGGGTTTACCGAGCTGACGCTACGCACGCTGGAAAGCCGCACGCCGCTGATGCGATGTCACCGCCAATATCTGGTGAATATGGCGCACCTAAAAGAGATCCGCTTTGAGGATAATGGCCAGGCGGAGCTGTTGCTACGCGAAGGGCATACCGTGCCGGTCAGCCGTCGCTATCTGAAAAATCTAAAAGAAGCGCTGGGTCTGTAAAACGCGGGGATCGTGGTAAACTGCGTTTTTGTATTTTTCTCCACCGAAGGCACTATGATCAGTAACGATATTTTACGAAGCGTCCGCTACATCTCTAAATTCAACAATCAAGATCTGCTGCGTATCTTCGCGCTGGGTGAAGCGGATGTCACCGCAGAACAGCTGGTGCCGTGGTTGCGCAAGGAAGATGAAGAGGGCTTTGTGCGTTGCCCGGATATTCTTCTGGCCTGTTTCCTGAATGGTCTGATTTATGAGAAGCGTGGCCGGGATGAATCCTCTCCCGCGCTGGCCGTGGAACGTCGCGTGAATAACAATATCGTGCTGAAGAAGCTGCGCATCGCCTATAACCTGAAAACCGACGATATTCTGGCTATCTTAACCGAGCAGCAGTTCCGTGTGTCGATGCCGGAAATCACCGCAATGATGCGCGCGGCGGATCATAAAAATTTCCGTGAATGTGGGGATCAGTTCCTGCGTTATTTCCTGCGTGGTCTGGCGACCCGTTTACACGCGGCGAAATAACAGGCTGTTGCCGGGTGGCGCTACGCTTACACCGGCCTGGCTGGCGATGAGATTTGTAGGCCCGGCAAGCTTGCGCCGCCGGGCAATATTACACTTACTCTTTAACTTCTTTAAAACCACGAGACTTCAGCAGAGCTTCAGATTTAGACATGCTGACGCCTTCTTTCACATCACCGGTAAACTCAGCACCCTGGATTTTCTGCAGCGCGTCACGGTCAACTTTGCTGTAATCCACGGTCAGAGTTTCGGTTGCAGAGGTGTCGCCGTAGTCCAGGCTCTCTTCCACGCCTTTGATCTCTTTATACTTCTCGCTGATTGGCCCCAGACGTTGCATCGCTTCTTCTTTATTCGCCACGCCCAGACCGGCATAGTGCAGCGTATTTTTCGCCGTCTGACGCACTACTACGTCATTTTTGTAGTAATAGGTCAGGGATAAATCGGTTTTACCGTCTGACCAGGTAAAGGTTTTGCTTTCTTCTTTATCGCCACAGCCGCTCAGCGCGACAACCACAAACGCTGTGAATACGAGTGCGCCCAATTTTTTTAAGATGTTCATACTGCTCCTTTAAATTAGAAATAATCACCATCCCTGAAATCATAGTGCAATAAAAAAAGGGCGCTGTATAAACAGCGCCCAATTAAGCGTATTTGGGATTATTTCACCTGTTGGCCAGGTTTTGCACCGTCATCCGGGCTTAACAGGAAGATGTCGCTGCCCCCAGGACCGGCGGCCATCACCATGCCTTCAGAAATACCGAAGCGCATTTTGCGTGGCGCGAGGTTGGCGACCATCACCGTCAGGCGACCGATCAGCGGTTGCGGATCCGGATAAGCAGAACGGATGCCAGAGAAGACGTTACGTTTCTCGCCACCCAGATCCAGCGTCAGGCGCAGCAGCTTGTCGGAGCCTTCTACAAATTCAGCGTTTTCAATCAGCGCCACGCGCAGATCGATTTTCGCGAAATCATCAAAGGTGATGGTGTCCTGGATCGGATCGTCAGCCAGCGGGCCGGAAACCGGTGCGCTGGCGGTTTTCACATCTTCCTTCGATGCTTCTACCAGCGCCTCAACCTGTTTCATTTCGATACGGTTGTACAGCGCCTTGAAGGTGTTGACCTTGTGCGCCAGCAGCGGCTGGTTAATGGCATCCCATTCGAAGGTAGTGTTCAGGAACGCTTCAGCACGGGCGCTCAGTTCCGGCAGGACCGGCTTGAGCCAGGTCATCAGCACACGGAACAGGTTCAGACCCATGGTGCAGATGGCCTGGAGGTCGGCATCGCGGCCTTCCTGTTTCGCCACTACCCATGGGGCCTGCTCGTCAACGTAGCGGTTCGCCACGTCAGCCAGCGCCATAATTTCACGCACCGCTTTGCCGAACTCGCGGCTGTCCCAGGCGTCGCCAATGCTCTGGGCGGCATCGGTGAAGGTTTTATAAAGTGCCGGATCCGCCAGCTCAGACGCCAGTACGCCGTCGAAGCGTTTAGCGATAAAGCCTGCGTTACGGGACGCCAGGTTAACCACTTTGTTAACGATGTCAGCGTTGACGCGCTGCACGAAATCTTCCAGGTTCAGGTCAATGTCGTCGATACGTGATGACAGCTTGGCGGTGTAGTAATAGCGCAGGCTGTCAGCGTCAAAGTGGTTCAGCCAGGTGCTTGCCTTAATGAAGGTGCCGCGGGATTTGGACATCTTCGCGCCGTTCACCGTCACATAGCCGTGGACGAACAGGTTGGTCGGCTTGCGGAAACCGCTGCCTTCCAGCATCGCCGGCCAGAACAGGCTGTGGAAATAAACAATGTCTTTGCCGATGAAGTGGTACAGCTCGGCTTCGCTGTCTTCTTTCCAGTACGCATCGAAACTGTCGGTATCGCCACGCTTGTCGCACAGGTTCTTGAAGGAACCCATGTAACCAATGGGCGCATCCAGCCAGACATAGAAATATTTGCCCGGCGCGTCGGGAATTTCAAAGCCAAAATAGGGCGCATCGCGGGAGATATCCCACTGTTGCAGGCCGGATTCAAACCACTCCTGCATTTTGTTCGCCACCTGCTCCTGCAGCGCGCCGCTGCGCGTCCACGCCTGCAGCATTTCGCTGAATGACGGCAGATCGAAGAAGAAGTGCTCAGAATCACGCATCACGGGCGTCGCGCCGGATACCACGGATTTCGGCTCGATAAGCTCGGTCGGGCTGTAGGTCGCGCCGCACACTTCGCAGTTATCGCCGTACTGATCCGGGGATTTACACTTCGGACAGGTGCCTTTCACAAAACGGTCCGGCAGGAACATGCCTTTTTCCGGATCGTAGAGCTGAGAAATGGTGCGGTTCTTGATAAAACCGTTCTCTTTAAGGCGACCGTAAATCACACTGGCCAGCTCGCGGTTCTCGTCGCTGTGCGTGGAGTGATAGTTGTCGTAGCTGATGTTGAAGCCAGCAAAATCAGTCTGATGTTCCTGACTCATTTCGGTAATCATCTGCTCCGGGGTAATGCCGAGCTGCTGAGCTTTCAGCATGATTGGCGTGCCATGAGCATCGTCCGCGCAGATGAAGTTTACCTCGTGGCCGCGCATTCGCTGGTAACGGACCCAGACATCAGCCTGGATGTGCTCCAGCATATGGCCGAGGTGGATGGAGCCGTTGGCGTACGGCAGCGCGCACGTTACCAGAATTTTCTTCGCGACTTGAGTCATAGTGAACATTACTTCTTCTGTGAAAAAAGGGGTTTTGATATTACCAAAACGGCCATTATTAAGTAAGCACAAACCCGCCTCTTTCAGGTAAACTTGCATAACGAGCTAATCATACAAATACAAAGGAGTCGGGATGAACTCGCAATCCCAGGCCAAATCCCCGGAAGCCTTGCGCGCAATAGTTGTCGGAACCCTGGCAAATTTCCAGCACCCCACGCTGACGCATAATCTCACCGCCCTGAAGGCCGTTCACCACGTCGCCTGGCTTGATGACACTCTGCACATCGAACTGCTGATGCCATTCCCGTGGCGCAGCGCGTTTGAAGAGCTGAAAGAGCAGTGCAGCGCCGAACTGCTGCGCATCACCAGCGCGAAAGCCATCGACTGGAAGCTGTCGCACAACGTCGCCACCTTAAAACGCGTGAAAAATCAGCCAGGCATCAACGGCGTGAAAAATATCATCGCGGTCAGTTCCGGTAAGGGCGGGGTAGGGAAATCCTCTACCGCGGTCAACCTGGCGCTGGCGCTGGCGGCGGAAGGATCGAAAGTCGGTATTCTCGACGCGGATATTTACGGCCCGTCGATCCCGACGATGCTGGGTGCCGAAGGTGAACGTCCGACATCGCCGGATGGCACGCATATGGCACCGATCATGGCGCATGGCCTTGCCACCAACTCCATTGGCTATCTGGTCACCGACGAGAACGCCATGGTGTGGCGCGGGCCGATGGCCAGTAAAGCGCTGCTGCAACTGTTGCAGGAGTCCCTGTGGCCGGATCTCGATTATCTGGTGCTGGATATGCCGCCGGGTACCGGTGACATTCAGCTGACGCTGGCGCAAAACGTGCCGGTGACCGGCGCGGTAGTTGTCACTACGCCGCAGGATATCGCGCTGATCGATGCGAAAAAAGGCATCGTGATGTTCGAGAAAGTTGAAGTGCCGGTGCTGGGCATCGTGGAAAACATGAGCGTGCATATTTGCAGCAACTGCGGTCACCACGAACCGATTTTCGGCACCGGTGGCGCAGAGAAGCTGACAGAGCAGTATCACACCCAGCTTCTCGGTCAGATGCCGCTGCACATCAGCCTGCGTGAAGATCTGGATAACGGCAAGCCGACCGTGGTGAGTCGTCCGGACAGTGAGTTTACGGCGATGTACCGTAAGCTGGCAGGACGTGTAGCCGCGCAGCTGTACTGGCAGGGGGACGTTATTCCTGCCGAGATCGCATTCCGCGCGCTATAAAAACAAAACCCCTCGCCATTCGGTGAGGGGTTCTTGCCGATCGTCAGCGTAGCCGGTAGTGCAGCAGCACATATTCCCCTTCCGGCGACTCGCCTTTTGCTTCAACATGCCAACCGTGACGCTGATAAAACGCCAGCGCCGCCTTGTTCTTTGCCAGACATTTCAGCGCGCCGGTGCTGGTAAATTCCGACTGCACCTTATCCAGCAACGCGCTGCCGACGCCTTTTCCCTGCCATGCCGGATCGACAAACAGGTTGTGCAGAAAATTGTTGCTCACCGAGACGGAGGCAAATCCCAGCCGGTGACCGTCCTCTTCCGCAACCCAGATGTGCTCGTCCAGGGTGGCGGCATCGAAATCTTCCAGTTGCCACTCTTCGCCATCAAGCCATGTCCAGCTATGTCGGCGGGCCTGCAAATAAAGCGTGCGTAAAAAAGGGCGATCGCTCTCTGTCCCGTTACGAATGTGCATGTCTCATCCCTGAACTGACCATCAACGGTGGTAGAAAATCTCGCCGTCGTAAACTTTGAGGATCTTACCTTCGGCATCGGTGATCAGCACGTAGTTGCCGCCCATATAGGTCCAGTGGCTGCCGGCATCGGGGGCCGGCAGGTTACGCGCCTGCCACTGCTTAATGTTGTACTCATCGGTACGGTACATTTCCGGCACCGTATCGCCGGGTTTAAATTTGGTAAAGTCGGCAATAAATTCCTGAATTTCATACTTCTGAATACCGGTTCCCTGCGGTGCGGCAAGTACCGCGCCGGACGTCATCAGCAGCGCGCCCAGAAGTAACATTTTCGTCTTACCCATAATCTCTCCGTTTTTGACAGGCGTTTTATTTTTATACCGCCCTCTGGTAAATCATGCGCGCTAACATTGCTGCGATTTATGACTGAAAGCAACAGCGCCTTGCTAAAAAGTGTAAGCAAACGCGGGGCAAAGCAGAAGCAGCGAAGCGCGTTAACCGCGCTTCGCTTTCATCGTGGAAAGGCTTTTGGGAAGATTCCTGGCTCAGAAACCTTCGAGGACGATCTTGCCGACCGCACGCTGTGTCTCGATAAGCTTATGCGCTTTACGCAGATTTTCGGCATTAATCGCGCCGCCGTGCTCCCCGAGCGTGGTTTTAATAACGCCGCTGTCGATAAGCGACGCCACGCGGGTCAGCAGGTGATGCTGTTCGATCATGTCCGTGGTTTCGAACATCGAGCGGGTAAACATAAATTCCCAGTGCAGTGAGATGCTTTTGGCTTTCAGCGGACGGGCGTCCAGGCTGTCGGGATCGTCGATCAGCGCCAGCTTACCCTGCGGGATCAGCGCATCAATCAGCTGCTGATAGTGATCGCTGGTATTGGTCAGGCTGGCGACGTGGGTCACCTGTTTAATGCCGATACGCGCCAGCTCCTCGCTGAGCGGTTTGCTGTGGTCAATCACATGGTGCGCGCCGCGATCGCGCACCCACTGCTGGCTTTCCGGACGTGAAGCCGTGCCAATCACCGTCATTTTGGTCAGCTTACGCGCCAGCTGGGTGAGGATGGAACCCACGCCGCCCGCCGCGCCAACGATCAGCAGCACATCGCCCTCGTTGCCGTTTTCCGTGACGCCGAGACGATCGAACAGCATTTCCCATGCGGTTATGGCGGTCAGCGGCAGCGCCGCCGCAGAGGCGTTATCCAGCGAGGCGGGCTTGTGCGCCACGATGCGCTCATCCACTAACTGATACTCCGCGTTGCTGCCCGGACGGGTCAGCGCCCCGGCGTACCAGACGGTATCCCCTGGCGCAAACAGCGTCACCGCATCGCCCACTTCAGTGATGACGCCAACCGCATCCCAGCCAAGGATCCGCGGTTCGCCAGCGTCGAACCCGGCACGCACTTTGGTATCCACCGGGTTTACGGAAATGGCGTTGACCTGCACCAGCAGATCGTGACCGCTGGCGACCGGCTTGTCGATGTCGATATCACGCAGAAAGTCGAGGTTGCTGCCGTTACGGGCGGCGGCGGTGATGGCGATTGCTTTCATAACTACTCCATAGCGTTGAGCGAATAGTCTAAGCATAGCCGTCTCCCGGCGCGGGAAACACCCGATGCGAAAAGCAGGAGTTATCCTCCGGAAGTGAAAATCAGCCGGGTATTACCCCTTTTCCGCACCAATAAGTTGTTGACTGATTTTCGCCTCCGGCATCATCGCCTTAAGCCCGGCGATCAATGTGTCTCCGGCCTCATGCAGCGCCGCCAGCGGCATCTCCGGCAGGCTTTCGAGGATGAACCACATCTGCGTGGCGCTGGCGTCCAGACGAGTACGCACACCCTGACGCCAGTTCCAGCGTCGGCAGGTTACGCCGGTATCGTCCCGCCAGATCGCTTCCCCCGGCTCCGGGCATTCCAGCACGATTTCCCCTTCTTTAACGGTATCGAAAGCCTCGCTGCCATCGGCGATCACCAGCCGCGGCATCCCCTGATAGGCCGCGATATTTTCGCCGCCTACCGGGATCGCATACTGAATGCTGATGGCGTTATACAGATCAACCACCGGATCGATGGCGGGCAGGGTGCCATCGCGCAGTACGCGCTTACGTAATGCTTCCGCCGAGCAAGGGGTTCTTTTCGGCTTCGCGCCGAAGGCTTTAAAAACCGTACTCCAGGCGGCGAGATGCGCCACAGCCCAGGGGACATCCTGCGCGTTGATGGCCTGGCAGGCCCGTGCAAGCGCCTGGGCACCCACTTCCGGATGAACCAGCGCGCCAGCTTCAACCACGATGCTCAGGGCGCGGAAACCGGGCGCAAGGGCCGCCACGGCGGGATCGATTGACGGTGTCACAGTTAACATTGGATAATCCTTTAATGACTATTTCAGACCATGGTAATGACCAGTGACCAATAAAGTCAATATATTGACCGTTGAGGGGGCCGACGTTGACCGCGTGAGCGAAGCCCTCGCCGGACGCATCCGCGCCTTTCGACAGCAGCAAAAACTGACGTTAGACACCCTGGCCCAGCGGGCGGGGATCAGTAAAGGCATGCTGGTGGAAATCGAAAAAGGCGCGGCTAACCCCAGCATTGCCATTCTCTGCAAAGTATCCGCCGCGATGGGCGTATCAGTGGCAGATATGGTTGATGTCGCCAGCAAGCCCAGCGTACATGTGATCGCCGAACATGAGATCCCAACACTGTGGACGGGTGAAAAAGGCGGCTCCGCGCGCCTGCTGGCGGGCACCAGCGGGCCGGATATGGTGGAACTCTGGCGCTGGGAGTTGTTCCCCGGTGAACGCTTTACCTCGCCGGGCCATCCGCAGGGCACGTTTGAGCTGTTTCACGTGGAGCAGGGACGCCTGACGCTAAAAATAGATGAACATGAATTTGTGCTGCTAAAAGGGCAGTCGGCGGTGGCAAAAACCGACGTCCCGCACCAGTATGCGAATGAGACAAAGACTAAGGTGATATTTACCATGACGGTCGCTGAGCTGGCCCGCAATCAGAACGTGGGTTAATCACGCCCCTTTAAATAACCGCGACATCTGGCCCGGCGTAACAGTAAACATTTCTTTAAAGCTGTGGGTGAAATGGGACTGATCGGCAAAGTTAAGACCGGCGGCGATATCCGATAAGCTCAGCCCGCGTAAGATAAGATTTTTTGCGATCTTAAGCTTTTCCACTTTCAGCCAGGTAAAGGGCGGCAGGCCATAAGAGGCGGAAAAGATCCGCACCAGTTGCACGGCGCTGAGCCCGTACCGGGCGGAGAGATCGTGGAGCGACGGCGGGTCCAGCAATTCCTCTTTCAGTTGTGCGGCAATCTTTGCCGCCAGCACCGCATCATGATCAAAGAGGATAAGTTTGCTGCGGCATCCGGTGCGTTGCAGCACCTTTTTTAATAATACCGACAGGCGTTCCAGGACTTCATCATCGGAATGCGCATACTCCAGGCAATATGCCCCGATTTTAATAATATCCCCGGCAATATCCGGTGCGGTGAATACGCTCTTTCTGAATTCCTCGTCCTCAGGCAGTCCGGTGAGCTCGGCCAGAACCTGAGGCGGGATGTAAAAACTGTAATAAACCCAGTTATAAGGGGTGGGCGTGGCGGCCTGCACCTGACCGGGATTATAAACGGTAATATCCGCAATGCTGGCTTCAGAACGTTTACCGTCGAGCCAGATTTTCTCCCTGCCAGCCAGGTTTGCGCCCAGATAAAATTCGTCGTGGGAGTGCCTGGGAAAAACATGGTTGGTGCTATCGGAAAGCGTGATCTCAACCGTTCCTGTCCTCCGATACCCTGTGATAGCCATCGTTTACCCGTCCACTATGCTGGATGCGCCATACTTCTGCCGCCAGAGAAAAGAAACATATTAACAGAATGGCAACAAATGAGGACGCTGTTGGGGACAGTCGGGGATCGAAAATCTGAAAACCGAAGGTAAAGACCGGGCTGACAGAAATTAATACCATCACTCGCGATGGGGGTAAGGATTTTATGCCGTATTGCAGGCACCACAATGGAATAATCAACCCCAGCAGCGCCAGTAACAACACCCCCGGAAACAGGTTTTGCATATCGCTGTGCATATCCTCCTGTCGCTGCAACGTGAATAACAGGGTGACAATGACGGTCAGATAAAAGCGGTGCGCCATAATGGATTCCGGGCGACACGCATTCTCGCTCAGTTTTTTACTGAGAATATTCGAGAAAATGCTGAACAGGGCGCAGGCGACGGAAAGAACAATGCCGATGGCCACTTCATTAATGGATAAATTATAGGTATTACGCCCCTCCTGGAGACTGATAATACCTAACCATAGTGAACTACAGGCGATGCCTGTCAGCAATAACAGGCGGTACTCGCGTTTTTCCGTGCTGAAAAAGAATGGCACGATCATAACCATTAATAGTGGTGCCACGCCGGTGATGATGGCTGAGGCGCTGGCCGGCTCTAAGTACTTTAAACAGTAAAAGAAAGTGATCCACGAACCCGCAGTGGTCACGTTAAGCGCCACCAGCGGCTTCCACGTACTCCAGGGGTGCAAATATTCCTTTCTCTGTTTAAGCAGACAAAAAAGCTGAAAGAAAACCAGCACCGCAGAGAATACGATGCAGGTGACCATCATCGGATGAGCAGACTGTACCAGGAATCCCGAATACACTTCCTTTCCTGCGTCCAGGAAGTTGTAAACGAAGACCATAATAAAACCAAACAGTGCACCACTATAATTATTCATAGTTATCTCAGGCTAATTCAAATAAGGCGCCGTTTTTTTCAAACGCTCTGATCTGCGCATAGTCTTCTTCGATCTGTTTCTGGCTTTCGTGGCACAGATAAATAATGCCCGGATTGGTGAACAGATCGGTGGTGCGGTAAATTTTTTCACCTGCATCCGGGGTATGCATCACGCCATAAAAAGAGGGCAGTTGCGCGAGCAATTCCTGGCAACGATTTTGTCTCACGACACCTTCTACGTCAGACGCCAGGGTAACGCAGTATAAGGATTTGCTTACCTGATAATGATGCCGTAGCCGGGAGGTGAAGCGTTGCGGATCGAGATAACGCTCCGCCGTTAAGGTGACATGGCTGTAACCTAAGGCTGCCACTACCGCGCTGTGCATAATCGTGCCCTGCATACGGGCTGCCGTCTCGATTAATACCGGCCCTTTAGCCGTCATCATTAATTCACTGTGCGACGCACCGTTTTTAATACCTAACAGCGTCAGTGCTTTTTGCATATAGGCAATTAACGCATTCTGCTCTTCGCCCTGATACGGCAGCAGCACTTCTTTTTCACATATCAGTGAGGCGTTTCTGACCTGTTTTTTATCGTCAGACCAGATTTCGCTGATTAAGTGTTCGCCGTTAATACTGACGGCATTGACGATAAACTGGCGTCCAATTAATCGCTCCTGCAATAAAACTTCGCTGTTATGTAAACCCAGACGATTGGTTTTGCCGTGAATATCCGTGAAGGCTTCGTTCAGCTCTTCAAAATTGTGGCAAAAACGCACGCCATCGGCACCAGCGCTGTCTACGGGTTTTACCACTACCGGCCAGCAGGCGGAGGTTTTCACCCAGATCGAGGCATCGGCCAGCGAATCCGTCACCATTTGCGGGATAGAACGCAGCCCGCCCTGGCGCAACGCTTCCTGCATTTTGAATTTATTGCGGCGTAAGGGGCTGGTGGCATAATCATTGCCAGCGGTGCCTAATTCGGTAGAGAGAAAATCGGCAAGTTCCACGCCCGTTTCCGTGCCGGGAATAATCACGTCGGGGGCAAATAACGAGAGACATCGTGCCAGTTCCTGCATAGCTAAAATAGACGTCTCTTTTAAGATTAAATGCTGATCATAGGTCTGTGGACGATACGATAAAAGATAATCCTCCGGGATCACCGCATGGCTTTGAATATGAACGCAGCGCCAGCCCTTTTTCTTGAAAACAGGAGCCAGCTCTGCGCCTGTTGAATAACCATCAACAATACAGATTGTGTTCGACATGTTATTTCCCACTGGTGACAAGCAAATGAGCCTTTAATCTGGCATGACAGAGAGTATTTATCTTGTACGGTATTTCAGGATGTGGTTAAGGAGTGAGCAGATTGTGGGCGTCCACGACGGGTCATCGTGATTTACAACCTTACCCGCTGTCAGTATTCTGTGTGGGATGGCTAACACAGCCATCAACAAATGATTTATCGATGACTCGGGGTGCCCTTCTTTGTGAAGGCTGAGAAATACCCGTACCACCTGATCTGGATAATGCCAGCGTAGGTTTCCAAGATTCTGATTAGTATTCACGTGGTTACATTTCTTTTTGTCCGTGTGTAATGCACCTAAGGTACAAAAAGAGCGTAATCATGAGGTACAAAACCCTACCATACACGTTTCAACGAAACGGTAACTACTATCTACAGATCCGGCTTTCAAATGGCAGGATGTTTAAAAAATCCCTTCTTACCGATAGTTATCGCGAAGCCTCTGCTTTGATGGTTCGCATCACTCCACATGTTCCTTTTGTTAAATCATTAGTAACTCCGATCTCGATGCTTGATGAGTTTGTGTCAAACCTGATTTTGTCAGAACGTAGGGCTGTGAAAGTTCCATTGTTACCCAGCCTACCGATTGTTGTTCCCGCTGAAATCGAGGGGCCATCGGCACAAGCCGAGCCGGAAAACGTGTTAACTCTCTCTGATGCTTGGGTTATGTACAAAGCCGAAAAGGGGCGTAATTGGACTAAATCGATCTCAATGGCAAATGAACGTTACATTGAAGTATTGTTTGTAGTGTTGGGGAAAAATACGGATGTAACAGCGATCACTAAACAGGACATTAGGCAGGTGATGGAAGTTGTTGAGAATTTACCTAAGCGTGTTGTCCAACCATATCGCTCGATGAATGTTCAGCAGTTGATAGATTGTGATGACGTGCCACCTGATGAGCTTGTTGGTGTTGAGGCTATCCATAAGCATCTTAAAGTCTACAAATCGCTGTTCAAGACCTTTCTCACAGAAAACAAAGACATTTTGATGAAGTCACCAACTGATGGTGTAGTGGCTGCATCATCTAAAGCAAGATTTGGTGAATACAGTTCGGCAGAGATGAAGAAGTTTGTAAAATGGGCACACAAGCAGCCAGATGGCTGGCTGAAGTGGATAACATTGTTGTTGGCATACACTGGAGCCAGGAGAGGGGAAATCGCAAAACTGGAAAAATCACAGATTAAATTTGATGAGGATAGCCAGCGATATTACTTCCTGATTGCAGAAGGAGGGCAGGGGAAAACAGAAAATGCCACCCGGCAAGTAGTAATCCACCCCAAGCTGATCGAATGGGGTTTCATGGAATACGTTGATCTCCAGTGGAAAGAACGGATTTTTTCAGAAGTGGCAGGTACTAATATGACTAAGATCGGTAAAGAATTTGCTGATGTGCGTGATCAGCTTGGCATTCCGTACTTAGACGATTTTGGACAGCGGAGGCTTTTGCACAGCATTCGTCATTCTGTTTGCTCGGCTGCGATGGCTGGGTGGGTTAAGAACATTTTGCATCTGCAACAAACGGTAGGCCATGAGAAAAGTGGTGGGATTACAAAACGCTACTTGCATACGTTCCCACTATCGTCAGTTTGTTATGTGATTGATGGGATTAGATGGATTTAAGCTATGTAGCATGAATAATCTGCATTTTATCGTGTTTTAAAATAAAACTAACTTTCGGTAAAAATATTATACAAGGAGTTCAACTGTATGAGTCAATCTAAGAAACACCATTATGTACCAGCGTGTTATTTGAAAGGATTTACCAATGAGGGGAAAAGAACATCTTCTTTTTGGGCGTTTCCAAAAAATAAGCCTGGGTTCAAGCATGGTACAAATCCTAATGATGCCTGTGTAAGCAATAATTATTATAAATTAGAAGAGAATACGCGACCGTTCTTTATTGAAGAATGGTATGGTAATACGGTCGAGCCACGTATTGGTGAGTTTTTAGAAACTATAGATATGGTCAAAGAAATTAACTCTAAAGATGAAGGTTTAATTTGGTTGTTATCATCTTTATTTTTGAGAAACCCACAGCATAGAAATAATATCGAAACACCTTTAATACAGGAACAAAAGATAATAGAGTCAATGAAAAAAGACCTTACGCTAAGAGGAGTTAAATTAGATGTCTCTGTAGCGAACTACAATATAGATGACATTATAGAGTACGAACTTAAACAAACTGAAATTGCCGCAGGCTATTTCCCAATTTTTAATTACTCTCTTATTAAGTCACCAGATGGAATTAATGCTATCACCAGTGATGCACCACTTTTTTTAACGCATAATACACGTGAAGTATTTGGGTTAGCTACTAAAGGAACAATGATATTGGCACCTTTGAATAAGAATACATTTTTATTTGGAAGTAAAGAAATGAAATTAAAGCCAGTCCATAATGCTACGCACAAAGAAATTGCCGATTTAAATACAATGATTATGAATTCTTCAAATGAGAGATGTTTCTCTAATAACGAACACTTTTTTATTCTTGATGAGAATGAAAATGTTGTAAAGTATCCATTTTAGTAATTGGATTAATCTTTTTCAGGCGTGATGCGTTCAAAGTGAATGGTTTTTTGATTAGATATGATTATGTTAATCCCATAAAAATTGCTAAGTAGGCATGGCTTCAATTAATTATAATGCTAAGTGTGCGTTCTAAAATGATAATTCAAATGATTTTTGTTGAATGTTAATAAGGTTAAAATTATAATGGCATTGTATTATAGTTAAAGAGAGAGTTATAATGGCAAGGAAAAATAAGAGGTTACTTTATTCCTCTGTGATATGGACTAATACAATAACACTTGTAATTTTTATTTTTGGTATTTTTTATCAGAACTATCATGAATATAAAAATCAAATAGAACAGAATAATAGGTTGCTATATTTAATTGGTGCAGAAGCCCAAAGGAATATGATTTCAATGCTTCCCATGAGCGATGAATACATTAAGTTTAGAGATTATCAGAGATGTTTTAAACTTGATGAAATCAATGAGAATGAAGCTGAATATATAATTACATCTGCATATTCTATTAAGACTGATGTTTATACGACATTATTGGATAAATTTATGTTTCTTTCATCTGAAGATCTTAAGTTTGTAATGATGTACTATAGTAATATATTGAATTTCAAAGATTTCTCTCATTCAATTGATGAAGCTATCAAAGCTAAAGGCTTTGATGTGGTTAGTTTAGACAATAGAAAGAGATTGTTACGTCAATATTGTGTTCAGTCGCAGACCATACAGGAAACTGTGAGTAGGTTTCTTTCACGTTCACAGTAATAAAATTAGAATATATCCATTTTTATTTGAACGATAAAGGTCATATATCTAAAATTGCTAAAGTAAATTTATAAGTTATTTCCTCTATGGGAATACCAAAAAGTAGTTGCTGGAAACAAAAGACGTTATCATAAATGGGTCGGGTTAATAATCAACTATATCTATTTTTGGAATTGCGACCCTTCATAATAGAGTTAATTATATATTCTCTCCCGCAACAATGCACAGCGAGACAATTAGCCAATACAGAGATCTTTTTTGAGAGAAATTCACCGAGAAAGTCAGTGCGAAAAATTATCTTTATAGCGATAGGTATGCTAAAAAATGGAGTATGACGATCCAGTACGGGCGGAAGGTGATGTCTCATTTTATATCAAGTCCGATGCTCGGCTGAGCAATCACCTTTAAGAAAGTGCCAGTTATGTCACATTATCAACAGCCTCATCAAGGATATCGGGAGGATTCGAACATTACAAAATGGTAAGCTTTTATTCTTTACCTCCATCCACTATATCAGCATTCAATGCCGCTAATCCCAGCGAGCATTTCTTTTTTCACGCGAAATACTGTAGCCCTGCCGCAATCGCATAATTTCGCGATTTCATCAGGGTTATTCTTCCCTGCCTGCAACATATCAATAATTTTCTTATGTAGTTCTTGGTTCTTTTGCTTGCCCTTGTACTTCCGAGCTTCTTTGGCAAGGGCGATCCCCTCGTTGCGGCGTGAAGCAATCATTCCTCGCTCAAACTCTGCAACGGCTCCCATCATGGTTAGGATAAGGCGTGATTGTGGCGAGTTATCAAAGCTCATTGAGTTAGCAAGGAACTGAACAGTGATCCCACGAGCAACCAGGTTATCTATCATTTCCAGCAAATCGCGAGTATTGCGTGCCAGGCGGTCAATGCTGTGGGCAACGAGAGTGTCACCTTCGCGGAGGTGTGAAAGCAGATTCAACAATTCAGGTCTTTCGCTGGTGGACTTGCCAGATTCTTTCTCTGTCACTATTTTATCGCAAACAGGTTCCAGTACTGCCAATTGGCGATCAAGATTCTGGCTCCGGTCGGAAACACGAGCATAACCAAAAATCATTTCCTTGCCCTCGCTCTCTAAAAGTATCATTTGAATTAACTGAAGGATACAGTATCATTTAAGTCCAATCAACATCTAAATGATACTTGGCGATACAGGAAAACGTAGTATCGTTGGGGAGTACCCACAAGAGACTTTTGGTCGTTCGTTTTTATGAGTCGATACTGGAGGATGGATGCTAAGATCTGAGCACACGGCATTTTATCGCCTGGGTTGAATATGATCAGACAAGCGAGATTTTAAATCAGGCAGATTTAAACTGATTGTACTTTTTCCTGAGTAATAGATTTCTTAAGGTTTTTTGCCAAAAAATGTATAGATTGTGTTTCGATTATTTTTTACGCTAAAGTCTGGTAATTTAAGCGAAAGCGGAAAAAGCTTTAAAAAGTAAGAAAAATCGAAATGTATCTCTATGATCACGCCAGGCTGTGTGAATATACAGCCATGACAGTAAGGCAATGTCTAAAGATGGGGTCAATCCTGCCATCACCAGTTGTATTCAGCGTATCGAGCATCTGGGGCAATGAGTCACAATCTATTACTGGGGGAGTCGATAGAGGAGTACAACATAAATGATCGGGTGATCTTTCAGAATCAGTACCGGCAGTACTGGTTAGGAGTCATTCAACGGGATTCTTTTGTACTGCTCTATCCTGAACCGCTATCGAATGTGATTGATGGTCTGACATACCTTAATGCTGTACGGCGTATGCATGAAGTACACGATGAAGATTGGTTTTGAGATAAGGGTGAGCTTCCTTTCTGAGAGGGATATCAAGTAATTGAAGGATGTTGTAGGATGATGGGATTGATGAATTTCTTATTACTAAAAATACTACATAAGGAATAACGAATGTTTAGTGCATTGCTACAGCTGATCCAACTTATATTTTCTATATTCAAGAGTCTGACGCCTAAGCAAAAGGAACAGGTAGTAGATGTTTTTGTAGACTTATTCCAAAAAATATTTAAATCAAAAAAAGAGAATAAAGGATCAAATGTTGATAGTTCCACGGTGCAAGAAGCTGTCAATAATATAACTAAAGCCCAATGGCAATGCTCAGCGGTTGCCACGATGTCAATTTTGCCATCTTCTATCAACGACGTTAACAAACGTAAATTTACTGCTGCTATGATTGAATTAGTACAATCAGAACAATTTCTTTCAGAATTAAACGCGCGTATTGATAAAATCGATATAAAAGATGAAGATCTTTATACTGAGCAATGCTCACTTGAAATGAGAAAGTTAATAGCAGAAATGATCAGGCATAAAAAATTATAATAATTGTCCCCTGAACACTATCAGGTAACAAACTCCGAATAGACGGACGGTACTGAACAGGGGATCATAATGTACCGTTATACCGTTAAGTACTAACATATTTCAATTACAGAATAGATAGATTATCAGTGAATAAAACTAATAAAATTCTAATTGGTTCGGTAAGTGCCTTGTGCATTATAGGTACTTTGACCCTGCTTAAAGCAGTGTTCAACGATGGCGGGAAGATGCTAACTGACTGGATCAGTGCAATTTCAAACGCTCTGATGGCTGGTGCTGCGGTTTATGCTGCATCAAAGGCTAAAGACTGGCTGTCTCCAAAATTGAACGAGAGGAAATTTAAATTCGCAGATGAACTAATTGATAATTTCTGCAAATTACAAGAAGAAGCTCTTTATCTTCATAGCGATGCGAAACAAACCATCAACACTGATCCTGATCTGCAAGGGGATGATGAAGCATTCAGTATTCATTGGAATGCAGTATATAAAAGAGGTATTGAGTACCGAAAGAATGCTATAAATCTACGTACTACATTGGAACGTATGGAGTTATGGGGATTAGAACCAAAAAATAAAGAAGAATTCCAAGCAATTATAGATTCACATCTTACATTATCCTTTACCATAGACAATGCATTATCTATAGGTGCTGATGAAAAACGATTTAGAATGCAAAATAGTTTTGAATATGATCGTCAAATAAGTGAAAAGTATAAATCTGTTCGAGCTTCTCACAATAAGATCATGAAACACTACAGTAAGTTATTTGTAGATTAAGGACATTATATGGCATGGTATGATATTACTGGTACGGTATCCGATTGGATTATGGCAGGTGTAGCTGTTTACGCTGCTGCAAATGCTAAAGATTGGATTAAGCAAAGCAAAGCAAAGAAAAGATGAAGATGCTTATAATATAGCCAAGGAATTGATTTTTAGTGATCTTGATAATCTATCAGGTATTGTTTTTGAAATACATTCCCATAATATTAAACTCAATGTTTACACTCAACGCATCGGATATGATCTTAACCTTTTTATCTCTGAAGATGACTGCAACAAAGGAATAGAAGCAGTGATGAAAGGCGGTAGGGAAATTAGTAGTATCAAAATTAGTATTAATAAACTTTCACGTTTTATTGTGAATTACATTAATTCCTTTTAATTTGTGGTGTCATTGCCTTCATATTTAATTTCTAAGTAATGAAAGTACCAGAGCTGTAAATTCTGGTGATTTTTTGTACGGATTAATTATTGTATGATTTGCTTGAGTGTCATCTTTCAGTACCTAATGTGCTGCTTACTATTGATAACGGCATATTGCATTATCAAGTAACATCTTTAGTATAGGGTGTATATTTTAATCGTTTCAAACATTTTTCTGCTAAGTGCCATTATCAGTCATACCGCATAAATTACATGATTTTACCTAAATTACATTTAGCAAATACGTTCTTAAACTTGGTAAAAATAGGTGTGGGATTAATCATTTCTACACGCTCCATATTGAATAATTTAGAAAGGTCGATTCATGTGAGTGAGTCGGCCTTTCGTTTTTTTTAGTTTAGATTATTTGTTTAACTGGGGTGTTATGTAAATGCTTAAGTTTTATTTTTTTGATACCAGTTTTTGTATTTTTTGAGTTTGTTATTTCTTAGCTTCTCTATGTACCCTTTTGGTAATCGCACTTCTAATATGTTACATATTCGTGCTAAGGTCATATCGCTACATAGTATATTTTCATATTGATAAAAAGTCAGTGATATTTGTGATACAACTGATTTTTTACGAACTGATTTATTCAGCGTCTTTCAATTGGTACGTATTCCATTTATCTTCATATATTATTCTGCATCATCTGTTTTTTTATTTATCTTTGAGCTTCTTTTTTTAACCCATTCTGCTGCAATAGTTGAGGTGTCTAATGGAAAATTATTAGTGTAAACCATTAGTTCATATTCTTCTTCTAATGCTTTTAATTTGGATAATATTTCAATTTCATAATGCTTTTTAATTTTCATTTGATTACCTTTTTTATGATTTGCCTGTCACTGCAAATATAGGTCATCTTTAGATTGCGTTTCGCAGAATTTTATACAATTTCATTACTGATGAGAGTGTTGTTTTTTATATAAAGTAATTACATGATAATACTTAAATGAAAAGAACCGGTATCTGCTTCATCATTTTTTAAATATGATTTAATACTCCATTTATTGATAGTTGCGGTCAATCCTTCTCGCACATTTTGCTTGAGGCAGTTTATATGAATCTGGATTGACATTGAATATGGAGATTTTAATAGACTAAGTAGGTTAGAAGTAGACTTAAAAGGTATTAAGTTCTTTTGTTTTTCTGTGAGGTACAAAATGGGGTACAAGGTGAGGTATAGCGTGATAATGTAATATTCATAAGATCAATCTTGTATCAGCACGTGACTTGACGTAACCTACTAATAGATAAAGAAATGTAATCTACATGACTCGGGGTGCCCTTCTTTGTGAAGGCTGAGAAATACCCGTACCACCTGATCTGGATAATGCCAGCGTAGGGAAGTCAGATGCCTCTGCCGGCGTCCCTTCTTCACAGCCTGGCAGGAGCAAAAAATGCAACCTGACCTGCTAAACCGGGCGCATGCCGCCACACTCTTACAGCACTTCCGCAGCCGTTCTCCCCTTGTTCACTGTATGACCAATGACGTGGTGCAATGCTTTACCGCCAATGTTCTGCTGGCGCTGGGCGCGTCACCGGCGATGGTTATCGAGCCTGATGAGGCTGAGCAGTTCAGCGCTATCGCCGACGCGCTGCTGATTAACGTCGGCACGCTCACGGCCGATCGCGCCGGGGCGATGCGTCGCGCCGTTATCAGCGCCGGCAAGGCGGACACTCTCTGGACGCTCGATCCCGTGGCCGTTGGCGGCCTGACGTTCCGCACTTACTTTTGCCGGGAGCTGTTGGACCTGCGCCCGGCTGCCATTCGCGGCAACGCTTCGGAGATCCTCGCGCTGGCGGGGATGCAGGCGGGCGGGCGTGGCGTCGACACCACCGATCCTATCAGCGCGGCACTACCTGCTGCCGTGGCGCTGGCACGTCAGACCGGCGCTGTCGTGGCGGTGAGCGGCGAGGTGGATCACATCACCGATGGCGAGCGTATGCTCGCGGTGCCAGGCGGCGATCTGCTGATGACGCGGGTGGTCGGTACCGGCTGTGCGCTGTCGGCGGTCGTGGCGGCAAGCTGTGCGCTGCCGGGTGATCGCCTGACCAACGTGGCGTCCGCCTGCTGCATCATGGCGCAGGCGGGCAGCCAGGCGGTAGCGGCAAGCCAGGGGCCGGGCTCGTTTGTTCCGGCATTTCTCGATGCGCTATATCGTCTGGACGGGGAGGCGCGGGTATGAAGACGCGTATCAATGCGCTGACCATTGCCGGCACCGATCCCAGCGGCGGCGCGGGTATTCAGGCGGATCTGAAAACCTTTTCGGCGCTCGGGGCCTATGGCTGTTCGGTGATCACCGCGCTGGTGGCACAAAATACCCGTGGCGTGCAGTCGGTGTACCGCATTGAGCCGGATTTTGTCGCCGCCCAACTGGACTCGGTGTTCAGCGATGTGCGCATCGACACCACGAAAATCGGCATGCTGGCGGAAACCGATATTGTGGAGGCCGTGGCTGAACGGTTGCGGCGCTATCAGGTGCAGAATGTGGTGCTGGATACGGTGATGCTCGCCAAAAGCGGCGATCCGCTGCTCTCGCCCGATGCCGTTGTCGCCCTGCGTGAACATCTGTTGCCGCAGGTGTCGCTCATCACCCCCAACCTGCCGGAGGCCGCCGCGCTGCTGGAAGCTCCCCATGCCCGCAATGAGCAGGAGATGCTGGAACAGGGCCGCGCCTTATTGGCCCTTGGCTGTGAGGCGGTGCTGATGAAGGGCGGTCATCTGGAGAATGCCGAAAGTCCTGACTGGCTGTTTACCCGCGACGGGGCAACGTGCTTTACCGCGCCACGTATTCATACAAAAAATACTCACGGTACCGGCTGCACCTTATCGGCAGCGCTGGCGGCGTTACGCCCCCGGCATCCCGACTGGGCCGCGACGGTGGCGCACGCCAAAGCGTGGCTCAGCGCGGCGCTGGCTCAGGCCGATACGCTGGAGGTGGGTGAGGGGATCGGGCCGGTGCATCATTTCCATGAGTGGTGGTAGTATAACCACCGGACTTTTTTGCCAGGACACCCGAAATGGAACAAGCGCATATCCAGTTAATCGAACAGCTGAAAGAGCGGATTGCCGCAGCGGATAATATGCCGCTGTACCTGAAGTTTGCCGAGACGGTAAAAAACGCCGTGCGTAACGGGCTGCTGGCCCACGGCAATATTCTGCCGGGCGAGCGCGATTTCAGCGGATTAACGGGGATTTCGCGCATTACCGTGCGCAAGGCGATGCAAACGCTGGAAGATGAGGGCGTGGTGACGCGTTCGCGCGGTTATGGCACGCAAATCAATAACATCTTTGAATATTCCCTCAAGGAAGCGCGCGGATTTTCCCAGCAGGTGGTGCTGCGCGGGAAGAAGCCGGATACCTTATGGGTGAACAAGCGTATCGTTGCCTGCCCGGCGGAGGTGGCGGAAAAACTCGCCATCGACACCGACTCCGACGTGTTCCTGCTCAAGCGTATTCGTTATGCGGATGAAGACGCTGTCTCCATTGAGGAGTCATGGGTGCCTGCGCCGCTGATCAAGGATGTCGATGCCATTGGCGTGTCGCTGTACGACTATTTCCGCAGCCAGCGTATCTATCCGCAGCGCACGAAGTCGCGCGTCAGCGCCCGGATGCCGGACGCTGAATTTCAGACGCATATTCAGATGGAAAACACGGTGCCGGTTCTGGTGATAAGCCAGGTGGCTTTTGATCAACAAAACCGGCCCATTGAGTACAGCATCAGTACCTGTCGCAGCGATTTATACGTCTTTGTATGTGAGGAGTAATTCCTCGCGCGTCGGGGCGCAGTCGCCGCCGCGCTTACTGACCACCATCGCGGCAATGGCATTGCCCAGACAAACAGCCTCCGCCAGCGACAGGCCAGAGGATAACCCCGCCAGCACGCCGCCCGCATGGCTGTCACCCGCGCCTATGGTGTCCACCATGGTCGCGGGGAAGGGCGGTACAAAGCCCTGCTCATCGCCATCGTAGAACCAGGCCCCGTCGCGATCGTGACGAATAATCAGCGGTGCGCCGTACGCCTGCTGCCACGCCGGCCCTAAATGTTCAGGCTCCACGTCCAGCAGCTGTGCGGCGATTTCCGCTTCACGACGGTTTAAGGTGACGATCGGTTTCAGCGCCAGAATGCGCGTCAGCAGTGCCGGATCGATATCTTCGATACGCGGTCCGAAATCGATATAAGGCGTAACGTCGTGCAGCGTTTCCAGCCAGTTGACCAGCACTTCGCCGCAGGCGGCGGCGAGCTGATAACCTGACAGCGAAAGCAGACTGCCCGGCGGCACGTGCAGCGGCGTCAGCCAGGACGTGGCCCAGCGGGTTTCGACGCCGGAAAAGGTCATAAAAGTGCGCTCGCCGTCCGGCTCCACCAGCGCCAGACACCAGCCGTTATCCCCGCCTTCGACCTTCAGCACGCTCTCCACACCGTGGGTTTTCAGCGCGTTGCTGACCATATCCGCCCAGACGCCGTGACCGACCGGCAGGACATTTTGCGAGATCATCCCCAGCCGGTGCAGGGCCACGGCAATGTTCAGCCCGCAGCCGCCGATGTTGACGCTCTGCTGTTTGAGTTCAATGTCACAGCCGCGAAACGGCAGCGAGTACGCGCTGGCGATCACGTCGATCACCGCGCCCCCCAGCACCGTCACCGGACGCCGGGTTTCAAGCTGATGCAGAAGGTTGACGATATGGCCTGGTTTCATGCTTCCTCCCGCTCCTGACGATACGCCCGGAGCTTTTCACTGTAGTGCGTAAAATCGAGCTGATTGACGTCATCCAGCTGCTGCTTAAAGGCGGCATCGATGGCGGAGACACCTTGCAGCGCCCCGCAGATGGCGGTAGCCATCGCACCGATGGTATCCGTATCGCCGCCCAGATTCGCACACAGGATCGCACAGCGGTTCGGGTCAGTTTGTGCCAGCTCGACCATTGCAATGGCGGCGGGCACCGATTCAATGGTGCTGGTGCCGGTGCCCACCAGCTGATAAATCTGCTCGCTGGCAGACTCCACGCCGTTCGCTTTACGTACCACCGTTAACGCCAGTTCGATTCGGGCTGCCAGCGAGGCACTAAAGGTGGTGACGCGTTTTTCCTGCGCGCGGCGGGCAATGGCCGGCAGGGCATCGGCAATATCCTGCCACCGATCGCCGTCAATTGCGCGGGAAATCGCCCAGGCAATCACCACCGCGCCGGCAATTGCAAGATCGGACTTGTGGGTCGGGCTGGAAGCCAGCGCCACCTGATCGATAAACTCATCGAGCGAATGGGTTGGCAGCAGGCAGCCCAGCGGGGAGGCGCGCATTGCCGCCCCGTTGGTGACGCCGTTATTTTCCAGCTCGCTCACCGGGCGACCGTCGCGGATCGCCTTGAGGGCAATTTTTGAGGTCGGGCCGAGCACGTTCTTATTAAAGGCATCAAAATCTTCGGCCCAGCGCAGGATATGGCGACCAATAACCTCGGCGTCAATCTTGCCATCACACTCAAAAATGGCATCCGCGAGGCACAGGGCCATTGACGTATCATCGGTGAACTGGCCGCGATCAAAATAGCAGGCGGCGTTGTTTTCCGGCGGACCGGGCAGGAAACGGTCGATCCAGCCGAAATGCGCCTTCACCCGTGACCGGGGCCACAGCTCCGACGGCATCCCCATCGCGTCGCCTAAGGTCTGGCCGTACAACGCACCGAGAATACGTTCTGATTTCATTTTACCTCTCCTTGTGGAACCTCTCCGCGGGTGGGCAGCGTGCCGTTGTCCACCGCAATTGCGGTAATTTCTTTATCCGATTCGCGGAAGAACAGCATAAACAGCACCGCGATAATGGCGATCATAATGCCGCCAAATGCCCACATGCCCGCCCAGTCGAAGGTCAGACCGTTAACCGGCTCTTTGTAGGCATACATTTTTTCCATCAGTACGCCGCCAAGACGGTAGCCCAGCAGGCTGCCAAAGCCCTGACAGCAGAGGGTGATCAGACCCTGTGCCGCGGTGCGCATATGCACCGGGGATTTCTTGTCGACATAGATATACGCGGTCACGTAGTAGAAGTCGTAGCTGACGCCATGCAGCAGAATGCCGAGGAACAGCAGGCCATAGGTAAAGTAGTGATCCACCCCGCCGTAAACAAAGAATGCATAGCGAATGGCGGCGGTCAGTAAGCCCAGCAGTAGCACCTTTTTGATACCAAAGCGCTTAGTAAAGAACGGCAGCGCCAGCATAAAGAAGATTTCAGAGAACTGGCCGAGCGTCATCCAGCCGGTGGCGTTTTTCATGCCCACTTCGGTCAGATAACCAGTGGCGAAGATGTAATAGAACGCCAGCGGCATGGCAAACAGGAACGAGCAGAAGAAAAAGACGAGGAAGTTGCGATCGCGCAGCAGCACCAGCGCATCCAGCCCGAGCATGACTTTGAAATCCAGCTTGCCGGTGCTTTTCGGCGGCGTATTCGGCAGCATCAGGGCAAAGGCTCCGAGCACCACCGAGCTTGCGGCGGTGATCAGCAGCGGAATGTTGGTCGGCGAGATATCCGCATAGCCCAGCATTTCCGGCAGGAAGCCACAGGCCAGCCCGGAGGCGATCCAGCCAATGGTGCCCATCACGCGGATGCGCGGGAAGTCAGCCTCAACATCCTTCACATGCGCGAAAGCAATACTATTGGTCAGCGCAATGGTTGGCATATAGGTCAGGGAGTAGGCGAGCAGCAGCGGGAAGAAATAGCGGAACTCCGTTTGTTGCGCGGCAAAGTAAATCAGGATCGCCCCGGCGAACATCAGGATCGCCAGCACTTTCTGCGCCGCAAAGAAGCGGTCAGTCAGCGAACCGACGAGAATAGGCGACAGGATCGCGGCGATGGCGGTACAGGCATAGGACCAGCCAATCTCCCCGGCGGTGAAGCCACTTTTACTTAACCACAGCCACAGCGGGACAAACCACGCGCCCCAGATAAACCATTCCACAAACATCATGAACGACAGCTTAGCAGTTGTTTTCATCGGTCTTCCTTCATGACTAACAGAGGGTACGGCATGACCATACCAGTAAATAATACCTTTCAGATACCTTTGTGCTGGATCTTTGATCAGCATAACATTTTTTCACTTATGGATCGTGCCATCAGATTGTGCTTAAAAAATGACACAAGGTGGCATTCCCGGAAGGTCAGTACCAGGCTTACTCTGCTTATCAACTTACGGGAGCATCGCTATGACTGATATTACGCAATTGCTGGGCAAAGACGCCGACAGCCTGTTGCAACATCGTTGTATGACCATTCCGGCCGATCAGCTTTACCTTCCTGGACATGACTATGTGGACCGCGTGATGATGGACAACAACCGTCCGCCTGCGGTACTGCGTAACATGCAAACCCTCTATAACACCGGACGCCTCGCGGGCACCGGCTACTTATCTATCCTGCCGGTCGATCAGGGCGTGGAGCACTCCGCAGGCGCGTCTTTTGCCGCCAATCCGCTCTATTTCGATCCGAAGAATATCGTTGAGCTGGCCATCGAGGCGGGCTGTAACTGCGTGGCGTCCACCTATGGCGTGCTGGCGTCTGTCTCCCGACGCTACGCGCACCGTATTCCGTTCCTGGTGAAAATTAACCACAACGAAACCCTGAGCTACCCGAATACCTATGACCAGACGCTGTATGCCAGCGTGGAACAGGCGTTTAACCTCGGTGCGGTAGCGGTCGGCGCGACAATCTATTTTGGTTCACCGGAATCCCGTCGCCAGATTGAGGAGATCTCCGCTGCCTTTGAGCGCGCCCACGAACTGGGAATGGTGACCGTGCTGTGGGCGTATCTGCGCAACAGCGGCTTTAAAAAAGATGGCGTTGATTATCATGCTTCCGCCGATTTAACCGGCCAGGCGAACCATCTGGCGGCGACCATCGGCGCGGATATTGTGAAGCAGAAAATGGCGGAAAATAACGGCGGCTATAACGCGGTGAAATACGGCTATACCGACGAGCGGGTGTACACCAAACTGACCAGCGATAACCCTATCGATCTGGTGCGCTACCAGCTGGCGAACTGCTACATGGGCCGCGCCGGGCTGATTAACTCCGGCGGCGCGTCAGGGGGCGACACCGACCTGAGCGACGCGGTCCGCACGGCGGTGATCAACAAACGCGCGGGCGGAATGGGGCTGATCCTGGGCCGTAAGGCCTTTAAGAAATCCATGGCGGACGGCGTGAAGCTGATTAATGCCGTGCAGGATGTTTATCTCGACAGCAAGGTCACTATCGCCTGATAACCGGCCCCTCACCCCGACCCTCTCCCACAGGGAGAGGGTGAAGGCGTACCGTCCCCTCTCTGCGGGAGAGGGGAGATCCACTTCACACTTCCCCTGTCTTTTGTGGAAAACGTCACATCCCTTCGTGCACATGCACAACATTTAACGCCTTCTTAACGTAATTTGTCTGAGGCACTGGCTGTTTTTTCTGCATACATTGATTACTGAAACAGCTTTTCAAAAGCTTACTTCACCTCTGCCTCAAGGACTTGTCATGAAAATTGAATCCGTAAACGTCACCGTCTTTCAGTATCCCACGCGTCGGGTTTCCGATGCCGCCGGGCATTCACACCCGGGGCCGGAAAGTCTGGCGAAAATGGCGATGCTGACCATCACCGCAGACGATGGCACCAAAGGGTATTCGTTCGCGCCGCCGGAAGTGGTGCGCCCCTTTGTGGTGAACACCTTTTTCCGCAAGGTGATGATTGGTCAGGACGCCTTTAACCGGGAGCGTATCTGGCAGGATCTGGCGCACTGGCAGCGCGGCAGCGCGCACCAGCTCACCGAGCGCGCCCTCTCTTTTGTGGAGCAGGCGCTGTGGGATCTGATGGGCCGCAAACTCAACATGCCGGTATACAAGCTGCTCGGCGGTTTTCGTGACAAAGTGCCCGCCTATGGCAGCACCATGTGCGGCGACGATCTGGAAGGCGGCCTCTCCACGCCGCAGGAGTATGCCGACTTCGCTGAAAAGCTGGTGGCGCGCGGTTATAAGGCCATCAAACTGCACACCTGGATGCCGCCAGTCTCGTTTGCGCCAAACCCGAAAATGGACGTCAAAGCCTGCGCTGCCGTGCGCGAAGCGGTGGGGCCGGATATCGATCTGATGATCGACGGCTACCACTGGTACAGCCGCAGCGAAGCGCTTTACATCGGTAAAGAACTGGAAAAACTCAACTTCGCCTGGTTCGAAGAGCCGATGGAAGAAGAGAGCATGGCCTCTTACGCCTGGCTGGCAGAAAACCTCTCCATTCCCATTGTCGGGCCGGAAAGCCTCGGCGGTAAACATCACAGCCGTGCCGACTGGGTGAAAGCGGGGGCCTGCGACATTCTGCGCGCCGGATCGAACGGCGTCGGCGGCATCTGGCCGACCATGAAAGTCGCCAGCCTCGCCGAATCCTTCGGCATGGACTGCGAAGTGCACGGCAATGGCGCGGCCAGTCTGGCGGTAGTAGGCGCGATCAAAAACTGCCGCTGGTACGAGCGCGGCCTGCTGCATCCGTTCCTTGATTACGACGTCCCCGCGGCGTATTTGCACAGCATTGTCGATCCAATGGATGAAGAGGGATTTGTTCATCTGCCACAAGGGCCGGGTCTGGGTGAAGACATTAATTTTGCGTATATCGAAGCCAATACCGTCAGCCACGACTGACCTATAAAAACTTCTTACCCTACAGGCGATATATACATGAAAAAAATTTCACTGGCGGGAGCGTGCCTGCTGGCGCTTTCGCTGATGATGGGGAGCGGGGCGGCCATGGCAAAAACGCCCCCCGATCAGCTCATCATCGGCATGAATATGAATAACCTGCTGAGCCTTGATCCGGCGGCGATGACCGGCAACGAGGTGGTGGGCATTGTGGTGAATCTTTATGATTCGCTGGTCGAGCTGGATCCTAATCAGCTGACCAACGTTAAACCGGCGCTGGCGGAGTCCTGGGACATCAGCCCCGACGGCAAAATGCTCACTTTCCATCTGCGCAAAAACGTCAAATTTCACTCCGGCAACCCGCTGACCGCCGACGATGTGGTGTGGTCGATGCGTCGCCTGCTGCACCTCAACCTGGCGCAGGCGTCGGTATGGAAATCCTACGGCTTCAGCAAGAAGAATATCGATGAGCAGGTGAGCGCGCCGGACGACCACACGGTGCAACTTCGTCTGCCAAAAGCTAACGATCCGCAACTGGTGATTTACTCCCTTGGCGCGCTTGGCAACCTCGGCGTGCTGGACCGCAAAACTGTGCAAAGTCACGAAGTGAATAACGACTGGGGCAACCGCTGGCTGACCACCAATGAAGCCGGTTCCGGGCCGTTTTCTCTGGAAACCTGGCAGGCCAAAGACGTACTGCGCATGAAGCGTAACCCGGATTACTGGCGCGAGGCGGCGAAGATGAACCGCGTGGTGCTGCGCCACTTCCAGGAGTCGCAAACCCTGCGCCTGATGATCGCCAAAGGCGATCTGGATATCGCCAATAATATGGCGGTGTCAGACATCAACGCGCTGCGCAAAGATCCCGACGTCACCGTCGAAGCGGTGCAAAAGGGCACCGTCTATTACGTGGCGATGAGCATGAAAGAGCCGCACTTTGCCAATCCGAAAGTGCGCGAAGCGGTGCGTTATCTGGTGGATTATCAGGGCATTAATAAAGCGCTGATGCCGGGCTACGGCGTGCTGCACCAGCGGCCTATCAAAGCGGGAATGCCGTCCACGCTGCCGGATCCGGGCTATAAGCTCGACGTGCCGCGGGCGAAAAAGTTGCTGGCGGAAGCGGGCTATCCTGACGGCTTTAACACCACCCTGCGGGTGCTCGCCGACCAGCCGTTCCTGAATATCGCCATCGCCGTGCAGTCCACGCTGATGCAGGCGGGCATTAACGCTAAAATCATCACCGGCACCGGTAACCAGATTTACGGCGCGATGCGCGAGCGTAAGTTCGACATCCTTGTCGGACGCGGCGGCAGCGGCGTTGAGCCGCATCCACACTCCAGCCTGCGCGCGCTGGTCTACAACCCGGACAACAGCGATGAAGCACGGCTGACCAACTTCCAGGGCTGGCGCACCGGCTTTTATGACAAACCGCTGAACGAGATGATCGATAACGCCCTGCTGGAGCGCGATCCGCAAAAGCAAAAAGCGGAGTACCAGGCCATTCAGACTCGTTACGACCAGCTTATTCCTGCCCTGATGCCCATTTCCCAGATGGTGGATTCGGTGGTGGTGCGTAATGGAGTCAAAAACTTCCAGTCGCATCCGTCTGCCACCACCCATCTGCGGGAAGTCTGGAAAGCCCCGTTGAAAAGCGAAGGAGAGAAAGGATGAGTACGGCAATTTTAGCGCCCGGCTCCCGCGCCCGTCGCTTCTCAAAACGCCTGACCCAGGTACTGATCACGCTGTTAGGCCTGCTGCTGCTGACCTTTTTTATTGGCCGCGTGATGCCCATCGACCCGGTGCTGGCGATTGTCGGTCCGGATGCCGACCAGAGCACCTATAACCAGGTCTATCAGCAACTGGGCTTTGATAAATCGCTGTTGTCGCAGTTCGGCATCTACTTCAGCAATCTGCTGCATGGCGACCTGGGTAATGCGCTGCTGACCGGTAAACCGGTACTGGATGACATTATTCGCGTGTTCCCGGCCACCCTTGAGCTGGCAACGATGGCGATTATCGTCGGCGCGGGCCTCGGCATTCCGCTGGGCGTGCTGGCGGCGGCGCGACGTAACAGCGTCTCCGACTACGTGGTGCGTATTATCAGCCTCGCCGGGTATTCCACACCGATTTTCTGGGTCGGCATGATGGGCCTGCTGCTGTTCTACGCCTGGCTTGGCTGGGTGGGGGGCGCCGGACGCATTGATCTGGGCCTGGACGGCATTGTGCCGCGCCGCACCGGACTGATGACCCTGGACGCACTGCTGGCAGGCAACATGCAGGTGTTCTGGAATGCGCTTAATCACCTGGTGTTGCCTGCGTCGCTGCTCGGGTTTCACTCGCTGGCTTACATCAGCCGTATGACCCGCAGTTTTATGCTGGCGCAGCTCTCCCAGGAGTTCATCATCACCGCGCGGGTAAAAGGCTTAACCGAACGGCAGGTGATCTGGAACCACGCCTTCCGCAATATTCTCGTGCAACTGCTGACGGTGGTGGCGCTGGCCTACGGCTCGCTGCTCGAAGGGGCCGTACTGATTGAAACCGTCTTCTCCTGGCCGGGCTTCGGCTCTTACCTCACCAGCAGCCTGTTGCTGGGGGACATGAATGCGGTAATGGGCTGCGTGTTAGTGGTCGGCGTGATCTTCGTGATGCTGAACCTGCTCTCCGACATGCTGTATCAACTCTTTGATCCGAGGACGAAATCATGACCGTTTATCTGGATCCGCCTGTCAGCGGCAAGACCCGTGAGCAGGGCGCGCGCGTCAAACGTCTGCTCAGCCGCACCGGGGGGTTTATTGGCAAAATGGCGCGTAACCCGCTGACCGCCATCGGCGGCGGCATCATTTTCCTGCTGCTGGTGGTGGCGACCTTTGCGCCGTGGATCGCGCCGTATCATCCGCTGGTGCAGGATCTGAATAACGCCCTGCAACCGCCCGGGGCGCAGCACTGGTTCGGCACCGACGAGTTTGGCCGCGATATTTTCAGCCGCCTGGTGTACGGCTCGCGTATCACTCTGTACATCGTGCTGCTGGTCTCCGTCACCGTTGGCCCCCTCGGGCTGCTGCTCGGCGTCTGCGCCGGCTATTTCGGCGGCAAGGTGGATATGGTGCTGATGCGCGTGACCGATATTTTCATCTCATTCCCGAGCCTGGTGCTGGCGCTGGCGTTTGTCGCCGCCCTCGGCCCGGGACTTGAGCATGTGGTGATCGCCATTACGCTCACCGCCTGGCCGCCGATTGCCCGTCTGGCGCGTGCTGAAACCCTGTCACTGCGGCAGGCCGATTTTATCTCGGCGGTACGTTTGCAGGGTGCCTCGCCGGTGCGCGTTCTCTGGCGTCATGTGGTGCCGCTGTGCCTGCCGTCGGTGATCATCCGTATCACCATGAATATGGCGGGCATCATTCTGACCGCCGCCGGTCTGGGATTCCTTGGGCTTGGCGCACAACCGCCGGAGCCGGAGTGGGGCGCGATGATCTCCAGCGGTCGCACTTACATGATGGAGTGCTGGTGGGTAGTGACTATTCCGGGGCTGGCGATTTTGATCAACAGCCTGGCGTTCAACTTTTTAGGAGATGGCCTACGTGACATCCTCGATCCTCGCAGCGAATAATTCGCCCCTGCTCGACGTGCGCGATCTGCACGTCGATTTTGTCAACGGGCGCACGGTGACCAATGCGGTACGCGGCGTCTCCTTCCAGTTGGGCCGGGAAAAGCTGGCGATTGTCGGCGAGTCCGGGTCAGGCAAATCCACCGTCGGGCGCGCACTGATGCGGCTGCATCCGACCAAAGCGCGCATCACCGCAGAACGCATGCATTTTGGCGATATCGATCTGCGCAACGTCAGCGAAGCGCAGATGCGCACCGTGCGTGGAAAACGTATTTCGATGATCATGCAGGATCCGAAATACTCCCTGAACCCGGTGGTGTGCGTCGGGGATCAGATCGCCGAAGCCTGGCTGACGCACCATCCGGGGCGCAAAGCCGAGGCGAAAGTAAAAGTGATGGAGATGCTTGAAGTGGTGCGCATCCGCCAGCCGGAGCGGGTTTACCATCTCTATCCCCACGAAATCTCCGGCGGCCAGGGGCAGCGCATTATGATCGCCATGATGCTGATCACCGATCCGGAACTGGTGATCGCCGACGAGCCGACCTCGGCGCTGGACGTGTCGGTGCGCCTGCAGGTGCTCGGGCTGCTCGACGACCTGGTGGCCTCGCGCGGTCTGGGACTGATTTTTATCAGCCATGATATCAACCTGGTGCGCAGCTTCTGCGATCGCGTGCTGGTGATGTACGCCGGACGGGTGGTGGAGTCTATCGCCGCGAAAGATCTCGATCAGGCGCAGCACCCTTATACGCAGGGCTTAATCAACGCGCTGCCGGAAATTCATCATCGCCGACCGGTACTGCCGGTGTTGCAGCGCCAGGCCAGCTGGCTTCACGAATAAAGGACCCATTATGATCGATGTCAGAAACTTAAGTCTGGAGTTCGGCGAAGGCGACAAGCGCAATCAGGTGCTGTTTGACGTTAATTTCAGCGTGCAGCCAGGGGAAATCTACGGCCTGGTCGGGGAGTCCGGTTCCGGTAAAACCACAGTGCTGAAATGCCTGGCAGGGCTGTTTACCCACTGGCAGGGAGAGCTTGCGATTAACGACCAGCCGCTTGATCACCGTATTAATCAGCAGCGTTGTCGACTGGTGCAGATGGTGTTTCAGGACCCCTACGGTTCGCTGCATCCGCGACACACGATCGGCGATATTCTGGAAGAGCCGCTGCAAATCCACGGCATCCCCGATCGCGACAGGCGTATAAATACGCTGCTGGATAAGGTCGGGCTAAACCGCGCGTTTCGTGATCGTTATCCGCATCAGCTTTCCGGCGGCCAGCGCCAGCGCGTGGCGATTGCCCGGGCGCTGATCCTTGAGCCGCAGGTGCTGTTGCTGGATGAACCCACCTCGGCGCTGGATGTGTCGGTGCAGGCGGAAATTCTCAATCTGCTGGCGGATCTGCATCAGGAGTCAAAGCTGACTTATCTGATGGTGACGCACGATCTGGGGGTGATTGCCCATCTGTGCCAGAAAGTGGCGGTGATGCAGTACGGCAAGATCCTCGAAACCCTGACGGTGGACGATCTGGTGAGCGGCGGGGCGAAAACCGACTACACGCAGATGCTGGTCAATGCCAGCCAACAGTACAGCCGGGAGATGGCGCGGGAAGTGGCGGCGTATTAATCGTTTGTTTGCCCGGCGGCGCTACGCTTGCCGGGCCTACAAGCCCATCGTGTTTGCTGCTTAACGCAATAACGGGCAATCCGGTGGCAAACGGCATTTCAATGCGCCGGGCAACACTTCGATGCGGAAATGCTGTCCACTGAGCGGCTCGCCGTCGAGGTTAAAGGTGATCTCGTGCGGAGCGGTCACTTCAAACCATGCCGATTTACCGTCGATGATATTCGGGCTGTCTTCTGGCTGAGTCAGCGTTGTCACCAGCGCCGGCAGCAGCTCCTCGCCGGTGAAAATGCGCAGATGCAGCTGACCATCGTTGATCAGCGCGTCGGGACAAAGCTGTTGCCCGCCGCCTGCCTGACGCCCGTTGCCAATGCCGATCACCAGCGCATCACCCTGCCACTGAAAATTATCGCCTTTGATTTCGCAGCGGTCCGGCTTCAGCGTGTCCATGCGCATCAGACCGTGGATCAAATAGGAGACACCGCCAAGCGCGGCTTTCAGTTTTTCCGGCGTTTCGGTGGTGATGCGCGTGCCAAAGCCGCCGGTCGCCATATTGATAAAACAGGTGTCATCGTTGACCTGTGCCAGATCCACCGGCACTGCTTTACCGACAATCGCCAGTTGCAATGCTTTATCCAGTGATTCAGGAATGGCGGTGCTGGTGGCGAAATCGTTTGCTGTCCCGAGCGGCAGAATACCCAGCGCCGGGGCGTTTTCGCCGCCTTTTTTATACAGCGCCGTCGCCACTTCGTTGATGGTGCCATCGCCGCCGCCGGCGATCACCGTCTCCACGCCAAGCTGCACCGCCTCCTGCACATAGCGCTCCGCATCGCCTTTCTCCCAGGTGACACGCACCTGAATATCAATGCCTTCATCTCGCAGTAAGGTGATGGCTTCGCGCAGCGTCTCGTCACCGGCGTTTTTGCCATTCAAAATCATCAAACTGGATGTATAGGTGCTCATCCTGCTACCTCGAAAAGAACGAATGAAAGAAGTGTATCTCAGGGAGAAGCAGAGCGCGTAAGAAGAAACTGAAAGGCGGGAAAAAATAAGCCTGCGTAAGGGAGATTACGCAGGCTAAGGAGGTGGTTCCTGGTACAGCTAGCATTTATGGATTATGTTTTTCAGCAGGCGCGATAGTACTCATAAAGAACGAAGCGGTATGTGATCCGATTCTAATATCCTTCTCTGCCGTCAGCGCCGCTGTTAATTATTGTGCGGTGCACGCGTATTTTCGCCGTTGAAATTACGCATCAAGAGTGCATAGTCCAGCACCACATCTTCCGGCACCGGCAGCCAGACGGTGTAGCCGTCGCCAGGGGCGACCGGCATGGCTTCGCCTTTGGCGTTTTCCATGTGCTCCAGCGTGAAATTAACGTTACCTTTCGGCGTCATTAATTCCAGGCTGTCGCCGACGCTGAATTTGTTTTTCACCTGTACGGCGGCAAGGTGGCCGTTGCGCTCGCCGGTAAATTCGCCGACGAACTGCTGACGCTCGGAGACGGAAAAACCGTATTCGTAATTCTGGTAATCATCATGGGTATGACGGCGCAGGAAACCTTCGGTATAGCCGCGATGCGCCAGACCTTCCAGCGTGTCCATCAGGCTCTCATCAAACGGCAGCCCGGCGGCGGCGTCATCAATGGCTTTGCGGTACACCTGGGCGGTGCGCGCGCAGTAGTAATAGGATTTGGTACGGCCTTCGATTTTCAGCGAGTGCACGCCCATTTCTGTCAGGCGCGGTACGTGGGCGATAGCACGCAGATCTTTCGAGTTCATGATGTAGGTGCCGTGCTCATCCTCGAAGGCGGTCATGTATTCGCCCGGACGTTTGGCTTCTTCGATCATAAAGACGCTGTCGGTCGGCGCACCGATGCCCAGCGTCGGCTCGACGTTTTTCACCGGGATAGGCTCATGCACATGCACGATATTCCCCACGTCGTCTTCTTTGCCTTCCTGGACGTTATATTCCCAGCGGCAGGCGTTGGTGCAGGTGCCCTGATTCGGATCGCGTTTGTTAATATAGCCCGACAGCAGGCAGCGCCCGGAATAAGCCATGCACAGCGCGCCGTGCACGAAGATTTCGATTTCCATGTCCGGCACCTGCGCGCGGATCTCGGCGATTTCATCCAGCGACAGTTCGCGTGACAAAATCACCCGCGTCAGGCCCATGCTTTTCCAGAACTTCACCGTCGCCCAGTTCACGGCGTTCGCCTGTACCGACAGGTGAATATCCATCTGCGGGAAGTGTTCCCGCACCAGCATGATTAACCCCGGATCGGACATGATCAGCGCATCCGGCTCCATTTCCACCACCGGCTTCAGATCGCGAATAAAGGTTTTCAGCTTCGCGTTGTGCGGCGCAATATTCACCACCACGTAGAATTTTTTACCCAGTGCATGGGCTTCATTGATGCCCAGCTGTAAATTCTCGTGGTTGAATTCGTTATTACGCACGCGCAGGGAGTAGCGCGGCTGGCCCGCATATACCGCATCGGCACCATAGGCAAAGGCGTAACGCATATTTTTCAGCGTTCCCGCCGGGGAAAGGAGTTCCGGTTTAAACATGATTTTCTCGTTCTGATGACAGGTCAGATCCGCTCACGGGGTGAGACGGTCGGGGAGATCCCTTAATTTTAGGGCGGGAATTGTAGCGCTGTGGGGCGGGGGAGTAAACCGGTGTGTTTCCCCGACCCCTTAAAGGATCACGCCACGCGGCACATATCCGCTTCCCAGCGATAGCCGACACCGTACACCGCGCGGATAAACGACTGTTCTTCGTCCAGCGCCTCCAGCTTGCGGCGCAGATTCTTGATATGGCTGTCGATGGTGCGATCCGTCACCACGCGGTAATCGTCATACAGGTGATTCAGCAACTGCTCGCGGGAGAACACTTTCCCCGGCTCGCCGGAGAGGGTTTTCAGCAGGCGGAACTCGGCTGGCGTCAGATCCAGCATTTTGCCGTGCCAGCTGGCCTGAAAACGGCCTTCGTCGATGACCAGCGGGCTTTGCGCATCCAGCGTCTGTAATTCACGCTGCGGCTTGCAGCGGCGCAGAATGGTTTTCACCCGCGCCACCACTTCCCGCGGGCTGTAAGGTTTGCAGATATAGTCATCCGCGCCGATCTCCAGCCCCAGCAGGCGGTCGATCTCTTCAATGCGGGCGGTCACCATCACAATCGGCAGCTCGGAAAAACGGCGGATCTCGCGGCACAGGGTCAGTCCGTCAGTGCCCGGCAGCATCAGATCCAGCAGCATGAGATCCGGCGGTGTCTGGCGCACGTAAGCCAGTACCTGGTCGCCGTGACTTATCAGTGTCGGTGCGTAGCCCGCTGCCCGCAGGTAATCAATCAGTAACTGGCCGAGCTTCGGCTCGTCTTCGACAATCAGAATGCGCGGGGTGTTTTCGTCTATCGGTAACTCAGTCATACATCTCTCGTTTTGTCGCGTTCCAGCGGTAGTTCAACTGTAATGCTTACCCCACCAAAAGGCGAATGGGCAGCATGGAGGGTGCCGCCGTGCGCTTCGACGATGTTTACACAGATCGCCAGTCCCAGTCCTGAGCCGCCGCTGGTGCGATTGCGGGAGCCTTCGGTGCGGTAAAAACGTTCAAACAGGCGGGCGAGCTGTTCATCGGTGACGCCCGGCCCGCTGTCGGCAAAGGTCAGCAGTACGGCATTGCCCTGAGTGCGGGCGCTGATCAGCAACTGCCCGCCCGCGTCGGTATAACGCAGGCTGTTTTCCAGCAGGTTATTAAATAACTGCATCAGCCGGTCGCGGTCGCCAAATACGGTGGCGGATTCGGTTAAGGAGGCGTTGAGGGATAACTGACGGCTGGCGAAGCGTTCACGGAACACACCCGCGGCCATCTCCAGCAGGGTGATGACGTCGACCGGCGCTTTCTGGTACGCCAGCGCCCCTTCATCGGACATCGACAGCTGATGCAGATCGTTGACCAGTTTGGTGAGGGTGCCCACTTCTGCCTGCAAAGAGGCCACCGATTCCGGCGTGAACTGGCGTACGCCGTCCTGGATCGCCTCCAGTTCACCGCGCAGTACCGCCAGCGGTGTGCGCAGTTCGTGGGAAATATCCGCCATAAAATCCCGCCGCATCTGCTGGTTTTTCTCCAGCGTGCTGGCGAGCTGATTGAAGTCGTGCGCCAGTTTGCCCAGTTCGTCCGGGCTGGTGGGGGTGACGCGGGTGGAGAAATCCCCGGCGGCCAGCTTGTGCGTGCCTTCCACCAGTCGTTTGACCGGCGCCAGCAGGCCGCGCGCCAGCAAAAAGGTTGCCAGTGCCGCCAGCAGGGTGGCGAGGCCGACGATCAGCCAGCTGGTGCGCCGCTGCTGACGATCAAAGTTAATGTCGGTATTGCGCGTCAGGCGTTCTACGGGCGAGGCCACCACCCAGCCGACGTTCGCGCCGTTGACCCGGATCGCCCGGCGCGTGCCTTCCCGCGGCACCGGCGAGCGTGGGCCGACCAGCACATGTCTGTCCTGATCGATCACCCAGAACTGGGTGCGCCAGCCGTGGGGCGGCATACCGGGACCCGGGCGGTCATCGTCATTCTCGTGCTCAAAGGAGCGCAGGATCTGGAACACAAAGCGGTCGTTATTGCGCAAAAAACGCCAGTCGCCGTGCAACTGATACTGCTCGCCCAGCGCATCGCTCAGCATCTGTAGCCGCTGCTCATTGCCATTCTTGATGTAGTCAATAAAGCCGCGCTCAAAGCTGATCCGTACCGCCCAGTGCATGCTGATCAGCAGCACAATACAGGTGGCAAAAATGGCGAGGAACAGTTTGCCGGTAATACCCGGCCGCCACAGTTTCATCGTTATCTCCTTTTGCGGCGGGCAAGCACCACGTTTTTACTGGCGTCATTGGGGACGCGGGCAAACACCAGCGCGGGCAGGGCGATGATCGCCGCCATGCACAGCCAGGTATAGATAAAGACCTGGTGCGCCATGCCGCTGTCTGCTGCCAGATGGTGCTGACCAAACAGGCCGAGCAGCAGCCCGGCGACGGATACCCCGACGCTCATCGACAGCTGCATCACCATCGACAGCAGACTATTGCCGCTGCTCGCCAGGTCATCGGGCAGATCTTTCAGCGTCAGGGTGTTCATCGATGAAAAGCGCATCGAGTTGATCATGCCCTGCGTAAACAGCACCACCGGCAGCAGGTAATACCAGCCGAGCAGCGCAGTCGTCATAAACAGCAGGCTGACCAGCGCCAGCCCCAGCGTACTGCCGACCAGCACCCGGCGATAGCCGAAATGGTTCACGACCTGCACCACAATCCGCTTCATGCCCATGCTGCCGAGCACCATCGGGATCATCATCAACCCCGCGTGAAACGGCGAAAACCCGAGGCCAATCTGCAAAAAGACCGGCGTCATAAAGGGCAGCATGCCGCTGCCGATGCGTCCGGCGAAGCTGCCGAGCAGGCCGAGGGAAAAACTGCGGGTGTGAAACAGCGTCAGCCGGAACAGCGCGCGTTCGTTGTCTCTGGCGTGATGCAGATAGAGCAGCAGCGCCACCACGCCCGCCGCCACCAGCACCACCGGCAGCAGCGGAGATTGCCCGTCTGCTTTTTGCCCGTCCAGCGCCAGCGTCAGCGCCGCCATGCCCAGCGCCAGCAGCACAAATCCCCACATATCGAAGCGGCGGGTTTGCAGGGTGTAATTCGGCATCAGCCACAGCGTGGCGATGGCGCCGATAATGCCCACCGGCAGGTTAATCAAAAAGATCCAGTGCCAGGAGGCGTACTCCACCAGCACGCCGCCGAGAGCCGGGCCTAACAGCGGACCGACCTGACCGGGCAGGGTGACGAAGGTCATCGCCGCCATATACTGCGCGCGCGGCACGATCTTCATCACCGTCAGTCGTCCGACCGGCACCATCATTGCCCCACCGACGCCCTGTAACACGCGGGCCATCACCAGTTCGTCCAGGGTGGCGGCGCGGGCGCAAAACAGCGAGCCAAGCGTGAACAGCACGATGGCGCTGAAAAAAACATTTCGCACGCCGACCTTATCCGCCAGCCAGCCGCTGGCAGGCAGCATCACCGCCACCGTTAGCACATAGGCGACGATCACCATATGCATGCGCAGCGGACTCTCCCCGAGACTTTGCGCCATCGAGGGGAGGGCGGTATTCACAATAGTGGTATCCAGGGCCTGCATGAAAAAGCCCACGGCGACGATCCACAATTGCCAGCGTACATTTCTGGACAGGTCGGTCATTTACTCACTTATCAGCTGTTGGTTTTTACGCGTAAAGCGCAGCCGCAGACGATCGAAGAACAGATACACTACCGGCGTGGTGTACAGCGTCAGCAACTGGCTCATCACCAGTCCGCCGACGATGGTGATACCGAGCGGCTGGCGCAGTTCTGAACCATCCCCGGCGGAGATCACCAGCGGCAGCGCGCCGAACAGTGCCGTCAGGGTGGTCATCATGATCGGGCGAAAACGCAGCAGGCAGGCCTGGAAAATCGCCTCGTCCGGCGTCATGCTGCCGTTGCGCTGGGCCTCAAGGGCGAAATCCACCATCATAATGGCGTTTTTCTTCACGATACCAATCAGCAGCATAATACCAATCAGCGCGATCAGGCTGAAGGGCGCGCCGAACAGCTCCAGCGCCAACAGCGCCCCGACGCCAGCGGACGGCAGCGTCGACAAAATCGTCAGCGGATGAATGTAGCTCTCATATAACACGCCCAGCACGATATACACCGTGGCAATGGCGGCAAGGATCAGGATCACCTGCGAACTCATGGTGTCCTGGAAAACCTGTGCCGTCCCGGCAAAGCTGCCGCGCACCGAGGAGGGTACGCCAAGCTGCGTCATGGTACGGTTAATGGCGTCGCTCGCTTCTGACAACGACACGCCCGCCGGCAGGTTAAAGGCGATGGTTGACGCCGCCGACAGCCCCTGGTGGTTCACTGATAGTGGCGCATTGGCAGGCTGCCATTTCGCGAAATACGACAGCGGAATGGCCTTGCCGTCGTTATTAATGACGAACATTTTATCCAGTGCGCTGATGTCCTGGGTGTAGCGCGGATCGACTTCCATCACCACTTTGTACTGGTTCAGCGGCTCATAGATGGTGGAAATTTGCCGCTGCCCGAAAGCGTTATTGAGTAGACTATTAGCCGCCTGCACGCTGATGCCAAGCCGCGACATGGTTTCGCGATCGTAGATCAGGCTCATTTCCGCGCCGTTATCCTGCTGGTCTGAATTCACGTCCGCCAGTTGCGGCAATGCCGCCAGTGCTTTGCGAATTTTAGGTTCCCACTCGCGCAGGGCACTCAAATCATCTGACAAGAGCGCGTACTGATAGCTGGCGTTGGACTGGCGTCCGCCGACGCGAATATCCTGCACCGCCATCAGGAACAGATTCGCTCCCGGCTCTTTCGCCAGCTTCACGCGCAGACGGTCGATGATCTGCTGGGCGCTTTCATGGCGTTGATCCCGCGGTTTAAGGGTAATAAACATCATGCCGCTGTTAACCCGCGAACCGCCGGTAAAACCGGTGACGTTATCCACCGCCGGATCGTCTCGGATGATCTTCATGAAATCCTCCAGCTTGCCGCGCATCGCCTGAAAAGAAATACTCTGATCCGCCTGAATACCGCCCATCAGCGTGCCGGTATCCTGCTCCGGGAAGAAAGTTTTCGGGATCGAGATATACAGCCAGACGTTAAGCACGATAGTGCCGAGCAGCACCACGCCCACCAGCCGGGTATGCCTGAGCACCCATTTCAGCGAGCGGCCATAACCCTGCTGCATCGCCACCAGCAGCCGTCCGAAACCCCGCTCGCGCGGGCGGCTGCGAGGTTTTGCGCTTTTCAGCAACCAGCCGCACATCATCGGCGTCAGGGTCAGCGACACCACCAGCGAAATACCAATCGCCACCGACAGGGTGACGGCGAATTCACGCAGCAGGCGGCCCGGCAGCCCGTCCATCAGCAGCAGCGGCAGGAACACCGCCACCAGCGACAGGCTCATCGACAGCACGGTAAAGCCCACCTCCCGCGTACCCTGAAGCGCTGCCTGCAACGGCTTCATGCCCGCTTCCAGATGGCGGGAGATATTTTCCAGCACCACGATCGCGTCATCCACCACAAAACCGGTGGCGATAGTCAGCGCCATCAGCGACAGGTTATTGAGGCTGAATCCGCACAGGTACATGGCGGCAAAGGTGCCGATCAGCGACACCGGCACCGCCACCGCCGGGATCAGCGTCGCGCGACCCGAGCGCAGGAACAGGAACACCACGAGGATGACCAGTGCCACCGAGATAATCAGCGTCTGCTCCACTTCTTCCAGCGACGCGCGAATGGTGGGAGAGCGATCCTGGGCGATCTGTAAATCAATGGCGGCGGGAATACTTTTTTGCATCTCCGGCAACTGCGCGCGAATGCTGTCGACGGTCTGGATAATATTGGCTTCCGGCAGCTTACGGATCATCAGCAGAATGGCCGGTTTGGCGTTGGTCATCCCGGCGTTACGCACGTTCTCCACCGAGTCGGTGACGCTGGCGACGTCGCCAAGCCGCACCGCCGCGCCATTGTTGTAATGGACGATCAGCGGCTGGTATTCCGCCGCGGTTTTCAGCTCGTCGTTGGTCTGTAACTGCCAGCGGTGGGTGTCGTCTTCCACGGCCCCCTGCGGTCGTCTCACGTTGGCATTGCTGATGGCGGTGCGCACATCGTCGAGCGATACGCCCTGATTAAACAGCGCCTGCGGATTGAGACCGACGCGCACCGCAGGCAGCGAACTGCCACCCACGTCGACATCCCCCACGCCCTCGATCTGCGCGATATTTTGCGCCAGCTGGGTGGAGGCGAAGTCATACAGCTGCCCCTGGGACCAGGTGTCTGAGGTCAGCGTCAGGATCATGATGGGCGCATCGGACGGGTTAGCTTTGCGATAAGTCGGACGGCTGGGCATACCGCTCGGCAGCAGGCTCTGCGCGGCGTTGATCGCTGCCTGCACATCCCGCGCCGCGCCGTTGATGTCGCGGTCGAATTTAAATTCCAGAATAATGCGTGTGCTGCCCAGCGAACTGGAGGAGGTCATTTCGTTGACCCCGGCAATGCGGCCCAGCGCGCGCTCCAGCGGCGTCGCCACCGACGAGGCCATGGTTTCCGGCGACGCGCCTGGCAGCGAGGCGCTGACCATGATCACCGGATAATCCACCTGCGGCAGCGGCGCGACCGGCAGCATGCGAAAGCCGAGAATGCCGCACAGGGTGATGGCCAGTGAAATCAGGATGGTCGCCACCGGACGATAAATGAAGAGGGCGAAAAACTTCACTTACGCCTCCTCATTACGCGCCGGGAAACGACGGCGCAGCGACAGCGCCAGGCGGTCAAACAGCAGATAGATCACCGGCGTGGTAAACAGCGTCAGCACCTGACTCACCAGCAGACCGCCCACCATGCCGATGCCCAGCGGACGGCGCAGTTCCGCGCCGACGCCGGTACTGAGCATCAGCGGCAGCGCGCCGAGCAGGGCGGCGAGGGTGGTCATCAGGATCGGCCTGAAACGCAACAGACAGGCCTGATAAATCGCCTCCCGCGGCGACATGCCCTGTTCGCGCTCGGCGGCCAGCGCAAAGTCGATCATCATGATGGCGTTTTTCTTGACGATACCGATCAGCAAAATAATGCCGATAATGGCGATCACGTCCAGTTCCGCCCCTGCCAGCATCAGCGCCATCAGCGCGCCCACGCCCGCCGTGGGTAACGTGGAGAGAATGGTGACCGGGTGGATAAAGCTTTCGTACAGCACGCCGAGCACGATGTACATCGCCACCACCGCCGCGACAATCAGCCACACCGTGCTGCCGAGGGCATCCTGGAAGGCCAGCGTGCTGCCCTGGAACTCGGTGGTGATGTCCGTCGGGAAACTGATGGTTTTTTCCGTGTCGAGGATCGCCTGCACCGCCTCGCCCAGCGCGTAACCATCCTGCACGTTAAAGGAGATAGTGGTGGACGGGAACTGATCGAGGTGGTTGATCGACAGCGGCGTAAAGCGCTGCTCCACTTTCGCAATGGCGCTGAGCGGCACCACGCCGCCGTCACTGCCGGTCAGGCGCACGGTGTCCAGCGCCGCCAGTCCTGGCGTGCTGGTGGTGTCGTGCTCCAGAACCACGCGGTACTGATTCGCCTGGGTGTAAATGGTGGAGATCAGCCGCTGACCGAAAGCGTTATACAGCGCGTTGTCGACATCGGCCATGCTGATACCGAGCCGGCTGGCGCTGTCGCGATCGACATTGATATAAGCTGCCAGACCTTTGTCCTGCCAGTCGCTGCTGACGTCCGCCAGCTCCGGGCGCGCCTGCAATTTGTTCATCAGTTGCGGCACCCAGGTGCTGAGCGATTCCAGCGATGAGGCCCGCAGAGTGAACTGATACTGCGTGCGGCTGACGGTGGTGTCGATGGTCAGATCCTGGGTCGGTTGCAGATAGAGCGCCACGCCCGGCACTTTTGCCACCGCGTTTTGCAGCCGTTCGATGACCGCCGGTACGCGGTCATCGCGATCGTCCAGCGGCTTAAGATTGATTTGCAGACGCGCGCTGTTCAGCGCCGGGTTCGTGCCGTCGACGCCTACAAAGGCCGTCAGGCTTTCCACCGCCGGATCCTTGAGCACGATATCGCTCACCTGGCGCTGGCGTTCGGCCATGCTGGCAAAAGACGCCGACTGCGGGGCCTGTAAGGTGCCCTGAATAATGCCGTTATCCTGCACCGGGAAGAAGCCTTTCGGGATCATCACCCACAACAATACCGACAGCAGCAGGGTGGCGAAAGCGACACCCAGCGTCAGCCACGGGTGGTTGAGCACTTTTGTCAGGCCACGCCCGTAAGCGGCGATCACCCGTTCAAAAAAGCGCTCGGAGGCGCGGGAGAAGCGGTTCTGTTTGCGCAGCGATTCAGCGCTCAACATGCGGGCGCACATCATCGGCGTTAACGTCAGCGACACCACGGCGGAAATCAAAATCGCCACCGCCAGGGTGACGGCAAACTCGCGGAACAACCGCCCGACGATATCCCCCATAAACAGCAGTGGGATCAGCACCGCAATCAGCGACAGGGTTAAGGAGATAATGGTGAAGCCGATTTCCCCCGCGCCCTTCAGCGCCGCCGACAGCGGTTTTTCGCCTTTTTCGATATAGCGGGAGATGTTTTCGATCACCACAATCGCATCGTCCACCACAAAACCGGTGGCGATGGTCAGCGCCATCAGCGTCAGGTTATTGATCGAGAAATCCAGAAATACCATCACCGCAAAGGTGCCGATGAGCGACAGCGGCACCGCGACGCCGGGAATAATGGTCGCCGGAACGTTGCGCAAAAACAGATAGATGATCATCACCACCAGCGCAATCGCCAGCATCAGCTCAAACTGCGTGTCGGACACCGAGGCGCGAATATTGGTGGTGCGATCGGAAAGGACTTTCACCTCTACCGATTTCGGCAGGCTGGCGGTTAACTGCGGCAGCATGGCGCGGATACTGTCGGCGGTATCGAGAATATTCGCCCCCGGCTGACGCTGCACGTTCATCACAATCGCCTGCGCGTTGTTGGCCCAGGCCCCCAGCCAGCGGTTTTCCGCCCCCTGTTCGATGGTGGCGACATCGCCTAAACGGATCGGTGCGCCGTTCTGGTACGCGACGATCAGCTTGCGGTACTCTTCCGCGGACTGCATCTGGTCGTTGGCGGACAGCGTCACTGCCCGCGTCGGGCCATCAAGGCTGCCTTTGGCGGAGTTAACGTTGGCGCTGGTGATGGCGGTATGAATGGTTTCGCTGGTCAGCCCAAGGGCGGCAATCGCCTGGGCGTTGAGTTTCACTCGCACCGCAGGACGCTGACCGCCGGAGAGGGTCACCAGACCGACGCCGGAGACCTGAGAAATTTTCTGCGCGACACGGGTTTCCACCATGTCTTCCACCTGCGTCATCGGCATGGCGCTGGAGGTCACCGCCAGCGTCATGATCGGCGGATCCGCAGGGTTCACTTTGTTGTACACCGGCGGGTTCGGCAGGTCCGACGGCAGCAGGTTAGTGGCGGCGTTAATCGCGGCCTGCACCTCCTGCTCGGCGACGTCCAGCGGCAGCGAAAGCTGGAACTGTAACGTCACCACCGACGCGCCGCCGGAGCTTTGCGACGACATCTGTTTTAAGCCGGACATCTGCCCGAACTGGCGCTCAAGGGGTGCCGTCACCGCAGAGGTCATCACATCCGGGCTGGCGCCAGGGTAAAGCGTTACCACCTGAATGGTCGGGTAATCCACTTCCGGCAGGGCGGAGACCGGCAAAAACCGGTAGCCGATGATCCCGGCGAGTAAAATCGCCACCATCAGCAGCGTGGTGGCGACCGGACGTAAAATAAACAGGCGGGACGGGCCGCCGGTACGGCTGGGCGGTAACACCTGCATCAGGATTTCGCTCCCTTAGCGGTGTCCTTCACCGGCGTGGCGCTGGCATCGTGCGCTTCCACCACTTCCACTTTCGCCCCCTCGGTCAGACGGTCGATACCGTCGGTGACCACGCGATCGCCCGCGGAAAGCCCGGCGGCGATCACTACTTTCTGGCTGTCCTGAATGCCTGGCGTGACGGTGTGTTTGCTGACGGTATTCTTATCGTTAAGCACCCAGACGAAATTGCCCTCGTTGCCCATTTGCAGCGCCGCCGCCGGGATCACCACCGCGTCCTGCTCGGTATCCACCAGCATGCGCGCGTTGACGAACTGGTTGGGGAACAGGGCATCGTCCTGATTCTCAAAGCGGGCTTTTAATTTAATGGTGCCGGTGGTGGCGTCGATCTGGTTATCAAGACTCAGCAGGGTGCCGATGCTTAGCTTTTGCGTGTTGGTGCGGTCCCAGGCTTCGACGCTCAATGTTTGCCCGGCATTGCGCGCTTTCACGAGAGTGGCGATGTCGTTTTCCGGCAGCGTGAAGATCAGATCGATAGGGTGTGTCTGGGTGATCACCACAATACCGGTGGTGTCACCGCTGGAGATCTGGTTTCCGGCATCCACCTGTTTTAAGCCAACGCGGCCATCAATCGGCGCGGTGATGCGGCTCCAGTCGAGCTGTAACTGCGCGCTGGCCACGGCGGCTTCATCCGCTTTCAGCGTACCTTCGCTTTCACTGACCAGCGCCTGCTGGGCGTCCAGCTCCTGACGGGAGACAAGATTGGTTTTCACCAGTTGCTGATAACGGGCCAGATCGCGGCGGGCGTTCGCCAGCGTCGCTTTGTCGCGCGCAAGCTGTCCCTGCGCCTGGGCGAGGGCAACTTTAAACTGGCTGGGATCGATTTCGGCGAGCAGATCGCCTTTTTTCACCTGCTGGCCTTCCTGGAAATGCACCGCCAGCAACTGACCATCAACGCGGCTGCGCACGGTGACGGTATTAGCGGCAGTGATGGTTCCAAGACCACTCAGATAGCGGGGTACAGCTTCGCGCGTGGCGGTGGCCGCCTGTACCGGCGCGAGGGAAGGGCCGCCACGCATGCCCGCGCCGTGACGTCCGGCTCCGGCCTGGCGCTGCTGCCCGGCGGGCGCGGCGGAGGTGGAGTGCCAGTACCAGGCAGCGGCAAGTCCGGCGATCACCAGCCCTGCAAGGATCATCCAGCGGGTGTTGTTACGGCCTTTCATCGTTATTCGTATCTCTTCCTGAAACATTAAGCAGAATGATACTAGTTTAGTGATGCTATGCCGCAGAAAAATGGAGGAAATATGAAACACTGTGTGGAATTGTCCGAATGGCGCAGAGGGCAGCGTGAAAGCTGATCTTGTTATAAAAATGTAATAAAAAGTTTATAGACTGCTCAGCATTGTTATTTTCCCGTCCTCTGGAAACAGGAAGTCGATATGAGCAGGCCACTAAAATCCGTATTCAAACAAGAACACAGCGAAGAGATCAGCAACCGCAGCGCCAACCCGGTGTTTTCGGACGTGAAGGACGTTTTTCTCTCGCGGCGTCGTTTTTTACAGATGGGCGCGGTGGCAGGCGCTGCCGTGTCGTTCCCGGCGTTAATGCGCGCGGAAAGCGCCTTTGCGGCGATGACCCAGCCGACGGCGCTGGCAAAAGCGGTGTCGCTGGGCTTTACCAGCATTCCGGTTTCCACCGCCGATACCGTGACGGTGCCGGAGGGCTATATCGCGCGTCCGTTTTACCGCTGGGGCGATGCCACCGGCATCAAAGGCATGCTGCCGGAATTCAAATTTGATGCCAGCAACACCACTGACGAGCAGGCGGCGCAGGCGGGGTTGCACCACGACGGCATGGCCTGGTTCAGCCTGCCGCGCGGCGAAGATAACGCCGCCCACGGCCTGCTGGCGATGAACCATGAATACATTGATAACGGCATGCTGTTTAAAGACGGCACCGCCGACTGGAATGCCGATAAGGTGCGCAAAGGGCAGAACGCCATGGGCGTCTCGGTGATTGAGGTGAAAAAGCGCGACAATGACTGGCAGGTGGTGCGCCCGTCAAACTATGCCCGTCGTATCACCGTTAACACGCCGATGGAATTATCCGGCCCGGCCCGCCATCACCCGCTGATGAAAACCGCAGCCGATCCGCAGGGTGAGCGCGTGCTCGGCACCATGCAGAACTGCGCCAATGGCCATACGCCCTGGGGCACCTATCTTACCTGCGAAGAAAACTGGTCCGATATTTTTGTTAAAAAAGCCGAACGTAATGCACTGGAAAAACGTTATGGCATCGCCGAGAGCGACGAGTCCTACCGCTGGAGCGAAGTGGATGCGCGCTTTAGCGTCGATAAAACCCCGAACGAACCTAACCGCTTTGGCTGGGTAGTGGAAATTGACCCCTACGACCCCGACTCCACGCCGCGTAAACACACGGCGCTGGGCCGCTTTAAGCACGAAGGTGCCGCAGTGACGCTGGCGGCGGATAAGCGCCCGGTGGTCTATATGGGGGACGATCAGAAATTCGAATACATCTATAAATTTGTCTCGGATAACCACTATGACGCAGGCAACCGCGACGCCAACATGCAGTTGCTGGCGTCCGGCACGCTGTATGTCGCCCGCTTTAATGAGGACGGCAGCGGGGACTGGTTGCCGCTGGTGTTCGGGCAGAACGGGCTTGATCACAGCAAGGGCTTTGAAAGCCAGGGCGATGTGCTGATCAAAACCCGTCTGGCGGCGGATGCGGTGGGGGCTACAAAAATGGACCGTCCGGAGTGGATCGCCGTCGACCCTCACGCGGCTGGCAGCGTCTATTGCACGCTCACCAATAACAGCGATCGCGGCAAAGAGGGCAAAGCGCCGGTGGATGCGGCGAACCCGCGCGCTAACAATGTGTATGGTCACATTATGCACTGGCGCGAAGATAACGCCGATCCGGCGGCGGCACGCTTTACATGGGATATTCTGGTGCTCGCCGGGCGTAACGATGGCGATAAGCCGGACGCGAAAGGCACTATGCAGGGTGCGGCGTTCGGCAGCCCGGACGGCCTGTCATTCGACCATCAGGGCGTGCTGTGGATCCAGACGGACGTCTCTTCCAGCACCATTAATCAGAAAGCCTACGAGGGGATGGGCAACAATCAGATGCTGGCGACCATTCCCGGCAGTAACGATTATCGCCGTTTCCTGACCGGGCCGCGCGGCTGTGAGATCACCGGTATCGCCTTTACGCCGGACAACCGAACGCTGTTTATTAATATTCAGCATCCGGGAGAGGGCGGGGATGATGTGACCGATCCGGCGAACCCGCGTGCGGTGTCGAACTGGCCGGATAACCGACCGGATGGTCGTCCGCGCTCGTCAACGGTAGTGATCACCAGAGCGGATGGCGGGATTATCGGATCGTAGCGTGTTTGTGCCGGGTGGCGCTGACGCTTACCCGGCCTACATAATATGCCGTTCCAGGCCCGGCAAGCGCAGCGCCGCCGGGCAATGGGCATATCACCACTGCTTAATCACCGCCTCGCCAATGGCCGCGATCTGTTTATTGCGTTCATCCATGGTAGCGCTGCTGCCCGTAACGTAAATCACCAGGATGCGCGATGGCGTGCCGTCTGGCCCCAGCGCTGCAACAATGCCACGCGATCCGCGTTCACCGGCTCCGGTTTTATCGGCGATGTACCAGCCCGCCGGCAGGACCGAGCGCACCAGCGGCCCGGCGACCTTATCGTCTTCCATCCAGCGCGCCAGCTGCTGCCGCGAGGCCGTGCTCAGCGTGTTGCCGGTTAACAGCTGGCGCAGGGTTTTCGCCATCGCCTCAGGAGTAGTGGTATCACGCACATCCCCCGGCAGCGCTTCGTTCAGTTCCGGCTCCACACGATCCAGACGCGTCATTGCATCGCCGGTTTTGCGGAGAAAAGCCGTCAGCTTTTGCGGGCCGCCCAACGTTGAGAGCAGTACATTGGCCGCGGTGTTATCGCTCATCGTTATCGCAGCGTCACACAGTTCCGCGACCGTCATGCCGTCCGCCAGATGCTTTTCCGTCACCGGCGAATAAGTAATGAGATCGGTTTTCTGCCACCTAAGGCGGTGATCCAGCTGTTCCTGCCCGGCATCTACGCGTGCCAGCACTGCGCCACACAGCAGCACTTTAAAGGTGCTCATCATCGGAAAACGTTCATTGACGCGGTAGCTGCCCAACACCTTACCGGAAGCCAGATCCAGTTCCGCATAGCCCACGCGTGCCGCCAGCGTGGTTTCTGCCTGTTTGACGGCAGAAAGCGTGTCGGCGCGGGCGGATCCCGGCAGCGTAAGGGCCGCTAACAGCGGCATGACGATCAGATAAAAGCGTTTCATGGCGTTATTTCCCCGTCGTGCCGAACTGCACCTGTGCCCAGCGTGCCAGACCGGCGGTCACCGAGCCGAAATCATCGCCACCGGCGATGGGAATGCCCGGCAGCTTTTCCGCCAGCGCGCGTTTGATCAGCGGTGAACGGGCGCTGCCGCCGGTGAGGTAAATCACGTCCGGCGTTTCGTTACTGTTATCCAGCGCCAGTTGCACCTGTTCCAGAATACGCGCCAGCGGCTGGCTGAGCGCCGCTTCCAGGCCGTCGCGGGTAATGGCGGTCGCCAGATCGTCGCTGATAAACGGCAGACGGGCGGTGACGTCATCCGCCTCTGAGAGGGCAATTTTGCTCTCTTCGGCGCTGCGCACCAGGCGGTAGCTCAGTCGCTGACGCCATACTTTGGTCAGCAGCGCCACTTTATCGCCTTCGCGGGCATCGCGCACCAGATCGTTTAACAGGCGACCGTTAGCGGTGCTGTAGAAATCACTTTGTGCCGGAACATCGTTGATCGCCACGGCGTTCCACCACGGCAGGATCGGCAGGGCGATGCCTTTTTCGGTCTGCCCACCCATGCCGAGCAGCGGCATCAGGTTTTTAAAGGCCAGCGCGATGTCCAGATCGTTACCGCCGACGCGGCAACCACTGTGCCCGAGCAGGCTGGTGTCGCGGTCGCTGCGGTGGTGCCACTGCGGCCCCATCAGCAGCAGTGAGCAGTCGGTGGTACCCCCGCCGATATCCACCACCAGCACGCGTTTTTCTTCACTAAGCGTCGCTTCAAAATCCAGCCCGGCCGCCACCGGCTCATACTGGAATACTACATCCCGGAACCCGGCGCGTTTTGCCGCGCGCTCAAGGATCCCCTGCGCCTGGGCGTTGGCGTCATCGCCGCCGAGACCCTGGAAGTTGATCGGACGGCCAATCACCGCCTGGTCAATCGGCTCCGGCAACTGCGTCTGGGCCTGTAGACGGATATGCAGCATCATGGCGCATACCAAATCTTCAAACAGTGCGATCTGCTGCGGCTTCAGGCCGCTGGCCCCGAGGAAAGATTTAGGTGATTTAACAAAATACACCTCCTCCGGATCCTGCACGTACTGGTGCAGGGAGCTGAGGCCAAACTGGACGCTGCCCGGCAGCACCTCGATGTCTTCATCGCGGTTGAAATTCATCGCCCGGCGCAGCAGCGCCTGGGTTTCCCCGTCTGTCGCCGGAACGGCGTGATGTCGGTGCAGCCATTCGCTGACCGCTTCGCGCGTCGGGGCGCACAACATCGAGGGCAGCAGCGAGCTATTGTTTTCCATTTTTAACAGCTGCGGTGAGCCGTCACGCATCACTGCCACAGAGCAGTTGGCGGTGCCATAGTCAAAACCAATAAACATGTTGAATTCCCCGGGCCGGTGCAGAAGGGGGGCGACTTTAGCGGAATGGGATTTGAAAGCAAAGCAAAAAGTGCCGGGGGCGGTTAGTCTGTTATAAGAAAGTTAATTCCATCAGGAGAGGCTATGTACACACTTCACTGGCAGCCGCCCTATGACTGGGCGTGGATGCTGGGTTTTCTTCGTGCCCGTGCCGTTAGCGGTGTGGAAGTGGTAAGCGAGGGGCGCTACGTGCGCAGCCTGGCCCTTGGCGAGCACCGGGGGCTGATCGCCGCCGAACCGGATGAGCAGGATCATACTTTGCGCGTGACGCTGAGCGAGGGCCTGTTGCCGGTGGCGGAGGAATGCCTGCTGCGCGTCGGGCGCCTGTTTGATCTGGCCTGCGATCCGACGGTTATCAATGGCGTGCTGGGGGATCTGGGCGCGGCGCGTCCGGGACTGCGACTACCAGGCTCAATGGATGCCTTCGAGCAGGGGATCCGCGCGATTTTAGGCCAGCTGGTGAGCGTGGCGATGGCGGCAAAGCTCACCGGCTATGTGGCAAACCGCTACGGTGAGCCGCTCGATGGCGAGCCGGGCTTTGTCTGTTTTCCACGCCCGGAGGCGCTGGTGGACGCCGATCCGGCAGAACTCAAGACGCTGGGGATGCCGGTAAAGCGCGGGGAGGCCATCGTGCATTTTGCCCGGGCAACCCTCGACGGACGCTTTCCGCTAACCGCACCGGCCGAGGTGGAGCAGGGGGTGAAGGCGTTACAGACCTTTCCGGGGATTGGGCGCTGGACGGCGAACTATCTGGCGCTGCGCGGCTGGCAGGCGAAAGATGTATTTCTGGCGGATGATTATCTGATCAAACAGCGCTTTAGCGGTATGACGCCCGCCCAGATCCGTCAGTACGCCGCCCGCTGGCAGCCATGGCGCTCATACGCGCTGCTGCATATCTGGTACACCGACGGCTGGCAGCCGTCAGTTGATGGCGAAATAGCTGGTGTTTAGCATCAGATCCAGCGGCTGCGGCGGGGAAATGGTATCGCCATAGATATAGTCGATGCCAATGCCGGACAGGGTGTCCATCACCATCGGCTGGTGCGTCGGTCCGGCGATACTTTTCATGCCCAGACGCTGGGCGTGGCCCTGTACGATAGTGACCATCATCTCATCCATCAGGTTGCCGTGGACGTTACTCACCAGCTCCTGATCAAGCAGAAGGTAATCCGCGATGTATGGCGTGAGGTGGCTGAAGATCTCCAGATCGTGCCCGACGTGGCTTAAGATCACCTGGCAGCCCGCCTCGCGCAGTTTATGCAGCCCGTCAGCGATGCTGGCGTCGTCGCGCATCAGCGCATCGGCCTCAATGACCAGATGCAGCAGGCGGGACGGCATCTGGCTCTGGTGCAGGCTGTCCAGCAGTTCGCTTACCAGGGTTTTACTGGCAAGACCGGTGGTGGACAGGGGCAGGGCGACGCCTAACCCTTTACGGGTAACGGCCGCGGCGCTGTTGCGGAAAAACTCCTGAAAGACGCGGCGGTCAAGGGCGCGGATCAGCTTGTGATCGCTCAGGGAGGCGCGAAACGCATGCTCTTCCATGATGTCGCCGTTGCTGGTCCACAGTCGCAGCGACAGCAGCCAGAAGTTGCAGGTTTCCGGCACCCGTGGCGAGGCCACACCGCGGGCGATCAGCAACAGCGGATTGTCGTTGATCATCCGCGCCTGCTCATCCGCCGACATCTGCAGGCGGATCTGATGCATGTCGTCCTGCTCTGGCTCATACACGGTAACCATGCCGCGCCCGCCGTTTTTCGAGGCGTAACAGGCAATATCCGCCTGCGACATCACTTCGGAGGCCAGATAGTTGGTTTCATCAATGAGCGTGATACCGGCGCTGGCCCCGATGCGGTGCATACGGCCTTCCCACATAAACTGGTAATCGTTGATGGCGTGGATCAGCCGCCCGGAGATGTAGCGCGCGCTTTCGATGTTGCAATCCGGCAGCAGCAGACCAAATTCATCGCCCCCCAGACGCGCCAGAATGTCGGTGGTGCGCAGCATGCTCAGCATCAGCGTGGAAATCTCCCGCAGCAGCGCATCCCCGGCCGCATGGCCGGCAGAGTCGTTTACCGCCTTAAAGCGATCGAGATCGATATAGACCAGCGCGTGACGCTGGTGGGTTTCCTGTACGCCCTGTAACAGGCGTTTCAGATGGTGTTCAAAGCTGACGCGGTTGGCCAGATGGGTGAGGGCATCGTGAGACGCGCTGTAGCTCAACTGACGCAGCATTTTGCGCGATTCGGTGACGTCCTGGATGACCAGCACAAAGCCGATGTTTTGCCCGTCCAGCGTGCTGAGCGGCGTCACGCTGTAGTGGATATCGTAGGTGCCGCCGTTGCGGCAGTGCAGCACCACATCCTGCTCAATGGCAGAGCGGGACATATCGCCGCTGTGAATGTTTTCCATCAGCGGACCATTATCGCCGAAGGTGATGCGCAGCACGTTCAGCAGCGCCTGGCCCATCGCCTGCTCCTGCGGCCAGCCGCTCATTTTCTCGGCCACCGGGTTCATAAAGGTGATGTTCATATTGACGTCGGTACAGAGTACCGCTTCACCGATGGAGTCGAGGGTGATGTGCAGACGCTCTTTTTCCTGGAACAGCGCCTCGTTCAGCTGCTTCACCTCGGTCATGTCCATATTGATGCCGAGCAGGCGCTCCACTTCGCCATTTTTATTCAGCACCCGGTTAGCCAGGGTACGAATATGGCGCACGCCTTCTTTTACGTGCACACGAAATTCCAGCTTAAACGGCAGCCGCGATACCAGTGAGTCGCGCACTACCTGCTCGGTCATGGCGCGATCTTCCGGCACCACGCAGTCATACCACAGCTGCCAGGTGGGCTTCACGTGCGGCGGGATCTCGTACAGCTCAAACATCCGCTTGTCCCAGCTAATGGTATCCGTCGCCAGCTCCCACTCCCAGATGCCGATGCCACCCGCTTCATTGGCGAGGGTAATGCGTTCCATCAGGCGTTTATTGACCCACTCCGTCTGCTTGAGATCGTTAATGTCTTCGATTTGCGAGATGAAATAGAGCGGGGTGCCGTCACCGTGGCGGACAAGCGACACCGCAAGCAGCGCCCAGACGACATCGCCGTTGCGCGTGTAGTAGCGTTTTTCCATCGAATAGCTGTTGATCTCGCCGCGCACCAGCATGCCCAGTTGTTCAAGATCGCTGTTTAAATCCTCAGGCCAGGTCAGTTGTTGAAAGGTGAGGGCGCGTAGCTCTTCCTGGGTGTAGCCCAGAAAGGTGCAGAGCGCTTTGTTGGCCTGTAACCATTCCCCTTCGGTGCCGACCAGCGCCATGCCGATGGCGGAATATTCCATGGCGTTACGAAAGCGCGCTTCGCTCTCGGTGATATGTTTGCGTTCAGTACGAAAGGCGTACATCACCATGGTCATTATGTAGGCGGGCAGCAGCATCATGATAAACGGCAGCCAGGGCACGTTGAGCATGGCAGAAGTATGGTGCGGCGTCAGGGCGTGGGGATCGGCCGCCACCATCAGTGACACCATCATTACGGTGGTGAGGAAGATCAGAAAGGCTTCAAGACGCGGCAGACGCACGGCGCTCCACATCAGCAGCACGATCACCGCGGTAAAGGGCCACGGCAAAAATTTTATCGACAGCCAGCTTAACGCCAGCGTGACCGCCAGCGTCAGCAGGGTCTCCAGCAGCAACTGGGGTTTGCGGTGGCGCAGCAGGTAATGGGTTTTGAACAACAGGCCCAGCGGGATCAGCGCCATCGAGCCGATGGATTCGGACAGGGTCCACAGGGTGAAGAGACGCAGCGGGTTTTCACTCTCGACCAGCAGACAAACCAGCACGCCGCCAATGAGCGGGGGGATCACGGCGCTGCCGATAGTCAAACGTACCCAGTCATTTAAATTTTGCAGCGGGTTATACCACGGCAGCATTTTGCGCAGCAGTATCGCGCCGATCAGCGCTTCAACTATATTGACCCCGGCATACCAGTAATTGATTTTATCCACCGGGAAAAATACCAGGGATGCGGCAAGGGTGCCCAGCGTACAGGCCGCGGCGATACCGGGCCACATGCGTCCGGCATGGCGGTAAAAGGCTACCATCATAATGGCGGTGGAAAACCACAGCGGGGCCAGAAGCGTGCCGAAGCGGGTTAACTCCAGCGAGAACAGGGTGAAGATAAAGGTGACCAGTCCTAAACTGATTAACCGCAGTAAAGGATTCGGTGTAGCCACCAAAACACGCTGGTATTGTTTATTCATTACCACTTTATCCGCAGACCCTGATCTGCCCGGAACATTCACGGGGCGAGTTAAATTTGAAATTTGGATTATGCTAGTACAAACAATTTACAATTCCTATCGCGGGCGCTCATAATTTGACATCACAGTGTTATTAATTACTTACCTGATGCCATTTCCCCGATCGTCGCCGCAAAAGTGAGCATTTTAATTTGCGTAAAGGCGATATACTGGCTTTACCGGCGCAGAATAACGCGCTGACCTAATCAACTGGTATCACGACGGCGAAATCCCTATAATTGCCGCGTTTGGCGTTTCGGCGTCGTCCTTCCTAAACATCCAGGTTAACCAGGTCGCAAAAATTTATGACTGATAAGTCTCATCAGTGCGTCATTATCGGCATCGCCGGTGCATCCGCTTCAGGTAAAAGTCTCATTGCCAGTACCCTCTATCGCGAGCTGCGCGATCAGGTGGGCGATGAGCATATTGGCGTCATCCCGGAAGACAGCTATTACAAAGATCAAAGTCATCTGTCCATGGAAGAACGGGTAAAGACCAATTATGACCATCCGAGCGCGATGGATCACAGCCTGCTGTTTCAGCACCTGCAAACCTTAAAAAATGGCAGCCCCATTGAATTGCCGGTCTACAGTTATGTAGAACATACCCGCACGCAGGAAACCATTCATATTCAGCCGAAGAAAGTCATTATCCTCGAAGGGATCCTGCTACTGACCGATGCACGCCTGCGCGACGCGATGAATTTCTCCATTTTCGTTGATACCCCGCTGGACATCTGCCTGATGCGCCGTATTAAACGCGACGTGAACGAACGTGGCCGTTCCATGGATTCAGTGATGGCACAGTACCAGAAAACGGTGCGCCCGATGTTCTTACAGTTTATTGAACCGTCCAAACAGTACGCGGACATCATCGTGCCGCGCGGCGGCAAGAACCGGATTGCGATCGACATTCTGAAAGCCAAAATCAGCCAGTTCTTTGAATAGTCTGCTTTTGAATAATCCGCGCGAATTGTGTACCGTTCAACGTAGTATGCTTAACCTCCGGCGAGAGCACTTGCCGGAGGATGCTGTGTCTAAGGAGAAAACGCATGCGTTTGTGTGACCGAGATATTGAAGCCTGGCTGGATGAAGGCCGTCTGTCTATTACCCCGCGTCCACCGGTTGAACGCATCAATGGTGCCACCGTCGATGTCCGTCTGGGGAATAAATTCCGCACTTTCCGCGGCCACACGGCGGCGTTTATCGATCTCAGCGGTCCGAAGGATGAAGTCGCCGCCTCCCTTGAGCGCGTAATGAGTGACGAAATTGTGCTGCCGGAAGGGGATGCCTTTTTCCTGCATCCGGGGGAACTGGCGCTGGCGGTGACCTATGAATCCGTGACCTTACCCGCCGATCTGGTGGGCTGGCTTGACGGTCGTTCCTCGCTGGCACGTCTTGGGCTGATGGTGCACGTCACGGCGCACCGTATCGATCCCGGCTGGTCAGGCTGTATCGTGCTGGAGTTCTATAATTCAGGCAAACTGCCGCTGGCGCTGCGTCCGGGTATGCTTATCGGCGCGCTGAGCTTTGAGCCGCTTTCCGGCCCGGCAGCCCGTCCTTATAACCGTCGCCAGGACGCGAAGTATCGTGACCAGCAGGGCGCGGTTGCCAGCCGTATTGATAAAGATTGAGTATTAACCGCTCGCTGAGGATGCCATGAGAAGAGTGTTAACCACGCTGATGATTTTGCTTGTCGTGCTTGTTGCCGGCATCTCTGCGTTGGTACTGCTGGTCAACCCCAACGATTTCCGTGCCTATATGGTGCAGCAGGTTGAGGCGCGAAGCGGCTATCAGCTGCAACTCGACGAGCCGCTGCGCTGGCATGTCTGGCCACAGCTCAGCATTCTCTCCGGGCGCATGTCGCTGACCGCGCCGGGGGCCAGCACGCCGCTGGTGTCAGCGGCGAACATGCGGCTTGATGTGGAACTCTGGCCGCTGCTTTCGCATCAGCTGCATGTTAAACAGGTGATGCTGAAAGGGGCGGTGATCCAGTTAACGCCGCAAACCAAAGCCGCGCGCAAACCCGATGCGCCGGTTGCCCCGGACGATAATTCCATGCCGCAGGTGGACATCGACCGCGGCTGGTCATACGCCATTTCCCGTCTGCAGGTTGCTGACAGCGTGCTGGTCTTCCAGCATGAAGACGAAGAGCAGGTCACTGTGCGCGACATCCGTCTGAATATGGATCAGGATGCGTCTTACAACGCCAGCATTGATTTCTCCGGACGTATCAACCGTAATCAGCGCGATCTGACGCTGGCGATGAAAGCAAAAATCAATGCCGGAGACTATCCGCATAATCTGACGGCCGCCATCGAGCAGTTCGACTGGCAGCTGAAAGGCGGCGATGTCGCCCCACAGGGGATCAGCGGCACGGCGACGCTTAATGCAGACTGGCAGGAAGCGCAAAAACGCCTGTCGTTCAGTAATCTGAAGGTCACCGCCAACGACAGCGCGATGAGCGGCCAGGGCAGCGTGATCCTGAACGATTCCCCGGACTGGGTGCTCGATTTGCACTTCGACAAGCTCAATCTGGAAAATTTACTCAGCGGCCCGACGATGGCCGATGCCAGCAGCGATGCCGCCCAGAAAGGCCAGGCGCAGCCTAAGCTGTTGCCGCGTCCGGTGATCGCCCGCGACAGCAGCGAGCCGGAATACACCAGTCTGCGCGGCTTTACCGCTCGGGTGGCGCTGAGCGCCGCGCAGATCCGCTGGCGCGGGATGGATTTCACCGACGTCAGCAGTCAAATGACTAACCAGGCGGGGCTGTTAACCCTCTCCACCTTACAGGGCAAGATGGGCAACGGCACGCTCTCGCTGCCGGGTCATCTTGACGTGCGCGGCAGAACGCCGAAAAGCCAGTTCCAGCCTGAACTTAAAAACGTGGAAATCGGCACCATCCTGAAAGCCTTCGATTATCCGATTGCGCTGACCGGCGCGCTGTCGATGAGCGGCGATTTCTCCGGCGGTCAGGTGGATGCGTATGCGTTCCGCCGCGACTGGGAGGGCAGCGCGCAGCTAAACCTCGCGAATGTGCGCATGGAAGGGCTTAACTTCCAGCAGTTGATCCAGCAGGCCGTGGCGCGCAGCAGTGATGTGAAGGTGGAGCAGGATTACGACAACTCCACCCGACTGGATGCGCTGAGCACCGATCTGGAACTGGATCACGGTACCGTCACTTTGAGCGATTTGCAGGGCAGCTCACCGCTGATGGCGCTGGAAGGGCAGGGGACGCTGGATCTGGTCAAAGAAGAGAGCAACACGCAGTTTAAAGTTCGCGTGCTCTCCGGCTGGAACGGTGGCAACAGCGAGCTGATTACTTTCCTGCGCAACACGCCGATCCCGATTAGCGTTTACGGCAAATGGAACGCGTTACAGTACAACCTGAAAGTGGATCAGGTGATGCGTGACCATCTGCAGGGCGAAGCGAAACGCCGCCTGAACAAGTGGGCGGATCGCAATAAAGACAGTAAATACAGTGACGATGTGAAGAAGCTGCTGGAGAAAATGTAGCGGCTGATAAACCTGTTCCCGGCGAAAGCCGGGAACAGGATTGCGAGGTCAGACTTCGTAATCCATCTCGCTTTCTTTGTGTAACGGTACAATCTGCACTTTCTGCACGCGATGGCTCTCTACCTGTAGCGTGATCAATCGATAATCGCCCACCTGAACTTCTTCACCCACCTGCGGAATACGTTGCAGGTACTCCATCAGCAGGCCTGCGATGGTGTGATATTCACGCTTATCATCAAGCGGCAGCGGCACAAACTGCACCAGATCTTCCAGCGGCATATGCCCGTTCGCCGTCCAGCTGCCGTCAGCGTTTTTCTGTATATCATGGCGGGCGTCGATCTCTTCCACTTCGTTGGGCAGGTTACCGGCGATGGTTTCCATCACGTCGCTGAGCGTCACCACGCCTTCCACCGAGCCAAATTCGTCCACCACAAAGGCGAAGTGGGTGCGGGCATTACGGAACTGCTCCAGCGCCTGTAACAGCGGCAGGCCTTCGGGGAACACCAGCGGCTGGCGCACCAGCACGTTCAGATTCAGGGGTTCACCGCGCAGCGCCTGTTGCAGCAGATCGAGAATATGCACCACGCCCAGCAGATCTTCCTGCTCGTCACCGCCGGTGACCACCACGCGGGTATGCTGGTTCTTGTCCAGCAGCTCGCGGATCACCTCTTCCGGCGCGGTAAGATCAAGATGCTCAATATCGTGGCGGGAGGTCATGATGCTGCTGACGGTACGCTGATTCAGATTCAGCACCCGCTCGATCATCATCCGCTCCTGCGGTTTGAAGATCTGCGCATTATCATGGTCGGCGAGCATAGAGGCGGTTTCGACATCCAGCTCCGCGTCTTCTTTGCGACCACTGAGCAGCCGCATTACCGCTTCAGTGGTGCGCTGACGCAGGGTATTGTCGGCGAACAGGAAGCGGCGACGGTTGAAGATCGCCAGCTGGTTGAGCGCTTCAATCATGACCGAGAAGCCGATGGCAGCGTACAGATAACCCTTCGGAATGTGGTAGCCAAAGCCTTCAGCAATCAGGCTAAAACCAATCATCAGCAGGAAGCTAAGACAGAGAATAACGATGGTCGGGTGATTATTGACAAAGCGGGTCAGCGCTTTGCTGGCCAGCAGCATCAGCGAAATCGCAATGATCACCGCAGCCATCATGACGGCGAGGTGATCGACCATGCCGACGGCGGTGATCACCGAGTCCAGCGAGAATACGGCGTCGAGAATGACGATCTGCGTCACTACCGCCCAGAATTTAGCCCCGCGTCGTTGCGTCGGGTTGTCGCTGTCTTTCCCCTCCAGCCGCTCGTTCAGCTCTACCGTGGCTTTGAACAGCAGGAAGAAACCACCAAACAGCATGATCAGATCGCGGGCGCTGAAGCTCAGGCTGCGCACGCTGAACAGCGGGGTGGTGAGAGTGACCAGCCAGGAAATTGAGGCCAGCAGAACCAGACGCATCAGCATCGCCAGGATGAGGCCCGTGACGCGCGCGCGGTCGCGCTGTGCAGGCGGAAGTTTTTCCGCGAGGATGGCAATAAAGACCAGGTTATCTATGCCGAGCACCAGCTCGATAACGATCAGGGTAAACAGTCCCGCCCAGATAGAGGGATCGGCAATCCATTCCATAGTAAGTGTCGTACCTTGTGTAATATGACGATTGTCACGTTTTGATCATGGGTACATTGCGCCAAAAATGCAATATACGCCTGCGATTTATCCGAATAATCGCACCATAGGATTAGGTGATATTTAGGGATAACCATTACAGCATTGTGCTTATATACTGACGCCATAATTGGCTTCTTAATTAGGAATTATCGCATGCGTAAAGCTATATATAATCTTTGTCAATATGAAGAAATTCCTAAAACTCGATAAATTTGAGGTTAATATTAATCTTAAAAAGACCTTACCCCGGACAAGTTACCTTGCCTGCTATTCCGTTAGCTGCAACAATTCTTCCAGCGCATCATGGCGTTCTTTTGTATGTCATATTTCTGACGACATGATGAGCTAAGTTCTTCTTTATCTGATCGTCACTATCGATACTTACATTATTTACTCTCAATAATGTACAGATACAGGGTGTAATCAATAACTTACTGTTTTATCAGTGAATTGGTAACTGGAAGCCAGGGGCGGTAGCGTGCCCGGACGCGTGTGAATCAGCTCCGATTATTCTGTCAACGAACCGCGTTTGAATAAGCGATTTTTAGGACTGATGCCAGTTATATTTAGCAGCCATTAACTGCATGCTGAATGGGAACAGGCTACGCGCTTATTTATACCGCACAGGATAATTACTCTGCCAAAGTGATAAATAATCAATGATGAAATGCAAAATGAAATTGATGCCATTATTGGTGTCTGTGACCTTGATGAGTGGTTGTACGGTTTTCCCCGGCAGCAATATGTCGACCATGGGCAAGGATGTCATTAAGCAGCAAGATGCTGACTTCGATCTTGACCGCATGGTGAATGTTTATCCTTTGACCCCCCGACTGGTCGAACAGTTACGTCCCCGTCCGAATGTCGCCCAACCTAATATGTCGCTGGACCAGGAAATCGCGAGTTATCAGTACCGTGTCGGTCCTGGCGATGTCCTGAACGTCACCGTCTGGGATCACCCGGAACTGACGACGCCAGCAGGCCAGTATCGTAGTTCCAGCGAGGCCGGTAACTGGGTGCAACCGGACGGCACGATGTTCTATCCCTATATCGGTAAAGTCCACGTTGTGGGCAAAACCCTCGCGGAAATCCGTAGTGATATTACCGGCCGTTTAGCGCAGTACATTGCTGACCCGCAGGTGGACGTTAATATCGCTGGCTTCCGCTCGCAAAAAGCCTATATCTCCGGCCAGGTCAATAAATCCGGCCAGCAGGCGATCACCAACGTACCGCTGACGGTGCTGGACGCCATCAACGCCGCCGGTGGTCTGACCGATAACGCCGACTGGCGCAACGTGGTGCTGACCCACGAAGGCCGCGAGCAACGCATTTCTCTGCAGGCGCTGATGCAAAACGGCGACCTGAGCCAGAACCGTCTGCTCTATCCGGGCGACATTCTGTTTGTGCCGCGCAATGACGATCTGAAAGTGTTCGTGATGGGCGAAGTGAAAAAACAGAGCACGCTCAAAATGGACTTCAGCGGCATGACGCTGACCGAAGCGCTGGGTCAGGCAGAAGGTCTGGATCTGAACACCTCCAACGCCAGCGGTATCTTCGTGATCCGTCCGCTGAAAGGCGAGGGTGGACGCGGCGGCAAGATCGCCAACATTTACCAGCTTGATATGTCTGACGCCACCTCTCTGGTGATGGCGACGGAATTCCGCCTCCAGCCGTACGACGTGGTTTACGTCACGACCGCACCGGTCGCCCGCTGGAACCGTCTGATCAACCAGCTGTTGCCGACCATCAGTGGCGTTCGCTACATGACCGACACGGCCAGCGATTTGCGGAACTGGGAATAAGCGATGTTTAACAAAATCCTCGTGGTTTGCGTTGGCAATATCTGCCGTTCCCCGACGGCAGAACGGTTGTTACGGGCGTTTCAGCCTGGCCTGACCGTCAATTCGGCGGGGCTGGGTGCGCTGGTGGGGAAAGGGGCTGATGCCACAGCCACCAGCGTGGCGGAACAGCATGATATTTCGCTTGCGGGCCACAGCGCCCGCCAGATCACCGCGCGCATGTGCCGCGAGTACGATCTGATCCTGGTGATGGAAAAGCGTCACATCGCCTCGCTGTGCGAAATCGCACCGGAAATGCGCGGCAAAGTGATGCTGTTTGGTCACTGGGATAATGAGCGGGAAATCCCCGATCCGTATCGTAAAAGCCGTGAAGCTTTTGAAGCCGTTTACACCTTACTCGAAAGGTCTGCCCGCCAGTGGGCGCAGGCATTGAACGTTCAGCAGGGATAACAATGACAGAAAAACTACAGCATTCTGCCGCCTCCCAGACAGGCAGCGATGAAATCGACATCGGCCGCCTGATCGGGACGGTGGTGGAGGCAAAATGGTGGGTGCTTGGCATTACCGCCGTCTTCGCGCTGGCCGCGGTGGTGTATACCCTGTTCGCCACGCCGATCTACAGCGCCGATGCCCTGGTGCAGATTGAGCAGGATACCGGCAACTCGCTGGTGCAGAACATTAACAGCGCGCTGTCGAATAAGCCGCCTGCGTCAGATGCGGAAATTCAGCTGATCAAATCGCGTCTGGTGCTCGGCAAAACCGTCGACGATCTCGATTTAGACATTGCCGTCACTAAAAACACCATGCCGATCATCGGAGCCGGCTGGGAACGCCTGATGGGTCGCCAGAACGAAACGGTGAACGTTACCACCTTTACCATCCCGAAAGGGGCGGGCGATCAGGTGTTCACACTGCGCGTGCTAAGCCCGACGCAGTACCAGCTAACCAGCGATGCCGGTTTCAGTGCCAAAGGTGAAGTGGGCAAACTGCTGGAAAAAGACGGCGTAACCCTTGAAGTGAGCGCGATCAATTCGTCCCCGGACAGCGAGTTCACCATCACCAAGTTTTCCACGCTGGGCATGATCAACAATCTGCAAAACAACCTGACCGTCACTGAAAACGGCAAAGACACTGGCGTACTCAGCCTGTCCTTTACCGGTGAAGATCGTGAGCAGATCCGTGCCATCCTCAACAGCATTACCCGCAACTATCTTGAGCAGAACGTGGCGCGTAAATCGGAAGAAGCGGCGAAGAGCCTCGCCTTCCTCGCTAAGCAGCTGCCGGAAGTTCGCCGTAATCTGGATGAAGCGGAAAACAAACTGAACGCCTTCCGTCAGGATAAAGACTCGGTGGATTTACCGCTGGAAGCGAAAGCCGTGCTGGACTCGATGGTCAATATCGACGCCCAGTTAAACGAGCTGACCTTTAAAGAAGCGGAAATTTCCAAGCTCTATACCAAAGCGCACCCGGCCTACCGCACGCTGCTGGAAAAACGTAAAGCGCTGGAAGATGAGAAAGCCAAGCTGAACGGGCGCGTTACGGCGATGCCGAAGACCCAGCAGGAGATTGTCCGTCTGACCCGTGATGTGGAATCCGGTCAGCAGGTGTACATGGCGCTGCTTAACAAACAGCAGGAGCTGAAGATCACTGAAGCCAGTACCGTCGGCGATGTGCGTATTGTTGACCCGGCTATCACCCAGCCTGGCGTGCTGAAGCCGAAGAAAGCGCTGATTATTCTCGGCAGTATTATCCTCGGCCTGATGCTGTCGATTGTCGGCGTGCTGCTGCGCTCGCTGTTTAATCGTGGGATCGAAAGCCCGCAGGTGCTGGAAGAGCATGGCATCAACGTTTACGCCAGCATTCCGCTGTCTGAATGGCAGAAATCCCGTGACCAGGTCAAAACCGTCAAAGGGACGAAGCGTTACAAGCAGAGCCAGCTGCTGGCGGTGGGTAACCCGACTGACCTCGCTATTGAAGCGATCCGCAGTCTGCGTACCAGTCTGCACTTCGCCATGATGCAGGCCAACAACAATGTGTTGATGATGACCGGGGTCAGCCCGTCAATCGGTAAAACCTTTGTCTGCGCCAACCTCGCGGCGGTGGTCAGCCAGACCAACAAGCGCGTGCTGCTGATCGACTGTGATATGCGTAAAGGTTACGCCCACGAACTGCTTGGCACCGACAACGTGAACGGTCTGTCAAACGTGCTCTCCAGCACCGGCGACATTGCCGCCTGTGCAAAACCGACCTCCGTGCCGAATTTTGACCTGGTGCCGCGTGGTCAGGTGCCGCCGAACCCGTCAGAGCTGCTGATGAGCGAGCGTTTCACGCAGCTGATTGCCTGGGCGAGCAAAAACTATGACCTGGTGCTGATCGATACCCCGCCAATCCTCGCGGTGACCGATGCCGCCATCGTGGGTCGCCATGCCGGCACCACGCTGATGGTGGCACGCTACGCGGTGAACACGCTCAAAGAGGTGGAAACCAGCCTGAACCGTCTGCAACAGAACGGCATCGAGGTGAAAGGGGTGATCCTCAACTCCATCTTCCGCCGCGCAACGGGCTATCAGGATTACGGTTACTACGAGTACGAGTACAAGTCTGATTCAAAATAAAACACCGAAAGGTGCCGGATGGCGCTGCGCTTATCCGGCCTACGTTGATGTAGGCCGGATAAGGTGCCCGCACCGCCATCCGGCAAATGAGTCGGTACTATCCGGGGAAATAAGAATGACAACAGATAATCCGCTGATCTCAATTTACATGCCAACCTGGAACAGGCAGCAACTGGCGATCCGGGCGATTAAATCGGTGCTGCGCCAGGATTACAGCAACTGGGAAATGATCATCGTTGATGACTGCTCGTCGTCCTGGGAGCAGTTACAGCAGTTTGTCGATAGCCTGAACGATCCACGCGTGCGCTACACCCATAACGATATCAATACCGGTGCCTGCGCGGTGCGCAACCAGGCCATATTGCAGGCCAACGGCGAATTTATCACCGGTATTGACGATGATGACGAATGGACGCCGAACCGCCTGTCGGTTTTTCTGGCGCACAAACACCAGCTGGTGACCCACGCGTTTCTATACGCCAACGACTATATCTGCGAGGGTGAAGTCTACGCTCAGCCTGCGAGTCTGCCGCTGTACCCGAAATCGCCGTACTCCCGCACGCTGTTCTACAAACGCAATATCATCGGCAATCAGGTGTTTACCTTTGCCTGGCGTTTCAAAGAGTGCCTGTTCGATACCGAACTGAAAGCCGCACAGGATTACGACATTTTCCTGCGGATGGTGGTGGAATACGGCGAGCCGTGGAAAGTGGAAGAGGCTACGCAGATCCTGCACGTTAATCACGGCGAAATGCAGATCACTGCATCGCCGAAAAAGTTCTCCGGTTATTTTCATTTCTATCGTAAGCACAAAGACAAGTTTGACCGCGCCAGCAAAAAGTATCAGCTGTTCACGCTTTATCAGATCCGCAACAAGCGCATGACGTGGCGCACGCTGTTAACGCTGCTGTCTGTGCGTAACGGTAAACGCCTCGCTGACGGGCTGCGGGGGAAATAATGCGACTGGAAGATTTTCGCGCTAACCACTGGAGCCTGCGTCCGTGCTGCATGGTGATGGCCTACCGCATCGCGCATTTCTGCTCGGTGTGGCGTAAAAAACATGTGCTTAACAATATCTGGGCCGCACCCGTGCTGGTGCTGTACCGCTTCATTACCGAATGCCTGTTTGGTTACGAAATTCAGGCGGCAGCGACCATCGGACGGCGTTTCACCATTCATCACGGCTATGCTGTGGTGATCAATAAAAACGTCGTGGCGGGCGATGATTTCACTATCCGTCACGGCGTCACCATCGGCAACCGTGGCGCGGACAGCCTGGCCTGTCCGGTCATTGGTAACGGCGTTGAGCTGGGTGCCAACGTAGTGATGATCGGTGATATCACCATCGGCAACAACGTGACCATCGGCGCGGGCAGTGTGGTACTGGACAGCGTGCCGGACAACGCGCTGGTGGTGGGTGAGAAAGCGCGCGTGAAGGTAATTAAATGAACATTCTGCAATTTAATGTGCGTCTCGCCGAGGGCGGCGCAGCGGGCGTGGCGCTGGATTTGCACCAGCGCGCGCTGCAAAAAGGACTGCCTTCCCGTTTTGTGTACGGCTATGGCAAGGGCGGTAAAAACAGCGTCAGTCATGACGATTATCCGCAGGTGATCAAACAGACCCCGCGCCTGACCTCGATAGCCAATCTGGCGCTGTTTCGTCTGTTTAACCGCGATCTGTTCGGCAACCTGAACAATTTGTACCGTACCGTCACCCGCACGCCGGGTCCGGTGGTGCTGCACTTTCACGTCATGCACAGTTACTGGCTGAACCTCAGCGATCTGGTGGCCTTTTGCCAGAAAGTGAACGCGCACAAGCCGGACGTGACCTTCGTCTGGACGCTGCACGATCACTGGAGCGTCACCGGCCGCTGCGCTTTTACCGACGGCTGCGAAGGCTGGAAAACGAACTGCCAGAAATGCCCGACGCTCAGTAACTATCCGCCGGTGAAAATCGACCGTGCGCACCAGCTGGTGGCGGGCAAGCGCGAGCTGTTTAAAGCGATGCTGGCGCTCGGCTGCACCTTTATCTCCCCAAGCCAGCATGTGGCTGATGCCTTCAACAGTATTTACGGCGAAGGGCGCTGCGGCATTATCAATAACGGCATTGATGTGGCGACCGAGGCGATCCTCGCGGAACTGACGCCGGTGAGCGAAACCGCAGGCGTGCCAAAAATCGCCATTGTGGCCCACGATTTGCGCTACGACGGTAAAACGAATCAGCGGCTGGTGCGCGACATGATGGCGCTGGGCGATAAAATCGAACTGCATACCTTCGGCAAGTTTTCGCCTTTTGAAGGCGCGAACGTGGTGAACCACGGTTTTATGACCGATAAGCGCCTGCTGATGAGCGAACTTAATCAGATGGACGCGCTGGTGTTCAGCTCGCGGGTCGACAACTACCCGCTTATCCTCTGCGAAGCGCTGTCGATCGGCGTGCCGGTCATAGCGACGCATAGCGAAGCAGCGCAGGAAGTGCTGCACAAGTCCGGCGGTAAAACCTTTGCCGAATCGGAAGTGGTCTCCCTGGTGCAACGCCCAAAAGCGGATATTGCCCAGGCGGTGTTTGGCACCACGCTGGACGCATTCCGCGCGCGCAGCCGCCAGGCATACAGTGGCGAACAGATGCTGGAGGAGTATGTCTCGTTCTATCAGAGTCTGTAGTTATCTGCTATTGCCACTCATCTATCTGCTGGTGAACGTGAAGATCGCCCAGATAGGGGAGAGCTTCCCGATAACCATCGTCACCTTTTTACCGGTCCTGCTACTGCTGTATGTCGAGAAGATCAGCATTAAGAAGCTGATGATTGCGCTGGGCATCGGCGTCGGGCTGACGCTGTTTAACTATATTTTCGGTCAGTCGCTGAATGCCGGAAAGTATGTCACCTCGACGCTGCTGTTTGTCTATCTGGTGATCATCATCGGCATGGTGTGGAGTATTCGCTTCAAAACGATTTCGCCGCATAACTACCGTAAGATTTTACGCTTCTTCTGGCTGGTCGTGGGCTTTGTGGTCATGCTCGCCGCCGCCGAAATGGCGCAGATTATTCTCAGCGGCGGTAGCAGCCTGATGGAGAATATTTCGAAATATCTGATTTACAGTAACAGCTATGTTCTGAATTTCATTAAGTTTGGTGGTAAGCGAACCACTGCTATGTATTTTGAACCAGCGTTTTTCGCTCTGGCATTAATCTCAATTTGGCTTAGCATCAAACAGTTTGGTATCAAAACCCCCAAGACCGATGCTATGATTCTGGCAGGGATAGTCCTCTCTGGATCGTTCTCTGGGGTAATGACATTTATCCTGTTTTACCTGCTGGAATGGGCATTCCAGTATCTGAATAAAGAGGCGATTAAGAAAAAGCTGCCCGTGGCGATAATTTCACTCGCCGTGTTTATGGTCGGCGTGGTATTCGCATTTCCTTATATTTCGGAACGTCTGGGTGATTTAGGTACGGAAGGGTCGTCTTCTTATTACCGTATCATCGGACCGCTGGCGATGGTGGGCTATTCATTAACCAATATCGACGGTGTGGTGCGCTTCGGTTCGCTTTATGAATATGTTGCATCATTCGGAATCTTTAACGGTGCGGACGTCGGAAAAACAATAGACAATGGGCTGTATCTGCTAATCATTTATTTCTCATGGTTCGCAGTGTTACTGACGATATGGTACATGTCGAAAGTGGTAAAAATGATGATTAACGCGTTTGGTAATAATCAGAATTATCGCGTTCAACTTTTTCTTTTTACCCCGGTGTCATTGTTTTTTACCGGTTCGATTTTTAGTCCAGAATATGCTTTTTTAATCGTCTGCCCTTTTATTTTGCGCAAAGCGCTAAATATTACGCATTCAAGATGAGGTGGTTTACATGCTTCTAAGTGTCATTACTGTCGCGTTTCGGAATTATGACGGCGTGGCGAAAACTTATGCGTCACTGGCGCATCTGGCACAGGCACATGACATCACCTTCGAATGGATCGTGGTGGACGGCGGTTCCCAGGATGGCACTGCTGAATTTCTGGAAAACCTCAACGGTCAGTACAATTTACGTTACGTCAGCGAGAAAGACAAAGGCATCTATGATGCGATGAACAAAGGCATTGCGATGGCGGAAGGGCGCTTTGCGCTGTTCCTGAATTCCGGTGATATCTTCCACCCGGACGCCGCGGATGTCGTACGCCAACTGGATAACGCCCCGGAAAGCGCCATGTATATTGGCGATGCGTTACTCGATTTTGGTGACGGGAAAAAAATTCGCCGCAGTGCGAAACATGGATGGTATATCTACCATAGCTTACCGGCCAGCCATCAGGCGATCTTTTTCCCGGTAAGCGGTCTGAAAACCTACCCCTACGATTTACAATATAAAGTCTCTTCCGATTATGCGCTTGCCGCCCGGATGTATAAAGCGGGCTACGGCTTTAAGCGCCTGAAAGGACTGGTATCGGAATTTTCGATGGGTGGCGTATCAACCTCGAATAATCTGGAATTATGCCAGGATGCTAAAAATGTGCAGCGCAAAATATTACGTGTGCCGGCATTTTGGGCAGAGCTTTCTTACCTGCTGCGCAAACGCACAACCGGTAAAACCAAAGCCTTATATAACAAAGCCTGAATATAAGGAAATAGTATGCAGGAATTAAACGGATTCACGGTACCCGCCGGGTTCCGCGGGGCCAGTGCGCTCAAAGTTCAGCTCTGGTGGGCAGTACAGGCGACATTATTTGCCTGGTCACCACAGGTGATGTACCGCTGGCGCGCATTTTTACTGCGCCTGTTTGGCGCAAAAATTGGTAAAGGCGTGGTGATCCGCCCGTCAGTGAAAATTACATATCCATGGAAATTAACGCTCGGTGATTATAGCTGGGTGGGTGATGACGCCGTGTTATACACGCTGGGCGATATCACTATCGGCGCAAATTCCGTGGTGTCACAAAAGTGTTATTTATGTACCGGCAGTCACGATTATCAGAGCGCGCATTTCGATATTAATGCCACTCCCATTGTGATTGGCGATAAATGCTGGCTGGCAACGGATGTTTTCGTCGCCCCCGGCGTACAGATTGGCGACGGCACCGTAGTTGGCGCCCGTAGCAGTGTTTTTAAGACGCTTCCGGCAAACGTGATTTGCCGGGGTAATCCCGCAGTGGTGACGCGCAAACGCGTCGAAACGGCACCTTTTGAGGAAAATAAATTATGAGTAAAGTTGCTCTCATCACCGGCGTAACCGGACAGGATGGCTCTTATCTGGCTGAACTTCTCCTGGAGAAGGGTTATGAAGTTCACGGCATCAAACGTCGTGCTTCCTCTTTTAACACTGAGCGTGTGGATCATATCTACCAGGATCCGCATACCAGCAACCCGAAATTCCACCTGCACTATGGCGATCTGACCGACAGCTCCAACCTGACGCGCATCCTGCAGGAAGTGCAGCCGGATGAAGTGTACAACCTGGGTGCGATGAGCCACGTTGCGGTTTCCTTCGAATCGCCGGAATACACTGCGGATGTTGACGCCATGGGTACCCTGCGTCTGCTGGAAGCGATCCGTTTCCTCGGTCTGGAAAAGAAAACCCGTTTCTATCAGGCATCCACCTCTGAACTCTATGGTCTGGTGCAGGAAATCCCGCAGAAAGAGACCACGCCGTTCTACCCGCGTTCTCCGTATGCCGTTGCCAAACTGTACGCTTACTGGATCACCGTTAACTACCGCGAATCCTATGGCATGTATGCCTGTAACGGCATCCTGTTCAACCACGAATCCCCGCGTCGCGGCGAAACCTTCGTGACCCGTAAAATTACCCGTGCTATCGCCAACATCGCTCAGGGTCTGGAATCCTGCCTGTACCTCGGCAACATGGACTCCCTGCGTGACTGGGGCCATGCGAAAGACTACGTGAAAATGCAGTGGATGATGCTGCAACAGGATCACCCGGAAGATTTCGTTATCGCAACCGGCGTGCAGTACTCCGTACGTCAGTTCGTGGAAATGGCAGCGGCTCAGCTGGGTATCAAACTGCGCTTTGAAGGCACTGGCGTTGACGAGAAAGGCATTGTGGTGTCCGTAACTGGTCACGATGCACCGGGCGTGAAGCCTGGCGATGTGATTGTTTCTGTTGACCCGCGTTACTTCCGTCCGGCGGAAGTGGAAACCCTGCTGGGTGACCCGACCAAAGCACACGAAAAACTGGGCTGGAAACCAGAAACTACCCTGCAGGAGATGGTCTCTGAAATGGTAGCCAAGGATCTGGAAGCGGCTAAGAAACACTCGCTGCTGAAAGCTCATGGCTTCGAGGTCGCCATCGCGCTGGAGTCGTAAGCATGAGCAAACAACGTATCTTTGTGGCCGGCCATCGTGGAATGGTGGGTTCGGCCATCGTACGACAGCTTGAGCAACGCGGGGACGTTGAGCTCGTCCTGCGTACCCGTGATGAACTCAATCTGCTGGACGCCCGTGCGGTAAATGATTTCTTTGCCACCGAGTCCATTGACCAGGTCTACCTCGCGGCGGCGAAAGTGGGGGGTATTGTGGCGAACAATACCTACCCGGCCGAGTTCATTTTCGAAAACCTGATGATCGAAAGCAACATCATTCACGCGGCGCATACGCACAACGTGAATAAGCTGCTGTTCCTCGGCTCATCCTGCATCTACCCGAAAATGGCGAAGCAGCCGATGGCGGAAAGCGAGCTATTGCAGGGCACGCTTGAAGCGACCAACGAACCCTATGCGATTGCCAAGATTGCCGGGATCAAACTGTGTGAGTCTTACAACCGCCAGTATGGCCGTGACTATCGTTCGGTGATGCCGACTAACCTGTATGGCCCGAACGATAATTTCCACCCGAGCAACTCCCATGTGATCCCGGCGCTGCTGCGTCGTTTCCATGAAGCGGCCCAGGAAAACGCCACTGATGTGGTGGTGTGGGGCAGCGGTACGCCGATGCGCGAATTCCTGCATGTGGATGATATGGCGGCTGCCAGCATTCACGTGATGGAGCTGGATCGCGAAGTGTGGGAAGAGAACACCGAACCGATGCTGTCGCACATCAACGTCGGTACCGGCGTGGACTGCACCATTCGTGAACTGGCGCAAACCCTTGCGCAGGTCACCGGCTTTAAAGGCCGCGTGGTGTTCGACGCCAGCAAACCCGACGGTACACCGCGCAAGCTGCTTGATGTGACTCGTCTGCATCAGCTTGGCTGGTATCACGAGGTGTCACTGGAGCAGGGGCTGGCAAGCACCTATCAGTGGTTCCTTGAAAACCAGCACCGGTTCCGGGGGTAAGCATGTTTTTGAGTCAAGAAGACTTCGCCACAGTAGTGCGCTCAACGCCGCTGATCTCCATCGATCTGATCGTGGAAAACTCGCGCGGTGAGGTTCTGCTGGGAGAACGCACCAACCGTCCGGCCCAGGGATACTGGTTTGTCCCTGGCGGTCGCGTACAAAAGGATGAGCCGCTGGCCAGCGCCTTCGAGCGCCTGACCCTTGCGGAACTGGGAACCCGTCTGCCGATGTCGGCAGGCGAGTTTTACGGCGTCTGGCAGCACTTCTATGACGACAACTTCTCCGGCCGCGATTTTTCCACGCACTACATCGTGCTTGGTTTCCGCGTCCGCGTGGATGAGAACAGCCTGACGCTGCCCGCAGAGCAGCACGGGGCGTGGCGCTGGATGACGCCTGACGCAATCGTGAACAGCGAGAACGTGCACGACAACAGCCGCGCCTATTTCCGTGCCGATAAGTCCGGGGTACCGGGCTTATGAAAATCCTGGTGTATGGCATTAACTACTCGCCGGAGCTGACCGGGATCGGTAAGTACACCGGCGAGATGGTGGAATGGATGGCCCGTCAGGGCCATGACGTTCGCGTCATTACCGCGCCGCCGTACTACCCGGAATGGAAAGTGGGCGAGCCTTACTCTTCCTGGCGCTGGCGTCGGGAAGAGGGGGCGGCGACCGTCTGGCGCTGCCCGCTGTATGTGCCTAAAACCCCGACCACCTTAAAGCGCCTGATCCATCTGGGCAGCTTTGCGCTGAGCAGCTTCTTTCCGCTGATGGCGCAACGTCGCTGGAAGCCGGACCGCATTATCGGCGTGGTGCCGACGCTGTTTTGTACGCCGGGCATGCGCCTGCTGGCAAAACTTTCTGGCGCCCGCACCGTACTGCACATTCAGGATTATGAAGTCGATGCCATGCTTGGCCTCGGCATGGCCGGTAAAGGTAAGGGCGGGCGAGTGGCCCGTCTTGCCAGCGCTTTTGAGCGCAGCGGCCTGCTCAACGTTGATAACGTATCAACGATTTCGCGCTCGATGATGAATAAAGCGCAGGAAAAAGGCGTTCCGGCTGAGCGGGTGATTTTCTTCCCCAACTGGTCGGAAGTGGCGCGTTTTCGCGACGTCACCGACGCCGATGCTTTGCAGCTTCGTCAGCAACTTGGCCTGCCGGCGGATAAAAAAATCATTCTCTATTCCGGCAACATCGGCGAGAAGCAGGGGCTGGAGAGCGTGATTGACGCCGCTGACCGCCTGCGCGATCAGCCGTGGCTGTTCGTGATTGTCGGGCAGGGTGGCGGCAAAGCGCGACTGGAAAAAATGGCCCGCGAGCGCGGCCTGAGCAACGTGATTTTTCATCCGTTGCAGTCTTACGACGCGCTGCCGGCGCTGCTGAAACTGGCGGACTGCCATCTGGTGATCCAGAAACGCGGCGCCGCTGACGCGGTACTGCCGTCGAAGCTGACCAATATTCTTGCGGTGGGCGGCAATGCGGTGATCACCGCAGAGCGCCACACCGAACTGGGGCAACTGTGCGACACCTGTCCGGGGATCGCGGTCTGCGTGGAGCCGGAATCGGTTGACGCGCTGATCGACGGCATTGGCCAGGCCCTGCTGATGCCCAAATCCAACACGGTGGCACGTGAATATGCCGAACGCACGCTCGAAAAAGAGAACGTGTTAAGCCAATTTATTGCAGATATTCGGGATTAAACAATGAGTCAACCCACGCTCTATCCGGTAGTAATGGCCGGTGGCTCCGGCAGCCGCCTGTGGCCGCTGTCCCGCGTACTCTATCCAAAACAGTTTCTGTGCCTGAAAGGCGATCTGACCATGCTGCAGACGACGGTAAATCGTCTGAACGGCGTGAAGTGTGAAAGCCCGGTGGTGATCTGCAACGAGCAGCACCGCTTTATCGTGGCTGAACAGCTGCGCCAGCTGAACAAGCTGACGGAGAACATCATTCTTGAACCTGCCGGGCGTAACACCGCCCCGGCCATCGCCCTTGCCGCGCTGGCGGCACAGCGTAACAGCCCGGACAGCGATCCGTTGATGCTGGTACTGGCGGCGGATCATGTGATCCAGAACGAAGAAGCCTTCCGCGACGCGGTACGTGCAGCGATGCCGTATGCCGAGAGCGGCAAACTGGTGACCTTCGGCATCGTGCCGGATCTGCCGGAAACCGGTTATGGCTATATCCGTCGTGGTGCGGTCAGCCAGGGCCAGGCCGACGCGGTCGCCTTTGAAGTGGCGCAGTTTGTAGAAAAACCCGATCTCGATACCGCCCAGGCCTATGTCGCCAGCGGCGAGTATTACTGGAACAGCGGGATGTTCCTGTTCCGCGCCGGACGTTTCCTGGAAGAGCTGAATAAATTCCGTCCGGATATTTTGCAGGCCTGTACTACCGCAATGGACGGCGTCGATCCGGATCTCGATTTTATCCGCGTGGATGAAGAGGCGTTCCTGGCCTGCCCGGAAGAGTCTGTCGATTACGCGGTCATGGAAAAAACCGCCGATGCCGTGGTGGTGCCGATGGACGCGGGCTGGAGCGATGTCGGCTCCTGGTCCTCGCTGTGGGAAATCAGCGCCCATACGCCGGAAGGCAACGTGCATCACGGCGATGTGATCAGCCATAAAACCGAAAACAGCTACGTCTATGCCGAATCTGGCCTGGTGACTACTGTCGGCGTGAAAGATCTGGTGGTGGTGCAGACCAAAGATGCCGTGCTGATTGCCGATCGCCATGCCGTGCAGGACGTGAAAAAAGTGGTCGAGCAAATCAAAGCCGAAGGCCGCCACGAGCATCACATTCACCGGGAAGTTTACCGTCCGTGGGGCAAGTATGACTCCATCGATTCCGGTGAACGCTACCAGGTAAAACGCATCACCGTGAAGCCGGGCGAAGGGCTGTCGTTGCAAATGCATCATCACCGCGCCGAGCACTGGATTGTGGTGGCGGGCACCGCCAAAGTGACCATTAACGACGATATCAAGTTACTGGGCGAAAACGAGTCGATTTATATCCCACTCGGTGCCACACACTGCCTGGAAAACCCGGGCAAGATCCCGCTGGATCTGATTGAAGTCCGCTCCGGTTCGTATCTTGAAGAAGATGACATCGTGCGGTTTGAGGATCGTTACGGTCGGGTGTAATGAACGAGCCGTAGGCCCGGTAAGCGAAGCGCCACCGGGCAAGAACAAATAACACATTTGCCCCAACGGGCCCAGGCTGTGTGTCGCCTGAAAACGAGGTAATCATGGAAAAATTAACCTGTTTCAAAGCCTACGATATTCGCGGCAAGCTCGGAGAAGAGCTGAACGAAGACATCGCCTGGCGCATTGGCCGCGCTTATGGTGAATACCTGAAGCCGCAGACCATTGTGCTCGGCGGTGATGTACGTCTGACCAGTGAAGCGTTAAAGCTAGCGCTGGCGAAGGGGTTACAGGACGCGGGCGTTGACGTGCTGGACATCGGTTTGTCCGGTACCGAAGAGATCTATTTTGCCACCTTCCACCTTGGCGTGGACGGCGGTATCGAAGTGACTGCCAGCCATAACCCAATGGACTACAACGGCATGAAGCTGGTGCGCAAAGGTGCGCGTCCCATCAGCGGCGATACCGGCCTGCGCGACGTGCAGCGTCTGGCGGAAGCCAATGATTTTCCGCCAGTGAACCCGGAAAAACGTGGCAGCTACAAGCAGATTGAACTGCGCGATGCCTATATCGATCACCTGCTCGGTTATATCGACACCAATAACATCACGCCGCTGAAGTTAGTGATTAACTCCGGCAACGGCGCGGCCGGTCCGGTGGTGGACGCCATCGAGGCGCGCTTTAAGGCGCTGAACGTGCCGGTAACCTTTATCAAGGTGCACAACAACCCGGACGGCAACTTCCCGAACGGTATTCCTAACCCGCTGCTGCCGGAGTGCCGCGATGATACCCGCAATGCGGTGATCGAGCACAAGGCTGACATGGGGATCGCCTTTGACGGTGACTTTGACCGCTGCTTCCTGTTTGACGGCAACGGCCAGTTTATCGAAGGCTATTACATTGTTGGCCTGCTGGCGGAAGCTTTCCTCGAAAAACACCCTGGCGCGAAGATCATTCACGACCCGCGTCTGTCCTGGAACACCGTGGATGTGGTGAAGGCGGCAGGTGGTAAGCCGGTGATGTCTAAAACCGGTCATGCGTTCATCAAAGAGCGTATGCGCGAAGAAGACGCCATCTACGGCGGCGAAATGAGCGCCCATCACTATTTCCGCGACTTTGCCTACTGCGACAGCGGCATGATCCCGTGGCTGCTGGTGGCGGAACTGCTTTGCGTGAAAGGCCAGTCGCTGGCGGAGCTGGTACGCGATCGTATGACGGCGTTCCCGGCAAGCGGCGAAATCAACAGCAAGCTGGCGGATCCGGCAACCGCAATCGCCCGCGTTGAGCAGCACTATGCCGCCAGCGCGCTGGAAATCGACCATACCGACGGCATCAGCATGGCGTTTCCGGAATGGCGCTTTAACCTGCGCTCCTCCAATACCGAGCCGGTTGTGCGCCTGAACGTGGAATCGCGGGGTGACGTGGCGCTGATGGAGGCACGAACAAAGGACATCCTGGCGCTGTTGAACCAGTAGTCGAGCTTGGTTTCTCCTCGCCCGCGGGAAGGGGCGAGGGGACTTAAGAACAGGAACAACGATGATAAATCTAAAAAAGCGCGAGCGAGCTAAAACGAATGCATCGTTAATCTCTATGGTGCAGCGTTTTTCAGACATCACCATCATGTTCGGTGGGCTATGGATCGTCTGCAAGCTACACGCGTTACCCTTTTTCTACCTGCATCTGCTGATGGCCCTGATCACGCTGGTGGTGTTCCAGATGATCGGCGGTATGACCGATTTCTACCGTTCCTGGCGTGGCGTGAAGATCTCGACCGAGCTGGCGCTGCTGCTGCAAAACTGGACGCTGAGCCTGATTTTCAGCGCCGGACTGATGGCGTTTAACGCCGACTTCGATAATCCGTTTACCGTTTTCCTTGCCTGGTACCTGCTCAGCAGCGTCGGGCTGGTGGTGTGCCGCACGCTGATCCGCTTTTTCGCGGGCTGGCTGCGTAATCATGGTTACAACACCCGTCGCGTGGCGGTGGCAGGGGATCTGCCGGTCGGCCAGGTGCTGCTGGACAGTTTCCGCCATGAGCCGTGGCTCGGCTTTGAAGTGGTGGGCGTGTATCACGATGCCAAACCGGGTGGCGTGACCGCCGACTGGGCCGGTAATTATGAGCAGCTGCTGGAAGATGCGAAAGCCGCCAAAATCCATAACGTCTACATCGCCATGCCGATGAGCGAGGAGTCCGGCATCAAGCGTCTGGTGCGCGAACTGGCGGACACCACCTGCTCGGTGATCCTTATTCCTGATGTCTTTACCTTCAATATCCTGCATTCGCGCATCGAAGAGATGAACGGCGTGCCGGTGGTGCCGCTGTATGACACGCCGCTCTCCGGGATGAACCGTGTCCTCAAGCGTCTGGAAGATATTGTGCTCTCTTCGCTGATCCTGCTGCTCATCTCCCCGGTGCTGCTGTGCATCGCCGTGGCGGTAAAAATGAGCTCGCCTGGCCCGATTATTTTCCGCCAGACCCGCTATGGCATGGACGGTAAACCGATCAAGGTATGGAAATTCCGCTCCATGAAAGTGATGGAGAACGCCGAGGTAGTCACCCAGGCGACGCAGAACGATCCGCGCGTCACCAAAGTGGGTAACTTCCTGCGCCGTACCTCTCTCGATGAACTGCCGCAGTTTATTAACGTGCTGACCGGTGGCATGTCGATTGTCGGACCGCGTCCTCACGCGGTGGCGCACAACGAGCAGTATCGCACCCTGATCCAGGGTTACATGCTGCGTCATAAAGTGAAACCGGGCATTACCGGCTGGGCGCAAATCAACGGCTGGCGCGGTGAGACGGACACGCTGGAAAAAATGGAAAAACGTATCGAGTTCGATCTGGAGTACATCCGTGAGTGGAGCCTCTGGTTCGATATCAAGATTGTTTTTCTCACCATCTTTAAAGGCTTTGTGAACAAAGCGGCGTATTAAGCGAGCACATCATGAGCCTGAGAGAAAAAACCATCAGCGGCGCAAAGTGGTCAGCAATGGCCACCCTGATCATCATCGGCCTCGGGCTGGTGCAGATGACGTGGCTGGCGCGCATCATCGACAACCACCAGTTCGGTCTGCTGACCGTATCGCTGGTGATCATCGCCCTGGCGGATACGCTGTCGGATTTTGGCATCGCCAACTCCATTATTCAGCGTAAAGAGATTGGCTATCTGGAACTGACCACCCTCTACTGGCTGAACGTCGGGCTGGGGCTGGTGGTCTGCGCGGCGATGTTTTTGTTAAGCGACGTGATTGCCGGGGTGCTGAATAACCCGGACCTGGCGCCGCTGATCAAAACGCTGTCGGTGGCCTTTGTGCTGATCCCCCACGGTCAGCAGTTCCGCGCCCTGATGCAGAAAGAGCTGGAGTTCAGCAAGATCGGCATGATTGAAACCGTGTCGGTCATGGCGGGCTTCACGTTTACCGTGATCAGCGCCTGGTACTGGCCGCTGGCCATGACCGCGATCCTCGGTTATCTGGTGAACACCGCGGTGCGCACGCTGCTGTTCGGCTTCTTTGGCCGAAAAATTTACCGTCCGGGGCTGCGTTTTTCGCTGGCATCCGTTGGCTCGAACCTGCGTTTTGGCGCGTGGCTGACGGCGGACAGCGTCATCAACTACATCAACACCAACCTTTCCACGCTGGTGCTGGCACGTATTCTGGGAGCCAGTGTCGCAGGGGGTTACAACCTGGCGTATAACGTCGCGGTCGTCCCGCCAATGAAGCTCAACCCGATCATTACCCGCGTGCTGTTCCCGGCGTTCGCCAAGATCCAGGACGATACGGAAAAACTGCGGCTGAACTTCTACAAGCTGCTGTCGGTGGTGGGCATTATCAACTTCCCGATCCTGCTCGGCCTGATGGTGGTGTCCAATAACGTGGTGCCGCTGGTGTTTGGCGAGAAGTGGAACAGCATCATCCCGATCCTGCAATTGCTGTGCATCGTTGGCCTGCTGCGTGCGGTGGGGAACCCGATTGGATCGCTGCTGATGGCGAAAGCCCGTGTCGATATCAGCTTCAAATTTAACGTCTTTAAAACCTGCTTATTCGTCCCGGCGATCATCGCGGGCGGGCATCTGGGCGGCGCGCTGGGCGTGACGCTGGGCTTCCTGCTGGTGCAGATCATCAACACTATTCTGAGCTATTTCGTGATGATAAAGCCGGTGCTCGGTTCCAGCTACCGTCAGTACATTCTCAGCCTGTGGCTGCCGTTTTACCTGTCGCTGCCAACGCTGGTGGTGAGCTACGGCCTGGGGCTGGCGCTGGACGGGCATTTGTCCCTCCCCACGCTGCTGGCAGTGCAGATCCTGGCCGGTGGGCTGGCGTTCTCAGTGATGATTGTGCTGTCGCGTAATGCGCTGGTGGTAGAGCTGAAACGTCAGTTCTGCCGCAACGAAAAATTAAGAATGCTGCTGCGTGCAGGTTGAGTTTATTCACAAATTTAAGACATCAATAATTCAGGTGAAACTGTAATGAAACTACTGATTTTAGGTAACCATACCTGTGGGAACCGTGGCGACAGCGCGATTTTACGCGGCTTACTGGATGCCATTACTGTGCTTGAGCCTGACGCTGAAGTGGATGTCATGAGCCGCTATCCGGTGAGCTCTTCCTGGTTATTAAATCGTCCGGTGATGGGCGATCCGCTCTACAGTCAGATGAAACAACATAATACCGCAGCCGGTCTGGTCGGGCGGGTGAAGAAAGTCCTGCGCCGCCGTTATCAGCACCAGGTGCTGTTATCCCGTGTGACCGACAGCGGCAAGCTGCGCAATATTGCCATTGCCCAGGGCTTTACCGATTTCGTTCGCCTGCTGTCCGGTTATGACGCCATTATCCAGGTCGGCGGCTCCTTCTTTGTCGATCTCTACGGCGTGCCGCAGTTTGAACATGCCCTGTGCACTTTTATGGCGAAAAAACCGCTGTACATGATCGGCCACAGCGTGGGGCCGTTCCAGGACGCCCAGTTTAACCAGCTGGCGAACTATGTGTTCGGCAATTGCGATGCGCTGATCCTGCGTGAGCGCGTGAGTCTCGATCTGATGAAAAAGAGCCAGATCAACACCGATAAGGTGGAGCAGGGCGTCGACACCGCCTGGCTGGTGGATCATCACGATACCGACTTTACGCCCAGCTATGCGGTCCAGCACTGGCTGGACGTGGCGGCCTCCCGCAAAACCGTTGCCATCACCCTGCGCGAGCTGGCCCCGTTTGATAAACGCCTCGGCACGACGCAGCAGGCGTATGAAAAGGCCTTCGCCGAGGTGGTTAACCGTATTCTGGATGCAGGCTGGCAGGTGCTGGCGCTCTCCACCTGTACGGGCATCGACAGTTACAATAAAGATGACCGTATGGTGGCGCTCAATCTGCGTCAGCACGTCAGCGATCCATCGCGCTATCACGTGGTGATGGACGAGCTTAACGATCTGGAAATGGGCAAGATTTTTGCCGCCTGCGATCTGACCGTCGGCACCCGTCTGCACTCAGCGATCATCTCCATGAACTTCGGCACCCCGGCCATCGCCATTAACTACGAGCACAAATCTGCGGGCATCATGCAGCAACTGGGCATGCCGGAAATGGCGATCGATATTCGTCATCTGCTCGACGGTTCACTTGCCTCAATGGTCGCCGATACGCTGGGCCAGCTGCCGGCGATCAATCAACAGCTGGCAACCGCGGTGGCGGCCGAACGCGATAATGGATTGCAGATGGTGAAATCGGTCATGGACAGAGTGCGGGGTAAGCAATGAAGGTCAGCTTTTTCCTGTTGAAGTTTCCGCTGTCGTCCGAGACGTTCGTGTTAAACCAGATCACAGCCTTTATCGATATGGGGTTTGACGTGGAAATTATCGCCCTGCACAAGGGCGATCTCAGCAATACCCATGCGGCCTATACCGAATACAAACTGGCCGAAAAAACGCACTGGCTGCTGGATGAGCCGCAGGGGAAAGCGGCAAAACTGCGCTACCGTGCCCAGGCGATCCTGCGCGGTGCCGGGCGAGCGTCAACCTGGAAGGCGCTGAATATGCGCCGCTATGGCGATGAAGCCCGTAACCTGATCCTCGCCGCGATTTGTGGTCTGGCACCGCGTACCTTTAGTGCCGATGTGTTTATCGCCCACTTTGGTCCGGCCGGGGTGACCGCGGCTAAACTGCGCGAACTGGGGGTGATCCGCGGCAAAATTGCCACTGTCTTCCACGGTATCGACGTCTCGCACCGGGATGTGCTGGCGCATTATACGCCGGAGTATCAACAGCTGTTCCGTCGCGGCGATTTGATGCTGCCGATAAGCGATCTGTGGGCCGGTCGCCTGAAAAATATGGGCTGTCCGCCGGAGAAAATCGCCGTTTCACGCATGGGCGTGGATATGTCCCGCTTCACCCTGCGGGAGGTCAAAGCGCCGGGAAGCTCGCTACAGATTATCTCTGTTGCCAGGCTCACCGAGAAAAAAGGGCTGCATGTGGCCATTGAAGCCTGTCGTCTGTTAAAAGCGCGCGGCGTGGATTTCCATTACCGCATTCTCGGAATTGGTCCGTGGGAGCGCCGTCTGCGCACCCTGATCGAACAGTTCCAGCTTGAGGACGTGATCGAGATGCCGGGCTTTAAGCCCAGCCATGAAGTGAAGGCGATGCTCGATGAGGCCGACGTGTTCCTGCTGCCGTCCGTGACCGGTGCTGATGGCGACATGGAGGGCATTCCGGTCGCGCTAATGGAAGCAATGGCGGTGGGCATTCCTGTGGTCTCTACCGTCCACAGCGGTATTCCTGAGCTGATCGACGCGGACCAGTCCGGCTGGCTGGTACCGGAAAACGATCCCCAGGCGCTGGCCGACAAACTCGCCGCCTTCAGCAGTATGCAGGGCCAGCAACTGGTGCCGGTGGTGACCCGCGCACGCGAAAAAGTCGAAACGGACTTTAATCAGCAGAAAATCAATCAGCGTCTGGCGACGCTGCTCCAGACGCTCTGAACTGAGGTTTTATGAAAGCATTCTCCCGTCGACAATTTATTAAGGCTGGTTCCGCACTTGCCTCCCTGCCGCTGTTGCCTGTCCCTGCTTTCGCGCAGGGAAGCAAGGCCACGGTTGATGTACGTGACTATCAGAAAAACGACTGGATCGCCGCCTTTAAACAGGCGTTTGCCGCAGGCGAAACCGTGGAAGTCCCCGCCGATCTGGTTTGTGAAAATATCAATACCGGCATTTTCATTCCGGAAGGCAAAACGTTGCTGGTGCGCGGCGCCCTGAAAGGTAACGGACGCGGGCGTTTTGTGTTGCAGGACGGCAGTAAGGTGATCGGTGAGCAGGGCGGTAGCCTGTATAACATCACCCTTGATGTGCGTGGATCCGACTGTGTCATCAAAGGGCTGGCGATGAGTGGCTACGGACCGGTGATGCAAATCTACATCGGCGGTAAGAACAAACGCGTGATGCGTAATCTGCTTATCGATGACATTACGGTCACTAAAGCGAACTATGCCATTCTGCGGCAGGGCTTCCATAACCGTATCGACGGCGCACGCATCACCAATAGCCGCTTCAGTTATTTGCAGGGCGACGCCATTGAGTGGAACGTGGCGATCAACGACAGCAACATCCTGATTTCCGATCATGTGATCGACCATATTGACTGCACCAACGGTAAGATCAACTGGGGCATTGGTATTGGCCTTGCGGGCAGTACCTATGACAATGACTACCCGGAACATCAGGCGGTAAAAAACTTTGTCGTGGCGAACATCACCGGCAGCCACTGCCGCCAGCTGGTGCACGTCGAGAACGGCAAACACTTCGTGATCCGCAATATCAAAGCCACCAATATCACGCCCGAGTACAGCAAAAAGGCCGGTATTGATAACGCCACCGTGGCGATTTACGGCTGCGATAACTTTGTGATTGATGACGTCAGCATGACCAACAGCGCCGGTATGCTGATTGGCTACGGCGTGATAAAAGGCAATTACCTCTCCATTCCGCAGAACTTTAAGCTCAATGATGTGCGGCTGGATAACCGCAACAGTGAACTGAAGCTGCGCGGCATCCAGATCTCTTCCGGTAATGCCACCTCGTTCGTGGCGATCACCAATATCGATATGAAGCGCGCCACGCTGGAACTGCATAACAAGCCCCAGCATCTGTTCTTGCGCAATATTAATGTCATGCAGGAAGCGGCCACCGGCCCGGCGCTGCAAATCCAGTTTGATCTGCGCAAAGACGTGCGCGGCCGCTTTATGGCGAAGCAGGACACGCTGCTTTCCCTGGCGAACATTCATGCGGTGAATGAAAAAGGCCAAAGCTCGGTGGACATCGACCGGGTGGATCAACATGTCGTCAATACCGATAAACTGAACTTCCGTCTGCCTGATAAACGCACATAAACGCAAGTTTGCGAACATTCCTGGTGCAGGAGAGGGCCGCTTCGGATTACATCTACTGCAAACCGATATTAACCGGCGTAACATGATTTGCCTCGACCAGACGGTGAAAACCTGCTGGCTAAAGCAGGCTAAATAGCTATAATTCATCAACCATTTATAGGTGGAATTAATAATGATTAATTTGAAAGCAGTTATTCCGGTAGCCGGACTTGGGATGCATATGTTGCCTGCCACCAAGGCCATTCCAAAAGAAATGCTGCCGATCGTCGACAAGCCAATGATTCAGTACATCGTTGACGAGGTTGTTGCTGCAGGGATCAAAGAAATCGTTCTGGTTACCCACTCTTCAAAAAACGCCGTTGAGAACCATTTCGACACGTCCTATGAACTGGAAGCGCTGCTTGAACAGCGCGTTAAACGTCAGCTGCTGGCGGAAGTTCAGTCTATTTGCCCGCCGGGCGTAACCATTATGAACGTGCGCCAGGCGCAGCCGCTGGGTCTGGGTCACTCCATCCTCTGCGCACGTCCTATTGTTGGCGACAATCCGTTTGTGGTTGTGCTGCCAGATATTATTCTTGATAACGGCAGCGCCGATCCGCTGCGCTATAACCTTGCTGCGATGGTTGCGCGCTTTAGCGAAACGGGTCGCAGCCAGGTGCTGGCGAAACGTATGAAAGGCGATCTGTCGGAATACGGCGTGATCCAGACCAAAGAGCCGCTGGACAGCGAAGGCAAAGTTAGCCGTATTATCAACTTCGTTGAAAAACCAGATGAGCCGCAGACCCTGGATACCGATCTGATGGCCGTAGGCCGTTATGTGCTTTCTGCTGATATCTGGGCGGAACTGGAAAAAACCGAGCCAGGCGCCTGGGGACGTATTCAGCTGACCGATGCGATTGCTAAACTGGCTGAAAAGCAGTCCGTGGATGCTATGCTGATGACCGGCGACAGCTTCGATTGCGGTAAAAAAATGGGTTATATGCAGGCGTTCGTTAGCTACGGTCTGCGTAACCTGAAAGAAGGCCAGAAATTCCGCGACAGCATTGCTAAGCTCTTAAGTTAATGGTTGGTTGATGTTCGGAACGCTTTACGGCTAAGTGAACACAGAGCAGTAGACGATCTCAGAGGTGCCTATTCGCCTCTGAAGATTATCTGCTGCTTTTTTTATTTTTCAACTACAAGTTCTTGTAGATCAACGGCTTAAAAAACATGCGAAGGCCCGTGTTCTATAAGAATTTTCCTTGTTTCATTGTGAAATTAGGATGACAATTAGCGGTTGAAACCGGGCAGGCGCCCGTTGCATAACGCAGTTGTTCAACATACTGACCTTACCCAGTCCACTGGTAGCTGTAGAGCCAGGGGCGGTAGCGTGCCTGAAGACGACGAGCACGGTAGTTTTGCTATGCTCGTCCTCAATCTCTATTTAATAAACGGAAAAGATAGCGTGAAAATTCTTGTTACCGGCGGCGCTGGTTTTATTGGCTCTGCAGTTGTCCGACATATCATTAAAAACACTCAAGATTCTGTGGTGAATGTTGATAAATTAACGTACGCCGGTAATCTCGAATCGCTCAGTGACGTTGCTGACAGCGAGCGCTATCATTTTGAGCATGCCGATATTTGCGATGCTGCGGCGATGGCGCGTATTTTTGCGCAGCATAAGCCGGATGCGGTAATGCATCTTGCTGCGGAGAGCCATGTCGATCGTTCGATCACCGGTCCCGCTGCGTTTATCGAAACCAATATCGTGGGTACCTATATTCTGCTTGAAGCTGCACGCGCATACTGGTCAGCGCTGAACGATGATGCGAAAGCCGCATTTCGCTTCCACCACATTTCTACTGATGAAGTCTATGGCGATCTGCCGCACCCGGATGAACAACCGGCAGGTGCCGAATTGCCTCTGTTCAAAGAGGATACGGCTTACGCGCCGAGCAGCCCCTATTCCGCGTCGAAAGCCTCAAGCGATCATCTGGTGCGCGCATGGCGTCGTACCTATGGGATGCCAACTCTGGTGACCAACTGTTCCAACAACTATGGCCCTTATCATTTCCCTGAGAAATTGATCCCCCTGGTGATCCTGAACGCGCTGGAGGGTAAGAACTTACCGGTCTACGGTAAAGGCGATCAGATCCGCGACTGGCTGTATGTTGAAGATCATGCGCGCGCGCTCTACACCGTGGTGACGCAAGGCAAGCCGGGCGAAACCTATAATATCGGCGGCCATAATGAAAAACAGAACCTTGATGTGGTGCACACCATTTGCGATCTGTTAGATGAAATCGTGCCGAAAGACACCTCATACCGTGAACAGATCACCTATGTGGCAGACCGTCCAGGCCACGACCGTCGTTATGCTATCGACGCGGACAAAATCAGCCGTGAACTGGGCTGGCAGCCGCAGGAAACCTTTGAATCCGGGATCCGTAAAACCGTTCAATGGTATCTGGATAACCAACAATGGGTAGCGAACGTGAAGAGCGGCGCTTATCAGAGCTGGATCGCACAGAACTACGAGAGCCGTTAATCATGAATATACTTCTGTTCGGTAAAACAGGCCAGGTCGGCTGGGAACTGCAACGCGCGCTGGCGCCACTGGGTCATCTGACTGCTGTTGATGTGCATTCAGAGGAGTATTGTGGCGATTTCAGCAATCCTGAGGGCGTGGCTGAAACCGTGCGCCGTGTTCGCCCGGATGTGATCGTTAACGCGGCGGCGCATACTGCCGTCGATAAAGCTGAAACCGAACGCGATTTCGCCGAATTACTGAATGCGACCAGCGTAGCCGCTATTGCTAAAGAAGCGCAGGCACTGGGAGCATGGTTAGTCCATTACTCTACTGATTATGTCTTCCCGGGTACGGGCGAGACGCCGTGGAAAGAGACTGACGAAACCTCTCCGCTGAATGTGTATGGCGAAACCAAGCTGGCAGGGGAGAAGGCTGTTGCAGAGCATTGCGAAAAACACCTTATTTTCCGCACCAGTTGGGTGTATGCGGGCAAAGGCAATAACTTCGCGAAAACCATGCTGCGACTGGCGAAAGAGCGTGAGACGCTGTCGGTAATTAACGATCAGTTTGGTGCGCCGACCGGCGCTGAATTACTGGCCGACTGCACGGCCCACGCTATTCGTGTTGCACTGCACAAGCCGGAAGTCGCGGGATTGTATCATCTGGTGGCTTCCGGTACGACGACGTGGCATGACTATGCGGCCCTGGTGTTTGAAGAGGCGCGTAAAGCGGGAATTGAGCTTTCTCTTAATAAACTGGCTGCGGTATCCACCGAAAGTTTCCCCACACCTGCAAAGCGTCCTCTGAATTCGCGACTAAATACCGAAAAATTTCAGCACACCTTTAGTCTGGTGCTTCCGAAATGGGAAGAGGGCGTTAAGCGTATGCTCGCAGAGTTGTTTACCACAACTGCACATTAACTCATTGTCTGAGATAGTAAAATGAAAACACGGAAAGGCATTATTTTAGCTGGCGGTTCCGGGACACGTCTTTATCCCGTAACGATGGTAGTGAGTAAACAGCTGTTACCAATCTATGACAAGCCGATGATTTATTATCCATTGTCAACGTTAATGCTGGCGGGTATCCGCGATATTCTGATCATCAGCACGCCACAAGATACCCCGCGCTTCGAGCAGTTACTTGGCGACGGCAGCCAGTGGGGATTAAACCTGCAGTATAAAGTGCAGCCAAGCCCTGATGGATTAGCGCAGGCTTTCATTATTGGCGAAGATTTCATCGGCGATGATAGCTGCGCGCTGGTTCTGGGCGATAATATTTTCTATGGTCACGATTTACCGAAACTGCTTGATGGCGCAGTTTCCAGAGAAAACGGTGCAACTGTCTTCGCTTATCATGTCAACGACCCTGAACGTTACGGCGTTGTAGAATTTGATTATCAAGGTACAGCAATTAGTCTTGAAGAAAAACCTGCTGAACCAAAAAGTAATTATGCAGTCACCGGGTTATATTTTTATGACAACGATGTCATAGAAATGGCTAAAAATCTTAAGCCATCAGCACGTGGTGAGCTGGAGATTACAGATATTAACCGCCTCTATCTGGAAAAAGGCAAACTTTCTGTTGCCATGATGGGACGTGGGTTCGCGTGGTTGGATACAGGAACGCATCAGAGCCTTATTGAAGCGAGTAATTTTATCGAAACAATAGAAGAACGACAGGGTCTGAAAGTGTCTTGTCCGGAAGAAATTGCTTTCCGCAAAGGTTTTATCGATGCAGAACAAGTGAAAAAACTGGCTGCGCCGCTGTCGAAAAATGCTTATGGGCAATATTTGCTGAAAATGATTAAAGGTTATTAATAATGAATATAATTAAAACTAAAATCCCTGATGTCTTAATTATTGAACCTAAAGTTTTCAGCGATGAGCGTGGTTTTTTCTTTGAGAGTTTTAACCAGAAAGCGCTTGAGGAGCACGTTGGAACTACGCTGTCATTTGTTCAGGATAATCATTCGAAATCTACACAAGGCGTATTGCGTGGATTACATTACCAGGCCGAACCTTATGCGCAAGGTAAGTTAGTACGCTGCTCGGTAGGAGAAGTATTTGATGTTGCGGTAGATATACGACGTGACTCTTCCACTTTTGGTAAATGGGTGAGCGTCACGCTTTCTGCCGAAAATAAACGTCAGTTATGGATCCCCGAAGGTTTTGCTCACGGTTTCGTAGTCTTAAGCGAAACAGCAGAGTTTTTATACAAAACGACAAATTATTATAACCCATCAGCGGAGCGTAGTATCATCTGGAATGATCCAACGCTCAACATTACTTGGCCAATATCGGCAGAAAAAGTGATCCTTTCCGCGAAGGATGCGGATGCTAACTATTTTAATGATCTTAAATAAGGCAGCAAAATGATTCCGTTTAATAAACCGTATATGCAGGGAAATGAGCTAAATTATATTGCCCAGGCAGTGAGTAACGGTAAAATTTCAGGTGATGGTGTATTTACTAAAAAGTGCCATGAGTTTTTTGAGAAAAAATACGGTTTCAAAAAAGTCCTGCTGACAACGTCGTGCACGGATGCTCTTGAAATGGCAGCTATTTTATTGGATATTCAGCCAGGGGATGAGGTGATTGCTCCATCCTATACTTTTGTGTCTACTGTTAACGCATTTTCTTTACGCGGTGCAAAATTAGTATTTGTTGATAGTTGTAGCGACAATCCAAATATTGATCCAGTCGATATTCGTAACAGCATAACAGATAAAACCAGAGCCATTGTAATTGTGCATTATGCGGGTATTGCCTGTGATATGGATGAGATTATGTCTATATCCAGGGAGTATAATATACCGGTTGTAGAAGATGCTGCTCAGGCAATTGACTCATACTACAAAGATAAACCATTAGGTAGTATTGGCACTTTTGGCACGTTTTCATTCCATGAAACAAAAAATATTATTTCTGGTGAAGGCGGAATGCTTGTCATAAATGATGAGCAATATATTCAACGCGCAGAAATCATTCGTGAAAAGGGCACTAACCGCGCTTCATTCTTTAGAGGTGAAGTAAATAAATACGGTTGGGTAGACATCGGTTCTTCTTTCTTACCTTCAGACATTATTGCAGCTTACTTGTATGCACAGCTTGAAAGCTTAGATGACATTCAGGGTAAACGTAAGGCGCTATGGAATCGTTATAATGCGAATCTTACTAGTTTAGCGGCTGTAAAAATTATTAAATTACCAGATGTTCCATCTTACGCTACAAACAATGCTCATATGTATTATATTGTTTGTAACGACATAGAAACTCGTTCATCGCTTATTGCTTTCCTGAAAGAAAATGGCATCCACTCTGTATTCCATTATTTATCACTTAATAAGAGTGAATTTTTCCTTGAGAAAAATGAGCCTGTAGATCTTAAATATAGTGACCGATTTACAGATTGCTTACTCAGACTACCCATGTATTATGAGCTCAGTCTGGAACAGGTAGACTTAATTTGCTGCAAAATATCTGACTTCTTCAAAAAAATGTAATGTCAGGATTGGCTGGTTTTTATTGTGAGCGGTTATGTTTAAGAAAGTAATAGTATTATATGCATCGCAGTTGTACAGAGCCGCATTTCCACTGCTATTAGTACCGTTAATTATTGGCATGCTGGGAACGGAACGTTATGGATTAGTATCATTCTTTACCATGCTTATCATGCTAATGGGTCTGTTAGATGCAGGCATTAGCGGTACGTTCATTAAATTAATTGCAACCAATAAAAATCAGCTTGTTAATTTCACAAGAGTTGTAAATTTATTTCTCAAGGTTTTTTGTGGTTTTGTTGTAGTCGCCGGTATTCTCGTTTTCATCTTTAACAACTATGCAGACTATATAGCTAATGACTGGTTGAAGACCAACCTGTCGAACGATGAAACAATAATTTGTATTAAACTTACTGGTGTAATTCTGGCATTACTATATCTACGCTCGTACCTCCAGAGTTTTGTTAATGGCATGGAGCGCCAGGATTTAATAGCCATATGGAGTATGTTCTATACTACGTTCTTTTATGGCGGTTCGTATCTTGTTTTAGTTTATTATTCTAATACATTGATTGCTTTCTTTACCTCTCTTCTGGCTTTAGCAATTGTTGATATCATTGCCACTGCCGGAGGTGTCGCATACGTCATCATGATGCAGCGAAAAACCTTGAATGAATATCATGATAATAATGATCAAACGGTTCATGAGATCATTTCTTTCAGAAGCGTAATTAAGTTTTCCCTGCAATTATCTGGCCTGTCAATGATATGGGTTATAGCCAGCCAAGTTGATAAGATATCTCTCTCAACCTATACAGATCTTACAAGCTATACGCATTATCAGATTGGTGCACAGTTGAGTACGGTAGTGCTTACATTAGCTGCGCCTCTATCACAGTTGCTTTTGCCAAGAATGAGCGCACTTGTTAAGGAGAAAAATCATACCAAATTTGTTGAATTATTTAGCCTTAGTTCAATAGCTTATATAGTATGTCTCGCGCCTCTGGTTCCGTATATGTATTTATACGGAGGTGATTTAATTTCATTATGGCTAAAAAATAGAGAGCTTGGTGTCACTGTTAATGAATATGCTAAATGGTTGGTTTCCGCTGCCTTTTTTGCTGGGATGATGAATTTTGTCTTTATCCTTTTATATTCTACTGGCCAGTTAAAGTTTCACTTTTACGCCTATGCATTATATTCAGCATTAACAATCCCGCTAACAGTGCTTATTGCCAAGTATTTTGGGCCACACTGGTCCTGCATATTCTATTTTATTCAAACGATTATGTTTATGTTGTTATGGGGCGGTTATTGTGTACATAAGGAGATGACTGGCTATGTACGGATCATCCCATTGTTGACGATGCTGATCCTCATGGTTTCTTATGTGACTTTCAAAATCACGCAAAGTTATGAATTATTTTCAGGCAATAAATTCCTTTATATTTTGTGCCCGCCAATAATTAACTTAGCACTTACTTGTGGTTTTATATATATGTTCAAAGAACAATTCTTAACAGCCATCAATAATTTTAAAATAAAAAAATGGTAGAAATAATATGAAAATTTTACATTTATCCACTGGCGATAGTAAGGGTGCTTTCTTTGGTGCGTATCGTACACATACAAATCTTAAAAAGTACGGACACGAATCAAGCATGTGTGTAGTGGAAAAAACATCACACGATAAAGATGTAATTGAGCTTTCACAAAATAAGCGAAAGATATTTAGTATTTTTGGAAGACTGATGCGACGATTTTTTGTGCGTCGAGGTGGCCCGGAAGATAAAATTTATTTAATTTACAATACTACTTTCAGTGTCAGCGAAATTTTTAAAAAATACAGATCTAAACCTGATTTGATTATAGTATATTTCGTTGCCGATTATCTTTCTGATCATGATATTCTAAAAATACAAAAGCATTATGGATGTCCTGTTGCGTTCTATTTAATGGATGCAGCTATGTTTACCGGCGGTTGTCATTATCCATGGGATTGTGAGGGTTATAAGGTTGATTGTGACAACTGCCCTGCAATGAAATACCCTGAGCTGATCAAACTACCGAAAAATATTTTCCATAAGCGTAAGAAGTATTACATGCAAATGGATTGTTTTTTTCTTTCGGCAAGTAAATGGTTAGATGACCGTTGCGAGTCAAGTGGGATTAAAGCGAAACTGGGCATCAAGAAAGCTATAATCGGCATTGATGAGCAGATTTTCCAACCCCGTACAAAGGTAGTCGCCAACGATGTTATTGATGTGCAAGTACCTGCCGGTAATAGGGTTATCTTCTTAGGCGCGCAATCCTTAAGTGACCCGAGGAAAGGTGTAAAGTATGTCCTTGATGCTTTGGCGTTTATCAGAAAGAACTTTCCCAATCTGCTAACAGGCGTATCAATTTTAACGGTCGGTGATCAAGCCCAGGCTACTCTCCCTGAAGGGATTTCCTTCGTGAATATTGGTTTTATTCATGACAAAGATAAATATCCTTATCTCTACAATCTGGCAGATGGTTTTATTTGCCCTTCGATAGAGGATGCCGGGCCTATGATGATAAACGAAGCATTGATGTCAGGTGTTCCAGTCATGGCTTTCAAAGTCGGAGTTGCAGAGGATCTCATCGTCGACAGAATCAGCGGTTTCCTTGCGGATAGTATTACGACACAAGCTTTAGCCAATTCCATCATGGAATTTTTAAAATTGGACGATCCTTCTTTAGCCGCTCTAAAAGAAAGTAGCCGTCAACTTGCTTTACAGCGATGTACTTCACAATGCCAGGTTAAAGCTATCGAGTCACTGGTATGCAATCAATCTCCTTCAGCATAATATAAATAAAAAGATTTCAACCGTCAGGAAAAAGAAATGCTAATAGCTTTTGTAAAAAGAAATCTGAAATTATTAATGCGTAAGAATGCATGGCGAAAAAGAAATAAACACAATGATACAGCCATTATAAACGCTTTTGATTTTGATAAAGTTCAGGTTGGCAAAATGACCTATGGTTCCCTTTATGTACTGGAATGGGGTAATCCGCTTGAACGGCTTGACATTGGTCATTATGTTTCAATTGCGGGAAATGTCACTTTTGTTTTAGGTGGTAACCATTCGACTATAGGTATGACTTCATTCCCTGTATCAGCAAAGAAGAATTTAAATAAAAATATTGATGCTGGTACCAAGGGACCTATAATCATCAATGATGATGTGTGGATAGGTTGCAATGTAACCATTCTTTCAGGAGTCGAGATTGGCCGCGGAGCGGTCATCGCTGCTGGTTCTGTGGTAACAAAAGATGTTGCTCCCTATGCGGTCGCAGGGGGCAATCCCGCAAAGACAATTAGTATGAGATTATCACCTCAAGAAATTGAATATGCTAAACAAATTGATTTTTCCCAGCTTGATTTAAGTAACATCGCTGATGATGATGTCAGTTTATTTTATACATCTCCGGACGAAGAAGTGCTTTCCGCCATTAACCAGCGTGTGTTCAAAAATTAAAAACAAATTTGGCCGTTTCCAAGTCATTCATTTTATTCCTGGATTTTTATGAAAACTGAAGTTGAAGAGATTTTTACTTACTATTTACCACAGTTCCATGCTATTCCCGAAAACGATCAGTGGTGGGGCAAGGGTTTTACTGAATGGGTCAAGCTCAAAAGTGCTAAGAAAATTTATAAGGACCACGTAATCCCCCAACCCATTGAGCCTTTGGGTTACTATGATTTAAATGACGTTTCGGTGATTGAGAAACAATATAAAATTGCTAAAGAGAATGGCATTACGTCCTTTTGTTTTTGGCATTATTGGTTTAACGATCATGATATGTTGCTTGAGAAACCAGCAGAATTATTGTTAAAAAGCGATTTTGACGTTAAATTCTGTTTCGCCTGGGCAAACCACACCTGGTGGAATAAAACAGAAAATAAACTCCTCAAAGAACAACATTATGATTTTTCTTTGGAGTCGTATTTCAATTATTTGCTACCATTTTTTAAAGATAAGCGATACACCAAAATCGATAACAAGCCAGTGTTCTTTATTTATGATCTTAAGAATGCGTTAAATGGAAAAGAGCTTATCGAGTATTTTACTGCAAGGGCGCAGACAGAAGGTTTTGATGGCATCTACTTTATTGGCGAAAACATGTTGCCTGGGGATCCAGAAACTAAATTGGTAAACCAGTATTTGAATAGTTGTGATTTCATGAAACATAGAGCCTTTATAAGGAAATGTTTCGATTTGCTGATCGTTAAACTTCAGCGATTTAATATTTTTATACCTCGTATCTACAAATACGAACGATGTGCAAGAAAAATGAACATGGATATTGATCCTAATTCGTTACAAATACCTGTTATTTTTCCGGGATGGGATTCGAGTATCAGGCATGGTAAAAAAGGGGTAATACTGAAAAATAACTCCCCTGAGTTATTTGAAGAACACGTTAAAAATACTGCTAACATAGTTAGTAAAATGAAAAGAAAAATGTTGATGGTAAAATCATGGAACGAATGGGCTGAAGGAAATTATATTGAGCCTTGCAATGTGAATGGTGATTCATATTTAAAAATAATCTCTAAGTATTTTACTACTAAGTAGTTTTCACAAGTGCTACGGCAATTGGTAGATTGCGTAATAACCTGATTAAGGTGCTAAATGTATTTTTTACTATATCTTTTGCTGGCGATAATAGCTTTTTCAGACGCTTTTTATCACCGAAAAGCCTACCAAGATCTTCTAACCTTCTTTATTGTAGTAGTGCTTGTGATTTTTGCGGCAACACGCAGCAATGTAGGCCTTGATTGGTATGCTTATGAAAATATGTATATCAACCAGTATGAACTTGTTAGTCAAAATATCGAAATTGGATTCGCGAGTATCTATCGACTATTGGATGGATTAAGTTATCCTTGGGTATTAATGATAATTAATATCCTTAATTTCACTTTATTGATATGCTTTCTTGATAAATTTTCTTATTATAAAAATGTCGCCTTGTTAGTCTTCTTTTCGGATTTGTTTTTTTATCTGAATTTAAGTGGAATGCGGCAAAGTATTGCTTTATCAATCTCGCTGATTTCAATATTCTTTGTTGTAAGAAAACAACTTTTTTTCTTTGCTATTACTATATTTATCGCCTGCTTATTCCATAAAACCGCGATTGTTTTTTCTTTAGCATATATAGTTAACTATTTCAAAGTTGGATACAGAAATATATTAATTGCTTCTCTTTGTTCATTTATCATTGCTGGCTCATTTTTAACATTGTCAGAATACCTGAGTGGTTTAGGATACTTCCGTAATGTTGAACTTTATACTGACAGTGCATACAACTCAACATACTCAGCTATGGACTATCTGCTTGGGTGTATAAAAAGAGTATTGCCAGTAATACTTTTGCTAATGATTGTTCCATTACGACAAGTACGCGATAACATTTTCCTGAAACTTTATTTAGTAGGTATGTTTTGCTACCTTGCACTTTATCCCTCTTTCCCGGATATCGCTGTTCGGTTAAGTTTATACTTTTTAGTCTATGATATGATTATTTATGGGCTAATCCTTTATAATTGCAAACATTTAATACAGAAAATAGCGTTCTTCAGTGTGTTACTCCTGGTGACAGCTTATAAAATTAATGGTTATACGACCATGGAAGGTTATATCTACCATAACATACTTTAGTGCTGGTCATAAAAGTTGATCATTAAAATTTAGTATGCAAAGAGATTCTGCGATCTATGAAAATATATGTACTGGTACTTAATGCTTGTGATTTAGGTGGAATAGAAAGAAGTTCTTTTACCTTGGTGAATACTCTCAAGCATTCTGGCTATGATGCTGAAATTGTTTCATTACATGAAAATGCTGAAATTCATATTGATGCAAATGAGCAGTATCGATTACTGACGGGTAAAAATGAAATTCATAAGTTATGGGATTTCTTGAAAGCACTTCCCCCTGATGCCGTACTTATATCAGCTTACGATCGCATTTCGTTTTTCCTTTCGCTGCTTAGGAAATTCAGTAAAAAGAAATTCATGCTAATTGCTCATCAGCACGCTGATTATTATGCCCATAGACCACGCGTAAGATTTTTACGTAAATACTCCTACCGTTTAGGATGTGACGCCATAGTCTGTCTGACAAATCAAGATAATGAATACTACAGAAAATGGTTTACTAAGGTATATACAATCCCTAACATTTTAGATGTTAATTTTGCAACGGGCGCAGTTAATGAACCAATTGCAACCCGACCTGTTGACTTTGTTGCAGCCGGAAGACTACACGAAATCAAAAGATTTACCCATTTTTTGAAGTTGCACGATTATATCAAGAGTCACCGGAACATTACGTCAAAATTATTTGGCCACGGCGAAGAATATGAGAATTTATTATCATCTTCTCCGTCTGCCACAGAGGTTTTCTGCGGTAAATCAAGTGATATTTTCAAGGATTTTCAAAAGTCAAAATTTCTTATTGTGACGTCTGAGCGTGAAAGTTTTTCAATGGTAATTATAGAAGCCATGGCAGCCGGGTGTGTAGTAGTGAGTTATGACTGTCCTACTGGTCCTGCTGAACTTATTGAGAATGCTGTGAATGGATTTTTGATTGAAAATGGAAATCTACAGGCGCTGCAGGAAAAATGTCTGGAGTTATTAGATGATGCGCACCTTTGCGAGTATATTTCGAAGAATGCTGTCGCTAGCAGTAAAAAATATTATCCAGATGTAGTGGTAAATTCCTGGAAAAAAGTCTTCTCCGTGCGCTCATAAAATTTGAATTGTGTTTGTCATGTATGACTCGGTAATTATAAGAATATATCATTATGAATAAAATAAGCGTCATCATCCCGGCTTACAATGCGGAGGGTACTATTGAACGAGCCTTGCTTTCCGTTATCCGGCAAGAAGGTGCTTTCAATTTTGAAATTATTGTCATTGATGATGGCTCATCTGATAGCACAGCCGATAAGGTTTCGAGATTTGCTCAAGGACAGAATATCGATATTGACCTGGTCATGCAAGCGAATACAGGCGTAGCGTCAGCAAGAAATGCCGGCATCAGGCGTAGCAGCGGGCAATATATTGCTTTTCTTGATGCTGATGACGAGTGGCTTAGTGATAAAACTCGTAAGCAAATGACTTTCTTGGCAAACAGTGACTACTTTGTTGTTGGTGGCGGATATCAGAATAGATTTATTAGTGCTGATAGCCGTGACGACCATATCCATGTCACTTATCAAAAGCAGCTAATGAAACAGTACTTCCAGCCTTCTACTGTGATTTTGCGAAAAGAAGTATTTAATCACATTGATGGCTTTTCTGAAGGTAGGAGGTACAGTGAGGATGCCCTCTTTTTTTATTACGTGACACATCAATTTAAAAGCGCAGTATTACGTGATAATGTAATAAATTATGCAGATGATAAACATCCATATGCCTCTGGTGCAGGACTTGGCTCAAAGCTATGGAAAATGGAATCAGGCGAATTAAGTAATTATACTGAATTAATGGATAAAAAGCTTATAACAATGTCAAAGTATTTCTTTCTGGTAGCTTTTTCACTATTAAAGTTCTTTAGGCGTTTATTCATTTCTAAAATATACAAGTTACGCATGAAGAATGGTGGCCGTAATGAAAGATAAAGTTCTCATCTTGTTAGCTGCTTACAATGGCAAGCAATGGATTGAAGAGCAGGTAGAGTCAATTTTAGAACAATCTAACGTCGATGTAAGAATTGTCATCAGTGTTGACTTTTCAACAGATGGTACTGAAGAACTTGTGCAATGCATGGCGGCTAAATACCCTAATGTTGAGTTTTTACCAATGGGTAAGAAGTTCGGTGGCGCAGCCAGAAACTTCTATCGGCTCATTATAGATGCCGATATTAAAGACGACGAGTATATTGCGTTGTCAGATCAGGATGATATCTGGAAAAATAACAAGTTATGTCGGGCCATTGCTAATCTGGACAAGAATGATTTTTATTCCAGTAATGTAACAGCATTCTGGGAAAATGGCATGCAATGCGAAATTGTCAAATCACAGCCTTTTGTTGATTACGATTATTATTTCGAAGCTGCTGGCCCCGGATGTACTTATGTTATAAAAAAAGCAGCCTATTTAGAACTTAGAAAATTTATAATAGATAACCAGGGGCCGGTTAGTAATATTTCTTTGCATGATTGGTTTATATATGCTTTCGCTCGTTCCAGAAATTACAAATGGTATATCGACAACAATTCTGGGATGCTTTATCGTCAGCATGCAAGTAACCAGGTTGGCGCTAACAATAGCTTACGCTCAATATTCAAAAGACTTAGTCTGGTGAAAAACAAATGGTATCGGGCTGAAATCGAAAAAATAATTGAGTTATTCCCTTTAAGTAATGACAAGTTTTTACACAAAAGTATCCATTCAGGTTATTTCGGTAATTTGAAATTAATGTTCCATGTTTGCAGGTTAAGGAGACGCTACCGGGACAGAGTGCTCTTAGCCATGGCGCTGGCGCTTAATTTCTTTTAATAGATGTTTTTGACGTTATGAGTACTTTTGTTAGTAGTTATTTTTTTATGTATAGCAACTATTTTGAGATCATGAAATTTTATCAAAAAATGCTTATTTGCTGTGTAAAGACCTGACAATTCATCGACTATTGTTTTTAATATTTTTGAGTTAACATCTTAGATACATTTTCAAGCCGCGCACATGACGCGGTGACCACACCTGACAGGAGTATGTAATGTCCAAACAGCAGATCGGCGTTGTTGGTATGGCCGTGATGGGGCGCAACTTGGCGCTGAACATCGAAAGCCGTGGCTATACCGTTTCCGTTTTCAACCGCTCCCGCGAAAAGACTGAGGAAGTGATTGCTGAAAACCCGGGCAAAAACCTGGTTCCTTTTTACAGCGTTCAGGAGTTTGTTGAATCACTTGAAACGCCTCGTCGTATCCTGTTAATGGTGCAAGCGGGTGCAGGAACGGATGCTGCTATCAACTCCCTGAAACCGTATCTGGATAAAGGCGACATCATCATTGATGGTGGCAACACGTTCTTCCATGACACCATCCGCCGTAACCGCGAACTCTCTGCAGAAGGTTTTAACTTCATTGGTACAGGTGTCTCAGGTGGGGAAGAGGGCGCATTGAAAGGCCCATCCATTATGCCTGGTGGTCAGAAAGAAGCCTATGAGCTGGTTGCCCCAATTCTGACTAAAATCGCTGCGGTTGCTGAAGATGGCGAACCTTGCGTGACTTATATCGGTGCTGACGGCGCGGGTCACTACGTTAAGATGGTTCACAACGGCATCGAATATGGCGACATGCAGCTTATCGCTGAAGCTTACTCGCTGTTGAAGGGCGGCCTCAACCTTTCCAATGAAGAGCTGGCGCAGACCTTTACTGAGTGGAACAAAGGCGAGCTGAGCAGCTATCTGATCGACATCACCAAAGATATCTTCACTAAGAAAGATGAAGAGGGTAAATACCTGGTTGATGTGATTCTGGACGAAGCGGCCAACAAAGGCACCGGTAAATGGACCAGCCAGAGCTCGCTGGATCTCGGCGAACCGCTGTCACTGATCACTGAGTCCGTGTTCGCGCGTTATATCTCCTCTCTGAAAGAGCAGCGTGTTGCAGCATCGAAAGTGCTGTCTGGCCCGCAGGCTAAACCGGCTGGCGATAAAGCAGAATTTATTGAGAAAGTCCGTCGTGCGCTGTATCTCGGAAAAATCGTCTCTTATGCTCAGGGCTTCTCCCAGCTCCGCGCGGCTTCAGAAGAATACAACTGGGATCTGAACTACGGTGAAATCGCGAAGATTTTCCGTGCAGGTTGTATTATTCGTGCCCAGTTCCTGCAGAAGATCACTGACGCTTATGCTGAGACCCCGGCTATCGCTAACCTGCTGCTTGCACCTTACTTCAAGCAAATTGCCGATGACTATCAGCAGGCGCTGCGTGACGTGGTAGCTTATGCCGTACAAAACGGTATTCCGGTGCCGACTTTCGGCGCGGCGGTGGCTTATTACGACAGCTACCGTGCTGCTGTCCTGCCAGCGAACCTGATCCAGGCACAGCGTGACTACTTCGGGGCGCATACTTACAAGCGCACCGATAAAGACGGCATTTTCCATACGGAATGGCTGGATTAATCTGATTTAACCTGAAAACTATTAAACGCCCGGTCAATAAAACCGGGCGTTTTTTTATGCAGAAAGTACCAGATTTGGGCATATAACTCTTCGCAGCGGTGCGTAAAATCCGAAAAGTATATTACAGCGCCCGTCAGGCTACGGACAGGCGTCTTGACAGGCAACAAAGGTAAGAGGTAAAACCCCCTCAGTTAATAAATTCAGTGGTGATGGTACCGCCATCGCCAGACACTCAAACTTGAAGAAGTTGCTTAGCGAATGAAAATAACAATCTCCGGTACAGGTTACGTTGGTCTTTCAAACGGTATTCTGATCGCACAACATCATGAAGTGGTGGCGCTGGATATCATTCAGGCCAAAGTTGATATGCTTAACCAGAAAATCTCGCCTATCGTTGATAAAGAGATTCAGGAATATCTGCAAACTAAACCGCTTAATTTTCGTGCTACCACGGATAAGCAGGATGCCTATCGCGATGCGGATTTTGTGATTATTGCCACGCCGACTGACTATGATCCTAAAACCAACTATTTCAATACCTCCAGCGTTGAAGCAGTGATCCGTGATGTAGTGGCGATAAATCCCCAGGCAGTGATGATTATTAAATCCACCGTGCCGGTTGGCTTTACACAGTCAATCCGGGACGAACTGGGTATTGATAACGTTATTTTCTCTCCGGAATTTCTCCGTGAAGGGAAAGCGCTTTATGACAATTTGCATCCGTCGCGCATTGTTATCGGTGAGCGTTCCGAACGCGCGGAACGTTTTGCTTCGCTACTGCAGGAAGGCGCTATCAAGAAAGATATTAAGGTGCTGTTCACCGACTCGACGGAAGCCGAAGCCATTAAGCTTTTCGCTAATACCTATCTGGCAATGCGCGTGGCGTATTTTAATGAGCTGGACAGCTATGCTGAGAGCCTCGGCCTCGATTCTCGTCAGATCATCGAAGGTGTCTGTCTCGATCCCCGTATTGGCAGCCATTATAATAATCCGTCCTTCGGTTACGGCGGTTATTGTCTGCCGAAAGACACAAAACAATTGCTGGCGAACTATCAGTCGGTGCCAAATAATCTGATCTCTGCAATTGTCGATGCGAACCGTACGCGTAAAGATTTTATCGCGGATTCTATTCTTTCCCGCAAGCCTAAGGTCGTTGGCGTTTATCGTTTGATCATGAAAAGCGGCTCAGATAACTTCCGTGCCTCTTCCATTCAGGGGATCATGAAGCGCATCAAAGCCAAAGGCGTGCAGGTTATTATTTATGAACCGGTAATGAAAGAAGATGAGTTCTTCCATTCCCGTGTTGTCCGCGACCTGGAAGCCTTCAAGAAAGAATCAGATGTGATTATTTCAAACCGCATGGCTGAAGAGCTGGCGGATGTGGCGGATAAAGTTTATACCCGCGACCTGTTTGGTAGTGACTGATAAAAAAGCCCTCATCTGAGGGCTTTTTTTTACACCTTGTAAAAGGCTTTATACCAGTCAACAAAGTTCTTCACGCCCTGTTTGACGGTGGTTTGCGGACGGAAGCCAATAACATCATACAATGCCTGGGTATCCGCACTGGTTTCCAGCACATCGCCTGGCTGAATAGGGAGCATATTTTTTTGCGCTTCTACACCCAGTGCTTCTTCCAAAGCGTTGATATAGTCCATCAGTTCCACCGGTGAGCTGTTACCGATGTTATAAACGCGGTAGGGTGCGGAGCTGGTGGCTGGCGACCCTGTTTCTACCGTCCAGCTGGCGTCAGCCTGCGGAATAACATCCTGCAAACGGATGATGGCTTCGGCAATATCATCAATATACGTGAAGTCACGCTTCATCTTGCCGTAGTTATAAACATCAATGCTTTTACCTTCCACCATCGCTTTGGTGAATTTAAACAGCGCCATATCCGGACGACCCCACGGGCCATAAACCGTAAAGAAGCGCAGGCCGGTCGTCGGTAAACCATACAAATGTGAATAGGTATGGGACATCAATTCATTGGCTTTTTTCGTCGCTGCATACAGCGAAACCGGATGATCCACAGAGTCGTCTGTGGAGAACGGCATTTTACGGTTCAAGCCGTAGACCGAGCTGGATGATGCGTACAGCAGATGCTTGACCTTATTGTGACGACAGCCTTCCAGCACGTTCACATGGCCGATCAGATTTGAATCCGCGTAGGCGAGGGGATTATCCAGCGAGTAACGTACGCCAGCCTGGGCGCCGAGATGGATCACCCGATCGAATTTCTCGTCGGCAAAAAGTTGTGCCATACCTTCCCGATCGGCAAGGTCCAGTTTTTTGAACTGGAAGTCCGGTGACGACAGTCGATCCAGACGTGCCTGCTTGAGACTGACATCGTAATAATCATTAAGATTATCGATGCCCACAACCTGATGTCCTGCCTGCAACAGGCGCTCGCTTACGTGATAACCAATAAAACCGGCAGCGCCAGTCACTAAAAATTTCATATTTGTCCTTTTCACCTGGGGTGCAACATGCCCGCTATTGTATGCCGATGCCATCAGCAAGGCTACCGGTGCAGGTGACCTTTATCTGTAGTTTCAGACAGTAACAAAATTAAACGGATTCTGATTCCAGGATTTTATGAAAAGTGTACACTACACTGAATTTTTAATCTTAGACTGGAATCTTCTTCTTAAGGTTGCTATGACGCACAACGATAATAATTTTGTCAGAAGTAATAACAACTCTGAACAAATTGATCTAATTAATATTTTAATGCAGCTGTGGCGTGGTAAGTGGCTTATTGCCATTTTCATTATGATTGCAGTTGTGGTCGCCGGAATCTATGTGTCCTTAGTAAAAGAGAAATGGACTTCAACGGCTGTCATCACCATGCCAGATGCCGGTCAGATAGCAGGCTATACCAATGCAATGGCGCTGATTTATGGTGATGGAAAAGTCGACAATCCTGACATTCAACAGCGGGTGATCACTCGTTTTAGCGGGGCGTTTTCTGCCCTGGCTGAAACGCTTAAAAATCAGTCGGCACCTGAGGCCCTGACCATTGACTCTGCGGTAAAAGGTCAGCCCTTACCGCTTAAGGTCACCTATCAGGGCGATTCAGCCAAACATGCGCAGCAGCAACTGGCGAAATATATTCAACAGGTTGATGAGCAAATAGCTGATGAGCTGGACCAGGATCTGGCAATCAACATTAAATCACGTCTTACAGAGCTTCAGGACTCACTGGCGACTCAAGAAAAAGTGGCTCAGGAGCAAAAAAATCTGCGCATCAAGCAGATTACGCAGGCGCTGACTTTTGCTAAAGATGCTGGTGTTAACCAACCCCAAGTGCAGCAAACCCAAGATGTCACACAGGATACTTTATTCCTGCTGGGTAGTGATGCGCTGGAGTCCATGATCAAGAATGAAGCCTCACGACCACTGGTGTTCTCCGGGGATTATTATCGTACAAGGCAAAATCTGTTAGATATTCAGCGTATCAAACCCGATCCGGCAAATATGCATGCCTATCGTTATGTCATGAAACCAACGGAACCTCTGTTCCGCGACAGCCCGAAACGCTCTCTGACGGTATTAATCGCGGCATTGTTGGGTGCCATGGTTGGCGCTGGCGCCGTGCTGGCCCGTAACGCTATGCGTAACTACCAGCCCAAATACTAAAATTCAGGCACAAAAAAACCGGGCACTCAGCAGCCCGGTTTTTTTTCGTCTTATTTATGCCGCTTACGCAGGTTCTCAATCACCGCCGTCATATCGAGTTTCTGATCCTGTAGCAGCACCATCAGGTGATACATCAGATCCGACGCTTCGTTAGTCAGTTCTTCACGATCGTTAACTGTGGCGGCAAGCGCCGTTTCAACGCCTTCTTCACCCACTTTTTGCGCGATGCGCTTGGTACCGCTGGCGTACAGCTTCGCGGTATAAGAGCTTTCAGGATCCGCAGTTTTACGCTCGGCCAAAAGTTGCTCAAGCTGGTAGAGGAACAGCCACTGATGGCTCGCTTCACCAAAGCAGCTTGAGGTGCCGTTGTGACAGGTGGGGCCGATAGGGTTGACCAGCACCAGCAGGGTATCGTTATCGCAGTCGGGGGTAATGCTGACCAGGTTCAGGAAATGTCCGGAGGTCTCGCCTTTGGTCCATAACCGCTGCTTAGTGCGCGAGAAAAACGTCACTTTCCCGCTCTGCTGAGTTTTCGCCAGCGCTGCTTTATCCATATAGCCCAGCATCAGCACTTCACCAGAAACCGCATGCTGCACCACGGCGGGCAGCAGTCCGTCGGTCTTATCCCAGTCCAGTTGGGCCAGTTGTTGCTCTGTTAACATACCCTGATCTCCACGCCCTGGCCTGCCAGGTACGTTTTTAATTCACCAATATTAATAATCTGTTTGTGGAACACCGATGCCGCCAGCGCACCGTCTACATCGGCGTCGCGGAAGGCTTCGAGGAAGTGCTCCATGGTGCCAGCGCCGCCCGAGGCGATCAGCGGAACATGGCAGACTTCACGGACTTTTTTCAGCTGTTCAAGATCGTAACCATTGCGCACGCCGTCCTGGTTCATCATATTGAGAACGATTTCTCCCGCGCCGCGCTTCTGTACTTCCTGCACCCAGTCCAGCGTTTCCCACTGTGTCACGCGTGTGCGGCTTTCGTCGCCGGTGTACTGATTAACGTGATATTTGCCGCTGGCATCATCAAACCAGGTATCAATGCCGACCACAATACACTGCACGCCAAAGCGATCCGCCAGACGAGTGATCAGCTCCGGATCGGCCAGCGCCGGGGAGTTAATCGAAATCTTATCTGCGCCGAAGGTCAGAATACGCGCTGCATCCTCTGCGGATTTGATGCCACCCGCCACGCAGAAGGGGATGTCGATAACTTCCGCCACGCGTGTCACCCAGCTTTTATCCACCACGCGGCCATCGCTGGACGCGGTAATATCGTAAAACACCAGCTCATCCGCGCCTTCTTCGGCATAGCGTTTTGCCAGTGGGACGATGTCGCCGATAATCTCATGATTACGGAACTGCAAGCCCTTCACCACCTGGCCGTCGCGCACATCAAGGCAGGGTATTATCCGTTTTGCCAGCATTGGATGGCCTCCGTTACGTTAAATTTACCTTCCAGCAGCGCACGTCCGACAATCACGCCACGCACGCCCGTCCCGCGCAGAGCGGCAATGTCTTCAAGGCCGCCGATACCGCCGGATGACTGAAACGCCACCTGCGGGTAACGCGCACAGACTTCTTCATATAAAGAGACGTTGGAGCCTGCCAGCGTACCGTCGCGGGAAATATCCGTGCACAGCACATGCTTAAGGCCTGCCGGCAGATACCGATCCACCAGCGCTTCCAGCGAGACGCCGGAATCTTCCTGCCAGCCGCTGACCGCCACCTGTTTGTTTCCCGCCTCATCGATACGCACATCCAGCGCCAGCACCAGCGCATCAGCACCAAAACGGCGGAACCACTGTTCGACCCTCTGCGGAGATTTTACCGCCGTGGAGCCCACGACCACGCGCGCCACGCCAGCCTCCAGCAGTGCTGCCACGTCATCCTCGCTACGCACGCCGCCGCCGACCTGGACCGGGACATTCACGCCCGCCACCAGCGATTTTATCAGCGGGATCTGCCGCTTCTGCGGATCTTTCGCGCCGGTTAAATCCACCAGATGCAGAACTTCAGCACCCTGGGCGGCGTACTCCTGCAAACGCGGCAGCGGGTCGTTACCGTAATCGCGCTGCTGACCGTAATCGCCCTGATGAAGACGCACTACCGTGCCGTCGATCAAATCTAATGCCGGAATAATCATTACATCTCCAGGAAGTTTTTCAGCAGCTGCGCGCCTGCGGCACCGGAGCGTTCAGGGTGGAACTGCACGCCATAAAAGTTATCTTTCTGCACCGCCGCGGTAAACGCCTCGCCGTAGTGGCACTGGGCGATAGTCCAGGTATTGACCGGCATCGCATAGCTGTGCACGAAGTAGAAATAAGATCCGTCTTCGATGCCCTGGAACAGGCGGTTACCTGCTTTCGGGTAGATACGATTCCAGCCCATATGCGGTAACGGCAGACCGACATCTTTCATTTTCGGCACATCCTGCTCAATGATGCCCAGCAGATCGATGCCGTTATTTTCCTCGCTGTGGCTGCCCAGAAGCTGCATCCCCAGACAGATCCCCAGCACCGGCTGGGTACAGGCTTTGATCAAGTCGCTCAGTTCGCGCTCGTGGATCTGATCCATCGCCGCCTGGGCGGTGCCCACGCCGGGCAGGAACAGTTTATCGGCGCGCAGCACCACATCCGGATCGCGGCTCACCAGCGGCGTATAGCCGTGGCGCATTACCGCGGATTTCACCGAGTTCAGGTTGGCGCAGCCGGTATCGAGGATCACCACGTTCATCACAGCACCCCTTTAGAGGACGGAAGGGTATCGCCTTCCACGCGAATGGCCTGACGCAGCGTGCGACCGAAGGCTTTGAACAGGCTTTCCACACGGTGGTGATCGTTCTTGCCTTTGGTTTTCAGGTGCAGCGTCACCGCCATGGTATAGGAGAGGGAGCGGAAAAAGTGCTCGACCATCTCGGTGCTCAGATCGCCCACGCGTTGATAGGTAAAGTCGGCGCGGTATTCAAGGTGCGGACGGCCAGAAATATCCAGCGCGCAGCGCGCCAGGCATTCGTCCATCGGCAGTACAAAACCGAAGCGGTTAATGCCGCGCTTATCTCCCAGCGCCAGCTTCAGCGCTTCGCCGAGGGCCAGGCCGGTATCTTCCACCGTGTGGTGATCGTCAATATAGAGATCGCCTTTCACGGCGATTTCCATGCGGAAGCCGCCATGGGTGGCGATCTGATCCAGCATATGGTCAAAGAAGCCGACGCCGGTATTAATCTTGCTGTTGCCTTCGCGATCCAGCCACACTTTAACGTCGATCTGCGTCTCTTTGGTGTTGCGCTCAATGTGCGCGTAGCGATCGCGGCGGGTGAGCTGCTCGCCTATCATCGTCCAGTTCAGCGTCTCGCGGTTATAGCGCAGACCGGTAATGCCCATATTGTCGGCAAGCGTGATGTCGGTAGCACGGTCGCCAATAACATAGCTGTTTGCTTTATCCAGCGCCTGTTCCGCCAGATAGTGTTCCACCAGGCGGGTTTTCGGTTTGCGGCAGTCGCACTCGTCCGCCGGCAGGTGCGGGCAAATCAGCACCTCGTCAAACACCACACCCTGAGAGGAAAAAATCTGCATCATCAGATTATGCGGGCCGTCGAAATCAGCCTGCGGGAAGCTCGCCGTGCCCAGACCGTCCTGGTTGGTGATCATCACCAGTTTAAAACCGGCTTTTTGTAAGGCTAACAATACCGGAATGGCATCCGGCTCAAAGGCCAGCTTATCAAAGCGATCGACCTGAAAGTCGCTCGGCGGCTCACTAATCAGCGTGCCATCACGGTCAATAAAGAGGTACTTCTGGCTCATACTTGCTCCGCACGTAAGGCGTCAATGACGCGCTGGCTTTCTTCCCGGGTGCCAATGGTAATACGCAGGCAGCCGCTTAAAGTGGGTTGTTTATTTTGATCACGTAAGATAATGCCCTGATCCCAGAGTGATTTGAACACCGCACTCGAGGCTTTCATGCGCACCAGAATATAGTTGGTTTCTGAATCATAAACCTGCTCGACGCACGGAATACCCCGCAAATTGTCCACCAGATACTGACGCTCAGCGAGGATCTGCGCCACGCGCTCGCGCATTGCATCGATGCCCGCAGGGGTCAGTGCCTGTGCGGCGATATCCGCAACCGGCGTGGAAAGCGGGTAGGGGGCGATCACCTTCATTAACAGATTAATGACGTCTTCATTGGCCAGCGTAAAGCCGCAGCGCAGGCCAGCCAGCGCGAAGGCTTTGGACAGAGTGCGCAGCACGACAAGGTGCGGATACTCCGCCAGCCAGCCGGTCAGCGTCGCCTGCGGGCAAAACTCAATATAGGCTTCATCGGCGATCACCAGCGCTTTCTCGCGGGTCAGCTCCAGCAGCGCACGCAGATCGTCCGGGTTAATGATCTGCCCGGTCGGGTTGTTCGGACTGCACACGTACACCAGTTTCACGCCATCAAGCTGTTCAGCAATCGCCGGTACGTTCAGCTGCCAGTCATCCAGCGCCTGCACGGTGCGCGTTTCCACGCCGAACGTTTCGGCGCTGACGCTGTACATGCCGTAGGTTGGGGGGCAGAACAGCACCGCATCCTGGCCGGGCTCACAAAAAGCGCGGATCAGCAGTTCAATACCTTCATCGGCACCCCGGCTTACCAGTACCTGCTCCGGCTTCAGACCGGCATAGGCGGCATAGCCTTCGATCACCGCTTTGGGCTGACACTCCGGATAACGGTTCAGCGTCTGCTGTGAGAACTGAAACGCTACCGGCGTCGGAAATTCATTGGCATTCAGCCAGACATCGCCCTTGCCGCCCAGACGGCGCGCAGACTGATAAGGCGTCAGGTTACGCACATTTTCACGCGCGAGTTCAATGATGCTCATGCTTGCTCCTTGAGGGCGTTAACGCGCAGCGTAACGGCATTTTTGTGCGCGTGCAGGCGTTCGGCGGCGGCCAGGGTTTCAATGGTGCCAGCGAGGGCGGCGAAGCCGTCGCGGGACAGTTCCTGCACGGTCATGCGTTTCTGGAAATCCGCCAGCCCGAGGCTTGAGCAGGTGGCGGTATAGCCATAGGTCGGTAGCACGTGATTGGTGCCAGAGGCGTAATCCCCCGCCGATTCCGGTGACCAGTCCCCCAGAAACACCGAGCCTGCGCTGGTGATGTCGTCAACCAGCGCCCGCGCATCGCGGGTCTGGATAATCAGGTGCTCAGGGCCATAGGCATTGGAGATGGCTACGCACTGCGCCAGATCCCGCGCCACAATCAGACGGCTGGACGCCAGCGCCTGACGGGCCGTATCGGCACGCGGCAGTTCTTCCAGCTGACGTTCAACAGCTTTCGCCACCGCCTCCGCCATAGCGCTGTCCGGCGTCAGCAGGATCACCTGCGAGTCCGGGCCGTGCTCGGCCTGGGAAAGCAGATCGGAGGCGACAAAATCCGGCGTTGCGCCGCTGTCAGCGATCACCAGCACTTCTGACGGCCCGGCAGGCATATCAATAGCCGCGCCATCAAGACGCTGGCTGACCTGTCGCTTGGCTTCGGTAACGTACGCATTGCCCGGTCCAAAAATTTTATCCACTTTGGCAATCGCGTCGGTGCCGAACGCCAGCGCGGCAATCGCCTGCGCGCCGCCCACTTTATAGACGTCCTGCACGCCGCACAGCTTCGCGGCATAGAGAATTTCATCGGCAATCGGTGGCGGTGAGCAGAGCACCACTTTCCGGCAACCGGCGATACGCGCCGGTGTCGCCAGCATCAATACTGTCGAAAACAGCGGCGCGGAGCCGCCGGGAATATATAAGCCGACCGAATTGATCGGGCGGGTCACCTGCTGACAGCGCACCCCTGGCAGCGTCTCGACATCCACGGTCTGCAACTGCTGCGCCATATGGAAGGTATCGATGTTTTTAACCGCCACGGCCATTGCCTGCTTCAGCGGCTCTCCCAGTCGGGCGCTGGCGTCGTCAATTTCCTGCGCGGTGACTTTCAGCGCGCCGACCTCGGTTTTATCGAACTTTGCACTGTACTCGCGCAGCGCATCGTCACCCCGGGCTTTCACGTTATCAAGGATCTCAGCGACCGTGCGGCTGATGCTTTCCGAGGCGGAGATCGCCGGACGCTGCAACAGTTCGCGTTGTTGTTCAGGGCTACAGCTATTCCAGTCGATTACAGTATTGAAGCTCATCGCCGTCACTCCATCATCTTCTCAATCGGCAGCACCAGAATCGAACTGGCCCCCAGCGCTTTCAGTTTTTCCATGGTTTCCCAGAACAGCGTCTCGCTGCTCACCATGTGCATCGCCACGCGCTGTTGATCGCCGGCAAGCGGTAAAATCGTCGGACGTTCCGCACCCGGCAGCAGGGCGATCACTTCATCAAGACGCTCGGTTGGCGCGTGCATCATGATGTACTTCGATTCACGGGCCTGGATCACGCCCTGAATGCGGGTCAGCAGTTTGTCGATCAACTGCTGTTTGGCATCATCCATCTCACCATCACGCTGGATGAGACAGGCTTTGGAGCGGTAAATCACTTCCACTTCGCGCAGGCCATTCGCTTCCAGCGTGGCACCGGTAGAAACCAGATCACAAATCGCATCAGCCAGACCGGCGCGGGGCGCGACTTCGACAGAACCATTGAGCAGACAGGATTTGAAGGAGACGCCTTTCTGATCCAGATAGCGCTTCAGCAGGTGCGGATAAGAGGTGGCGATGCGTTTACCGTTGAGCGCTGCCGGGCCGTCCCAGACCTCATCCACCGCGGTCGCCAGCGACAGGCGGCAGCCGCCGAAATCCAGACGACGCAGGGTGAAGTAACGCGGATCTTCGCCCTGGGCGCGGCGGGTGAGCAGCTCTTCTTCCAGCACGTTCTCGCCGATAATGCCCAGATCGACCACGCCGTCCATTACCAGGCCCGGAATGTCGTCGTCACGCACGCGCAGAATATCGATCGGCATGTTTTCTGCCAGCGCGATCAGACGCTGCGTGTGCAGGTTAATTTTGATGCCGCAGCGGGCGAGCAGTTCGCGTGAATCATCACTTAAACGCCCGGACTTCTGAATAGCTATGCGTAAACGGGTATTGTCTAACATTCGGTTTATCCTCTGTTCCTGCCTGAATTTGGTTCAAAAAAAAGCCCCCGGAAGATGATCTTCCGGGGGCTTTTTCATACGTTCATGCACCACTGGAAGATCTGAATGTCTTCCAGCACACATCGCCTGAAAGACTAGTCAGGATGATGGTGATGGTGGTGGTTAAATTGAACGCGTGTCATAAATTTTCTCGATGAATGATTATTCAACTGCTTGCGATTAACCTAAACCAGTTTAGCCCTGTAAGGCAAGGGCTTTTTTCAATCATTAAATCATTTCATATTGATTCTATGAATTGTCAGTTGTCCCACGCTGGCGTAGCCTTATTGCAGATGCGTCAACGTCAGGAGAAAGGCATGAAGAAGGTGGCAATTGTCGGGTTGGGCTGGCTGGGGATGCCGCTGGCATTGGCGCTGTCGGCGCGGGGCTGGCAGGTAACCGGCAGTAAAACAACCCAGGACGGCGTGGAGGCTGCGCGCATGTGCGGCATTGACAGCTATCTGCTGCAACTCACCCCGGAGCTGGTGTGCGACACCGACGATCTCGATGCCCTGATGAACGTCGACGCGCTGGTCATTACGCTACCTGCGCGCCGCAGCGGGCCGGGGGATGAGTTCTATATGCAGGCGATGCAGGAAATTGTCGACAGCGCACTGGCGCACCGCATCCCGCGCATTATCTTTACCAGCTCCACGTCGGTCTACGGCGACGTTGCCGGGACGGTAAAAGAGGATACGGCACGTCATCCGGTCACCGCCAGCGGGCGCGTCCTGAAAGATCTGGAAGACTGGCTGCATAATCTGCCGGGTACCTCGGTGGATATTTTGCGTCTGGCGGGGCTGGTGGGACCGGGGCGTCATCCGGGCCGCTTCTTTGCCGGTAAAACGGCACCAAACGGTCAGCACGGCGTCAATCTCGTCCATCTGGATGATGTCGTTGGCGCAATCACCCTTTTGTTGCAGGCTCCAAAAGGCGGGCACATCTATAATATCTGTGTGCCTGCCCACCCGGCGCGATCGACATTTTATCCCGCCATGGCGCGGCAGTTGGATCTGCCCGTGCCGCAATTTACTGATGCCCGCGCTGATGACAAAGGCAAAATCGTCGACGGCAGCCGCATCACCAAAGAGCTGGGATTTGACTATCAATACCCCGATCCGCTGCTCATGCCCATGGACACGGCGACTGGCAGGGATTGACTGATCGCACACCCTGAGGGGGCGAGCATGAAACCATTGCTGGATGTGCTGGTGATCCTGGATGCGCTGGAAAAAGAGGGCAGCTTTGCCGCAGCCTCAGCAAAACTCTATAAAACGCCCTCTGCGCTGAGCTACACCGTGCACAAGCTGGAGAGCGATCTCAATATTCAGTTGCTCGATCGCAGCGGGCACCGGGCGAAATTTACCCGTACCGGACAGATGCTGCTGGAGAAAGGGCGCGACGTGCTGCACGCCGTGCGCGAACTGGAAAAGCAGGCGGTGAAACTTCATCAGGGCTGGGAAAGCCAACTGGTGATCGGCGTTGACGACACCTTCCCGTTTTCCTTGCTGCTGCCGCTTATCGAGGCGTTTTATCAGGATCACAGTGTCACCCGCCTGAAGTTTATCAATGGCGTGCTGTCAGGCTCCTGGCAGGCGCTGATTGATGGTGAGGCGGATATTATCGTTGGCGCGCTGCATGAACCACCGCATCTCAGCGGCTTTGGTTTTGCCCGCCTGGGCAGTCTGGAGCAGGTTTTCGCCGTCGCCCCTCAGCATCCGCTGGCAAAAGCGCCAGAACCCATACCCCGTCATGAAATTAAACGCCACCGCGCCATCGTGGTGAGCAGTGGCAAGCTTTTGCCTGCGCCGTCGTTGCCGGACGATCATGAAGCGATCACGGTTTTTGATTTTAAGACTAAACTGGAGCTACAGAGAGGCGGGCTCGGCTGTGGCTGGGTGCCGCGCTATCTGGCGCAGCGCTTTCTCGACAGCGGTGCGCTGATTGAAAAACGCGTCACCGACGAGGTGTCCGCCGAGCCTGTGTGGCTGGGGTGGAATGAGCAAACCGCAGGGCTTGCCAGCGCGTGGTGGTGCAGGGAAATAGTGGCAAATAGTGCTATCACTGGCGTTTATAATTTTGCCGATGCCCGTCACAGCGGGCCATCGTAAAAATAATCGCGTGACAGGCCTCTCATAGTCTTGTCATCGCGCACGATTTTGGGGCAAAATACGCCGCCTGCAAAAAATGAGATTAACCGACGTTCAACGCGTCGGTTATTTTTTTTGCAATAAAAACGTCATTTAATCAAAGAGGCCGGGCTTCGTACCGGATAGATACACATTTAAAAACCGACAGTCGTTGTCGCTGAGGAACGAAATCAGATGGGGCAATTTTTTGCATTTGCGACGGCATCTGCCGTAATGGGGGCTCACCATGTCGCATAACGTTACTCCAAAAACCTCTCGCGTGGAATTGCGTAAAACGCTTACGTTGATTCCGGTTGTTATGATGGGTCTTGCCTATATGCAGCCGATGACGCTGTTCGATACGTTCGGCATTGTCTCTGGATTGACTGATGGTCACGTCGCGACGGCTTACGCCTTTGCGTTGGTGGCGATCCTGTTCACGGCGCTCAGCTACGGTAAACTGGTTCGCCGTTTCCCGTCTGCCGGCTCCGCCTACACCTACGCCCAGAAATCCATCAGCCCGGCTGTTGGCTTCATGGTCGGCTGGTCATCGCTGCTGGACTACCTTTTCATGCCGATGATCAACATTCTGCTGGCGAAAATCTACTTCGAAGCGCTGGTGCCGTCGGTGCCATCGTGGATCTTTGTTGTTGCGCTGGTGGCCTTTATGACCATCTCCAACCTGCGCAGCATCAAGACCGTGGCGAATTTCAACACCCTGATCGTCATCCTGCAGATGGGGATTGTGGCGGTGATCGTCGGCATGATTATTTATGGCGTTTCGCACGGTGAAGGCGCAGGTACGCTGACCAGCACCCGTCCGTTCTGGTCTGAAGGCGCGCACGTGGTGCCGATGATCACCGGCGCGACTATCCTGTGCTTCTCGTTCCTGGGCTTTGACGGCATTTCCTCGCTGTCTGAAGAAACCAAAGATGCCGAGCGTGTGATCCCGAAAGCGATCTTCCTGACCGCGCTGATTGGTGGTCTGGTGTTTATTTGCGCATCTTACTTCCTGCAGCTGTACTTCCCGGACATCTCTCGCTTTAAAGATCCGGATGCGTCACAGCCGGAAATCATGCTCTACGTGGCGGGTAAAACCTTCCAGTGGTGCGTGCTGATCTTCTCCAGCGTGACCGTTCTGGCATCCGGTATGGCCGCGCACGCAGGCGTATCCCGTCTGATGTACGTGATGGGCCGTGATGGCGTGTTCCCGACCCGTTTCTTCGGTTACGTGCACCCGAAATGGCGCACTCCGGCATGGAACGTGCTGCTGGTGGGCGCGATTGCGCTGCTGGCGATTAACTTCGACCTGGTGACCGCGACGGCGCTGATTAACTTTGGTGCGCTGGTGGCCTTTACCTTCGTTAACCTGTCGGTGATTTCCCAGTTCTGGATCCGTGAAAAGCGTAACAAAACGCTGAAAGACCACTTCAACTACCTGGTGCTGCCGATGTGTGGCGCGCTGACGGTAGGTGCACTGTGGGCGAATCTGGAAGAGAGCTCAATGATCCTGGGCCTCATCTGGGGTGCCATTGGTCTGCTGTACCTGGCCTGCGTGACCCGAAGCTTCCGCAATCCGGTACCGCAGTACGAAGATATTCCGCAGTAACCGCTGTTATAAACAAATGACGTAAAAAAAACCGGAGGTTAACGCCTCCGGTTTTTTGCTTTCTGCACCGCCATCAGAAGAGGGCGGTCAGACGATCTCCTGCACATACTGGAACAGCGCTTTCAGCAGTGCCTGTTTCTCAGCATCACCTTCATGCTGGCTGTAGAGCATTTCCAGCTCCTGCACCCACGCCTGCAAAAATTCCTCCGTAAAGATACTCTGCCGGTGCGCATGCCAGCGCTGCTGCTCCGCTTCATCCAGCGTGCCGGGGAAGTTACGCGCCCGGTAGTTAAACAGCAGCTTTTCAATGCGCTTATCGGCGAAGGTAATATCCAGTAAGGGCAGATTACGCGGTTCGGTTTCCAGCACGATTTTCATCGCCGCCCGATCGGCATCGCTGAAAAAGCCGTTATACAACTGAGCGTCGACGTTTTCCGACGGCACAAACGGCTCGGCGTCGGCAAAAATCGCCACCACTTTTTCCCGCACCTGCGGGTTTTCACGCAGCAGTTTTAAATTATCCAGGCAGCGCTGGCGATTAATGCCAAGCCGGTCAGCATCGGCGGCGCGCAGCGTATTGGCCTGCGCCAGCACAGGACACTTATTCAGATGCACCAGCTTCACCGGCACGGCGGGGTCATCCCCCAGATCCTCTTTAGCGGTATACAGCCGTTCACGCAGCGCATCGGCCTCAAGCGTTAACAGCGGCGACATATCCAGGGCCAGGTCAACCATGATCACCGCATTGCGGTTATCAGGATGCCACGCCAGCGGAGCCACCCAACTGGTATTGCCGCGCCACGCGCCAAACATCCCGGAGACGTGCACCAGCGGCGTCATCTGCGGCACATCTATCAGCGCCGTTAATTTATGTTTGCTGCGGTGCTCATAAAGATACTGGAACAGCTTCGGTTGCTTCGCCTTCACCAGTTGCGCCATGGCAATGGTCGCGTAAACATCCGCCATCGCGTCATGCGCATTGCTGTGCTCAATGCCGTTAGCGCGGGTGAGGTGTTCCAGACGGAAGCTCGGCAGCCCGTCGTCGTTTTCCGGCCAGTTGATGCCGTCAGGACGCAGGGCGTAGCAGGCGCGCATCACGTCCAGCAGATCCCAGCGGGAGTTATGATTCTGCCAGCTCCAGGCATAGGGATCGTAAAAGTTGCGATAGAAGATGTTGCGCGTCACTTCATCGTCGAAGCGGACATTGTTGTAGCCCACCACACAGGTTTCCGGCACGGTAAAAAGCGTGTGGATACGCCTGGCGAACGCGGCCTCATTGTCGCCTTTTGCCAGCGCGATCTGCGGCGTGATGCCGGTGATCAGCACGGCCTGCGGCTGGGGCAGATAGTCGTCAGCCGGTTTGCAATAAAAGACTTCCGGCTCGCCGATGACGTTAAAATCCGCATCGGTGCGCAGCGCAGCGAATTGCGCGGGACGATCCAGCGCCGGGCTGGTGCCGAAGGTTTCGTAATCGTGGAATAAAAAAGTTGGCTGCGGGGCGGAATCAGACACCAGTGAGTTCATCCTGTTTTGAAGTGACCTGTCTATGGTAAACCATCCCGCCGCTTCTTCCGACATAAATGCCATCCGCCTGCTGATTTTGCGAGCAATCACCCGGACTCCGCGCGCCACTGTCACATTTCTTTGCAATTAAACGGAGTAACGACATAAGAAATTCCGTAAAAAGGTCAGCCATTTGACAGGATCAGAGGATATACCGTTGAAACGCCGTTTGTTTGTTGCCGCTTCATTTATTGCTGTTTGCGTGAATTCTGCGCTGGCTGCCGATTTACCCGTCACCCCCCAGCCACCGCAAATCCAGGCGGCGTCCTGGGTTTTAATGGATTACACCACCGGCCAGGTATTAACGGCGGGCAATGAACATCAACAGCGCAACCCGGCCAGCCTCACCAAGCTGATGACCGGCTACGTTGTCGATCGCGCCATTGATAGCCACCACATCACGCCCGACGACGTGGTCACGGTGGGGCCAGACGCCTGGGCGAAAGGGAATCCGGTGTTTGAAGGCTCCTCGCTGATGTTTATCAAACCGGGCGACCGCGTGACCGTGCGCGATCTCAGCCGCGGGCTGATCGTCGATTCCGGCAACGATGCCTGCGTAGCGCTGGCGGATCATGTTGCGGGCGGCCAGCCGCAGTTCGTGAAGATGATGAACGACTACGTGCAGAAGCTGCACCTGCGCGACACCCATTTTGAAACGGTGCACGGTCTGGATGCGCCCGGACAGCACAGCTCGGCCTACGATCTGGCGGTGCTCTCCCGCGCCATTATTCACGGCGAGCCGCAGTTTTATCATATGTACAGCGAGAAGAGCCTGACGTGGAACGGCATCACGCAGCAGAACCGTAACGGCCTGCTGTGGGATAAATCCCTCAACGTGGACGGCCTGAAAACCGGCCACACCTCCGGGGCAGGATTTAATATTGTCGCCTCTGCCGTCGACGGCCAGCGCCGTCTGATTTCCGTGATCATGGGCGCAGACAGTCCGAAAGGGCGGGAAGAGCAAGCGCGTAAATTGCTGCACTGGGGCCAACAGAATTTCGATACGGTGCAGGTGCTGCGTCAGGGGCAAAAAGTCGGCAGTGAGCGCATCTGGTTCGGTGATAAAAAACAGGTCGCCGTCGGCACCGGGCAGGATTTCTGGCTGGCGCTGCCCAAATCGGAAGTGCCCTTTATTAAGGCGAAATACACCCTGACGAACAAAGATTTGCAGGCCCCGATGGCGGCCCATCAACAGGTGGGGGAGATCGCGCTGTACGACCGTGACAAGGTGATTGCCCACTGGCCGCTGTTCACGCTGGAAAGCGTTGGCAAGGGGGGCGTATTCTCACGCCTCAACGACTGGTTCCATCATTAATTTTGGGCATTCAGCTTCCTGACTGGCGAGTATGCGAGCCTGCTCGCATACTGACAAACAAAGCGATGTATATTCTTTTTGCGTCAATTATAGTGTGTATCCATACAGTTAAATTCGTCGGAGGCAGCAGTGGACTATCAAATTAAAGACGTTGATGCACGCAGGATTGCCGGTTTTCATCTGGTAGGGCCATGGGAAAAAACCGTCAAGCAGGGCTTTGAGCAACTGACCATGTGGGTCAAGGGTAAGCAGCTGCAACCGCAGGAGTGGATCGCGGTCTATTACGACAATCCCGATGAAGTGCCTGCTGAAAAGCTGCGCGCCGATGTGGTGATCGCCGTAGCTGAAGAATTTGCTATGCCGGAAAGCAGCGAAGGCGTGATGCTCACCGAACTGCCCGGTGGTGCTTATGCAGTGGCCCGTGCGCGCGTTGAAAATGAAGATTTTCAGCAGGCCTGGGACGGTTTCTTTGACACGCTTTTAGCCGATCAGCACCACCAGATTGCGCTGCGTCCTTGTTTTGAAATCTATCTCAATGCCGACAGCGGCGAAGGGCACTGGGACATCGACATGTATATTCCTGTCGAGCCGAAAACCCTCTGATGGCGTAGCTGACGTGCCTTCAGAATTGATCCTGAAGGCATCGACGGCGCGACTGGCGAAAAAATCGTCATTTTTACTGCCAGTCAGGCCATAACGCGGATGTCGGCTGGCAAAAAGCCGCTACAATTGCGCCTTTGTTGTTTTAGCCGGAGAACGGGTGTGCGCCCCGACAAATCACTCAGCCCTTTTGAAATTCGCCTGTACCGCAACTACCGTGTTGTCCATGGGGTACGTATCGCGCTGGCGTTTATTCTGACCTTCTTACTGGTGCGCCTGCTGAAGGTGCCGGAAGGCACGTGGCCGCTCATCACGCTGGTGGTGATCATGGGGCCGATCTCCTTTCTGGGGAACGTCGTGCCTCGCGCCTGGGAGCGTATCGGCGGCACCATCTTTGGCTCTGTGCTGGGGCTGGTGGCGTTAAAGCTGGAGGTGATTTCGCTGCCGTTAATGCTGCTGTGGTGCGCGGCGGCGATGTTCCTCTGCGGCTGGCTGGCGCTGGGTAAAAAGCCTTATCAGGCGCTGCTGATTGGCATTACGCTGGCGGTGGTAGTGGGCGCACCGGCCGGGGATATGCACACGGCACTGTGGCGCGGGGGCGATGTCATTCTCGGTTCCCTGCTGGCAATGCTGTTCACCGGAATCTGGCCGCAGCGTGCCTTTCTGCACTGGCGCATTCAGATGGCGAACTATGTAACCGCCTTTAACCGTGTCTATCAGGCGGGCTTTTCTCCCAATCTGGTGGAGCGCCCCAGGCTGGAAAAGCATCTGCAAACCATCCTCAATGATGTGGTAAAAATGCGCGGTCTTATCACCCCGGCCAGTAAAGAAACGCGCATTCAGAAATCCATCTTTGAGGCGATCCAGACGGTAAGCCGCAATATGGTGTGTATGCTGGAGCTGCAAATCAACGCGCACTGGGCCTCGCGCGCCAGCCATCTGGTGATGCTTAACGCCCATACCCTGCGTGAGATGCAAAACATGACGCAGCAGACGTTGCTGACCATCGTTCACGCGCTGTACGAGGGCAACCCGCAGCCGATTGTGGCGAACAGTGAAAAGCTTAACGACATTGTCGGCGAGCTGCGACAGCTGATCCAGGAGCATCAGGGGGAAACCCTGGCGGAAACGCCGATGCACAGCTATGTATGGTTAAGCATGGAACTGGCGCGTCAGCTTGAACTGCTGTCGCACCTGATCTGCCGCGCATTGCGCAAATAAGCTCCACCTGTGCAGGGGATACGTGCGTGTTGTTTCGATTCAGCATAAATTAGGGTTATGATACGGGCAGGTATAAAACCATTGTCATTAGCAGCCGCTGAAAGTAGTGTTGACCCGGGGTGGGTGCTTTAACGAATCCGAATCTTACATTAGCAGGGGTATAAACATGGAAACTATTAAGCCTTCGTTTCAGGATGTTCTGGAATTTGTTCGTCTCTTCCGTCGTAAAAACAAACTGCAGCGTGAGATCCAGGACGTCGAGAAAAAGATCCGTGACAACCAGAAACGTGTTCTGCTGCTGGATAACCTGAGCGATTACATCAAGCCGGGCATGAGCGTAGAAGCGATCCAGGGCATCATCGCCAGCATGAAGAGCGATTACGAAGATCGCGTTGATGATTACATCATCAAAAATGCCGAGATCTCCAAAGAGCGTCGTGAGATCTCCAAAAAGCTCAAATCTATGGGCGAAATGAAAACCCACGAACCTAAAGCCGAGTAATTTCTCCGCGGTGAGGGCCTGTCCCTCACCGTTCTGTTACCCCGTCGCACATCCGTGTAAAGTGATGACATTACTCCACTTTCACCGGCTAACTATGACTCATCCGACTTCCCTTTCTGTAAGGCAACGGCCATGACGCTGCTCGCCTGGTGCGCCGCATGGCTGCTTGACCGCTGGCTGGGCGATCCGCCGCACTGGCCGCATCCGGTACGCTGGATCGGGGCGCTCATCACGTTTACCCAGCGACAGGTGCGCCGTCTGTGCAGGCAGGACATCACCTTGCGCATCGGTGGCGGCATCATGTGGCTGCTGGTGGTCAGTGTCAGTTGGGGAACCGCCTGGGGGGCGATCGCGCTGGCAACGGCGCTGCATCCCTGGTGCGGCTGGCTGGTGGAGGTGTGGATGATCTACACCATTCTGGCGACACGCTGCCTCGACGACAGCGCCCGCGCGGTGGAAAATGCCCTGCGTCACGGCTCGCTGGCGGAAAGTCGGGAAAAGCTGTCATGGATTGTCGGGCGCGACACCTCTGCGCTCCAGCCTGCACAAATCCAGCGGGCGGTGGTGGAAACCGTGGCTGAAAATACCGTCGATGGCGTGATCGCACCGCTGTTCTTTTTACTGCTCGGCGGCGCCCCTCTGGCGATGGCCTATAAAGCGGTGAACACCCTGGATTCGATGGTCGGCTACAAGCACGAAAAATACCGCGCCATCGGCATGGTCAGCGCCCGCATGGATGATGTGGCGAATTTTATTCCCGCACGCCTCAGCTGGCTGCTGTTCAGCGTCGCGGCCTGGCTGTGTCGTCAGGATGCTGCCCGCGCCCTGCGGATCGGCTTTCGCGATCGCCGCAATCACAGCAGCCCCAACTGCGCCTGGCCGGAAGCCACGGTCGCCGGTGCGCTGGGTATTCGCCTGGGCGGTCCGAATAACTATTTTGGACAGCGGGTGGACAAACCCTGGATTGGCGATGCGCGCCGCGAAATCGATGTCGATGACATTCCCCGCACCGTACAACTGATGTGGGTCGCCTCCACCCTGGCGCTGGCGCTGTTCGCGCTGGTGCATCTGGCGTTTTCCGGAGGACTATCATGAAAACACCCCCACAACCCTTAGCCATTATGGTGCAGGGCACCGCGTCCGACGTCGGTAAAAGCATGCTGGTTGCAGGTCTGTGCCGCATCTTTTATCAGGATGGCCTGCGCACCGCGCCGTTCAAATCGCAGAACATGGCGCTTAATTCCGGCATCACGCCAGACGGCCACGAAATGGGCCGCGCGCAGATTTTTCAGGCGCAGGCGGCGGGCATTGAGCCTGACGTGCGCATGAACCCGGTGCTGCTAAAACCCACCGGCGATCGCCATGCGCAGATCGTACTAATGGGCAACGTCGCCAGCCACATGGACGCCGTCAGCTATCACGACTTCAAGCCGCAACTGCGCGAGCAGATCATCAGCGTTTATCAGAGCCTGGCGCAGGAGTACGACGTGCTGGTGCTGGAGGGGGCGGGCAGTCCGGCAGAAATCAACCTGCGCGACCGGGATATCGTCAACATGGGCATGGCGGAAATGGCCGGTTGCCCGGTTCTGCTGGTGGCGGATATCGATCGCGGCGGCGTGTTTGCCGCCATTTACGGTACCCTTGCGCTCTTGCAGGAACATGAGCGCTGGCGCGTGAAAGGGGTGATCATCAATAAATTCCGCGGTGACGTGGCGCTGCTGACCTCCGGCCTGCAACAAATCGAAGCTTTAACGGGCGTGCCGGTACTGGGCGTCATGCCGTGGCTGGATCTCGATCTGGACGATGAAGACGGCGTGGCATTGCAGCGTGGTAAATACCGGAATACTGGCGCGAGGGAGATCACCATTGCGGTGGTGCAACTGCCGCATATCTCCAACTTCACCGACTTTAACGCGCTGGCGGCGCAGCCGGACGTGCGGGTGCAGTATGTGCGTCATCCCGATGAGCTGAAAAATTGCGATCTGCTGATCCTGCCGGGCAGCAAAAATACGCTGGGCGATCTGCACTGGCTGCGGGAAAGTGGGCTGGCGCAGACGATCGTGCAGTTACATCACGCCGGTGTGCCACTGTTCGGCATCTGCGGCGGCTACCAGATGCTCGGGGACACTATTACCGATGAAGTTGAGTCGCACCTCGGCAGGCAGCCGGGCTTAGGTTTGCTGCGGATAGACACCGTCTTTGCGGCGGATAAAATCACCACCCGCGTCGCAGCGCGCAGTGGGGATGCGCTTCCCGGCTGGCTGGCAGAAGCTGCTGGCATGGCGCTCAGCGGCTATGAAATTCACATGGGTGAAACCACCCGTCATGAGGACTGCCGACCGGCGCTGTGGCTGGATAAGCACGGCCAGCAGGTGGCGGACGGCGCGGTCAGCGACGACGGGCTGGTGTTTGGCACCTATCTGCACGGCCTGTTCGACAGCGATGCTTTTACTCGCGCGGTGATTAACGGCCTGCGCCAGCGCAAAAATTTGCCGCCGCTGGCGTCAACGTTCAGCTGGGAGGACCACAAAATGCAGCAGTTTGACCAGCTTGCAGATGCCATGCGCAGCCATATCGATATCGAAAAAATCTACCAGATTATGCGTGAGCATAAGGAGCCAGCATGATCACGCTTGTCACCGGCGGCGCGCGCAGCGGCAAGAGCCGCCATGCGGAATCCCTGGTCAGCGCCTCGCCGCGCGTGCTGTATATTGCCACGTCGCAGATTTTCGACGAGGAAATGGCCGCCCGTATTCAGCATCACCGACAAAGCCGCCCCGCGCACTGGCGCACCGAGGAGCGCTGGCAGCAACTGGACGACATTATCACCGCTGGTAACGATCCGCAGGAGGCCATTTTGCTGGAGTGCATCACCACGCTGGTGACCAATCAGCTGTTTGCCGCAGGTGGCGACAGCGATCCCGACGGCTGGGATTATCAGGCGCTGGAAGCCAGTGTACAGCAGCAGATCGAGGCACTGATTGCCGCCTGCCAGCGCTGCCCGTCGCCGGTGGTGCTGGTGACTAATGAAGTGGGGATGGGGATCGTGCCGGAGAACCGGTTGGCGCGGCATTTTCGGGATATCGCCGGGCGGGTGAACCAGCGGCTGGCACAGGCTGCCGATAACGTCTGGCTGGTGGTCTCGGGTATTGGAGTCAAAATCAAATGAAACTGTTTCTGGCAACGCTTGCCTTTATGAGCCGCATTCCGGTGCCTGAACGCTGGATGCAGGGTCTGGCGGTGGATCAGTACGTGCGCGGCATCGTCACTTTTCCGCTGGTCGGCGTGGTGCTCGGCGCGCTTAGCGGACTGGTATTTATCCTGCTCGACGGCTGGTGCGGCATACCGTTGGCCTCGCTCTTTGCCGTGCTGGCACTGGCGCTGTTGACCGGCGGCTTCCATCTTGATGGGCTGGCGGACACCTGCGACGGCGTGTTTTCCGCTCGCACGCGGGAGCGGATGCTGGCAATCATGCGCGACAGTCGGCTGGGGACGCACGGTGGCCTGGCGCTGCTGGTCGTGGTGCTGGCGAAAGTGCTGGTTATCGCCGAGCTGGCCCTGCGTGAGATGCCGGTGCTGACAGTGCTGATGGTAGCCTGCGCCGTCGGACGGGGTGTGTCAGTGCTGCTGATGTACGGACATCGCTATGCGCGCGAGGAAGGACTCGGCAATCTGTTTATCGGCAAGATCACGCTTACACAAACGCTGGTCACGCTGGGTATCACCGCGCTACTGGCGGCGATGTTACTGGGCCTCACCGGTCTGCTGGCGCTGGGGATAACCCTGATCGCCATCTTCCTGATCGGTCTGATGCTCAAACGCACGCTCGGCGGGCAGACGGGCGACACGCTCGGTGCCGCCATTGAACTAGGTGAAGTCATTTTTATGCTGGCGCTGCTCCGCTAGCCCGTACCGACAGAGAATAACCATGCAGATACTGACCGATTTATTCCCGCCGATCCCGGCTCCTGATCAAGCGGCGATGGCCACCGCACAGCAGCATATTGACGGGCTGCTCAAACCCGTCGGCAGCCTCGGGCGGCTGGAAGCGCTGGCGATACAGCTTGCCGGTTTGCCGGGGCTGCAAGGTAAAACCGCGCTGCCGGAAAAAGCCATTGTGGTGATGTGCGCCGATCATGGTGTCTGGCAGGAAGGCGTGACGGTTTCTCCGCAGATCGTCACGGCGATTCAGGCGGCTAACATGACGCGCAATAATACCGGCGTCTGCGTGCTGGCAGCGCAGGCGGGTGCACGCGTGCTGGTGGTGGATGTGGGTATCGACAGCGATCCCATCCCCGGCATCCTGAACATGAAAGTGGCGCGTGGCAGCGGCAACATTGCCGTCGGCCCGGCGATGCCTCGCGAACAGGCGCAGGCGCTGCTGCTTGCTGTCATCCGTTATACCCGCGAACTGGCCGCTCAGGGCGTGACGGTGTTCGGTGTGGGTGAGCTTGGGATGGCGAATACTACGCCAGCGGCGGCGATGGTCAGTGTATTTACCGGCGCGGCCCCGGAGGAGGTGGTCGGCATCGGCGCGAACCTGCCGGTGGCGCAGTTACAGCACAAAACGGAGGTGGTCAGACGAGCGATCGAGGTGAATCAGCCGGATCCGCAGGACGGACTCGACGTGCTGGCAAAAGTGGGCGGTTACGATCTGCTGGGCAAGACCGGCGTTATGCTCGGTGCGGCCTCCTGCGGCCTGCCGGTAGTGCTTGATGGCTATCTCTCATATGCCTCCGCGCTGGCAGCCTGCCGTATCGCCCCTGCGGTGAAGCCGTACCTCATCCCGTCACATTTATCGGCGGAGAAGGGCGCGAAAATCGCCCTCGCGCAGCTCGGGCTGGAGCCGTATCTGAATATGGAAATGCGGCTTGGCGAAGGCAGCGGCGCGGCGCTGGCGATGCCCCTTCTCGATGCCGCCTGCGCCATGCATTATCAGATGGGTACGCTCGCCGCAAGCCATATCGAACTGCCTGGAGCGTGACACCAGCGTGCCGGGCATCTGCCGCCTGGCATCCGTCTTTTCCGATCCTCACCGCATTTGTTCCGCATGTCCTGCAACAACCGCCGATTTTTCTGAAGCCGCTTTCCGGCGTTACAACCGACTGGCTGTGGTGCGGCATTTTATTCTGCATACTCTCATTTATAGGTTTGAACCTATATAACTTTTGACCTATATTATGAGGGGCGAAGATGTGGGTAATTGAAACAACGGACAGATTCGATGCCTGGTACAGCATGCAAAATGATACCGATCGGGAATGCATTCTGGCGTCGTTGCTGGTGTTGAGAGCGAAAGGGCCGCAGTTAGGCAGGCCTTATGCGGACACCATTAACGGCTCACGTTACGCCAACATGAAGGAGCTACGTATCCAGAGTCATAGCGAGCCGATCCGTGCTTTTTTTGCCTTCGATATGATGCGCACCGGCATCGTGCTGTGCGCTGGCAGCAAAGTGGGCAATGACAAACGCTTTTATGATGTGATGCTACCGCTTGCCGAGCAAGAGTATGCCGAACATCTGAAGAAAATTAACCGTAAGGGGTAATCTGATGGGAAGAACGCTGACGCAAATCCTGGCGCAAGAAAATCCTGACGTCGTGGCAAACGCCGAAGCGCAGGCGGCGGACATTCTGCTTAATATTCATCTTGCCGAACTGCGTGAAAAAGTGCGCAAAACCCAGAATGACATGGCGCAGGCGCTCGGTGTCAAACAGCCCACGGTGGCGGGTATGGAAAAACCGGGTCGCGATATAAAACTCTCGTCGTTAAAACGCTACGTCGAAGCAGCGGGGGGTAAACTCCGCCTGGATATTGAACTGCCCGATGGTTCACATTACGGTTTCAGCCTCTGAACACGCGCTTGCAGTCGGACGATATCAGGCCCGGCATCTTACCGTTATTCCGTATGCATCACGTTCAGCAAAATGTCCATCAGACCGGGAAAGCGCGCGTCCAGATCCTCGCGGCGCAGGGAAATTAAATTCTCGCGCCCCTGCGGACGCTGCCAGATCACGCCGCTGTCGCGCAATACGCGCCAGTGGTGGGTCATGGTGGACTTCGCCACATCCTTGCGCAGCGCGCCGCAGGCCTGCTCGCCCTCATCAGCCAGGGTTTTAACAATGTCCAGCCGCAGGGGATTGCCCAGCGCAAAAAGAACATTTTCAAGGCGGATTTGTTCACGTTCAGGGTGGTTGGCGATCATAGTGCTCCAGTGCTGGCAGACAAAGTGGGTAGCCCGAGCGGCGGGCTGGCCGGGTAATATACTGGAACGCCGCAGCCAATACCACGCGGCAGGCGCACCAGATTATCGACTATAACTATAGCTAAAATAGTTCGAATATACTCGTACAATTGGACTATGATGATCCCAGTTAATTCCCGCGACCACGCTGGTCGCTTACTGTCAAACTGACTAAGGACGCATCATGCCCCGACCCATCCCCCTTGAACGCTATCGTAATATTGGTATTTCTGCCCATATCGATGCGGGGAAAACCACCACTACCGAACGTATCCTGTTTTACACCGGCGTGAGCCACAAACTGGGTGAGGTTCACGATGGCGCTGCAATTACGGACTGGATGGCGCAGGAGCAGGAGCGCGGGATCACCATTACCTCAGCGGCCGTCAGCTGTTTCTGGCCCGGCATGGATCACAGCTTTGAACCGCATCGCATCAATATTATCGACACCCCAGGGCACGTTGATTTCACGATAGAAGTGGAGCGATCCATGCGCGTGCTCGATGGCGCGGTTATGGTCTATGACTCAGTGGGTGGTGTACAGCCGCAGTCGGAAACCGTCTGGCGGCAGGCCAATAAATACCATGTGCCGCGTCTGGCCTTTGTGAACAAAATGGATCGCCCCGGCGCAGATTTCTTCCGCGTGGTGCAGATGATGATCGACCGCCTGAAAGCGAATCCGGTGCCGATTGTGATCCCCATTGGCAGCGAAGAACACTTCAGCGGCGTGGTCGATTTGATCAAAATGCGCGCCATTGTGTGGGACGACGCCACCCAGGGCATGACCTTCAGCTATGCGCCGGTACCGGACGATTTACGGGCAACCGCGCAGCAGTGGCGGGAAAAAATGGTCTCGGCGGCGGCAGAAGCCACCGAAACCCTGATGGATCGCTATCTGGAAACCGGAGAGCTCAGCGAAGCGGAGATCATTGCCGGACTGCGCGCCCGCACGGTGGCAGGCGAGATCCAGCCGATGCTCTGCGGCAGCGCCTTTAAAAACAAAGGTGTTCAGCGAATGCTGGATGCGGTGGTCGAGCTGATGCCGTCGCCGCTGGATATTCCCGCCATTAAAGGCGTGGATGAGAAAGGCGAGACCATCGAACGTCACGCGGATGACAGTGAACCCTTCTCTGCGCTGGCGTTTAAGCTGATGACCGACCCGTATGTCGGGCAGTTGACCTTTATCCGTGTCTATTCCGGCGTGCTGAAAAAAGGCGACGCGGTGTACAACCCGGTGAAAGGCAAAAAAGAGCGTATCGGTCGCATCGTACAGATGCAGGCCAACGACCGGCTGGAAGTGGACGAGCTGCGGGCGGGCGATATCGCCGCCTGTGTCGGGCTGAAAGACGTGACCACCGGCGATACGCTGACCGATCCGGCGGCAGTGATCACCCTGGAGCGCATGGAGTTCCCGGACCCGGTGATCTCGCTGGCCATTGAGCCGAAGACCAAAGCGGATCAGGAAAAAATGGGCATCGCGCTGCAACGACTGGCCTCGGAGGATCCGTCGTTCCGTCTGCACACCGATGAAGAATCAGGGCAGACCATTATTTCCGGCATGGGCGAGCTGCATCTGGAGATCATCGTTGATCGCATGAAGCGCGAGTTTGGCGTCGAGGCGAACATCGGTCGTCCGCAGGTGACCTACCGTGAAACGCTGCGCAAAACGGTGAAAGAGGTGGAAGGCAAGTTTGTGCGCCAGTCCGGCGGGAAAGGCCAGTACGGGCATGTGGTGCTGACGCTGGAACCTCAGGAAGCGGGTAAAGGCTTCGCGTTTGAAGACGCCACCAAAGGCGGCGTGGTGCCGCGGGAGTACATCCCGTCGGTGGAAAAAGGCATCCGTGAGGCGCTGAACAACGGTGTGCTGGCGGGGTACCCGGTGGTGGACGTAAAAGTGACGCTGACTTTTGGGTCGTACCACGACGTTGACTCCTCGGAGATGGCGTTCCGCATGGCGGCGATTTTCGGCTTCAAAGAGGGGGCGAAGCGTGCTGACCCGGCCATCCTCGAACCGATGATGCATGTCGAGGTGGAAACCCCGGAAGAGTACGCCGGTAACATCATGGGCGATCTCAGTTCCCGCCGCGGTCTGGTACAGGGCATGGAAGAGCGTTTCGGCAGCCAGATCATCCGTGCGGATGTACCGCTGGCAGAAATGTTCGGCTATGCCACCACGCTGCGCTCGATGTCACAGGGACGGGCGACTTACAGCATGGAGTTCCACCACTATGCCGAAGCGCCGCGCAACGTGGCGGAAGCGATTATCGCCAGCCGCGCGAAATAATTCGTCACTGCCTTACACACGCCCCGGCCCGGAAACAGGTCGGGGCGTTTTTTTTGCGACCATGGTGCAGAAAGCGGCAGGCGGTGGGTGATCGCCGCCGCAAATTTGCACCATCCAGGTGCGCAGCCTCCTCGTGCCCCAGCTATGTTTAAATTTCTGGACGGTCCGGACACCGCGTTTCCCAGCCAGCCACGTGATGGCCATTATTTCCCCGTAACTCCATTAATCAGGCCTGATTTTTGCTTAACAGAAAGCAGCCGCTTGCGGCGCGTCCGATTACCTGAGGTTTGCGAAAGTCAGAGATTTCTCCTGCGCCACCGTGGCGTCTGGTTTAAACCGTGCTGAGGAATACCGAATGTCTTTGAAAATGACCAAGTTATCGCTCCAGATTGCTGTTGCCGGAACCTTCTGTACTGCCTTTTTTGCCCAGGCCGATGTAACGATTGGCGTCGCCGGGCCTTTCACTGGCCCGAATGCCACCTATGGCGCCCAGTACTGGAAAGGCGCGTCGCAGGCCGTGGCGGATATCAACGCCGCAGGAGGCATCAAAGGCGAGAAAATCGTGCTGGTGCAGGGGGATGACGCCTGCGAACCCAAACAGGCGGTGGCGGTGGCGAACCGGCTGGTGGACGAATCCAAAGTCTCTGCCGTGGTCGGCCATTTCTGTTCATCTTCCACCATGCCTGCTTCTGAGGTGTACGACGAGGCGGGCGTGCTGACCATCACGCCAGGCTCCACCAACCCGTTGATCACCGAGCGCGGCATGAAAAGTATGTTCCGCATGTGCGGCCGTGACGACCAGCAGGGCGTAGTGGCGGCTAACTACATGCTGGACGTGCTGAAAGCGAAGAAAATCGCCATCATTCACGATAAAGACACCTACGGGCAGGGGCTGGCGGATGCCACCAAAGCGGCGCTGGCAAAACGCGGCACCAAAGAAGTGCTGTACGAAGGGCTGTCGCGTGGCGAAAAAGACTTTAACGCGCTGGTCACCAAAATCGGCGCGCTGAAACCGGACGTCGTCTACTTTGGCGGCTGCCATCCTGAAGCCGGACCGCTGGTGCGCCAGATGCGGGAGCAGGGCGTGACGGCGAAATTCTTCTCCGGCGACTGCGTGGTGACAGAAGAGATGGTGACCGCCGCGGGCGGCGCGCAATACACCAATGGCGTGCTGATGACCTTTGGCAACGATCCGCGCACTATCCCGGCGGGCAAAGCAGTGATCGAGAAATTCCGCGCCGGTGGTTTTGAACCGGAAGGCTACACCCTCTATGCCTATGCTTCGATTCAGGCCATTGCCGCCGCCTATAACGGCGCGGGTAAAGACAATGAAAAAGCGAGCGAATGGCTGAAAAGCCACGACGTTGATACCGTGATGGGCGCGAAATCCTGGGACGGCAAAGGCGATCTGAAAGTCTCTGACTATGTGGTTTATCAGTGGGATGACAAAGGCAAATACCATCAGCTCTGAGACGGGCAACCGGTACTGACTTCCTGCTCCCCTGCGGGGGAGCACATCACACTGACATAGCGGGACGGTGTAAATGGATGCTTTTTTCTTGCAACAGCTGATTAACGGCCTGACGCTGGGCGCAGTCTATGGCCTGATCGCCATCGGATACACCATGGTGTACGGCATTATCGGCATGATCAATTTCGCCCATGGCGAAGTCTATATGATCTCGGCTTATCTCTGCGCCATCGGCCTTGGGCTGCTCTCCTTCTTTGGTATTCACTCTTTTCCGCTGCTGATCTTCTGCACGCTCATTTTCACCATTGTGGTCACCGGCGTGTACGGCTGGGTGATCGAACGCATTGCCTACCGCCCGTTGCGTAACTCCACACGACTGGCACCGCTGATTTCCGCAATCGGTATGTCGCTGATTTTGCAGAACTACGTGCAGATCAGCCAGGGGCCAAACCAGCAGGGTATTCCGACGCTGATGAGCGGCGTACTGCGCCTCGATGTCGGCGACGGCATCGTGCAGATCACCTGGACGAAAGTCTTTATCCTGCTGGCGGCGCTGATCGGCATGGCGTTGCTCACCTGGATCATTCAGTTCACCCGCCTCGGGCGCATCTGCCGCGCCACGCAGCAGGATCGGCGTATGGCCTCTATTCTGGGCATCAATACCGACCGGGTGATCTCGCTGGTGTTCGTGATGGGCGCGGCGATGGCCGGGCTGGCCGGAGTGCTGGTGACCATGAACTACGGCACCTTTGATTTCTACGCCGGATTTATTATCGGCATCAAAGCCTTCACCGCCGCAGTGCTGGGCGGCATCGGCTCGCTGCCAGGGGCGATGCTGGGCGGGCTGCTGTTAGGCATTGCCGAAGCGCAGTTCGCCGGGCTGGTGAACTCCGATTACAAAGACGTATTTTCGTTTGCCCTGCTGGTGGTCATTTTGATCTTTCGCCCTCAGGGGCTGCTGGGACGTCCAATGGTCACGAAGGTGTGAGGGATAAACGATGACAGAAGCAGTAAGCAAACCGGCGCTTGATGTGAAAAAGTGCCTGCTGGAGACGATCTTTGCCGGGCTGTGTGCGCTGGTGGTATTCGGCCCCATCGTCGGCGTGGTGCTCAAAGGCTACAGCTTTACCCTCGAGCCGCTGCGCGTGGCCTGGCTGGTGCTGGCGGTAATGGCCGGACGGCTGGTGCTGAGCCTCGCGCTGCAAACCCCGGCGGGGCGCAGGTTCGCCGGGCGTTTTGAAAGCGCCGATGATGGTGTCTACGTGCGGCCGGTGGGCTACCGGTCGCGGTTGCGCTGGATCATTCCGCTGATCCTGGTGCTGGCGTTTCTGTTCCCCTTCGTGGCGACCAAATATTTCCTCACGGTGGCGATCCTCGGGCTGATCTACGTGCTGCTCGGCCTTGGGCTGAATATCGTGGTCGGTCTGGCGGGGCTGCTGGACCTGGGCTACGTGGCGTTTTACGCCATTGGCGCTTACGGGCTGGCGCTGGGGTATCAGTATCTGGGGCTGGGATTCTGGGCGATGCTGCCGATTGGCGCGATCATGGCGGCGCTGGCCGGAGCGTTGCTCGGCTTTCCGGTACTGCGTATGCACGGCGACTACCTGGCGATTGTGACGCTCGGCTTCGGGGAGATCATCCGCCTGGTGCTGAACAACTGGCTCAGCTTTACCGGCGGGCCAAACGGTGTCTCGGTCCCGGCACCCACGTTCCTGGGGCTGGAGTTCGGGCGTCGCGCCAAAGAGGGCGGCATTCCCTTCCATGAGTTTTTTGGCCTCAGCTACAACCCGAACATGAAGTTCATTTTCATTTACGCAGTGCTGATCCTGGTGGTGCTACTGGTACTGTTTATCAAACACCGCCTGACGAAAATGCCTATTGGCCGCGCCTGGGAAGCGCTGCGGGAAGATGAGATCGCCTGCCGTTCGTTGGGGTTAAATCACGTGCTGGTAAAATTGTCGACCTTTATGCTTGGCGCCTCCACCGCCGGCATCGCCGGGGTGTTTTTCGCCACCTATCAGGGTTTTGTCAATCCGACGTCGTTCACCTTTTTCGAGTCCGCGCTCATTCTGGCGATTGTCGTGCTGGGCGGGATGGGATCGACGCTCGGCGTGGTGCTGGCGGCCTTTGTGCTGACCGTCGCGCCGGAGTTGCTGCGTGACTTCGCCCAGTACCGCGTGCTGCTGTTTGGCGTGCTGATGGTGGTGATGATGATCTGGCGTCCCCGTGGACTGGTTCGCACCAGCCGCGCCGGTTTTGCCATTCGCAAAGGAGTCGCGCCATGAGTGACAGTATTCTGCGCGTCGAACATCTGATGATGCACTTTGGCGGCATCAAAGCGCTGAACGACGTCAATCTGGATGTTGAACGCGGCTCCATCACCGCGCTGATTGGCCCGAACGGCGCGGGCAAAACCACGGTATTTAACTGTCTGACCGGTTTTTATCAGGCTTCCGGCGGGGCGATCCTCTTTTCTACACGGCGTAAAACCACCGACGTGATCCAGGTGCTGGGGCAAAAAATTCAGTTTCAGGATGTGGTGAAGCCCCGACGGCTGGGATCGCGCATCTGGTACAAAATGTTTGGCGGCACGCACCTCGTCAACCGCGCCGGACTGGCGCGCACCTTCCAGAATATCCGCCTGTTTCGGGAAATGTCGGTGATCGAAAACCTGCTGGTGGCGCAGCACATGCAGGTCAACCGCAACCTGGTCGCTGGCATTTTCAACACGCCCGCCTACCGCAAAGCCGAAGAGCAGGCACTGGATCGCGCGTTTTACTGGCTGGAGGTGGTGAATCTGGTGGACTGCACCAACCGTCTGGCGGGCACGCTTTCTTACGGACAGCAACGCCGGCTGGAAATTGCCCGCGCCATGTGCACCGGGCCGGAGATGATCTGCCTCGACGAACCGGCGGCGGGGCTGAATCCGGTCGAAACCGAGGCGCTGAGCAATATCGTGCGTGTTCTGCGCGAGCGCCACGGCGTGACGGTACTGTTAATTGAGCATGACATGAGCATGGTGATGGAGATCTCCGATCATGTCATCGTGCTCGATCACGGGGATGTGATCGCCCGCGGCAAACCGGCGGAGATCCAGCATAACCCCAGCGTCATCGCCGCCTATCTGGGCGCAGAAGAAGAGGAGATCGCCGGATGACGCCGATGCTGGAATTTCGCGAGGTGGACGTATTTTATGGCCCGATCCAGGCGCTGAAGGGCATTTCCCTGACGGTCAACGAAGGGGAAACCGTATCGCTGATTGGTGCTAACGGTGCGGGAAAATCGACGCTGTTAATGTCGATTTTCGGTCAGCCGCGCATCGCGGGCGGGCAGATTTTGTTTCGTGGCGAGGATATCAGCCGTCGCTCCACGCATTTTATCGCCAGCAACGGCATCGCCCAGGCTCCGGAAGGGCGACGCATCTTTCCGGATATGACGGTGGAAGAGAACCTGCTGATGGGTACCATCGCCATCGGCGACCGCTATCAGAAAGAGGACAAAGCCCGCATGTATGCGCTGTTTCCACGTCTGGAAGAGCGCCGCAGTCAGCGGGCGATGACCCTGTCCGGCGGCGAACAGCAGATGCTGGCGATCGCCCGCGCGCTGATGAGTCGCCCGAAACTCTTATTGCTGGACGAGCCGAGTCTTGGGCTGGCCCCCATCGTGGTGAAACAGATTTTTCAGATCCTGCGCGAGCTAACGCAGCAGGGCATGACGCTGTTCCTCGTCGAGCAGAACGCCAACCATGCGCTAAAGTTATCAGACCGCGCCTATGTAATGGTCAACGGTGAGATCCGCCTCAGCGGCACCGGCCAGGCGCTGCTGGTGGATCCTGACGTGCGTAAGGCCTATCTGGGCGGGGTATAGAGGTTTAACGTTCATTCACGTGATAAGGACTAACCATGAGTACAGCTCCGGACACTGATTTCACAAACGATTTGTCAGAATTTGTTGGTACACACTTTGTTTATACCTACGATAACGGCTGGAAATATGAATGGTACGCGCGTAACGAAAATACCTGTGACTACCGCATTCATCAGGGTCTGGTAGGGGGGCGCTGGGTCACCCATCAAAAAATGAATGCCGTACAGTTTGCGCCGGGGATCTTTAAAGTGGACTGGCATGAACCGACCGGCACCTGCGTCAGCCTGCTGTTTGATATCCGTCGTAAAGTGATCCACGGGACGATCTTCTTCCCGCAGTGGATCGCCGGTGAAGGGCAGCATCCTGAAAAAACCATCTGCTATCAGAACGAATTTATTGAGGATATGCATCGCTTCCGTGACGAAGGCCCGGCCTATCCTTATGTGGTTATCCCTGAATTTGCCAGGGTCACTTACATGAAAAATGAAGGGCCGGATAATGATTCGGTGATCAACATGCCGCCGGGCCAGATGCCGGCAGACTATTTTAACGATAAATAACGTTTCACTTCGTATCAGGGGCGCATGGCGTCCCTTTTTTAATTTACCGATCACCATTCCAGGGCGCTGTACAGAATTAAATCAGTGTGGTTATAGTGTCTTACCTCATTCTTGATTCAGGAATATCTCATGCCGGATTACTGTTTTTATCAAAAGGGTAAGCAAATGGTAGTGCTCGAAAGAACGGACGCGCGTGGCGCGTTGCAGTTGTCTGAGCAGGGATATGAAAAGCAGTTTGAAGAAGTCTGCGCCCCTGATAAAAGCCATGCGCTGGCGCGTTTTGCCGATATTCGTCGGGAAAAAGAGGTCGATCAGCATAATTTTCTGTCCGGTGCCGCCACTGTGCCGTTTATCGGTCTGATGGCCGCCGTTGCGACGGCCTTATTCCGCAGAAAATAACCACATCCTTCCCTGATAAACCGGTGGCAGCATGCTGAAAATACTGGGTAAAACGACCTCCATTAATGTGCGCAAAGTTCTCTGGACCTGCGAAGAAGCCGGGCTGGACTATTTGCAGGAAGATTACGGCAGCGGATTTACCCCGACGGAAACGGATGAATTTCGCGCCCTCAACCCGAATGCCATGGTGCCGGTCTTAATTGACGACGATTTTGTGCTGTGGGAATCAAATTCCATATGTCGTTATCTGGTGCGCAAAGCGGGGCGTGAGGACCTGTTACCCGGCGAACCGCGTGCCTGTGCGGAGGTGGAGCACTGGATGGACTGGCAGGCGACGGAGTTTAACAACGCCTGGCGCTATGTGTTCCCGGCGCTGGGGCGCAAGAATCCGGATTTTAACGATCAGCGCGCCATCGCCGCAGGCATCGACGAGTGGAACCACTGTATTGGCATTCTCGAACAGCAGTTACAGCGGACTCGTCACTGGGTGACGGGTGAGACATTTACCCTCGCCGATGTGGTGCTCGGGCTGTCGGTGAACCGCTGGAAAATGACGCCGTTCGCGAAGCCGGCGGTGCCAGCCATTGAGGCCTGGTTCGCGCGGCTTAATGAACGTCCGGCGTTTTTACGGCACGGCAATAACGGCATGCTGTGAGCAAGCGCTTACGACGTAGCGGTGAAATTCGTTAGTGACAGTCAGAAGGTATACACAATACCGAGGGTCGCAGACGCGACGTTTCGACGAGCCACAATCGGACTGTTTTCAGCGTGCTTATCCAGCCAGCTATAATCCGCGCTAATCATCGATCCCCAGTTTGCATTGAACTGATGACTCCATGTCAGGGTGCTGCTGGTGCCATAAAAACCGCCAGCCGCAGTGTAACGAGCAAAGCCGGAATGCGTGCTCTGCCGATCGTTTACGCCGTAAAAAGTGTTCATGTAGCGACTGTCGCCAAACAGCGCCGCGGTGCTGAACGCCACCATATCTTTCTCCGTCTGCCAGGGGATGAGGATGACGGAGCTCTGATAGTTCACGCCCTGGCTGTCACTCAGCGGTAGGGTGGCTTTGCCTTCCAGCGTGATCCGCGGGGTGATCGTCCAGCCTACCGCCAGCGCGGTGTTGGCAACGGCTTTGATGTTGCCCATGCCCTTAAGCATATCGCTGCCGTCACGCCAGTCAGAATCTTTATCCGCACGCCCGAGGTTATAACCAAGTGTGTGTTCCAGGTAGAGGCCATTGTCGCTTTGCAGGTCATAACCTATTCCTTTTTGCGAATCCAGGAAAAACGCGCCATCGCGTGCCTGAACATAGGGGAGGATCTGCGTATGGCGCTTATCTGAGCCGCTATAACGGGGGGCATTCTGCGCCGCGAGTCCCACGGTGACGCCTGACTGTGCGGAACTGGCATCATCCGCCTTAACCGCCCCCGCCAGCCCTGTCAGTGGAAAACAGGTCATGTACAACATCAATTTTCTGGTTATCATCCTCACTCCTCAACACCCTTATTATGTTGCCGGGTCATTTCTGAATGACCCCTCAGCAGGGCGTGAGTATGCGGCGGCAGTGTCAGCAAACTGTCAGGGATTTATTAAGAAACGGTCAAGGAAACAGGAATGTCAGGAAAACGAATTCTGATCATTGAAGATGACGCCGATGCCGCGGACGTACTCAGCGCTTATCTGTTAAGAGAGCAATATGCGGTGAGCGTGGCGGGTGATGGCCCTTCAGGGCTTGAAATGAGCCAACGGCTAAAGCCCGATTTGATATTGCTGGACGTGATGTTACCAGGCATGAACGGTACGGAGATCCTTGCAGCGGTGCGCCGCAGGGGCAACACGCCGGTGATCATGGTGACCGCGATGGGGGACGTACCGGATAAAATTGGTGCGTTGCGTTACGGTGCCGATGATTATGTGGTGAAGCCGTATAATCCGGGAGAAGTGGTCGCGCGGGTACAGGCGGTACTACGACGCGCCGCACAGGGCGCAGAGGCGTATCCGTCACTGCTACGCTGGCAGCAACTGGAGGTCGATACCGCCATGAGAACCGTCAGTGTCAGACAAACGGGCGGCGAGGCGAGCATTCTGGTGCTTACCCCCACGGAGTACAGCCTGTTGGCTACGTTTATGGCCTCGCCACTGCGACCCTTCTCGCGTCAGGAACTTCTTGAACGCTGCCTGCCGGAGAGTGATGCGCTGGAGCGCGCGGTAGATACGCACGTCTATAACCTGCGCAAAAAACTGGAAGCCGCAGGCATTCATGATGTGTTGATCAACGTGCGTAGCGTCGGTTACCGGTTTCGCCAGCCATGAACATGCAAAAACAACACACGCTGTGGCGCTGGATCTGCGTGCGCATTCTGGCTCTGGCTATCGGTTCGGTTGTATTAATCGCCTTTTGTATGTGGCTTCGCTTTGCGATGCAGACGTTCTGGATCTTCCACAGGATGCCGCCGGCAGTTCGTGATGAGTTTGAACTGTTGCGCACGCATCCCGGGATGAACCCGGCACGTTATCACGAGATCATGGACGCCTGGTGGGGCATCAGCTATTCAGATCCGTCTATTGCTTCCGGTGACTGGCTGATGGTGGGCATTCTGGTCGTGGTGATGATCCCCTTTATCGTGGTGCTGGGTTTGCGCGCGGCGCGGCCACTCTCAACGCAGTTCAGCCACCTGGCGTCTGCCGCCCATGCGGTCACCGATGGGGATTTTCACAGCCGGGCAGAGCAGGTGGAAAACGCACCGGTGGAGGTGGCGCAGTTTACCCAGGATTTCAATGCGATGATGATGCAACTGGCCCGTTATGAACGTGAACTGAGGGCATCGCATGTTGCCATGGCTCATGAACTCCGTTCGCCGCTGACGGCGGCCATTGGACGCCTCCAGGGGATGATCGACGGGGTGTTCACGCCGGATCCCGGCCAGCTGTCGATGGTAATGAAACAGTTACAGCTATTAAGCCGGTTAACGGATGAACTGCATCTGCTGTCGCTGGCTGATGCCGGTCAACTGGTGTTAAATACCTCACGTCTTGATCTTACGACGCTGGTGCGCGAACGGATGGCCTGGTTAACCCCGCAGGCTGAGGCGGCCGGCATGCAGTTTAACCTCATTGCTGAGCGGGCATGCTGGTGTGTTGCCGATCCAGATCGACTGGGGCAGGCGGTCACTATCGTTATGGAAAATGCGCTTCGCTATGCTGCGGAGGGAAAAATCCTCACCATCAGCGTGCGCAGTACCCCGCAGGGTGGCGAGATAGCCTTTCAGGATCGCGGTCCTGGTGTTTCCGCCGATTTTCTGCCGGTCATGTTTGAACGTTTTACCCGCGCGGACTCTTCACGGGCGCGCCACTCCGGTGGAAGCGGGCTGGGTCTTTCGATCGCCAGGGTAATATGTGAAGCCCACGGCGGCACGATTTCCGCCATGCCGGGGGAAGGCGCAGGATTGATTATCCGGCTTGTGATCCCGATGGAGAACGCCAGACAAAAAGGACCGTCCTTATGAGTGTGCCGCAAACAAAAGCTGAACTACGTTTAGCTATTGAAAAAAACTTCAATAAATTAATAAGTTGTCTTAGCGCAATCCCGCCAGAAATGACCGCAGTGAATTCAATGGATGGACACGCCAAAGGAACGGTGATGAGTGTCCGTGATCTTGTCTCGTATCTGCTCGGATGGAATGCTCTTGTTGTAAAGTGGATCACGTCAGAGGCGAAAGGGCTGCCTGTCGATTCGCGAATGCATGACTAAGAACGTGGGCAAAAAATAACAATATCCATTTAAAGTAAGTGCCCGCGTAAAAGTACCGGGACAAAAAATTCTCTCCACGCTGATCGGCGAAGACCCAACAAAAAGTCGCCGTCTTGACCAAACCTTGACGGAATGCGGGGAGGATCCTGACAGTGCTGCGCTTGAATAACGCATCGTTATTCAGGGGTTCAGCCATGACGGACAATTTTTCTCCTCTCTTCACCGCTGCCGCGCCATCATGGCGCGCTGTTTTTGCCACGCCTCGGCTGGTACTGACCTGCCTGTGTCTGCTGGGGTTAACCGCCTGCGACGACAAGCTGGAAAACAAGACGCCACCGCCAAGGCCCGTTCGCACTGTCCTCGCCCCTTCGCCTGCGGTCAGTGGCGCATACACGCAGACCGGCGAAATCCGGCCGCATGATGAAACGCAGCTGGGCTTTCGCCTCGACGGGCGACTGCTGACGCGCACCGTGGATGTGGGTGATCCGGTGGATGCCGGGCAGGTGCTGGCGACGCTTGAAGACAGTACCAGTCAGAATCAGCTGGAGAGCGCCCGTGCCGACCTGGACAGCGCACAAGCCGCAGAACGCCTGGCAGCGCTGGATTTAAAACGCATGACGCAGTTAAGCAGCACCGGCGCTATTGCCCGCATACAGCTCGATACGGCGCGTTCAGACTGGCAGTCTGCCGTTTCCCGGCGTCGTAGCAGTGAGGCGGCACTGAAAAGCGCCAGAGACAGGGTTGACTGGACGCAGCTGACCGCGCCCGTTGCAGGCGTTGTCACGCAGATTGGTGCAGAACCCGGCCAGGTGATCAGCGCTGGCCAGACGGTGATCACGCTGGCAGGAAACCGTGGGCGTGATGCAGTGATCAACGCGGCAAATCCGCAGATTTTTGCCTCCCGAGATGAAGAGGTTAACGTCTCGCTACTGACTGCGCCCTCGGAACAGGCGCGGGGGCATGTCCGTGATATCAGCCCGCAGGCCGATCCACAAACACGGACATGGCGGGTGCGTATAGCACTGGACAACCCGCCTGCCAGCATGGCGCTGGGTGCCAGTGTTGAGGTGACCTTGCCCGGTGCTGGCCCGGCGGTGATGACGCTGCCCGCCAGTGCGCTGACACGGATTGATGGCCGACCGGCAGTATTCGTGGTCGATACCGCCTCGCGCAAACTTGAACTGCGTCCGGTGACGCTTGCCGGCTTTACCTCTGATGCCATTCTTGTTACTGACGGTATTCACCCCGGCGAACCGGTTGTTACCGCAGGTACCAGCAAACTCCGCGCAGGAGAACAGGTTGCGACAGGGGGCGATCGTCCATGAAACCGTCATTCACCTCTCCTCGCTTCAACCTGTCCGAGTGGGCGTTAGCACATCAGCAACTGGTGACGTTTTTTATGCTGATCGTGATGGCTGCTGGCCTGCTTTGCTATGAACAGTTGCCACGTAATGAAGATCCGGCGTTTACCATCAAGACAGCAGTGGTGTCGGCGCAGTGGCCCGGCGCAACGGTGCAGGATACGGTCAACCAGGTGACCGATACGCTGGAGAAAAAACTCCAGGAAATTCCGTACCTTGATTATGTTGAAAGTAATACCCGCGCCGGAAAAACCATTATTTTCGTCAACTTGCGCGACGATACGCCACCTGCAAAGGTGGCGGATATCTGGTATCAGGTACGTAAAAAAATGCAGGACACGGCACCGTCATTGCCTGCTGGGGTTCAGGGACCGGCCGTGGATGACGAGTTTGATGATACGTTCGGGACGATCTACGGCTTTACCGCCGAAGGATTCACCCCCCGCGAACTCCGCGAGCGGGTGGAAGCGGTTCAACGCGATCTGATGTCACTGCCCAATGTGGGTAAAATTTCGCTTATTGGGGTGCAGGACGATCAGCTTGTGTTGAGGTTTTCACCCAGACAGCTGGCTGGCATGGGACTCAGTCTGCAACAGGTCAGCGATGCGCTGAACGCCCAGAATGATGTCGTGCCCGCCGGGGCGCTGCGCACCGAGAGTGACAATGTAGCCATTCGCGTCAGCGGCGCCCTCACGTCAGAGGCGGCCCTGCGCGCGATCACCCTCAATGTGAATGGCCGCTATATTCCGCTGACCGATATCGCCACCGTCCGACGTGAAACTGCTGAGCCACCGGCACCCACCTTCCGGGTCAATGGGCAGCCCGCCATCGGTCTGGCGATCTCGATGGCGAGCACCGGCAACATGCTCGATTTTGGTCACGCCCTGAATGCCCGCATGAACCGCGTGGCACAGCAACTCCCGCAGGGAATTGAGATGGTCAAAGTTGCGGACCAGTCGGTGGTGGTCGGTCAGGCCGTCAGCGGATTTGTACGCGTGCTTCTCGAAGCTGTGGTCATCGTGCTGGCAGTTTCTTTTGTCTCGCTGGGGATGCGGGCCGGACTGGTTGTCGCCGCCGCCATTCCCCTCGTACTGGCCATGACCTTCATCGGTATGATGCTGGCCGGTATCGGTTTGCAGCGCATTTCACTGGGAGCGCTGATTATCGCCCTCGGTCTGCTGGTTGACGATGCCATGATCACCGTCGAGGCGATGGTATCGCGCCTTGAAGCAGGGGACTCACGCGCCAGGGCGGCGACCTATGCTTTTAAGACAACAGCATTTCCGATGCTGACGGGCACGCTGGTGATGATTGCCGGGTTTATTCCGGTGGGATTTGCTGCCTCCAGCGCAGGGGAGTACTGCTTTACCCTGTTTGCCGTGGTGCTGATTTCGCTGCTCTGTTCATGGCTGGTTGCCGTACTTTTCTCACCGCTCATCGGCACCCGTCTTTTACCGGCACAGTTGACCTCTCATCACGGGAAAAATAAGAAAAACTGGCTGATGGGCGGCTATCAGCGGCTGCTGCGAAAGGTACTTCGTCATCGCATCCTGACGCTAGCCGCTGCGCTTTGTCTGCTGGGGCTGGCGGTTGTTGGCACGCGCTTTATGCAGGGAGAATTCTTTCCGGCGTCGGATCGCCCGGAACTGCTGGTCAGTCTGACGCTGCCCGCGAATGCGTCCCAGACTGAAACCGCGCGTCAGATCGATCGCCTGGAACAGGCGCTGGTGCATAATCCGCAGGTTGATCACTTTTCCAGTTATGTGGGGGCCGGGGCAATACGCTTTTATCTGCCAATGGATGTCCTGCTGGACAACGAAAACACCGCGCAGGTCGTTGTGGTGGCGAAAGATTTAGCCGCACGCGACCGTCTTAAAAAACAGCTTGAAACCCTGCTTGCGCAGCGGTTCAGTGCAATCGTTACCCGCGTCTCGCCTCTGGAGCTGGGGCCGCCGGTCGGCTGGCCGATTAAATATCGTATCACCGGCCCGGACTACAGGCGGGTACAGGCGATTGCGCGCTCACTGGCTTCAGCGCTGGGGAACAGCCCGGCCACGCGCGAGGTGAATCTCACCGCCGGTGAGCCGGAGAGAGTGATCACTGTGGAGGTCAACCAGACGGCCGCGCGGGCGGCGGGCGTCTCCTCGCAGTCCATTTCCCGGACGCTCAATGCGGTATGGTCCGGTACGGCAGTGACGGCAGTGCGGGAGGGCAACCGACTGACAGACGTGGTGCTGCGCGCCGACGATAGCGAGCGGCAGGATATTGCCACGCTGTCGGGAATGTTGCTGACCAACGATCGCGGAGAGAAGATCCCGTTGCGGCAGGTGGCGACGCTGGCATGGGGCGTGGACGATCCTATTATCTGGCGGCGGCAGCGGTTGCCTTATATTACGGTGCAGACAGACCTTGCGCCGGGTATGCGGGCGGAGGCGGTATCGCAGCAACTGTTACCCGCGGTGAATAAGCTGCGTGCCACGCTACCACCGGGGTATCAGATTGAGGAGGGCGGAACGGTCGCGGAGTCAGAGAAGGGCAACAGCTCGGTCTACAGCGTTCTGCCGATCACGGTGTTCGTCATGCTGTTACTGCTAATGATCCAACTCCAGCGTTTTTCCCGCATGCTGCTGGCCTTGTTGATGGCACCGTTCGGTCTGCCGGGAATTGTGCTGGCGATGCTGCCAACCCATACACCGATGGGATTTGTGGCGCTGCTGGGGATCATCGCGCTGGCGGGGATGATCATCCGTAACGCGGTCATTCTGATCAGCGAAGTGGACGGTAATGTGGACAGGGGCATGACCTGCGAAGAGGCGATCACGCAAGCCGCAGTGCATCGTGCGCGGCCCATTCTGCTGACGGCGTGTGCCGCTATTCTGGGGATGATCCCCATCTCCGAACAGGTTTTCTGGGGACCGATGGCCTATGCCATTATTGGCGGGCTGCTGGTGGCAACGGTGGTGACGCTGACCGTTTTACCCGCCGCAATGAGTCTGCTGATGCAGGCTGCAACGCGTCAGCAGAACGGCTAAACGTCGAAGGGCGGTGGAGTAAACATGTCGTTCCCTTTGACGACGACACAGATTTCACCGTTCTTGCTGACTAGTTCAGGCTGTCAGCCCGTTCTTTCCCCGGCGGTAAAACCCTGCATCGGCGGTTACCAGGGCGCTCTGTTTTGATCAAAATAGAAGCCCGCAGTCATGTCTGATTTTGCCTCTTCGGCCAGCCAGACAATACCTCTGGCCGCTTCCGCCACCGTTCTGTAGCCCGTATGTCCGTTAAAATCTGTGGCGGTGTAGCCGGGATCCACGGCATTCACACTGATACCCTCAGCCTTCAACGCGTTAGCGAAAGCTACCGTAATGGCGTTGACCGCGGTTTTAGAGCTGGTGTACCCCATTGCCTGCACCCGGGAATAAGGATGATTTACATCAGAGACCCATTCCAGCGAGCCCAGCCCACTGCTGACCATGATTATTCTGGCATTCGGCGCACATTTAAGCAGGGGAATAAACGCCTGGGTCACGCGGATAAGACCAAAAACATTCGTATCATAGACGGTCATAATGTCGTCAATAGGTTGCTCGCCAGGGGCAACATCATGCGCGCCTAAAATACCGGCATTGTTAATCAGCACATCCAGTTTGCCATCCTCGCGTTGGATCCGCTGAGCGGCTTCTTCGATACTCTGTGTACTCGTCACGTCAATAATAATGAGCTGTGCGTCGATACCCTCTTTGGTCAGGCTGTCCACGGCTGATTTACCCCGATCGTGGTCACGGCTACCCAGCCAGACCTTATATCCCAGTAAACCCAGCTCCCTGGCGGTTTCAAAACCAATGCTTTTGTTTGCACCCGTAATAAGAACGTTTTTGTTATTCATGTTCGCTTCCTGATGATCGGTTGAGTGTGGCTTTTTTTAGTAAAAAGCGGCTTTTGTGTTTGGCATTTATAGCCTGCCTGATAGTGTTTGATAATCAGGCAGAATGAGAACAGGCTGATCGACATGGCGAACAATAGCAGTGCGACGGGGATGGATAATCTGTCGGTTTTTATGGCGGTATTTAAGGAAAAAAGCTTCCGCACGGCGGCGAAGCAACTTGGTTTATCGCCATCGACCGTCAGCGAGAAAATATCTGCACTGGAACTGAGCCTTGGCGTGCCGCTTTTTACCCGCAGTACCCGCAGCGTTACGGCGACCGAGGCGGGCCAGGCCCTGGCCGGGCGCATTGCGCCCTTGCTCATGGAAATGAGAGCCGCCCTCAATGATGTTACGAGTACCCGGCAAATTTTACGCGGAGAACTGAAACTGAACGTCACGGGGGCAGTCATGGTGGACATACTGCCGCCTTTACTGGACCGTTTTCTCTCGCGACATCCGCAAATCCGGGTAGAAATTATGGTCGAGGACCGTCTGGTGGATGCCATCGCTGCCGGCTGCGATGCGGGTATACGGTACGGCGAACATCTGGCGAAAGATGTTATTGCCGTCCCCATCGGCCCCAGAATACAACGCTTAGCGCTGGCAGCCGCCCCCGCGTATCTCGCATCACGAGGCACGATCGATCATCCTGCCGATCTCCTTGACCATGAATGCATTCGCATGAAATTTTCGAGCGGTGTGCTGGTCCCGTGGCGGTTTGAATATCAAGGGGAAACCATCAATGTTGATCATCCGGGTTATATCACTATCGGTGTAGACGGTGCCTCTGCGGCCATTGACCTTGCGCGACGGGGCAAGGGCGTTATCGCCACGTTTGAAAACTGGCTACAGCCTCATTTCAACAGCCGGGAACTTGAACCTGTCTTACCCCAATGGTGGCAAACCTTTGAAGGACCCTGGCTCTATTTTTCCAGCCGGTTTACCTCTGCGCCATTACGCGCATTTATTGATTTTCTCAGAGAGGAGCGAGAACAGGGTGCTGTGGCATCCTGATCTGCTTCATCCTGAGTAAGGAGACAACAGATATGAAGATGATTGAAAGCGGCATTCGTGACGTAGAACAAGGTCAAAATGTGAAAGTCGTCATGCCGGTAAACCTCTATGAATGTAAGCTCGGCGATGATGTTTTCATCGGGCCATTTGTAGAAATACAAAAAGGATGCGTTATCGGTGACATAACCCGTGCTGGTAAAAGGCGTAGATGCTGGCAACCCCGCCAGGCTTTTGAGAAATCTGTAAGCATTGCCTTAGCCTGTTCTCAGCCCGGACTTATGCTCCTCAGAGGCGGATGGATGCCTGCCCGTTAAACACTAATTTGATGACTGGTAAGCGTATTACTGACGTAGCGATGAATCATCAATGCAGGCGGATCATTTGCAGGAGGCACATTTTCTGTTCCAAACCAGACGGGATTTGCCGGGCAGACGGAGCCACAAATGTAGGCAGGTATGCCCGCAAATAGGCCTGCTACTGGCCTGTGGACATGGCCTGAAGAAATGGCCACGATTCTTGCCGGGCGGCGTCTGATTAATTCCTCCATCTCAGTTAGCCCCCTGCACATCGTTTCATCCAGTGTCGGTATGCCAGATGAAAATACAGGGTGGTGCAAAAATAGAAATGATGGGAGGCCGTGTGCGTCGCTAAGCTGCTTATCCAGCCATTCCAGATGGTCAGCGACACTGCCATAATCCTGGTTATCAATAGTTGAATCCACACCAATCAGTCGAATGCCGCCGATGTCATGGCTTACATGCAGGGCCTCTCCGTGGGCATCGTGCACCCATTTGTTCTCACCCCAAATCGAACGCATCTGACTGCGATCGTCTGAGTTACCCGGCAGTATCAACGAAGGATAAGGTTGTTGATTTAAGCGGTCAGCTATTTGTTGATAACCTTCCTGCCAATGCCCATCCGTGAGATCACCAGTAAGTATCAGGACATCCGGTTGCAAATGCGCAAGCCATGTGAGTACCTGATCGAGCCGGTTCAGGTGATCATTTTCTGGTGCGGCGTGAATATCTGAAACCTGCGCTATCAGCATAACGATCTCCCAGGAGTAGGCTGTTTATAAAGTATCGCAAAGAAACGGGCAACGGCTCAGTGCCAATGCTGACCGGTCGGCACAATGTCTGCTTTTCGCCCATCGGGGACATCGGCCAGCATATCCGTCTGCTTTGTGCCAGAAGCGGTCGTTGTTTACCCACGAAGCCATGGGGTTATTGTTAGCCCTGTAAGCAACCCTTCAGGGCTAAGCAGTCGAGTAACGGTTTGCCCCCAGGGCTCCATGCGGTTAGCCACCAACAGGTGATACCCCTTCTCGCTCAGGATCCGGGTAGCTGAATCGAGATCCTGAACTTCATATTCAATCCATCCCTGCGGTATTGGGTATTCGGCTGGCCACTGGTCAGCACCAAAACATGAATTTGCAGCCTGTGATAATGGCCAGACAGCAAAATGCTTTACGCCCTGCAACATACCCTCTTCCGATAGCAGGTAATCGCTGTTACCTTCCATTGGCTTCAGTGGCAGACCGAGTATCTGCACATAAAATTCGGCGCTGGATCCAGTATCCTGCGAGATGGGGCCAACACCTGCGACAAACAAGACTCCAATTCCCGGTAAATTCTGCAACATGTCTGCTTCCCTGATGGTCTGAAATTGAATCCTGAATGTATATCACAACGCACGGAATCACTACGCTAAATGGACATCTCAGTGCCAGATGAGCGGAATCCATCACGTCCAGTAAGGCTTGCTGAAGATGGCTATCAACGTGCCTTCACTGAAGTGGCAACAGAGGTTTGCGCAAGATTAACCGACTGAAACGCAGGCATTTATCGCGAACCCGGCGGACAGAATGTCTGTGCCGGGATGACGGACAACCGCCAGCCGCCGGGACCTGTATTTATCAGAAGCGATAGGTCACTTTCAGGCTTCCCGTGGGTGACGATTTGCGCTGCACAATGGGGCTATTACGCGCATCGCCTGCCAGCTGCGTATAGCCGGCATCGGCTACCACGCTCCAGCGTTCGGTGAAGTTGTGCGTCCAGTCGAGATTGAGTGACCAGGCATAGATCCCCGAACCGGCGTCATACTGCGTAAACCCTGATGCGGCGGACTGCGGGGCGCTCACCCCGTAGTAGGTCTGCATATAATCGTTTGTCCCCCAACTGCTGGTCAGCGCCATGGTCACGCTATTTTTCGGCGAGTGATAAAGCGGGCTGACGATACCGACATGCAGCGCCGCGCCGTTGTCACGCTGGGAAAAGGGCACCTCAGCCTGCAATTGCGCACTCAGCCAGGGGGTGAAATTATACCCAAGGCCCACGACACCGAGCGCCGATCCTTTTATATTGCCCATTCCACGTAAGTAGTCGCTGCCGTCGTTCATATCGTCGCTATCGACATTGTGATCTTTACGGCCGGTGCGGTAGCTCAGCGCCGCGCTGTAATCGACGTTGCCAAGGTTGTTGCCATAACCGAGGCCGCGCGTCGAGCTGACAAAGAAACCGTTACGCATCGAGTAATCGAGTACCAGTGCCGTCGAGACGCGGTTTTCATCGGAACCGGAATAGCGCGGTGCGACATCCACGCCGCCCCCTACGGTTAAACTGGTACGCAGGGGCGGTTCTGCCGCCAGTGTTGGGGTGGCGAGCAATGCCAGCAGCGCGCCCGGCAGGATTTTTTTCAGCGGGCATCCCGCGAATGCAGGGAGGAACTTACGATGCGGTTCGGTGTTTCTCATTAAATAAGTCCTTATGGAGTCATCTGATTACGAGTCACGCCTAGTTTGCATACCCACCCTAAAGTTCTCATGAGCCGAAAATGAAGAAAGCCTGAAGCACGTAACGGTGAGATAAACCTGATAGATTTCAGTAACCGTTTTTTCTTCAGACGTTCTTCATTCACGCCTGGTAACGTAACTATTGTGAAAATTCTACTTATCGAAGACGACCTTGATCTTGGCAACGGCGTACGTATTGCGCTGGCCGATCAAGGGTTAGACGTCATATGGGTTCGCCGCAAAGCGGATGCGCTGCATCAGCTCGATCTCTGCGTGCCGGAGCTTGTATTACTGGATCTCGGGCTGCCCGACGGCGATGGCATGAGCCTGATGGCCGCGTTAGGCCAGCGGCTAAACAGGATCCCGGTCATCATTCTGACCGCGCGAGGCACGTTGCAGGATCGTCTGGGCGGGCTGGATGCCGGAGCTGATGATTATTTGGTCAAACCCTTTGTGCTCGCCGAGCTGCTGGCGCGGGTGAGAGCCCTTGCGCGGCGCAGTTACGGTTTTGACAATGAGGTGATCGACATTCGCGGGTTGTCCCTTCATGTGCCAACGCGGCGCGTGACGGTAAGCGCCCGCACGATTGAGTTGACGGCAAGCGAGTACGCGCTGCTTGAGACGCTACTGTTGCGCCCCGATCGCGTGGTGACACGCCGCTTTCTGGAAGAGCGGGTCTTCGGGGAAAAAGAGAATATGAGCAACACCCTCGATGTGCATATGGGCAATCTGCGTCGCAAAATTGGTGAAGGGTATGTGCGCACGGTGCGGGGTGTGGGTTATGTCATTGATACTGTTCCCATCGAGAAGAGGGAAGGGTGATGGGCACTTTCTGGCGCAGCCTGAAGGCCCCGACGCTGGCCCGGCGAATTATCATCGCCCAGATGCTGTTGCTTACGCTGCTATGGTGCCTCTTTCTCACCTTCATTTTGTGGGAGGACCTGCGCAGCCCGCCAATCCTCACCGGAAGTGAGACTTACGAAACCATCTTTACTATGGTCGATCATATGGATGATCGCCCACAGGCGCGAACCGCCGTGCTGGAGTCCTTCAGCCGGGCGCTGCGGGAGGGGTATGGCGGCGGTGACGATCCCGCGCTCTCAATCAGTCTTATTGTGCGCAGGGATCACGCAATTATTTACTCCTCTGAAGGCGCGCCAACCGGGGTAACAAACAGCATCTATGGCAAGCTACAGAATAGCGAGAGCGAAGGGCGCAGCTGGACCAGCCGTACCCTGAAATCAGCAAACGGCGATACAGAGGTCACGCTTGTCACGCCTGCCGGCAGCTGGAACTTCTTTATCTACCTCAACTCACGCGGCTACTACATCTTGCCGCTGCTGGTCTGCATCCCGTTTCTGTTATTTCCCGCCTGGCTGTCGATCCGCATCGCCATGCGTCCCTGGAACAGGGTGGTCAGCGAGATTGCTTTACGCACGCCGGAGGATCTGTCGCCCTTAAACGCCGTGCCAAAACATAAAGAGCTTCGCCAGATGGTAGATGCCATCAATGACTTTCTGGCGAGATTGCGGGAAAGCACGGAGAGGGAACGGGTGTTTATTGCCGATGCCGCTCACGAACTGCGCACCCCGCTGGCGGCGATGCGCATCAATGTTGAGGCGTTACAGGGTTATATCAGCAGCGAGCGTCAACAGGCATTGCTGGCAGGAATTATTCGTAGCAACAGTCGTGCGGCACGTCTCGTCAATCAGTTGTTGCTGCTGATGCACAGCGAAGCGCGCACCGATACAGTGATGGCTCCCGTGCCGCTGACCTCGCTTATCCAGGATCGCATGGCGGCGCTGTCGCCGCTGGCCGCTGAACGGCGGATTGAACTGGAGTTTTACGCGGATGATGAGTTTTACATCGACGGTGTCAGGGAGCGCCTGATGTCGCTGATTGATAACGTTATTGAAAATGCCATTAAATACAGCCCGGAGGGCGGGCGGGTTGAGGTCGCAGTGCGAACGTGTGATGCATTCACGCAGCTTCGCGTCTCTGATGCCGGGCCCGGTATCCCCGTTGAGCTGCGCGAACGCGTATTTGACCGCTTTTTCCGCGATCCCAGTCAGATGCAGAGCGGCAGCGGGTTAGGGCTCTCCATCGTCAGGGCGGTGGCGCAGCAACATAACAGCCGCGTCGGCTTAAGCACCTCTGCAGAGGGGGGATTAGTGGTGACCGTTGAGTTTCCCCGCCACGCCGTCGCTTAACAAAAAAGAGCTGCTTTACGAAGCGTATCGGCTTCGTAAGCAGTTTCACTCCCCGGAAAAAAGGAAAACGCTGGATAATATTTCTGGGCGCGCCTGTCTCTATCGCCCTCTCCATCACATTGTTTCCGCAGGCAGGCCTGGTGGTGGCTGTACTTTTGCTCTTTTCGGGGGGGGGGTTGCCCTGGTGATCCTGCGTGGCCCAGAGCCGCCAGGGGTGACAACGTCCCGCGCCACGACGGAAGAGGGGGCAGTCATCGGTATGAAAGCGTGCAGCGACTGGCTTTGCTGATGGTGGCGATGGCCTTTAGCACTTTCACACTCTGTAAAAGGCAATCGAATAAAAAACAGGGTTGGCACGTTTACACGTTAAACACCCCAGGGATTATCAACATGACGCGTATCGTGCCTGCCATCGCTCTCGGATTTCTGCTCAGCTCCTTTTCGTTGTATGCCAGCCCGGTTGGCTACCGCATCAACCCCCAGGAGACCACCATTACCCTCTCCTGGCAGGCATTTGGCGATATGTCACAGGCAAGGCTGGGAAATGTCACCGGGGATATTACGCTTAATGCCGGCAACGACAGCGATGACACTGTTCATGTCTCCATCCCGGTAGCGATGCTCAATGCCTCTAACCCGCTGTTAACCTGGCAGATGAAAAGTAGCCTCTTTTTTGACGCTGAGCGCTACCCGAATATCACCTTCACCAGCAGCCGGGTGGTAGCGCTGGGGCAGGGGCACTATCGGATCCTGGGCACTCTGGCAGTGAAGAATATCGCGCGTCCGGTCATTCTGGATGCCTTACTGAATGATAAAACCACCGGGCCAGAGAACATTTCCCTGCATGCATCAACCACCATTTCACGCTCTGCGTTCAATATGGCCAGTTTCGCGGCGCTGGTTGATGACCACGTGACAATCAATATTGCGATTCAGGCCCGCCTGCACCGGGCCGTCTGAGCGCGCGCCTTTGGCTAGGAAAGTGCTGCCTGCAGGGTGAGCGCGTTTTGCTTAAGCTGGGACGTGGGGTTACGGCCAATCAACACAAACTGATAACCCTTTGAGTGCCACCAGACAAGGTTCATCTGGTGGCGCTGCTCGTGATTCAGCTCCGGGCGGGCGGGCTGGCTGTCCGGCGAAATGCAGAGCGCCATTGGGCCATAATCGGCATGCATCCAGGCGATCTGCGCAATGGAGGTGGTGTCATAGCGCAGAATGCGCACCATTTTCAGCTCTGCTCCATGCAGTTCAAGTTGTTGCTCATTCGCCTGTAAACCGATGTCCTGTGCCGTGCGTGCCAGCCCGCGCTGCAATGCTGCGGGCGAGCTGTCTGCATCAAGCAGTGTCTCTGCGCTGTAGAGCGACATATATTGCGCCTCAAGGTCACGAATTTTTTCGCTCTCTCCCAACGCTTTCGTTGCAGGGCCTGCCAGATAGCCCAGCCCTGAACCGATCACCAGAAAACTGAGCGAGGCGGCGATTAGCGCCCGTCGGCTGACGCCACTGGCCTTCGGTGCAGTTGCCGCTGGCCGGGCGAGCAGGGTGGCGAGTTGTGCTTCCATGCGTGATTGCGGTGCTTCATTAAGCAGTGGCGCAAAAGCGCTGGCAATCTCTTGCTGGTTCACCCTTAACGCATCAGCGCGTGCGGCGAGCTGTGCATCCTCAGCCAGCGCGGCCTCGAAACGCCGGGCATCGCTTGCCTCCATTTCGCCATCCAGCCAGGCGACGATAGCCTCATCGCTATAGGGTGCTGTAAATCTTATGGATTTCACTATCGCTTCTCCTGTACAGGACGCGGGGCGTGCATAAGCTGGGCAATTCTCGCCCTCGCCGTCGCCAGCCGGCTCATGATGGTGCCAATCGGCACAGACAAGGTATCTGCCGCTTCCTGATAGGTAAAACCTTCGACATAGACCAAAAATACCGCGTTGCGCTGTGCTTCCGGCAGGCCGCTCACGTGCTGCATGATTTTTCCATAGTGCAGGCGAGCTTCATCCTGCTCGAGGGTGTCCGGCGCCAGCAGTTCATCACTTTCGACGAAGCCTTGCCCGAGGCGCACCCGGCGGGCACGAACATCTGAAATCCAGAGGGAGTGCAGAATAGTGAATAACCAGCTGTCGATGCGCGTGCCGGGGGTGAACTGCGCGCTTTTTTCCAGCGCGCGCACACAGGTAGACTGAACCAACTCGTCGGCAACCTCACGATTGCGCGACAGAACCAGGCCATAGCGCCACAGGCGTGTCAGATGTTCAGCAAGATGCTGGCGGACGTCACTGGTAGTGATTTTGTTATCCTCATACATTTACTCAGGATTCAGCATGGCCATTAATCGCCGCCTCGAGATCCCGATACTCCTCGCAACTCTGCCCGCAGAGTGTGGCGATGGTTTTCAGCTGTGCTTTCGCAAGGTCAGGACGCCCTTTGATAAGCCACGCCTCACCCAGATATTCCCGCACTTTGGCATAAGTGGGATCAAGGGCGATGGCGCGCTGATAATAGCCGATACCCTCATCCGTACGCCCCAGTTTGCGCGTGGCGTAGCCCCGATAATTCCATGCTTCAGCCGTATTGCCATTTTTCAGCGTGTTGAGCAGATTCAGGGCCGCCTGATACTCGCCCTTTTTTGCCAGATGATAGGCGTAACGGGTTTTATCTTCATCACTGAGCTGGCTTGTTTTTTCGGGCACGCACTGCTTTGTGGAACTGTCGTACACCTGCCCGGTTGGGCAATCCGGCGTTTTGCTGTTGCTGCTATCGTCACCAGCAGCAAAAACCGGCGCGCTTAACAGAATAAAGGCCACAGGCAGCAGACGTTGAATCATGGCGATGGGTAATTTCATGGTGGACTCCAGGTTAACGAAACGCACGGCCAGGCAGCATGCGACGCAGCACGCCGTCCCGTAACAGGTAGTGATGGAAAAGCGCGGCCAGCGCATGCAACAGTGCCAGTAAGATCAGCGCCCACGCTACCGTGTCATGCCACTGAGCAAGGGTATGCCGCTGGGTGGGGGTAATTTCGACCCAGCCTGTCAGGTCGAACAGACCAAAGAACTGGAAAGGCTCATGCTGCGACCAGCGGAAAAGAAACCCGAGCACGATTTGAGTAAAAAGAAGCAGATAGAGCGTGCTGTGCATGCCATGCGCGAGCCCTTTCGCCAGAGTGGAGCCTTCAAGCGGCGGCATCGTAAACTGGCGAGAGCGCTGGCTGAATAGCCGCCAGAGCAGGCGGACAACCATCACCAACGCCAGCAGGATGCCGCAGGATATATGCACTGCCTGCAACCCTTTTCGCAGCGGCGTCCCGCGCTCCAGCAACGCCCAGATATGTGCGCTGGCAAAAAGAAAAATGACGCTGGCTGCGGTGATCCAGTGCAGGGCGAGAGTAAAGCTATCGTAGCGCTGTCGTGTCAGCGCCGGCGTTGTTGCAGTCATAAAGCGATTCCATCTGTGTGTTGATGATGGGTAAACGCCACAACCTCTGGATCTATTCGATAAAAATTTTTTTTTGCTTTTTACTCCGGCGTGCTGCGCTTGAAAGCTGAGTTCAGCGCTTAGTTGAAGGTGTTATTTTAGTGTGCTGTGGCACAGGAAGGGTAGGCAGGCCAGGGGCGAGAAAAGCGTCCGCTATGTGCCAGAAGCGGACGTTGGCATAAACAGGCATCTTAACTTTTGGATGCTTCCGTTAGAGAAATGCTCATTGAACTACTAACTCAAATTACAGCTATATTCACTGAGTTATATTTCTCCCACCTAGCAAACATACTGCCTATAAATATTATATCGATTGACATATCATAAATCTCTGGAAACACATTGCATTATAGATGCCACAGAGCTAGATTAATCTTGGATAACAAAATGTAAAAAATAAGATTGCATTTTAATCAAAGCATGTACTTTCTGTTGGTTTTTTGTAAAAGGACGATAAGCATATGAATGAGAATTTTGAAAGAAAACTCTGGCTATCCACCGTACCGCTCGTGTCTACTGACGTGAGAGGCCTCCCAACAGGGATAGCTTCGGGGTGTTTTGTAAGGTATGGCGAAAAAAAATTGCTTCTATCCGTCCAGCATGCAACCGGAAATGGCGAAGTATGGGCTATTCAGCAACAGTATGTTCCGAATCGAGGTGCAGAATTATACAGGTTAGGCGGAGTCAACTTTTTAAGGAAAATCAAAATAAATACTTCGGAAATTGTAGATGTTGATTTTTCCTACGTTGAAGTGCCAGAATCAACGTTTGCCAAACGCCAAGAAATAAACCCAAACACTGCTGAAATCCTTTCTGAAGAATATACTTCCATACTGACATCTTCTTTAGAAAATCAACCATGTGCAAACACTAAGTATGGTTTTAGCGGGCTTGTTCAGCCATCAATAGATCAGCGCGGGGGAAATAACTTTCTAGTTACTGAATCCCGCATTTATACTGGCCTTGAGTATCTTCGTACCGAAGGTGACTACCATTATTTTAAACTTCCTTTCAATCATCCTGGCCACCAACATTTCCAAGGTTGCAGCGGCGCACCAATTATCGGTGAAGATGGCGAACTGGTTGCTTTAGTTTGTGGTGGGAATATCAATACAAATGAGTTGTGGGGGATTTCACTAAGAGCATATAAATTTTCATTAGATGTTCTTGTTAGCGACCTATAAAGCAAACCTAATAATAGCCTGTATGGTTCATAAGCTTTAAAATCAGAGAAAATAAGTTAACAGGGTGAGGCATTAGCATGAGCATTATTTCCGAGAAAATATCATCTAGGATAAAAACGTTAAAGCAAGAATTTGCTGTAAATAAAAACATTGAACATCAAGGCGTAAAGGGTGGGTTAAACGAAGTGGAGTTGATAAAAATAATAAAAGACGTTATTCCTAGGAAGTATGAGATTTCAAAAGGTATAATTGAGAACTCATCTGGAGAGCAGTCAAACGAAACTGATATTGTAATTTATGATAATGAAATCCTGCCGCCATATATAAATAGTGAACTTGCCTTCGTCCCTGTAGAGGCAGTCAGATATAATATTGAAGTTAAATCAACTTTAACAACAAAAGAGATCGAAACGACAATTAAAAAATTTAGAAAATTTCGATCAATTGGCGGGCGTTCCCCCACTGTTCTATTTGCTTTTTCAAGTAACGCGAAAAAAAGCGAACTTAGCAGGTATTATGATAACGATGTTAACTTCTTAACAAACCCAGCAATTAGTGTACTCTGCATTTCAGACAAGTGTTACTATTACAAACACACAGAAACTAAATACCTGAAAGACTATCTTAGTAACTCTGATATAATTAAAAGCTTCATGAAAGATGAAGATTTTGAAATTTCTAATTTCACAAATATCATTCAAGATATTTTAAAAAACGATGATATCCTCTCAAAACTAACGAGGTCTCAATTTGCCTTCTTATTACAGTCTTCCATCCAAGCTAAGGTAATAGGTACCGATGTTGACACCAAAAAACTGACAATAAATGACATTAATTACAATGAAATAACATTTAAAATACACCAATGGATTGGAGTAGAGTGCTGTAATAATGATGTAGAGTTATCATTTTTCTCTGGAATATCGAACACCTTATCCAAGGAAGCTTTCGGTAGTTACTTACTTAACGATAAAAAACTTCACCTCAAAGTTTTTTCTATTTGCTATGAAGATATGTGGGGTAATTTAAGTTGTCAGCGATTTGATAAAAACGGCCTGGATGAGGATTTAAATGATATCAGCTTCAATTTTCAAAGCTCATCTGAGGAAAGTAAAATAACCTTTCACTTTAAAAACTCATCATAGGAAGAGTACAACCTGCACAAGATAGGTTCTGTCGGCCACCAGATTTATACCTTCCCCCAGTATGATGCTGAAGCCGTTTTAAAAGGCTCTTTTGTGGTTGCTGACAGTACCCTTCCAGCCAAAATGGGGATTCAGGCGGTAAGTTATGCTCCGCCCAATCTTTGTTAATTTCAGTATGATCCCGTAATCGTGGAAGTATCCCGGTAACCTTACTATTCAAATTTAGAGAATATACAGTATTCTAGGGGCCGCTCATCGCTCAAAGCGGACTTTTACAAAATCTCGGTAAGCTCAAATTCCTCAAAAACAAGTTCCATATCCTCAGAATAAGTGCCTTCACGTTCAAAATAACGTATATGGCCTTCCTTCCAATATTCCAGACTTAAATCACCTTCACCTTCTTTGCTGGCCAGCTCGCTCGTCATTTCACAGAAGCGAATGACCTGCATTCTGACAGTCTGGATCACGCATACAGGCTGTCCGGTTCCGTCAAGAATGATATTGTAACTTCCAACGCTGGGAGCTTCGCCCCGTTCATATTCACGCTGAAAAGAAGCTGCCGAACAGCATGTTGCTGTTTTGATCCCACTTAAAACCAGTTGAACGAGTTCGTCAGCAAGTTCAGGGCTGTCGCCAAAATGCCATGCAAGTGCACCAGGATAAATGCTTTTTAATTCATCGAGCTTTGTCATTTTCAGCCTTTGTTAATTTCATTTTTTTTGTAGGCAGCAGATCGTAACCCTGAAAGTTACTCATAAAAGGCTGGAGAAAGGCGTAACGAGGCCCATTGTTCTGTATCATGCCCGTAAACGACAAACGCCGCATTTTCACTTCCAGCTATGTCAGCAATTTTTTGCGTACTTCGCCGGATGCCTGCCTCATCATCCATATCGGTAACAAATATTTGACGCGTTGCAGCTTCTGCCATCGAATGATGCATAACAGCATCAGCGGCAAGTAATACGGTTCCTGTATCAGGAAGTCGTACTAAAAGGGACTGATGACCAGGAACATGCCCGCTGGTTTCAAGCAGGATGACTCCCGGTAAAAGCTCGTAATCCCCTTCAATCAGACGATAACGTAGAGACGGATGATCCCATGATTCCCGATTTACTTTAAAACGGGGATGTCCACTTTTGGCCAGCTCGTAATGTTCCTTCTGAATGATGAGTTCCGCATTGCTAAATAAATCATGATTACCGGAATGATCTTCATCGAGATGAGTGCATATAAGGTAACTAATATCTGCTGGACTCACGCCGATCGCGTTAAGGCGAGCAGTGACGGTATCTTGAGGCCTGATTTCAACAGTAAGACCAGGTAGATTTACAGTCTTCCCCACAAAAGAACGCGGCCAGCCAGTGTCGACAAGAATATTTATTCCATCGCCTGTCTGAATCAAATATCCAGGTACAGGTATGTCACCCGGATGCATAGTCCCCAAGTAAAGCATGTATAGGCGCATGATATTTTCTCTTATTTTCAACAGAATGATAAAAATAGATGAATATATGGCACTTCACAACACTCGCATCCACCCTGTCCTGATCTAACTTCCGCTCTTAGCTCACGGCGGACCTTAGCTCCATGTCAGGCCGCACTGCGCCAGAGCGGCGGCAATAATCCCATTAGCTCTGTGATAGTTATGATCCTGGCCAGTCACCATGCATCCTCTGTTACGTCAGAATTAATCGCGTATTGTTTTTTCTCGAAGAGTATTTCCATATTTATTCTATGGCGAAAAGGAATTTATATGTGATAAATGCACTAAACGAACATCAAAGGAAATGACCTTATGTCTCTTTATGACCTCAGGACCGAAGCGCAGGCGTTACCACAGTCATGGCACTCTCACGTATTAGGGCACGTAGGGAACGCAAATCTCAAAATTCTACGAATGGATGAACGCTCAGTAATTGAAGAGGTACATGAGTATGACGAGGGGTTACTGGTCATTGAGGGACGTCTGGAACTGCGTGTTAGAGGTAAAAAAATTACTGTAACCTCTGGCCAGCTTTATATAGCCAGGGCTGGGGTTCCTCATACCGTGGAAATCGGCAGCTATGGCACACTGGTTATCATCGACTTACCAGAAACATAAATTTTTCTTGCGATCAGAAGTGCCTGCCCTGAATCACTTCGAAGTGTAATTCTCAGGGTGCGTATAACTCTACTTCGCTCGTAGCAGACCAACAGTTGGTCATATGCAGACATTGGGATACCAGTTTGAGACTCTGAGTGCGGAAGGTGTTAATCAGTACATACAGGATGCAATGCCCGGTTTAGTAGCAAAAAAAAGAAACCGTCGTCGTGACCGGTTTCTTTTAAATTTAACGCTTTCTTATTTAACGCAGATTATCGGGGAAATTTTCCGGCAGTTCGCTTGCTGCGCAGGCAATCACGCTGTCGTTATCTGCCCCGCAGTCACGAATAAAGGTGATGGTGGCAAATTCATCAATAACTTCCGTCGGATAAGCCGGACCGGCATCGCGGTACTGATTCATCAGCGGAATATGGTCATTCTGGAAACAAACCGTTTTTTCAGGGTTATTCATCACCCAGCGCGGGAAGAAAATAGTGCCATGGAACAGTTTATCCCCCAGGTTGACAATTAAGCTCACATCCGTCCCGGTTGGCTCAGTCCAGGAGATTTTATAAATACTTTCCCCTACGCGGACAATATAAGCATGCTGATCTTTGACCCAACGATTCCCTACCAGACCGCTGTGAATACGGTAGTCGAGGGTTTCTTCATTTTTGACATAAATTTCGTAGTTCCAGCCGTTATCGTAGGTGTATACCAGATGTTTACCAACAAAACCGCTTAAATCATGTTTATCAAAGTTGCTCATATCAGGTCTCCTCTGTTCGATAAAGTAAGTCTAATGCTTTAATATTTGGGTGAATAGCGCTAATTTATGATGATATTAATCTAAAAAGTGAATCATTATGAACAGAACCACCCTGGAACAATGGGCAATCCTGGATTGTGTCTTCACCACCGGCAGCTTTGCCCGCGCCGCCGAAACGCTACACCGCAGCCAGTCTTCTATTAGCTATAATCTCGCGCAACTCCAGACGCTACTGGGCGTGACGTTGCTGGTTCCGGAAGGGCGACGTACTGTATTAACCCCAACCGGGGCCACGCTGCTGCGCCAGGTACGCCCACTCCTGAAAACATTCAGTTATGTAGAGGCCCAGGCTGCGACTCTGCAGGACGGAATGCGGTCGCAGCTTAATGTGGTGGTGGACGTTATCTGTCCCAGGGATCGCCTGTTCTCTGCCCTGCAACAATTTCAACAACGCTGGCCGCATATTCGGGTGAGGCTAACGGAAGTCACGGAGAGTATGTTCTCCTCCACGCCGGCGGTGGACGATGCTGATGTGATGATCGTGACCGACCGGCAAAATATTGCTGGCCGGGGAGAGTGGCTGATGAACGTGGATTTTATTGCCGTGGCCCATCGCGATCATCCGCTGCTGTCGGTATCCGGCACCCTGACCGAAGCACTGCTTGGCAACTGGCCACGGATACAAATAACAGATGGCGGTAAAACTGCCTCAGGGGATAGCCAGAACTGGGATTTCTCTACGCTGGATGCGGCGGCAGGCGCAGTCGTGGCCGGTCTGGGATATGGCTGGCTACCGCAGGCCTATATTCAGCAACAACTTGCGGCAGGCATACTAAAGCCGCTGCCCCTTAGCCACGGCACGCACCGGGTCACGCCTTTACACATCATCCTGCGCCAGGACGTTCCGCCGGATGAACCGGTCAGTTTCCTGATATCAGCTCTGAAAATGGCGCTGGACACTACATCACCCAATGCGGCGTCACAGTAAGCACCTGATTACAGGGTTTTATCACTTGCGACCGAACGCCCTTATAGTTGTCAAACTGGCCTTCAAATCCGCTGTCGGAGCGCTTTTATCAACAGGAAGAGAGATCAGAACGATCGCCCCGGGTTGTCGGATGAGAGATGACAATAAATTCGACGGGGTGATGGCTGTCGTTCCCGGCTTGATGTTTTGCCCCCGGCGGGATTTCAATTCCCTGCCGGGACTTGATTTCATGTTTATTACCTTCCATTTCCATCGTCAGGGTACCCTCAAGGACATAAAAAAACTGTCTGGAAACAGAGTGAAAGTGTCGCTTTTCGTGCATACCTGGCGGCATTTTTTCGTGAATAATGAGCATGTCCTGCCGGTTTAGCAGATACCAACCGTCGCAATCATCACCCCAGGTATAATGCTCAGCATTGTCTTTTGAAATCACCGTTTTTCTCCTGTATGTCATTTTCTTGCTGGTATTCATTCAGAGGCAAGCAGACTAACGCGACAAGGTAGAGAGCACTACCACCATATTTAGAATTGACCGCACTGCTTTAAATGGCTTGTCAGGAGAGGAGCAAGGGAAGCAGAAGTAAATAACATTACTTTACTAGCTTGTAAGAACGATACCGTCCGTTTCTCGCTCCTGGCGGACCTTCGACTCAATAAGAATGTCCGCTTTGTGCCAACAACTGACGTTATGCTAATCATTGATGAGATGATCCGGTCGGAGCGTACGCTTAGCCAGTTTCTTTTGCAGAATGATAACGATGATTGGGAACCCCGATGCGGAAATTGCACATACCCCCAGCAATGTGTTCATATTTTGTGGTGCTATGGTGTGCCCAGGTAATAGAAAAGCTGAAAGAAAAAATGCGACCGTTGTGATCAGGTACATTAGTGATGACTGCAATGAAGAAAATCCCGCCCGTTGCCCTTCACCAGGAAACGTAATGGTCAGCGCCGAGGAACAAACCAGACGACTGTAAGACGCACCGAGAAATACAGTTATAAATAGCCCCGCATGCGGATAGCCCAGAATGGGTATTAGCAAACTCACAATAAAGATGATGGTTGACCCTGTAGCCAGAATCAAAGCAGAGAAGCAGGAAGTCAACGCGCCTGTCATTTTTGTTGACAGGTATCCTGCAACTCCCCCTGCGAAAAAAAGCCATGGCAGCAGGCCTTGAGAGGCCCCCAGTTGCTGTGTCATTAATGGTACCAGAACAGGAATGACCAGCATCGGACTAAACTGTGCAAGCGCATTACTGGAAGCGAACAGTAAAGTATTAACATCGAGAGGCAGTGCGTGGGGTGTGTCGAAAGCGACTGGATCCTGAGGGATGGTGGAAACTATCAGTGGCAATGCCAACAAACACAGCGTACTGATAAACCACAAAGCGACATGCCAGCCGTAATGACCGCACAAAAATAGGATCGTGGGCATTCCGACAATGCTTACCATCGAAAATGATGCAATGACCGTCGCCAACATTTTTCCTCGCAAATTAGCCGGTGCGAGATTTATCAATATACTGATACCCACCCCCATTGTTGTGCCTCCAACCAGCCCTGCGCAGAATCGTAATGCAAGCAGAAGACTAAAGCTGGAGGTGGATGTCGTCAAAAGTGTCAGCAGGCCGAGTAGGGCCATGTTGGCGATTAAAAAACGTTTCTTATTGAAACGATCAATCCAGTAAAAGGCGATAATTCCCGACAGGACCGCTCCGAAGGTATACATGCCGGATACGTAGCCTGAGAATGATACGGGAACGGCAAAGTCTGCTGCCATAAAAGCAAAAACAGGATTGAACATCATATATTCCAGTGCATTTGTGAACTGGATAAAAGCCATGGCAACCGCTATCCGGATGAGGGCTTTATGATTAGACGTTGTTGTGATAAGTGACATAGCAAGTGACCAGTGGATGAATGATATCTGAGTTTAATTGATATCACTGCCGCTCATTAGATGGTAAAAATGGCACTCATTATTATCATTTGTGGGATAGTTGATGCGACCAGCTCTGGATTTTAATGCTCTGAAAGTTTTCATAGCGGTGGTTGAAAGAGATAGTTTTGTTGGGGCATCGAAAGTCCTTGAAATGCCGACATCAAACGTTAGTCGTTGTATTTCTCAGTTAGAAGAAAGACTTAATCTTCAACTTATTGAGCGCAACACCCGTCATATGAAACTCACCCAGGCGGGAAACCTGCTCTATTCCCGGGCGAAGCCATTACTGGAAGCGCTGGAGCAGACTGAAATAGAGTTAACGATGCGGCAAATGCAGTTCAAGGGACCACTACGTATCTGTATTCCCAATGAAATAGGACCTGCACTGTTGGGTTCTGTGGTTGCCGATTTCGCCTGCCAGCACCCCGATCTGGAAATTAGCTGTGTCACAAATTTGTCTGGTTTTGAATCCCTGCGAGACGATCTGGATTTAGCTATTATTGTGAGTCGTGGCCAGATGGATGACAGTGATTACATAGCTCGTCATCTGGTGACTATCCCTTGCACTATCGTTGCAGCCCCCTCCGTCATTGCGTGTTATGGCATTCCTTCTCGTATACAGCAATTTGCAGAATTACCCTGTATTACCACGGTGAATGCACTTAAAGGAGCTCCCTGGCAGTTTGTGAATGAAAAGGGGGAATTCGAGACGATTAAGGTTAAAGGGCATTATCGGGTCAACAGCGGAGAGATGGCAGGGCGCGCTGCGGTAGCGGGGGTTGGTTTCGCCATTCTTTCGAAACAGGCCTGCCAACCCTACATCAACGATGGACGGCTGATCGAGATTAAGTTTGAACAACCGCCAGCCCCACTTCAATTGTTCGCACTTTATTCAGACAGGCGTTATTTGCCCTCTAAAACGCGAGCGCTCATTGATTTCATGCAGCAGAATTTGAGCAATATATCCTTAGCAACCTAAGGCGACATTAAACAGCCACAGAGAGTCCTGGTGTTACAATGGTCTCTACATGCATAACGTCTGCTTTTCGCTCATTCGGTGCGCGACGCGCTTTTATGCTAGCGTTATAACCTCATGCACCCTGCTGAGGAGATCCATTATGCTGCAAGCCCTCAATCACATCACGCTCGCGGTGAGCGATGTATCCAGAAGCTTTGATTTTTATGTGAAAACGCTTGGCTTTACTCCTGCGGCGAAATGGGCGCGTGGCGCTTACCTGACGCTGGGTGATCTGTGGCTGTGTGTCTCTGCTGATACGGTTGCCGGTCATGAGGATTACACGCACTACGCATTTAGCATCAGAAGCGAAGATTTTGAAGGGTTTGTCGACAGGTTGAAACGGTCTGGCGTCACGGAATGGAAAACCAATAAAAGCGAAGGGCGATCTTTCTACTTTTTAGATCCCGATGGACACAAACTGGAAATTCATGAGGGTGATTTAGCCAGCCGCCTGAGCGCATGCAGAGAACATCCCTACGACCAGATGGAATTTTTCTAATATCAGGTCCGGGCTAATAACACGAGCTTCCTTAAATAATACGAGCAGGCGCGCTTTACCGTGGATACGCAGCCTGCCGACTTTTCCCGCTTTGTCCCTGATGCCGATACGTTATGCAACGCCTGAACGCTGGCTAATGTCATGCCGGTTCCACTGTTATCGGTGAAGATAGATATCAGGTCGTGTAATTGTCCACGCGTAATTTTCCCTGTTAACGGGTTCATAGCCAAATTTTTCATAAAGCCAGGGTGCCGTTGTGGTGAACAACATAATTCTGCGTAGCTTAGCGAAAACAGGGTGATCGTGAATACACGCCATAAGCCACTTTCCCAGCCCGTCGCCCTGGTATTGTTCAAGCACATAGACATCGCAAAGATAAGCGAAAGTGGCATAGTCTGTTATTAGACGTGCAAAGCCTATCTGCGAATCATCATGATAAATGCCAAAGTTAAGGCTGTTCTCTGTGGATGCAATGACGGTTTCCAGATCAATTCCTTTTGCCCATGTAGATCTCGTTAAATACTGATGTACAGCATGCACATCCAGCTTTTCTTTGTCTGTGCTTATCAGGAATTCCTTCATATGCCATTCACGTATCGCTGTAATGCTCATTCTCATACCCTTATTTCAGCATTCTACTGTTAGCACCAGGACAGAATGTCCGCTATTTGCCCTTAATCAGCCACACAGACGTACCCCAAAAATAGTCTTTCCGTCCTCGTGCCGGTAGTACGCGCTGCCGCCGTGTAAGGCGGCGATGGCGCTCACCAGCGACAGCCCGAGACCGCTGCCGGCGGTATGGCGCACGTTATCGCCGCGCCAGAACCGTTCAAATAATTTCTCCGGCTCGGCCAGCGGATCCCCGGCGTTTGCCACCTCGATGTCGGTAGCCTCGCCGCGATGAAGGGTGCTGACCGCTATCGTGCCCTTATCCGGCGCATAACGAATGGCGTTGATCAGCAGGTTTGTCATCGCCCGCTGGAACAGCATTTTGTCGGCAGTAAGGCTGCCGTCAGCGTGGAGTGTGATAACCATTTCCCTTTCTTCTGCCAGCGGCTCCAGAAAATCGATAATGGTTTCCAGTGCGTCATGCAGTAAGAACGTTTCTTTATTGAGTTTAATATTGTGGTGGGTGGCGCGCGCCAGAAAAAGAATATTTTCCGTTAGCCGCGACAGGCCCTCCAGCTCTTCAATATTGCCTTCCAGCAACGCCTCATATTCCTCCGTGGAACGCGCATGGCCCAGCGCCACCTGGTTCTGGCCTAATAACACGTTGATGGGCGTGCGTATCTCATGGGCCAGATCGTCGGCAAACTGGGTCAGACGGATAAAGTCCGTCGACAGGCGCTGGCGCATGGCATTCAGCGCCTCGCCAAGGGGTAACAGCTCTTTCGGGATCGCCTGTAGCGGCACGGTGTGGGTCAGCCGGTCACTGCCGGTTTCCGCCATGATCTGACTTAAGCGGCCAATGGCCCGCAGCCCGCGGCGGATCAGCAATGGACTGACGGCAGCGCACAGCAAAATTGCCGCCAGCGACACCAGAATACTTTTCTGGCGATACTGCTCCAGCATCATCGCTCGCTCCCGCGCAACCCGCGCCAGCGTAATGGTCACCGGTCCTTCCTGCGAACGGGCCTGGAGGCTGAGCGCCGAGGCTTCGGTCTGATCCGCGTTGACCCAGCGGTGCAACTGCTGCTCGCCAGGCGGGGTACTGACCGGGGTGGGGGACATCTCCGGCAACGTCACGCCGGTATGATTAATGCTGACATTCTGCTCATGCGGCGAGCGGATGCTGAGAATATCCTGACGAATATCCACCATGCGGTTGAAATAGAGTGGCAAAGACGCCGGATGTGCGCCGTCTTCCAGCAACTGCCGTAGCTGGGCGGCGCGGTTGATCAGCGTCTGATCGTCGCGCCACACCAGCTCGCTGCGTAACGCGTTATACAGGATCAGGCTGATGCCGCCGCAGGCCAGCGCCATAATCAGCGTGAAAATGGCGGTCAGCCGCAGGGTGAGGGAAGGGCTATACACGGCCTGGCTCCTGATCGGACAAACAATAGCCCATACCCCTTACCGTGGTGATGAGCTTCTGCGGGAAGGGATCGTCCACTTTACGGCGCAGGCGGCGAATGGCGACATCCACGATGTTGGTCTCGCTGTCAAAATTCACCCCCCAGATTTCACTGGCGAGCAGCGTGCGGGGCAGGATCTCACCGTGACGGCTGGCGAGCAGCCACAGCAGCATGAACTCTTTGCGCGTCAGCGTCACCGGTATGCCATCCCGCGTCACCTGAAAGCGCGCCGAGTCCATCACCAGATCTGCCACGCGCAACGTGGTGCTGTGCGGCTGATGCTGGCGCAGCTGATTTTTGACCCGCGCCAGCAGCTCAGCAAAGGAGAAGGGTTTGACGAGATAATCGTTCGCCCCCAGCTCCAGGCCTTTAACGCGATCATCCACTGAATCTCTCGCGGTCAGACAAATCACCGGCGTGCTGCTGGCGGTGCGCAGGGTTTTCAGCACCTGCCAGCCATCCATGCCCGGCAGCATAATGTCCAGGATGACCAGACTATAAGGATGCGCCAGCGCCAGATGCAGGCCGTCCCGCCCGTCTGCCGCGTGATCAACAATATAGCCCGCTTCCTCAAGCCCTTTGCGCACCCAGGCGCTGGCTTTCTGGTTATCTTCAATCAGTAACAGTTTCATGAGGTAAGTTTGCCACGAAATATTGGGTCGCCCCAGCGTTTCAGCGCCAGATGACAATATGGTCATCTTTCTGACAGGCAAACGGCGCGACCACGGGGGTATAACAGCACGGTGATTAACAAGGAGATCAACCATGAAAAATTCCATCGCTGCTTTATCCCTCGCAATGCTGCTGGCTGCACCAGGCGTGACCTTTGCTGCCAGTAAGAACCCGATCAGCGTGCACGTGCTGAACCAGCAAACCGGTATGCCGGCACCGCACGTGGCGGTGACGCTTGAGCAGAAACAGGGTGAAAACTGGAAAGTACTGAACACCGCCAGCACCGACGAAGATGGCCGCGTGGCCGCACTGTGGCCGGGCAAACCGTTTGAAGCAGGCGACTATCGCGTGACCTTTAAAACCGGCAAGTACTTCGCGGATCAGAAACAGGAAAGCTTCTTCCCGGAAATCCCGGTGGAATTCCACATCACGAACACCAGCACCACCTATCACGTTCCGCTGTTGCTGAGCCAGTACGGTTACTCCACCTACCGCGGGAGCTGAGCCTGAATGAAACGTTTTATGCTTGCCCTGGCGCTGGCGACGGGGCCGGTCATGGCCTTTGCCGCCGGGCCTGCCACGGTTTACGACATGACCCAGGAGCTGAGTAATAAGCTTGCAACCGAGGCGCTGGCGGTCTGTCACGGCATGGATCGTCAGGGTGTGGTGGCCGTGGTGGATCGTGGCGGCAACCTGGTGTCGCTGATGCGGGATGACAACGTCGGGCCGCATAATACCCAGGCGGCGTGGCGTAAGGCGTTCACAGCGCTGTCCACCAAAACGCCGACCAAAGAGTTTGCCCGAAAAGCGCAATCCTCTCCGGATACGGTTAACCTGAACACCGTGAATGAGCTATTGCTGCTCGGCGGCGGTGTGCCGGTGAAATACCACGGCCAGGTGATCGGGGCCATTGGCCTTGCGGGCACCGGCGGCGGAGACTCGGACGATCGCTGTGGTGCCGACGCCATTCGCAATGTGCTGGGCGAAAGCGCGTCGCAGAAGTAATGCTGAAACGGCGGGGAGGGGGCTTCCCCGCCCTTACGCTTTTATCGATACATTCATACCGCTTAACCTTTTCTTAAGATTAATCCTATAACGTAGGCTTTGTATTAGCCCATTTTGGGCTTTTCCGGAGCGTACCCCATGCATAATAAAAGCACTGATTCATTATCTCTGAGTAAAGTTCCTGCGGTGACCGCCGCCTTCTGGTTAACCAAGATCGCCGCGACGACGCTGGGTGAAACCGGCGGCGATGCCGTCACCATGTCGATGAATCTGGGTTACCTTACTGGTACGCTGATTTTCGCTATCATCTTTTTGGTCGCCGTCATCGTGCAGATCAAACAGCCGGTATTTAACAAATGGATCTACTGGTTCACCGTGGTGGCGACCACCACCGTCGGCACCACGCTGGCGGACTTTGCCGATCGCTCGCTGGGAATAGGCTATCTGGGCGGTACGATGCTGCTGAGCACGCTGCTGATCCTCTCGCTGTTTATCTGGCGCATCACCTGCGGCACCGTGGCGGTGAGTTCGGTGAATAACGGCCTGTCAGAATGCTTCTACTGGATCACCATTATGTTTTCGCAAACGCTGGGCACCGCACTGGGAGACTGGACTGCCGACACCGAAGGGCTGGGCTATGACGGCGGTATTCTGCTGTTTGTCGGCGCGCTGGCGGTGATCTGGGCTGCCAGTCGTTTTACCTCGCTTTCCCGAACGGCGCTGTTCTGGGCGGCGTTTATCCTGACCCGTCCGTTGGGGGCCGTGGTGGGCGATTTCCTCGATAAACCCCTTGCCGACGGTGGCCTGGCGCTGAGCCGTTACAGCGCCTCTCTGACGCTGGCGCTGATCATCCTCGCTTTTCTCTGGCTGTTGCCACAGCGAGCAGCGGTGAAATCCGTTACCGCGAACGAATATTGATCGTCCGGCCCTGGCCTGATTTAAAACCCGGCAGCGTGCATCCGTCACGCTGCCGGGTTTTTTTATATTGACCCGATTTCATCGACGACTGTCCCCCGCGCCTGTCACGCTCTGTTCTCCCCTCCGCGTAAAGTAAGTCATCTCGCAGGCGCACTGCCGCCGGAACCTGAGTCTGAACACTTACAGGAGCAAAACATGAAATTAACGCAAATCCGAAATGCCACCCTCGTGCTGGACTATGCCGGAAAAAAATTCCTGATCGATCCCATGCTGGCGGAAAAAGAGGCCTGGGAAGGCTTTGCCGGGAACGCACGCCCGCACCTGCGCAATCCGATGGTGGAATTGCCGGTACCGGTTGAAGAACTGCTGGCGGTCGATGCGGTGATCCTGACGCATACACACGCCGACCACTGGGATGAAGCCGCGCAGCAGGCGGTGCCAAAGGACATGCTGATTTATACGCAAAACGAAAGTGACGCCGCGCTGGTTCGCTCCCAGGGGTTCCTGAACGTGCGGGTATTGCGGGAAGAAAACGCCTTTGTTGATGGCCTGACCATTTATAAAACCGACGGTCAGCACGGCAGCAACGATTTGTATGCCGATCCGCTGATGGGGGAATTACTGGGCGATGCGTGCGGGCTGGTGTTCACCCATCACCATGAAAAAACGCTCTACATCGCAGGCGATACCGTGTGGGTCAAACCCTATGTCCGCAGTTTGCAGCGCTTCCAGCCGGATGTGGTGGTACTGAATACCGGTTATGCTGTTAACGATCTTTACGGACCGATTATCATGGGCAAAGAAGACACGCTGCGCACGCATAAGCTGTTGCCTTCTGCGACTATTGTGGCGTCGCACATGGAATCGGTTAACCACTGTCTGCTGACCCGTGCTGAATTGCGTGAATTTACGCGTGAACACGGCATTGAGGATTGGGTACGTATTCCCGCAGACGGTGAAACGCTGACTTTCTGATCACAGGATAAAGGTTATGTCTGCTCTGACGGTTGCGGTAATCGCGACGACGGGTTTTAGCCCCTTTCATTTTTCGGTGCCCTGTATTTTATTCGGGCAGGCGATGCCGCAGCCGGATCTCTTCCGCGTAGAAATTTGTGCGGAAAAACCCGGCGTGGTGCTGTCTGACATCGGGCTGTCGATTAACGTAGAGCACGGTCTTGAGCGGCTGGACAGGGCAGACATCATTATTGTTCCCTTCTGGAATAAGCCCGACGAAAAACCCTCTCAGGTATTGCTGGATAAACTTATCAGCGCCTGGCAGCGCGGCGCTGAAGTGGTAGGGCTCTGTTTAGGCACTTATGTGCTGGCTTACGCAGGGTTACTGGATCACCATCGCGCCGCAACGCACTGGGAGTTCGAAAAAGATTTCACCGAACGCTTTCCCGATGTTCATCTGGACCGCAACTCGCTTTACACCAGTGATGAACGCCTGATCACCTCGGCGGGTACCGCCGCCGGGATTGACTGCTGTCTGAATATCATTCGCGATCATTATGGCTCGGCGATTGCCAACCGCGTGGCACGCCGCATGGTTGTGCCGCCGCACCGGGAAGGCGGTCAGGCGCAGTTTATTGAGCGCCCGGTGCCGGGGTCCACGCGCGACAGCAAAATGAACGAACTGATGGACTACCTGCGTCGCAATCTGCATAAGCCGCACGATCTCGACGCGCTGGCGGGGTTTGTCAGCATGAGCCGACGCACGCTGACGCGTCATTTTTTCAAAGCCACCGGCACCACTATTGGCGAATGGCTGACCGCCGAGCGCCTGCAACGCAGCCAGGAATTACTGGAAACCACGAACAAGAGTATTGAAAGCGTCGCGGCGATGGCAGGCTTTCAGTCGCCGATCTCGTTCCGGCAAAGCTTTAAAGCAAGATTCAGCGTCAGCCCAAGCGAATGGCGCAGGGCCTTTCGTGGCCCGGAGCCGGTGGATCGCGTGTAAACCTCATGCCGCGACCGCTTTGTCTGTTATCCACCAGAACCCCAGCGCCAGCAGGCTGACCGCCGCCCCCAGCAGGCACACGCCCGCCCAGCCTGCTGCGGCCCAGGTGAGGGTGGTGCTGATCGCCCCCAGCCCGCTGCCGACGGCGTAAAACAGCATGTAAAGTCCCACCAGACGGCTGTGCGCTTCCGGACGCAGACGGAAAATCAGGCTCTGGCTGGTGACGTGCAGCGCCTGGCCGCCCAGGTCCAGCAGGACGATGCCGAACACCAGCGCCAGCAGCGAACTTTCCATCATCGACAACGGCCACCAGGCAAGCACCAGCACCACCAGTGCCATCGCGCTGGTGCGCCGGGCATGGCCCTGATCCGCCCATTTCCCGGCACGGGAGGCCGCCAGTGCGCCGACCACGCCCACCAGCCCGAACGCACCGATCGCGGTGTGCGAAAAGCTGAACGGCGGCGCACTCAGCGGCAGCACCAGCGCGCTCCAGAAAATGTTAAACGCGGCAAACATCAGCAGCGCCAGCATCCCCCTTACGCGCAGCACCTTTTCCTCGCGCAGCAGCGTCAGCATTGAGGCCAGCAGAGGCAGATAACCTAAGCCATGCGTAGCCGGTAACAGCACGGGCAGCCGTCGCCACAGGGGAAGGGCGATCAACAGCATCAGCAACGCGGCACTGAAATAGACGCCACGCCAGCCTGCCAGATCGCTCACCGCCCCGGAAAACACCCGCGCCAGCAACAGCCCGATAAAGACGCCGCCCTGCGCCGCCCCCACCACACGGCCCTGTTCACCAGGCGCGGCGGCGCTGGCCGCATAGGCGATCAGTCCCTGCGTCATTGCCGTGCCGAGCATCCCGACGGCCAGCATCCCGGCCAGCAGCACCGGGGCTGAACGCGCCAGGCCGACCACCATCAGCGCGATGAACAGCGCCAGCAACTGGATCGCCATCAGGCGACGGCGCTCCAGCAAATCCCCCAGCGGCACCAGAAACAGCAGCGCCAGCGCACAACCGATCTGCGTGGCGGTGATCACGCCGCCCACCGCCGCGTGGCTGATACTGAAATCCCGCGCCAGGGCATCAAGCAACGGCTGGGCGTAATAGACATTCGCCACGCTCAGGCCGCTGGCGATGGCGAAAAGCCATACCAGGCTGCGTGACAGGGGCACCGCTGACGGCGGGGCAGTACAGGCGTTTTCACTCACAGGGTTAGGTCCATTCTGGTTGCAAAACAAAACTGATTGAATACTCGGTAAGGTAGTTTTAAAATGCAACCAATGCAAGTCCCACCTGTTTCAGGAGCGTTTATGAAATCCAGTACTGCGCTGAGCAGCGCCCCGTGTCCGGTGGCGCGCACCGTTGATCTGATTGGCGATCGCTGGTCGCTGCTGATCGTGCGCGACGCGTTTGATGGTATGCGCCGGTTCAGCGATTTCCAGCGCAGCCTCGGAGTGGCGAGAAACATTCTTACCGACCGGCTGTACCGGCTGGCGGAGGCGGGCATTCTGGCCCGAGAAGACGCGCCGGACGGGTCGGCATACCAGCACTATGTGCTGACGCCGCAGGGGCAAAGCCTGTTTCCGGTGGTGGTGGCGCTGCGCCAGTGGGGCGAGCAGCATCTGTTTGCGGCGGGTGAGCCGCACTCACAGCTTATTGACAGGCGAACAGGAAAACCGCTGTTGCCGCTCAGGGTGCAGGGGAAGGACGGCATGGCGGTATCACCAGAGGATACCGAAGTGCGGAAAGTGACCTGACGCCGCGCTGGCTACACGCGAGGAGAGGCGCTGATCTCGTAACAGAAATCCATAAACGCCTCGACCGCTGCCGGTGCCAGCCTGCGGGAGGGGCGCACAATGTACAGCGGATAGGTTTCCCCCGGCCAGTCCGGAAAAAGCTCCACCAGTTCGCCGCTCGCCAGCAGTGATTCGACTCCCAGCGCCAGCACCTGCGCCACGCCATCGCCGGCAACACAGGCGCGCAGCATCAGGTCAGGATCGGTGGTTGTCAGCGGCCCCTGGGTATCCACTATGCGCATTTCATGACCACGATGAAACTCCCAGTCAAAAGGTTTGCTGGTGCGCGGGTCGATAAACTGTAAACAATCATGCCCCCGTAAGTCGTCCGGGTGCGATGGACGACCGTGACGCGCCAGATAGGACGGGGCAGCGACGGTCAGAACGCGGGTTCTGAGCAGCAAACGTGAGGTCATCGTCGACTGCGGCTGCGGACCAAAGCGCACGGCCACGTCGATGCCTTCCGCCACCATATCGCCGACATCCGGCTGCTGTAACACCACCAGTTGCAGGTTGGGATGCCGCTCGCGCAGCAGGGAAAGCTTATCTGCCAGCACGTAACGGGAAAAAAGCGGATTCAGACTGACGCGAAGCGTGCCCCGCACGGTATCCGCCGCGCCTGACACATAACTGGCCGCTTCTTCGATGCCATTCAAATGCGGCGACACGCGTTCGTACAGCGCGGCCCCCTCGCTGGTGAGATGTAAAGTGCGGGTAGTACGATCCAGTAACCGGATCCCCAGCCGCACTTCCAGCCGGGAAATCGCCCGGCTGACGCCTGACGCCGATAACCCCAGCACCTCACCGGCGCGACTGAAACTGCCGGATTCTACCACTGCCGCCAGGATACTCATCCCGGCTAAAAGCCTGCCGTCGACACTCATCGCGATCCTATTAATGATTTTTAGCAAAGATGATTTGCCCAAGCCTACCTTTATCAAAAATTCCCTGCAACTTATTGTGAGCGCCGGTAAAGACAGCGTTACCGTTCACAGCCATTCAGAGGACAGATCCATGACTCAACAACGTAGTGTATTTAAAGGCGGCATCATTCTGACGCTGGACGCCAGCGTGCCCAATCTGACGGTGGGTGACGTGCTGGTGGAAGGGGATCGTATTGTCGCCGTGGGCGAAAATCTTGCCGCTGAAGGGGCAGAGGTGATTGATGCGCGCGGGCATATTGTGATGCCGGGGCTGGTAAATGCCCATCACCATATGTGGCTTGGCGTAATGCGCCGACTGATGCCCGATGTTGACGATCTCTTTGCCTATATCGATGTGGTAGCGGAAAAGCTCGGTGCCTGTTACCGCCCGCAGGACATGTACCTGAGCACGCGACTCACGGCGGTCAGCCTGCTGGATGCGGGTGTCACGACGGTAATCGACGCCTGCCACAGCTCCCGCAGCCCGGCCCATACCGACGCGGCCCTGGCGGCGCTTGAGGAAAGCGGCATCCGGGCGCTGCATATGGTGGGGGCGGCGATGGATAAACAGGCGTCTGCGGCGCATCTGCCCGGCGATTTGTCACGCCTGGCCGGGGAATGGAATCACCCGGAAAGCCGCGTCCAGGTGGGGCTGTTCGGACAGCTTAACCTGGCGTGGTGGCGGGCCGCTCGCGCGCTGGATATGCGCATTCTCACCGAATTTATTGGCGATCTCAGCACGCTGCCCGCGGAGTTTACCGAACCCGGCGTGCTTGGCCCGCACAACATTTTCAACCACTGCACCCGCCTGCCGGAAGAAACCTGGCATGTGCTGGCAGAGGCGGGCGTCAACGTGACGATCAATCCCCGCTCGGATGCGCTGTTTGGCTTTGACGATGACAGTTTCGCCTACCAGCAGGCACGCGATCGTGGGCTGAAACCGGCTATCGGCATCGATCTCGACACCGCGTTTGGCAGCGATATGTTTGGCGAAATGCATGCGCTGTTCAGCCAGCAGCGGGCAGCCATGAGCGCCCGCCGTTTCCGTGGTGAAGCGGATGTGCCTGCGCCGATCACCGTGGACGCGGTGTTGCAGGCGGCGACCGTCAACGGCGCGCGTGCGGCGGGTCTTGAGGATCGCATCGGCACGCTCACACCGGGCAAGCAGGCGGACATCATCATGCTGAAACTCTCCGGCGCGGGCGTGTTCCCGGTGACCTCCGTCACCGGCACCGTCGTGCAGGCGCTGGAGCGGGCCGATGTGGACACGGTGATGGTTGCCGGTCAGGTGCGTAAACGTCACGGCACGCTTATCGGCGTCGATCTGCAACAGCTTAACGCTGAGATCACCGCCTCCCGCGATTATCTGCTGGCTGCCAGTGGCTATCAGGTGGATTTCTTTAGCTGATTTTTAGCGCGGCGTCGGGCTGATGCCGCGCTAACCTTCCCGTATTTTGTGAGGTCTCCATGTCATTATCTTCTGAGACGGCCATCAGCCAGGCGCGATCGCGTCCGGCATGGGGCATTGTCATTGCCCTGTTCTGCGGTTATCTGGCGGTGGGCCTGCCGCTGCCGGTGATCCCGCTCTTTGTGAACCAGCAACTGGGATTCAGTAACGTTGTCGTCGGGCTGGTCATCGGCGTGCAGTTTGTCGCCACGGTGTTATCCCGTGGCTACGCCGGTCGCATCGTGGATCTGAAAGGCGGGCGACGCGCGGCCATTCAGGGGGCCATAGTGAATGTTATGGCGGGGCTGCTGTATCTGGTGGCGGCCCTGCCGGGGCTGACACCCGCGACCAGCCTTGCGATCATCATCGCAGGCCGCCTGCTGGCGGGCGTCGGCGAAAGCCAGTTTGTCACCGGTTGCGTCTCCTGGGCCATTGCATCCACCGGGCTGCAACGAGCCGGTACGGCGATGTCCTGGACCGGCATGGCGATGTTTGCCGCGCTGTCGGCCGGTGCGCCTGCGGGCATGATGCTCTACCGGGATCACGGCCTGCCCGCCGCGATGGCGGCCTGTATCCTCGCCCCTGCGCTGGCGGCGTTTATTGCCATTGTCACCCTCCCGTATTTTGCCGGTAGCGGCGTGCGGCTGCCTTTTTACCGGGTGGTAGGGCGTATCTGGCGGGAAGGGCTGGGGCTGATGTTGCAGGGGGTAGGGCTGGCAGGGCTGACCACGTTCGCGTCACTCTTTTTTGCCGCGCACCACTGGAATAACGCAGGCTGGGTGATGACGGCATTTGGTACCGGCTTCATTCTGGTACGTCTGCTGCTCGGTCACCTGCCCGATCGGATCGGCGGTTACCGGGTGGCGGCCTGGTCGCTGGCGGTGGAAGCGCTGGGGCAGGGGCTGCTGTGGTTTGCGGCAGATGGATCCGTTGCGCTTGCAGGAGCGCTGATCACCGGTCTCGGCTGCGCGCTGATTTTCCCGGCGCTGGGCGTCGAGGTGCTTAAACGTGTGCCGCCGGCCAGCCGGGGCAGTGCGATGGGCGCGTTTGTCGCCTTTCTGGATATTGCTTACGGCATCTCCGGCCCGGCGGCGGGCGCGATCGCCGGGCACTTTGGCTATGCCGCCGTGTATCTGCTTGGTATGGGCTGCGCGCTGGCGGGCATGCTGCTTTGCATGCTGTCGCGTCCGGCTGCGGTAAATTAATCAGGAGGGGTTATGTCACGTATTTTTATTTCTGGCTCATCAACCGGACTGGGTTTAATGACCGCCCGCCTGCTGGTGGAGCAGGGGCATCAGGTGGTGCTGCATGCACGTAACCGCGCCCGCGCCGACGATGCCTTACATGCGCTGCCGCAGGCGGAAGCCGTGGTGACGGGGGATCTGGAAACCATTGCCGGTGCGAAAAGTGTCGCCAGCCAGGTGAACGCGCTCGGTCACTTCGATGCCGTTATTCACAACGCGGCGGTCGGTTACCGGGAAAAGCACCGCCTGACCGCGGACGGGCTACCGCATCTTTTCGCCATCAACACGCTGTCGGTGTACCTGCTGACCGCGCTTATTGCGCGTCCGCAGCGGCTGGTTTACCTGAGTTCCGGTATGCACCACCATGCAAAAGCCAGCCTGGACGATATTTTCTGGACCCGCCGCCGCTGGGACGGAGCGCAGGCATACGCGGAAAGTAAACTCCACGACGCCATGCTGGCCTTTGCCGTCGCCCGCCGCTGGCCGGAGGTCTGTTCAAACGCGCTGGAGCCTGGCTGGGTACCCACGCGGATGGGCGGCGCAGGCGCGCCTGATGATATGGATCAGGCGCATCTCACTCAGGCCTGGCTGGCGGCGGGGGATGACGCCAGGGTAACTGGCACCTATTTTTATCATCTGCAACGTCTTGCTGCTAACCCGCAGGCCCATGACCCACAACTTCAGGCGCGGTTACTGCAAATCTGCGAGGAGGTAAGCGGCATAGCGCTGCCATAATGCCGGGACGTGCGAATACTACGGGGCGCATGTCTGTTAAAAGTGGCAGATTATGAAAAAAACGGCCTGCAATGCAGGCCGTTTGCTTTATTACGCTGTGGTGCGTGTGGGTCTCACCACGATCTCATTCACATCCACCTCATCCGGCTGCTCAATGGCGTAGCGCACCGCGCGGCCAATCGCATCCGGTTGCAGGGCAATTGCCCGGTAGCTTTTCATGGCTTCGGCGGCGATCGGATCCGTGATGGTGCCCGCCAGTTCACTTTCCACCACGCCCGGATGGATACAGGTCACCCGCAGCTGACTGTTTTCCTGGCGTAAACCATCGGAAATCGCCCGCACCGCAAACTTGGTGGCGCAGTAAACCGCCGCCGTCGGCGACACCGCCAGCGCACCAATCGAGGCGATATTAATGATATGGCCCGCTTCCCGCGCCAGCATCGATGGCAACACCGCCGCGATGCCATACAGCACGCCTTTTATGTTCACATCCACCATCTGATCCCACTCATCAACTTTGAGCGACGCCATCGGTGACAGCGGCATAATACCGGCGTTATTGACGATCACATCAATGCGTCCCCATTTTTCCAGTGCGAACGCAGCGAACGCCTCCACAGAGTGTCGGTCAGTGACGTCCAGCGCTTTCACCTCCACCTCTGCGCCGTTAAAACGTAATTCTTCCGCCAGCGCGGCGAGGCGATCCTCGCGTCGTGCGCCCAACAGTAACACCGCGTCGATTTTTGCCAGTTCGCGGGCGATGCCTGCACCAATACCGCTGGATGCACCGGTAATTAAGATCACTTTATTCGTCATGGGGCTTCTCCTGTTCGGTTAACGCTGGTGATCTTACGCCCGGCAGACTATAAAGATAATCCGCTCATTACTTAACAGACTGGTAACGGTGGCTAACCAATGACAGTGGATAAAAACGCGCTTGAGGTGTTTGTGATCGTGGCGCAGACGCGCAATTTTCGTCTTGCCGCCGAACGGCTGGGGGTGACGCGCCCGGCCATCAGCCAGACGCTGCGGCGGCTGGAAGATCGCCTGAACATCTCCCTCATGCAGCGCACCACGCGCAGCATTAACCTCACCGAAGCGGGCCAGCGGCTTTATGCGGAGGTCGCGCCCGCCATCGAACAGCTTAACGGCGCGGTGAGCGATATTGCCGATCAGCTGGCGGCACCGCGCGGCCAGCTACGGCTGGCGGTGTCGTCGATTGCCGAACGCATTATCGACGGCAGGATGCTGGCGTCGTTTATCGCGGCCTATCCGCATGTCGAACTGGACATCACCATCACCGATGAGGCGTACGACATTGTGGAGCAGGGGTTTGACGCGGGGGTGCAACTGGGGGAGGTGATCGCCCAGGATATGATCGCGGTGCCGGTGTCTGCCATGCAGCGGCAGATTGCCGTCGCCTCGCCTGATTATCTTGCGCAGTACGGCACGCCGCAGCATCCGAAGGATCTGCTGGATCATCGCTGTATCGGCTGGCGAAAATCCCCCGGCATGTCGCCCTATCGCTGGGAATTTGCCTGGCAGGGCCGCGAATTTGATGTGGACGTTAATCCGCAGCTGACCACCAATGATATGGGGGTGATGATCCGCACCGTCTGCGCCGGGGGCGGCATCAGCTTTGGCATGGAAGAGACGTACGCGCCTTACCTCGCGCGCGGTGAGCTGGTGACGGTGCTGGATGAATTTCTGCCGACCTTTCCGGGCTTTTACCTTTATTTCTCCGGCAGAAAGCATATGCCGCCAAAGCTGCGGGCGTTTATTGAGCATGTAAGGATGTAAGGGAAATAATCTTCCTGCGAGACGCTACGCAAATTCCTTCACCGGTAACACCCTGATATTGCCGTTTTTATCTGAAAGCGGTATCGTGCAGCCGCACCTGCAAAATCAGGTGCCGGGCTTGACCTCCTGAAATATGTTACAGGCGACATACGACGCGCCAGCGTCTATTTTTATGTCGTGCGCACGGCTACACCTCAATGGCGGGCCGGGCGGGGGCGTCGCAAGACGCGCCGGTTTCCTGTAACGCCGGTAAGGTCAACCCCGTTCGGTTCCGCCACCCGTGAGATTGACCTCTCCAGTGGCGGATTTATAACCCGTTACAGGAGGCTGCCATTATGGCTACGACCCTCAACCAGACTCACCCGTTACTTACCGTTCCCTTTGATGACGACACGGACTTCACCGTGCTTGCCGACTATTGCCATCAGCTTGCCGAAGCACAGGCGGAGTCACTTGATCCTGCGCTGCGTATGGCGTTATGTGGACGCCTTTCAGCCGTCTTCGCGCTGCTCAAACCGCAGCTTAACGAGCCGATCCCGCCGGAACAGCAGGACAGGTTTACAGTCGATACGCTGCCGACCCACGTTCCCCGTTTTGAACCTGATCCCGATACGCTTGGCGAATACTGCTCCGCGCTGACGCAGGTTTTATTATGCCGGAGCGTGACGTCACAGCAGGAAGAACAACTGCGCTGGCTGCTGGCGGATCTGATGGCGTTTATGACCGAGGAAATCAACGCCCCACGCTGGGTAAGAACCGCGGACGGGGTGAGATTTATTGATGAGGTGAGGGGGTAGGGGGTTAGGGCAGGTGCTGCGGCGGATGGGCGCGGCACCTGGGGTTGAAGTTTTAAGGCTGCATATCTATTTAGGAACAGAAGCGGACTCGATACGAGGTGTAAAGGTTTAATGAGCAAACTTGTATAGGGTAAGTCATAGCTGACTAGTAACCCGTCAGTTCTAAACCAACACTTTACATATCGGTACATTTTGTAGAATCATACAGCTGCAAAACTGGAACGTTCGCTCAACTAAAAAACGTCGTATAAAAAGCATTCAACTATTTTGCTTATCTTAGCCGTTAGCTCATTTAGAAAGTTCAGATCTTAGCTTTTTCATAAATAGAATTTATAAATCACTATCCGAAAATTTTTGTAATATTTTCCTGAACAATGGTCTATATATTTTTTAACTGAATAATGGCATATCTAGCTATGTTTTCGTGTACCTTAATGATAGGTTGGTAGAACCTCATATAGGACCTGCCAATTTTTGTGGTGTGCCGTTTAGTGCATGGTAACGAATGGGTAACGAAAAAATAACGATTAATACAAGCTCATATCCAATCCTACATTTTCTAATTCCAATATTAACCTAATAAGACGGTGCTTTCATATCTTATCCAGCCTTACTTAAAATCACTAATTTATGTTTTCGCTGCTGATTCAATGGCTATTGCCATGAATCTCTTGTTTCTTTCATAGTATGTAGTATGCTATACATGTTTTAATTATAAAGAGAAATTGAGGATGCCTATCTTTTATCCAACATTAGAAAACATATTCCGATTAAAAGTGCCACCCACTCCCGGTGAACTTCATTTGCTGAATTACTTTGCGGAGCACTTGGATGATAGCTACGAAATTTTCTTCAATGCCTTTATTGATGGTGACAGGCCAGACTTTATCATCCTTAAAAGAAATACGGCGATTATTATTATTGAAGTGAAAGATTATTGCTTAGCTAATTACAGTGTGGATGCTTGTAATAAGTGGCATGTTAACTCCGGTAAAGGACTGGTGCGAATTTTATCGCCCCAGTCTCAAGCTTTCAAGTACAAAACAAATTTATATAACCTACATCTACCGATATTGGGTTTATCGTATTTGAAAAATAGAAATTTTTTTAACATCGTCCACCCATTTGTTTACTTACATAAAAGTAACAAATCAGATATTGATAAGCTATATTCCACTGCGCAGAGCGATCTGGTGATGCGTTTGAGGAAACTTGATGAACAATATAGGAGTGGCGAAATATCCAGTGATCATTACAATAAGCAAGCAGACAAAATCTCGAAAATAAAAAGAAAAATGTCCAGAGATATGTCCATGATTTACGACGTTGATCGAATAAATAATCTTGTATCGAAAATCAAAAGCTTTCACCCACACGTTTTATTCGACGATCGTATCTATGATGATTTCAAAAGACGCTTGATGCCCAGTGATCATACTTTAAAGCAAGGGAAAAAAATTCCCTTAGATGAACGCCAGACAAAACTGGCGATAAGTGCATCTGCAAAAGAAAAAATTAAGGGCGTTGCAGGTTGTGGTAAAACCACTATTATTGCCCACCGTGCTGTAAACGCATTTTATCGTCATAATGAATCAGTATTAATTTTGACTTTCAATGTAACACTAAAAAACCTCATAAAAGATCGAATTAGCGATATCCTAGGCTATCGAGACGATCAAAATTTCCCAGTGACAAATTATCATCAATTTTTTTCTTTACAATTAGCTGCGATTGAGCAGGATATAAGTGAATTAATCAAAATATATGGTTTTAGTGATTTATTTAAACGTGATTTGTTCCGAGGGGAGACTGTTGAAAAATATAAAACCATTTTGATTGACGAAGTTCAAGATTTCGAAAGTGAATGGGTAAAAATTATTCGTGACAATTTCCTCTTTCCCGGAGGTGAAATGATCCTATTTGGTGACGAATCGCAAAATATTTATGAAAGAGATAACAAAAGATCCTCTGTCATCGTACAGGGATTTGGTGAGTGGAAGAAGTTAAGACGTTCTTATCGCACAAGCAATAAATCGCCTTTAAACCAAATTTTTAAAAATTTTCAGACAACATATTTGCTTAAGAAATATACAGACTCAGAGTTGCTTGAGCAAGAAGATACCCAGGCTGGAATTAATTTCGATATAATAAAATATCATTTATGTCATTCCGATTGGGAAAGTGAATGCTTTGAAACAATACAAAGCTATATTAAAACGTATAATTTCAATCCTAATGACGTTGTCATTTTATCGTCTAATATTTTTGTAATTCGTCGTTTAAATGAAAAATTTAATCAGTTTGAGAAAACTACCTGTATGTTTGATACATATGAAGAGCTGGCAGAACTCCTCAGGGGATACAAAGAGGACTACGATATTAATACATTAAAACAACTCTCAAAAGAGGAGTTGCAAAATGTTATCACTTGCCACCCAAATATTAAATTTGAAATTGAGCGGGTGAGAAGGGCAAAGAAAAATCATTTTTATCTAAACAGCGGACTGATCAAGTTATCCACGATACACAGTTTTAAAGGTTTAGAATCTAAAACCGTATTTTACATCTTGGATGACAAGGACACTCCTGAAATTGTCTATACATCTATTACACGATCTGTTGAAAATCTTATTATCATTGATAAAAGCAGGCATAAGGAATATGCAGGGTTTTTCCGCATGATAAATGCAGATTAAGCAGTTCGAAATCTAATTCGGGCAGTATAATTTATGCCCTTATCAATGTCACACTATAATATTTGTCAAATTGCAATAGTTCGAGAGGGGTATTTAATGGTCGTCAGAAGGCACAAGATCATCTTTTTATTAAAATTTCATAGTTTATTTTGTCAATGATGAATAGCTCATATGTAATTTAAGTATCTCGTCTTCTGCTACTTCGGTCGCATTAAAAATTATTATATGCGCTTGACGTACATATAGGCCTTGCGTGCTCACGTTTTACTGCCACTTTCCAAAAGTGGACTCAAATTCGAAAGTTACCTTAAATTCTAAATTTGCTTTTTAAGCTCGGTATGCCAACAAAACCCTCTCCCATCCCCGCCATCACTTCATCGCCACAAACCCATTCCCCACATCCCCCTTAAAAGCCTGATATGCTAAAACCCCGCCGCTATATGGCACAAACTGAACAGGAATTTGCCCTTCTCATGCCCTAACATACCGCCTTTGTGTATAACGGGTGGTATTAATGGCTGTACTCAGAACTTTTCTCTTCTTTCTTGGCGCGGCGGCGCTCAGCTCCATCGCCGTACTTTGCCTGTGGGGCGACATCTATCTTTTCGACTACGATATTCCTGAAATCTCCCTGACCGAAATCGTGCAGGAACTGGTATTAGCGGGCATCGTCGCCATTCATTTCCTGCTGGCGAAAAAGCATGAGCTGCTGCGCTACTGCAATATTCTGGTCGGCGGCTTCTTCCTGACCATGCTCATCCGCGAACTGGATGCGGTTTTTGATCTGATTTCTCACGGCAGTTGGGTCTGGTTTGCGCTGCTGGCGACGCTCTGCGCGGTCATTCTTCCGTTGAAACATTACCGCCAGACGCTGGCACAGCTGACGGAATACACCCGTTCACCGTGGTACGGCGTGATGCTGAGCGGTCTGCTGGCGGTGCTGGTCTTCTCCCGGCTGTTTGGAATGCAGGCGATGTGGCATGCCATCCTCGCTGACGGCTACGTCCGCATAGTGAAAAACGCCGTGGAAGAGGGCAGCGAATCCTTCGGCTATATGCTCTGCCTCACCGCTTCCATCGGCTATTACTGCAATTTCCGCAGAATGGCGTCCCGCAACGCATCACTTGCTAACGCGGGCGTGTAAAAAATCAATAAAGCCTCTGACCCTCTCCGGCACGTGACGGGTATTCGGGTAGAGCGCATAAATGCCCTGGCGGGGAAAACGGTGATCCGGCAGCACGCCGATCAGCGTTCCTGCTGCCAGCGCGTCCTGCACCAGCCATGACGGTAACAGCGCCACGCCCGCGCCGCTCAGCGCAAAGGCCAGCAACGCCGCCGCGCTGTCAGCCATAATGGCGGGCGGCTGGCTCGCCGCAAACAGCAGCGTATCGCCATCGGGCTTCACGACCTGCCAGTTCAGCGGCGATGAAAGGCGGCTGTGGGCGATCCACGTCGCCCCGGCAAGTTGTTCGGGCGTCCTGATACCGCCATCGCGAAGCGTGCTCAGATAAGCAGGGGAGGCGACCGGATAAATATCGAACTGGTCAATCAGCCTCGCGTGGTGGGTGGAATCCGCGAGTTGTCCGAGACGGATCGCCACATCAAATCGGCCGGCAATCAGATCGTTGTTTTGCGAGGAGGCCACGTGCTGGATGCGCAACTGCGGGTGCAGTGCCGCAAAGTCTGCCAGCGCGGGCACCACCACGCGCGCGCCATATTCCGGGGTGGTGGTGATGCGCAGTAAACCGCGCAGGCCACCGTGATCGCCGCGCACCTCGTCAAGCACCCGTTCGGCATCCTGTAGCAACTGCTGGCAGCGCTGGTAAAAGCGTTCGCCGGTATCGGTCATTGCCACGTTGCGGGTGCTGCGGATGAGTAACGCCACACCCAGTTCCTGCTCCAGCTGTTTGATATTAAAACTCACCACGGCTTTCGTCAGCCCCAGCGTCTGCGCGGCGCGGGTAAAACTTCCGGCCTCTGCCACCGCCACAAACATTTCCAGCCGCTGCATATTGATCATCGTGTGTGTCCTGCGGGTATGCTGATTGTCAAAATGATTTTGACAGTAAAACTACGGGAAGGGAATTTATCTGCCGCAGTGCGACGCTTATAGTGCGCGCTCTGTGTGGTTAAAGCTGAGAACAACATGACGTATCGTGCGCGGGTGGCCTGTGTGTATCTGCTGGGATTTTTTATCGATCTGGTGAACATGTTTATCGCCAGCGTGGCTTACCCCGAGATTGGCCGCCAGTTCGCCGCCAGCGTGAGTGAGCTGGCGTGGATCAGTAACGCCTATATTTTAGGGCTGACGCTGGTGATCCCGCTCAGCAGCTGGCTGGCGCGGCGCATCGGGGCGAAGCGGGTGTTTATGCTGTCATTGGGGATTTTTATCGTGGGTACCTGCGGCGCGGGAAGCGCCACATCCATTTATTCGCTGATTGCCTGGCGCGGCGTGCAGGGGCTGGGCGGTGGGCTGTTGATCCCGGTCGGGCAGACGATGACCTACGCACTTTATCGCAGCCATGAACGGGCAAAACTGTCGTCCGCCGTGATGCTGGTGGCGCTGCTGGCACCGGCGTTATCGCCTGCGCTCGGCGGACTTTTTGTGGAAAGCGGCCACTGGCGCGGAGTGTTTCTGGCGAGCCTGCCGCTGGCGCTGGTGGCGTTAATACTGGCAGGCTGCTGGCTTAAACCGGATGCACCGTCAGCGGCGAATGAGCGGCTGGATCTGCGCGGGTTAGTCAGTGGCGGCGTGGCGCTGATCCTGATCCTGACCGGCTTAACCTTTGCGGGCGAGCGGCTGTATCTGTGGGAGGGAGTGCTGCTGTTCGCGCTCGGGCTTGTGGTGATGGCCGCTTATGTACGGGATGCCCTGAATAAACCCGCGCCGCTGCTTAACCTGCGGCTGATGAAAGATCCGCTGTTGCAGACCGCGATGCTAATTTATCAGTTCGTGCCCGGCATTTTTACCGGCGTCAGCATTGTCGCCATGCTTTATCTGCAAAATCTGTTAACGATGCCAGCCACGGTCACCGGCGGGATGATGCTGCCCTGGGCGCTGGCCTCTTTTGTGGCGATTACGTTGACGGGCAGACTGTTCAACCGCCTGGGGCCGCGCCCGCTGTTTATCACCGGTTGTCTGGTGCACGGCGCAGGGATCGGGTTGTTGGTGCTGACGGGCAGTGCGGGGGATCTACCGCTGTGCGTGCTGGCCTTCACCCTGATGGGCTTTGGCAGCAGTCTGTGCAGCAGCACGGCGCAAAGTGCGGCCTTTATTCAGATAGCCGACGCGGATCTGGCCGATGCCAGCGCCCTGTGGAATATTAATCGCCAGCTCAGTTTCTGTTGCGGCGTCACGATCATCAGCCTGCTGTTCAGCGTACTGGCGGCACGTGGGTTGCCGGTGATGCAGGCGTATCATCTGTGCTTTGCGATAGCGGCGGGGAGTGCGTTAATCCCTGTTCTGTGCTGTCTGCGGATCGCCAATCAGCATGTGGTTTTACAACTTAATCAGGAGCAACAATGAATCGTTATTTTCAGGAAGTACGGGATGCCCACGCGTTGATCCGCGACTGTCTGGGTGATGCACACACACCGGATACGGTGTGTGACGCGTTATTAGCGCGCTTTAGCCCGGCGTTCTCGATGGTGACGCCGCGCGGTGCCATCATGGATTTTACCGCGGTCGATAATCTGTTCCGCACCCAGCGCGGTGTGCGGGCGGGGCTGACGATTGCCATTGAAGATCTGCAACTGATAGCGGAAAGCGACACCGGCGCTACCGTCACCTACAAAGAACGGCAGATCATCCCGGATCAGGGCGAAACGCTGCGCTTTGCCACGGCGGTGTTTGAGACCGGCGCAGATGGCCGGGTGATGTGGCGACATCTGCACGAAACCTGGCTCTGATAATGACCCCGCCGGGAAGCTTACTGTTCCGGCGTGTTCTCATCCAGAAGGCGAGCGCGGCAAACCGCGAGAATTTCATCCGCCAGCGGCGAGTCATCCGGGCAGGCGCGGGATAGCACCATGGCACCGACCAGATGCGCCAGCGTGTCGATCACATCGGCACGCCGCGTGCCGTCCGCGTCCTGCTCCTGACTCAGCTGCGCCAGTTGCTGTTCAATTCCCGCTGCAAAGGCCGCTTTAATCGTCTCAGACTGGCGGGAGGTGTCCGCCCCCAGCGCCGACATCACGCAGCCTTTGCCCTTGTTATCCCGATGCTCTCGCGAGAGATAACGGGTAATAAATTGCTCCCGGTTTATCCCGGCGGAGTGGTCTGCCGAATGCGTAAATCCGCACTGCATGGCCTCTGCCATCAAATCCGCCTTCGAAGCAAAATGTTTGTAAAAGCCGCCGTGGGTTAACCCGGCCGCCGACATCAGCTCCGCCACGCCCACGCCGTCATAGCCCCGTTCACGAAACAACACCGACGCCGTTTCCACAATACGCCTGCGGTTTTCACGCACCTGCTCTTTAGACACTTTCATTGTTTCACCTTCAATGCTGAACCTTCATGCCCTCAGTATACATTGATGATGACCATAATCAAAAAGCGTTGACAGATTAGATTATGATCATCATCATTAATCCGTACTTCCACCCGGCACGCCGGAACCTGTTATTCATTCAAGAAGGGTATGTTATGACCACTCCATCTGTTCTTATTACCGGCGCATCCTCAGGTATCGGTGCCGTTTACGCTGAACGTTTCGCCCGTCGCGGCCACGATCTTGTGCTGGTAGCGCGCGACAAAACCCGACTGGATACGCTGGCGGCGCGCCTGCAACAGGAAACCGGGGTGAATGTGGATGTGCTCGCCGCCGATCTCACTCAGTCCGATGACGTTGCGCGTGTCGAAACGCGTCTGCGCGAGGACGCCCGGATCGGCATTCTGGTTAACAATGCGGGCATTGCGCAGACCGGCAGGCTGGTGGATCAGGATCCGGCGTCCATTGAGCGCCTTATCGCGCTGAATGTGACAGCGGTTACCCGGCTGGCCAGCGCCGTCGCCCCACGATTTGTTCAGTCAGGAGAGGGCGCTATCGTCAACATCAGCTCCGTGGTCGGCCTGGCGCCGGAATTTGCCATGTCGGTATATGGCGCCACCAAAGCCTTTGTGCTGTTCCTGTCGCAGGGATTGCAGGTCGAACTGGCCCCCAGCGGCGTGTATGTACAGGCGGTGCTGCCAGCGGGCACGTACACCGAAATCTGGGAGCGCGCCGGGATCGACATTACCCACTCAACACAATTTATGGACGTGGGCGAGCTGGTGGATGCTGCGCTGGTCGGCTTTGATCGCCGTGAACCAGTGACCATTCCGCCGTTACGGAATGCCGAACACTGGCAGGCGCTTGATGCGAACCGCCAGGCGCTGATCGCTGACATCAACCAGGCCGAAGCCGCCGCGCGCTACCGTGCCTGAAACATAACTGAGACACCACTTTTTACATGCGGCTGATACACTGTTGGTTAATTAACCAGAACAGGAGAGCACATGATGTCCGATCGTCCTGCAATTGCCCTGCTTGGTCCGGGCGCTATTGGCACCACTATCGCGGCGACGCTGCATGAGGCGGGCCGCACGCCGCTGCTGTGCGGGCGCACCGCGCATCCGCAGTTAACGCTGCGTGATGACGACGGCGAAGTGGTGGTGCCAGGTCCGGTACTCAACGATCCGGCGGCGGTTAGCCAGCCGGTCGATCTGCTGTTTGTGGCGGTGAAAACCACCCAGGACGCCGACAGCGCCCGATGGCTGGCGCAGCTGTGCGATGAGAACACCGTGGTGTGCGCGCTGCAAAACGGCGTTGAGCAGCAAAATCAGCTGGCCCCTTATGTGAAGGGCGCAACCGTGGTGCCCTCGGTGGTGTGGTTTCCGGCCCAGCGGGAAGCGGATGCGTCCGTCTGGCTGCGGGCTAAACCGCGTCTGACCCTGCCGGACGTGCCTGCGGCCAGGCGTATTGCCGATGCCCTGAGCGGCACCCGCTGCGCGGTGGAACTATCCGGGGATTTTCTTTCCATTGCCTGGCGCAAACTGTTGCAGAACGCGGCGGCGGGGCTGATGGTGCTGGCGAATCGTCGTGCCGGAATGTTCAGACGCGACGATATTGCCGCGCTGACGCTGGCTTATCTGCATGAATGTCTGACGGTGGCGCGGGCGCAGGGGGCGGTGCTCGGCGATGACGTTCCACAGGAGATCCTCGCGGGCTTTCAGCGTTCCCCTGCCGATCTGGGCACCTCCATTCTGGCCGACCGCCAGGCCAACCGTCCGCTGGAGTGGGACATCCGCAACGGCGTGATCCAGCGTTACGGCAGGGCGAAGGGCATTCCAACGCCGGTCAGCGATGTGCTGGTGCCGCTGCTGGCGGCGGGTAGCGAAGGGCCGGGCTGAAAAGAGCCTTAGCAGCGGTCGCTGAGCGTTAGTCCTTAAACACCGCCTGGAGTGCCAGGTGCTGGATCAGCATAATGGTTTTGGCATCCTGGATCTCGCCGCTGCGAATGGCGGCGAGGGCTTTTTCGAACGGCCACTCCAGCACCTGAATATCTTCCCCTTCGTCCGCCAGCCCGCCGCGATCCGCATCCGAATATTCCGCGATGAAAAAGTAGAGTTTTTCCGTGACCGAGCCGGGGCTCATATAGGCTTCAAACACTTTTTCAACGGCGGTGACGTGAAAGCCGGTTTCTTCTTCGGCTTCGGCAATAATCCGTGCTTCCGGCGAGGCGTCATCCAGTAAACCCGCCGCCGCCTCAATCAGTAAACCCTCATGACCATTGATGTACACCGGCAGACGGAATTGCCGCGTCAGCACCACCGTTCCTTTGGCTTTGTTATACAGCAGAATGGCCGCGCCATTGCCGCGGTCGTAGGCTTCGCGGCTTTGCGTTTGCCAGGTTCCGTCGCTGCGCTGAAGTTCGAAGGTGTATTTTTTCAGGATGTACCAGTTATCGGACAGCAGTTCTTCACGGAGGTTACGGATGTTCGGACGTTGCGCTGACATGAGATTTCCTTTTTAAACAGTGACAGGAAATACGCTATCATGCACAATCGTGCATAATCAAGATCATTCGTGAAAGGTGAAACCATGCTGTCAGGTCAACGCAAACAGCTGATCCTCGATATACTGGCGCGCGATAAACAGGTGTTATCCCGTGAATTAAGCCAGCGGTTTAACATCTCAGAAGACTCTATTCGCCGCGATTTACGCGAGATGGCGGCAGAGGGGTTACTGCAACGGGTGCACGGCGGGGCGCTGGCGGTATCGGCAGCGACAGGCTCGCTGGAAACGCGGAAAAGCGTGCAGATTGCCTCAAAAAAAGCGATTGCCCGCAAAGCGGTCACGCTGATCCAGCCGGGGAATATCGTCATTCTGGATGGCGGTACCACCTCGGAAGAGATGGTTAAACTGCTGCCGCCGGAACTGGCGTTTACCGTGGTCACGCACAGCCCGACCATAGCCGCTGCGCTGATTACTCTGCCGCGAGTTGAGGTTATTGTTCTCGGCGGTCAGCTGTATAAACATTCGATGGTGACGGTCGGCGCGGCCATGATGGAATCTTTGCGGCGTATCAACGCGGATCTGTTTTTTATGGGCGTCACCGGCGTGCACGAACGTGCCGGTTTCACGACCGGCAATTACGAAGAGGCCTGCGTCAAACGCGCGCTGTCAGAACGGGCGGCAGAAACCGTGGTGCTGGCGTCGCCGGAGAAAATCAACTCGGCGTCGGCGTTTGCCATTGGCGATCTGAGCCTCGCCAGTACGCTGGTCATTGATGGGGAGCTGGACGAGAAAATGCGCACTATCATGACCCGCCTCGCCATCAGCGTGCTGTGAGCCGAAAACCAACCGGGGGAAGTATGCTGTCTGATGAGGGTTATCTGAAAACAATGCCGCCCGTCAGCCTGCAACCGGCGTTTGAGCAGGTGGTGGGGGAGGTGGTAAACGGCCTCAGGCACGCGCTGGGAAACATCCTGCACAGCATTTACTTGTACGGCAGCGTGGCGCGCGGTAATGCGGTGACGGGCGTATCCGATCTTGATGTGTGCGTGATCTTTACGCGCCCGCTGCGCGTGGAAGAAAGCGAGATCCTCGCCCGTCTGCGTCAGGATCTGGCTGCACATCACCCTTGCGTGAGCAAAATAGATATTGATCCCGGCGTGCTTGCCGAAGTGCTGCATCCTGAGAATCTCTACCGCTGGGGATACTGGCTGAAGCATCATTGTCGGTGCGTGTACGGGGAGGATCTGAGCGACCGGTTTGCGCGCTTTCGCCCGTCGAAAGCGATAGCCGTTGCGGTGAACGGCGATGTGATGGCAGTGCTGAACGACGTTATCAGCAGGATCCAGGCCGCCAGTGACCGTCAGGAACGCCTGATGCTGCAACGCGCCGCCGCCCGAAAACTGATCCGCGCGACGAATCTGCTGAGATCGGCGTGCGATACTGACTGGCCCGATACGCTGGAAGACTATGTGACGCGCGTTGTCCGCCGCTACCCGCAACAGGCGACGGCGCTGGATTATTTTTTGCGTGAAAGCCAGCACCCCGACGATGACGCCGACCATTTTATCGCGCAGCTGCGCACTTTTATGACGTGGCTGAACCGCACGTATCAGCCATAATTATTTACGGCTAATCGGCGAGGGATAACCGCCGGATAAGACATAAGAATGTTATGATCCGTGTCGCTGACAGCACCTGATAAAGACGAAAACCCCTGAGGGCCAGATATGAGCAATGAAGTACCCATCAAATATTATGACATCGCCGACGAGTACGCGACGGAAACCGAAACGCCGGTAAGCGAAACCGAACGCGACGCCGTGGCACGTTATTTTGAGATGCTGATCACCCGCTTAATGAATGGCGAAGAGATCAGCGAAGAAGCGCAGCAGGAGATGGCCGTCCAGGCGGGTATCAATGAAAAGCGGATTGATGAGATCGCCAATTTCCTTAATCAGTGGGGCAACGAGTAAAGGCCGCACGGATCGTCAGACAGCAAAAAGCCCGCTTTAAAAGCGGGCTTTTCTTTGTATGGCTCCTCTGACTGGACTCGAACCAGTGACATACGGATTAACAGTCCGCCGTTCTACCGACTGAACTACAGAGGAATCGTGTGGGGGCTAATGTTAGCGGCGAAAAACTTTTTGTCAAACCGCATTTTACGTGCAGGCGTTCGGCTGGCGAAGCCATCGCCGATTTGCCGGAATTACCAGCAAATTATGTGGAAAATACTTTGCAGGATTAGCATTTCTCACTCATCATTTGAAATGAAGTTTCACTTTCTCAGTAAGGTCCATTTTGAACGTCACTGCCGCTTTACGCCAGGCTGTCGCCCGTACGCCCTGGTACGCTAAACGAAAAAGTTACCGTGTACTTTTCTGGCGTGAAATCACCCCGCTTGCCGTGCCTATCTTCCTCGAAAATACCTGTGTGCTGTTGATGGGGGTACTGAGTACCTTCCTGGTGAGCTGGCTGGGCAAAGAGGCGATGGCGGGAGTGGGCCTTGCCGACAGTTTTAACATGGTGGTGATGGCCTTTTTTGCGGCGGTCGATCTGGGTACCACGGTGGTGGTGGCCTTCAGCCTCGGTAAACGTGACCGACGGCGGGCGCGTTCGGCGGCGCGGCAATCGCTGGTGATCATGACGCTGTTCGCCGTGCTGCTGGCGGCGCTGATCCACTATTTCGGCGAGCAGATCATTAACGTGGTGGCGGGCGAAGCCACGGCGGAAGTGAAAGCGCTGGCGCTGACGTACCTCGAATTAACGGTGCTGAGCTATCCGGCGGCGGCCATTACGCTGATTGGCAGCGGTGCGCTGCGCGGGGCGGGCAATACCAAAATTCCGCTGTTGATCAACGGCGGCATGAACATCCTTAATATTATTATCAGCAGCATCCTGATCTATGGCCTGTTTTCCTGGCCGGGTATTGGCTTTGCCGGGGCCGGGCTGGGGCTGACCATTTCCCGCTATATCGGCGCGCTGGCGATTATCTGGGTGCTGATGATCGGCTTTAACCCGGCGCTGCGCATCACGCTGAAAAGTTATTTTAAACCGCTCAACTTCGCCATTATCTGGGAAGTGATGGGCATCGGCATTCCCGCCAGTATCGAATCGGTGCTGTTTAACAGCGGCAAATTATTGACGCAGATGTTTGTTGCCGGAATGGGCACCAATGTGATCGCCGGTAACTTTATTGCCTTCTCCGTGGCGGCGCTGATTAACCTGCCGGGGAACGCGCTGGGATCGGCCTCCACCATTATCACCGGTAAGCGCCTTGGCAAAGGGCAGATCGGCCAGGCGGAACGGCAGCTGCGGCACGTATTCTGGCTGTCGACCATTGGCCTGACGATTATTGCGTGGGGCACCGCGCCTTTTGCCGGGCTGCTCGCCGCGTTTTATACGCCGGAGCAGGACGTGCAGGAGGTGGTGAAAATCCTGTTGTGGATGAACGCCGCGTTTATGCCGATCTGGGCGGCATCCTGGGTATTACCCGCCGGGCAGAAGGGCGCGCGCGATGCGCGATTTGCCATGTGGGTGTCGATGCTCGGCATGTGGGGCTGTCGTGTGGTGGCCGGTTATACGCTGGGGATCGTGCTCGGCATGGGCGTGATTGGCGTCTGGCTGGGGATGTTCCTTGACTGGGCGGTGCGCGGTGCGCTGTTCTACTGGCGTATGGTCAGCGGTCGCTGGCTGTGGAAATATCCGCGCCCCCTGCGTAATAAAGCGGAGTGATAGCCTGAATTTGCACTCTTTTTGTACGGGGTGCGGAATAATTCGGCAATCGCGCACTTTTTTGAAATCAGGCTTTGACAAGCCCACAGTGCGCCGTTAATATTCGCCCCGTTCACACGATTCCTCTGTAGTTCAGTCGGTAGAACGGCGGACTGTTAATCCGTATGTCACTGGTTCGAGTCCAGTCAGAGGAGCCAGATTTAGAAAAGCCCGCTTTTTAGCGGGCTTTTTGCTTTTCAGCATTTAGCGGAACGGCGGCTCGTTAAAGGTACGCAGTTTACGCGAGTGCAGACGCTCACCCTCCGCCCGCAGCAGATCAATCGCCCTGATGCCAATCTGCAAATGCTCAGAAATCGCCCCTTCGTAGAAACGGTTCGCCTGGCCCGGCAGTTTGATCTCGCCATGCAGCGGTTTATCGGACACGCACAGCAGTGTGCCGTACGGGACGCGGAAACGATAACCCTGCGCCGCGATGGTCGCGCTTTCCATATCAATCGCCACCGCGCGGCTTAAGTTAAAGCGCAGCGCCGACGCCGAATAACGCAGCTCCCAGTTGCGGTCGTCGGTGGTGACCACCGTACCGGTACGCAGCCGCTGTTTCACTTCCTCGCCCGGCATCTCGCTGACCTGTTTAGTAGCGTCGTACAGCGCGCGCTGCACTTCGGCGATGCTCGGGATCGGAATGTCCGGCGGCAGTACCGCATCCAGCACGTGGTCGTCGCGCAGATAAGCATGTGCCAGCACGTAATCGCCAATCGACTGACTCTCACGCAGGCCGCCGCAGTGGCCGATCATCAGCCATACATCCGGGCGCAGTACCGCCAGATGATCGCAGATGGTTTTGGCGTTCGACGGGCCGACGCCGATATTGACCAGCGTGATCCCCTGACCGTCAGCGGTGATCAGGTGCCAGGCCGGCATCTGGTGTTTTTTCCAGGCCAGATCGGAAGTCGCCTGCTCCGGCGCTTCGGTTTCAGCGGTGATCCAGATCCCACCCGCGCAGGAGAGCGCGACATACGGGCTGTCCGGATCGAGGATCTGGCTGCAACCCCAGCGCACGAACTCATCCACATAACGCGTGTAGTTAGTGAACAGCACGAACGGCTGGAAATGCTCGACCGGCGTGCCGGTGTAGTGGCGCAGCCGTGCCAGCGAAAAGTCCACGCGACGGGCATCAAAGTGCGACAGCGGCGAGAATTCCGCCGGATGATAAATGCCATCCGCCGTCTCATCGCCAATCTGCGACAGTTCGGTGGTCGGGAAGTGGCGGGTGAGGCCCGCGCTCATCGAGCTATCCAGCGTCAGGGCTGAACCATCAATCACATACGGATAAGGGATCTCATGCTGAGAGGGACCGACCTCAATGCGTGCGCCGTAATCCTGATACAGCATGGTGAGCTGTTCCAGCAGATAGGCGCGGAACAGCGCCGGGCGCGTGATGGTGGTGCTGTAGCTGCCAGGATGGGTAAAGCGGGCATACGCGCGGGTTTTCTGCGCGTTCGGCGCGTCGCCGTCCCAGTGCACCGACAGTTGGGGGTAAACAAATTTGCCCTGCGCACGGGCGAGCGTGTCGGGAAGGGTGCCCTGATCGATGTACAGCGCAATCGCCTCGCGTAAATCACTGACCGCCTGGTCATAGAGCGCTTCGAGCTGGTCGAGGGCCTGTTCCGGGGTAAGGCTCGCCTTGTTATCCATGTTTATCTCCTTGTTTCACACATGTGCTGCCATACCGATAGTATGTCACAGGATTGTGAAACAAAAGGGTGGGGATAAGGCTATAAAGCAGCGAAACGGCAACGGGACGTTATTCGGGCGGTGAGTTTGACAGGGTAAACCGATCGTTTTACTTTTAAGGTATGGACACTAAAAACAAACTCATTTCTGCCGCAGGATCCCTGTTTAGCCGGCATGGTTTTAATGCCACCGGGATGGATCGGCTCACGCAGGCGGCGGGCATGTCGAGCCGTACGCTCTATAAACATGCCGGCAGCAAAACGGCGCTGATTGTCCGGGTGCTGGAGGCGCGGGATCAACGCTTCTTCGCACAGATGGAAGAGCAGAGCATTAAAGGGCTGTTCGACGCGCTGGACGACTGGCTGCGCGAAGAGGACTGCCTGGGCTGTCTGTTTCTGCGGGCTTACGGCGAAACCGGCGGCGACAATCCGCAGATCGCGGCGGTGATCCGCGCCCATAAAGAAAAGACCTGGCAGACCATCCGCAGGCTGGTGGCGAGTGAAATCGGTCATGAGGACGATCGGCTGGCGGAGCAGATCCTGATCCTCTTTGAGGGCGCGACGGCGGCCGCCATTTATCGCGGTGTGGGCACCGTGGCGACAGCGCGCGATTTGGCAGCAATGCTGCTGGCGGGGGCAAAAGCATGAGTAAAAACGCAGGGCTTGTTGCCACCGGCTTTAGCCTGATCGCCGTCTGCTATGGCTTCGCCCGTTTCGCCTTCGGGTTGTTTCTGCCGCGTATCGATGCTGATCTCTCCCTTTCCCCGACGCTGAGCGGGCTGATTTCCGGCGGCTCGTTTCTCGGGTACTGCTTAACCATCGTGCTGGCGGCTGTTCTGACGGAGCGCATCGGTCCTCGCGCAGTGGCGCTGACCGCTGCGCTGGTGGCGGCACTGGGGATGACCGGTATTGCGCTGGCCTCCTCTGCGCTGTGGCTGGCGGCGGCCGTAATGCTCGCCGGAGCCAGTACGGGCCTGGTCTCGCCGCCGCTGGCGGCTGCGGTATCGGCGGCCGTACCCGCGGATCGTCAGGGGGCGGCAAATACCATCATTAATGCCGGGACCGGCGCGGGCGTGGTGCTTTCAGGCCCCGTGGCGCTGGCGATGGGCGGTCAGTGGCGGCTGGCGTTTGCACTCTTTGCCGCGCTGGCGTTTGCGATGGCGATTGCCGCCGCGCGTTTTGTGCCGCGCAGTTCGCCTGCGGGCAGCAACCGCGCGGGCGGTCTGCCGCCGATCAGCGCATCCCTGAAACGGCTGATCGTCGCCTCATTGTTAATGGGCGCGGGCAGCACGGCGATCTGGTCGTTCGGCAGTCAGCTGGTCGCGCTGCGGCTGGAGTGGCGCGACACCGGCGCGGGCGTGCTGTGGATGGTGACGGGGGCGGCGGGCATTGCCGGTGCGGCAGCGGGAACGCTGGTGGCGCGCTTTGGTATGGATCTCATGCACCGGCTGTTTTTGCTGGCGATGGCGGCGGGTATGCTGCTGATCGGCTTTGAGAGCACCACGCCCGCGCTGACGCTTATCGGCGGGGCGCTGTTCGGCGCGGCCTATATTACGATCTCCGGCATCTATCTGGTGTGGGGCGTTTCAGCGCTGCCGGAACGCCCGGCGACGGGGCTGATGATCTGCTTTCTGACGCTGGCGGTAGGGCAGACTGCCGGATCGCCGCTGTTCGGGCTGATTATGGATCGGCTGTCGGCGGGTTATGCCGTGGCGATTTTTGCCGCGCTGACGCTCTGCGCCGGATCCAGCGGCACCGTGCCGCTTCACTCCACCTGGCGAAAGCGTTTTCGCAAAGCCTGAGACGAGACGCCCGGCACCAGCGACACCAGGGTTAACGTGCGGGGTAACTGAACGCGGGCGCAGATTTCCGTCAGCGCTGCGGCGTCGAGACAAACAATCAGCACCTCCACTTCATCCACCAGCGCCTGCGGATCGTCCAGCGTCCAGCAGGGAAATTCCTGCGACAGCCGTTGCACCTGCTCGCCGCTGGCGGGGGAGAGAAATACCTGCGCGTCCGGCGTCGTCCGGAACAGATCCCTGACCAGCGCGTCGGTCAGCGCATCCACGCCGAGAATTCCTGTCCTTTTCATCCTTCGCCTCAGCTACCGTTACAAATGTGACTACATTATCAAATGGTCACTTGCTGTCAATCGGCATCTTATGCTCGCTTTAAAGTTCTTAAGTCGCCCTTTGTGACCATTGACAAATTTGGTCACTCGTTTAAAAATGCCGCTATTGTTCCTTCCATTTAATCAGGTATCCCATGTTCAGGCTTAAACCTGCCACGCTTGCTGTTTGTTTCCTGCCACTGGCCCTCGCCGCCTGCGGTGACACCCCCGGCACCGACGATCCGCGTACCCAGCCTCCGCTGGTGCGGGCAGCGACGGTGATCAGCGCCAGCGGATCGTCACGCGCCTTTACCGGCGTGGTGGTCGCCCGTGTGCAGAGCGATCTTGGCTTTCGGGTGCAGGGCAAAATCCTGGAGCGGCTGGTGGATACCGGCCAGACGGTGAAGCGCGGTCAGCCGTTGATGCGCCTCGATCCCGTTGACCTGAGCCTCGCAGCCCAGGCGCAGCAACAGGCCGTTTCTGCGGCCCGCGCCCGTGCGCGTCAGGCCGCTGCCGATGAAGCCCGCTATCGCAGCCTCGTGAAAACCGGCGCGGTGTCGGTGTCGGCTTACGATCAAATTAAAGCCGCCGCCGACACCGCCCGCGCCGATCTGAGCGCGGCGCAGGCGCAGGCGAATGTGGCGCAGAACACCACCGGTTACGCCGTGCTGCTGGCAGACGCCGACGGTGTGGTAATGGAAACCCTCGCCGAACCCGGGCAGGTGGTGAGCGCCGGACAGCCGGTGGTCAGACTCGCCCGGGCCGGGCAGCGGGAGGCGGTCGTGCAGCTGCCGGAAACGCTGCGGCCCGCCATCGGCAGCGCGGCGCAGGCCAGCCTCTACGCCAGCAGTCATGTGCCGGTGCACGCCACGCTGCGGCTGCTTTCGGATGCCGCCGATCCGGTCACCCGCACTTTTGAAGCCCGCTATGTGCTGCAAGGCGCGCTGGCAGCCGCACCGCTCGGCTCCACCGTGACGCTGCACATTGCCGAAGGCGAAGCCCGGGATGCGCTGATGCAGGTGCCGCTGGCGGCGATTTACGATGCCGGAAAAGGGCCGGGCGTCTGGCAGATTGCCGGTAAGCCCGCCACTGTGCGCTGGAAACCGGTACAGGTGCGTGGGCTGGGGGATGACGCGGCACAGATCACCGGCAGCCTGACGACAGGGGAGCAGGTGGTAGCCCTCGGTGTGCATCTGCTGCATGAAGGCCAAACCGTGCGCATCGCGGCGGGCGCTGCCGGGAGCCAGAAATGAGTCAGGGAAAATTTAACCTCTCGGCGCTGGCGGTGCGCGAGCGCTCCATTACGCTGTTCCTGATCCTGCTCATCACCGTGGCGGGCGTGCTGTCGTTTTTTCAGCTGGGACGCGCGGAAGATCCGCCGTTTACCGTGAAGCAAATGACGATCATTACCGCCTGGCCGGGTGCGACCGCCCTGGAAATGCAGGACCAGGTGGCCGAACCGCTGGAAAAACGCCTCCAGGAGCTGAAATGGTATGACCGCGCCGAGACGTTCACTCGTCCGGGAATGGCTTTTACCACGCTCTCTTTACAGGACAGTACACCGCCTTCGCAGGTGCAGGAGGAGTTTTACCAGGCGCGCAAAAAGCTCGGCGACGAAGCAAAAAATCTGCCCGCGGGCGTTATTGGCCCGATGGTCAACGATGAATTCTCCGACGTGACCTTTGCGCTGTTCGCGCTGAAAGCGAAAGGGGAGCCGCAGCGCCTGCTGGTGCGCGACGCCGAATCCCTGCGCCAGCGGCTGCTGCACGTGCCGGGGGTCAAGAAGGTCAATATTATTGGCGAGCAGGCAGAGCGGATCTTCGTCTCTTTCTCCCATGACCGCCTCGCCACGCTGGGCATTTCACCGCAGGCGATTTTCGCGGCGCTTAATAACCAGAACGTTCTGACGCCTGCGGGATCCATTGATACGAACGGGCCGCAGATTAACATCCGCCTTGATGGCGCGTTCGACACGTTGCAGAAGATCCGCGACACGCCGCTGGTGGCGCAGGGCCGCACGCTGAAGCTGTCGGATGTGGCGACGGTGGAGCGGGGCTATGAAGATCCGGCGACCTTTATGGTGCGCAATCAGCGCGAACCGGCACTGCTGTTGGGCGTGGTGATGCGTGAAGGCTGGAACGGCCTCGATCTGGGTAAAGCGCTGGATGCCGAAACCGCCAGCATCAACGCTGAAATGCCGCTGGGGATGACGCTGAGCAAGGTCACCGATCAGTCGGTGAACATCAGCTCTGCCGTTGACGAGTTCATGATCAAATTCTTCGTCGCGCTGCTGGTGGTGATGGTGGTGTGCTTCGTGAGCATGGGCTGGCGCGTGGGCGTGGTGGTGGCCGCCGCCGTGCCGCTGACGCTGGCGATTGTCTTTGTGGTGATGGAAGCCTCCGGCAAAAACTTTGACCGTATCACGCTGGGATCGCTGATCCTCGCGCTGGGGCTGCTGGTGGATGACGCCATTATCGCCATCGAAATGATGGTGGTGAAAATGGAAGAGGGCTATGACCGCGTAAAAGCCTCGGCCTATGCCTGGAGCCATACCGCCGCGCCGATGCTGGCCGGGACGCTGGTTACCGCCGTGGGCTTTATGCCGAACGGTTTTGCCCAGTCCACCGCCGGAGAGTACACCAGCAACATGTTCTGGATCGTCGGCATTGCGCTGATCGCTTCATGGGTGGTGGCGGTCGTATTTACGCCCTATCTCGGCGTGAAAATGCTGCCGGCGATCAAAACCGTGGCGGGCGGGCACGGCGCCATCTACCAAACCCCCCCTTACAACCCTTTCCGCCGCCCGCCGGCTCGCGGCATTGCCCCGAAAAGGATTGTTGCCGGGGCGGGGGGCGCCATCTCCTTCTCTTTTACACAACTGACGCCGCCCGCGGGCGAGCCAGTGGGGGAGTCCGTGGGGGGCGGGGACCTTAAAAAAAAAAAAACAAAGACCAGCCATAGA